>Ga0209062_1000238_pt1 | contig 203696 bp, 180 predicted proteins | sample Coa_R2_2_FD_187158 | JGI IMG/M metagenome (GOLD analysis project Ga0209062, IMG submission 187158) | Surface soil microbial communities from Centralia Pennsylvania, which are recovering from an underground coalmine fire - Coalmine... | ecosystem: Environmental > Terrestrial > Soil >... | reverse complement strand
GCAGCGGTTGGCAAGGTGCGGCGGACCCCGGAAGGGGTCCGGTGTCCCCACCCAAGGGGGACAGGAAGCAGTATACCTGATGTCTGCCTCTGGTGGCAAATCGGTAGGACATTTGGGCTAGAGCCATGCAAAAGCCTCTAGCCGTCACCCCACCCGCCCAGCGGGTTTTCTGGCCCTGGGCACCCTCGCGGCGCATGTATTCGCCGCATGCCTGGCATGGTGGCCGCGCTCTGTTGTAAAACGTCATTACCCGCCAGCGGCGCGGGGGGAGCCTGCGCAGGCAGGCTTGGCGGCGGAACGCCTCTAGCCGCGTGTTGCTCGCCAGGCAGGCGGGCCGCAGCATCACACCATCAAAACCACCTTACCCGTCACCTTGCGGCTGATAATATCGTTCAGCGCGTCCGCCGCCCGCTCCAGCGGATACCTGGCCGAAATACGCGGCCTGAGCTTGCCTTCTTGCAGCCAGTCAAGCAATTGCTGAATATTGGCCTGATTCCGCTCTGGCTCGCGGGCAGCGAAGCTCCCCCAGAAGACACCCACGATAGAACACCCCTTCAGCAGCGCCAGATTCAACGGAATGCGCGGAATCTCACCCGCCGTAAATCCCACCACCAGAAAGCGCCCATTCCAGGCCATCCCGCGCAGCGCCGCCTCCGAATACTCTCCCCCAACCGGATCGACCACCACATCCACCCCTTGCCCCCCGGTCAGCGCCTTCACCCGCTCCTTCAAGTCTTCATTGCTGTAGTTAATCGCGTCGCTGGCGCCGTGCTGCATACACACCGCCAGCTTTTCCTCGCTTGAGGCAGCGGCAATCACCCGCGCGCCCATCAGCGCGCCAAGCTCGACAGCAGCCAGACCAATCCCGCCCGCCGCGCCCAGCACCAGCAGCCGCTCGCCTGGCTGGAGATTAGCCCGATCTTTCAGCGCGTGGATGTCCGTGCCATAGGTCATCACAAACGACGCGGCAACGTCAAAATCCAATCCTTCGGGCATCCGAATCACCGACGCCGCATCGACCAGCACCTCTTCCGCAAAGCCGCCCGCCCCCGTAAAGGCGATCACCCGATCTCCAACCTTGACCCGCTCCACCCCTGCCCCAACTTCTTTCACCACGCCCGCAATCTCACCGCCCGGCGAGAAGGGCATTGGTGGCTTAAACTGATATTTCCCCTGGATAATCAACGTATCCGGGAAGTTCACCCCGCACGCCTTCACGCTCACCACCGCCTGTCCCCGGCCCGGCGTTGGCGACTCAACCTCTTCAACCACCAGGCTCTCCGGCGGTCCATAGGCTTTGCACAATACCGCTCTCATGAAACATGCTCCTCTTGGTGTCGTTGCCCCGCAATAAAGGCTGCATACCAGCGCCCGCTCTCCTTGATAATCCGGCGCTGGGTAAAATAATCAACGTAGATGATCCCGAAGCGCTGGCTATACCCATCAATCCACTCAAAGTTATCCAGCAGCGACCAGACAAAATACCCGCCCAGCGGCACTTCTTGCCGCAGCGCTTCCTCCAGCATATGAATATGTTCGCTCAGATACCGCACCCGCCGTTTATCGGGAATATGGTTTCTGCCATCCCACTGATCCTGAAACGATGCCCCATTCTCCGTCACCAGAATCAGCCGGGGCGCGTAATCCCGATGCACGCGCACCAGCGCTTCTTCCAGCCCTCGTGGATAAATCTCCCACGCCATCTGCGTATAGCTGGCTTCCGGGACTGGCGCCACCTGGATATAGCTCTCAGCCGCCGAATAATGTTCCCTCGCGGGCTGGGGCGCCCGGATCAGCGCTCGTGAATAATAATTGACCCCCAGAAAGTCCAGCGGCGTCGAGATCAGCCCCATATCCTCGCTTGCAACCGGCGGCGGATCAACGGCCAGATCACCAAACAGCCGCTCCGGGTAACAGGCGTGAAAAAGCGGATCGAGGAACCAGCGATTATGCAGCACGTCCGCTCGCTCCACGCCCTGCGCGGTCTCGGCGCGATCATCAGCCGCAAAGATAGGTGTGAGATTCAGCGTAATCCCAACCTGCGCGTCGGCGCGTGCCTGTAACCGGATGCGCGGAACCGCCAGCCCATGCGCCAGCAGCAGATGATGGGCCGCATTCACCGCTGCCTGGGCTTCCCGGATGCCCGGCGCGTGAACGCCAAGCCGATAGCCAAGATACGCCGAACACCAGGGTTCATTCAGCGTAATCCACCAGGCAATCCGGTCTCCCAGCCGCCGGGCCACCACCTCCGCGTAGTCGGCAAAGGCCCGCGCCGTTTCGCGGCTCAACCAGCCGCCGCGCTCGTGCAGCGCCAGCGGCAAATCCCAATGATACAGCGTTGCCACTGGCGCAATGCCCCGCGCCAGCAGCGCGTCCACCAGCCGATCATAAAAATCAAGCCCGCGCTCGTTGATTCTGCCCCGGCCTTCGGGCAGGATACGCGGCCAGGAAAGCGAGAAGCGATAGGCATTCAGATTGAGCTGCCCCATCAGCGCCACATCTTCAGGCATATGGTGATAGTGATCGCTGGCAACTGCCCCGGTCTCGCCCTGATGAATCATGCCCGGCTGCTGGACAAACGCATCCCAGATAGATGGCCCGCGCCCATCTTCGTTGGCCGCCCCCTCAATCTGATACGCTGACGTGGCCGCCCCCCACAGAAAATTGGCCGGAAAGGCAGGAAACGTCGAGCGCGGTTTTTGCGTCGGATGGCTGGCAAGCCGCACGGCTGCAAAATCAGGAACAAAGCCATGCTCCTCCATAATGTGCAGAATGCGCTCGCGCGTCAGCGGGTCTACATCCGGCTTCTGGTTCAGCACCCGCGAAACCGTCGCCTTGGAGACTCCCGCAAGCTGCGCAATATCCTGGATCGTCAATCGTTCTTTCATCGCTGCCTCCCGGAGTCAGGCCGCTTATCTGATGTGGGCTGATGGGTTGCCGTCGTCTCTGCTATTATACCAGGCAATGAACCAGTTCTGGCAAATAGGGAAGGGAAAGACGTTCGATTATGGTAGAATAGCAAGGAAGAGATAGCATACCATGCTAAGGATGTCGCCTATGACGCAGCTCAGGCTGTTTAAAGATATACCACCTAAAGAAAAGCTCTCAACGAACCTTACCACCCATCGCTATCCTCTGCATAGGTGGTTCAACTTTATTGCAGGCTTCTCTCCAGAATTTGTAAGCTGGTGCATTGAAGCTGCCGATTTACAAAAAAATGAGGTGCTGATCGACCCGTTTGCTGGGCTTTCGACTGCGCTTGCTCAGGCGAACTTTGATGGAGTTGCATCCGTTGGCTTTGAAGCCCATCCTTTCTTCTATGACATCTCCCTTGCTAAAATCTTTCCGCCAACCCAACGCCAGCAGGTAGATGCCATCCAGGCACTTGCGTTGTCGGGTGTTGAGCCTTATAGGGGGGAGCTTACAGAAATCTGGACAGGCGACGCTGCAATTTTTCTGGGGAAGCTCATCCCAGAGCCAGACCTGCGGCTGCTGGCCTCCGCGCTGCTCCTTGAAAATCAACTAGAGCTTCCTGAGCGCCCACTTTACCGCCTCGTACTTTCTAAAGTGCTTGAATATACAGCCCACGCCCAAACTGACGGCATCTACAAAGCTCCTACCACTCAGAAAGTCTCAACACCGTATCATCTGGCCCTCCAAAGGGCCTGCGACGAGATTCGAGAGGACATGGCTGCGCTTGACGGCGACTATGAGCAGCGGGCCATACTCTATCCCATGAGTTCTGAGGCTATGACCCCGCTGGCTGACGAAAGCTGCTCGCTATGTGTCACGTCGCCTCCCTATCTCAATAATTTTGACTTCGCTGAAATGACTCGCATGGAACTCTACTTCTGGCGCTATGCTGGCTCCTGGGCTGAGATTACTGAGCGGGTGCGCCGCCGATTGATTGTCAATACGACGACGGCTCCCACTGCCTTAAAGCGCGATCAGGCTCGCTTTTCAAACATGCTTTCGGAGAATTTTTGTAAGAACCTGCGCCCACTTATTGAGGCACTGAGGGAACAGCAGAAAGTACGAGCAGGAAAGAAAGATTATCATTCGCTTGTTTATCCCTATTTTGCCCAGATGCAAAGTGTTATCCAGGAACTACAGCGGGTTCTCCGCCCCAATAGCTCGCTGCATATGATCGTGGGAGATGCTGCCCTTTATGGGGTCTACATCCAGGCAGATATGCTCTTAGGACAACTCTTGCAAGAAAATGGTTTTGAAATTCTCAAGATTGAGAAACTCAGGAATCGTGGCGACCGATGGGTACTTGAGAAACGGCAGGGCGGAAGTAAATTAGGAGAATTTCATATCCATGCAAGACGAACCAGATGAAGCAGAACAGATGATGGAGCAGGCTGGCGAAGAAATTACAGGCACTCTCTACAGTCTGGCTATGCGAGCCATAAAAGATTATATCGCGGTTTACTTACAACTTAGCCAGCAGACGAGCAGATTCACAGTGGTTCAGCCAGAGCATGTCCAGAGCCTTGCCCAAAAAATCGTCCTACTTGGTGGCATAGATAGCCCTCTCGATCCGCTCACTGCTACCCCCGAACAAACTGTACAAGAGTGGCAGCACATGCAAGCAATCCCCTTTGAGGCAGAGTTGGCTATCACCAAGGGGGTCTATATCCAGTTGCGAGAGAGAACGAGAGAGCTTTTAGAGGAGCTTGCGCGGGCGACAGAGGGCTTCTTGCAATTTGATCCTGCGTATATCACTGCTGCTCCGCATATGCTCCCTCTCCTTCAGCGTCTTGCTAATATCCCAAGTAAGGCTCAGTTGAAGAAACGTATCGGAAATGCCTCGGATAATGCTGTTCCATTGCCAGCGGCAGAGCGCCTGGCGCAAATACTGAATCAGCGCCAGCCTGGGCGGGCAATAACCCGTGCCGAGCTTTTGCAGAGTATTGAACCAACCCTGGAGGGGATTGTCCGGGATTTGGTCGGCAGGATTCTGCTTGAGAGTATTGTCGCCCACGCTCTTGATGAAGCAAAAGTTCCTTATAAGCGAGAATCTGAATATACTTCTCTTGAAGGCGTGATTTACAACTTCCGAGCGGATTTTATCATTCCAGATGAGAAAAAACCCAAGGCGTTTATCGAAGTGAGGAAATCATCAACACGACACGCATCTTTGTATGCAAAGGACAAAATGTTCTCGGCTATTAACTGGAAAGGCAAGAACAAAGATTTGCTTGCAGTGTTAGTAGTCGAGGGGCCTTGGACGGCTGAGACGCTGAGGGTGATGGCAAAAATTTTTGACTATGTTGTACCACTCAGAGCAGTTTCTGATGCAGCGCAAGCGATTTCCGCCTACATCCAGGGCGATCAGTCCAGGTTAAAATGGAGTATAGAATTCTCTATTCGCCCGGCTGCTGAACAATCAGAGCAGGACCGCAGTTCTCTTATGTAACAATCTGATAGTGTACTAAACTCCAACTCCACCACGAAAGACATCCACATGCCAACATTTGTCACCCTCGATGACTACCAGGCCGAGGCCATGCGCCAGGCAATCTATGAGACCCTGCCGGATGGTACGGTCTTTGGCAGAATTCCAACTCTGGCGGGCGTCTGGGCCAGCGCGCCAACCCTTGCCGACTGTCGCGCCGAACTTCAGGAAGTCTTGGAAGGCTGGATACGCCAGCGCCTCGCCAGCGATCTTGATCTGCCCGACCTCAACGGCTTCACCCCCATCATCAGCACCGCCCTCTGCCCTTGGCAGAGTTAATCCGCGCCCCCAGCCGAAAGATCATCAGACCGTTTGGCACTCCGATTGCTTTATAGCAGATGGGCAATTTGCCTTGCGCCATGTGGCACCTGGCAATGAATGAACGATCATTCATCGATAAAAAGGAAAAGCCTATCTGGCAATGAATGACCGTCCATTCATTGCTAAAGTGGGAACGCGAGAAAAGTGGGCAGAGGGTGTCGAAGTGGTCTAAGTTGTCCGACTTGGGAAACGTGGGGAACTGGAAAAATGAGAAAACTGTAGCTGGCATCCCCTTGCCAGCTACGAGCAGCCTCTGCTATACTGGTGCTGAGAGGTGCGTGCCGCCTGCGCAAGCATGAATGAAACCGGCCAAGGGAGGCGAAGTCATGCAATTGATTCTGGCTCTTACTTCTGAACAGATGACGTTCCTGGTAATCTTCGGCGTAGGGGCGGTAGCGCTGGTCATGGTCGTGCTGGCTGCGTGGGCGTTGGCGCGCTGGATCGTGCGGCGCAGGGCCAAACCAGCCGGAGTGCAGCCGCCAATGGAGGCGCCCGAACTGTACGACCTGCGCACGGCAGATGTCACCGATGATATTCGCTTCTGCGTAGAGATGGCTCGCCAGGTCGGCGGGCCAGTCCTGGAGCTTGGCGCGGGCACCGGGCGCATCACCCTGCCCCTGGCGCGCACCGGGCTGGTAGTCACCGGGCTGGAGACCTCGCGGCTCATGTTGCAGCGCGCCAAAATGAAAGCCGAGCAGCTTTCCTCCAAACTCCGCGTCGAATGGGTCGAAGGCGACATCACCAACTTCCATCTGGGCGGGCGCAAGTTCCGGCTGATTCTGGCGCCGTTCAACGTCCTCCAGGAATTGCGCGACCTGGCCGAAATCGAGAAATGCCTTGGCTGTGTCGCCGAGCATCTGGAGCCAACCGGCAAGTTTATCGTCATCGTGCAGCCGCCGCGCTGGGAAGCCCTCAAAGTCGAGCGCCGCTTCTTGAAAGCCGTCTACAGCGCCCGCACTGGCGAAGTGGTCAATTGCTATCAAAGCCTGGAAGTCGACCCCATCTGGCAAAAACTGCGCGGCGTCTATGAGTACGAGATTTGGGACAACACCGGCCACGTTCACCAGATGCTTGCCCCCTTCGAGGGCAGCTACCTCACCTGCCCGGAGATGGCGCTCTTGCTGCGCGCTGCTGGCATGCAGTTGGATGCCGTCTACGGCTCGTTTGCCCGCGAACCGCTTACTGTCCAGAGCAAGCACATGATTTTTGTGGCGCGCCCGCTCCAACCCGCATCCTTGCCTGCCGATGCTCAAAAGCCCGCCGTCTCGGCCAGCCAACCAGCCAAACAGCCTGCCCTGGTGGGCGCGGGTGCGCCCGCCGCCAATCCTCCATCCGCTTCAGGGAGCGTGCCTGCATCGCCGCCCGCTGGTGGCCCCGTTACAGTCGTCTTACCCGAAACCAAAAACGCCTCAGCGGCGGCTTCTACAGATGCGACATCAACCAGCCTCCCCGCCCTGCCGCCGCCGGGCGGACCCGGCAGCGCCAGCAGTTCGAGTAGTTCGGCACAGGCTCTGCAAGCGCCCCCATCGCCACCCGCAAAGCCGCATACCACCGGCCAGCGGCGGCGCTCGAAACCGACACATTAGCAGATTGGTCACACTGAGCTATGAGGATTATTTCCTCTTCCGCCCGCGCAGGCGAAGCTCTGCGGCGCAGCCTCTAGCCGCAGCCTTTCGCCGCCAGGCAACAGTAAGGAGAACGCAATGACAGAGTTGGCTGCCCGGCAGTGCGTACCTTGTCGGCGCGATACGCCACCTCTGCGCAGCGAGGAGGTACAGTCTATGATGCAGCAAGTGCCAGGCTGGACAACCACGCAGGATGGCAAGCTGACGCGCAACATCAAGCTCAAGGACTTTAAAGAGGCGCTGGCCCTGGTCAACCAGATTGGCGATCTGGCCGAACAGCAAGGCCACCACCCCGACCTGACCATCCATTCCTGGAATCAGGTGCGCATCGAACTCTACACCCATTCCATCAAGGGATTGTCAGAAAACGATTTCATCCTGGCCGCCAAAATTAATCAGTTACTGCCAGGGGGCAGCCAGGCGTAAAGAGCGGAGGCGAGCGTCTTGATTCCTTCTAACAAACCGGCAAGCGTTGGCGTGGGAATGGCCGCGCCAGAACTGGAGCCGACGGGCTGGATCAACTCCCAGCCCTTCCGGCTGGCTGATCTGCGCGGGCGGGTCGTCCTGGTCGAATTCTGGACCTTTGACTGCATCAACTGCCGCAACGTCATGCCCGCCCTCTTGCAGTGGCAGCAGGTCTACGCCCCGCGCGGCCTGGTGATTGTCGGCGTCCATACCCCAGAATTTCGCCACGAGCGCGAAATCAACAACGTCCAGGCCGCCGTTCGGGAACTGGGCATTCAGTACCCCGTCGCGCTTGACAACGACTTTGGCACCTGGCGCGCCTATCGCAATCGCTACTGGCCCGCATTCTATCTGGTGGACAAGCGCGGGGTCATTCGTTATACTCATGTGGGTGAGGGGAGCTACGAGCAAACCAGACGGGCCATCGAGGCGCTGCTGGCCGAGCCAGCCTGAGATTCGGGCTGATGGTTGAAACCGCGCCTGTGCAAGCTGGGGTGAAGCGCCCTGCGTTTTCCAGGGCGAGGGGTCCGCGCAGGCGGACCTGGCGGCGCCGCAGCGCCTCCAGCCGCGAGTTTACTTGCCAGCGTGGGGCTGCGCCGCGCTATCCGGGCAAACGAATATTGGGGGTGAAAAGGTATGGCGATCAGTCAGACGCCAGCGGCACTACCAACAGGGACGCTGGTGAACGGTCGCTTTCGCGTCAAAAAGCTGCTGGGCTATGGAGGCTATGGGAATGTCTATCTGGTCGAAGATGAAACCGTCTTTCTGGGCAACCAGTATGCCCTCAAAGAAAGCCTGAGTTCGACCATCTCCGAGCGGCGGCAGTTTACCCGCGAGGCGAAATGGTTGATGTCGCTGGACCACCCCAACCTGCCGCGCGTGGCGGAGCAGTTTGAGTGGAATGGCCGCCCCTATTTCGTCATGGCCTATGTTGCTGGCGAAAACCTGGAAGATCGCGTAGATCGGCTGGGCGCGCTGCCAGAAGATCAGGTGCTGGCCTGGATGCGCCCCATCTGTGAGGCAGTAAGCTACCTGCATAACCAGAAGCGCCCCATCATTCACCGCGATATTAAGCCCGGCAATATTATCGTCACCAAAGATGGCCGCCCCTGGCTCGTCGATTTCGGGATCGCCAAAGTCCTTCAAAGCGGTTCATCCCGCAAAACGACCCGCGCCGCGCGGGCCGTCTCCGGCGGCTATTCACCCCTGGAGCAATACACGCGCGGTGGCACCGATGCCCGCTCGGATGTCTACGCCCTGGGCGCCACGCTCTATCACCTGCTGACTGGCGTGTGCCCTCCCGAAGCACCCGATATTGTCTCTGGCGTGGCGCGGCTGCCAGATGTGCGCCAGGTCAATTCAAAAGTCTCGCGCCAGACGGAGCAGGCCGTTATGAAGGCTATGCGCCAGAAGCCGGAAGAGCGCTTCCAATCGGTGCAGGAATTGCTCGATGCCCTGCCCGGCAGTCCATCGTCCAGCGCCAGCATCGCCCCGGCACCGGCAAGCAAACGCGCCGCTAAAAGTAAAGCAGCGCCTGCCCCGGCGGCTCCCGACCCGGTACCGCAGCCCGCCGCGGCGGCGGTGCCTGCTGCTGTGACGCCGCCGTCCTTCGCGCCGCCCATCCAGCCTGCCGCAACCATCGTCGGCCCCCCGCCCTACTCGCCGCCGTATGTGCCACCGGCTTCCTGGTCGCCACCAGCGGCCATCTCTGGCTCGAACATTGCCGCGCCCCAGCCATTTCAGCGCGCCTCTACCGGGACGCAGCCGTTCATCACACCGCCTCAAATGCCCGCGCTGCCGCCAGACAAGCAAATGCCGCCCCGTCGAAGGCGCGTCGTCTTGGCCGGGGTAGTCTCCATCCTCTGCGGGCTGGGCATCATGGGCACCATCGTTCTGGCCCTCATGTACCAGAACCAGCCGCTGCCCTTCTATGTGACTGGTTATACTGCGCTCTCCGACCCATCTTTGCTCTTTACGTTTGTCCTCGCGCTGGTGCCGCTGGGAGCGCTGGCCCTGGTTGCCCTCCCTATCTTCCATTGGGTGCGTATGCCGGGCCGCACCCTGACCTATATCCTGCTCCTGGTCATCCCGCTGCTGGGCCTGACGGCGGTGATCTCCTGGATCATCGCCATCAGTTCAGCCGATGTGAGCAGCATCTTTACGGGCCTCTTTGAGCGCGGCTTCTATATGCCCTTCCTGCTCTTCTTCATCGCCTGGGCGACGGCGTTTGTCCAACTCGTTCGTCGGCGGTAAGCCAGGGAAGTTCTAGCGCTTATCGCCGATCACGTCGTCCGCTTTGCGCTCGGCTTTGCCCAGCCCCTCTTGCATGCTGCCACCGGCCTGCCGTCCGGTCCCTCTGGCCTGCATGCCGCGCTTGCCGGTCAGTTTGCCCATCGCCGCCTGAATCTTGCCGCTCCACTTATTCATCATGCCGCGCATGCCATGCTCGGTCCCGCGTGCGCCCATCTCTCGTTGTGGCGGATAGTTGCTCCTGCTCATCGTATATCTCCATCTCGGATGATAGCAAATCCGGTTGAAAGGGGAGACGCAGCACCAGTTTCCCAACCGGCAAGGGTGGGGCTGGCGCTGACCTGAGCGCTCTTGCTCAACCAGATTTGATATGATGCCTATCCCTGTGGGCAGCCCAGAAGCGACCTGCCCCACCAGGAAATCAGACAACACCTCTCCTGCCGGTATGGCTCGGCAACATTCGTGCCACTCGCCAATGGGATATATTTCGGCCAATCGAGCGCGCGCCCTTTCGGAGCGGTTGGACCAGTTGGCAAGCTGGACAGGTTGCCGGGGAGCGCCGGTTGGAATGCCGATGCTCCCCATCTATCCAATATGGAGCCGTTCGATGAGGTAGAGCGCGGAGCCGACGAAGATTGCCAGGCTTAACACGGCAATCACCGGGTCCAGCAGCGGCGCGCTGATGAAGCTGCCGCGCAGGCGGATGCGCGCCAGAATGGCGGGCAGGGTCAGCCCGCAGATGGCCGCGACGAGCAGGGTGAGGCCCGCGCCAATGCCCAGCGCCACACCCAACAGCGGCTGGCCGAAGAGCGCGCCGGAGACCACGCCCACGACCACCGTTGCCAGCAGGCCGCCCAGCGTCCCCAGGCGCAGTTCGCGGAAGAAGATACGCCAGAAGTCGCGGCCCCGGCGGTCACGCAGCAGCCAGCCAGCAATACCAAGCTCCTGCGCGCCGATGGAACCGCTGGCAAAGAGCAGCAGCGGCACAAAGGCGAGCAGCCCGCTCATGGGCCGGGCGCTGTCGCTCGTATGGCCGTCGGCCATGCCCTGCATCAGCCCGTGCAGCAGCAGGGCCGCCAGGATGCCCACCACCAGATTCACACTCAGCCAGCCGCTGCGGCTGAAGGCAGCATGCCAGCTAAAGCCCTCTTCGAGATGGTCGGCGGCGCTGGTCCCGGCCAGTTCGGCTACATCCTCGCTGTGTTCTTCATCCAGCACGTCAATGATGTCGTCAACCGTAATCAGTCCAACCAGGCGCTCCTCTTCATCCACCACCGGCAGCCCCAGCAGATCATATTTGGCAATCTTTCGCGCCACTTCTTCCTGGTCGTCGTTGACATGGGCGCGAATGACATCATGGTCCATAATTGCTTCTAATCGCGTATCGGGCGCGCTGGTAACAAGCTGGCGCAGCGAAACGACCCCCACCAGATGCTGCTGCTCATCCACAACGTAGAGATAATAGACCATCTCCAGTTCGCGGCTCTGGGCGCGCAGGCGGGCCAGCGTCTCTTCCACCGTCAGGCTGGCTGGGAGGCTCAATACTTCGGTGGTCATAATGCCGCCCGCGCTGTGTTCGTCGTAGCGCAGCAGCTCGCGGATAGGTCGCGCCTCTTCGGTGGGCATCAGATCGAGCAGGTGTTCGGCCTTCTGCTCGTCCAGTTCGCCCAAAATATCGGCGGCGTTGTCGGGGGCAATGCGCTCCAGCAGATCAGAGGCGCGTTCGGGATCGAGTTCGCTGACGAGGGCGGCCTGGCGCGTTGGCTCGACTTCTTCGAGGGCGTCGGCTGCCGTCTCGGTATCCAGTTCCTCCAGAATGGCGCCGCCCTCGGCCACATTCAACTGCTCCAGAATATCGGCAATGTCTGCTGGATGGAGTTCGGCCAGCTTGGCATGGCTGACGCTGAGCCGCACGGCGGGAACGTGCAGCGTGCCGGAGGGCCGCGCCGCGCCGTTGCCACCGCCAGCCGCCGCGCCAACCAGTTCGCGCCCGGCCACCTCGATTGGCTCGACGTAGTTCCAGGTAATGGTGCGCTCTGGCAGCTTGATGGGCAGAATACGAGCGAGCGCGACGATGGGGTTTTCCGCGCCTAAGCGCCGCAGCAGGGCGCGCAGGCTGATGTCGGCGCCCACCAGGCGCGCGGTATCACGAATCTGCGCCAGCTTGAGATCGTTGACCTTGACAACGCGAAAGCCCTGCGTATCCACGATTTGCTTATCCAGCAGGTCGCGCGCCAGGCGCAGATCGCCCGCGTGGCTGCCGGGGGGCAGCGGCTCAATCTGATCGGCGGGCGCGGCAAGATAGACCTGGCTATCTTCCAGCGTGGCGACCTGCTCCCAAGGGATAATGACTTCCTGGGCAAAGAGCATCGGGCCGCTGCCGCCGTTGCCCCGGCTGGCAGCGCCTGCCAGTGGGGCGTCACCAAAGACCGCTGGCTTGACGACCAGGGCTGTCACCCTGGGAAAGACATCGTGCAGCGAGACGTACAGATCGCGCAGCGTTCCTACGCGCTGATTATTGCTATCAAAAACTGCGCGCCGCAGCAAGGTGCTGAGAAAGATCATCGCCATCACCGTCCTCTCTGGAATAGAGCGCATACACCCGCAAAACATCAGCCAATAAATTGGCTGCTAAGGGCCTGGCGGCCAGCAAGGCGGCTGAAGCCGCCTATCGTGTTTCCTGGCGGCACGCCCCTAGCGGCGAATTTATTCGCCGAGGGACAGAGACAAGTGGGCGCTGTGCGGAGCAGAAGCTGCTAGAGGGCGGAAGACGAAGAGGCTATCGAGGGGAAAGCCGTTGGCGCTGTGCTACCTGACGTGCCGGTGCGCTTTGGGGACGGGGCGCGCATTCCGGCACTGGCCTGAGCCAGCGGATGCGGCGCTAGATGCCCGGTGGAGCGAAAACCGGCAAGGACAGGCGGCGTGCGCGCTTCGTTCCGTCGGCAGCGTCAGCAAGGCAGCAAGACTGCGCTGCTGTTGCTCCGGGCGTCCATCTCGCAACGAACCGCCAGTGTGAACCTGTTGAATGACTACTCGGACTCGGGCCGGCGTCCACAGCCCTCACCTCCTTTGCGCATTTCAGCCAGCAGAAAGACAACCTTACAGACGAGCGGGCCAATCGGAGACATCGTTCACCAGGAACTCCATCCGACATATAGATATAAACCTCCGCTCAGCAAGCCAGCCGAGACACGCTGCCAGGGACAAAATTACGCGACAACACGCATTGGCGTTACACCGCCAATAGTATAGCAATTATTGCGCCATCTGGCAAGAGCGAACAGCGTCCAGGGCGGCTTAGCGCTTGTTCTGCGGGGGCGCGTATGGTAAGGTGATAGGCAATGGGGGCGCGCAACGGCGAGGGCATGCGCCTTGCTGGAATGGTACGCACGCGCTCGCTTTTCCAGGGCAGGATGCCATCGCTGTGGAGGATCGCAGTGTAGAAGAGACGACAGAGACTACAACGTCTCCACTTCTCCACGTCTCCACTTTCTACGGGGGTAGCATGTTCGGCTTGCATTTCCTTGATCTTTCGGTGATCTTGCTCTTTGTGCTGCTCTGGCTGCTTCCGGCGATGCTGGTCTACCGCGATGCCGGGCGGCGCCCGCAGGCCGGGCGCATGCTGGGCCGACGCTGCGCGGCGTTTGGGCTGCCGGGGGCGCTGCTCTATTTTGGCCTGCTGCGCATCCACCACAGGCTGCAAGCGCAGAAGGAGCAGCGGCGGCAGCTATTCACTAAGGGTGAGCGCGAGTAGGGTATCGGGCATCAGAACTCGCTCTGCGAACCAACGCTGCTGTCCATCGCTCCCATGCACTGCGTCCACGCCGGTCTCTCCAGTCACAAGGACCAAATATCATCCCCAGAGCGTCCAGGCGCTCCCGTTCCAGAGCCAGGTCTGGCTGGCAGAAGGAGCGGTTTTGCCCGCGCCAGGCGCGGCATACACCACAATCGCTTGCTGGTCACTATCGTAGGCCGCGCTTTCGTAGAGCGCTTCTGGCGCTCCCTGATCTGCCAGTTGGGTCCATGTCGCGCCATTCCAGGTCCAGGTGTCGCTGAGCGGTTCCTGGTTCGTGGCGCTGATCCCACTGAATAAGGTGGTCTGCCGGGTGGCGTCATCATAGACCATCTGCGTCTGCTGGCGCGCTGGGGGCATCAGCGCCGGGTGTTGCTGCTGCCAAGTGGTGCCATCCCAGACCCAGGTGTCGGTGAAGGCCCCGGTGGGTCCGGTGCCGCCGTACAGTACCACTTGCTGCCGGGCGCTGTCATAGGCCATTGCCGCTCCTGCGCGTGGCTGGGGAGCCATTGCTGGCTGGCGCTGTTGCCAGGTGGCGCCATCCCAGGTCCAGGTGGCGTTCATGTAGGTGACGAGATGCCCGTTGGGCACACCTCCGCCAAACAGCACGATCTGCTGCCGGGCGGCATCATAGACCATGCTGGCCCCGATGACTTCCGGTAGTGTGGATGGATGTAGCTGGTGCCAGGTAGTGCCGTCCCACGCCCATTGCTCGTTGGCAACGATGCCCCCGCTCTGGACCTGAGACAACAGGAGGATGACCTGTTGGCTGGCGGCATCGTAGACCATGCTTCCCTGGAGCGCCGGGGGAGATGAGGCCGGATGCAGTTGACTCCAGGCGCGGCCATTCCACACCCAGGTGTCATTCGTCATTCGGGAGGGAAGAGGCAAGCCCCCAAAGAGTACAATGCTGTGCTGCGCGGCATCATAGGCCATTGCGCTGCCTGAGCGTGGCGGTTCCACTTGCGCTGGGGGTGTGAAAGTGCTGGTCGGGGCGCCCATTGATGGTGTGGGTGCCAGCGATGTTGTTGGAGCAGTGGCGCCACAGCTTGTGAGGCTCAGGAGGACCAGGGCCACGACCGTGTAGCAGCATCCGCTTGAGAGTACCCTGGCCCACAATGCGCGAGATTCAGACCTCTGCATAGGTTGGCTACACCTTTCTAGCCCCAAGTCCAGGTTTCGCTGGCAAGCGCTGGTGGCGAGAGGTCAACAGGTTTCGGATGGTGCTTATTCCCCGGGACAGGTTTGCTGCCGGTCACAACAAAGGCCAGGACCACATCGCGGGCAGCATCGTAAGCAGCGCTTTCAATGCTGCCGGGCGGCGCTCCAATGGCAGCAGCTTCAGACCAGGCAGTGCCATCCCAGAGCCAGACATCATGGAGCCTTCCTGCCTGGCTCATTCCTCCCATTACGACGACCTGCCGGGCTTGACGGTGAAAGAGCAGGTGGGGTCTGGCACGAGGAGTGAGTGGTGTCGTTGCTGCAATCATCGTCCAGGCGGTGCCATTCCACTGCCATAGATCGTTAAGATAGCCATCTGCGTTACTGCCGCCGAACAAGAGCGTTTGCTGGCGCGCTTCGTCATAGACCAACTGACCTCCCAGACGCGCTGGGGGCGTGGTGTCCACCTGCTGTTCCAGCCAGGTGGTCCCATCCCAGAGCCAGGTCTCGTTGAGCAACGTGCCAACGCGGTTGGACCCCTCGATGCCATCAAATCCGGTGATCCCACCAAATACGATCATGTGCTGGCGCGCTGCATCATAGGTGATGGCTGCTCCGCCCATCGGTGGGGGTGTCGTGGCTGGATGCTGCTCTTGCCAGATGCTTCCATCCCAGAACCAGGTATCATTGAGAGGGGTGCCATCTAGCCCGATGCCCCCAAACAAGAAAACGCGCTGCGCGCCAGCATCGTAGGCGAGATGGGTACTATTCCTCACTGGGAAAGGCGCCGAGGCCTGGCTCCAGGTGCTGCCATCCCACAGCCAGGTTGCACTTCCGGCCACAAGAACGATGTGTTGATTCCTGGGATCATAGACCATACTGCTTCCAAAATGAGGAGCAGGTAAGCTGGCTGGCTTGAGACGGCTCCAGTGGTAGCGTAGGGCAGTCGTCATGCCCTTCTCCTTTACATATGCTACATGTTTGTCCAGGATCATCCTCCATTGCTAGGAGTTCGAGGGGGTCAGTGAATAGTTGAGCTGGAGAGCGACATCCCAATCATTACACCCTGGATTGTTGCAACCAGGGGTCAACCAGTATTGCCAGAGAATGGGCTTCTGACCACCAACCACCAGGTTCTGGAGCGATGAGAACTGATTCTCAACATCCTGTATCGTGGTGGTGCAGGAAGCGCATGGGGCACACACACTACAGCTCGTTCCAGCCAACCAGAAGACAAAATCTATGCTGGGCACGAAGCCTGAGCCAAAAAAAGTGTTCCAGGTATACTGGCTTACGTAGAGGCCGGGCCAGACTCCGGCTGGCGTAATATCCCAAAGCTGATTCAGGAAGCCATTGAGGGTCTGCTGGTTATCCCCTGTACTTCCCCCAAGCCAGCCTCCAAAGCCCTCCTCGATGTCGCCGAAGACCGTGTATCCTCCGATAGAGGCGGCTCCGATGAAGTTCCCACTCCAGGCATCCCAGGCGGCCTGCCCCTGGGCAACTCCCCAGCCATAGGGATCGTATTGGCTTGGACGCCCCACAGGCCCTTGCACTCCCCAGTAGCCAAAGACGAAATTGGGGCCTAGCTGATTTGCCATAGCGGTGTTGAAGGCAAAGTAGGTTGTATCAGCGGTGATCCCCTGTCCCATCCGGCCAATATAAAAATTGAGGGGCATGGCGCAGCAGATGGTGGTATTGGAATCGATCCCCCAATAATAGGTGGCTGCCCGGGCCACCCGGCTGGTTTGAGGAAGCAGGAGGCCGCTGGAAGTCAGAGCTAGCCCACTGGCAACTGCGATTTTGATGAGGTCACGTCGGCTGAGTCCTTTCCCACTGGCGCCTGTGGCCTGTTCGAGGGCCGCTTGAATCTCTTCCTCAGCAGCACCATGCTGCTTCGCCAGGTCAAAATAGCCCTCCGCGCAGGTGGTGCATCCACTTTGAGCTTTTTTGATTCCCATCGTGATAGCAGCGCCACGAATTTGCTCAGAGGTCCGTTGTTTGAGCATACGCAAGACGCACTCCTTCTGAGGAATATCGTTTTTCTTCGTTATCCCACCCGGCGGATCATGTGGTCAGCCGCAGGGGTGCGTATTGGGCACGGCGGGGCCGGGCACGAACGAGTTGAGGATGTGCTGCCAGATGGCACCGTAACGATCCAGGAAGTGTTCTTGGAGGTAACTGTTACTGCCCGTCAACGTGATTGTGATGTAGACACCCCCTGTTACCAGTGCCGCCTCAATATGTGGCGCGAAGCCGGACGCGCCGTGTCCAGGTGTGGGTGTGGGAGGAGGAGTGAGTTCTTCTGCTTGATAGGCGGGGATGTCTGGGCCAACAGTGATCGGCGTTCCCGCCGGGCAGGGATAGGTGTTGCCTGGCGTGCCGGTTGTGGCAAGCACATCAATGGTTGTTTCGGTAAATGCCTGCTGGCTTGCTGATGGCGGACCTCCAGAGGGGAGATATTGCCAGCGTATGCTGTGTTCTGCGCCTCCAGGTGAACGGTTGTTCATGACCACTGCAAGAATGGCAGGCACATCCAGGCGAAAGCTGAAGAGGGGATCAGTATAGGTTTGCCAGTCGCGCTGTGGAGAGCCAGTCGGTACTCCAGACCCGCCAGGGGTGGTGGTTAGCGATGACTGGGCGCCACTGGTGCCAGCGGGAGTGCAGCCGACCAGGATCACGGCAGCCAGCAGCAGCGCCAGCATGCAGACTGGCAATGTTCTCTTCGCATCCATTGCTTGCCTCCTATCAGATCAGAACCTCCTGGCAGGCAGTCAATTTTGCCTGCCAGGAGCAGGTGCTGAGCCTAGCTTAACACAGAAAGGCCATTGCGCCTACTCCCATTTTCTGAGTCGTCATGCCGTTGTTGTTTCCGACGTTAATGAGGGTCGGTGTAGCATTGAGGTCTCCCCATTTAAAGAGCAAGGCCCAACCATCGATATTGTTCTCGTTTACTGTTCGATAGGTCCAACTGCCATCTGCCATTTCCACTCCAAAGGTGAGATTGGCTGTGGCGCTCCCGTCGGGTACATAGACGGCAATCGCGCAGGGAGTAGCCTCGGAGGAGTCGGAGAATTGTGCCCAGGCTGTGGCATTCTGCGCATTTGTTGTCGACACCCATGAGGATGATTGACCATAGCCGTCAGTGAAGTTTGTCCACCCGGAGCCATAGCGCGTTGATTGCCCGGAGCTACCCGTCAGGCTGCCACGCATGTGGATGATCTCATAGTTATTGCCATAGTAAGGGATCCAGTTCTTCTGGAAGTCGTCGTGATAGACGGCAACGTTGTGCCCATCAATAAGAGCGTCCCATTGGCCGTTGCTCTGTTGAAAGGTGGAAGTGATGAGTACCACATGCGCCCGATTGCTGGGGCTGATGGACCCATTCTTATAGAGAAAGAGTACGTCACCAGGACGAGCTGCTGCAATATTCTGGTGAATATTGGTCCCCAGCCCTGAGTTGATGAGGTAGTCGTACAGGCCAGGGATGCCCGGAACCCCCACATCAATGAGATCGTAGGTTGTGTCAATGGAATAGGGGGTGTAAGTGAACTCGTAATATTGGTAGCTGTACCCGCTGGCATTGGGAGACGTAGCTGGGAATTGTCCACTGACGCCCCCATTTCCAAGCCCCGCGATCTGATAATTCTCGACCAGAGCACGCGAGACAAAGTCGGCACATTGGAAGTTGGGCTGCCAATACTGGTCGTTTGCTGATGGTACTTGCGCGCCAGGTTGGTTGCCAGTCGAACATTGAGGATTGGCGCTGTAGGAGTTGTTATAGGTTCCGCCATTGCAGTAAATGGAATATGAGCCTGATGAATCATCGTAATAGGTATAGCGCCAGTTGGCGTCGGCCCAGCAGACGGCAGTGCAGGGATAACTGCACGCCGGGCTGACGGCGCTTCCAGGTGAGCCAGCTACCTCTGGGCAGCCGGATGGGTCTACGGCGGCTACTGAGGCAGGCAGCGTGAATGTATCTAGCATTGCCTCGAAGGTGGATTGTTCTGCCTGCTCGGCGGCGGTGATCTTGCCGGTCGCGTCGGTGGGTTGGGTGAGCATGAAGGTATACAGGTTAGTCGTTCCCACTGTGTTGTGGATCGGCAGGATGACGGAATGTGTTTGGGAAGGCGCCCGTGCGGCGTCGTGTCCATCGCTCAGTGGCCCTGGGATGAAGGGAACAACGTAATCAACTGCTGGGGCATTTGCCACTTGGCGCGAATGTACTTGGGCGGCTCCTGACGGAACAGCGCCCTTGAGTACATCCGCCGGAGTTCTGGTTTCGACGGTGACAATGGGACTCATTGTAGTGCCTGTCGCTGGGTTGAGTAATGTGATGTGGCTGCCATTTTGCTCTGGGACCAGCATCCAGGTGTCTGGGTAGCTGAGGGTGAAGCCATAGATGGGATCATGGAAGGTGTTCCAGGTGGTCGCTGCGGCGCTGGCGCGGGCAGCGGGCGAGATGAAGAGATAACTGAGGACTACCATCGATGCGGCGATGCTCAGACTGAGCCAGCGCCATCTTGCGGCTATAGGGTGGGCGCGCATAACCGTTTCCTCCTGATGGTTTCTTGCAGGCACCTGTGTGCTGTTGGAAAGACTGGCAGCGATGGATGATGGATCGAGTCGCTGGATGTTCTGGAATGACGGTGCATTGAGAAATGCTGCCCCTCTTGCAAGAGTGCGATCACCAGGTCCGTTGGTATTGCAAGTATACCAGTGAAGATGGTCTGAATCTTCTTTGAAGATTCAGACCATCTTCAAGATTTCTTCAGAGTTTGCTCAAAGGGATGTGTGTTCGCGCGTGGCTGCACCTGGGCTGCTCATGTTTGTCGCCTTGCTCATGTCGAGTCGTCTGAGGAGACTTCTGGAACAATGCGATAGCCCAGGCCATAGCGGTCCCGCAGGATGCCAGTGCGTGCGTCGAGTATATGAATACCACTGCTATTGTTGGCAGCCAGGTACACAGCGCCCCGCTGCGCCGTCAGAAGTCGGTAGGTTCCTCTTGTTTGGGGCAGGCTGAAGTAGTCGCTGAGTGCCGCCCAGCGAAACACGGCATTCCAGCCTGCGATGAGCCGATAGCTACAGCCGCGCATATCCGGGGCGATCCGGCGCACGGAGCCTGTCTGCGCATCAAGAGCAAAAACCGCTCGATGCTCTCCGCTGCCTACGGCGAAGACCCTATCGCCATCCACCGCGAGTGCTGGCCGCCCTTGCAGGTCTTTGGGGGCTGCGCGCCAGAGTACCGCGCCGTCTCGTACTCTCAGGGCTATCACCTGTGATGCGCGGGAATTGACCATTGAGGGCAGAGATGTGCCAAGGTAGACAGCCTCATCGCTGCATACCAGGCTGCGAATGGGAGAAGTTGAATGCCCCCAGATTACCATGCCATCCGAAGCCCGCAAGGCCGTGATGCCCCCTGCTGGTGAGCCAACGATAATCGTAGAGCCAGCCTGAGCAGCAGCCAACCCTTCGAGCGCTTCTTCTGGCTGCACGGTGTCCTATCTCCTTGCTGCTAGTCATGGCTCGTGTCGCAAGGGGTTCCCTCAGCGGCTCCGAGTAGGCGGAACGGGCTTGAGGCTGCAAATCCGTTTCGCATTTGGACCTGTTCCAATCCACGCAATAGAGATACCACAGGCGCCGCCACTTGGGCACCAACTGGCAAGTCCTGGCCCACCAGCAGAACTCTGGCTGCTCCAGGTGTTTTTTGCGGTCCCACGCTCATGGCTCGTTGGCAACGATGCCTCCGCTCTGGATCTGAGATAATAAGAGATATGAGGAATATGGTTTCTCTTCGTTATCCCACCCGGCGGATCATGTGGTCAGCCGCAGGGGTGCGTATTGGGCACGGCGGGGCCGGGCACGAACGAGTTGAGGATGTGCTGCCAGATGGCGCTGTAACGTGCCCGGAAACTCTCCTTGGGGGCGGTTCCATAGAGCAGAATATGGAAATACACGCCTCCTGTCGCCAGGTTGACATCAAAGCCCCCTTCTGGGTGCCCAGCGCCAGGAGGCGGGGGAGGCGCATCCAGGCTATCCTCTTCGTAGGCGGTGATCCCTGACCCGATGGTGATGGGAGTCCCTTCAGTGCAAGGGTTAGTGCCTGTTGTTGAGGCGAAGACCATGACGCTCACCTCAGCAAAGAGTGCCTGACCCGTTGGTGGCATGTCCTTGCCGTCATACTGCCACAGGATAAAATGGCTCTCATTTGTACGTGGTGGCGGGAATGAGATCGAGAGAATGGCAGGCACGTCCAGGCGAAAACCAAAGGTGGCATCGGTGTAGGTCTGCCAGTCACCATGAACTGCGCTGGTAGGGGTGCTGGTCGGAATGACGGTTGCTGGTGCTGCGGCAGTCGGGGTTGGTGATGATTGGGCGCCAGTGGCGCCTGTCGGATTGCAGCCAGTCAGGCTCATGGCTATCAGCAGCAGCACCAGCAAGGCCCCTGAGCAGAATTGCTTCCTAAGCATTGCTTCTTCGCCCCTTTCAGGATGGAAAGTCGCTGGTGAGCGCGGCCTCGCCCACCAGCAGCAGTTCGCTCGCACAGGTTAGCAGATGAGATAGGCCGTCAAGCCGATCCCAAGCTGATTGCCCGCGCCACTATTGTTGTTGAGAGCAATTTCTGTGGGCGGAGCGTTCAATGCGCCCTCATTGCTTTGCCACACGGCCAAAGTATTTCGGTAGGCAGACGCATTGTGCCCATCGAGCAGCGCGTGGCTGGTGTCTCGTATATTATTGGCAAAAGCGGCGAGCAGCATCACATGGCTCCATCTACTATGAGAAAGCAGTTTCCCAAGGGTTGGATCGAACAAAGGAGGGTTACAGCGTGAGCAGGTTTCTTTTGCTGGGGCGTTGTCCCTTCAATCGAGGCAAAAGAATATCCCCATTGTTGAGTATAACGGCGCCAGGTAGAATTGTCAATCGTATGACTGAGCAGTCTCAGGCTTACACCACCGAATGCGCAATCTCCTGCCAGGTCTTGCCGCCATCCGTCGTCTGGAGCAGGGCGACCATATCGCCTTTCTGTATGCCCCCTCCTGGCGCGGGGATGAAGTGCGTGCGGTTATCCGCCAATGCCCAGCCGAGCGTGGGCGAGACGAAGCTGAACCCATAGATGCGGCTAAAGCTGGTCTGGATTGATACGGTGGTCCAGTGTTTCCAGCCGTCGCTGGTGGTGTAGAGCGTTTTATCCTCCGAATGACTTACCGCTACGGCGTGCTGCATGTCGATGAACACCGCGCCGGTGACATCAAATGACACTGCCGTGCTTGTCCAGGTCTGCCCGCCGTTGTGTGTGCTGTAGATCAGGGTTCCCTGAGTATTTTGCGGAGGCGAGCCGCTGGTGAGGACCGGAAACAGACCCTCCTGCTCGTTGAAAAACGTGGGCTGCCAGAGAGCAATGGCTTGCGCCGGAAAAGCAAGATCAACCGGCTGCCAGGTGTTCCCCCCATCATGGGTGACATAGAGCCAGGAATAGTTTGATTGGTCTGAATGCAAGCTGGTGCCGATGAGCCAGCCGGTCGATGGGGTGACAAATTGCAGACGAGCGCTGGCAGCCAGAGGGGGAATCCCATAGCCATCGTCAGTGGTTTCGTTGATTTGCGGCGTCGAAGGGCCGCTGGCAACGCGTTGCCAGGTGTTCCCGCCGTCGCTGGTGCGATAGAGAGCGATCTGACCGCCGATATAGGCGCTGCTGGGGTCGGGGCCGGGAAAGTGATCGGTGGCGAAGACCCAGCCATGCAGGGCATCGACGAAGACGGCTGGCGTTTCCAGGTCGCGCGCAGCGATCACCGAACTCTGCCAGGTTTGCCCGCCATCGCTGGTGTGAAAGATACGAATACGCGAGGTCTGCGTGCTGCTGTCATATTCCGGCTGGACGACAGTGGCAACCAGGGCGGAATGAAAGTCGGTGGCGCAGGCTTCCATAAAACCCTTCCCTACAGCTTGCGTCGAAAGGCACTGCAACATCGTCTTCCAGTGGCTGCCGCCGTCGGTGGTTCGCAGGATGTGATAGGCGCCATTTCCGGCAATATCCCAACTGATCGCCCAGCCCGTTTTGGTGTCGATCATCTGCACGCGGGTCAAATCTCCCGCGATGGTATTGGTGGCCGGTTCGTTGCCTGCCTGCACCGTTGAGGAGGTTGATGATTGGTTGCCCGTCCCATGCGGCCCGCAGCCGGTCAAGATGAAAACGCCGAAAGAGAGCGCACAGCAGGTAAGTAAGATGGGTTTTGTTGGGGGAAACATGGCACGATTCCTTTCTTCATGGATGCTCTAATCGGTTCCCCTGAGCGCGTGGATTTGGGCAATTTCGGCGCTGACGCGGCGCAGGGCTTCCTGATCGCCTGCCGCTCGATAGCTGGCCGCCGCTCGGCCAGTTCTTCCTGGGTGAGACCAGCTTCGCTACGATACTGCTTGAGAAGCGCTCCGAAAGTGAGCGATGGCACCTTGCTCATGGGGGAAAAACTCTTACCAGCAGCGGTGAAAATGGCGCTCAGTCCCCAATCGCCCCTGTGGGGATGATAACACAGCGCCAGCAGACCTGCAACGAAAAGCGCGGGGAGTTTCGCGTTACTGGGCCTGGGGTTGCTCGGTGGATTGAGCGAGTTCTTCGCGCTCGCGGGTGCTGATGCGATAGAAGAGGGTGAGGGTGCTGGTGACGAAGAAAGCCGTCAGGAAGAGCAGGGCGGCGGGCAGGCCAGTTAGCCAGGCGGGGTCGCTGAATCCATGCCCGGCCAGGGAGGTGACATCTGCGACGGCGACGACTGCCCAGCAGAAGATGAGCAGCGCACCCCGGCGGCAGATGACGCCCCCCTCGCGGGGTTCATAGCGCAGCGGAATCGCCAGGCCGCGCGCAAAGCCAACGGCTAAGCCCAGCAAGATGCAGAGCGTAAAGAGCAGCCCCTGCTCGAACGAGATCGGGCCAACGCGCGCTGCTAACTGCCAGGCTGCTATTATTGTCAGCAGAAGCAGCAGGCTGTTCAAGGACGGCGACACGCGATGCCAGGTCAGCGAGCGAAAGGACACGATGAGCATGAGTACCGCAACACAGGTGACTGCGGAGAAGATTGCCAGGTCTGGCATACTGCTCCCGGCGCGGCAATGCCCGCACAGGCTGCCGCTTATGGCTCTCTATTCGCCCGGTTGAACGCTACGAACGCTCTGGCCTATTTCGCAGTTCCTGTGCCACGAGCGCCGCGCGCTTATTCCCGTTCTTCTACTTTTGGCCCCTTCTTTCTGAAGGAAGCGGCACCGACGAAGAGGATGCAGAGCAAGGCGAAGATGATGCCAACCATAAAGATGATGCTGCCGATTCCCAGGTAGGTTTGATCGTTGTTGATGACACCCCAGACGGTAGGAACCAGGGCTGCCGCGCAGATAAGAATTGCCAGGGTCAGCCAGTTTTTGCGAAGGAAACGAACCATAACCTATTGCCCCTCCAATAATGATGCACTGCCTCTTGCGAACCCCCTCGGCAGGTTGTGGCAACTATAGCATGCTTTCAGATGAAAGCATAGCGGCATAGGAAGATAGTCCGGGCTATCGCCGTTTATTTTTCATCGACAGCCAGTTCGATGCGCAGCGCATCGCCAGGCACGGTGCCAGTGCGCGCGGCGGTTCCGGCGGGGAGTTCGACGACGTAGCGCGCGCGCAGGATGATGGGGCCGAGCCGCCAGGGGCGCAGGTTGGGGACGACGCGCAGCACCGTCCCATTCTGGGCTACGTAGAGGGCATCGATGGCGAAGCGCATAAAGAACATGTGGATGCTGGTGCAAGGGTCAATGACCAGGCCGCTGCCTTCGGGCAGCGTGGCCTGGCCCATCAGCCCGACGGCACGCGAGACGACGGAGTTGGCGAAGCCTGCGCGCCCGGCGAGCAGTACCTGGCGTGTGGTGTTGATGACGCGAACGGTTTGCATGATCCTGCCTTTCACCATATCCCCAGATGATCGAGAGATGGGGCTGAGGGAGATTGTACCACTGAGTTTTTGATTGCTCGTTTCACCTCCCCTGAACCGCTCTTCCTACCCCGCTTGACCGATCAGCTTTTTGGGACTATACTGCAAGCCATCGGGCTGAATGGTGCCCCTGCCGTCTTGTGAGGAGGAAAAGAAGTTGTTTATGCGCCCTCACGCATCTTTTATAGAGCGATGGTGTCTGCGAACGCTGGTGCTGGGGCTGGTGCTGGGCGCGCTGCTGGCGTTGTTGAGTGGGCTGGCGATGTCTCCGCGTACGCTGGCTGCCCGCGCAGACGCTGCGCCCGGCGTCACGATTGTCAGCCCTGCCAGCGCCAGCGGCCCCATAAATACGGGCATCCGCGTCACAGGGGCGGGTTGGAACGCTGGGGACAGCGTGCAATTGTATTATTACTCGACGACCGCGCCTATGGCGCCCTGTGATGACGCTGATGCCCAGACGCTGGTGGGTTCGCAGCCCATTCCGGGGGGCGCGCAGGTGACAATCCAGTCAGATGGAACGTGGCATCTTGATTTTCAGTGGCCCTCCACTACGACAGGCCAGTTCTTTATCTGCGCGTTTGATCCTACGGCGATGCAGGTGATTCCCTCTACGCAGCCGTTTAATGTCCTTTCCACCACGCTCCCGGCTATCGTCTCCATTATGCCGTCGTTTCCTAATGTTGGTGATCAAATTACGGTGCAAGGCTCAGGTTTTCTGCCTGGAGGACAGGCGATTGATCTGAAGCTGGCAACGCCTGGCAACGAGAATCAGGCAGTTTTGTTGGGGACAGCAACATCCGATAACAGCGGCAATTTCACGCAGATGGTGACGCTGCCCACGACGATGAGCGGCAATCTGGAGCTGATCGCCAGTTCGCGTCCGTCGGTGAGCGGCGCGCTCCCGCCGGTCATTGCTGTCGATAATAATCTTGTGGTGGGCGCTACGCCCTCGACGGCGACGCCTGGCCCGACGGGCACGCCAACCAATACGCCTGTGCCGACGGCGACCCAACCGGCCCAGGCCACAACGGGCACCGGGGGCAGTTCAGGCGGAGCCGCCAGCGCGATCCTGGATGTGCTGATTTTCTTGCTGGCGCTGGTGATTCTGGCGATTTTTGGCGTCTTGATCTGGTATTTTGTGGGGATTCGCCCGCCTGCCGGGGTTGCAGCGGCGGCAGCTCCTGCCGCTGCTCCGCCTCGCGCGACGGGGCCGTCGCGTCGCGGGATGGTTGGCAGGTCATCGCAGGTTGAGTGGCCGAGCGATGATTGGGAGATGCAGCAAGCCCCCTGGGAAGAAGATGAGCAGGGCGCCTGGAGTGATTCGTCAACTCAATGGGATGATGGCGCGGGCCGCCAGTTTTCTGGCCCGTCTGATTGGAGCGGCCCCCAGGGCCGGGGGAGAGGCTGGCCCGATGAGTCGCCGCGCCCACCATCATCGCGCCCGCCCAATCGTGATGATTGGCAGGGTCGCTCCCGCTCAGGCCAGGATGGGCGTTAAGAGGAGGTTGTATGGGCACGGTCTCTGAACATTCGCCGCCTGAAGGGAGAGGCCCTCGCCGCGCGCGCCGAAAGGCCACCAGGCAGCTTGTGGTGCTGCTGGGGGCGTGTTGCCTGCTGCTGTTGTGCGGCGTGTTCCTGTACGATCAGGGGGCTTCTGCGGCCAGCGGCGCGGGCGTGCGGCCTTTTGCTCCTCCCATCTGCTCGCCGGGAACGGCAACCGATACGCCGACGCCAACCGATACCCCAATGACCCCGCCAACGGCGACCGATACGCCGACGCCGACGCCTACACCCTGCCCGACAGCCACGTCGACAAATACGTCAACACCGACCTGGACGCCTACCTCGACCTTCACGCCCACGAACACCAGTACGGCAACTCCGACGATGACGCCAACACCAACGGAAACCTTTACTCCAGAGCCGTCGCAGCAGGTCGCGCCGGGTGGTAACGGCAATGGGACGGGAGACAACACGGGTGGTGGGGGCGGCGGGGGCGGGAGCGGCCCCGGTTTGCTGTTGATTCTGCTGCTTTTGCTGGGGGTGGTAGTGCTGAGCGGCGGCGGGTTCGCGCTGTATTACTATACCAACGCGAATCGCCAGGTGCCTGGCCGCCAGGGAGCTTCTGCAATGGCGGGTGCTGTGTCACGCTGGGGTGGGGGCGGGCGTGGAGGTGCCTGGGGAGGTGGACAGTTGTGGCAGGCAGAAGATGACTACGATGAGTATGATGATGAGGATGATGAGTATTACGGCCCGGAGGATGATTACGAGGAAGATGGTTGGGATGCTGACGAAGATTGGGAGGAGGAGCCGTATTATGATCCGCGCGCCGGGCGGCGCAGCGGCTCAATGCCGGGCAGCTCGACGATGGGTGGTCGAGCGACAGGGGGAACAATGGCTGGTGGCAGAACGCCGGGCGGCTCGGGCACCAGTAGTCGTCCGGCGGGCAGCCCAAACACGGGCAGTCGCCCGACAGGCGGTGGCAGTCAGACGGGGACTGGCTGGAATCGCACCACAACGGGGCGACAGAGTGGTCCTGCTGGCGGGCGTGGGGGCGCCCAGCGTTCGCATCCCTGGGCAGATCAAGACCCGACGCTCGATGATGACGGGCAGCGTGGACCGCCAGGCGGTAGAACACCGGGCAGACCTCCTCAGCCTCCCAGGCCAGGGACGGGGCGCTCATAGGCAGCAGCGCCGCCAGCCCGGCGGCTGGCGGCGCAGGCGACAACGGCTTCTTTCTGATGTGGGGAAATCACGCTGATTGGATTGACCACTAGCGGCGCCTGCCGCCCTCCCCACCCGCTTCGCCAGCCATTGGCGTCATGCTCTTTTGCAGTACCTGGCCTGCCAGATGCAGGACTTCATTGCGCACGGTTCCTTCTGGGAAGCGATGGGCAATCAATGCCAACTCCGAGACGATGGGGTACACCCAGGGGACGGCCCCAGGACCGGCCTTGAACCAGGGATGGAGCGTTACCCCGGCTATATCATCGATGTAGCGATTGATGGTCTCGTTGATGTTGGCAACGATCCGCTCTTTCATCGCATCATCACCCATTCTGGAAGCCGCTTCCTTCAAGCTGATCTGCGAGAGAAGGAAAGCGACGGGTGCTGCTATGGCCGCTTGATGTGCCAGAGCCGGGAGGTAGTTGTGCATTCCCAGAGGCTGGGCGAGCGCTGCGTGCAGCCAGGGTGCCGGGGCGGGAATCGCCGCCGGGATCGTGCCAGGGATAGGCGCGGGCATCGTTCCCATCAAGGCGGCCAGGAGCGGTTCTTGCAGGCCGATCTGCCCGACTGGCAGGCCGAACCCTGGAATGGGCATCGGCTGGATGCCAGGCGTGGAGATCATGGGCTGAATGCCTTGCATGGCCTGCGCCAGCGGGTGTGTCAGGAAGGGCGCTGCCATTGCCCCAGCCATTGACATCTGCGGCTGGACGCCAGCCATCGCGGCGAGCGGATGAACGTTCAGGACGGTCTGCGCCAGCGGGTGTGCCACAGGCGTCAGTGGCGCCATGAGCGACCCAATGTGCGGGATCGCTGTCGGCTGGATGCCAAACGTTGGGGTGATCTGTGGAGCGCCAAGCGTCGCCTGGGCCAGTGGATGGGTGCCATAGATGGGGGCAACCGGCTGGTACCCGAACGGCGCATAGGGCATGGGCGAAACGCCAAAGAACGGATACGGGGTCGGTGGAACACCAAAGAACGGCGCTGGAACTGTTGGAACACCAAATGTTGGATAGAGTGTTGGCTGTACTCCGAACGGCGAGACGGGCTGCGGCGGGACGGTGCGAGTGACAGCATCGAATACCTGCTCGCGTCCGGGGGCGGCCCACATAGTAGACATGTACACGCTCCTGTCTTGGACTGCTTTGTCTTAAACACTATCGGCGTTGGGCGAACAAGCGTTGTTGCCTTCCGCGCCAAGGCGCTCCATGCTGCAAGATTCTGACCAGGAGCGCAGGTTCCCTGCTTTGAGCAATAAAAAGAACCATGACCGGCGGAGAAGTTTCCTCCATCGGTCATGGCTTGCGCCGTTGGTGCTTATCCGGCCAGTTTCGCCAGCGCCTGGTGAATGCGCGCCAGGCTGCGCGCGCGGCCCAGCACTTCCAGCGTCTCGAAAAGCGGTGGCGAGACCGTGCGACCAGAAACGGCGACGCGGATAGTCATAAAGAGCTGGCCCGGCTTGAGACCCAGTTCATCGGCAAGGGCGCGCATGGGCGCTTCCATCGCGGCAGCCTCCCACTGCTCCAGCCCTTCCAGCAGCGCCTGGGAGCGACGCAACGCGGTCACGGCTTGCTCGCGGTCCATGCCTTTGCCAATGAGCGTCTCTGGCTGGTAGTCCAGATCGTCGGTGAAGAAGAACGAAGTCATCTGAGCGGCCTCGCTCAAGGTCTTCATGCGTTCCTGCTCCAGCTTCAACACGCGAGCAACATAGGCGCGGTCCAGCGGGCGCTGGACGACATCGGGCAGGCCGCCCTGGCCCGCCGGGCGCTCCAGGAACGGGATCGTGCGCTCGGCCAGGTCTTCCGGGCTGAGCATGCGGATATAAACGCCGTTCATCCAGAGCAGACGCTCCGGGTCGAACATGGCGTCGGAAATGCTGACGCGGTCCAGCGAGAAAGCAGCGATCATCTGCTCGCGGCTGAGAATATCAGTCTTGTCGTCGTAAGACCAGCCCAGCAGGACCAGGTAGTTGATGATCGCTTCTGGCAAGTATCCTTGCTTCTGGTAATAGCTGAGCGGCTCGGCACCGTGCCGCTTGCTCAGCTTTTTACGGTCCTTGCCCAGCACGACAGGCAGATGAACCCAGACGGGCTGCTCCCAGCCATAGAGTTGATACGTCAGCACATGATAGGGGGCGCTGGGCAGCCAGTCGTTGGCACCGCGCGTGACATGGCTGATATTCCACAGGTGATCGTCTACGACGTTTGCCAGATGGTAGGTTGGCATGCCATCGGATTTGAGCAGGATGATGTCCTGAAGCTCGCTGTTCTCAAAGACGATTTCGCCGCGCAGCAGGTCGTTCACAACGGTCTGGCCCTCCAACGGCACAGCCAGCCGGACGACAAATGGATCGCCCGCCTCCTCGTGGCGGCGGCGCTCTTCCGGCGTGAGATAGCGGCAGCGTCGATCATAGCGCGACGATTTGATGCCGCGCGCCTCTTGCTCTTTGTGCATTTCGTCCAGACGCTCTTTGGTACAGTAGCAGCGATAGGCGCCGCCGCGCTGAATCAATTCATGGGCATAGTATTGATAGATGGCTTTGCGCTGCGACTGGTAATAGGGGCCAACAGGGCCGCCGACCATCGGCCCTTCGTCGGGCATCATATCGAGCCAGCGAAACCCATCGAGCAGCGCATCGACGCCTTCGGGAACAAAGCGCTCGCGGTCGGTGTCTTCGACGCGGACAAGAAACTGGCCGCCATGCCGACGCGCAAAGAGCCAGATGAAGATGCAGGTGCGATAGCCGCCAATATGCTGGATGCCCGTTGGACTGGGCGCGAAGCGCACACGCACGGGCTTGCTCGTCTTTCCAGCGGCGGATGGGGTGAGCGTGCCGGAACGCTCCGTCTGCGACATACAAAAAACTCCTTGAAAGAGAGGATTTTGTGAACTATTTCACATTTTTCAGCGTCATGACCATACGGGCTTGTGCGTCTTTACAAAAGGAAGAGGCGCGATGCAGCGCGACGGTGGGGGATACGCGACGATCCGCTGATACCTGGCAGATGCCTGGCAAATACTCTGTTAGCATATCTTATGAGCCTGGCATATGTCAAGGCACGCATTGCGCCCGATTGGCACAAGAAATGCTATGGCCCTGCTATTTTGAAGGTTGGTACTTCTTTGCTACCAGTGAGTCCAGGTGTGGAGATGGCCCGCAGATGGCCCCTGCGGTTTTCAACTGCCAGATGCCGTTAGGTGAATGTCTCTCTGTTGGTTCGTTGAATCGTGGTAGGAAGAAAGTCGCCAGAACATGAAAAATCTTCTAAGACTGCGGTACACTTTATTCTAGGCGGCCTGTGTGCCCCTACCTATGACGGGAAGGCCGGGAGTCCAGTGCAAAAAAGATCGAATGATGCGCCTTTGCCCCAGGAACCAGAACAGGAGCCAGCACGCGCTGCCTCTGAAGATCAGGAAGTCACGCTGCCTGATGCGCCGCCCAGCGTGCCACAGGCGGCGGAGAGCGAGAATGCCGGTCCTGCTGATGATAGCCCTACGTCTCCGCTGAAGCGATCTATGGAGCGCGCCAGGCAACTGCTGGCGGCGCGCCGAGAGAACTCTGGTGTGCTGCCTGCGGTTTCACCGGAGGCGCTGCGGGCCACTGGGGGGCGAGCGAGTGGAAAAGGTGCTGGAGCCACTCCAGATGGCAAGGCGCCCCGCGAGCGACGGCGCGCGATTGCGGCGCGCGTGCTGGGACAGCCTGGTCAGGTGCCTGCTGAGGATGCTCATGGGCAGAACGCGGATGACGGCCAGCCCCAGGAGCCGCTGTTGGCAGGCGATGTGCCTGAAGATGTGCCAGGCGAGGATGAAACGCTGGCCGCGCTGGCTGCTCAGGCATCAACGGATCAGCAGCCAGATGCAAACGAACTCCAGAAAGCTGCTGAAGCGCCCGCGCCGGTAGAGGAGGGGACGGCGCGGCCTGCTGCCCAGGAGGATGAGCAAGCGGCACCTTCTGGCCTGCTTGATGGCCCGCCTGAAGGGCACAGCAGTGCCCGCCTGTTGAGTGGGGCGCTCAGGCTGAACGGGGGAAATGGGCGGCCCGCCAGGGTCGCGGCGGTGACGATGCCGCTGACGGCTGTGCGGACCCGGCGGCTGCCAGAGACCGATGGGGAACAGGGGGGCGCCAGAAGCGCTGATGATGAGGGGCGCGGGGTGGATGGCGGGCTGGAAGATTTGGCGCTGGTGGCGCTGCGCCCGCGCACAGAGCCGATGGCAGCAGTGGGCATCAATCGGCTGGGCCTGTTGAATGAAGAAGCGCGGCGCGAGCGGATGCTGCGGACGCGCAGCGAGGCGTCCAGGCGCTGGCGCCGACGGCGGCGCTTTGCCTTGTATCTGATGGAGCAGCAGCGCAAGCGTCAACGGCGACACGATAGGTTGCTGCGCAGACTCGTGACCAGTTCGGTGATTCTGGTTGGGTTGATGATCCTGGTAGTGATTGGCTATGCCATTGGCGACGCTTATGCCTATTACCAGAGCCAGGCCGCGATCCTGGGGAGCTTACCCAATATTACCTCGCGCGATAATGTGCAGATTCTTGATTCCACCGGCAAGCTGATCTACACGATCACAGCGGATGGGGTAAAGCATTATGTCCCGCTCTCAAAGATGTCGATCAATATTATTAATGCGACGGTTGCAACCGAGGATAAAGACTTCTGGACGAACCAGGGCGTGGATTTTACGGCTATTCTGCGCGCGGCGTCGGCTGACTTGAGCAGCGGGCAGATCGTTGAGGGCGGCAGTTCGATTACGCAGCAGTTGATTAAAAATAATGTGACCGGCTCTGACGATACGTTTGATCGCAAGCTGCGCGAGGCGATTCTGGCCGTTGGGGTGACTCAGCAATATAGTAAAGAGCAGATTCTGGAGATGTATCTGAACTCCATTGGCTACGGCGAGAATGCCTATGGGGTTGATGCAGCGGCATTGGAGTATTTTAATCTGCAAGATCATGGCAATGCGACTGGCGCATCGCAGCTTGATCTGGCGCAGGCGTCGATGCTGGCAGGTCTGCCCAAAAACCCGAATCAGTTTGATCCCTTCCAGCATCCCCAGGCGGCGCTTGATCGCCAGAAGGAAGTGCTGGAAGCAATGGTGCAGGATGGGTACATCAGCAGAGATGAGGCGGTGCAGGCTGAGCAAGAAGCTGCCGCGCCCAATTTCTTGCACGCGCCCCCACCGACGAGCGATCTGGCGCCGCACTTCGTCGACTGGATTGAAGGTCAGTTGGCGGACATGATTGATGCCGGGAAGATTAACTTCTCGCTCTCCGGCCTGCGGGTGTATACGACGCTGAATCTGGACCTGCAAAACAAGGTGCAGCAAATCCTGGATAATCAGATCAACGCGCTGAGCAATTCCCATGTGGATAATGGCGCGGCGGTGATGATCGACCAGCATACCGGGGCGGTGCTGGTGATGATAGGCAGCGCGGATTACTATGATGAGGCTATCGACGGGAAATTCAATGTGGCGACGCTGGGGCTTCGCCAGGTTGGCTCAGCGTTCAAGCCGATTACGTATGTGACCGCCTTTGAGAAGGGGTGGTTTCCGGCGATGACGGTGTATAATGGCCCGACGGCGTTCCCTAACTCGGATACCTCCACTTATCCTGAAGGCTATAAACCCTTGAACTACTTTGTCAATCAGTTTGGGAACGAAGTGACCTTGCGCTACGCGCTGCAAAATTCGCTGAACGTGCCTGCCGTCAAGGTGCTGGAGTTTGCGGGGATTGATGATACGTTGAATATGGCCGAGCGACTGGGGATCACGATCACCTCTGCTTCTGGGACGCCGGGCCTGTCAATGACGCTGGGAAGCCTGGATATTCACCTGCTTGATTTCACCTCGGCCTACAGCACGTTTGCCAACTATGGGGTACGTAACCCGCCATTTGGTATCTGGCGCATTACCGATCAAAACAATAACACCCTGTATCAGTACACGCCCGCCGGGCAGCAGGTCATCAGCCCGCAGCTAGCCTATATGATTACGAGCGTGCTGAGCGATAATGCGTCGCGGGTAGATGACTTTGGCGTTTGCAATCCGCTTTATCTTGAAACCGCCGCCGATTGCCGTGCCGGGAAGCAGGCCAGGCCCGCTGCTGCCAAGACGGGCACGACGCAGGACTTCAGAGATGATTTGACGATGGGTTACACGATGGATTACACGATGGGCGTCTGGGTGGGCAATACGGATGATAGTCCGACAGATGAGAAGAGTGGCATCGTTGGCGCCGCGCCCATCTGGAACGCCGCGATGCTGGCGGCGGAGGCTGGGCGCCCGTATCAAAACTTTCCGGTGCCGTCAGGGATGGAGCGCGATACCTACTGCTCCAACGGGAAATGCAGCACCGATTGGTTCATTTCCGGGTCGGTTCCGCAGCATGGCGGACAGGGGAACGGTGGCTCCCCGATCCCTGGAGACTGCTTGAAGATTCAGCCGGGCGCTCCTGGCGGGAAAAACTGGGAAGTCCAGTGTCCTCCTCCCGCTGCCCCACCACCGCCGCCGGGCGGTGGCGGCCCTGGCCCTGGCCCTGGTCCTGGCCCTTGCACTCAGCCGCAATGCCCACCTGGACCACCAACGGGAGGCACAGGGGGAACGACTGCCGGGCCAACCGGTCAGGCCGTGCCGCTTCCGGCCCCCGCGCCAGCGCAGCCAGCCCCGAAGTGGGCGCCTCTGAAAGATGGGGATGTTGAGCGTTTTGGCCTGCGAAGCTGAGGGGGTATGCCCGCCAGGGAAGGAAATGATGTGCTATGTCTGATGTGCGTTTGGCGGTGACGTGCAGCCTGGTGGTCGAACGAGAGGGAAAGCTGCTGCTGGTGCAGGAGGCTGATCCAGAGATTTATGGGTTGTGGAATCAGCCAGCGGGGCATGTGGAACCGGGCGAGACGTTTGAGGCATGCGCGCTGCGCGAGGCGCGTGAAGAGACCGGCTACGATGTGGAACTGGTTGGCCTTCAGGCGATCTATTACGACGTGGCGGCAGGCGATGAAGACATCAATATCTGTTTTCGCGCCCGACCCATTGGGGAGGCCCGCTATCCGCTGGAGCCGGATGTGCTGGGGACGCGCTGGTTCAGCCGCGAGGAGCTGCTTGCGTTCCCGCGCGAGCAACTGCGCCACGCGCGGGCGCTGCGCCGCCTGGAGGATTGGCTGGCGGGCAAGATGTTCCCCCTGGAGGTGCTTATGCAATCGCCGCTGCGGCTAAACAACGTTAATGGACCAGATTAGGCGGCGTTTCTCCGCGCAGGTGCGCCAGGATATTGGCGGCAGCGGTGGTTGCCATGCGGGCGCGGGTTTCATGCGTGGCGCTGCCGATGTGCGGCGCCAGCACAACCTGCTCCATCTGAAGCAGGGCAGGGTGAATGCGCGGCTCGTCCTCAAAGACATCCAGCGCGGCGCCGCGCAGTTGGCCCGCTTGAAGGGCGGCGACGAGCGCGGCCTCGTCGACGAGCGGGCCGCGCGCTGTGTTAATCAGATAGGCGCTGGGCTTCAGTAGGCTGAACGCGGCGGCATCGAGCAGATGGTGGGTTTGCGGCGTGTAGGGGGCATGCAGCGAGAGGAAGTCGGCGCGGCGCAGGACATCCTCGAACGAGGCGGCGCTGGCGTTGAGGGCGCGCTCTTCTTCCGGCGGCAGGGGATGATGACTGGTGTAGAGGACGGGCATGCCAAAGCCGAGCGCTCGGCGGGCGACGGCGCGGCCAATGCGCCCCATGCCGATGATGCCCAGGGTTTTGCCGGTGAGTTCGGCGCCAAGCAGGAGCAATGGCTGCCAACCGGTGAAGCGGCCAGCACGGGCGAAGCGGTCGGCTTCGGGGATGCGGCGGGCAACCGCCAGCAGCAGTGCCCAGGTGAGGTCGGCGGTAGCATCGGTGAGGACGCCGGGTGTGTTAGTGACAAGGATGCCCAGGCGGCGCGCTGCTTCTCTATCGATGTTGTTATAGCCAACGGCCATGTTGGCGACCAGACGCAGCGGCGGTCTGGCCCGCGCGGCTGCTTCCAGGAGCGCGGCGTCGATCTGGTCGGTCAGCAGGCAAAGCAGATAGTCGTGGCCGGGTACGCGAGCGCGCAGTTCCTCCGGTGTCCAGATGGCGCCGGGTGTGGGATTGATCTCCAGTTCGGCGTCGGCGGCGGAACGCAGGAGTGCCACTCCCTCTTCGGGAATCTGCTGAGTGATGAGGATGCGCGTGGACATTAGAATGAGTAGCCCTCCCCTTGCTGGTTAGCTGCCCGTGATCTCGCCGTTTTCGGCGGGAGCGGCGCCCGCGCTGGTGCCAGGTTCGCCAATGGTCACAAGCGCCTGGCCCTGGTTGACGGCCTGGCCCTGGGCCACTTTGATCTCTTTGATGATTCCGGCGCGTGGGGCGCTCAGGTCGTTTTCCATTTTCATCGCTTCGAGGACGGCAACGATCTGGCCGCGCTGCACGCGCTCTCCTCTCGTTACTGGAAGACTCACCACCAGGCCGGGCATGGGCGCTTTGATGGTGGCGTCGCCGCTTTCATGCGCGCCCCCGACCAGGCTTGCCAGGGCACGCTCGCGCTCGTCCTCCAACCGGACCTCGTAGGGCTGCCCGGCGATGAAGAGTTCGTAGCGCTGGCCGCCCTCGTCATCTGGTTCTAACCGGCGTACCACGACCTCGTAGGAGTGGTTATTGATGAGCAGGCTGTAGCGCCCGGCGCTGGTGGGGGGTTCGCTGCCAATGCGCAGCCAATCAACGGCATGGGTGATACCGTTCAGGGTCAGGCGCCGCTGCGCGCCGTCCTCATCGATGCTGATGGTGAAGCGCCGGTTGCCCAGCGAAGCGATATAGCGCATAGCTTGCATGTGTCTTCTCCTGCTTATTTGAAACCACTCCCTGTCTGGCCTGTGTCCCTGGGTCGGCATATATCATAGCATATTATGCGCGAGCGGGCTGCCATCAGTCGGGCCGGATGCTCGCCATGTGGTGGTTCTATGCGCTATAATGCGCCTGAAACGAGTCGGCAGGGACACCGCACTTTCGTTGATTCCGGGTACGTTGTGGCTTCATTCTGGAAGAGAAACTGGCTTACCGGGCCTGGGCGCGATGCTGCCAGGCGCTCTGCTGGCGCCAGCGCGCCAGGCCGTGCCGGGCCTCCGGCTACAGCAGAAGAAGCGCAGCTTCTGATTACCCAGCTTTTGGGGCAGTGGGAGCTGTGGTCACGCAGTTCGCTGCTGGGGAATGCGCGGCTTGCCAATACTGGCGGCGCATCTGCTGCGCCACCGGCAGCGCTGGAGCGTGAGCATGTAATTCACCAGCTTGCGGGGCTTGGCCCGGTGGCGCTGGAGCCGCTGACGCGCCTGCTGCGCCCGGAGCGGATGACAGCGCTGGCCGTTGGCCGCGCAGCGATTGCGGCGCTGGCGCTGGGGCGTATGGGAGATGTGCGCGCGGCCCCGGCGCTGCTGGCGGCTCTGCGTGATCTGCGCCCGGAGGGCGCGCCTATCCGGGCAGCGGCTGCCAGAGGGCTGGGAGAACTGAAGGCGGAGGGCGCTGCCACGCTCTACCGCCAGGCGCTGCTGAACTGGGGCGGTGATGACTGGCAGGCAGACGTGGATGCCCTGGGATCGCTGCCGCTGGGAACGGTGGTTGAGGCGCTGATCCAGGCGCTTGGCGATACATCGGCTGAGGTGCGAGCGGCGGCGGCTACCGCTTTTATCGATCTGTGCCTGGCCGATACTCCTCCGCCCGGCGCTGCGGAGGCGCAGCAGGCTGATGATGGGCTAGATGATGAGGAGGCGGCTTCCCCTGGGGTGCGCGCGGCAGTTGGGCCGCTGATCGCTGCTCTTGAGGATGATGACGCGGTGGTGCGCGCGAACGCTGCCGCCTCGCTTGGTTGGATTGGCGAGCCGGGTGCCGCGAAACCACTGCTGCGATGCTTGCAAGATGAGGATGAACGCTGTCGCAGCGCGGCGGCGCTGGCGCTTGGCATGCTGCATACCGCAGTGGCGCTCAGGCCGCTGGCGAGCGCTCTGGGCGATCCCAGCCCGATGGTCCGGCAGCAGGCCGCCGAGGCGCTGGGCGAACTGGCCGAGCCGGTGACGACCGAACTTCTGCTGGATGTTTTGAGTGATGAGGAGGAGACGCTGGAAGTGCGCGCGGCGGCGGCGCGCGCGCTTGGCAATTTGCGCGTTCCCCAGGCGATTCCGGCGCTGCGGGAACTGCTGGCTGCGCCGGAGCCTGCCTTGCGCGCAGCAGCCATCGAGGCGCTGGCGCGGCTCGGCTTTGGGCGAGCCTATCGGCTGCTGGTCCCGTTTTTGTGGCATGAGCCTGATCGCGTGGTGCGCCACTGCGCGGCGCGGGCCATCGCCCGGCTGGCCGAGGCCAGACAGACCCGTGCCCGCTGGCGGCTGCGCCTGGCGTGGCGCGTGGATCGCCAGACGCGCCGGGAGGCGCTGCTGATTCTGGCGCAGCACGCGAAGCGGCACAGCTAGGCGTTGGTCAAGCAGTCGCAAGCGCCGGTTGCCTGGCGAGTACACGCGCGGCGAGAGGCTGCGAAAGTCGAGCCGCACCTGCGCAGGCTCAAACGAAAACAGATTTCGTGACCGGCGTTCCAGGCGTTGGCCGCAGGGCGGGGAAACTCGCGGCCAGGGGTGCTGCGGCGCTCCAGAGCTTGGCCTGTGCAGGTTGAGATGAGCATCTTTCGCGGATGTCCTAGGCGTTGCAACACAGGGCTGTGTTGTGCCCACGCTGATTCGGGTCGGGCGGCGTGTCCTCCTGGTCCTTCTGCTCCTGGAGTGTGAGTAGATAGCCAATGCTGGGGAGGGTGAGCAGGTAGCGTGGGCGTTCGGGGTCCGGCTCGATTTTCTGGCGCAAATGGTGAATATGGGTCTTGAGCAGATTGGCTTCGCGGCCCTCGTATCCCCAGATGCGCTGGATGATGGTGCTGGTGGAGAGTGGCTGCCCAACATTGGAGATCAGTAACTGGAGCAGTCGCCCCTCTGTTGGTGTCAGGCGATAGCGGCGGCCATTGCGATACACTTCATAACGCTCCAGGTTGATGGTGGTTGGGCCAATCTGAAATTGTCTGCTGCCGATGCCGGTCAATGGCTGAATGCGTCGCCCAAGAGCGGTGATGTGTGCCTGCACCTGGCGCATGGAGGCGGGCTTGGGAAGATAGCCATCGGCGCCCTGTTCCAGAGCGTGTATTTCCTCTTCTTCATGCGTGGGATCGGTCAGCACAAGAATCAAGCCTGCGTTGGCTTCTCGCAGTTGGCGGCAGAACTCTGGGCCATTGGCTCCGGGCAAGGCGAGATCGACGACGGCTATCTCTGGCGCGCGCTCGCGCCAGATTTTGAGCGCCTGGGCGGCGTTGTTCGCACTGAGGGGGTAATGGCCGTGACTGCGCAGCCAGTAGGCCAGGATGGTGACGAATTCGTGATCGGGATCGGCAATCAGGATGTTCATGGGGAACTGCTGGCTCCTTCTCTGCGTGTTGCTCCAGGAGATGCGGGAATGCCACTGGACACTCCAAAGGTACCTCACAGAGAGGAACGGGCGCAGTGATCGATTTTACGGGTGGATGGTTGCATAGACCACATCCGGCAAGAGGTAGTTGCGAGGCAGTCTTGTTTCTCCTCATGGGGTGAGGTATAGTTAGGACAAGAATGCTCAAAGAAGCGGAGAGGTGAAGCAATGGTGCGACCTGGACTCCCAATCTGGTGGGCTGCCTGGTGGATAGGCGCGACGCTGCTGGCGCTGGGCGTGATTGCGCTCAATGTGCTGCGGCGCAGGCGCGTGGCGCTGGCGGAAGATGAGGCGACGCGAGCGGCGCTGCCAACAGTACGCGAAGATGTGTTGTGGGGCTTGCTGGTGTTGATGAGTGGTGGCGCAGGCATGGGCCTGGTGTTCTGGCTGCTGGCAAGCTGGCACACGGCGCGCGCGCTGCTGGCGGCGGCGATCTTTGGCCTCATCATGCTGCTGGGACTGGTGATGCTCCTCAAGAATGGATTGGCGCCCACCGATGTGCTGCTGCTGGACCAGACAGAGCCAGAAGCCGCCGGGAGTTTTGCGCCCGCGCCAGAGGAGATGGCAGAAGAGGAAGTGGGCTGAAGCTCTCAGCCAGGCGTTAGGGCGAGCGCCTGGACGATCTGTTCCAGCAGCGCGCGGTTGCCGGTTGCCAGCACGCGATAGCCAGTTGTGAATTGCACCGGCCCCAGCGGTTCGCCATGCTCAGTGCCGAAGAAGCCGCCCGCTTCTTCGATGATGAGCGCGGGGGCTAGAAAGTTTTCTGGGGTGAGCCGGTTGCGCAGGTCGACATAGCCCTCAAATGCGCCCTGCGCCACGTAGCAGAGGTCAAGCGTTGTGGCGCCAAGCCGCCGGGCAGTGGAAATCTGGCTGACTAACTGCCAGATGGCTGTGGGCAGTGGCTTCAGGTGGGAGTTGTCAACATCGCCCGGATGTGTGGGCACCTGGACGCGCCCAAAGTTGATGGAGAGCATGGCGCGCCGGAGTTCGGTAATGGTGGACGTATGGATGGGGCGTCCATTCATCTGCGCCCCGGCGCCGCGCGCGGCGGTATAGATCGAGCCACTAAAGACATCCCCAACGAGCGCATATTGCACCAACGCCGGGTCTAGCAGCGTAGTGTCACCGGGCAGGACCGCGACGGCAAAGCCAACCAGACGCACACCACGCCGGAAGTTGTTGCTGCCATCGCAGGGATCGATCACCAGGGTATACTGCGGTGGGCCATCGCCGATGTGCAATTCGCCCGCTTCTTCGCTGAGGACGCGGAACGATGGTAGATGCTCGCGGGCGTAGGCCAGGGCGCGGTGTTCGGCTTCGGCATCGAAGGCGCGTGTTATCTCGCCCTTGGGATTGGTGCCTATCTGTTCGTTCTGTTCCCCACCCTCGTGGAGTAAATAACTGCGCACGGCTTCAAACATTCCGCGCAGAACGTCGGGCAATGGCTGCCCCTGCCCATGTTTTGCTGGCATAGCAGGCGTCATCCTTTCAAGGGCATGTCCAGGCGCATGCGCTCTGGCCGGGCAGCTTGAGAGCCGCTTTCATACTATAGCACAGATTTCACATCCTTGAAGGGAATTATCCGCCTGCTGCGCCTGGAGGGGCGTCTCATTTCTTCTTTTTGCTGCTGTGAGGGCGTGGCGGCTGCTTGCCATCGGTGTCAGGGCTGGCCTGGCGCTTTTCTTCTGGCTGGCTTGCTGGCTGCGCGGCCCGACCTGGCCTGGTTTGCCCTGGTGCGGCAGCTTTGGGCGTCGTTCTTCGCTGGGCTGCTTTGGGGGGCGGCGCTTTTGGCGCGGCGGGTGTTTCGGGCGTTGGCGCGGCGGGTGCCTGATAGGCTCTTTCGGAGGCGCTTCTGGCTTCTTGTTGGGTCAGAAAATCGGCAGTTTCGGCGGGTGTTTGGGCCTGGGCTGCCCCGGCAGCAGGCGCTTCTGGTGGGATTATCGGTGCCTCGCTGGCCCTGCCATTTCCGTCGATAGGTTTTGCGAGCGGTGCGGCCTCTGGCGCTGGCGGAGTCTCTGCTGCAATTTCTGGAGGCGCTTCGGCTGCTTCAGGAGCGATAGGCGTTGCAGGCTCTGGAGGAGCGACCTGAGTAGTTGGCGCGGCAGCAGGGGCTGCTCTTTCGGGTGCTGGAGGCGTGCCGGTCAGCGCCTGCGCTTTACGGGCCGGGTCGAGCAGCTCCGGCGGGGCCAGGAACCAGGCGCGCAGGAGTTCGTTGATCTCGCTGGCCTGCTCTTCCTGCACGGCGTTGCCCGCTGCCGGGATAAATTCCAGGCGCGAGTGGGGGTTGAGCCTGCCCAGCGCCCTGGCGTTCATGGTGGGATTGATGGTATCTTGCTCGCCCCAGACGAGCAGGATTGGCTGTTGGAGGCTGGCAAAGTCGCTGGTAACGTCGGTATCGAGTTTGCCGCTCATAAAAGCCAGTGGAGCAAAGCGCGCGCCAAATTGATGGGTAGTGGCGAAGAACTGCTCTACCACGTAGGGCGTAATTTCCTCTGGGTTGGCGTAGCTCTGACGCGCAATGAAGAGCGAGAGGGCCGGTCTGGTGGTCAAGAAGGCGTAAGGCACCTGGCCGAAGGAGGTCTCACTGAGACGACGCAGCAGACTGCGCAGCGCTCCGGCTTGTCGGGTCTGTCCTTCCTGGCGCCAGGCGGGCGGAGTATGCAGGATGCCGCTGGGGCTGATGAAGACCAGGCGGCTGAAAAGCTGCGGGTCGAGATGGGCAGCGCGCGTGGCGAAGGCGGCGCTCTGGCCGCGCGCGACGAGCATGGTGGGTCGGGCAATGACCTCGCGGGCAAAATCGGTAATCAGGGTGATGTAGACATCGGGATTGTAGTCAATGGCGGGGCGGTCGGAGAGGCCAAAGCCCGGCAGGTCGGGAGCATAGACGCGAAAGCTCTGGCTGAGCGCGCTGAAGTTTTTGCGCCACTCGAACGAGGAGGCGCTCAAATGGATGCTGTGCAGCAGCAGGACAGGCTGCGCGTCCGCAGGGCCACGCACTTTGTAGAAGACATCGCCATTACGGAAGCGGAATACCTGACTCTCGCCTTCCAGGGTGCTTGCCAGGGGCTGCGGCGTGGCAAGTATGCTTCGGGCGGTGACGACCAACGCGCCACCGGCAACGACGGCACCCGCCAGCGCTGTTCCGCGTGCAAGAGATCGTAGCACTCCCATAGAGTTTCCCATCCTTTCCGGGGCAGTTTATCCCATTGCTGCGCGCCCGTTGTTGAGATGCGCAAGGCAACGCGAAAAATTCAAATTCAGCAAGTCCTATACCATATGCACTCGTGCCAGCGTTGTAAGCTAGAAGCATGCCTGGGACTCAACCACCTGATAGCCGTGTTCGGTGAGTACCTGCATAAGTTGATCGCAGTGGGCACGGTCGCGCGTCTCCAGCGTCAGGATGACTTCCACCTGATGGATGGGGACATGCGAACTCAGGCGATGGTGGTTGACATCCAGGACGTTGACGCCCTGATCGGCGATGATCTGGAGCAGCCGCAGTAGTTCGCCGGGCCGGTCGGCGAGCAGGGTATGGATGGCGAGGAAGCGCCCGGCGGCAGAGAGGCCGTGCTGGATGAAGCGGCTGACCAGATTGATGTCGATGTTGCCGCCGCTGAGCGGGCAGACGACGGTATGCCCTTTGACATCGATGAGGCCGCTGAGCAGGGCCGCGACGCCAATCGCCCCCGCGCCTTCTACCAGAAACTTGCAGCGCTCCAATAAAAGCAGCACGGCGTTGATAATCTGCTCGTCGTTGATAAGCAGCACCTCATCCACCAGTTCTTTGATGATGGGAAAGGTGATCTGGCCGGGGCGCTTGACGGCGATGCCATCAGCGATGGTGTTGATGGTTGGCAGGGTGACGACTTCCCCGACATCCAGCGAGGCGCGGCAGGAACCGGCGCCGCTGGCCTGGACGCCGATGATGCGAATATCAGGCTTGAGCGATTTGGCTGCGATGGCGATGCCGGAGATCAGGCCGCCGCCGCCAATGGGGACGATCAGAGTATCAGCGTCAGGCTGTTCGCTGAGCATCTCCAGCCCAAGTGTGCCCTGACCCGCGATCACGTCGGGATCGTCGAAGGCAGCGATATACGTTGCGCCAGTTTCGCGCTGGACCTCCATGCAGCGAGCGTAGGCATCGTCGTAGGTGTCGCCGTGCAGGACGACCTCGGCGCCGTAGCTTTGCGTGGCTGTGACTTTGGCGAGCGGGGCGAAGCGCGGCATGAAGATGGTGCAGGGGACACCCGCGTCGTGGGCGGCAATGGCGACGCCCTGCGCGTGGTTGCCAGCCGAGGCGGTAATGACGCCGCGCTCGCGCTGCCTGGCGTTTAAGCGAGACATTTTATAGGTGGCGCCGCGAATCTTGAACGATCCGGCGCGTTGGAGCATCTCGGCTTTGAGGTAGACGTTGGCGCCAGTCATGGCGCTGAAGGTACGCGAGTGGATCATGGGCGTGTGGGCGATGCTTTTGCGCAGGGCATCCTGGGCGCGCCAGATGTCGGCAATGCTGACTGGCAGTGTGCTGGCAGGCTTGCTGCTCGCTGCTTTGGGTGCGCGCATCGCTGTCTGGCGCGCGGCGCGGGTTGCGGTTGGAACGTCGGCTGCGGTGCCATCAGCGCTGTCAGCGGCGGGAGTGGGGGCAAGATCAGCAGCGCCAGTCGGCGTTGACTGGGGCGCGGGGGTCGTGATTTCTGTAGCCATGCGGCGTCCTCCTCGATACCTGGGCGGGCCGATGTGTGAAGCTCTGGCTGAACATAGAACATCTTAGCACAGATTTGCACGATTCGCACCCGCGCATCTGCCAGGCGGCGTGCGGTTGGTGTGGGTGGTCTGGCCCAAAGAGCGCCAGGTCGATCTCTGGCTCCCCGGCCAGGAAGACGCGGTGCAGACGCTGCAAGGGGGTGATGCGCTGGATGGCCGCGATGTGGTGCCCGGCTTTTCCTATCCGCTGGCAGAGTTGTTCGCGTAGAAGAGACACGGAGCAACGTTAGTCATCGAAAATCTCATGAGAGCCGACACGAAGCCAGATGATATGCGTATCCCCCGCGAGGGGAGATGTGCCGTATTTGAAGAGGGCGCGGCCATCATCTGCCCACGTCATTTCAAAGACATCGCGTTTGGACTGGACCCCCTTTACCCGCAAGCTCTTGCGAAAGCCTCGACCTTCTTTAATGTCATGGACGAACTTCTTGACGGCTGCATAGAAGCGGCGCTTTTCATCAGCAGTTAACTGTTCTAAATCATGCTTAAAGCGCTCATCTTGCTCATACGTCGGCGCGCTCGTACTCATCGCCTGCTTCAAGCTCGACAGGTTGAGCCTGCACCCAGGCGATGTCCTCCTCACTCATGCCGCTTGCGCGCATCATTTCTTCCAGGTTGTAGAAAATCTGCCGCTCAGGTTGATGTGCTTCCTGCTCATTGAGCAGTGATTCCAGCACAGCGTCGAGGGATTGCCCGCGCCGATGAGCAAGCGCCTGGAGGCGTTGATAGGTCTGGTCTGAGATGGTCAGCGTAACCATTGGGCCACCTCTTCTCTCTGTAATTACCATTGGCTTAAAAGAAAGATACCCACTACCATCATAACATACGTGGTCCTCTGCTGCGCTTTCCCGCCAACCTCAAGCCTCTGAACAAAAACCCGCCTATGATCTGCATTATGCCAATGCAGCGATGCGCTGGTTGGCATCGCCTCTATACACGCCGCCGTGATAGCAGATGACCGTTTCAATGTCGCAGCGGGCGAGCTTTTTTACAGACCGCATGGCCTCCTGCATATCAAGCGTTGCCTGGGGGCTGGGTCCGAGCAGTTGCCCATCCACGACTCTCAGCGCGTCCCCGGCGATGAGGGTTTTACTCGGTTGATGATACAGGCAGATATGCCCAGGCGTGTGGCCCGGCGTGGCGATGACGGTAATGCCGCCGCAGTAGGGCAAGACCTCTTCATCGGCGAGGGTTTTGTCAACGTTCGCCTTTGGAGGATTTTCCAGCCTGGCCTGAAACGCCTGGCGCGCCTGCTCCGGCATCTCAGGCGGCAAAGAGGCTATCGCGCGAGCAATAGCCTCTGGCGTTAATTTGAGCAGCCGCTGCTCGCCCTGAATAAATGGCTTTTCCGCCTCGTGCGCCCATACTTCGATGCGCTGCGGTGATTCTTGCAGCATCACTGGCAAACAGCCGATATGATCCAGGTCTTGATGCGTCAGAATAATGTGAGTAAGCTTTTCAAAAGGGACACCGGCCTGCTGCATGGCTTCACGAAAGAGGGGCAGTTGGCCGGGATAGCCGGTGTCGGCCAGAATCACGGTCTGCTCATCCCAGAGCAGCGTGGGATGAATGACCGTTGCCTGCCCCATGATGGTCGCTGTAATTTCGAGCGCTGCGATGCCTTTGGCTATTTGCACGTCAATCCTCCAGGTAGTGGGCGCATTGGGTGAAAGAATGCCAGCAGCATCATAGCACATCAGCCCTCTATCCCTTCGTCGGCAAATGGACCCAGGGGCCTATCTGGGGACATGATGCCGTGCGCGATGAGTTTTTCGCGGAGTTCATGGAAGTCCTCGCTGCGAAAATGGCGGATATTTATCAGGGATGCTTTATCCATTGCCAGAAGCTGGCCGACCGAGTGTATGCCAGCAAGCTTCAAGCAATTGTATGTGCGAACGTGTAAGTCCAGGTGTTCAACGGGTATTTCGTCGGGTGTTTGCATTCCGATTGCGCTGCGCATGGTTGTAACCTTTTTGTAAAAGCTGCTGTTTACCCTTTTCATTGATCGCCCGTTATTTGCCGCTCGGTAGGTTTCTAGGGGGCAAACACCAATCATCAATGAGTACACGGCCTCTTCAAGAGGCTGTGTACTCATTGGTGTTGAAAGATGAGACTTGATGGAAAGCCTTATCAGTATATCTCTGTAGACAAGCCCCTGGACCATGAAAGACGCAGGTTGTCGGCAGAGCTAGATTCTTCTTACTTGGTGACAGTTACGGTTGCCGACCAGGAGTGTTGCTGAACGTGAATGTTGGGTTGTGAGAGAATCTGAGACGTGTCGTAGATGAGGATAGGTCCGTTTGGGGTCTGGATTGTTCCTATTGGAGCTGGGCGATTGCTGCGGGGTGAATGTTGAGCTTGTGGTGAGCCAGCACCCCCAAGCATCACGGCAATCATCAACATGAGGCAAATGGTTGCCAACGGCCTGATCTTTTTAAGGCGCATCCTTGTATCCTTTCTTTAATGACATCCGAAAAGTACGCCGACAACCTACGATAGATAATAGCATGCGATCTACTCTCTGTCAATACTTTTTCTTAGAAATTATCCCAGCAACCCCCTCGCCACATCTCTCTGATGTGCCTGATTGGCGTCATAGCGGGCGAGCCAGTCGGTGGGGAGGCGAGCGCGGGCGGCGGGCCAGGTGAGCGGTTCACCAGGGGTGAGGATGGCGCCATCGAGGACATCGGCAAGGAAGCACGTCATGTCCCCAGCGTCGAGGGTGGCGCGCACGCGAGCTTCCAGATAGCTGAGGGTGTCGAGCAGGATGGGCGCGCCGGTCTGGCGCGTCTCCCAGCGCAGCCCGGCCAGCTTATCGCCGTCGCGCCCGGAGCGCAGCCCCAACTGCTCGATCAGGTTGAGGTTGTGTTCGCCAAGCAGATGTAGGGCAAAGACGCCGCTCTCCAGCAGCAGGTGATGGGTGAAGTTGGCTTTCCAGATGTCGATCAGGATGCGGGGGCGGTCGCGCAGGATGCTGGCGTTGAGCGCGGAGACGGCGATCTGCCCGCTGGCCTGACCGCCGTGCGCGGTGGTGATGGCGACCAGCGGTGCCCAAAAGTGGCTGGTGATCTGCTGGATGGCTTGCTCGTCCATTACAGGCTGTTCTCGGTCTTGCTCCGAATCAGTGATACGACACCCTCGTACATTCCGTCGAAAGGGTCAACCAGCGTTTTTACTGGCGGGATCGGCCTGGCGGCGCGCAGCAGCGCGACCAGCGATTCCAGGAAAGCCACGACCGGCGCGTAGTCGGGATCGACGGCCATATCCCGGCGAAAGGCGTCGATCTTTTCGGCCAGGCGCGCGCGATGCTCCTCGCCGGGCTGGCCCCCGGTGATTACCGCTGTCACGGTTTGCTCTGCAACCATACCCAGCAGGCTGCCCAGGTCTTCGGCCTGGGTGTCAATTTGCTTGCTGCCAGCAGGCAGCGGGAAACGCTGGGACAGGCGGGTGATCGGTGGCAGCGCAGGCGCTGCGTCGTCTTTTGGCGTCCGCCTCGTGCGGGTGCGCGGCGCCCGCCACGCAGGCGCCGCGTGGCCGTTCTGGGTCTTCTGGCGCGCTGGCCGCTTCGGGGGTGCAGGCGCTGGCGCGGGTTCTGCTGCCGGGGCGGCTTCTGGTGCTGCTGCCACGCCTGGTTCCTTCGCGGCGTCGGGCGATGCCTCGCCTGTATCGGAGGCTGGTGCAGATGGAGATGCTTTATCAGGAAGCGCGGCGGCTTCAGTCGTTTGTTCGGGGGCGGCGGTGATAGCTGCGATCTGTGGGAGCGCTTCGGGGGTGGTGTCGGGGGATGCTGGCGCGGGCAATGAGGGTATTTCAACGGGCCGCTCAGGCGCGGCTATGGGCGTCTCTGTGCCAGCAGACTGCGCGCTTTTTGCCTGTCCCCAGACGCCGCTGAGCAGCAGGCCGCTCACAACCAACAGGGCCAATCCGGCGCCGATGGTTTCGGCGGCCAGCGTCCCTTGCAGGGTAGAAAAAAAGATAAATCCAATTGCCAGCGCTGCCAGCCCAGGCACGAGTGCCGCCATTGCCAACCAGAAGCGACTGCCTGCGCGTGATGCTTTCACGATCCTCTCGTCCTTTGCGGGTGTGGAATGAGCCGTTTCCGCCGCCTCAGCGTGCAGCGTCAGGCCACTGCTGCGCGCGTGATTGGGGTCGTGCGGGCCAGCCATAGATGTAACCTCCGCTCGTCTGCTAGTCCATACAATGTCCTTTCCTATACTAACACGCTCGCCTGCGCAGAGCAAGTGCCGGGGCTGGCGGCTGAAGGCTGTACCCCTTTGCAGGATGGGTTCTCCAACGACTTTTCGCGCTTTTGGCATTTTGGGGTCAATTTCGATACGAAACCATTGCGTTTCTGAAAGTTTTCTGGTATAGTCTTCCTGGATAAAGAAACGGTATCGTACCGTATCGAAAAGGAGCCGCGCTATGAAGAACAATCGCTATCTCGTCGCCCTGGTAGCCGCTCTGGGACTGATTCCCATTGTGCTGGATGCTACCATCGTAACCGTCGCCCTGACGCCCATTCGCCTTGATCTGCATACCGATGTGAACACCGTGCAGTGGATTGTCACCGGCTTTTTCCTGGCGAATGCCGCTGTGGTAGCCGTCGGTGGCTATCTTGCCAACCGTTTTGGGCGCAAGCGGATGTTTATCCTGGGCATTACCGTTTTCACGCTGGGTTCCCTGCTTTGCGGTGTCTCGCCTGGCATTGGCTGGCTGATCGCGTTCCGCGTGTTGCAAGGCGTTGGCGGAGGCATCCTGCTGCCGATTGGCCCGGCGTTGGCCTTCGACGCTTTTCCACAGGAGGAGCGCGCCAGAGCCAGCGCGCTCGTGGCTGTGCCGGTCTTGCTGGCGCCTGTCTTTGGCCCCATCCTTGGCGGGTGGCTGAATGATATGTTTGCCTGGCACAGCCTCTTTTTTGTCAATCTGCCGGTTGGCATCCTGGCGCTGGCAGCCGCGTTCGCGGTGCTGCCAGGCGACAAGCCTGGCGCATCGCGCGGCGTAGGGTTCGATGCCGTTGGGCTGGCGCTCTCGACCATGGGCATTATGGCAATCGTCTATGCGCTTAAGCTGGTGACGCAGACGAACCCCGACACGGTGACGGCAGCCAATCCCGTCGGCGATCTCTATGGTTGGGGATACTGGTTGGTCTGGGTTCTCCTGGGCGTTGGTGTGGTCTTGCTGGGCATCTTTGCCTTCTATGCGCTGCGGATCAGCCGTGATCCGGCGCTGGACCTACGGCAGCTCGGACGGCGCGATTTTCTGGTAAGCAGCCTCTTCACCTGGGCGACCGCCATCATCTCATTTGGCTTGCTGGTCTTGCTGCCGCTCTATTTTGAGGCGGTGCGGCTGCCCAATCTCTCTGCGCTCGATACGGGTCTGGCGCTGGTGCCCTTTGGTCTTGGCACTCTGGTTGGCACGGTTCTCTCGGCGGTACTGTATCGCGCGGTTGGGCCACGTTGGGTCGTTATGCTCGCAGCCGTGCTGGGAGCATTGAGCGCCTGGCTGCTTGCTCAAGCCATCCAGCCGACAGCAACAGCCAGCCAGCTTGCAGCGGCAGTGCAGGCTGGAACTCCGATTGCCCAGGTGGCTGGCCCTGATGCGCTGCTGTGGGGGCTGTTTCTGGTTGGGCTGAGCTTTGCAATGGTGAATGTTCCGGTGCAGACGCTGGCGCTGGAAGCCTTGAAGGACGAGGCGCTCGCCAAAACCTCATCGCTCTTTCTCTCGACGAAGCTCATCTTTTCGTCCATCGGCGTGGCGATCATTACGACGATTTTTATAGATCGCACCCAAAGCCGGGCGACGAGCCTTGTCGGCCAGATGCAGGCGCTGCTTCCGGGGGCAGGCATCAATCCGGGCGATCCAAAGGTGGCGGCGGCCTTGAAGACGATAGAAGCGCAGATTCCCGTCCAGGCAGGCACCTGGGCCATTCAAAGCATTTTCTGGTTGATCTTCTTCGGTTCGCTTGCCCTGATTGCGCTGGCGCTCTTGCTGCCTGGGCGCAGGCGTGAGTCTGCTGAAGCGCAAGAGGCGCAAGCGCCGACTGTGACTGCGCCAGTGTAGTTCAGATGCTCTTGACGAATTGGGGACTCGTCACCTACACTGGAAACCAGCGCAGCAGGAGGAGGCATCTCTTTTGTGACAGCAACTTCTGATGGTATATCGCGTAAGCCTGGGCGCCCACGCAGCGCCCAGGCGGACCAGGCGATTCTGAGGGCCACCCTTGAGGAGCTGGCCGAAGTTGGCTTCGAGGCGCTGAGTATTGAGGCGGTGGCGGCGCGCGCGGGTGTGGGCAAGACGACGATCTATCGGCGCTGGCCCTCCAAGACAGAATTGGTAATGGAGGCTATCAACATTGTCCATACAGAAGTGCCCGTGACTGATACCGGCAACTTTCGTGAAGACCTGCTGGCAATGCTGCGAGGCGCTTTCCAACTCAGGGCGCCGCTCGTCGAACAACTTTTGCTGAAGGTGATGGGTGAGGTCAAAAGCAACCCTGAAGTCTTTCAAGCCTTTATAGCGCGCCACGTTACTCCCCGTTTTCAAGCCATCATCCAGATGATTGAGCGCGCGAAGGCGCGGGGCGAACTGCGCCAGGATATTGATCCGGCGCTCGTCATCAGTCTGGCGGCTGGCCCCTACTTCATCCAGATACTCTTTAGCGGCATTGTGCCAACTCCTGCGCCATCTCCTGACCTGGCCGAGCAGCTTGTTGACGCCGTTTTGCACGGGATTGCAGCCCGCTAGCGCTGCGGGCGCTCAGTTTGACACGGGGGCACGCTCCTCCATATAATGCCCACAAGATAATGCCCACAAGTGATTTTGTATGAGTATCCCCTCACACGGAAAGAGAGCGGAACGCCCATGAGCGTCAGCGACGACACGGTTATCCAGGATATAGTGGCCCGCGAGATTCTGGACTCACGCGGCAATCCCACGCTTGAAGTGATGGTGACATTGATGGGCGGCGCTGTTGGGATCGCCGCTGTGCCGTCGGGCGCGTCGACTGGCGCCTATGAGGCGGTGGAGCTGCGCGATGGCGATAAGAGCCGCTATGGTGGCAAGGGTGTGCTGAAGGCCATCAAGAATGTCAATGAGACGATCAATGAAGCGCTGACCGGACTGGACGCGCTGAATCAGGTGGCGCTGGATGAGACGCTGCTGGACCTGGATGGCACCCTCAATAAAGCGAATCTGGGCGCGAATGCCATTCTGGGCGCATCGCTGGCGGTGGCGAAGGCGGCGGCGGCGGCGCTTGATCTGCCGCTGTATCGCTATATTGGCGGCGTCAGCGCCAGCATCTTGCCAGTGCCGATGCTGAATATTCTGAACGGTGGCAAGCACGCCGAAAACTCAACCGATCTGCAAGAGTTTATGATCTTGCCGACGGGCGCCACCTCGATGAGCGAGGCGGTGCGCATGGGGTCAGAGGTCTATCACGCGCTGAAGAAGGTGCTGCATGATCGCAAGCTGAATACGAATGTTGGCGATGAGGGCGGCTTTGCGCCGTCGCTGAAGTCGAACCGCGAGGCGCTGGAGGTGATTCTGCAAGCGATTGAGGCGGCGGGCTATAAGCCCGGCACCGACATCCATATGGGCCTGGACCCGGCGGCCAGCGAGTTTTATGAGAACGGCAGGTATGTGCTGGCGCGCGAGGGGCGCACGCTCACCGCCAGCGAACTGACTGATCTCTATGAGCAGTGGGTGGGGGAATATCCCATTATCAGCATCGAGGATGGGCTGGCGGAAGATGACTGGGCGGGCTGGGCCGAGTTGACGAAGCGGCTGGGCGGGAAAATTCAACTCGTGGGCGACGATCTGTTTGTGACCAATGTTGAGCGCTTGAGCCGGGGCATCCGCGAGGGGGTGTGCAATTCCATCCTGATTAAGTTAAATCAGATTGGGACGCTGACCGAAACGCTGGCAGCCATCGAGATGGCAAAGCGGGCAGGCTATACAGCGGTCGTGTCGCATCGTTCGGGCGAAACGGAGGATACGACAATTGCTGACCTGGTGGTGGCGACGAACGCCGGGCAGATCAAGACAGGTGCGCCCGCGCGCAGCGAGCGCGTGGCGAAGTATAACCGGCTGCTGGCAATCGAGCAGGAACTTGGCCGCGCTGCGCGCTACGCGGGGATGGAGGCGTTCTATAACCTCCATCGCTAGCGAGGATTACATTTTCGCCAGCGAACTGACGTAGGGGATGCGATCTACCATCCAGAAGGCCAGCGGAATGCCAATAATGCTGATGGATACCGCGATAGCGGCTGCAATCCAGACGCCTGTGAACCACCAGCCGATCAGCAAGAAATAGATGATGCGCAGCAGGATATTGTGCTGCTTTGCGCCGAATGTGCGCTTCTTCAGATGGCCCTTCGCGTCCTCGTAGATTTCTAACGTGCGGTGCCGCGCCTTGAGGGTCATAATGCTGGGGATGCGATCATAGAGGAAGATCGCCAGCGGGATGCCAATAATGCTGGCTTGTAGGAGGGAGGCGATGGTGATGACGATCAAGCCAACCCATGAGCCAATAAAGATAAACCAGAGAAGACGCAGAATGATGTTGGGGCTTTTCCCTTCGTTGATGTCGACTTTTTGAGACATGAACGCTCCTTTATGCTTGCCTGAATTGCTCATCAAAGACAATGGCCGCCAGTAGTATGAACTGCTGGCGGCCATCCTGTCAATTGGCTCTTTTACCTGCTCTTACCGGAGATACTCTAACGCGGCGCGCAGCATGACCTCGACTCCGACGGGCAGGCAATCTTCATCGATCTTGAAGCGTGGGCTGTGGTGCGGCGCGTTGTAGCCTTTGGCCGCATCTCCCGCGCCGATGCTGAAGTAGCAGCCGGGAACCGCATTGAGGAAGAAGGCCATGTCGTCGCTGGCCGTAATTTTATGCGCCGGGATGACGTTCTCCGCGCCCACTGCCCCGGCGGCGGCATGGCGAATCAGCGCTGCCATACCTTCATCGCTGACGCAGGGCGGGCAACCATCAAGCAGCTCAAATGCTGCGGTTGCGCGCAGGCCAGCCGCGATCTGCTGCGCGACTTCGTTGATGCGCGCCGCCAGATGCTGGCGATCCTCTTCCGAAAAGGTACGGAATGTGCCCTGAAGGGTCACTTCGTCAGGAATGATATTGGCGGCTGTGCCACCGTGAAAGCTGCCAATGGTGACAACCGCAGGATTGAACGGCGAGATTTCGCGGCTGATAAGCGATTGCAAGGCCACAACGATTTGCGAGGCGGCCAGAATAGGGTCGGCGCAGAAGTGAGGCATGGCGCCGTGTCCACCGCGCCCACGTACTCGAATGGTGAATTGATCGGAACTGGCGGCCAGCGCTCCAGAGCCGACGGCCACCTGGCCGACGGGCCACCCGCTCCCAAGATGCAGCCCAATCACCGCGTCCACGTCGGGGTTTTTAAGGGCGCCATCAGCGATCATGCGTTCGGCGCCTCCCTGGCACTCTTCGGCGGGCTGAAAGAGGAATGTGACGTTGCCATGCAATTCATCACGATGAGCCGCCAGGATGTCGGCAATGGTGAGGGCAATGGCAGCGTGGCCGTCGTGGCCGCAGGCGTGCATCTTGCCAGGAACCTGCGACTTGAAGGGGAGATCGTTCTCTTCCTGAAGGGGCAGGGCGTCAATGTCGGCACGAATGGCGAGCGTCTTGCCTGGCGCGCTGCCATGCAGCACGCCCACGACGCCGGTTTGCCCTATGTTGGTGCGGACTTCCAGGCCGCTGGCGCGCAGGCGCTCAGCAATAATACCAGCGGTGCGTACTTCTTCCAATGCCAGTTCGGGATGCTGATGAAAGTCGCGGCGCAGGGCTATCAGGGTATCACGATGTTGGGCAATCTCCTGTTTGATGTCCATAAGAGATAGCTGCCTTTCAAAGAGAGTGGGAGAGGAAGCGATATGCGCTCGCTGCCCATTGCTTCCTCTTGTTCGTCTTAGCCAGCGCAGGCGAGGCTCTGTGTCCCCTTGGGGACGCTAAGCCGCAAGTTTACTCGACAGGCGACCTTACGGCTTTTGAGCGGCGTGCTAGCCGAGGTAATCCAGGGCGGCGCGCACCATGACTTCGACGCCGACAGGCAGGCCCGCTTCGTCAATCTTGAAGCGCGCGCTGTGGTGCGGCGCGTCGCAGCCAAGCGCCTTGTTTTGCGTGCCGACGACGAAGTAGCAGCCGGGGACGGCGTTAAGGAAGAAAGCCATATCGTCGCTGCCGGTGGTCATCTGGTCGCTGCGGACATTATTGGCGCCAACGGTTTCAGCGGCGGCGCGCTGCACCAGCGCTGCCATGCCCTCATCGCTCACGCAGGCAGGACAGCCGCGCGTCGTCTCGACCTCTACCGAGGCGCGCAGGCTGGCAGCCACGTTTTCGGTAAGCGCTTTGATGCGTTTCTCCAGGTGGTCGCGGTCATCGTCGGAGAAGGTGCGGAGGGTCCCCTGAAGCTCGACAACATCGGGGATGATGTTAAACGCTGTGCCGCCGTGAATGCTGCCAATCGTGACAACCGCAGGATTGAACGGTGAGATTTCGCGGCTAATCAGGGATTGCAAGGCGACCAGGATATGCCCGGCGGCCAGGATAGGGTCAACCGAGAGATTGGGCATGGCGCCGTGCCCGCCGCGCCCAAGCACACGGATAGTGAAAGCATCGGCGCTGGCAAAGGTTGCTCCGGCACGCACACCTACCTGTCCAACAGGCAGGTTGTTAATCAGATGCAGCCCAATCACCGCGTCCACGTCGGGGTTTTTGAGGGCACCGTCCTCAATCATAGGCTGCGCGCCGCCGATACGCTCTTCAGCAGGCTGGAAGAGGAACTTCACGTTGCCATGCAGTTGATCGCGGTGCTGGGCCAGGATGTCGGCGACGGTGAGGCCGATGGCGACATGGCCGTCGTGGCCGCAGGCGTGCATCTTGCCGGGAACCTGCGACTTGAAGGGGAGATCGTTTTCTTCCTGGACTGGCAGGGCGTCAATATCGGCGCGGATGGCGAGCGTCTTGCCAGGATGGCTGCCGCGCAGTACACCCACGACACCGGTGTTGCCGACGCCGGTACGCACCTCCAGGCCGCTGGCGCGCAGGCGTTCGGCAATGATGCCAGCGGTGCGTACCTCTTCCATCGCCAGTTCAGGATGCTGGTGCAGGTCACGGCGCACCTCAATCAGCGTGCTGTGGCGTTGGGCAATCTCCTGTTTGATGTCCATTGACAACGGCTCCTTTGAGAAGAATGAAAGAAATACGGGGAAAGCCTGGACCCTTATCTTACGCCCATTTCAGCACGCGGTCAAAGGCATGGCGCAGCGCCCAGGCGCGGCTGTCCGCGTCGTTGAGCGCTTGCGCCTCCGCCAGTCCTTTTTTCAGGGTATCCAGCGCGCGGGCCTGGCCGGGAAAGCCCCGGCTGACTTGAGCGGAGGTCAGGGTGAGGGCGGTAGCGAAATAGAGCCGGGCGCAGCCCACGATGTCGCCGCGATTATAGCGCGGCGCGCCAACAGAGATAGCCTGCTCGATAGGCTGTTGAATATCGTCAAGTGCGGCAAGGGTGGTGATGTCGGGCAGTTCCAGGATGGTGAGCAACTGCTCCTGGAGCATGGCAAGCGAAACTTGCGACGCGGTGATGGTCTCCACGACCGGACGGCTGCGCGAGCGGCTGAGCGCGCTGAACGTGCCAGTGAGCGCGAGCGATGGGCCAGATTGACGTTCGGGCTGTGGGCGCAGCAAAAGCAGCGCGGCTTTCGGCCAGCCAGGCCCGGCCTCTCCGGGAGCTTCGAGCAGCAAAGCCAGCACCTGGCAGGTATGCGCGTAGAGCGTCTGGCGGTCGCTCTGACTGTTCAACTGCTCGGCCTGCGTGACAATACTCTGAACGGTGCTTTTCAGGGATAGAAGCTGCATAGCGAAGCCTCCAGCAAACTGAACAACCACAAACCACGCTACAAAAGATAGCATAAGATGGCTGCTGGAAACCAGTGGTAGCCACAACCTCTTATTAGCGCCGGTCGAACTGGCGCTCCAGCGCGGCCAGGCTCAGATGCACCATCGTGGGGCGGCCATGACAGCAGCTATAGCGGGCATCCACCTGCTCCAACTGGCCGATGAGGGCGCGCATCTCTTCGAGCGCCAGCACATCGCCCGCTTTGATGGCGGCTTTGCAGGCGACGTTTGCCAGCGCGTGTTCTTGCCAGGTTTCGCTGTGGCCGCTGGCGGTTTCTCGATAGCCCGCCACTTCGAGCAGCAGTTCGCGCAGATCGTCGCTGCTGGCGCGAGCCTGTTTGGCAAGCGGTCCGGGCACGGCGCGTATGAGCAGGGTGGCCGGGCCAAACGGCTCCAGATCAAAGCCAATCGCGCGCAGCGCGTCGAGTTGATCTTCAACAGCTTCGCGCTCGCGGGGCGCGCATTCAAGCGGCAGCGGATTGAGCAGCAGTTGGGCGGTAGCCGCCTGCGCTTTCATCCCGGCCACCATCTCTTCCAGCAGAATACGCTCGTGGGCAGCGTGCTGGTCTATCAGATAGAGACCGTCAGGGCCTTCGCTGATGATGTAGCTCTGGGCTAACTGGCCCAAGACGCGCAAGGCCGGAAGGCGTCCGGTAGTCTGAAAGTGTTCATAGGCGCCGGGCGCGGGGACATGAAAACCGGCAGCGCCACCTCTGGCGCGCTCGCCACGTTCCCAGGGCGCGCGTGCTGAGGCATCTGGCTTGCCGGGCCAGCTTCCAGGCAGCGGTGTCCCCCAGAGCGGCCCCGGCGCAAAGGTTGGCTGGGCTGGTGGCGCGCCAGGGTTGGCAGCATCAAGCTCCGATGTATTGGCCTCGCTTGCTGCGGCAGGGGCAGGCGTGGATGGCTCTGGGCCAGGGCTGATGCTGGTGGCTGGGGCTGGCATCTCAGACCGGATGGGAGGCGAGAAAGCGCGCGCCGCCAGATGAGGTGCTTCGCTGATCTCCAGCAGGGCGGCGCGCACCGTCCGCTGGACGGCGGCATAGACCTGGCGTTCGCGCAGAAACCGGACCTCGGTTTTGGCTGGATGGACGTTGACATCCAGCAGCGCGGGGTCCAGGTGGACGTTGAGGACGGCAACGGGGTGGCGCCCGGCCAGCAGCAGCGAGTGATACGCCTCTTCGATGGCAAAGCTGAGCATGCGGCTCTGCACCCAGCGCCGATTGACGAAGAACGACAGGTACTGACGAGTAGATTTGTAGCAGCCAGGGCGGCTGATATAGCCGGAGACTTCTGGCGGCGGGGTGGCGTCGGCTACCTGATCGGGCGCAGCGCTCTGCACGGCGATCATCTGGTCGGCGATTTCCAGGCCATAGACGGCGACCAGCACGCTCAAGAGCTTGCCATCGCCGGAGGTGCTGAAGACTTCGCGGCTCTCGCTGGTGACGTTAAAGCGGATTTCAGGATAGGCCAGCGCGTATTGCTGAAGCAGGTGCAGGCAGTGGCCGGTTTCGGTGCTGCGGCTTTTGAGGAACTTCAGGCGCGCGGGAACGCTGGCAAACAGGTCGCGGACGCTGACCGTCGTGCCAATGGGCGCGCCTGCTTTGCTGGCCTGGCCCTGGGCGCTGTGGCTGGCGGTGATCGTTGCAGCTATCTCGCTTTCCGGCGGTCGGCTGGTAATGGTCAACTGCGCGACAGCAGCAATGCTTGCCAGCGCTTCGCCGCGAAAGCCCAGCGTCTGGATGCGCTCCAGATCGTTCAGTGTCTGGATTTTGCTGGTGGCGTGACGCGCCAGCGCCAGTTCCAGTTCGCTTGCCCGGATGCCGTGCCCGTTGTCGCTGACGCGAATCAGGCGCAGCCCGCCGTCTTGCAGATCGACGCGGATCGTGGTGGCTCCGGCGTCGATAGCATTTTCCACCAGTTCTTTGACGACGGAGGCGGGTCGCTCGACGACTTCTCCGGCGGCAATTTTGGCAGCAACATCAGTTGGCAGCAGATGGATAGACACGCGCGTCCCTCGTAGAGCGCCGCCGGGCTGGCGACATATGATGGTTCAATGCCCGGCTTCCAGAGACATACGGACTGTCAACAAGATACCAGCGCCAGGGCAGGTCGGTGCCCACGCTGATACCGATACGGGGTGAAGTGGCAATCACGGCATCGGGGGCCAGCGTTGGCTCGTCATCGAGCCAGAGGGTCTCGCCTGTCAACGAGATACCGTTTTCTGCCAGTGTCAGCCCCAATGCAGAGCAGACGCGCCCCGGCCCTCGCGCCAGATCGCGCAGCGGCAAATGATCTCCCCGGCGCTGGCGCATCAGGTCTATGCCAACCGTTGGCTGGATGGCACGAATCAGGACAGCGGCGCCCACGCCCTCTGGCTCTGTGCTGATATTCAAACAGCAGTGCATCCCGTAGCTGAAGTAGATATAGGCATAGCCCGGCGGGCCATACATGATACTGGTGCGCGGCGTGCGGCGCTGGTAGCCGTGCGCCGCCGGGTCAATGGCCGAAAGATAGCCTTCGGTTTCAACGATGATCCCGCCAGAGACGCCCTCCGGCGTGGCGCGCAGCAGTGTCATGCCGATGAGAGCGCGGGCAAGCTCCAGCGTGGGCTGTTCATAGAACGTCTGTGAGACCCTGGCGATAAGGCCACCTCACCAATAGAAATGCTGTTCTATTATAGCACAGGGATGACAGAGGGCACCTCTTCTTTCGTGCGAAGTAAAAGCAGTTGAGTATAATGTTTATTGCTTGACTAGAGATGTGTTGTAGTGATGGTCATGCTTTACACGGGAGAGAATCTATGGAAGATCAAGCGCCAGATTGGGATGAGCTTGCTATCAACCCTTGGAAGCGTGAGGAAATTCTGGTGACTGTCAAAGCCTATCCTAACCCCAGCAAGAAATATATTGAGACGGTCTGTGTTGCTGGGGTGACTAAAGATAGGAAATGGGTGCGGCTTTATCCTATTCCGTACCGTTATCTGGAATACGAGCAGCAATTTCCGACCTATGGCCGAATTCAAGCAAACATACGCAAATCACCCAAAGACCCACGCCCGGAGTCGTACAATATTGACATCAATACTCTTCATGTGCTTGGCAAGCTCGGTACAGGAGATTTCTGGCAGGAACGCCGGGCATTATTACTGCCTCTGGTAAGCCCTTCAGTTGAAGCACTCCAGGAGCAGCAAGAAGCCTCAAAAATTTCTTTGGGACTCATTCGCCCTAAGCAGATTAAGCGGCTTGTCATTCAACCTAAAAAAGACCCTCACTGGTCTGCTGAAGAACTTGCCAAGATTCAGCAGCCCTCTTTGCTTGATGAGATGCAGCGGGAGGATGTCCATCGCATCATAAGGGAGCTAGAGAAGATCCCTTACGATTTTTTCTACGAATTCACGTGTAATGATTCGCGCTGCCGGGGCCACAGAATATCTATCATTAGCTGGGAAGTCATGGAGTCATATAGGAAGTGGCATCAAAACTATGGAGATCGGTGGGAGAGCAAGTTTCGGGAAATGTATGAGCAAGAACTTCCAGGCCCCAAACATGATTTCTACTTCTTTATGGGGACAATGAGAAAGCATCCGAAGGTCTGGCTCATCATTGGCCTCTTCTATCCGCCGTCGCAGCAGGGAAACCTTATCCAGCCGCCCTTGTTTGAGCCGTTTTAGCAGGTGTTTTTGGTGCTGGTAAATGCTGTATAGTAATTCGCTTGCCAATTACTTGAGCAATGGCCTCTGCTACCACACTGCGGTGACATTCATCTGGACATTGTTCGACACACATCAGGCAGACTGGCTGGGCTGAAGCGAGTGCTGCGGCTAGCTCAAGGTCGTTCTGTTGCGAACCTAGATATGCTCGAAAAGCTGTAAAAAATGCTTCATAGTCGCCTTCGGCAGAAAGGCGTTGTCGCAGCTCTTTAGGGCTGCCGAGGGCACGTAAGTGCTGGTAGCTCATGCCAGCAGATGTCACGGCTTGAGATAGAGCCGTTTTTGAAAACCCTTTTTTACGGCTGATGGGTGTCATGCGAATATCAAGCAAGAGCGAGATACCCCTCGTCTGAAGTGCCTGGATGAAGGTCTCCAGCGTGTGGCCTGCATATCCAATGGTATATAACTGTCGTGTGCTGCGTTTCATAGGTTTCCTCTGTTTTTAGATGATTTATTCATTTCATTCTGTATGACGTTCCTTATTGCCTCGCTGGAACAAAGTCGGTACGCAAATATCGTTCATAGAAGTGATACTAGAATAAATATTCTAATATGTCAACCCCTTTCCACCAGCGGCGAGTTGTTAAAAGAGTTTTGTGGCGGTAAATTCCTGCGCCTTTATGAGCAGGGTGTAGGTACATATGTCAACCTCATGATTTATTTTAGAGGCCCACCAGGCGGAAGAGGAAGTAAATCCCTGCGGCCAGCAGAGCGGTGATCGGGCCGGTGAAAATCCAGGCAGTGACCATGTTGCCCGCCACACCCCAGCGCACGGCGGAGAGCCGCTGGCGCGCGCCCACGCCCATGATGGACCCGGCGATGGTGTGCGTGGTGCTGACCGGCAGGCCCAGAAGGCTGGCAGTGATGATCGTGGCGGCAGAGGCGCTTTCGGCAGCGAAGCCATCCAGCGGGCGCAGTTTGACAATGTGCATGCCCATTGTTTTGATGATGCGCCAGCCGCCAAAGCTGGTGCCCAAGCCCATCGAGGTGGCGCTCAGGACAATGACCCAGGCTGGCACGTCAAATTTCGCGGGGGTCGCGCCGAATTGGTAAGCCAGCACGGCGGCGGTAATCACGCCCATTGTCTTCTGAGCGTCGTTGGAGCCGTGACTGAAGGCCACAAAGGCAGCGCTGGCGCGTTGAAGCCAGCGGCTGGCAGTTGTGACCTGCGCGGGCATGAAGCCGCGAAAGAGCCAGAGCAGCCCCAGGCCGAGTAGATAGGCGATGAGAAAGCCAACCACCGGCGAGAGGATCAGCGAGAGGAGGATGGTAATGATGCCAGCGGCTTTGAGGATGCCGAACGTTCCCGCTCCGGCGACTGCCGCGCCGATCACGCCGCCGATGAGTGCATGCGATGAACTGCTGGGCAGCCCGTAATACCAGGTCAGCAGGTTCCAGCAGATGGCTGCCAGCAGCGCGGCCATGACCACTACCGAGGTAAGGGCGGTGCCCTGAGCGACATCGCTGCCGATGGTTTTCGCTACTTTGGTGCTGATGAATGCGCCGATGAAGTTCAGGATGGCGGCCATGAGAATGGCAACGCGCGGCGACAGCACGCGCGTGGAGACGCTGGTGGCGATGGCATTGGCAGTGTCGTGAAAGCCGTTGGTGAAGTCGAACGCGAGGGCAACTGCGATGGTAAGGATTAAGAAGATCAAGCCACCAGTGGTATGTGGAGCAAGCATGCTTAGAATCCTCTCTGGGTAGGGCGCAGCGCCGGTCTCCTGACTGGCAGAAGTGGGGCGAACCAACGTAGGGTTGTGCCAGGGATGTTAGGCATTTTTGAGCATCACTCCCTGGAGGACATCTCCAACATCTTCGCAGAGGTCGGTGGCTTCTTCGAGGTAGTCATAGACCTGCTTCCACTTAATCATGCGCACCGGGTCGGCCTGACGAAAAAGGCTGCTCATCGCGCCGCGATAGACCTGATCGGCCAGGTTCTCGATGCGGTTGATCTCGACGACAGCTTCGCGTACCCTGGCGACCTGCTTGCGATGGCGCATGGCCCCGATGGCTTGCTGGACCTGTTGAGTCGCTTGCAGGATCAGCCCACCCAATTCAATCGCTGCTGTGGTTGGCTCGTCAATATCGTAGAGTTGAAAGGCGTCGGCGCTGGCTTCGATGAAATCAAGGACATCATCCAGCGCGTGGGCAATTGCAGCAATATCTTCGCGGTCAATGGGGGTAACAAACGTGCGGTTGAGTTGCTCAAAGATTTCGTGGGTGAGGGCATCGCCCTCGTGTTCGGCTGCCTGGATCAGCTTGACTTTGGTAGCAACATCGGTAAAGTGATTGAGCAGATCGCTCAGCAGCTCCGCGCCGCGCAAAACGTTGGCTGCCGCCTGATCGAAGAGGCGGTAAAATTTATCGTCGCGCGGGATAAGCATAGACATAGCTTACCCTTCTCCCTCCAAGATTCCTGGGCATTGGACCCCTTTCAGGCTTCTGGCATCGTATCCTCAGCAGATGGCGCGCCATACATGATGGCTCTGCATGTCTGGGGGTCTATCAGTCCATCGGAGATAACTATATCCTCTCAGAAACATTCCGGCAAGTGAGGGGTCAGTATGAGCAGGCAGGCGATGTAACGGGCACTCTCATGTTATAATGTTGGGGCATATTTCACGATCTGTTGGACACGTGTGTGTTTTTTTATCGTTCAAAGGAGAACTGATACCTATGGCTGCGACAGCCACCGAGATGCAGATGTATAAAAACTATATCGGCGGGGAATGGCGTGAGTCGGTCTCCGGCGAGACCTTTCTTGATACGAATCCGGCCCATCCCAACGAGGTGCTTGGACGGTTCCAGAAATCGACGGCTGCCGACGTGGACGCGGCGATTCGCGCGGCGGAGGCGGCGTTTCCGGCATGGCGGGCGATGCCTGCCCCGGAGCGCGGCGAGATCATTCTGCGCGCGGCCCTCCTGCTGGAGCAGCGCGCGGAAGACCTGGCGCGGCTGATGACCCGCGAGATGGGCAAGATTCTGATGGAGACGCGCGGGGATGTCGCTACGGCGGTCAATTTTGGGAAGTATGTCGCCGGGGAGGGACGCCGCGCCGAAGGCGAGACGGTCCCCTCCGCGCAGGCGGATAAAATCTGTTTGACCATCCGCCAGCCGCTGGGCGTGGTGGGCATCATTACGCCCTGGAACTTTCCGATGGCGATTCCGGCGTGGAAGACGTTCCCGGCGCTGATGGCTGGCAATACGGTTGTGCTGAAGCCTGCCAGCGATACGCCGCTGCTGGGAGTGAAGCTGGTAGAGGCATTGGTGGATGCCGGATTGCCGCCGGGCGTTCTCAATCTCGTGACCGGACCAGGCGGGACGCTGGGCGACGCGCTGGTGACGGATCGGCGCGTGGCGATGATCTCGCTGACTGGCTCAACGGAAGTGGGCAAGCGGGTGGCCGAACTCTGCGGGCGCGACCTGCGGCGGTGCAGCCTGGAACTGGGCGGGAAGAACGCGATCCTGATTATGGAAGATGCCAATCTGGAAGATGCGGCAGCGGGTGTCGCCTGGGCGGGCTTTGGTACAACCGGCCAGCGCTGCACAGCGACCAGCCGCGTGATTATCCACCGCTCCAGGCTGAAGGAGTTTCAGGAGCGTATTGTGGCGGCGGCGGAGAAACTGCGCGTGGGCGATGGGCTGGAGCCGGAGACGCAGATGGGGCCGCTGGTAAATCTGGGGCGCGTGCGCGCGGTGCATGAATATACGGAGATTGGCAAGCAAGAGGGCGCAAAGCTGCTGACGGGTGGCCGCGCCTACAGCGATGGTCCACTGGCGGAGGGGGCGTTCTATGCGCCAACGGTCTTCAGCGAGGTGACGCCGGGGATGCGTATTGCCCGCGAAGAGATTTTTGGGCCGGTTATCTCGATAATTCCGGTGGAGAGCTATGCAGAGGCGATTCAGGTTGCGAACTCCACGGAGTATGGCCTTTCCTGCGCGATGTACACCGAAGATATGCGCACGGTCTTCCGGGCGATGCGCGATATTGAGGCCGGGCTGATCTACTTCAACGCGCCCACGACAGGGGCAGAGCCGCATCTGCCCTTTGGAGGGCTGAAGGCCAGCGGCAACGGCCACCGCGAGCTTGGCCCTGGCGCGGTGGACGAATTCAGCGAGGTGAAGACGGTCTTTGTCTCGTATCCCGCCCGGCATGGATGATAGACGGGCGGGGTGCGGCGTTGGCCGACAAGCCAGCTTGTTACTGCGCGTTCGCAGCCCGCGTTCATAGAGTGGATGGGGGATGCCAGAGCAAGCAGCACATCGGCGCGCCCATCAATTCCCTGTCAAGGAGAGCAAATCTGGCTGGCATATGCAGGAAAGACAGACATCGCTTCCAGTAGAGCAGCGGCGAGATGGTTTGGAAGAACCATCTCGCTTGCCATCCAAGATCCCCGCGCTCAAGCGCTGGCTGCTGGCGACTTGGCCGGTACTGGTGATTCTGGCGCTGCCGGTGCTGCTTCTGAGTCATTCGTTGTTTGGCGGTGGCGCGACGATTACTGGCGATATTTTGCTGCAAGGGCCGCCCTGGTCAGTTGACCTCCCACACAGTGGGCTGCCGCAAAATCCTGCCCTTTTTGATGATGTGCTTGACATTAGCCCCTGGATGCTCTTTCTGCGCCAGCAGCTCCTGGCCGGGCATCTGCCGCTCTGGGACTCGTATGTCGCGGGCGGCACGCCGTTTCTTGCCGCCGATCAGCCGGGCGTCTTCTATCCGCTCAACTGGATCGCGGCGCTTCTGCCCTATCCGTTTGGGATGACGGTAATGACGCTGCTGAAGTGGTGGATGGTTGGGCTGGGGATGTATGTCTTTGGCCGCGTCTCGCTGCGGTTGGGCCAGGCGTCGGCGCTCGTGGCAGCACTGTCCTTTATGTTTAGCTCGTTTATTGTCGTCTGGCTGGTTCATACCGTCGGGCAGGCAGCGATGCTCTTGCCCTGGGCGATGTGGGCTACGGAGCGCGCCATCCGAGCGCCAGCCGCGCGGCGCGTGGTGGTGCTGGCGGTGATCGTCGCGCTGGTGGGCTTCTCCGGCCATCCAGAGATGAGCTTCCATGTGATGCTGGGGGCTGGACTCTATGCCCTCTGGCTGGTGGCGTCGCCGCGCTTGCTGTCCTGGCTGGGACGCGCCCGATTGCTGGCGCGCTGGGTGGGCGGTGTTCTGCTGGGCGTTGGGCTGGCGGCGATTCAATACGTGCCGACGCTGGCGCTGCTGCCACAGACGCTCGCCAGCCAGCTACGTGGCCCGCAGTATGGAGCGATTCAGGTGCCGCTTCAGGGGCTGCTCACCTGGCTTGTCCCCAACATCTGGGGGACTCCGGCGCTGGTGAATAATTACTGGGGGCCGAGAAATTATAACGAAGAAGTCTGGTACGCGGGCGCGGTGGCGCTGGTGCTGGCGTTCGCCGCGCTGCTGGCGCTGCGTCGGCGCGAGCGCCGGGGCGAGATCGCGTTTTTCGTAGTGCTGGCTGTGGTGTTTGCTGGTTTACTCTATCGGATACCACCCTTTGTCTGGCTAAGCCATCTGCCCATTCTGGATCGAGATTCCTGGTCACGCCTGGGGTTGCTCGCTATTTTTGGCGTCTCCGCGCTGGCGGGCTTCGGCTTCGAGGAGATGCTGGCCTGGGGCAAGACGGCGCTTGCCCCAGGGCCTGCAAACGGCGGAGCAGGTACTCGCGCAGGCGAGTTGGAACGAACGCCGTGCGTGCCTGGGGTGGGGAGCCTGCGCAGGCAGGCTTGGCGGCACCCGCAGGCCCCTCTAGCCGCGATCTTTAGTCGCCAGGCTCCACTGAGGCGCGTCTGGCACCGCGCCAACCGCCGCGTGCTGGCCGCGCTGCTGGGGGTGGTGGTGCTGCTCCCGCTGCTTTTATGGGCGGTTGGTCGCTTCTATCATCCGCCACACCTGGAAGCCGCGCAGTTGCAATGGGTTATACCCTGGATACGGCTGGCGGTGTTTCTGCTCTGGGCGACGGGCGCGCTGCTCTTGCTGCGCTGGCAAGGCTGGCTGAGCGGGCGCGTGGTGGGCGGTCTGCTGCTGGGGCTGATCCTGTGCGATCAACTGCTATTTGCCGCGCCCTATACGCCGCAGCCATCGGCCAGCGTGGCCTATCCAGAGACGCCTACGATGGTGCGCCTTCAGCAGACGGTTGGCACGGCGCGCATGGCGGCGGCTTCAACGCTTATCGGGCCGGACAGCGGCCTGCCCTATGGATTGCATGATCTGCGCGCCTATGAGATTACGGCGAGCAGCCGCTATCTGCATTATATGCTGGTGATGGACCCAGGATTGGGGCAGACGAATGCGTTCTGCTGTCAGTTCCTGGATTGCCCTTCGCCAGTGCTGCTGGGCGCGGCGAGCGTGGAATATTACGCGACGCTGCCGGATTTTGATCCCAACCGCTGCAAGACGTTGAACTCCGGTCAGACGGCGGCCAGCGGGCCATTTGTGGCGCTCTGGACGCAGGGGGGCATCACGCTCTGGCGCAATACATTCGCTCGCCCGCGCTTTTATTTCGCCGCGCGGGTGCTGCCATCTGATGGTGAAGCGCAGACGCTGGCGCTGCTGCCCACGCTCCGTCCGGGCGGGCGCGACGCGATCATCGAGGGCACAGCACCGCTTCCTGACGATACCACAGCGGGCCAGGGGGCAATCACGGTGCTGACCGACCAACCCGGCGAGATTACACTGCGCACAGAGACGACGACGGGACAGTGGTTGATTGTGGACGAGGGCTATGATTCCGGCTGGCAGGGTGATGTGGATGGGGCCAGCGAGCCTCTTCATCCTGCGAATGAGATGTTTCAAGCGCTCTACGTGCCTGCTGGCGCGCATACCATCCATCTGCTCTATCGCCCCGCGTCCTTCGTGCTGGGCGCGCTGGTTTCGGCACTGGCGCTGCTGGTGATGCTGGGGCTGCTGGTTGGCGAGTGGGTGCTGCGGCGTTTCCGGCTTTCGCTGCCTTTCGGGCGTGATAGGCGGCGGGGCGCCAGCAAATAGGCACGCGCTTGCCTGGTCCACTGCTGGCCTATATCTTGCCGCATAGGTTGAGCAAGAAGAGATTGGGTGTTGTTGTTCTTCTCCCCCACTATAAAGGAGCCAAACGTTATGCAGCAGCCACCAATGCAACCACCGGAAGAACTACCGCCTTACTCCCATCCACCAGAGGAGCAGTCAATGCAGCCGCCGGGCGAGCCATTTGGAGGGCCTGGTGAGCAGGCTATCCCGCAGGGGGCTGGCGGGATGCCCTCCTATCGAGAGCCTCCATCTCAGCAGGAGCCATCCGGCCAGGCACCAGGGCAAGCGCCTGGCGCTCCCTACGCGCAGGTCGGCCAGCAGGCGGGTATTGGGAATTGGGTGCTGGCCTCGCAACTGCGGGGGCACCCCCTGGTAGACGCCAGCAAGGGGCAAAAAGTTGGCGAAGTGCAGGATGTCTTGCTCGATCAGCAGTTGCAAAGTATTCAGGCGTTTACGTATAAGGCCGGGCTGTTCCAGGGATCAGGGATTGTTCCAGCCGCTCAGGCGCGCATCGGCGTGGACGCCGTGACGTTTCTGCCGGGGACGCAGGCCAGGCCGGACACGTCGATGATGAAAGATCTCCCGAAAGCATCTGAGGTGATTGGCAGGCGGGTTCTGACCGACACGGGACGACTGCTGGGGGTTGTGGGTGATCTCCGTTTCGATCAGAATAATCACCGGCTGCTCGGTATTGAGCTTGGACCAGAAGTGGGAGGCAGGCAGCGACTGGGCGGACGGCCACAGCTTCTGCCGACTGATAGTATTCTCAACTTTGGGCCAGATGTGGTGATTGTTAACGAGCGCTGGCTCGCGGGATTCTGAATGCTGGCTAGCGTTTATAGTAGAGCTGCGAGAGCAGGAAGAGCATCACCAGCACGCCCAGGACGAGCAGCAAGGTGCCCAGCAGCAGAGGAAGCGGCTGGCCTGCGGTGATGCTGTGCAGGCTGGTCAGGCCGCCCTGAAGGATGGACTGCGCGTTTTTGCTGCTGATGGCGGGGCTGCTGTTGTTGACCAGCGTATCGAACTGTTGAGTGAGCAGGCTATAGAGCGAGCGCTGCAAGGTATCGGCGAGCAAGAGTCCGGTGCCTGCGGCGGTGAGCGCGGCGCCCACGATGGCGGCGCCGCTGGTGGGGAGTGGGAAAAATTTGCCCTTGCGCAGCCCGATCAAGAAGACTGCCAGGACAATCAGGCCAATTCCGGCAAAGACGATGCTGCTCAGCAGCGCTGAGACGATCATCCAGAGTGGCAGGCCACCAGGCAGGCCAAGGGATGCCAGGGTGGATTTTGAGAGGCCCTTGAACCAGCCAACCGTTGGAATGGTGAAGGTGAGAATCAGTAAGAGGGCGCTTACTCCGGCAGCGATAATGAGTTCTGTACCAGCTTGCTGCCTGGAAATGCGCCCGCTTTGATGTTCCTCCAGGTCGGGCGTGCGGGGAAGTGGCCGGTCAAGCAATGGGAGGGCTATGGCGACGCCTTCGAAGGCTGCAATAGCTGCGGCCATCCAGAGCAGGGCGAGGATAATGGCCGCCACTACCAGCAGGGTGTAGAGGATGCCGAGGGGGACGCTGGTTGGCCTGAACAGGCTCAGGCAAAAGGCCAGGATGGTTCCGACGATGAAGAGGGCCAGCGCCTGGAGGGCGTGAAAGCGAGAGAAGCGATGGGGCGAGGGCGTGAAGAGGACGATGGCCGGAACGATGGGTGTCCCAAGATAGCACAGTCCTGCCGTCAGATGCGCGTAGGTGCGCGGGCCAGTGAGTCTGCCAGAAGGGCTGGCAGTGGGCGCGCCGCTGCCAGTGGGTGCGCCTGCGGGCGCTGGTGAGGCGCCCGCGCTCGTGGCAGTGCCTGCCCCTGAGCCTGGACGGCCCGAAACGGTGGGGCGGCGAATCCGACTGGCTCGCGTCGATGAGAAGAGTGTTGAAGAGATGGTGCCAGCCGTTTCGTCTCCTTTTGGAGCGGTTGCCTGGTCGTCGTCCTGAACGTTGAGATTGTTGTCCATCGCTGTCCCCTTGCTCTTGTCTCTGGCGCCTGTTCCTGGGCGTATAAAATACGGCCATACTGTACCAGAGTTTGATAGGTCTTGCAAGTCTCAGCGGTTGCCCATTCTGCCCACTCTGCCCGTTCTGCCCATTCTGCCTGGGAGTGGGGGATTCTGCCCACTCTGCCCGTTCAAGCTAATCTGGTATTTTCGGCCTTTTCAATCTTTTGAATAGAACTATTTGGCTATGTTATCTTGATATTTTTCTGCCGGCTGCCTATAGTAATGCTCACTCGTGCTGTCGAGTGCATCTTTGATTCAGGAGGGAACTATGGACTGGCTGCCGGTTTTGACGTTTGCGGCGGGGCTGGTGGTGGGTGTGGCTGCTGCTTTTGCTTTGAAGATTATCCAGACAAAGAGCATGCAGGCGCTTGCTGCTGAAGCCTTGCGCTCCAGCGAGGAGCAGCGTAAGGCAGATAGGGATGCAATGATGGAAAGTCTGCAAGCCAGCTTTGGCAATCTTTCATTTCAGGCGTTATCGCAGGCGAACGCTGCGCTTGTGAATATGGCAAGAGAGCAGCTAGGATCGCAAGCGCAAGCAAACGCGATGCACCTGGACGCGAAGAAAGCGCTGATTGACCAGCAGTTGCACCAGATGAGTTTTCAGCTTGAGCGCATGTCGTCGTCTATACGCGAGATGCAAGCAGAGCGGGCACAGCAATATGGCGAATTAATCAATCAACTGCGAGTCACGAGTGAGCAAACTACGGCGTTGAGCCAAACGACGGCGACTCTGCGGGAGGCATTGGCAAATACAAGGGTCAGGGGGCAGTGGGGGGAGCGGATGGCTGAGGATATTTTGCGTCTGGTCGGGTTCGTGGAGAATGTGAATTATTTGAAACAGAAGACGATTGAAGGGACGAATGCCCGACCAGATTTTACGTTCTTCCTTCCCAGAGATCTGAAGCTGAATATGGATGTGAAGTTTCCGCTTGAAAATTATCTCAAGTTCCTTGAGGCTTCATCAGAGGCAGAGAGGGAACGATTGCGGGTGGCCTTCTTGAAAGATATGCGAAACCGGATACGAGAAGTGACCAGCCGCGACTATATCAACCCTGCGCAAAATACGGTTGATTATGTCCTGCTCTTTATCCCCAATGAGCAGATTTATGCTTTCGTTCAGGAACAGGATGGCTCACTGCTGGATGAGGCGCTCAAGAGCAAGGTGATCCTTTGCTCTCCAATGACCCTGTTTGCTATTCTGGTGGTGATTCACCAGGCCATTGATAATTTCAAGCTGGAACGGGCGTCCAGGGAGATTCTTACCCTGTTTGGAAAGTTTAATGAGCAGTGGGGACAGTTTGTGAAGAGGATGGAGATGCTAGGGAAGAAGATCGGAGAAACGCAAAAAGAGTATGATGCGCTGATGACAACGCGGCGTCGGGAACTGGAAAAGCCTTTGCGAAAGATTGAGGCGCTGCGTGAGCAAGCAAAGCTGCCAGTGGCTGCTGATGTGGAGGAGGAGGGGGTGTTGGCGGTGATTGGTTCAGATATAGCAGAAGAGGTGGGGTAAGGCTTTACCAGGAAGGGCCTGGTGCTATGATTGGATGCTGCTGCGGCGCATGCGCGCGGCGATCTGCTGGGGCGTGGGGATGCCCGCTGTGCCGGGCTGCTCGACAACAAAGGAAGCGGCGCAGTTGGCGAAGCGCATGGCGGCGGCGGCGTCCTGGCCGAGCGCATACTGGATGAGGAAAGCGGCGGCAAAGACATCGCCCGCGCCAGTGGGGTCGACTTCGCGCGTTGGGAAGGCGCGGAAATGGCGCGCTGTGCCGCTGCTGTGGAGGGTGGCGCCTTCGACGCCTTGGGTCAGGACGAGCAGGGGCGTCTGGCGTGCCCAGGTGTCGAGCAGCGCCTCAAGCTGCTCTTCGCCGCTGTTGTGGGCGATGAGGTCTTCACGGCTGAGGATGAGGGCGTGGAGGTGAGGGAGGATGGAGGCGGCGGAGTCCCAGGCAGTGGGCGAGACGAGACCATCGGCATCCCAGCGGCGCAGCCAGCCCTGGGGGCTGGCGCCCAGCAGGGCATCGGGAAATATGGTGGCGAGTTCGGGAGCGACTTCCTGGGCCAGTGGGCCAAGCAGGACGATGCGCGCGGCACGCCAGGCGGCGGGCACGTCGTCTGGCCCCAGCGTGGCGGCGCGCCCGCGCAGGTACTGGCGGCGGTGTCCGTTGTGATAGATGTTCTCGAAGGCGGTTGATTCGGCTGCCGGGGCTGCTGCGATGGCTACGTCTGGCAGGGCGTCAGGGAGGCGCGCCAGCAGATCGGGTGCGGCGCTGGTGACGATGCCTGCGCGCAGGCCCAGGCGCCGGGCGGTGAGCGAGGCAAAGGTGGCCGCGCCGCCTATCGTATAGCCGCCGTCGGGCAGCAAGTCTTTGGTGACGTGGCCGACGACGAGAAAATCGGGCGGCGCAGCCTGGCTGGCACTCTCATGAGCCATTGCCTTCCTATCTCTCATTTCTCACGGGCGGTATTTGTTTTATCGTCCCATCGGGCGCTTGAGGGAGATAATCACGCGCCGCTGGTCGCCTTCGCCTTCGCTGTGTGTCATGACATCCGGGCTATCGGAGAGGGCCATGTGAATGATGCGGCGCTCGTTGGCGGGCATGGCCTCCAGCGGGATGGCGCGGCGCGACTGGCGCACTTGCTGAGCGATGCGGAAGGCAAGCTGGCGCAAGTTTTCTTCGCGGCGCAGCCGATAGTCCTCTACGTCAACGACGATGCGCTGGCGATGTTTGGTCTGGTGGCTGACGATCAGGTTGACGAGCAGTTGGAGCGAGGCCAGGGTTTCGCCGCGTCGGCCAATGAGCAATCCCAGGCCGTCATCCATGCGCACATTGAGCGTGAGCGGGTCGCGGCTGCGGACATCCACCTGTCCATGAATGCCCATGTGGTGCAGGATGGTTTGCAGGACTTCTACAGCGGTGGTGACGACTTCGCGGCTGGCCGGGCTGGGGGCGCCTTCGGGCGTCTCTTCTTCCTCTTCTTCGGCAGCTTCGTCGAGCATGGGCGCTCTGGCAGGGCGGCCCTGGGCTATGGATGCTCCGGGCTGGGCGTCTTCTTCTTCTTCTTCTTCGTACTCTTCTTCGTAGAGTTCTTCTTCGCCCTCTTCGTACTCTTCCTCCAGTCCCTCTTCTTCTTCGTCTTCTTCTACCGAAGGCTGGAATTTGCCGGGTCGGGGCTGGGGCTGCCCTGGCTTAGAAGGCTGCTGCGCGCGGCCTGGTGGGGCTGAAGGAGCGGCAGTGTCGCCGAAGCCAAGGAGGGCGTCGGCCAGTTCAGGAGTGATTACTGCGCCGGATGACGCCCGGCGCGCTTTGACCGTGACTCGCACGCGCGCGTCGCGCATCCCCAGGCCGAACGAGCCACGACTGGGTTCTTGCAGGACTTCGATATTGACCTCATCGCGGCGCCGACCAAGACGCGCCAGTGCCTGGAGAACCGCGTCATCAACTGTCTTGCCGCTGGCTTCGACCGTATCCACCTATTTTTTGCCTCCCTTTGGCTTGGGTAAAGAACCACTACGGGGCGGATTGCCCCGCCGGGTGGGTTGTGGCTTTGTCCTGGCAAGAGGGGGTTTCACGCCCTCTTTGGCAGAGGCCCCGGCGCTGGCGCCGTTCTTAGTGCTATTGACCGACCCTGTACCGTTTTGGGGTTGGGTTTTTGGTGTGCCTGGAACGGCCCTGGTGCCCGGTGCCGTTTCTTTTGAAGACGGAGCAGGGAGCGCTGGTGTCTCTTTGGGTTTCATCAAGGTAGGGAATGGACGTGGGCTGGCTTTTTTGCCATTCTCCTGCCCGCTCTGGGCTTTCGCTTCCTCGATCCAATCCTTCGATTTTGCAGATTTGTTTCCGTATTTGCCTGTGCCGTTAGCACTATTTTTGGTGGTGTTGATGGCGCTGGTGAGCGAGCCTTCGACGACGGTTGGAGCAGAGATAATGCCTTTGGCAATCAGTTTGGCCTCGCGGCGGGCGTCATGCTCTTGGTTTTTTTGCGCTGCCCACTGCTCCAGGCGCGGGATGCCTTTGAAGAGGCCGCCCCAGCCATAGATGATGTATTGCTGGCCGATAGCAAACAGCGTGCCGACGGTCCAGTAGAGGGCCAGACCTGCCGCGTACTGCCAGGCAAAGACGAGGGTGATGGCTGGCGTGAAGTAGGTCATGATGCTCATGCTTTGCATCTGAGCATTCTGCTGGGCGGTCTTTTTGGGATCGGCTCCGGCGGGCTTCGGCTGCGTGCGCCCCTGGATCATGCGCATCTGGATAAAGGTAAAGAGCGCGGCCAGAATGGGCAGGACATGGGTGGGGTCTGCCACGTTCAGGTTCAGTGCTGGATGGCCGGGCAGCCAGCTAAACCAGCGCAGCCAGGTGTCTAGCGGATGCGAGCTGCTGATCCGGGCGAACTGCAAGAATGGGTACAGACCGTCGTTAGGATTGCTGCCCAGGCCGGTGCGCAAGGCATTGAAGAGGCCGTAGAGAATGGGCAGTTGAATAAGCAGCGGCAGGCAGCCGCCGAAGACGCTGACGTTGTTTTCGCGCATCAACTGCATTTGCGCTCTGGCAAAGCCCTGCTTATCGTCCCCATATTGCGCTTTTAGCTCCGCGATTTTGGGCTGAATCTCCATCAGCTTGCGCTGGGAATGCAGTTGTTTGAAGGTCATGGGGACCAGCGCCAGCCGGACCATGACGGTGAGCAGGACGATAGAAAGGCCGAAATCGCGTACCAGCCAGTACAGGAACATGAGGACGTTAAAGATCGGATAGTAAAAAATATATCCTAAGAGTGTGAAAATCTCAGACACGCGAGACCCCTCCCTGCGCTGGCCGGGCCTTTGCGCGGCGCTGCGCCACTAGCCAGACAATCATGAATAGATGATACCAGATAAATCATACGTGATGCTGGTGGCATCACAACTCCTTGCTGCTCCTCCAGGACATCTTCCAAAAGGGCGAATGGTGATCGTATCTAAGGTACAGGATCATACAGGCTGCCCTTATAAAAGGGGTGGCAGCGCCCAATGCGCTTGATGGTCATCCAGCCGCCTCGAAAGAAGCCGTATTTGCTGATTGCCTCGTAGCCGTAGTGGGAGCAGGTGGGTTCAAACCGGCAGCTTGGCGGCGTCAGAGGCGAGATGAATTTCTGGTAGAAGCGAATCAAGCCGAGCGCGACATATTTCATACTGAGCCAGTCCCTTCTGGCGAGGCAGCGCGCCACAGGCGGGCGCGTTGCAAGAGCTGAACGACATCGGCAGCCAGTTCCTGATAGGTGGCCTGCGCGGCGCCAGGGCGCGCGATCCAGACCAGATCATAGCCGGGGGCCAGATGGCCTGCTTTGATCTCAAGACGGATGATTTCACGGAGGCGGCGCTTGACGCGGTTGCGCGTGACGGCTCCGCCCACGCGCTTGCCAACGGTGTAGCCAGAGCGCCAGGCGTCGCAGGCATTCGGCACCCAGCCCAGCGTGAGCCGCGCGGTACTCACCGAGCGGCCCTGCTGGCGCACGCGCTGGAAGTCGCGTGTTTTTTTCAAGCGGAGCGGCTTGCGCGTGGGTATGATGGTGGGCCGGGTGGCTGCCTGCGTTTCCGCCTGCATCTTGCTGCCTTTCGTTCAGCCAGGGCGCGGAGGCTCCGCTATACGACGGTCAGCCGCCAGCGGCCCTTCAGTCGCCGGGCGCGCAAGACTTTGCGGCCTCCGCGCGTGGACATCCGCTTGAGAAAACCATGTTCACGTTTACGAGGTATACGTTTGGGTTGCCAGGTCCGTTTCATCGTATGTGCTTCCTCAACAGTGATATACGTGTAAGATTACGCTCTCTGCCAGCCAGCGAATAAGTATGTTGAAGGTGTGCTGGCATCTGGCAGTCCGGTGCTGTAAAGCTTCTTACGCATTCTACCCCCTGGTGCAGATTTCTGCAACCTGGAATCCAGCGGTTTCAGGGGGATATAACCGTCAGGAGGCTGGCGGCTGAAGGCCACCTGCGTGGCCTGGAACGCCGGAGGCATCGCCTTCGCCTCTACAAGCAGGCTGCATGTCCTGGTTCGCTATAGCTGTCCTTCCAGGCGTTTGATGGCCGCCCATCCGTCGGTGAACTGCTCTGGAAAATCTTCGGCGTTATAGACCTCCAGGGCTTCGCGCAGCAGCGCCGGGGCTTGCTCGCGTTCATGGCAGGCGGCCAGGGAATCGCTGGACTGCTGGGCGTCGTCGGCCAGCGTTTCATGCAGCAGCGCTTTGGCATAGATGGTCTCTGCCCTTAACCCAGGTGGCAGCTAGAGAGACCGCGCTTTTCCAAATATTGCTGGTGATAGTCTTCGGCCATGTAGAACGTCGGTGCCGGAGCAATTTCGGTGACGATAGGCTTTTTGTAGCGACCGGAGCGCTCGCGCTGCTCCTTGGAGGCGACGGCAGCGGCCTGCTGCTCTGGCGTGTGGAAGAAGATCACCGAGCGATACTGCGTCCCGATGTCTGGACCCTGGCGATTGAGTTGGGTAGGATCGTGGTTTTCCCAGAAGACGTTGAGCAGGTCTTCATAGGAGACGCGCGAGGGGTCATAGGTCACTTCTACCACTTCCGCGTGGCCGGTCTTATCGGTGCAGACATCTCGATAGGTCGGATTGTCCAGTGTGCCGCCCGCGTAGCCGACGGCAGTAGAGACGACGCCTTTCACCTGACGGTACGCGGCCTCGACGCCCCAGAAACATCCAGCGCCAAAAGTAGCTTTTTGCAAGTGTGTTTCTGCCATTGTGATTCATACCCCTTTCTATTCTATAGTCCCTCCAAGCCGATGTTTGTTACAGCCCGCTGCTGAGCATTAACGCTCCCAGGATTCGCGTTCCTCCCGAATGTAGGCGTCTACTTCTTCAGCCGTGTGGAACACATGATGCCCTCGGAATTTCGAGATGATGTCGAGTGCGGACGGTTTCTCTTCTACGGTTTCTTCATTTTCAATGACGACGAAGACGCTGGCGCGCTGGCCTGGGATGAGTTCCGGCGCGCTAATTTCGATCTTGCCGCCAGGCAAAACAGTAGTTTTGATGTGGACAGCGGTTGCCATGAAGGTTCCTCCTTTGCTCGTTGTTAATGGAAGCTATCTCATGCGCGGATGCTTGCAAATCAGATTCCTTAAATAAGAGAGAGGAATATACCATCACTATATCATACCGCTGTCCAGCAGCAGCGGTGCTTCCAAATTCGTGGTCATGTTTTCTTCGCTCAAACGCTGTATTACGTGCAAGGCCGACAGGCTTCGCTTTGTCCTCAACGATTGATCGCTAGAGAGGGACCATGCGCGAGCAGCATCCGCTGACACGACGCTCACCCAAGATAAATCGGCTATCCCCGTTTTGCTGCATTATACGGGTGCGCGTTGGGTGAGCGTCCCCTTGCCTGCCCTCCCAGATACCAGAACAGTCACACTCAGCGGCATTGCGATGCTTTCAGCCGCTGAGGGATGGGTCGCTGGCGCGCGCTATGCCACCCCTCAAGCGGGCAGTTCAGTGTCTAAGGTGGTGCCGCTGCTGCTGCATTATCTGGATGGCGCCTGGAGTGCTGCTCCCGGCTCATAGGGATGAATCAGACCAGCCCTTCCAGCAGGCGCTGCAAGGCTGCCTGCGCCTGCTGGTAGCCCAGACAGCGCTGCAATTCAGTGTAAAGCTGGCCGATGCGTCGGCATTGGAGTTCGAGCAGTTCCTGCCAGACTTCTACGCCCAGCACGCCCGGCGCCGTTTCGATGACTTCCAGCGTCAGACGCGCCTCGGTGTAGAGCAAGCCGTAGATGTCTGGCGTGTGAAAACGATAGAGACCGGGCGCGTAGTAGCGATACTGGCGCACGAAGTCGGCCAGATCAGGGGTCGGCTCCCAAAGTTGGCGCAGCGTGTCGTCCAGATGGCGGCGGCGAGCAAGTCGCTTGCCCGCTGCTTTGGTGAGCAGGGAACGAACCAGGCGTTGGGCGTCTCCATCCAGGCCAGTGGGCGACTTGAGGATGACCGGCCAGGTGGCATCCACACGCTGCCAGGGGGCCTCACCCCGGCCCTCTTCAAATCCGTTGGAGAGAGGGTTGATGGGGGTGGGCGCAGCGCCAGCCGCTGTGCTGGCGGGACTGGCCTCCTGGAAGGCGGCGCTGTGGTCAGGGTTGGACGGGACGGGGCTGTGTGCCGTCGGCGTTCCCGCTGGCAAAGGGGTGGAAGAAGTGGGGGGTGTGAACATGACGGGCGTTCTCTCTTTCGTCTGCATGAAGTGTGTCCTTCAGCCAGCCGAAGCGGCCACGCCTGAGAGGTGAGATGGCCGATGCCAGACGAACGCGGGAGAGTATGCCAGGCCAGATCAAAGCGCGCTTCGATCTGGCGATGTGTTCTCGCCACGTCCGCCAGCTATCGAGTCCCATTCATCCGTTCAGGAGGGGCCGCTGAGAGCGTTCCGCGCGGGGGATGGTACAATACACTCTCATGCCCACTCCTGAGTAATTCAGGTGTGGGGCTAACGGCCCGGCGATGTTCTACACATCGCCGGGTCGTGCCATTGCGCGACGGCATTGGCAGCGCTCCCATGAGCGCTGAGACCAGTATACCCGCGTTTGACCGGATGTGTCAATCTTTTGAGCGAACGTTGGGACTTTTGGGGCAAAGGAGCGGGCATGCGTGGCATGCAGAGAACAGGGAGGCAAGGGGGTGTTACACGCTGGAGGTAAGCTGGGCTGATGGCTCCTGGCAAAGCGTTTTTGCCGTTGGGAACTAGACGCCTGATGATGTAACACAGGAACTACGCCCAGGCAGAGAGCTGCTGGCTGGGCTGTAGAAGTGTAGAAGTGTAGAAGTGTAGAAGCCCAGCATCGCAGTGTTTTCTTGCCCCCTGGTCTTCATCGTGCTATACTCGCTCTAGTAATTTGCGGGATGGTTGGCATGTATCCCGGATTTTTGGTGGCTTGAAGGATAGACTATGGCTCAGGAGACAGAGGAGACGCGCCCTGATGGCGCGCGGCATGAAACCGTGCCGGGAGATCGGCTTGCGCCCGGCGGCCCACGATTGGCGCTGGCGTTGGGTGTGGGCAAGCTGGCCGGTTCCACCGGGCGGATGTTGAAGGTGGGCGGCGGCACCAGCCTGCCCGGTATGATCGCTCGCTTTATTGATCCCAACGTGCTGCGCAAAGTGATTGGGGCAAGCAAGGCGAAGAAGATAGCAGTTACTGGAAGCAATGGCAAGACCACGACCTCGCAGATGATCGGGGCCATTGGGCTGGCGAATGATTTGAAAGTGTCGCAGAACCGCACTGGCGCTAACATGTTGCAGGGCGTCACCTCAGTTGCGGTGAATGCCGCCAATCTGCGCGGCGAGTTGGATGATGACCTGCTGGTCTTTGAGGTGGATGAGGGCACGTTCCCGCTGGCGATTCCAGAGATTCAGCCCGATGTGGTGGTGGTCAATAATATTTTCCGCGACCAACTAGACCGTTATGGTGAACTCTATAAGGTTGCCAGCGGGCTGGAGCGCGTGATTCGAGAACTGCCCGCCAGCGCGACGGTGCTTCTGAATGGGGATGATCCGCTGGTGGCAAACTTCGCGCCGGATATGCGGGCGCGCCGCCTGTATTTCGGGCTGGAGGCGCAGAACCTGGGCGGGACGGTGCCCGAACACGCGGCAGATACGGTGCGCTGTGTGAAGTGCCAGCACTATTTTGAGTACGATGCGGTGTATATCTCGCACCTGGGGGCGTATCGCTGCCCATCGTGTGGCTATGCGCGGCCAAAGCTGGACGTGGCGCTGGTGGCGGCAGAGATGCAGCCGCAGGGGCCAACAACGGTGACGGTGCGCACGCCGGGCGGCGAAGTGACACTGACGATGCCGCTGGTGGGCATTCATAATGTCTATAACGTGACGGGCGCGCTTGGCGGCGCTTACGCGCTGGGGCTGGACCTGAGCCTGGCGAGCAATGGGCTAGCGACGATTAAGCCCGCTTTCGGGCGGCTGGAGCCGATTCAGGCGGGAGATCAGACGGTCTATCTCTCCTTTGTCAAGAATCCTACATCGTATAACACGATTCTGCGGACGATTCGAGACTGGCCGGGGCAGAAGCATGTGCTGGCAGCGGCCAGCAATACCGTTGTGGATGGCGAAGATTTTGCCTGGTTCTGGGATGTGGAGATTGAGGAGATTGCCCCTGATCTGCTGACGGTGACGTGCAGCGGGCTGAAGGCGGAAGAACTGGCAATGCGCTTCAAGTACGCGGGCATCTCGGACGAGCAGTTGGAGATTATTCATGATCGCCCGGCGGCCCTGGAGGCGGGACTCCGCAAGGCGGGACCGGGCGGCTCGCTCTTTATCTTTGCAGGCTACACGCCGACGCTGGAACTGCGACGGGCGATGACCGAGCGCGGCTGGGTGCCGCATGTCTGGGAGGAGTAGTCCAGCGGTTAAAACCGTGTCTAGGGGCCTGGCGGCCACCAGGTCCGCCTGCGCGGACTCCCCTCTCTCCGGCAGCATTTGTAATCAGGAGCAATAGCGATGATTGATCTGAAAAACATGACGCTGCGTATCTGTCACCTGTACCCCACGCTGCTGAGTGTGGCGGGCGACCGGGGCAATCTGTTTGCCATTCAGCGCCGCTGCGACTGGCGCGGCATTAAGACCGAGGTGCGCGAGGTAGAGGTAGGCGAAGAGGCTGATTTTAGCCAGTATGATCTGATCCTGTCGCATGGCGGCGCTGACCGCGAGATGCAGCTCGCTTCGCGCGATATTCTGAAGAAAGCCTCGGCTTTGAAAGATGCGGTTGAGGCTGGCAGCGCGTTCCTGGCGGTGTGCGCCGCCTATCAACTGCTGGGGCACGAATATAAGCCCTTCAAGGGCGATCCGCTGCCGGGCATTGGTCTGCTAGATTTAAGGACCGAAGGCGGCTCCGAACGCTTTATGACGCATCTGGCGATGGAGTGCGATTTCAGCGGGCAGAAGCAGGTGATGGTCGGCTTTGAGAATCACAGCGGGCGCACGTATCTGGGACCGCAGGCGCAGCCGCTGGGCAAAGTAGTGGCGGGCTGGGGGAATAATGGCAAGGACGGCTACGAGGGGGCAAGGTATAAGCATGTCTATGGGACGTATCTGCACGGGCCGGTGCTGCCGAAAAATCCCTGGTTTACTGACTATCTGATTAAGATAGGGCTGGAGCATCGCTATGGCGGGCCAATTGAACTGCCCGCGCTGGACAATAAAGCGGAAGAGGCGGCGCACGCGGCGGCGCTGCGTCTGGCGATGCTGAACAAGGGCAAGATGTCGGCCATTGAGGCAACGACCTGGAAGCGCTGACCTGCACCGAAATGGGCGCGGCGGTAGACTGAAAGTGATATAATAGTCAAGGTCAACCATAAGAGGACAGCCTGGAAGCCGCGATCTTGTGGTGTCACGATCTTGTGTATGTTGATCAATAGTCCCACTGGCAAGAGCCAGGAAAGGGGAGTGACTCGTGGCACAGGCAACAAAAAGCAGTCCCGATGCTGTCCAGGCGCTGCTGGAGCGCTTGCATCATGTAACCGTTGGCGACCCTATCACGCATGATCGCATGGTGATTTTTCCCATTTTCCCCGACGCCGATAGCGCAGGGAGAACAGCGCTGGAGTACCAGACGCTGGAACGGGCGATTGCTGCCGGATCAGTCCAGGTGACGGAGCGCGGCAGCGCGACGGTTCCCGAACTGAGTCTTCAGAACAGCGGCCAGACGATGGTGCTGATCTATGATGGTGAAGAGATCATCGGCGGCCAGCAAAATCGCGTGGTGAATACGACGTTTCTGGTGCCTGCCGCCGCGACCTTCGATCTGCCGGTTTCGTGCGTGGAGCAGGGGCGCTGGCACACGACCTCCAGAACGTTCTTTTCGGGTGAGTCGGCGTATTATGGGCTGCGGGCGGCGAAGCACAAGCAGGTGACGGCCAGCCTGCGCGCCAGCGGGCGCCCAATCTCCAACCAGAGCGAAATCTGGGAGGAGGTTGCGGAGCTTGAGGCGACCACTGGCAGTTTCTCGCCGACCAGTTCGATGCACGAAGTCTACCAATCGCGCGCGAGCGATCTGGGCACCTATCAGGAGCATTTCCCCTATGTGCCGGGCGCGGTGGGCCTGATCGTTGCCCTGAATGGGCGCGTGGCCGGTGGCGATTTCTTTGACCAGCCGGGCACTGCCGAGGCGCTCTGGCAGAAGCTGGTGCGCAGCTACGCGCTGGACGCGCTGACGGGCGAGCCGGGGGAGGCGGTGACGCGCGAGCAGGCCGTGCAGGTGCTTGAGCGCGCTCAGAACGCGCGCTATGAAGCGTATCCTTCGCTGGCACTGGGTCAGGATGTGCGCTTCGAGGGCGAAGGGGTGGTCGGCGGCGGGCTGGTCTATGAGGAGACGCCGGTACATGTGAATCTGTTCTGCGAGGATGGTGAGCGGCGCGCATCCTCGCGGCGCGCAGCGGCACAGCGTCGCCCACGCCGCCTGGGTGTTTATGCGGAGCCAGACGTAGAGTACAATCAGGAGTGATTGTATATAGAGGCGCTCGCTGGCACTCCGGGCAGGAGTCAGCGGGCGCCTTGCGTATTTGCTATGAATCGAACAGATCGTTTGCTGGCGATTGTGCTGGAGTTGCAGGGGCGCGGGCGACGCCGCGCCGAAGACCTGGCGGAGACGTTTGAGACAAGCAAGCGCACGATCTATCGAGACATTCAGGCGCTGTGCGAGGCGGGCGTGCCGCTGATCTCGACGCCGGGGCGCGGCTACGCGCTGATGGAGGGCTATTTTTTGCCCCCGCTGAGCTTCAGCGCCGATGAGGCGGCGATACTGCTGCTGGGCAGCGAGGTGATGGCCCAGCATTTTGACGCGCAGTATCGCGCCGCTGCCGAGTCGGCAGGCCGCAAGATTGCGGGCATCCTGCCGGAGCGCCTGCGCGATGAGGTGCGCGCCCTTCAGAGCAGTATTGTCTTTGTGGAAGCTGGCACGCGGGGCAAGCCAGAGGAGCAGGCGAAACTGCAACAACTGCGGCGGGCGATCCTTCAGCATGTGACGGTGCGCTTTCGCTATCATCGCCGACAGGGGGCGGAACACGGCCCGGTGGAGACAGAGCGCGAGGCGGACCCCTATGGCCTGGCGCATGTTGGCAGCGCCTGGTATCTGACGGCGTATTGCCATATGCGGCGCGGGGTGCGCAATTTCCGGCTAGACCGGATGGATGATCTGACCTTGCTGGACCGCACCTTTACGCGCCCCGCCGATTTCCAGATGGGCCTGCGCAAAGAGCAGGAGCCGCGCGATGTGACTGTGCGGGCGCTCTTTGATGCGGAGGTAGCGCGCTGGGTGCGCGAATCGCCCTCGTTCTTTATGGTGGCTCAGGAAGAAACGCCGGAAGGATGGCTGGTGACGCTGCGCGTGTGCCAGGAGCGCGATGTGCTGCAATGGCTGCTCAGTTGGGGGCGACACGTGCGCGTCCTGGAGCCGGAATCCCTGCAACGCCTGATCGCCGAGGAGGCCGAGGCGATGTGGAGGGGGCACCGGGAGGGTGAAGGGATGGGATGATGGGTAATTGGTAAGTTGCGCTCTATAACGCTCTCTCGAAGAGGGTGGGGGATTGTGGGATAGTGACATCAAGAGCTTCTTGAGATAGACTTTGATATAAGGAGCGAACCACTGAGGCATCAACGCCATCCAGGAAACGAAACGCTGAGGCCGCCAAATAGCTTCGGTCAAGGTCAAAAGCCAGCCACTTTCTCTCCAACATTTCTGCGGCTGCTCCTGTCGTGTTGGAACCGGCGAAGATGTCAAGCACGGTATCACCTGGATCGGTCAGAAATTGAATAAAAAAGTCTGGTAACTGCTGTGGGAACCTTGCTGGGTGGCCTTTGATACCTACAAGCTGGCAGCATCGGAGATAGAGCGAATTACTTTCTGTATTGGGAATCTGTAACAGGTTGGGCGGAATAGCTCCACCATTATCATCGCCAAAACGCTCGCTGATGTCATGCCCAGATGGACGTTTTTTAGGAGAATAGTATTTCGCGCGATCTTTGAGCAGCTTCTTCATACGCTCTGAGTACGGAGCAAGCACCCTTGTCACATCGGCTTTGGGAAAATCCGTCTTTGAAAACCACCACACCGTATTGACCGCATCCTTAGCCCGAATTTTCCGCTTGTTCACCCATTCAATCGGAGAAGGTAGCTTTGCTGGGTTGAACCAGAAAAACTCCTCAGCCAAGTTCCAGCCATGCTCATCGCAGAAGCGAATAAGTACACGATAATTGTATAAGGAGCGAATAGGGCGTCCACTTTGATATGCCCCGCCTAAATCAAGGACAAAGCTCCCCGTTTCTTTCAGCACCCGTTTTAGCTCAGGGCTAAAGGAGACAAGCCAGTCAACATATGCACCTTGTTCCAAGTTGCCGTATTCTTTCTGGCGTTGGAGGGCAAACGGTGGAGAAGTCAGAACTAAATCAATACTTCCGTCTGGTAGCCCTCTCAGAAGATTAGTGGCATCACCTAAATATGCCTCACCATACCGGGTTCTGTAGAGGGGAGCGGATAAGGGACTCATCAATACTCCTCCAGACCGTAAATCCAACTGGTTATCACCTTCCATAAGACCGTAACCGCAAAATACATCTCAGTATCTTTCGCTCTCAACTGCTCAATCTCATGTACCCATCGCTGCTGGTCTTGGGTTCCCAGGATATAGGCCACCCATTGGCGGGCATCCTCATCAACCAAGGCGTTAAGCATATCTTGTACCATGAACTTACCAGATTTGCTTAATGCCCACGCGATTCCTGGACGTTTGGCAGGGGTGCTTTGTGAAAGATGATGGGTAATTTCCGGCGTAAACTGCGCTGCGAGCTTTGCCAAAGCTCTTGCTGCTTCAATGCGAATCTCTTCATTGATGGCAACAAAGCTATCAATGAGCGCCGTCATAGCCGCTTTATTCCGAAGTTCTCCGAGTGCCCACGCTGCCCCAGCGCGTATCTCAGGATGTTGTGTCTCATCGTATAGCGTCTCTATCAACAACTGATCGGTGATCTCTGAGCTGATCTCACTCATAATAATTACCGCTTCAAGTTTTGGTTGAAGGAGTTGATCTACCAGGCAGCTTTTAATGAAATCGGTGCCAGCAGTATCTCCTTGTTTGGCTAAGGTTGCGGCTGCTTCCAATCGGATATAGATGTGTTCGTCTATCTGGGCTACTTTCTCTCGGAGTTCCTGAGCGACCTTCTCCGAGGGAAAGAAGGCGAGTGCTTTTGCAGCCGCATAGCGTTTGCTATGCGAGGGATTCTGGAGTAAGCCAAGGTAATATTCTTCCGTAACCTTCGGGCTGCATGAGAAGGTTCGGGCAATCGGCACCACCGCGCCGATAATTTGGTTTGTCACAATGTGCTGGCCGACGCTCACCAAGGGGCGTAAGGTAAACGAACCTCTTACCAGGCTTGCGGTAATCGTGTGATTATCCGAGAGCCTCTTGTATTGTACCCGCTCTGGCGTAATTGAGGAAATAATGCCAGCATCCCTCGCTATTGATGCAGGCCATCTGACTCTTGCTTCAAAGCCTTCTTCTGCTCCTTTAGGTTGGACGAACACAACGGTCCCATTGCTTTCAGCAATTCGGAGTTCATAAACTGAGGCATACTGAACAAGTTCTTCTGCTTGAACATCTATCGGTTTATCGCCAATTTTATGGCAGACTACGAGTGCGACATAATCTTCATCATCCAGCCCATAATCCCAGGTGCGGGTAGGATCAGAAGTGGAATGCGACATAGATAACTCGAGGGTTGTTTTGGCTCTTGATTCTACTCGTCGGCCACAGGCTACACAGAGAATATCAGGAACCCGAATGCGCTTGATCTTAATAGTTTTCCAGATTTTATAGCTCTTGGAGCCGCGTTCAAGCTCAAGTGGTTGGTGCCCTTGGAGTTGTAAATCGGTGAATACTTGATTCGTACCGACAGCACCGATGGCGATCTTTTCCAGGAAGCTCTCATCGGACTTGAATGAATAGTTTGGCACACTCTCCCCTTCAATGAGAAACTAGCAGCTAACCAGAGGGCAAAGATGCTAGCTTACTTGATGAACGAACTATTCTATGGGAACTCACCATAAACAGCAGCTTGAGCAATTGGGCCAGCAGACCAGAAAGAGCGGTTATAAAAAGGACCAGGTTGTATAGACCTGGTGACCCAAGGCGAGCTTGGCTAGTCCTATCGGCTTGCCGCCGCAGCCTCCATACAGCAGGTTTTCGGACCAGATTTATCATACCCTACTATACTATGTCGTGCAAGATATGTTGAGGTTGAGGAGTGGCGAAGTTAAGAGAGCAGTGTTATCATCTGCTTATGAGGAATCCAGCCTGCCCGTCCTGCCAGCAGGACCAGTACGTGATCAAGAGCGGCTTGAACCATAGCAAATCGCAGCGCTATCGCTGTCAGCAATGTCGCCGCTACTTTACCGTCGAGCGCAAGCCGCATGGCTACGATGTGGCCCTGCGCAAGCAAGCCCTCCAGTTGTATTTGGAGGGGACCAGCTTCCGTACCATTGGTCGCCTCCTGGGCGTCCACCATCAAAGCGTCAGTAATTGGATCACTGAGGCGGCCACTGCCTTGCCGGCCCAGGTGACTGATGCCACACCTGCCGAAACGATTGAACTGGACGAGCTTTACACCTATGTGCGGGAGAAACAAACCGGGTCTACGTCATCGTCGCCGTTTCTCGTCACACCGGGCTGATCGTGGGCGAGCAAGTGAGCCAGGATCGTGATCTTGCCACCTTGCAAGCAGTGGTCGACAGGTTGCCCCCGGCATCTCGCTAGACCAGTGATGGACATGCCGCCTATGCAGAACTGGTCTGGCCCGAAGGCAGTCAGCATCTCGTCTCGCTGGGCAAAGAAGAAACCTACACGATTGAGAGCGTGAACGCGAACCTGCGGACCTATCTCAAACGCTTGGCGCGGCGCAGTCGCTGCTTCAGCCGGTCCTTGGAGGCCCTGCGCCGCGCGCTGCGCCTCTTTATCTACTATTACAACCACCGCCAGCGCCGCTATCTGGCTCATCCCACCTTGCGGGGGCACTTAACTCTACTTACTTAGCCACTCCTTGAGGTTGCGTACTTCCCCCTGTTAATTTCCTAAAATTCCCCCGTTCCCCAAAAACTCATGTCGCTGCTGACATACTGTTGTCACTTCGCTCAGGCATACTATTGATGAACCTGATGAGGGTTCATGCGAGACGATAAAGCGCTTGAAGGAGAGACAGCAATGGCACACGCATTGAACTTTGTGATTCTGCACGTTCGGGATATTGCGACGGCGCGCGACTTTTACAAGGAAACGCTGGGGTTGGGGCTTGAAGGCGAGTCTCCCGCGTTTGTTCAGTTTCAGGCGGCCAGCGGCGCGACCTTCGCGCTCCAGAAGGACGAGCAGCCGGCGCTCACAGCAAACATCGAACTGTGGTGGGAGGTCGCCGACGTTGACACAGAACACGCCGCGCTGGTGAAGCGGGGCGTCGAGATGGTCAGCGGGCCACAGGATCAGCCGTTTGGCCGGACGCTGACCTTCAAAGACCCCGAAGGCAATCTGGTGAATCTCTATCGGCTCAAGCAGGCGTAGGTTTATTCATCCTCTGGCCTCTTTCCCGATCAAGGGAAGGAGGCCATCTAAGCATACTCCGGGAGTATGGCGTGTGGTTATCGAATGCTGCTATCTTGCTCTTTGCCTGTGAGGATGCGCTTGTAGACGTTCAGATAGCCGTCGATCATGGCGTCCAGGCTAAAATACTGTTCGACATGACGACGGCAGGCGGCGCGATCAATCTTCAGGATGTCTGGCAATCTGGCTGCTGCGGCTGCGGCATCGGGGACGATCAGCCCGTTCAGCCCATCCTTGATGATTTCAGGAACCGACCCCAGCGGCGTGGCAATCACCGGCAGGCCACAGGCGCCCGCTTCAATCATCGTCAGGCCAAACGGCTCGCGGAAGGTGATCAGATGCAGCAAGGCGTAGGCGTTGCTGAGCAGTTCGTTGCGCGCATCAGGGCCGATGGGGCCGATATATTCAATCTGCTTCCCATCAACGAAGGGCTGCACGAGGGTATCAAAATACGGCTGGTCCTGGATAATACCGGCGATAATGAGCTTCATGCCGCTCTGCCGGGCGGCCTCAATTGCCAGGTGCGTGCCCTTTTCGGCAGAGATGCGCCCCAGGAAGACGAGATAGTCGCCGGGGCGGTCGCTGAAAGTAAAACGCGCCGGGTCAATGCCGTTGTAGACGGTTGCCATGTAGTCCAGCCCCTCCAGCCGGTCGGCGTCGCTGATGCTCACGTATTTCACATAGCCATTGTATTCACGATAGGCCGGATGGATGCGCGGCGAGCTAAAGCCGTGAATGGTCGTGAGAACCGGCGTCGGCACCAGCCGCGCCCAGACATGGCCCATGTAGTCATAATGGTTGTGAATCAGGTCAAATTCGCGCGCCCGCTCGTAGCAGTGGGCGATATGCAGATATTCGTAGACCTTGTTCTCAAGTTCCGGGTGGTCATAGACGGCGCCGGGGCAAATCCATTCCAGTTTGCCCGCCGTCTCCGAGTCGCCGCTGGCAAAGAGCGTGACATCGACCCCGCGCGCGACGAGTCCCTCGGCAATATTGCTGACCACCTGCTCCCAGGGGCCATAATGACGCGGCGGCGTCCGCCAGCAGACAGGACCTAGTAGAGCTATTTTCATGGATAGGGCTTCCTCGATGGCGGTTCCTCATTAAAAATGCCTTTTCTGACGGTCCAGCTTGTATGTGATCGGCAGATGGCGTATCTGATCTTGATACTCTTCTGGGAAGGATGCGCCAGCAATTAATACTAATTCCTCGACCGTCTCTCCCAGACTCATATCTTCATTCAACAGGAAAATGCCGGGAATATGCCGTCCGGCAGCAAGGTGATCCCTGAGATGCCCCGGCATAGATTTGCGATTGTTCGTGACCAGGATAAAGTTGTTGGCTTCACACCAAAGTAAAATTTCTGGGTCAAGCGTTCCCCTCGCTGGGCTGGCAGGTCTGCCCATACGCCAGATGACCAACTCTGGCTCTCTGCGTTTGAGGGCTTTCCAGAAAGCTGGATCGACGTTCTCGTCGAGCAAATACTTTATCATGTTTGCGACGGCTGCTCCTCAAGGGCTTTGCGCCGAGCCGCCTCCATTTCAGCTCTTATTTTGCGGAGCCTGAGTATGCCCGGCGTGAGATTGTGCTCCTGTTCCTCGCGCATCTTGCGGCCATATTCGATCCAGTCTTCCATGTACCGATCAATCTGCTCCTTGTTGTGTAGATAGTAGAGGATGGTTGCGTATACTTCCTCTAAAGTCAGCGTATCCCATTTCTGGGCAATCTCTTCAGCCGTGAGGGCATTGTAGAGGTAGTCGTACAGGATCGTCTCAATACCAATGCGGTGCCCTTTGATGCGGATGTCATCGGGACGTTGGAAATCGAAATAATCTTCAAGCTGCATGAATTCACCTCCCTGGGCAAACGCTCATCTATCTGGATAAACGCTCATATGTAGTATACCCCGAAATAAGCGATAGCCTTTTCCCTGGCCGTTTGCTTATCGCTTCTCTTGACGCTCTGGCTGCGCTGCGTTAGAATGCCCCATGCTTTAGGCGAGCGTACTCCTCGTGTGATGGACGGGAAGGAACAGCAGAGCATGACGGCATCTTCTCTTCAGCGTGGGTCGGCGGGCCGGGTGGTGATTATTGGCGGCGGTTCCAGCGCGGCGCTGAGCGCGGTGCGATTGGCCGAGCAGGGTTTTCAGGTGACGGTGCTGGAAAAAGCCAGCCAGGGCAACGGCTCCTCGTCGCGCTCGGCGGCGGGGATTCGCGCGCAGTTTGGCGTGGAAGAAACGATCATCGGCATGCGCTACTCCGAATGGTGGTATACGTATTTTCATGACCACCTGCATGTCCCAGCCGAGGGGCGTATTCAGCCGGTGATCCGCCAGAATGGCTATCTCTTCCTGTATGAAGATCCGGAGCGCGCGGCGCCGGTCTGGAATCTGCGGCTGCGGCGCGAGATGGCGGCTGCCTGGCAAGGCGCGCAAGAACATGCTGCGCTGCAACGCAGGCTGGGTGTGCCGGTTGAGCTATTAGGACCGGACGAGATAGGGCGGCGCTGGCCGCATCTGGATACCAGCCGATTGATTGGCGCGACGTGGGGGCCGGAAGATGGCTTTCTGGTGCCGGATATGATCTACCGCGAAGGCTTTCGCCGCGCGCAGGAATTGGGTGTCGAACTGCGCGAGCAGACGGAGGTGCTGGGGGCGACGGTTGGCGATGGGCGCATCCTGAGCCTTCAGACGACGAGGGGGCCAGTTGAAGCAGATTGGTATGTTAATGCAACGAACGCCTGGGCGCCGCGCGTGAGCCAGCGTTTGCATGGCATGTCCCTGCCGATTGTGCCGACGAAGCGCTATCTCTATTTCTGGAAACCGGCCAGGCCGGTGATGAAACCGGAGCGCTGGCACGATTTGCCAATGACGATCTATGGCATGCGCGGCGCGCATTCGCGCCCGGAGGGCGAACTGCTGCTGCTGGGTTGGGGCTGCGAAACAGAGCCAGAACCCGATTTCGAGGATGCGGATCAGGACGCTATCCGGCCTGGGTTCTCGCATCTGGAAGGGGTCGAAAACTTTGGCTACGCGGTGGTGCAAGAGATTGCGCCGTTTGTGCCGTTCCTGGCCGATGCGGGCGGATTGGTTGCCACGACCAGCGGTTTTTATGGTATGACGCCTGATGGCAATCCGCTGATCGGCTATGATGCGCACCTGCGCAATGTGATTCACGCGGCGGGCTTTTCCGGCCACGGCTTGATGCACGCGCCCATCACTGCTGTGCTGGTGACAGCGTTGATCGCTGGCGAAGGCAGCGGCGGCCTGGTGCGCCTGCCTCCACCTTTTGAGCGCTATACGATCAACCTTGCCGCATTTGATCCAGCCCGCGATTTTGCCCGGTCGCAGAAGGAAGCCCATGTCTTGTGAGCGGGCGCTCGTGAGCAGCGAAGGCGGCCACGCGCGGCCTTTGGCGGCTCAGAGATGGGTTGGGGCCGGGCAGCCTGGGAGATGCAGCAGATTCTCGACATCTCGCACGCCTGGGACTTTGCGCGCCTTCTTCTCCAGCGCGCGCATCTGTTTTGGATTGTCCACCTCACCACGCAGCACCACCAGGCCGTGTTCTGCATTAATCATGATCCGGTGCTTGTGAAACTCCGGGCTGCGTAAAATCTGGCTTCTCACTCGCTGTGTTAAGGTTTCGTCGTTTGGAGCCGGTTCGGCGGCATGGCGAAGATGGATCATTTTCTGCGCAAGGCCGTAGAGATAGGAGCTGGCGAGACGGCTCAAGCGGTCTGCGTGCGCCGCGCTGCGGTGAATGATGCTGATGAGCTGGTCGCGGGCCGTATGGCGTCGCCTGCGGCCCTGTTTGCGGTCGAGGAAATAGGCCAGTGTCGCGCCGCTGATGCCTGCCAGCAGGATGCCGGAGATGGCGCTCCAGAGGGGCAGGCTTTTGCGTCGGCGCGGCTGGTTGAAGGCTGTTTTCGGGGGAACCCTGCGTGCGATTTGCCGCGTGAGCCGGGTTCTCATGGTGCGGAGGGAGGATTGTGTTCTCATGTGCGGAACTCCTTGAGGAACTGCCGGGAACGTTCACAACTGCCGCCTGGCAGGTGGCGCTGCAAGCGGAATCATCGATTGTTGGATCGTGTGAAAACATTGCTGATGGGGCGGCAAATCTTATGCCACAGCGCGGGGTGCGCCGTTCGCCTGGCCCCGAAGGGTCATTTGTGTGATACGATGAAAAGCGGTATCCTTTATGAATGCACCTGGGGTCCACAAGAGGCAGGAGGAGTTATGGGCCGCAAGTATGATCCGGCCATGAAGCATTTGTTATTCGCGGAAGATCGTATGCAGCGCTTTGATCGCTACGCATTGCTGCGGTCGTTGGGACTCAAAGAGGGGAGGGTCATGGCCGATCTAGGCTGCGGGCCAGGGTTTTTCACGCTGCCAGCGGCGGAACTGGTTGGCCCCACTGGCAGAGTCTATGCTGTGGATGTGCAGCAGGAGATGGTGGACGATCTGCGCTCGCGTCTGGCTGCGCAAGATATTACGAATGTGCTGGTGCGGCGCTCCAGCGAACTGGAGCCGTCGCTGCCCCATCAGACGGTAGACCTGGCGCTGCTGGCGTTTGTGCTGCATGAGGTTGACCAGCGCTCGCAGTTCCTGCTGGCGGCCAGGCGGCTGCTCAAGCCGGATGGCCGCGTTGCTGTGCTGGAATGGGAAAAGGTCGAGACGCCGGTAGGGCCACCGCTTGAGACGCGCATCACTCCTGACGAGGTGATTGCTGATGCGACGGCTGCCGGGCTGGCGGTTGCCGAGCAGCGTTCTCTCCATGAGTATCATTACTTGCTGGTCTTTGCGCCGCGCTGAGGCAGCCAGGGGAAGACTGGACTGCTGTTCTTCCGTCTTGCAGCCAGGTCACGCAGAGGGATTGTGCGTGACCTGGCTGCAAAGTGTATCATCCAATGCCCATGATATTGAAGCCCGCATCTACAAAATGTACCCCACCAGTGATGTTGCGCGCCGCCGGGCTGCACAGGAAGAGCGCCAGTTCGCCGACATCGGATTGCTCGATGTTGCGATGCAGGGGGGCTACTTGTTCATGATGGGTGAGCATATCGGTGAAGCCTTTGACGCCGCGCGCTGCCAGTGTGGAGATTGGCCCGGCAGAGATGGCATTGACGCGAATGTTCTGCGGTCCAAGCTCATAGGCCAGGTAGCGCGTGGTGCATTCCAGCGCGGCTTTGGCGACGGCCATGACGTTGTATTTTGGGAAAACACGCTCGCTTGCCATATAGGTCAGGCAGACCATGCTGCCGCCGCCGCGCTTGACCATCAGTGGCTCGGCGCGCTTTGCCATTGCAATCAGCGAATAGGCGCTGATGTCAAGCGTGTTCTTGAAGCCTTCGCGGCTGGTATCGATGAAGCGGCCTTCCAGTTCGGCGGGCGGCGCGAACGCGACGCTGTGGACGAGAATATCCAGGCCACCTAGCTCCTGATCTATCTGGGCGAAGGCGCGATCCAGTTCTTCGTCGGATTGCACATCGCATTCGATGAGCAGCGGATTATTAGGGACAGTGGCGACCAGTTCACGCACAAACTTTTCCATCCGGCTTTGATAGGTAAATGCCAGGCGCGCCCCGGCATCCGAAAGCGCCTGGGCGATGCCCCAGCCAATGCTGCGTTTATTTGCCACGCCAGAGACTAATGCGGTCTTGCCTTCAAGGATTGCCATTGTGTTTCTTTCTCCTGTTACGCGATGCTGCCTGCGCTGTTTATGTGTTGAAGGCTATTGTAGCATGGGCATCCGGCGTGCGTCTAGCGCTGGCGAAGAGAGGGGAAGGCCAGTTTCGCCGCAATAAGCGCGGCGCCAAGTTTGATGGCCCCTGGATTGTTGATGACATAGATAATCAAGCCTCCCAGACCGGCGGCAATCAGCAGCAGCACAATCAAGAGAATAAGTAGCAGGCGCGTGCCGCGCTTGCGCGTGGGGGCGCCCGCGACCACATTGGCAGCACTCACCGGGAGGGCTGGCGGGCCACTCTGGGGCCAGGCAGCGGGCGCGGGCGGGCGCGCCTGGTTTGCCGGGCCGCTGGCGGGTGGCTGATAGGGCGCTGCTGGGATAGGGTCGGGCGGGCGCGGTCTGCTCCGCGTGGATGGGGGCACGGCTGGGGCATGGGCGGGCGCGGCGCTGCCCGGTGGCGCGACGGCTTTGATGGGCGCGGGTGGCGCGGCTGCGCGCGTGGAAAGATCGTCTGCGGGCTTCTGCACGCTTTTGGGATCGGCTTTGCCGGAGACCGCTGCTTTGAGGGCTTCGGCCAGTTCGGTGGCGGATTGATAGCGCTGTTCCGGGCGTTTTGCCAGCGCCCGCAGCACAACGAATTCGACCTGCGGCGAGATGGCCGGATTGAGCGAGCGCGGCGAAGGTGGTGGCTGCCGCACCTGCTGGACCATCACTTGCATGGGCGTGCTGGCGCTGAAGGGGACGCGCCCGGTGAGCATCTGGAAAATGACGACACCCATTGCATAGATGTCGCTGCGATATTCGGCTTCGCCGCTGGCCTGCTCTGGGGCCATATATTCAGGGGAGCCGACGCTGCTCCCGATGTTGGTCAGGGCGGTGTTGGCGTCCAGCACTTTGGCGATGCCGAAGTCGGAGAGCAGCAGGTGATCGCTTGGCCCCACCAGCATATTGCCTGGCTTGACATCGCGGTGGATAATCCCCTGATCGTGGGCGTATTTCAGTGCGGAGCCGATCTCTTCGGTCCACTGGACGACCTTCTCCATCGGCAGGGGGCCGCGCGCGCGGGCGATGACCTGCGCCAGCGAGCCGCCGTTCATATAGGGCATGACCAGATAGGTGATGCCATCCTGCTGGCCGTAATCATAGACGGCCAGAATATGGGGGTGTTGAAGCCGGGCAGCGGCGCGCGCCTCGCGCTCAAAGCGCGCCAGCATGGTGCCGGAAGCGGCCTCCATTGGCAAGATTTTCACCGCGACCTTTCGCTGAAGGCGTTCATCTTCGGCCAGATAGACCTCGGCCATGCCCCCCTTGCCCACACCCTCGATGAGCTTATATGGCCCCAGGGTGCGCCCCACCAATGGGTATGCAGGCATTTGCTCGTTCCTCTATGCTCCAGCGCTATTTGCAGCTCTGGATCGTAACCTGTTGCGGGACAAAAAAGTTGATATGGGCGAATAAACTATGCTCGACGGCGTTGTTATAGTCGGCCCCCCAGGAAGCCACATTGCTGGAGAGGCCGCTGATTTGACCGCCAAGGGATGAAGCCTTGCAGGCTCCAGCCTGGACGATAGAGGAGTTGAGCAGCCCACCCCAGACCAGCAAAAAGAGCGCCAGCAGCACCCAGGCTTTGGCTCCGCTGACGATGGCACCCAGCAGGGCATCGGTTTGCGCCGCGATCCAGACTTTGCTCTTCAGAAACTTGCGCAGCATGCTGCCAATCACATGGACGCCGATCACGACGACAAAGAAGATGATGGCATACATCACGGTCAAGGAGATAGTGGTGGCATCGGCCAGCGGTTTGGCGAAGAAATAGGCGGCGGCGATGCCCAGCGGGATGCTGAGCAGGTTGAAGATGCCGACGAGAAAGCCAGTGCGCCATCCATGCCAGATGCTGATGACCAGTACAACTGCCACGAGAAGATCAAGCCAATAATCTGCAAGAAAAGACATTGCCTACCCCCTTTAGAAAGGAACGGACGTTCAGCGCGTTTTGGAAACCTGGCATCGTGCTGAGGGGTTCGCTGCACGCCACCGCGTACCATTGTACTCCAACGAGTAAAGGGGAGAAGAGGCAACAAAAACAGCGAGGAATGTGAGGAAGGTCACATGTCGTGCCATTTGTCTGGAGCGCCAGCCGCCGCGCTGGCGAGCCAATGTCCGCCAGAGACAGCGGCGCTCCAGGCGGCGCGTCAATAGCCTTTCTCCGGGTCTACGATATGTAAGAGCGGCTCCCCGGCGCGATAGCGGCGCAGATTTTCGGTAAAGATGGCCGTCAGGCGGGCGCTGTATTGGTCGGTCAGGCCGGACATATGGGGCGTCAAAATGACGTTGGGCATATCCCAGAGCGGGCTGTCTTTGGGCAGCGGCTCCTCGACGGTGACATCTAAGCCAGCGCCGCCAATCCAGCCGCTTTGCAGCGCGCGAATCAGGGCCTGCTCGTCAATGACGCGCCCGCGCGAGATGTTTACCAGATACGCGGTTGGGCGCATAGCAAGCAATTCGTGTTCGCCAATCATCCGCTCGGTCTCCGGCGTTAAGGGGACGGCCAGCACGACATAATCGCTGGCGCCCAGGAGATCGCGCAGGCGGTGCGGCGGGTAGAGTTCATCCACATCCGGGTCGCTGGTGGCGCTTGCCGAGCGGCGCAGGCCAAGCACGCGCATGCCAAACGCACGGCCAAGCTGGGCGATACGGCGGCCAATGCCGCCCAGGCCAATGATGCCCAGGGTCTTACCGTAGAGTTCGGTGCCGCGCAGGGCGTCCCAGCGGCGGCCATAGGCCCAGTTGTGCTGCTGCTGGAGTCGCACCATGTCGGGAAAGCGATGGGCGAACATCAGCATGCTGGCAAGCACATATTCACTGATGGGGATGGCGTGAATGCCCGCCACCGAGGTGACAACCACCGGACTCCCCTTCGTCAGCATTCCCGTGCGCAGGAGATTATCGATGCCCGCGCCGGGGAACTGAAACCAGCGCAGATGCGGCGCGCGCGCCAGAATGTCTTCGGGTGCCTGAAAGGCGCAGACAACCTCAGCCCTGGCGAGCGTGCGGTCAAACTCGTCGCGGTCGGGTGTAAAGATCACCTGTCCCGGCGCTGCTGCCTGGCGAACCTGTTCAAGATCGTGAGGGTCAAAGCGAAAGTTCGTCAAAACCAGGGGCGCATCACTCATGAAAACAACTCCTATTTCCTTGCTTCCGCAGCCGTGAATTATGAGGAATATTGTACCATTTGAGTTTCTCTGATATATTTTTGCTGCTCAGGGCAAGGCTGCTTTATCCAGAAACGACCCGCTGAGGGTATTGAAAGTCTGATAGGCATGGGGCGCCACCTGCACGGGCGCAAGTCGAGCAGCAGGCCAGCCGCTTGTCTCAAGTGTCATGGCACGACTCGCAGAGGGTATTGGAGTTACGGCAGGTAGCCGTCGCGCTGATGCGGCTGGGCCAACGCTATGCGGCGCTGGAGCGCGCGCAGGGCGCTCTGGCGTCGCCTATCTATCGGGCGGCGGCGGCGCGGGTCTGCCGCCATGCCAGCGAGGTAGCGCAAGTGGTAGCCTGATCTGCCTCATCGAAGCGTGCTGATTGGAGGCTGCTATCAAGCTGCATCAGGGCTAACAGGGTGAGCGATGGATATTTTCTGTGCCATCGCTCGCCTCTGGCTGTAATGTATCCTTCGTATGGCTTGCAATTACTACTTGCTTGTGTTATAGTATGAGGAGGTTTACAGTTTATTTCTTCGCATGCTTAATCGAGACTCGACAAACTTTGAGAGCAAGGGATGATCTAAGCAAAAAAGAGTGTCTCCATGCGCAAAATTGTTTTCCTGGCAGTTCTGTTTGTGGTACTCCTGCTAACCGCATGCGGCCAGGTAAAAGTAGTTTCTCTCGGTGCCTCCTGGGCAATGAGCTATCCAGATTTGCACAGCTTAAAGCAGGCGGCTGATCTGGCGATACGTGGCAACATTGCCAGTGTCGCTGATGTGACCACTGAGCAGGACATCCCGTATACTGATTTTACTGTGTCCGTCTCCAGAGTGCTTATCAACCGATCTGGGGTGCAGCTCTCGGCTATCCTGCTTCACCAGGCAGGCGCCCTGGAGGGGAATACGCTGTATCAGGTCGATGAAGACCCACTTTTTCAGGTGGGCGAGCAGGTGATCCTCTTCCTCCATGAATATGCGCCAGGCCGCTACTTTGTGCTGGGCGGCCCTGCGGGCCGTTTTGAGGTAGGCAGTGATGGTATGGTCAAACCTGTCAATGAGCAGGGCATACAACTAGCGCCGATGCCTGAAGCGCAGTTTTATGCCACGCTGGCGAGCGCGTAGCAGCGGGTGCCGGGCAGCAAGGGCTATGCTTGAGTGGCATAGCCCTTTTTGTATGATGTTCATTGGCATGTTGGTGGAAGGCGCGGCAGGCGCTGCTAGAAGTTGCGCCAGCGCGCTGAAAAAGCATATACTTTCGTGCAGTATGTGCATACAGACGCACGAGCGATGAGGAAAAGATAGAGGAATACGAGGACCACAAGCCATGAAAGTTATTTTGTTGAAAGATGTCAACGGGCTAGGCCATACCGGCGATGTGAAAGAGGTTGCGGAGGGCTACGCCCGCAACTATTTGCTGCCGCAGCGCCTGGTGGCGGCGGCCACGCCCGGCGCGCTGGGCAACCTGAAGCAGCATATCGCTGCCGAGCGGCGCAAGGCGGAAAAGATCGAGGAGGCCAATCAGGCGCTGGCTGAGCAGCTTGGCGGCATCACCATCACGTTCCGCGCTCGCGCGGGCAAGGGCGGGCGGTTGTATGGCTCGATCACCAGCCAGGACATCGCGGAGGCACTGCGCGTGCAGAACGACCTTTCGATTGATCGCCGCTCGATTCAACTGCCGGAGCCGCTGCGGGCGCTGGGCACATATGAGGTGCCGGTGCGCGTTGCTACCGGCAAGGAGCCGAAGTTGACGGTGGTGGTGGAATCTGCCGAGCAGGCAGAGGCGAAGGCTGAGGAAGAGGCTGGGGCAGAGGAAGAAGAGGAATAGCCGTACCGCTGGCAGTTTCCCCAAGTTTCCCTACTTTCCCACCCACCGGAGTTTTGCATGCAAGGCCCGGTGGGTGGAAAACTTGGGAAAGTAGGAAAACTTCAGCGCGCCTGCTGATTACAGGCCATTATTTGCGCACATCCTTCCTCTTCTGGAAGTAGATGGTCAGCACCAGGAAAGCGGTGGTGAGGACCAGCAGCATGAACCAGGCAAAGAGCAGATGCCCGGCGTCATGTCCGTAGAAGCTCGCGGGCGCGGTTGGATTCAGATGGGTGTTGAGTCTGGTGTTAGCAGGACAGGTGCCATCTGAGGAGACATCTTGAATTGTGCCGCCTATCCCCAGGCAGCCCTGCGAATGCAGGTCAACCGTGTCGCCCAATGCGGCCAATCCCCAGCGTGCCACGATAAAGTACGAGATGATCTCCGTGCCGCCGGGAGTAAGCTGGAAGGTGCTGCCCGCGAAGATAATCTGCGGAATCAGCAAGAGCGGCACCACGCTCATAGCGCGGTCAGTATTGGGGGCGATGGCCGAGACCATCAAGCCCATCATCAAGCCGCCCAGAGAAGTCAGCACCAGTGAGATATACATCTCCAGGAAGGCGGGCAGGATGATGCCCTTGTCCGGGTAGCCGCCCTTGAGGCCGACGATCACCAGCAGCAGGAAGCTCTGGACCAGACAGAGCATGCCCAGGATAAAGACTTTGGACATGACATACGGGAAGAGTCCCAGATTGACGGTGCGCTCGCGCCGGTAGATGGGCGCCTCTTTGACGATCTCGCGGGCGGCGTTGATGGTCCCAAACCAGACAGCGGCGGCAATCATGATGAAGAGTGGAGTTTGCGCGCCGATTTCGCCGCCATTGTGGATGGGGTCGTTGAAGCTGTTCGTATTGGTGAGGATCAGCAGGATGCCTGCGATGATTGGCGCTTGCAGGAGCAGGATCATCAGGTTGGCGGTGTCGTTCTTGAGCAGCTCGAAGTAGCGGCGGGAGAGCAGGCCAAACTGGCGCATGGGGCTGCCGCGCTTGGGTTGGGGCAGCGTGGAGGTGTGCTGCATCTGGGCGGTGCGCATGGCTGCCTGCGACTGCTGTAAGGGCTGCACCACATATTTCTGATAATCCGCGGAAGCGCGAAAGCGCGCTTCCGCTTCGGCTGGCGCGTTGGGGTGGTCGTCGGTTGGCTCCAGTTCGCTGTAAATCTCGGCAAAGTCGGTCTTGCCGAAGAAGCGCTTGGCCTCGTCGGGCGGCCCAAAGTAGGCCAGCCGCCCGCCTTGCGCCAGGAAGCAAACGTAATCGCAGGCGTTAATGTTATTCGTGGCGTGCGTGACCAGGATAATCGTGTGGCCCCGGTCAGCCAGCCGCCGCAGCAGGAACATCATCTTGCGGTCCAGCCCTGGGTCCAGCCCCGATGTCGGCTCGTCCAGGAAGAAGAGGCTAGGCCGCGCCAGCAGTTCCACTGCGATGCTGACGCGCTTGCGCTGGCCGCCGGAGAGCTTGCTAATCAAGAGTTTGCGGCGATGCGTCATCTCCACATCGGCCAGCACTTCTTTGACGCGCTGCTCGATCTGCTCGTCGGTGGTGTCATCCGGCAGGCGCATCTTGGCAGCGTAGTAGAGCGCGCGCTCGACAGTGAGATCCTTGTGAATAATATCGTCCTGGGGGACGTAGCCCAGCGAGGTGCTGAAGGCGGCCAGATTGCGATAGTAATCGTTGCCGTTATAGAGTACGACGCCCTGCTGCGCCGGGCGCAGGCCGTTGAGCGCGTCCATCAGCGTGGATTTGCCCGCGCCAGAGCCGCCAACCAGGGCGACGAACTTGCGCGGGGCGATGCTAAAGGAGAGATGGTTGAGCAAGGTGTTGGGCTTGCCGTTGCCAAAGAGCTTCTTCAAGCCGCTTACGTCGCCCACTTTGAAGAGGTCGTAAGCGTCGACGCGAATGTTGCTGCTTTCGTCATGCTGGGTGAGTTCTGTGCCGGTGAAGACGAAGCGGAAGGGGCCAATGCGCACTTCGTTGCCGGGGTCCAGCCGCACCCGACTGATGCGCACGCCGTTGACGAAGGTGCCGTTGGTGCTGCCTTTGTCCGTCAGGACATAGACGCCGGAGCGTGGGTCGCGGGCAAGTTCGGCGTGGCGCCCGGAGACCAGCGGGTGATTGAGCAGGATGGTGCTGCCCGGCGCGCGGCCAATCGTCACGACGGCGGGCGCGCCTGCCAGAGCAAACTGCTGCATCGCGGGCGGCGGCGCCTGATCGAGCGGCGCGCCGCTGCCGGAATCGAAGACCAGCGTAATGAGCGTGCCGTTGAGGTCGCCGATACGGAACAGGTCGCCATGCGCCAGTTGTTTCTGGGTGATCGGGCGGCCCTGGTAGTAGATGCCATTGACGCTCTTTTTATCAATGATCTGGAAGGTATTCCCCTGCTGAACGATCTCAGCGTGATGGCGCGAAACGACGCCAGCGGGAATCACAATGTCGTTGCTTGGTTCGCGGCCAATGGTGATGACCGGCTTGTTCAAGGGATAGCGGTTGCGGCCTTCGTGGCGCCCCTCGTGAATGATGACTTCCAGCGAGGGTACGCCCGGTGGGATACTGGGCAGATTGGGCGCGTTGGGCGTCGATTGATAAGGGCCGGAGCCAAAAGAAGGCTGCGAGGCTGGTCCCCAGGCTGGTGGTGCGCCAGGCGCGACGGTTGCGAACTGCGGGGTCGGTGAGACGGGCGGCGCGCCAACGACCATCGCGGGCGCTGGTGTGACGCCTGGTGGCGCTGGAAAGGCGCCTGCTGCCAGGAACTGAAAGCTCACCGGACCGAGCATAACGGTGTCTCCGTTGCGCAGTGGTGCCTGGCTGACATCCTGCCCGTTAATCTGTACGGTATTCTGCTGGTTCAGCTTCTCAATCATCCAGCCAGTTGGACCTTGCACCAGCCGGGCATGCTGCCGGGAAACCGCTGGATTGTTGACTGCAATATCGTTGCCTGGTTCTCGCCCGATGGTGAGTTGGGGCTTGTTGAGCGCAACCGTCTGCCCGGCCAGCGGGCCATCCAGAAACCGGATCATACTCGTGCTTTCTCGCACCGACATAACCTGCCTCCCTGGAACATCCCAACGCAAATAATGAAGATGGGTTCTCTCAATATGTTGATCTTGACCGAACAGACTTGATAACAAAACAGAAAACCTTTGAGCCGATTATATAAGAAGAGCCACCCCTGCGCAAGTGCCTGCTTCACACGGCCAGCCATGCCTCGATAGCCGTCAGCGCCGTCTTTTCCAGGTCTGGCGCGGTGCAGTCCAGCCAGCGGATGCGCGCATCGGGTCGGAACCAGGAGTATTGGCGACGGATGTAGCTGTGAGTATGATGCTTGATCTGCTGAACGGCTGTTTCCAGCGATAGTTCCCCGCGCAGATAGGCGCCAATTTCTCCATAGCCCAGGCTGGTCATGGCGGGCAGGCGTGGGTCATAGCCCCGCGCGATCAACCCGCGTACCTCGTCAACCAGACCGGCGGCAATCATCTCATCCACGCGGCGATCTGCGCGCTCATAGAGCAGGGCGCGCTCGCAGGTGAGTCCCAGCAGCAGCGCGCGATAGGGCGAAGGGCGCGTGCCCTGCTGGGCAGAGAAGGGTTGGCCTGTTGTCAGGCAGACTTCCAGCGCGCGAATGACGCGGCGCACGTTGGACGGGTCAATGCGCGCCGCGCTGGCCGGGTCGAGCGCGGCCAGCCGCGCATAGAGGGATGCCGCGCCTTCTGTTCTGGCCTGTTCCTCAAGCGCGTGGCGCATCTCCCACTGCGGTGGCACGGCGGGAATCGCCAGATTATCCACGACGGCGCGGATATACAGGCCAGTGCCACCGGCCAGCAGCGGCAGATGCCCCCGCCTGTGGATGGCGGCAATGGCCGCCTGGGCGTCGGCCTGATATTGGGCCAGGCTATAGGGCGCGTCGGGAGGCACGATGTCGAGCAGGTGATGGGGGACGAGCGCGCGCTGCGCTGGCGTGGGCTTGGCGGTGCCAATATCCATGCCCTGGTAAATCTGGCGCGAATCGGCAGAAACAATTTCGCCGCGCAGGCGTGTCGCCAGGGCGATTGCCAGACTGGTTTTGCCGGTGGCCGTTGGCCCAACAATCACCAGCAGGGGGTTGGCGCCTGAAGACGCGCCTGAAGGAGCCTCCGGCTCCGCAAAGGCCGCCTGCGTGGCCTGGGGTAAGGGCGTGATCTGCTGGAGTGGAGAGCCTGCGAAGGCAGACCTGGAGGGCGGTAGCCCTCCAGGCGCGAGTTTATTCGCCAGCCTCATGGTTTATTTGCCTGCGGAGGCTGGAAGCGGCGGATATAACGGTTCAGGCGATTGGCGAGTGAGGCACCAATGATGATGCCTGCAACGATGGCTATCGGCTCCAGCAAGTGGAAGGAGAATCCTCTGGTCAGCAGATAGCCGGTGTAGCCGCCCAGGATAACCATGCCGATGAAGATCAGCGGCCTGGAGCGCCGCGCGATGGCTTCCAGGATACGTAAGATCACCGTGCTGAAGCGCGGCGCCGCGCCAAATGCGGCAGCCAGCGCGCAGCAGACCAGCGAAGTCACCAGCAGTCCCTCTGCGCCAGAGGGGCTGGCTGGCTTCGGCTGAACCCAATTGAACCAGATCAGCGCCACCAGTCCCAGCATGGCGAGCGCGCAGGTGGCGCTGGTGAGGGCGCGTCGCTCGAAGCCGGCGCCCCACCGGCCAATCATGGCGCCGCCAACGGTCAGCAGCACCCAACCGAGCAGCAGCAGTGGAAACCAGGCGCTGTTCAGCAGCGCTGTGAGGCTCTGGAAGCCGATGGCTCGCTGCACGACCAGCAGCGCGGTCAGCGAAAAGCCAAGGCCCATGACGGCTGAGATGCCCTGCTGGACCAGTTCAAGCTGGCGCTGCGGCGGCGCGCTGTATTTCAAGAGGTGGTTGCGTGTGCGTAGCTGCTGCCGCGTGAGCATGCCCGTGCCTGGGTTGCCCAGCACCTCCACGCTGACCGGCATCACCAGATGCTGGCCGTTGCTGATGACCTGAAGGCCGCCCTGATGGCGCTGCGAGCCGGGGAGGGTCACAGTATCGGCGCGCACTTCGATGAGCGTGCTGGGGCCGTCGAAGTGGGATGGCTCGACGTGCAGCCAGGAGACCTGCGGCTTGATCTCGCCGCTGACGCTGGCGCCGCTCTTGCCGGAGATAGTGAAGGATGCAGTGCCCGATTGTCCGGGGGCCAGCGGGCCAATATCCAATGCGCCCGGCTGAAGCTGAAGGCTGGCGCCGATCAGCGTCGATGGCCTGGCGGCTGTCGTGCTGGCGCTGGCCGCCGCGCTGGCGCTCGTCAAGCCAATCGCCTGGCTGGCTTCACGCAGAAACGCATCCAGCCCCTGCGCGCGATCTTTGTAGTTCTCTCGCGCCGCTCTGGCAACCTTTGCCAGCTTACGCTCGCCAATTTCACCCAGCCACCGCTCGTAATATCTGGCGTAGAGATAGGTTTCCGCTTCCTGGGGAAGCTGGCGGCTCAAGGCAATCAATTCAAGGACGCTCGTGGCGCGCTGACCGCCCCGGAAGACAAACGCTCCAGGGGCAAAGAGCGCGGCATACATATCGGAAATGCTCTCGAAGCGCTCGTCGCGCTTGAGGCGCGTCGCTTTCTCAATCGCGGCCTGCACATGCGGCGAGACATCCGGCGCGAGTGTGTGCAGCGGCGGCAGCGAGAAGGGCGTGGAAGATGGATCGTAGTTGGTGAGCAGTTGATGCAGCGTCACGCCCAGCGCGTAGACATCGGAGCGGGGGTCGGTCTGGCCCTTGCCATATTGTTCCGGCGGCGCGTAGCCTGGTGTGCCCAGCACCTGAGTGTCGTGCGTTTTATCTTGCCGGAAGATGCGCGCAATCCCAAAGTCGATCAGCTTGACCTGACCATCCTTTGTGACCATGATATTGCCAGGCTTGAGGTCGCGGAAGATAATCGGCGGGCGGCGCTCGTGCAGATAGGTGAGAACGCTGCACAACTGCCTGGCCCAGTTCAGCACATCGGCCTCCGGCAGCCCCTTGCCCGCGCGCTCCAGCCGGTCCTCCAGCGTCTCCCCATCGATAAATTCCATCACCAGATAGTGCCGGTCTTCATCCTGAAACTCTTCGTAGAACTTGGGCAGGTTGCGATGATCGAGCGAGCGCAGCAGTTCGGCCTCAGCGTGGAAGTTGGCGATGGCCTGCTCGCGCTCGCTCTCTTTGAGCGCTCCCTGGCTCATCTCCTTGATGGCGCGCAGCGGCTCTCCCTTTTTGGCTTCGTCCTTGACCTTATAGACCGCTGCCATCCCGCCCTGGCCCAGTTTCTCGACAATCAGATAGCGATTGTTCAGGATAGTTTGCGGCGAGAGCATGCCGGTGCGTGGGCTGACATGCGGTGTGGTATGCGTGCCGGTGACAGTTGGGATATTAGGATTCGTGACGCGGGGATCGCTGCTGGCCGCCGTCACCAGCGTGGCGGCAGGATCGTTTACCGACTGCCCAACAGCGCTTGCCACGCCCGCCGGGCTGGCCGATGGCACCAGCAGCGCGCCACACTGGTTGCAATAGGTGGCCGTATCTCGGTTGAGCGTCCCGCAGTGCGGGCAGGTGCGCATCATCTCGCTTTCTTCAACCCCCTCAGCTCAGATGCCAAATCGTGGCAGTTGTATGGATCAACCATCTCTTCGCAGATAATACGCACAAACCACAGGCAGAGTTCCAGAGGAGAAAGTCTCTCATCTTCCTGGCACGCAGGAAATATGCCCCTGGTGTCGTCTGCTTCCGTTTCTAGTATAACACAGCGGATTGGCATGGGGATAGTTTTGAGTTTGCTTACCTCTCCGGGCAGCCCAAACCTCTCAATCTCCTGTCTGCCTACCTTCGTGTTCGACCATGCTCGCGTCCCCATCCACAGGATGCGTGCGAGCATCCTCCATCGCGTGGCTGGCGCGCCCGCGCCGTGTCCAGCGCCAGCCCAACATCTGCGGGACAATCACAATGGCGGCAGCCAGGCAGATCACTGCGCCCACGCAGATGGTCAGCGGAGCGTCGGTGAGACTGGCAAGTGAACCAGCAAAAAAACTGCCAAAGGGCGCCAGCCCCACCAGCACCAGCGACCAGACACTCATCACGCGCCCCCGCAGGTGATCGGGGACATAGGATTGGATGATCGTGTTGCCGGTGGCGTTGTTGGAGACGACGCAAAAGCCGATGCCCGCCAGCAGCGCTGAGGAGAGCGGAAAGCTGCGCGAGAAAGAAAAGATGATAAGCTGCGCGGCAGCGGCCATCGCGCCGAAAGAGACGAAGAAGCGCCGCTGTTCTGGCGTGGTGGTATAGGCCAGGCTGATCGCGGCGACAACGGAGCCAAGGCCCAGAAAGGCCGAAAGCGCGCCCAGCCCGCTGACGCCAGCGTGCAGCGTCTGATCGGCAATAATCGGCATCAGAGTCGTGTAGGTGGGGATCGCAAAAATGGAGACAAAGGAGACCAGCAGAAAGACCAGCAGGACGCGCCGGTCATGGCGAATATAATGCAGCCCCTCGCCAATCTGGCGGAGCGCGCCCCGGCGCGCCGGGCGCGGTCTGGCCTGCGCGGTCATGCGCATGAGGAACAGTCCGATGATGACGGCCACAAAGCTGAGGGCGTTCAGGAAGAAGCAGCCCGCAATGCCTACAAACGTGATGACATAGGCGCCAATGGCCGGACCCAGCACGCGCGAGCCGTTGAAGATCGAGGAGTTAAGAGCGATAGCGTTCATCAGGTCTTCGCGTCCAACCATCTCGACGATGAATGCCTGGCGCGCGGGCATATCAAAGGCGTTCACCGTTCCCAGCAAAAACGCCAGCACATACACCTGCCAGATTTGTACCACGCCTGCCCAGGTGAGCAGGCCCAGAATCAGGGCCAGCAGCAGCGAGAGTGTCTGCGTGCAAATAATCAGAGGGCGCTTGGGGACGCGATCAGCGATGACGCCGCCGTAGAGCGAGAAGAGCAGCACAGGCAGAAACTGGCAGGTGCTGACAATGCCCAGATTGAGGGCGGAGCGATTGGTATCCGAGCCGCTGAGGACATAGACCAGCCACTGCTGCCCCAGCGTTTGCATCCAGGTGCCGATCAGCGAGATAAGCTGGCCGATCCAGAACAGCCGGAAGTTGCGATGGCGCAAAGCGACGAAGCCTCGCGCCATGCTGTGTAAGATGGCACGGGACGGGCGGGTACCGCCAGCCTCCGCGCTGGCAGGAGGCGGGGCCTGGCGTTCCGGTTGCTCTTCATCGAGCCTGGGTGTTGTCACGTAGGCGTGTCCGGTGTGGCCTGCGCGTCTGGCGCGGGTTGATCCTGGCCGGGCGGTTCAACGCGGGCCAGAGAGTGGCGGCGGACGCCAAAGGCTTTGGTTGTATTGGGAGGCGCGGCCTGTGGCGGCTGCGCTGGATGGGCGGGAACTGCGGCGGCAATCTGCTGATAGCTTTGCTCAAGGAAGATCAGTTCTAGCAAGCGCTCGCGCTGCCGGGCAACTTCGCTGCGCAGCAGGGTGATGGCTGCCGCCTGTTCTTCGTTGAGGGGCGCGTCGCTGTGCAGGGATTGCTCCAGCCTGGCCCGGTTGGCTTCCAGCATCTCTTCCAGCGCGCGCTCTTCGCGCGCCAGTTCGGCGGCGCGCAGGCGCGCGCGTTCTGGCGTGGTCTGCAAAAGTTCCTGCGCCAATGGAAGCGCCGCGTGACGCTCTCCCTCCAACGTCGTTGGAAGCGCCGCGTCAGGCGCTGTGCTGGCAGGAGCGGGAGTTCCATTTGGGGGCGCCTTTTCGGCCTGTTCTGGCGCCGGGCTGATCGGGCTGGGGGGTCGCTGGAGAATTTGAATCTCCGGGAGCGGCGCGGCGCCCAGTTCGGCGACGATTTCCTGGAAGCGGCTGGGTTGGCTCTCAGGAGGCACGATCTCAGGAGTTGGCACAGGCGATGCCGGGGCTGCTCGCTGCGCTGCCACTGGCGAAGGACGCAGTTCCGGCGGCGCTGGAATGGGCCGGGTATCGGCCCGCTCGATGACCGCCAGGGGATCAAGCGCTTTCAGCCTGGCCGATTCCCGATCCGCTATTGCTCGCTGGATAGCCAGCCGCCGCTCAGCACGAGCTTCCAGCCGCCACAGGATGACAATCCCAATGACGCAGCCGACGACGATGCCTGACAGTATCCAGAACAGCGGGTCCATCGGCCAGCGCACTCCTCTCAATCATGCGTTCTTAATCATGCGTTCTTAAAGTACGCATATTATAGCGCACAATGGCTTTCCGTGCATGAGCCACGAGGGCCAGAAAAGATATGGGAATCCGCCAGCTTTTCTCGCTAGTCGAGCTTCAATTCTCGCAGAAATGCTTTCACGCCAGGCGCCAGGTCGGGCCGTTTAAGGGCGTAGGCAATCGAGGTCGTCAGCCAGCCAATCTTATCGCCAGTATCGTAGCGCGTGCCCGTAAACTCATAGGCAAACACCGGCTGCTGCTCCAGCAGCGCGTCAATCGCATCCGTGACCTGAATCTCGTTGCCGCTGCCTGGCTGGGTGCGCTCCAGCAGCTCAAAAATCTCCGGCTTCAGGATATAGCGCCCGATAATCGCCAGGTTCGAGGGCGCGCGATCTACCGGCGGCTTTTCCACTGTCTTGGAGACGCGCCAGGTGCGCTCATCGACTCGTTCGCCAGAGATAATGCCATAGCGCGTGACCTGCTCGCGTGGCACTGGCATGACCGCCAGCACCGACCCCTCGTAGCGCTCATAGACATCCATCAACTGGCGCAGGCATGGCATACCATTATCGACCAGATCATCCGGCAGCATCACGCCAAAGGGTTCATCACCCACCAGGTCTTTGGCCTGCAAGATCGCGTGGCCCAGCCCGCGCGGAGCGGGCTGGCGCGTAAATGTCACCTGCGCCATATCCTCGATCTTCTTGAGCATCTCCAGCGTCTTATAATCGCCCTTCTGCTCCAGCATCCGCTCCAGTTCAGGCGCGGAATCAAAGTGATCCTCGATGATGCGCTTGGTGCGGCTGGTAATCACGATGATATGTTCAATGCCAGAAGCAACAGCCTCCTCAATAATGTATTGAATCGAGGGTTTATCGGCCAGCGGGAGCATCTCCTTGGGTGTCGCCTTGGTTGCAGGGAGCAACCGCGTGCCCAGGCCCGCTGCGGGAATGACTGCTTTGCGGATTTTCATGAGCTATCTCCGTAGAATGGAAAAACTTCCGGCGCATACTGCGCCGTGTCGCGCTGGCGGCTCAGGGCCGCCAATCCTCCCCGGCATCACTACAGAGAGTGTGCCACTGCGCGCCCTGCTGCCGTTCTCTCCCCTGACGCCGTGCGCAGGACGCCTGCCTTGATGATTGTGTCCACTATACAGACGGCATACAGCGGTGTCAAGCCACAAAAGGCGGGCGATATTAATGATTTAATACCAGCGCACCCGCGATCACCGCGCCCAGCACGAGGATGACGAGCAGCGTTACAATCAGCGCTAGCCCGGTGGAGTGCGAGGCCGTTTCAGGCGCTGGAGCGTCTGGCTTCCAGGCAGCAGGAGATGGCTGGCCCGGCGTCTTCACCGGGACGGGAGCGACTGGGAATGGCTGGCGCGCTGGCGCGGCGTCCTGCACTGGCGCCAGCGGATGGCTGCGTCCTGTGGCGCGGGTTGGGAACACGCGCCCCGCAGGCGCAGGCGCTGCGGTGGGCGAAGCAGTGGATACCGGCGGCTGGCTGACCAGAAGATGTCCCTGGCTGAGCAGTTGGCGCAGCGCGGCAGCGAACGCGCCCGCTGTTGGATAGCGCGCGTCAGGCTGGCTGGCAAGCGCGCGCATTACCACATCCTGGACCGCCGGGGCAAGCGCCGGATTGACCTGGCACAGCGGCGGCGGCGGACCCTCCAATATCTGTATCAGCACCCGCGTGGTAGATTCCGCAGTATACGGCGGGCGCCCGCTCAGCAGTTCATACAGCACCGCGCCCAGGCTGTAGACATCGGCGCGGCCATCCACCTGATCGCCTAGCGCCTGCTCCGGGGCGATATAGCGCGGCGTCCCAATTGCCAGTTCCCCCGCGCTGGCGTCCGGGTGATCGTTGATCGAGCGCGCGATCCCAAAATCGGCCAGCAGCACGCGGCCATCGGATCGCACCAGCAGATTGCCCGGCTTCACATCACGATGGATAATATGGCGCTCGTGGGCATGCTGGAGGGCATCGGCGACCTGCACAGCCAGGCTCAGCGCCTGCGCGGGCGGCAGCGTTCCCCCCCAGCGCTGGCGCACTTCGCTCAAAGAGCCACCTTCCACTACCGGCGTCACCAGATAGAGCAGATCACCCGCCTGGCCGACATCCCAGAGCGGCAGAATATTGGGATGGTCCAATTGGGCCAGCAGCCGCGCTTCGCGCCGAAAGCGCGCGGCGAATCGCGGGCCATTGCCCCGGCTGACATCGATAAACTTGATGGCAACCGCGCGCCCCAGGCGCAGGTCACGCGCTCGATAGACCTGGCCCATCCCGCCGCTGCCCAACAGCCCGTCAAGCATATAGGGGCCAATCTGCTGTCCAATCAATTCACCTGTGCCAGCCATACTGCCCTCACCACGCTTCTTGCCTGTAGTGATTTCTCGCGCCATCCAGGTGCTTGAAGAGAAAAACGTCCTCCTGTTACAGAGTGTACCAGATTTTGCGCGAAACTGGCAGAGCTTCGGCCACTTTAGTGGCCGCCAAGGGGGCTGCGGCCAGGAAACCCGCGCAGCGGGTTGGCTGATAATCCTGGCCTAAAGCATCCGCCTGGAGATGGGTAGTCACAGGACTGAAGGCGTGTTTTTGGGGAGGAGAAGATGGGGGCAGATGTGTACCAGTGGCGTCCCTGCCAGCAAGGGCTGGAGGTCTGGCGCCCTACCCAAAAGTCCTGCCCTCGCTACAAGAGTTGACACTGCCGACTAAATCCGCTATACTAGCATCAGGCAAAACGGTTGTATAGCGCAATGCGGCCAGTAAATCATACTGACCGCACTGCTCCCCCAATCCTGAGCGAACCAGAGGATTGGGGCCGAGATATTCTATCATCCGATAGGTCTCTCAGCGGCCATCTTCTGGAAATCGGGGATACACCGGACGCCACGCAGGAATGGAGCGATCAACGCTGATGCCTGATCGCTCGCCTGTCCGGCAGCCGGGCGCCCGGCGTGACGCGCCGCGTCACTCTGCGATCCAGGGGGTGGCCGTTTCGCCTGCATCGAAGCATTTGCTGCTTCTATCAGACGAAGGAGAGAATGTCCCATGTTCACTTCCGCACCTCCTGCTTCCGCCTCCCTCCCCTGGCAGCGCCTGGATGCTGCCTGGCCCATCCTGCCGGAATCGCTGATGAACGGTCTGGATGGCTTCGCCCAGCGCCTGGTGCGCCGCTGTCTCACTGAAGCCGTTGGCGACCGGCTGCGGCTGCTGCGCAGCCTGGGGCCGGAGTCGCGGCGCATCTGGGAGCCGCGCCCCCATCTGGCGCAGTATGTTCGTCAGCGCCGCTTCCTGGAGACCCTGCTGCCGCGCTGTGGGCTGACCGAATGCCAGCGCCTGCTCTACACCGAAATCATGCTGACTGTCGAAGTCCTGGAGACGCCGCCCAGTCGGCTGGGCGTAGAGGAATGGCTCGCGCTGCTGGAACTGCAATGTAAGCGCATCGCGCAGATTTACGTCCAACTGCGCGCGCGCGTTGGCGCGCAGGCGCAGCAAGAGGTCGAGCGCGCGTTCAACTTGCTGCCTGGCCGCAAGGCGCGCGTGTAAGTTGGCCTGCCAGTAGCGCCAGGGACGGCGGCGCTACTGGCAGCGGCGCTGCATGGAACGTGTGAGCGCCTGCGCGAGCGAGGCTCTGTGGCGGAACGCTCTTAGCCGCGATCTTTCGTCGCCAGGCGCTCTGGCGCGGCCTTATGCTCACCCGCGACAACCGAAACACGGCGGCCCGGCCAGACCCAGTTCCAGCGTCCCAGCAGCGTCGCAAGTGCTGGAACCAGCAGTGGCCGCACGATAAAGGTATCGATCAGCACGCCCGCGCAGATAGCAAAACCGGATTCGGCAAGCTCCAGAATCGGGTTCGTCGCCAGGCGGGAGAAGCTGGCGGCCATCACCAGCCCACAGGACGAGACCACTCCGCCGGTCAGCGCGACGGCAGCGGCCACTCCCTTGCGCTGACCAAGCTGCGCCACCTCTTCGCGGATGCGCGCCATCGTCAGGATATTGAAATCCTCGCCCAGTGCCACCAGGAAAATAAACGCCAGCAGCGGCACCAGATAAAAAATTGGCTGGCCCAGCAGATCATGATAGACCAGATCAGTCAGGCCAATCGCCGTGCCCGCCGAAAGCGCAATCGTGGCGATCAGATACAGCGGTGCCGTCAGGCTGCGCAGCAGCAGCGCCAGAATCACGTAGATTGCCAGACAAACCAGCAGCACCACCAGCCGGAAATCGCTGCCCAACTGCCCGCTTTCATCGTAGACAAACCCGCTCTGGCCGCCCACGAAAATATCGGCTGCCGCCAGCGAGGAGCCTTGCAGCGCCTGATGCGCCCGGTCGTAGATCGCCCCGACGGTGCTGATCGCGTCCTGCGAATTTGCGTCAACATCCAGCGAAAGCGTGACCTGCGCGGCGCTGCCATCGATAGCGAAGAACTGTGCCACCTGCTCTGATGTCAACGTCGTTCCGGGGGCCAGCGGCTGGCCGTTGGGCATCGACGGCGCCTGCACTCCCGTCACATGTGGCACCTTTTCGAGCGCCGTCGCCAGCGCTGCCAGCGCTGCCGCATCTCCTGGCTGGCGCAGATCATGCCCTGGCGCGCTGACATACACCTGCACCTGGGTCACATCGTTAAAGTGCTGCTGATAGGCGGCGAAGGCTCGCACCGACGGCGCTGAGGTAGGCAGCGCTTTCAGGTCATCAAATGAGAGCGTCACCGTCAGCGACGAAATGGCGAGCGGCACCAGCAGCAGCACCGAAATCAGCGCCAGCAGCCGGGGATGCTCTGTGACCAGCCGCCCGGCGCTCGCCCACAGGCCGCGCTCTGGCACGGCATTGGCGGCCAGCGTGCTGGGGCGCGGCCTGGCAGGCCAGAAAAGTGCGCGCCCGCAGAGCGCCATCAGCGCGGGCAGCAGTGTCAGCCCGGCCAGCAGCAGGCACACCACCGCAGCGGCAACAGCCGGCCCCGTGACCTTGAGCAGCGCGAGCTGCGCCAGCCCCATCACGCCGGTAGCGACCACGACGGTCAGCGCGCTGGAACTGATGGACTCGCCCACGCGCCCGACGGCCCGCGCCAGCGCGCCGCGCCGCGCCGTCTTGTCAGTGCTGGTGCCCCGGCCAATCTCCTCACGATAGCGCGAGAGCAGAAACACGCCATAGTTCGTGCCCGCGCCCAGCAGGACGATGAAGACATATTCGAGGCTGAAGCTCTGCACCGGCAGCCCAAAAAGCTGGCCGAACCAGGCCACCACGCCAATGGAGAGCGCGAACGCCATCCCAATCGTGGCAAGCGGGACCAGCACCGCCAGCGGCGAGCGATAGACAAAGCCCAGCACTACCAAAATAATGAGCAGGCCAATCAGAAAGCCCAGCCCAACGCCGCTGCTGCTAAAGATATTAGAGAAGAAATCGCGGTTGATGGGGGCCGATCCGAACAGGCCGATACTCACACTGGCTGGCTTGCTAAGCTGCCCCAGATAGCTTTCTATCGCGCTCACCGAATCTTGAAGCTGGCTGGCATTTGTCGTATCCCAGGTCACAGGCAGGCGCAGCGCTTGATGATCGGCGCTCTCGAATGCTGATACTGGCGCCTGCGGTCCCGGCGCGCTGACGCTGAGCAGGTGTGCCGGGCGGCTGGCCGGGTTTGTCAGCCAGGCAGCTACCTCTTGCGCCAGCGCCACATCGGCATCCGAGATGCCGCGCGAGTCTGTCAGGATGAGAAGATCGGTTTCGTTGGAGGCCGAGCGCTGCCCGGCCAGAAACTTCGTGCTGTAGAGTTGAGCGGCGCGCTGGCTGGGCGCGCTCGCCGGGAGCGACGAGAGATTTTGATGTTGAGCAACTGTATCAATCGAAGGGCTAAAATGCAGAGCGGCCACGACCAACACCACCCAGGCCACCACGATCACCAGAGGCCAGCGGGCGACCATCTCTCCCCATTTTTCAAGCAAACGTTCCATCGTATTTCCTCCCTCTCAGGCTCCAATGCTCCTGGATGATGAGTCATTTTCACCAGGAGGCGTTTTCTTCTCAGGCCGCGCGGGCGACCTTTGCGGCGCGGTCTCCAGGGAGCAAAGGCCCCTTCAGCCGCCAGCGGTGCCAGTGTTCTGAAAGAAAGTGTAGCGGCGCGCCGGGCGCGGCGCGTCGGCCTGCGGGTGGAAAGCGGGTGGATTTCTCCGGGGAAATAGCTCCACCTACGGGTGGAGACATCAGACGAGTTGATGCTGCTGGGCCAGCACCAGCGCGTGGGCGCGGTCGCGTGCGCCCAGTTTAGCGAAAATGTGGTTGATATGCGTCTTGACCGTCGCTTCGCTCACCGTGAGCGCCCGCGCAATCTCGGCGTTGCTCTGGCCGCGCGCAATGCAGCCCAGCACCTCGCGCTCGCGCTCGGTCAGCCCGAAGTCTTGCGCTGGCTCTGGCCGGGCCTGCTGGCGTCCCAGCCCGGCCAGCAGGTTTGCCGCGCTCTGCCCTTGCAACAAGACCTGCCCCCGTGCCACCGCGCGCACAGCGGCGCAGAGTTCTTCGGCGCTGCTGTCTTTCAGCAAAAAGCCAACCGCGCCCGCCTGCACACCCTCGACAACCATCTCTGGCATATCGTAGGTCGTCAGCAGCACCACGCGCGTCCCTGGCGAGACCTGCAAGACGCGCCGCGTCGCCTCGATGCCATCACAGCGCGGCATGCGAATATCCAGCAGCATTACATCGGGCTTTTCAGCGGCGGCCAGCGCCACAGCCTCGATACCATCCTGAGCCATGCCCACCACTGTCATATCCGGCGTGGCATCCAGAATGATGCGCAGCCCCTCGCGCAAGAGCCGCTGATCGTCAGCCAGTGCCACGCGAATACCCGGCGCGCTCATCCCTGCACCTCGGCTTTTGCCCTCTCGATAATCGTCAGCGGCAGAGTAACATTGATCTCGAAGCCGCCGCCAGGACGCGGCCCGGCGCGCATGCTGCCGCCCAACGCAGCAGCACGCTCGCGCATCCCGCGCAGCCCATTGCCGCCAGTGCCCTCCAGCGGTATCCCCGGCTGGTCGGTTCCATCATCGCGCACCGTCAGCGTCACGCCATCCGCTGCCCAGACGAGATCAGCCCAGGCATGTTGCGCGCTGCCATGCCGATACGCATTGGTCAGCGCCTCCTGCAATGCCAGGAGCAGCGCGCTCTCCTGCTCATCATTGAGTTGAAACGCCTGGCCGCTGGTATGCAGTGAACAGCGCAAGCCGGTGCGCTCGGCGAAGCGATCTGCCAGCGCCAGCAGGCGTGAACTCAGCGCTCTATCCTCAGCGGGCAGGTGCGTCGCCTCGCGCAGCAAGCCCACCACGCGGCGGCTTTCGGCAATGCTTTCGCGCAGCACATCGGCCATCTCATCCAGCATCTGCGCCGCCTGCTCCGGCTGCCTGGTGACAATCTGGCGCGCTGCCTGTATTTGAATTGAAAGGACCGTCAGCGAATGTGCCAGGACATCGTGCAGATCGCGTGCAATGCGGGTGCGCTCGCGGGCAGCGGCAAGCTCCGCCGTATGCTGCATCTCCGCCTGCAACCGCGCCTGCGTGGCTTGCAGCTTGAGAACCACCAGCGCGCGCGAACGCAGCATGCCCGCCAGACAGCCCAGCCCGGCCAGGGTCAGCACATTGCTCCCTATATCTGAAAGCGATCCAGAGGCACCTGGAAGAAAAAGAACCCGTATTGCGATGGCTCCTGCCAGCAGCACGGCTATGAGGCTCATGATCGGCAGCGACCAGCGCCAGGAAAAGCGATAGACAATTACAAACGGCAGAATATCGAAGACAAACGCGCCCAGCAGATTACCAAATGTCAGGCTGAGTACAAAGCCGAGCGCCACTGCCAGCCCCATTTCTACCAGGGCCAGCCAGCGCCGCGCAGCCAGGCGGCTCAGCGCGATCAACCCCAGCGCCAGGACAAACAGCGTCTCTACGCCTGCTATTGCCCCTGCCGGAACGCCGGGGCTGTTGAACATCACCCGCGCGCCCACGATCAGAAACAGTACCACTCCCAGCGTGAGCGCCAACCACAGCGGCGCCTGATTCGCTCCAGTGAGCAGCAGAGGAACAATCTCCTGCGTATTCGGAATGTCGGCCTCTGTTCTGGCCTTGACTTGTGGGCTGGGCATGCTTGCACCTCGCCAGATGTCACCTCATAGCGCTCGCTAACATACACAAGCCTATTCTTGCGCTCTACCCGGCCTTCAGCGGCGAATAACGCAAAAGCAGGCGAGAAGCCTCATTCTGACCTCTCGCCTCTGGGCAGTCACTTACAGCCGTTGGGATCACCGGAGACCAGCTTGAGCGACTGCGGATCATAATTGCAGGCTTCGCCGCGCTGAGCAACCGACTGGGCTACCGAAAGGAAATACGCGCTGAAATCCTGCTGAAGCGTGCCCGCAGGCACAGAGGTAAGAATCAGGATAACGTTGCGATCTCGCACAAAGAGTTGATAGGTCTGTTTCCCGTCGGCTGTCGGCACTTTGCCGCCTATCGCCTGCTCGCCCACCGTCATGGGCGTTTTCTGCCCCGGAATAAGGCCCGCTAAGTGCTGGAAATAGCCCTGCGCGTCCAGATAGGTGGCAAGGCGATCTACCAGAAAGACAAACTTTGCCGCGCCGCTGCTATCAAAAATCACCTGCGCGTCGCCAGCCGCGCGCGCGTATTGCAGGGCATCGCCCATTTGATAGAGGTCGCCCTGCGGGCCTTCCCGCGAGAGGTATTGATCGTTGTTGATCCCGATCTGGTTGCCCGCCCTATCGCCATTTTGCAAATCCTGGTTCTTCACCAGAAAGATATGCGCCATATAATAGGTCGTGGGCACCATCGTTGCCGTTGGCGATGGCAGAGGCGTTGTCGTTGCGGTAGGCGATTGCTGTCGTTGGGCTGCCGATGGAGATGGCTTTTTGAAAAAGTTTTGCGAGATGCCCAGCGCCAGCACCGCGCCGCCGCTCACCACCAGCACCAGCGCCAGCGTCAGCAAGATCACCGGCAGCAGGCGGCGTCGCGGTGGCGCCGTTTTGGGGGAAGGTGTTACCGGCGGCTGGCTGGACAGCGCGGCAAGGCCCGTCGCAAAGGTTGGCGGCGGTGGCGGCGTGGAGGATGGTCCGCTGGCCGAGCCAGCCCAGCCAGATGGGCCACTGGCCCAGGCTGATGGACCGCTGCCCGGCGCCGCTCCCCCGGCTGGACCGCTGGCGGGCGCTGACCATCCTGGGGGTGCGACCGTAACCGGCCAGCCCGACGCGCCACCCGCCGGACCGCTCCCCGGCGGTGGACCTGCAACGGTTGGAAGATTGCTAAAGGCATTTGTGGCAGGTTGAACCTGTGGGACCGGCTGTGGGCGGGCCTGGGTACCTGGTGTCGCCGGGGCGGGCGTCCCCGCCACTGGTTGGGCGGCGCTGGCCGCCCGCAGTGCCGCCGCCAGTTCAGCTATCGATTGGTAGCGCTCGGCGGGCGCCTTCGCTATCGCTTTCAGCACCACTGCCTCCACCGCAGGCGGAATCGCCGGATTGATCGTGCGCGGTGGCGGCGGCGTCTGCGAGGTGTGCATCACCAGCAGCGAAACCGGCGTGGCAGCAGTAAAAGGCAGCTTGCCCGTCAGCATTTGATACAACGAGATGCCCAGCGCGTAGATGTCGACGCGGTGGTCGATAGGCTGGCCCATAATCATCTCTGGCGCGGCATACTCCGGGCTGCCGACAAACGACCCCACGCGAGTCAGGGTCTCCATCGTGTCTTCTTTACGCGCCAGGCGCACAATCCCAAAATCGGTCAACAGCGCCCGGCCCTCGGCGCTTAGCAAGACATTGGCGGGCTTCACATCCCTGTGGATTAAGCCGCGCTCGTGCGCATACTGGAGCGCAGAGGCAATCTGCTCACAAATAGAAAGGGCTTCAGCGAGCGGCAGGGCGCCGCGTTTCGCCAGATAGTCTCGCAGCGTGCCGCCTGGAATCAGCGGCATCACCAGATAGACCAGATTGCCCTGTTCGCCAAAGTCATAAACCTGAACAATATTGGGGTGGTTCAACTGCGCGACCGCTCGCGCCTCGCGCCGGAAGCGTTCGAGATACCCTGGCTCTTGTGCCAGTCCCAGCGCCAGCACTTTGATGGCTACTTCACGATCTAACCGGGGATCATGGGCGCGATAGACCTGCCCCATGCCGCCGGAGCCAAGCAGCCCTTTGACCTGATAGGGGCCAAGGGTTGTCCCTTCTAATCCAGCCACAGAAAGCCTCCTAACCTGACCGGTACCGCAGGTGAGCAGGCAGTGGCATGCGGGTGTGACAGAGATTCATAGTGAGGGTTCTGCCTGCTGGCTCCATTATAGCAGATAGACCCCTGGCTGATGCTATGAAGTTGGCAACAGGAATACTGTCTCCTATCAGACAGCACCCTCAACCAGCCTGGGTTCACAGGGTTTGTGTGCTGGTTTGGCCCGGCTGCTATACAGCATTCCCTCCAGATACATGGCATAGCATCCGGTTACAGGTTGCAAGGCGACCTGGGGCGCGCTTCACTGTGTCCCATTGCACATAGCCGGTGAGCCTGGCAGCGGGTTGAGCGCGGCGTTGTAGAGACAGCGATGGCCGCGCTGGTCAATGATCTGGGCAAGCTGTGTGAAATAGGGCTGGAATGCCAGCGGCATCTCGATGGACGCAGTGGCAAACGTCACGACAATATTCTGATCTTGCATGACCAGCCGAAAGTTGGCCCGGTTGCCATGAATATGTGCCAGCCCTGCTATCGCCTGTTGTCCAACGGAAACAGAGGTCGTCACCGAGAGCAGACCAGCCGAATACTGATAATATTTGATAGCTTGTGCAATCGTAGCAAAACGATCTACCAGGATGACAAAGCGAAAAGTGCCTCCCGCGTTATGGACAACCGTTCCCGTGCCAAAGGCGCGGCCATAGTGATCGGCGGCGCCGCTCTGGAAAATCGTGCCGTGCGCGCCCTCGAACGCCTGATAGTGATCGTTATCAATACTGATCTGATCGCCCAGCAGGTCGCCCTGCATCAAATCGCCCTGGACGAGTTCAAAGAACTGTGCCTTATAATAGGCGGTTACAGCGGGCGTGGCCGTTGCTGTTGGTTGTTGTGTTGGGGCTGGTGCCTGGGGCGCTGAAAATGACGATGACAGGGCAAACTGCTGCGCGCGCATTCGGCCCACAGCCACCGCGCCAGCAACCGTTGAGATCGCCAGCACCAGCGCGACCAGCGCCATCCAGCGCTTGCCTGAGCGCGAGCGCGGGCGCGGGCTGCCATATACAATGGCACGTGGGTCTCCATACTCAATGGCACCCATGCCTTCGGCGGGCTGCCAGGGCGCTCCGGGCACCGTCAGCGATTCCCCATCTATCGGACCCTGCCATGCGTTCCAGGATGAGGCGCTCATAGCCTCAGAAGCATGCTTATTTCGCTGCGGCGTGACAACCGCCATGCCCGACACGGGCGTTTGCTGTTTGGGAGCCAGCGCCAGCATTCCCGATAGATGCAGCGCGGGCACAGCCTCGGCCAGCGCCTCGGCAAACTGCGCGGCACTCTGAAAGCGCTTCGCTGGCGCTTTTGCCAATGCCGTGAGGATAATGTCTTCAACCTCTGGAGGAATCATCGGGTTCAGGCTGCGCGGCCTGGGCGGCGGTTCATGGATTTGCTGATAAATGGTCGAGAAACGGTCAGTGGTACTGAACGGAACGCGCCCTGTCAGCATGTGGAACAGCACAATACCCAATGCGTAGACATCGGCGCGGTGGTCTACCGGCTCGCCTTGCGCCTGCTCTGGCGACATATATTCGGCTGTGCCGATCCCGATACCTGGCTCGTCGACGCTTGACTCGCTCCCATCTGCCAGCGCGCGGGCAATCCCAAAATCGGCCAGCACGGCGCGTTCGCCCGGCGCCAGCAGAATATTGGCGGGCTTGACATCACGATGCACCAGCCCATGCTGGTGCGCCTCGTGCAGCGCCAGCGCTACCTGATACACAATCGAGGTGGCTTCGCGCAGCGAGCAGACCCCGCGCTGGGCAATGCGATCACGCACGGTGCCGCCCTCCATCAGAGGCATTACTACATACATTACACCCTCTTCTTCACCACTGTCATAGATGGGCATAATGTTGGGATGATCCAGCCGGGCGACGATCCGCGCCTCGTGACGAAACCGCTCCAGAAAACCGGGCCGCTTTGCCAGATCAATCGGCAGCAGCTTAATCGCTACCTCTCGATCCAGCCGGGGATCGTAAGCGCGATAGACTTCGGCCATGCCGCCGACACCCAGCAGGGAAAGCAGCCGATAGGGGCCAAGCGTGCCCAATGTTGTTAGATTGCTCATGCTATCCCTTTCTGTTCCATCATGTACCCGCGCAATACAACGACAAGTATAAGGACGGCTCTGCCATTGCACAAGAAGCATAGTACCATTGGCCCAGAAGCAGACCGCGTTTTTGTTTTAGTGGCTGAGAAACTGTGCCCTTGTAAAACCTTGTGAATCGTTAAAACGCCTGCCTGTATAATTGCTCAGGCATGGTACGATAGAAGAAAAAAGAGGTGGGCGATTTGACATCGGAGGATTTGCTTCAGCAGCTCGAGGGATTGGCGCACGCTGAGCGCGTGCGGATCATGATTGACCTTGGCCGCCGGAATGATGCGGAGAGCCGGGCGCTCATCGCCGAACTGGCGCAGGGCGGCTTTTACGAGCGCTGCATGGTCCTGTATTCCTGCTTCGGCAGCCGGAACCGCGAGCAGGTGCTGCGCGCCCTGGCCGACCCGTCGCGGATGATTCGCGGGCTGGCGCTGCGCCTGGTGCCCATCGTCTGCGATGAGGCCGCGCTGCGGCAGGTGCTGGAGAACGCCCCGGCGCAGGTCTACCAGCCGCTGCTCTGGAAGCTGCGCCAGCACAAGCAGCAGGCAATTATTGATGCGTTTCTGGAGCGGCTGGCCGCCAGGGATGAGGCGCAGTTCTTCCACTTGCTCGCCTTTGGCTCCCCGGCCTTGATTACCCGCCTTGCCGGGCGCTTTCAGCAAGCGGCTGCGCTCGGCGACTGGACGCGCCTGGCGCGCTTCCATCCAGCGCTGGCGCTTGATCTGCTTCAACGCTGGGCCGACGCCGCCGCTGTTGAGGATAACCGGCTGGTGCAGTATGTCAATGCGCTGCTCCCGCTGCTGGTTCGTGGTGCCGCTGATGAGGCGCTGGCGCTTGTCAAAAGTATGCTGCGTACTACCCCCTTGAGGGTCTTACGGCTGCACCCTCTGGTTCAGCAGCGCCCCTCTGAGATGGCCGATCTGGCCCTGGGGCACAGGAGTTGGGAGTCTCTCGGCTTTACGCAGGTGGTGGGTCGGCTCACTGTTAAGCAGATTCTGGAGTTTTTTACCCACAATGCGAGGGCGATTGGCTGGTATTACATCTGGTTCCGGCGACTCTCGCCGGAACTGCGGCTGGCCGTCTATACCGCTGGCAAGCGCCGTTTTCGCTATAAGGGCATCATGCCGACGGAAATCGTCACGTGGCTTCCTCGCCTTCAGCGCGAGCAGGAGGCACGCCGGGCGCTGGCCCAGCCCCATCAGAATGTGCCCACCCGGCTGGACTATGCCAGGTTCCTGCCCTGGGACGAGGCGCTCCAGCAAATTGAGCCATCGCTGCATGCCTCCGAGACGGGCATACGCCAGAAGGCGCTCATGGTCCTGATCGACGCGCTCAAGTATCAGCGGAGCCATCTTTCGGACGTACTCGCCATCCTGCGCACCTATCGCACCGAACACGATCCCATTCGGCGGGTGATCTTTCAATCACTGGCCGCTCTCCCTCTCAGTATCTGGCGCGAGGAGCATCTGAAGGATCTGGGCGAGATCATTCGGCATGGCCTCAACGACGTGGGCCTCTCGCCGGAAACGCATCAAGGCATCATCACCCTGCTCTTCAAACTCCTGCCGACGCATCTGGACTGGAGCGCAGCACAGCTTGCGACTGTGCTGCGCGAGCGCGGCCTGCCCACCTCGCCGCATGTGCAGGTAAGCACGCTGCCCTCCATGCTTTCGGCTGACCAGTCCCGGCGCCTGGCGGCTCTGCTGCTGCCAGTCCTGCGCACCTGGCTGGAGCGGGAAAAAGAGGCTGAAATCCTCAAAGTGGTGGGCTGGCTCAAACCCTATCAGCAAGCGTTTGATGAACTGCTCCCCTTGCTTGAGGAACTCTTGCAGCGCACGCGCACGCTCGCCACTGCTCAATCCATTCTGGCGGCCATCGCTGCGCAGCGTTTTGATCGCTTCCAGGCGCTCGTTGTGGCGCTGATTGAGGATGACCCAAGCTGGCTCACCTTCTCCAGTGTCTCCAGCTATCTGCTGCTCCGCCGCCAGGATCGGTTAGCGCCGTTCCTGGGCTTCCAGCCGTATGCCGGGCGTTGGAGTACCGGGAGCAAGCGTTTCTTGCCCCCGCTGCCCAGGCGCTTTGCCGGAGGGACCACGCGCCAGCAAGAAGCCTACGCCAACGCGCTGATGGAGATTATCAACGACGAGATGCAGGAGAGCCAGGCGCTTACTCAGGCGGTGAAGATGCTGCCCCTCTTGCCAGCAGTATCGCCCGCGCGCCTGGCTGCGCTGGCAAACGACCCGCGCTCCGTCGTCCGCACGACGGCCCTCTTCGCGCTGGGCCGCCTGGACACCGACCAGGGCTTGCCAACCTTGATCGAGGCGCTGCAAGATGCCCGCGCTCGTATTGCTATCCCCGCCCTGCGCTCGTTCCTGCTCAAGATGCCCGCGCATCAGGCGCTTGCCATCATTCGCGGCATCCCGATGGATCGGGTGACAGTTGCGAAAGAGCGCGTTCGGCTGACCGGCGACGTTTCGGGCGAAGAGGCGTATCAGGAACTGCTCGCTCTGGCGCGGCGCAAACTCCACCGCGATGTACGTATCGCCTTGCTGCGTGTGCTTTCGGGCCATGTCACCCGTTCGGCCATCTGGCCGATACTGGAAGAAGCCGCCAGATCACCAGAGGCCGAGATGGCCCTGTCAGCACTTCCCAGAAATATCGCTGCCAATCAGTTTGAGCAGCCGGTTGAAGGCGAAATCGAGACGGTTGAGCAGCATCTGCTCCGGCTGCTGGTGCTGCTGCTCAATCACCCTGAATCACAGGTACGATTGGGCGCGCTGCGCTCATCGTGGCTTAGCATCCAGGATCAGCAGCGCCTGCTCTTGCGCCGCGCATTAGAACTGCTGCGCTCCCCTGTGCCTGCTGAGGCGCAGTCAGCAGGCCGCGCCGTCGTCAACCTTTGCCGTGAAGGTGATGGAGCGGTCATTGCTCAAGCTGCGCGCGACCTGCTCCCCAACCGGAAAGTCTTCTCGGTGCTGGCGAATGCGCTCCTCAATCCCAGCGCCCAGGCCAGGCAGCGGCTCCTGTCTATCATCCGCGCGATGCTTGAGATGCTGGCGCAAGACCCCCTGATGGTGAACTGGCGGGTGCGTCTGGCGTTCCTCTATCTGCCGATGGGGGAACTGATTGCCCTCTTCCAATCGCTCAGCAGGCGCAACGAACTTCACGCCGAAGCCCTGATGAGCGCTTGCCAATTGATCTCATCGGGGTCGTCACATTTCGAGCCTGCGCAGTGGGAGGAGTTTGAGGCTGCGTTTGCTGCCAGCGCCGATGAGCGCCTGCGCCGCCTGGCTTTCGCCGCGCTGCACGCGCAGAGCGCGAAACAAAACTCCTGGGACAAAGCGCGCCTGGCCCGCCTGCAAACCTATCGCGCCGACCCTTCGCCCCTGGTGGCGGCTGTCGCTGCCTTTACCTTCCCCAATGAAGAGGATCAAGATGCTGACCTGGACGACAATGGAGATCACTGGGAAGGAGACACAGTATAGCCTGAATGCCCGGCGGATTGGGCACCAAAGCCAGCGATAGAAGATACTGACTTCAGCATCGCTCTTGCTGGCTGCATGGGGCAGCGTGAGAGCGCAGTGCCAGCGTCCCCGCAGGCGCGGTGGTCGGCGGCATCAGGTGCCCGTCCCGTGCCGGTGGGGACGCTGCCAGTCTTAGCCGCGCACAACCTGGACAATGGCTTCCAGGTTAGCTTTGGGCGTGGCTGGCGGGATAGAGCAGCCGGGCGCCAGCAAGAAGCGCAGGCCGCCGGTCAGTTCCAGCGCCGCGTGCGCCTCGTCGGCCACTTGCTGCGCTGAGCCATTGGGCAGCGTCGTTTTCTCGCTGATGCCGCCCATCACCGCTTTGCTGGTACGGGTTTTTCCTTCGGCCAGATTGGGATTGCCCGGCAGCGTCGCGGCCCAACTGATGGCGTGTACCGGATAGTCGGCCAACAGATCAAACATGATATGGTCGCCGCAGTTGTGCAGGACGTTGAATGGTGCTTGCTTGAAAGCATCGATCAGCCGCAGATCGTAGTCCACGCCGAAGGCGCGATACTGGTCTGTGGTGAGCTTATCGGTGCTGGCCCAGCCGGTGGTAGCGTAGAAGATGCCGCTGGCGCCAGCTTCGAGCGCGGCCTGGGCGTAGTCCATAAACGTCTGGGTGATGATCTCCAATCCCTGGCGCAAGGCGGCGGGATGGTCTTCAATCGAGGTCTGCACCGGCTCAAAGCGATTGCCGACCAGATATTTAGCGACGGAGAGGGGGTTAAAGATGGTGTGAATGAAATACGCCTCACCCTTCAGTTCGTTCGCAATGATGCGCAGCGCCTGAAGCTGCTCGCCCAGCGCGCCTTTGTTCGGGTTGAGCGGACGCAGGCGGCGCCAGTCGCCAGCTTCCTGCACAGGGATGGAGATGAAGCGCGGTCCCTGATTGGCGTTGCCGGATGGCTCCAGCTTTGCGCCCCAATCTTCGACATGGTAAGAGGCACGGGGATTGAACTTCATGTAGTCCCAATCATAGGCATGATAGTTTTCCAGCATCGCCTGAGCAACACCTTCAGGCGTCCATTCGCGGAGATAATCGTGGCCCCAGACGCTGGCCGGAACCCGATCTACCGGCTGGCCGCGCACGGCGGCGTTGACACGCTCGATTTTGTTCATGGCTCTCCTCAGTTTGGGAAGATATACGACGTTTGTTTTGGAAAGAGCGCCCGCAGCAAGGCGCGTGCTTCGTCCTTAAGGCATCGGCAGTCCATGAAAGCGTATTGCAGTTCTTCCAGGCTGCGATAGCCCTCAACAGTTGCAGAAATGTCAGATCAGGAAAAGCCGCGTCTTCCGCCCATTGTTCTGGCTGCCAGGGTTCGATGGCTTTCAGACGCCCCTGTTCGAAGATCAGCCGCAGCCCATCGCGGTAGAAGCTGAGCTTGCATTCGCCTGTATAACTTGCCAGAATGGACTGGGCCAGCCGCTGCTCCAACACTACCGCAATGTGCTGCATAAAATCGGCCAGGTTGGGAATGCGCACAGAAAGCGCGTAGGGGCCGAGCTGGTCTGCGTCTCTTCGACAACGGGAAAGTGTCGAGGCTGCCAACCGGCCAGCCGCCGTTGATGAGGGCGCGGACTTCCACGCCTGCCTGGGGATCAAAGATGTCAGAAAAGAAGGCGATCAGCGGCTCGATGTCTCGCGGCACTGCCCGGCGCAGCAGCAAGCCATTGCCAAGCTCGCGCGGGATCGGCTGGTGCCGCCCTGATGCCGCCTGGATTGCCTCTTGCACAGACCCTCCTTATATATAGATGTGTTTTCTCTTCCAAAGGAGTAGTATATCCAGGAAAGGGGAGCGAGCGCAAGTCACACGGCTGGCGGCTGAAGGCCGCCCCTACGGCGGGCACTTGCAGGCGCCGGGCGCCCGCGCCTGGAGGCGGCGGAACGCCTCTCGCCGCGAGTTTACTCGCCAGGGCCACCGTGCCAGATGTGACTTTTTCACAGCCCTGGGGTAAACCCGCCAGGCTCCTGCCCCTTGATGCCAACCTCTGATACAACATATTATCATCAGAGAGAAACAGCATCTTTGTGGTGAAGAATGATAAGCGGATAGCATAGCTCTTGCGCAAAGGTGGGTGCATGGCAACGAAGAGACAGGCGCTGGCGCTGCGCGCGGCGGAATGGGTCTCGCTGGCCGGAAGCCCGTTTCTGCTGGCGGCGCTGCTGCTGCTGATTGTGTCCTGGCACGCTACGCATCGCGTGTGGCCCGCGTTGGGCTGGGCGGCGCTGGCAGCGGCCTTTGTGACGGTGACGCCGCTGATCTTGCTCTCGCTGGCCGTCTGGGCGGGCCGGGTGCGCAATCTTGAACTGGATGTGCGCCGCGAACGCCCCTGGCCGATGCTGATCGCCCTGGGCATTACGGTGCTGGGTCTGCTAGTCCTGTGGGCGCTGGGCGCGCCGCGCCTGCTGCTGATTCTGCTGATTTCAACGCTGGTCGGCGGATTGGTGGCGCTGCTGATTACGCTGCGCTGGAAGATTAGCATTCACACGGGCGGCGCGGCGGGCGCGGCGACGGTGCTGGCGCTGCTCTATGGCGCGGCGGCGCTGCCGCTGCTGCTGGGGGTGGCGCTGATTGGCTGGTCGCGCGTGACGCTGGGCAAGCACACCTGGCCGCAAGTGCTGGCCGGGGCAGCGCTCTCGGTGGCGATCACGCTGCTGGTTTTTGGAATCGGCTTGTCGTAATTGGCCTATTTGTGCTATCGTTTTTTCCGCAGTATGGCTGTTCGCCTAGTTCACTGGTACGCTGTTTGCGAAAGGGAAGCGGGGCGCACAATGGCATCGGTACTCCGCAGCAAGCACATCGTCGTGGGGGTCTGTGGAGGGATCGCAGCCTTCAAGGCGGTGGCGCTGGTTAGCCAGCTTCAGAAAGCCGGGGCGCTGGTGGATGTGGTGATGACCGAGCATGCCAGCGCATTTGTCAGCGCGCTTTCGTTCAGTTCGCTGAGCCATCGGCCCGTCTACGATGATTTATGGGAGCCGACCGGCCAGGCAGCAGCGCGCCATATCGCGTTGGCCCGCGAAGCCGATCTGCTGGCGATTGTGCCCGCGACGGCCAACACGATTGCGAAGCTGGCGCATGGCCTGGCGGACAATATGCTTGGCGCAGTGGCCCTGGCAACGACGGCGCCTTTGCTGGTCGCCCCGGCAATGGAGCAGGGAATGTACCGGCATCCGGCGACGCAGGCGAATCTGGCGCTGCTGCGCGAGCGTGGGGCCATCATTGTTGAGCCGGAGGTAGGGGTGCTGGCGTCGGGCGAAGTGGGCGCGGGTCGCCTGCCCGAACCGGAAACGCTGATGCAGGCCATTCAGCAGGCGCTGGGCCGCAGTGGACCGCTGGCCGGGCGGCGCGTGGTGGTGACGGCTGGCGGCACGCAGGAGCCGATTGATCCGGTGCGCTTTATCGGCAATCGCTCGTCAGGGCTGATGGGCTACGCGCTGGCGGAGGAGGCGCGAGATCGTGGGGCCAGTGTCGTCTTGATCTCCGGGCCGGTCAGCCTGGGTGCCCCCTATGGCGTCGAGGTGGTGCGCGTGCAGACGGCGCTGGAGATGCGCGCGGCGGTGCTGGAGGCGCTGGGCCTGAACGCCGGGCGGGTAGCTGCCGACGCGCTGGTGATGGCGGCAGCGGTGGCCGACTATCGGGTGGACCACCCGGCGGCGGAGAAGATGAAGAAAGAACCGGGTAGTGGGGGCATTGCGCTGACATTGGTGCGCAATCCCGACATTTTAGGTGATGTGGCCGGGGCGCTCCGGCTGGTCGAGGAACGCGAGCCGGGCGCGCTCAGGCGGCTGGTGCGCGTGGGCTTTGCAGCAGAGACAACAAATCTGGAAGCCTATGCTCGCGCCAAACTGGCATCCAAGGGGCTTGATCTGTTGGTGGCAAATGATGTGAGCCGGGCCGACAGCGGCTTTGGCACGGCGACGAACAAGGTCTGGCTGCTGCACCGCGATGGGCGCGTGGAAGACCTGGCGGTGCTGCCCAAAGCGGAGGTGGCCGGAGTGATCTGGGATCGAGTGCAGCGGCTGCTCGGCGAATAAGTTCGCCGCTGGGATGTGCCGCCGAGAAACCCGCTTTGCGGGTTGGGACGAACGCCGGGCGTGCCTGGGGTGGGGAGTCCGCGCGGGCGGACTTGGTGGCGGCGCGCCCGCAGGCGCGGTTTCAACTGCTAGCTAAGGTCGCTCTGGTACTTCTGGACTACGGTTCATTGCCTTCTGCGCAAGGATGACGTACAATAAGGTCATCTATTTTTAGGAAGGCTAGATTAAGATGGATAGAGCAGGTGCGCAGGTGGACACGGGGCGGGAGCGGAGGAGCAGAACAGCACGCAGTCGGATGCAACAAGCGAGATATGCAAGAGGGGGTTGACCTTATGGATCGCGCAAGCGCAGGTTTTGAAAGTATTGCCGAGATGTTGTTGCAGCAAAAGAAGCTGATGGACGCGCTGGAGGCAGAGAATCGGGAACTGCGGCGCCAGCTAGCCGAACTCCGCCGGGGCATTGGGATTGCTGTCGTGATCGAGGGCAAGACTATCCAGCTTGCCAGCGGCCCGGCGGACCCGGCTTTTCAGAATGGCCTGGCAGGGTTAGCACCGTCCCCCGCTGCCGCGCAGATTAGCCAGCTCAACAACCAGATTAGCCAGTTAAACCTGGGGACGCCAGCCAGCAGTTACCCCGGATTCACCCCGCAGCCCACGCCAGTGCCTGGCATGCCCATCCTCGCGCCGGAAAAACCAGCCAATAGCAATGGCAATGGGCGCAACCCACTGGCAGATAGCTTTGTCCTCTGATGCTCGCTGGCACCCAAACAGAAAGTTTTGCGCCTCGCCAACACGAGGCACGCTTCCTCAATACATCGCCCAATCCTCCAGAGAGGCTTGTTCGCCTGGCTGCTGTGGAAGGGCCTGCCTGTGCGTGGTAGGCAGTTGCCATAGAATGAGGGGCATGCTATCATAGATGCGCACACAAGAGTGCAGTCGGCCACAGGTGGTCGGCTATCTGTTTGGAAATGCGCCCAGATTCCGGCGAGCGATGGAGGGAGAGCATGATTTGTCCGAATTGCCGCAACCAGATGGCGAATGACGCGCGTTTTTGTGGTGTGTGTGGGAACCCGAACCCGACGCTGGCGGCGGCAGCCCCACCATCAGGAGGCGGCTATGGCGGGCCACCACCACAGGGCAGCTATTATGCGAGTGGGCAATTCCCCCCCGGCCAGTATCAATCCTATGGCGTGGGTCTGGCACCCAATGAGCCAGTCCCTGAACTGCATAACCCTAAAGAACCCATTATCATCGGGGATATGCGCATCAAGATTGAGGGCGAAGTGGTGCCGGTGGTCAATGTCGAACTTGGCTCACAGCAGACGATCTATTTTGAGCATCATATCCTGCTCTGGAAACATCCAGGCGTCACAATTGGTTTTATGGGCCTGAAGGGCGCGGCCAAGCGCTTCTTTGCCGGATTGCAAATCTTCATCAGCACGGCGCAAGGGCCAGGCAATATCGCCTTCTCGCGCGAGGCCCCGGGGCAAATCGTGGCGCTGCGTTTGCAGCCAGGCCAGCAGGTGGATGTGCGCGAACATCAGTTTTTGTGCGCTTCCAGCAACGTGGCTTACGGCTTCACGTTTGTTCAGGGCGCGGCGAATATCCTCTTTAGCCGCACGGGGCTGTTTGTCGATCAATTTACCGGGCAGCAGGGCGAGGGCGTGGTCATTTTGCATGCCTATGGCAACCATTTTGAAAAGCAGCTCGCGCCCGGCGAGACACTGGATGTGGAACCGGGCGGCTTTCTATGGAAGGATGCGTCGGTCCAGATGACTACAACCTCGATTGCCAGTTCGACGCGCGGCGGCTTCCTGGGGGCGTTGGGCAATTTTGTGGCAGGCGCTTCGATTACGCTGAACCGCTTCACTGGCCCAGGCCGCATTGGCATTCAATCCATGACCTATCACCCGCCAACGCCGGAGGGCGCAACACGGGCCGGTGGACAAAACAATCTCTGACCTGGAGTGCGGTTGCTTACTTCTGGCAAGGTTCTGTCCCCAGTCGGGACAGAACCCTGGCTTTGTGGTGCTGCCTTCACGGGTGCAATTCCAACCGATCCGGCAGCGGGTCTGAGCGGGTGAGTGGCCCGTTGAAGCGCCTGGGCGGGGGGGCCAGGCCATCGGATGGCTTGAGCGAACCATTGGGCGGGCGCGCTGCGTCAGCACCCGCGTGCGCCCCGTTGGCCGGGCGGTGCTGCGAGGGGGGCAAGGCGTCAGACCCTCTGAGCGAACTGCTGGCGAGGCTGCGCTGTGGGGCGGCAAGCGCGGCTGCTGGCTGCTCAGGGGCGATTGAATTGGATAGGGAAAAGCGCGGCAGGCGCGGCGGCCTGGCAATTGGCTCGATGCGGTCTATAATGCAGCGCAGCTCTGCTTCCACAGCCTCAAGCTGGGCCTCCACATGGCCCAGGCGAGCGCGTATCATCTCCAGTGCCGCGCTCTGCTGGCGGGCGCGCAGTTCCATCTCTTGCAGCAGCGGGCGCTCGCTGCGATAGCCGCCCGTGCGTGGAAGCTCACCTTCCAACAGGACATGCAGATGCACTGCGCTCTGGGTTGAGCGCGTCAAGAGATCGCCCAGCGGGGCATCGGTGTGCGCGAGATTCTGGCGCAGGAGGCTGAGTTCAGAAGCCAGGGTGAGCATCGCCGTCTGGGCGGAACTGGCCTGCTGCGTGGCGTGCTGAAAATAAGCGAACTGGCGAGCGAGGCGCTCCAACCCTATCGCGGTGAAATCCAGCGAGGTGCCGCTGGGCCAGCCGAGCTTCTGGATGGCAGTGGTATCGCCGTTGCAGAGGCGTTCCAGCGCCTGGTTGATTGCGCCAATGCGTTCCTCCAGACGGGCCTGCAAGGCGGAGATGTCCAGCAATTGTTCGATCTGTTCGAGCAGCGAGTTCATCATCTGCGCGGCCCGCGCCAGTGAACCTTCCATCGGGGAGACACGCGCCCCGGTCTCTCCCGCTGTAAAGCGGGCGTAGGTGGTGCTGAGCATCTCCAGTTCCTCAAAAAGGTGCCGCTGGTGTTCGTCCAGGCGGGCGCGAGCCTCTTGCAATGCCTCGCTCTGCCGATTGCTGAGCAAAATAAAGCGGTCAAGATTCGCGCTGAAGAGCCGGGCGACAGCAGTGGTCAATCCCAGGGCCAGCATGGCGCCCAGGATGGTGAACACGGCGGCGGCGATGGTGGGCAGCCTGATAGCCGGGATGGCCGGGTATTGGTATTCGGCTACACCAATGGTTACAAGGGTGGCTGCCGCGATGCCCGCCAGCGCGATGGCGTGGCGACTGCCCAGCAGCAGCGCGGCACTGACAATGACATAGGCATAGAACAGGATTGCCGGACTGGCGACACCAAATAGAAGCAGCCAGAGACCAATGATAGCGAAGTCGGCATAAGGCAAGAGATAGAAGGCCAGCGATGGCGAAGCCTCCTGGCGACGGATCGCCAGCAGGCTGATGACGCCGCAGGCGCCCAGCAGGCCACCGCTTGCGGCCAGACCAAAGAAGGCCGGTTGATGCAGCGCGGCCTCCAGCAGCGCGCCGCTCAGCGCTCCTACTAATCCCAGGCAGAAATGCCCAAACGACATGATACGCAAAACGGCACTGATGGGTGTATCTTGATAGCCTGACAAAACCAGCTCCTCTGGCGGGCGCATGCCTGCCTCTCTTTCTCTTGGGAAACGATAGATGCACTTGAAATGCTGCCTGCCCCCGCAGCGAAGTAGCAATTCCTGTGCCTGAAAGCGATAGCCTGAACCGGCTATCCGCTGACACATTGCTTGACGGAAAGTGAGCGCTGATGTAGCATCAAACTGCGATGAAGGCGGTGGGCAACGCGCTGCCTCTCCTGCCAGCGGGCGCTGTGGCGCTTTTCGGATGCCGGGAGGAGGCGCGCCAGGTTTGCCACAAAGGAGTACACATGAACACGCGCGCCTCGGCGGGAACCAGGAAAGCAGCAAAACGAGCAAGTCCCTTGCTCCCACGGCGCCTGGGTTCAATCGGATGGATGCTCCAATCGCCGCTCATCCAGGGCGCGCTGCTTTTCTCTGGCCTGGTACTTATCTGCCAGCTTCTGCTGATGGCGCTTCATCCGTCCTGGCTGGAGACGGCAAATCAGTGGCTGCGGGCCGGGCTGGCCTGGGGAGAACTGCTCTGCGTGGCAGCGGCAAGTATCGCGCTCACGCGCTTCCGCCGATCAGAGGCGCTGGCCTGGGGCTTCTTTACGCTGGGAATCGCAGCCTATACCTTTGCGCAAATCAGCCAGTTCTGGCCCCATCAGATGGCCGTGCCTGCCGCCTCTGGCATTCCGCCATTGAATGATCTGGTCGCGCTGCTCCAGTATCCATGCTTCTTTCTGGCGCTGGCGTTCCTCCCTGGCGTCTCGCGGCGCGGTCAGCCAGCCATGAGCCGCGCAAAAGTGGTGCTGGATAGCTTGTTGTTGATGTCGGCTGGCACCGCGCTTTCCTGGTATTTCTTTCTGGCCCCGATTGTACTCCAGAGCGGACAGTCGACGTTGAGCAAGGCGCTGGACCTGGCCTCGCCGGTTGGCGATTTGGGGCTGCTCTTTGGGTTGACAATGGTGGTGGCGCGCCAGGGATCGCGCGAGGTCGGGCGCGTGGCGATTCATATCCTGATCGCCGCTGTAATCTGCCTGATTGTTGCTGATTCCTGGTATGCGTACCTGAATCTCTATGCAATGGGTCTTCAGAGCGCCCCGGTCTCGCTGCTCTGGGTGGCAAGCTATCTGCTCTTTGGGACCGCTGGCCTGGCGCGCCTGTGCATCGCCCGCCAGGAGGCCGCAGCGGCGCGCGGCAGAAACACGAGTGATTCCGGGCCATATCCTCTGGTGTCCCGGGGAGCCGGGCCTTTGCGGCTGCTGCTGCCTTTTATGACGGCTTTGCTTGCCAGCGCGTTAATTATCGCCAGAGCGGTGTTGGCACCGACGCGGGCAACTGGCGGTCTCACCGTGCCTTTTGCTGTGAGTCTGGGGTTGGGCGTACTGGTGCTGCTGCGCCAGGTAGTGACTGCGCTGGAGAACGAACGCCTGCTGCGCAATGAGCAGCGACGCCGCGAGGAACTGCGCCAGGCGAATCAACTTGTGCATCGGCAGCGCCAGCAGCTTGCCGAGCGCAATCAACGCCTGGAGCCTGATATTGCCCATCTCAAGGAGGTTCATGCTCGCGTGGCGAACGGCGATTATACGGCGCGCGCCCATATCGAGCGGGGCGAACTGTTTCCGATTGCCGGGTCGCTGAATCTGATGCTGGAGCGGCTTACTCATCTGAGCCGGATGAACGCGGAGTATGTGAAGCTGGATGATGCCATTCGACGGGTGGTCACTGCCACACAGGGCATGCTGAATGGAGATGAGCAGGCGCAGGATGCGCTGGCGCCGACCAATACAGTGCTGGATGGCGTGGTTGTTGCGTTGGGCCAGCTTCGCACGCGGCTGAGAGAGATGGAGATGGGCGCTCGCCAGCTTGAACTGGCCTGCCAGACGGCGCGCGAATTGAGCGAGCTTGCGGTGCAGCAGGGACAGTTTGTGACCAGTGAAGCCGTCGCCTTTGTGGGGGCGGCAAAAACCCTGGGGCGCCTGGCCGACGAGTTGGAGCGCGCCGTCCAGATGCTGGAGCGGCACCTGGAGACGCTGACGCCTGAGAACCGCGTGCTGCTGATGCAGATTGTGGAACTGCTGCGCCAGCAGGCCCAGCGGTCGCGGCAGCAGCAGGCGGAAGCGGAATTGCAGGCGAAGCGCTTTGCCAAAATGGAGGCCAGCGCCAGCGTGGCGACGATTGGGAGTCGCCGCCTGGCGGCTGAACTGGAGACGACGGCTCGCAGCGCTGGCCTCCAGATTCCACCGGGGACAGCATCCGCGCCAGCGACACCGGCATCTCCGCCTTCAGCAACCAATGGGGCACACGCTGCCGAGAAGCAGGCTGCACCTGATTCGCGTGCTTCCAATGAGGGCAGCGTGTCTGCTGCGCTTGACCGCAAGCCGACGGCGCCGCTCCTCTGAATCTTGGTCAAGGAGCTGCCAGCGACGCCCGGCTTCATGGTCGGCGCGCCACGCCGGACAGACAAACGATCAGGTCATGAACGCTGATTGCCCCATTCCTGCCTGGCATGCGGTGCATCCCTGTTGTCCAGGAGGTGGCCGCTGTGAGATAGCGTGGAAGCATTGGTACTCGTCGGGCCAGCAGGATGGCTGGCCCGACGGTGCGCTGCCAGAAGTGGAGAAAGTGGAGACGTGGAGACAGGGTGTTCTTTTCGTTCTTAACACGCCTATAACATTGATATGCTATAGTAGCCCAGACGTAAGCGCGTCAATTCACATGACTAGAAAGGGCAGCGGATGATTCGCTTTCTGGAAAAGGTATCCATCGTCCTCGATGTGATTCTTCGCACGATTCGTCTGGCGCTGCTTGTCGTGCAGCTTGTGGGCGTTCTCGCCTAGCCTGGATAGATACATCGTGTACCCATACTTCCTATCGCGGCGCCTGGAACCGCCAGCGCGAAAGCTGGCATTTCAGACGCTATATTGTTCAGTTGGGAGATGCGGTGTGAGCCTGGGGATGCCAGGCACCGGAAGCACGCGGCTGAGCGCCGGGGCGGCCAGCGCTCCGGCGGCGATCAGCGCCCAGCCAAATGGGGTTGGCATAGCCAGACCAAGGAAACTGCGCAGCGGCGGGACCGCCAGCGCGGCAGCCAGTAACCCAACCGAACCGCCCACTGCGCCCAGTATGGGCGCGGAAAGGCTGCCTTCGGTCCAGCCAACATCCAGCGTCTGGGCAAGCTGCGTGGCAACGATGCTGGAGAAAGCGACGGTACGCGCCTGCGGCAGCGTGGCTGTGCCCAGCGCGAGCAGATAGGCGGCCAGGGCGGGTGTCGCCGTTGCCAACCCGCGCCGCAAGACATCTCTGCGCAGGGATTCGTCCAGGGCCGAGGCGCCTTCGCGTGCCAGCGAAGCGAGATGGCGATGCTCCGGCTGTTGCAGTGCGACGGCCAGCCCCGGCAGCACGTCCGTCACGAGATTGACGGCCAGTATCTGGCGAGCGGAGAGCGGAGTCGTCACCGCCAGCAGACCCGCCCCAACCATCAGGCCAACTTCGCCAAGATTACCGCCCAGCAGCAGGCTCAAAGCGCGCCGGATATTGCCCCAGAAGCTGCGGCCTTCCACCAGTGTTTCCACCAGGGTAGAGAAATCGTCGTCGGCCAGCACCACCTCAGCCGTCTGACGGGCAACCTCCGTGCCGCCTTTGCCCATCGCCACGCCCACATCGGCCAGCCGCAGGGCGGGCGCGTCGTTGACGCCATCGCCCGTCATGGCGACGGTGTGGCCCTGGCGGCGCAGGCTCTCGATGATGCGGACTTTATCCAGCGGCGTGGCGCGCGCGATGACGGTTGCGTGCGCCAATCGCTCATCTAGCTCGCCATTTTGAAGTTCGGCCAGTTCTGTCGCAGTGATAATTCCGTCATTTTCGCGTAAAAGCCCGGCCTCGCGGGCAATGGCGCGGGCCGTCGCCGGATGATCGCCAGTCAGCATGATGACGCGCACACCCGCCTCCTGGCAGCGCTGCACAGCGGCCCTGACCGAAGGGCGCAGGGGATCGCTGATGCCCACAAAACCAAGGGCGACCAGCCCCTGTGGATTATCTACCGGCGTCTCTGCTGCGCCTTCAGCGACCAGCAGCACGCGCAGCCCCTGGTCGGCCAGGCGCTGGGCAGTGTCGAGCAACCTCTGTTGATCGATCTCGGTGAGCGGCTGGCGCTCGCCAGCGCGCATCAGCCACTGGCAGCGCGGGGCCAGCGCTTCAGGCGCGCCCTTCACGCAGAGCCGCCCCTGCGCGATGGCGGCGTGAAACGATTGCATGGGATCGAACGGCGATTCAGCTTCGCGTCTGGCGCGCGCTTCTTCGCCCAGTCCGGCGCCCAGCGCGCCTTCGGTGACGGCTACATCGGTAGGGTGCGCGCCCGCGCCCAGCGCGTCAGGATGTGGACTGGCGAGGGCAGCGATCAGCAGCACATGGCGCAGGTCCACCGGGAGTTTGCAGGGCAGATTGGCCTGTTGGTCCAGGCTGGCGACGGCCCGCAGCGCCAGGCGCCCCTGGGTCATGGTGCCGGTCTTATCCGCACAGGCCACGTCAACGCGGCCCAGGGCCTCAATGGCGGCCAGGCGGCGCACCAGCGCGTGCCGCCCGGCCAGCCGCCGCGCAACGGCGGCCTCGCCCACGCTGGCAAGCAGCGGCAAGCCTTCGGGGACGGCGGCCAGTGCCAGGCTGGCGCCAATAGCGAGCTGCGATGCCAGCGCGCCGTTGCGCAGCAGCCCGGAGGTGGTGACGATAGCGCCACCAATGGCCGCCAGCGGCAGTGTCTGGCGCAGCAGGCGGCTGAGCCGCGCCCCAAGCGGGCTTTCTTTGGTCTCATCCAGCGCCAGCGCGGCGGCAGTGGCGCCCATGCGCGTGTACCGCCCGACGGCCACAACGACGGCGCGGCCTGTGCCAGAGGTGACATCGCTGCCTTCCAGCAGGATGCGGCTGGCGGCGGTCCCGCCGGTAGGCGCTTTGGGTACCGGCAGCGATTCGCCGGTCAGCGCCGCTTCATCCACTTCCAGCCCGCTCGCGCTGACGACGCGCGCATCGGCGGCTACGCGGTCTCCGGTTGCCAGCAGCAGCATATCGCCGGGCACAACCTCGCTCGCCGGAATGCTGACGCTCTGCCCATCGCGCAGGACACGCGCCGTCGTAGTCCCCAGGCGCGCCAGCGTTTCGGCCACGCGCCCGGCCTGGCGCTCTTGCCAGGCGCCGATCAAGATATTTGCCCCGATGGTGGCGGCAATGATGCCCACATCAGCAACTGCTCCCACGACGAGCGAGAGGCCGGCGCCAGCAGCCAGGATGCTGGTGAGCGGGGAGCGCAGTTGATCCAGAAGCGCGGCACCCAGCGTCTGGCGCTGTGCCTTTGGCGCGGCTGCCTGTCGGCGCTCCAAAGCCTGGGCGGTGGTCAGACCCTCTTTCGTGGTGTTCAGGGTACGCAGCACATTGGGAATGGTGCGCTGCCCCCAGCGCTCCGGGTGTGGGTCGCTGATGCGCGCCAGCGCCGAGCGCGGGCGCTCGCCGCCGCGCAGCCGCTGCCAGCTTATCGCCAGCGCGCCCAGCGCCGCGCCGTAGACCGTTGTGGAAGCGGCTTCCAGGCCGCCTTCGCCGCGCAGCCCCCAGAAGATGCCTACGGTGTTAGCGATCAACGAGAGGCCAACGGAATCGCGTACCGTCAGGTCGTGCCTGGCACCCGCCTCAATGATGGCCGTAATCGCCCCAAGGTCGGGGGCGAGCAGATCGACACGCGCCGGGAAATGGCTCCGCCCGTCAGTGAGGCCAACCGCCAGATCGCTGGCCGCGAAGGCTTCCGCCGCGTGTTCGCCATCCGCGACATAGCTGACCAGCGCGCCCTCGGCCTGCCGCGCGCGAATTGCCTCGACAACATCGGCGTAGGAGACCAGCGGCACCCCGGCGCGGCGCGCCACTGCCTGCGCGGCCAATGGGTTGCCTCTGGCGATCAGCCCAAGCTCAACTCGCCGCTGCTGGCACGTTCGCACCAATTCTGTGACGCCCTCGGCCAGACGTGGCCGCAGCGCAAAGAGCGCCAGCGGCTGTTCTTCGCGCTCGCGGCGCAGCAGCAGCACGTAGTCGCCCCGGTAGCGCAGGCGCGAACTGGCTGGAAGCGCCTCCCAATCCTGGAATGGTTCCAGGGAGCAGCGTGCGCCCTCAGCGGAGGCGCTGGCAACGGCGCCGTCAAAGGCTCCGTCCGTCATGGGGGTGCGGCCTGCCGCCGGGAAGGCGCGGCCCCAGGGCGAGCCTGCCGCGACGGAAACACCAGCCGCTAATTTCAGCAGCTCATCGGCCTCGTGGCGTTCGCTCAGGGCGACTACGCTGGTCACTTCAAACCCGTCCGTCAGGACGCGCGGACTATCAAACAGCAGCAGGTGAGGCAGGCGGATTGCCCGCCTGGACGCTGAACTCACCACAGTGACACTGCCGCGCAAGGCGCGGGCCGCCGCGCCGAGATCGGCGGATTCCTTGCCGATCACCGCCACGCGCGGGTTGACCAGCACCAGCGCCTGAAGCGCCCGGCTGAATGATCTGGTGAGCAGGCCGGTGCCCAGCGCGAAGGCCAGCGAAACGGGACTCAGTGCCTGCTGGTAGCGATCATAGAGTGTTTTGGCGAGCGGAGCCGGGCGTTCTGCCGGGATGAACGGTTCGTGGCTGTGCAATTCTAAGACAAAAGGGCCGCCGTGCATCTGGGCGCCTGCGCTCACCGCCGCGCCGGGAACGGCGGGTGCCGGGAGGCCATCCAGACCAGTCGAGGTGCCGACGCCTTCCAATACCGTTGCCATACGCGGCGCGCGCTCGCCAGCTTCCAGACGAATGTGCTTGCCTGGCCTGGCCGAAGGCGCGTGGCCCACCTGTTCTTCATAACGCCGCCACGCGCTGCGACGGGGAAGCACCTCGGTCAGCAGGCGCAGCGCTTCGGAGCCGGCAAGCGCCAGACCGAGTGGGCTGTTGGAGAGCGTGAGGGTAATGATGCCGGGCGCTGCCAGCACAATATCGGCGACATTGCGGCCCAGCAGCTTGCGCAGCCCGTTGCGCACAAAGGGGAAGCCTTGCAGGATGCCGATGATGACCGCTGTTTGCGCGGCGCGAGGTCCGGGAATGATTGGCTGTTGAATGCCCAGCGCGCGGCGGGCAGCGATGATTCCAAGGCCCAGCGCTGCTCCAAGCAGGCGAGATGAACTCTGGATCAGCGGGCCAGGATCAAGCGGATGCGTTGGCCGATCCTCGCCAGGTACCTCCGGGAGTTCCATCCCGGTGATCTCGGCAATCAGATCATCAAGTTCAACCTCATGCTCGCTAAACTCCACCAGCACCCGGCCTGTGAGCGGGCTGGCGTGTGCTTGCACTCCAGGCCAGCGTTCCAGGTGTTCGACGATCTTGCGGGCAAGTTGAGGATTCCGGTCGAGGCCGCGCATCGGGATGCGCGCGCGCCTGATAGCTCCATACCGTTCGTGCAGCACATGCGGGCGCTCAGGGGCGCGCCGCTGCGCTGGCACTTCCGCTGGTTCTGCGGGTGTCTCTGGCGTCAGCGCGCGCACGGCGGCCATGAGCGCCTGCTGATTGGTCACTGCCGGGTCAAAACCGATCAGGATATTGCCGGTCAATGGATTGGCCTGCGCGCTTTTGACCCCTGGAAGCTGGCGCAGCCGTGTCTCGATGCCGCGCGGCTGCCCAGACCAGGCAGGGACATGCACGCGCATGCGCCCCGGCAGGCTGTGGAGCAGGCGCGGTTCCTCAGCAACAACGGCACTCATACACTTCCCCAAATATGTGGCCCATACTCTCCATCCGCCTGTAGCACCAGCCACTGTGCTGGCGTGCCGAAAGACGCGGCACTGCAAGCACGGTACGCCTCTTCAACGAAGCGCGGCATTAGTGGGTTTCGGGCGGTTTTGTTTCCCAACTCCGGCGCATGTTTTGCCCTTCGGCCCAGATGTCTTCTGCTTCCTCGCGCGCGCGGGCCGTTGCCTTGCGAATTTCCTGGCCCGCTGTTGATAAAAAGCGACCAAGACGCTCTCCCATCTTGTCGAGCAAGGCTTCCGCGCGGGCGGTTGCCGGAATCTGTTCGCTCGGATTGGGCGTCTCGCTCATGACCCTGTGCCTCCTGCTGTGTGTTGCCCCTGTGCCGCGCCGGTTGCCGGGGCAGCAGCTTGTTGGGCGCCCCGTCCAACGCCTCTGGCGAAGCTGGTCATGGCATCCCCGGCCCTTAGCACTCCGGCCACCCCATAGACTGCGCCCCGTCGCAGGGCTTTACGCACGCGCGGCGAAGCAAGTAAAGCGGTTGCCGCTACCGCGACGCCTACCTCCGCTTCAAAAAAGTCGTCAAGAGCCATGTCTGATCCTCTAATCTCTGTTGCTTGAAATACACCGTGCCCTCTTCCCAATCTGGCACCAACATAAAAAAGCCTTGCAACTGCTATGCCACAGCGCGCTGGCGCGCAAACACTTTGGCCCTCTCACTCCGTCTTTCATATGGATGACATTCAGAGCTTTCCTCTCATCGCGCCAATTGGGATATTGGCGCTGTGAGGCACGGACGGAAAGGTGGAGCAGGGCGTGTTCATTCGGCAGAGTATACAGCCTGTTAGTCAAACGAGCGAGCGCGAACAGTTTGCAGCCCTGGCGCCACAGCATTTGTCGACGATGCTGCGGGCTGCGGCGGCGCTCGTTGGCGTGGCCGATGCCGAGGACGCCGCCCAGGAAGCGCTGATGCGTGCCTGGCAGGGATGGTCGGAACTGCGCGACCTGGCCGCGCTGCGCGCGTGGCTGCTGCGCATTACGGTGAATGTCTGCCGCGATTGGCAGCGTGGGCGCTTCGGGACTGGGAAGCGCCTGATGGAACCCCTCGATGATGGGCATGCTGCCGATCTGATCGCTACGCTGGGGAGCGACCCAGGCGCCAGCGATCACACGGCGGCGCTTGATCTGCGCCAGGCGGTGAACAGCCTGGAAGTAGATTATCGCATCATCATTGTATTGCGCTACTACGCCGGGATGGACGCCAGCGAAGTAGGCGCCGCGTTGGGCATCCCACCGGCCACCGTGCGCACTCGTTTACGCCGCGCGCTGGCCCTGCTGCGCGAGCGGCTCAGTCCTTCAGAAAATCAACCCTCCTCTTCTCAGTGGGAAGGGAGCTAATACATGGCCGACCAGAACGATCCATTACCAACAAGAGAGCCTTTGCCTCCTGAGCTTGAGCCGCTGCATCGCCGTCTTCTTGACGATGGCGCCCTCTGGCGCGCCAGGCTCCCCTCCGCTGAGCGCCTGGAAGACCGTCTGAACCTGCTGACACAGCAAGAACGCCGCGCGCGCCTTGCTGCCCCAGCCAGGAAACTCCCAGGCAGGTTCAGGCTGATACATCGCATGAAAGGAAAACAGGATATGTTGCGAGGACGCTTAAAAACGGCTCTGGCCGTTGCTACCATTGCTGCTGTAGTTGTGCTGTTTGTCGTGCTGTTTCATGGGTTTACCGCCGGGCGTGGCACGCAAACGGGTCAGCCTCATACAACCACATCTACAGCTTCATCATCTCCCGCTGGTCGCTCAGGCCAGTTTACCTCCTATGCCGGGTTGTCCAATCTGAAGGGGCTGCCAGAGATTGCGCCAGGCAACCCACAGGTTGTCTATCTGCTGACGACCGATAGTTCAGGCCAACTGAAGCTTGCCCGCACAGAGAATGAAGGCAAAAGCTGGCAAGATTTTGCCTTGCCTGCGGGCAAGGCTTCCGACCAGTTCCCCCCAACCTTTTTCGTCAGCCCGCTGGATGCGCATACCGTCTTTCTGACGGTTGGCGGGACGCGCTCAGGCAGCACCTGCGTGGTTAGTCATACGTTGGGCAGCGATAGCACTTTATCTGGCGGGGGCAACATTTGCGCGCTCCAGTATGTGAGCAAAGACGGCGGCGCGCATTGGAGCCAGGTACAGTTCCCGGCGTCGGGAATCGTTGGCGATACAATGATTCTGGACGAAGCGATAGGGCAAGTCAACGAGAATAACGTCCTGCGTCCCCAGGGAAATCGTCTCTACGCGGCCTTTGGTCCCTATAGCCAGTACAATCAGCTTGAGGGCGAGGCTGGCGCCCGATTGGTCGTCAGTAATGATGGTGGCAGCACCTGGCAGTTTATCGATAACGGACTGACCGGAGCCGGGTATATCTGTGACATTGCGCCTGTGCCTGCTGGCTCGACCGTTTTTGCGATTACATCAGACATTACATGCAGCGCTGGGGGCGGCGAGTCCCTGACACTCTGGCGCAGCGATAATGCTGGTGCGCACTGGTCGCAGGTAGGGCCGCTTCCTGGCAATACCGATCAAGGGATGGTCGCGGTCAGTGTTGGGAATGGAGGGCAGCCGCTGCTTTATATCAACGCGCCGACGCGCCAGGGCGGTGGGTATCTTGCCAGCACGCGCCCCAGGACGGGAAATGGCGCGCTCGTCGATTCACCCGCCGACCTTCAGGTCAGCATCGATGGCGGCAAGACCTGGAAGTCCGCGCCCACGCAGGGCTTCCCAGACGCCAATGCCAATCCTGGCCTGCCTCTGGGAGTTCTCAACGATGGCTCAGTGGTGTTCGCCTTTATCACTCAGCAGTCTGGTAGACCAGCCACTGCTTTCTATGCCTGGAAAAGCGGCGACACAAGCTGGCGAAAATTGACGCCGGGCTTCCTTGCCGTTCCGCAATCTGTGCTGGTGACATCAACCGGCGCTGGGAACCAGACGCTCTGGATCGTCACAGCTACATCGGCCACGACCTACAGCATCCAGAGCTTCCAACTCTAACGTTGGATTCGCCTGAAAGCGCGCTTGCCCCAGCAGCGCGCTCCTCTTAGCGATGGGGCAGGGCTGCAACGCGCAGCCTGGCCCCTCCTACGGGCGGCGATCAAATGGATACGGGCGGGTTGTCTGGGCAGATGGCACGGTTTTCCCCTGAAGCATGAAATAGAGGTATCTTGCCATCTCGTCCACCAGCGGCACCTGGGTGGAGAATTGGCGGGGGTCGAGCCAGTTAATCGTCGCCTGGCCGTCGTTCATACGCTGCAAGACACTCAACAACCGCCCGGCGGCTGGAGCCACCTGCTCGTCGTGCGTTTTGCTCGCCTGTTTTAGCCGATGAAATTGTTTGAGCTGCGCGTTGATGAAGGTGGCCTGCTCGTGCAGGGGATGGTCGGCGGGTAAGATGACCAGACCCTCGCGCCCGTTGGCAAGGGCGCTGAGTGCTTCAATCATGCGCTGGACGAAGAAGCTCACTTCTCTTGCCCAGGCCGCTTCGGCCTCGGCAAAGCGCTGCTCGCTGGCGCGCAGTTCTTCGGCGCGATCAGCGCGGCGCACGGCTTCGTCGGTGCCGCGCACCCACAGGTAGGCGACGACCGCGAGAATGATCTGAATCGCTACCGCCCGGCCCCCGATACCCACCAGTCCATAAATGTTGATTTGCGCCTGGAGGTCAGCGGCTTTGGGTTGCAGCAGCAGATCGCCATAGATGAGCGCAATATCGGCAGCGGCAATGATAAATGAGGCGCCGCGCGGCAAGATCGAAGCCCCGATCACTACCGGAAGCGCCAGAATATCATAGGCGGGCAGGTAAACCAGAGTGATCTTCCCGCCGGGTGCAGCGATGATAATGCCGATCACTGCCCCGCACATGAGTCCAACCAGTACCACTCCTGCCGCGCTCACATATCCATGACGGTTGAGCGCTGCCGCCAGCGCCAGCCCTACGACCGCGATGCCCATTGCCGCCACTGAAGGCGGGTCATGAATGCCTGCGGGAAGGAAGGCGACGAGCGTGCCCAATAGTCCCAGGATAATCCAGGCAGTGAGGCGACTGCGCCGCAGTCGTTCGCGCTGCTCGATGGTTTCCTGGGGTTGATCCCAGCCCGCGCTGGTCAGGCGCAGCCACCAGTTGACCTGGGGACGCGGAGGCTCGCCTTTGCCTGGGCGATACCTTGCTGGTGTCTCCTGTTTGGCAGCTTGCATGACTTCCTTATCCTTTCTCGTCTCGTTGGAAAGAAACGTCTTGATGGCTTCTGCTTAACCGGGAGGGGCAGAAGCTGTTGCCTGCGCGGCTTCTAAGTGGCGTTTGAGATTGAGCAACATGTGGTGATGCGATTGTCTGGCCTGCTGAAAGACGGTGCGCATCAGGAGGCGCGGCGCCTCAATCTGCACCTGCTCGCTGACGCGCGTGCCCGTCCCTTCTGGCAGGCAGCGCGTCGTGTTGGAGAGCCGGATGCGTGGAAATTGGAACGCCTCAAAGTGGAGTTCGCCTGGTGCGTCGGTCTGGAGCGTTGCCAGGTAGGTGAATGCCAGCGTGAAGGGGCCGAGCCGCATCCGATCACGGATGTGATAGCGCTGCACCAGCCTTCCATCCTGCCCGGTTGTGGGATCGAGTGGGGTAATCGCCACGATGAGCGGGTGAATCTGAGGGTGGTTCTGCATGGCTGCCAGGAAGTTACTCACCATTTCGGGAGGGACGCTCACAAAAATGTCTTGCTCGAATGCTGCGTGTGCCATCTGATACACCTGTCTGGTTTAAAGCTGCTGGCATCAACGGCCCGGCCAGTCCTCTGATGGTAGAGAGCATAGCATCGGGCGGGCAATAGTTCAAGGGGCACCATGCAGGGACCATCGGGTCGGCAAGGACGCTTGCGCTTCATTCGCCCATCAGCGGCGGCGCGCTTTTCTCGCCAATGGCGGTGAACTCCATGCTGGCGAGGAAGTAATCCCGGTCGCGCGGCAGGTCTTCTATCTGATGCAGCGCCTCGTCCAATTCCTCAACTGAGATCAGATGATGCTCAAGCAGGAAGTCTCGGCTCTGCTGCATCAACTGCGCCAGATTACCTGTGATGTTGCTAGCCGCGCCTGACTCTGGCACCTCGTCTGCCGTCTGGCAGGTGACGGCGGCCTGAATGTGGACCGGCAGAAAACCGGCCTGGCGAAAGAGGGCAAAGAGCTTGCGCCCGATCAAGACATCGGGCCAGCCACAGCGCCGCGCGGCGATGGCAAGCTCCAGCAGCCGCGCTTCGCCTGCGTTCGGCGGATAGACGGCCCGCGCGCCCCAGTCCGGCTCGAACGCAATCGCATAGCCGCCCAGGGCGACAACGCGGTGCATCTCTCCGACGACGGCCAGCGGCGTCTCCTGGTGCATCAGGACATAGCGACAGATGGCGAGATCAAACGAGCGCGTGGCATAGGGCAGGGCGGCGGCGTCCTGGCGCTCGAAGCGAATGCGCCCTTCGGGGCAGCGCTTGCGCGCCTCGACCAGCAGGCGCTCATCTCGATCAATCGCTGTGATACGCGCGTCCGGCAGGGCTGTTGCCAGGGCGCGGGTGAGGACGCCCGTGCCGCAGCCAGGCTCCAGCACGCGCGGCCTGGACGGCAAGGCGCAGCGCGCCAGCGCCAGCCGCAGGGCTTCTTCCACGCCCGGCTGCTGCGCGGCCAGCCGTTCAATCTCCTGGGGGTTTTCGCTCCCAAGATAGAGATGTGACATATCTATCGCATTGTTTCGGTGGCAATCTTTCCCAGCAACTGCCGGGCGATTACCACCCGCTGAATCTGATTGGTCCCTTCAAAGATTTGCGTCACCTTGGCCTCGCGCATATAGCGCTCCACCGGCCAATCATGGACGTAGCCCGCGCCGCCCAACACCTGGACGGCATCGGTTGTCACCTGCATGGCCGTATCGGTAGCAAAGCATTTTGCCATAGCTGCGTAGAGGCTCAGCGCGGGGTCGCCCGCGTCGGCTCTGGCTGCCGCCTGATAGACCATCAACCGCGCCGCCTCGACTTTCATCGCCATATCGGCCAGCATGAATTGTATCCCCTGGAACGCGCCGATGGCACGCCCAAACTGCTGGCGCTCCTGGGCATAGCGTGTGGCGATGTCCAGCGCCGCGCCTGCCAGGCCCGTAGCCGAAGCGCCAATGTTGATGCGTCCCCCATCCAGGGAGGAGAGCGCAATCTTAAAGCCCTGGCCTTCCTGGCCCAGCCGATTGGCGACGGGCACACGGCAGTTGTCAAAGAGCAGTTCGCCGGTAGGCGAGGAGTGCATGCCCATTTTATGCTCCAGCTTGCCGAAGTTGAAGCCCGGCGTCCCATGTTCGACGATCAGGCAGCTAATGCCATGCGCCCCCCCTGCTGGATCGGTTTTGACCATCACGGCATAGACATCGGCGACGCCCGCGCTTGTGACCCACATCTTGGAGCCATTGAGGAGATAGTTCTCGCCCTCGCGCCGGGCGGTGGTGGTGAGCGCGGCGGCGTCGGAGCCAGCGCCAGCCTCGCTGAGCGAGAACGCGCCCAGCAGTTTGCCCGCTGCCATTGGCGCGGCCCAGCGCTGGCGCTGCTCCGCATTGCCGTAGCGATAGATCAGGCTTGTGACCATATTGTGGACGGAGAGCCAGACGGCAGTTGAGAGGTCGGCACGCGCTAACTGCTCTAGAATGATGGCGGTCATCAACCGCCCCAGGTTGGAGCCGCCCACCTCCTCTGGCACCAACATGCCGGTCAGGCCGAGATCGGCCATTTTGGGAAACAGTTCGTGAGGGAAATAGGCGCGCTCGTCCCAGTCGTCGGCATGGGGCGCCAGTTCGCGCTGGGCAAATTGCCGAGCCAGGTCTTGCATTTCGCGCTGCTCGTCGCTGAGCATGAACATCGTTGTCTCATCCCTTCTGAAAAGAAGCCAGGCGTCTACCCATCGAAGAGCATCTGGCCCAGGTAGCCGCCTTCCTGTACACCAGGCGGGCAGGCAAAGATCGCGCTGCCCACATGTACAATATACTCGTTGAGCGCGTCCTCTTGCGCGAGGCGCATTTGCAGCGGGACAAACTGGGTGCGTGGGTCTTGCTGGAAGGCGATGAAGAAGAGACCAGCCACCAGTTCGCCGGTTTGCGGGTCCATCCCGTCGGTGAACGAGTAGCCCCGCCGCAAAATCTTGATGGTTCCGTCTCCAATTGCCAGCCGAATATGTGCGTTGAGGGGAATCACTGGCGTGCCATCTGGCCCCTTCGCGTTGAGGTCAACGGGGTCGAACTCGCGGGTCTGGCCCAATGGCGCGCCGCTCACCTTGTAGCGGCCAATAACCTTCTCTTGATCGCCAAGGATGTCGCGGTCCCAGGCTTCGATCCGCATGCGAATGCGGCGTGTCACGACATATGAGCCGCCCTGCATCCAGGCTGGCTCATGCACCCAGACATATTTGTCGAAAAGCGCGGTTTGCTCGGCTTTGAGGTTATCAGTGCCGTCTTTGAAGCCCATCAGATTGCGCGGCGTCTCCTGGCCGGTGCTGGTGCTGGCTGTGCGGCTGAAGCCTAACTGCGACCAGCGCATCACGGCAATGCCTCGCGCCAGCCGCGCCAGATTGCGCACCGCGTGGAAGGCCACCTGCGGATTGTCGGCGCACGCCTGCACACAGAGATCACCCCCGCTTTGATCTGGGTCCAGTTCTTCGCGTGGCATCGGTGGTAGATCAATAAGCGCGTCGGGTCGTCTGGCTGCCAGACCGTAGCGATCCTGGCCGTTGAGCGTGAAAAGTGTTGGGCCGAATCCGATAGTGATGGTCAGATTCTCCGGGCCATATTCCAGCGCCTCGCCAGTATCAGCGGGCGGCGCGGTGAGCGATGGTGCGCCCTCGCCCAGAGGTTGCCCGCTCGTCATGGTGGCGGCGGCGTCGGTCCAGATTTGCAAGAGCGCGCGCACATCGTCGCGGCTTGTGGTCAGGAGATCGAAAGCGGCAAAGTGTAAGTTATTCTGGGCCGGGGTTGCAATTCCTGCCTGGTGCGTCCCATAAAAGGGGATCGCATTCTGGCCCGCGCTGGTCTGCGTCCCGCTGGTGTGGTGGTTGTTGAGAGAATTGAGGGTATAGCCTGCCGCGCCCAGCGCGACCCCGGCGCCTGCGGCTCCGGCGGTGATAAGGACGCTGCGACGACTCATTTTTCGGTCCATAACATACTTCTCCCACCTGTGTATAACGACATGGATGATGTGTCGTGCCCGTTGGGGAAGGACACGACAAGGCATATGCTCAGTTTGGTGGAAGTTCGTTCGCTACTTTGCTGAGCGCTTCGGCGGCGGCATCCAGCGCCTGGGCAATGGGTCTCGTCTGGTCAGGGGTCAGGGTGTTGTAGGCCACGAAGCCGCTTCCCCGGCGGTAGGGGAGAATGGCCGCTTCGACTGCCTGGAATTTTGCTTCCACGTCATTGACCAGCGCCGCGTCCTTCTGGTTGAGATAGTTGGCGAACTCTTCAAAGGCTGCCTGTGACCCTTCGGTATTGGCTGCCAGATCGGAGAGGTCGGTATGCGAGTAGCGATCTTCTTCCCCGGTGATCTTGGTACTGGAGGCTTCATCCAGCAGCGCGACGGCCCCTTCGATAATATCCAGCGAGGTGAGCTTGATGCTGGCAACTCTGATATTCAATTCCTGGACATCTGCCAGCAGTTGCCGGGCGTATTGCTCCTGTCCGGCAGTGGTTCCCTGCACCCAGAGCGCCTGCTCGATCTCATGGAAGCCGCGCCATTGACCTGCGGGGACATCGTTCTGGCGGGCATCGATCTGCGGGTCGAGATCGCCAAAGCTCTCGGCAATCGGCTCGATACGCTCGTAATACTGGCGCGTAGGGGCAAACAGCGCTTTGGCCTGGTCCAGATTTCCGGCCAGCACCGCGTCAGTAAATGTCTGCGTGTTCTCTACTAATTGGTTTGCCTGATTTTGCACATAGGCCAGATATGCCTGGATGGCTGCCTGGATTGTTGCCGGGGGCGAGCCGGTGGGTGTCGCCTGGGCCGCGTTGGTCCCGCCAATATAGCTGCCTACCATGCCTTTAGAGACATAGATTTCGTCGTACATTTTGTATGGATGTGGGTCGGCGACGAGGATAAAGCGCTTCGATTGGCCGGGCTGTAACGGTGTCTCCTCGAATAAGCCCAGAATCTCGACGATGTGGACATTGGCGCCTTTATTGATGAACGTTACCCCAACTGGCTGTTCTGCTGGGACAATCACCGTTTGGGGATCAAAGTAGTTATCATATACGTTGATGGTAATCTCCTCAACGGTTGTGCTGGTTGGCCGCTGCGTGGCGGCAGGCACCGTCGCTTTGGCAGCACCGCCCGATGAGCTACCACAGGCGGAGAGCGCCAGCACCAGCGTGAGCGCGAGGAGCAGAAAGACGTAGAAGCGTCTCATACAGCAAGCCTCTTCTGGACATGGTACAATCTGCTTGACGATCCCTGCGGGCAGACAGAACTATTAGGGTGCCCTAATAGTAGGACTTCCATTGCTGCCCTGTCAAGAAAACAAGTCTGAAAGTCCTCTTGAGCTGTGCAAGCGTTCCCAACGTTCCCATCGTTCCCACTTCCCCATCTGTTGGGTCTGTTATGCTTTTGGCGGTGGAAACTCTTGCTGGAAGGCGCGGAGTTTTTCGTCAATATCAATCAGGGGGCGGTGCATAGTAGAGGGCGCGATGATGTTGAGCGTCAGGATTTTGCTGCGAATGTCGCGGAGCGCCTGCTCGTAGCGCGTGGCATACTCGTCGCGCAGCCGGGCGTAAGCTGCGCGCGCCCGCTCGCGGGAAGTGCCCTGCTGCTTGAGCAGCCAATCGCGCTGGCGGCGCAGTTCGGCCAGCAGCTTTTCGGCACGCGCTATCTCAGCATCGAGTTCGTGCCCGATGTCAAGCTCGCGGGGCAGCATGTTGTTTTGCTGGAGCAGATGAAACGCAAGGGCGCGATCCCCGGCATAGGGATTGTCATCCAGCTTGAGCGGCTTGCCCGCGCCGGGAAGGTTATCGAAGTCGCCCTGTTCCTGGGCAGCGCGGATTTGATCGTCAACCAGATCAGCCCACTTTTGCAGCGGCGGTTTTCGCCGCTGTATCGTTTGTTCATCGGATGCGGAGGATTTTCCGGCATCAGCAGGAGGTTTCTCAGCCATCGTATGTTCCCTTCTGGAGCGCTAGCAGCGCTGCTCCCTGGAGGTTTCGTTTGTCTGAGGGCGCTTGCCCTTCTTTGCTGCATTCTCTTTACCATAACGTAGCAAAGAAGGGCGTGCTGATGCCAGCCCCGCCCTTCATAGCCTTTAATTCACGTTGCGACTTTTCCCTGCCCACTATTTTTCAGGCAGTTCGCCACGCTTTCATCTGCGTCTTCCGGCGCGCTATCAGCCAAGCATAGCCAGGATGCGCTGCACCTCCTCCTGCACCTGCACGCCTGGACGACGCACCAGTTCACAGTAAAGCTGCCCGATATGGATTGCGTGGAAAGCCAGCGCCACATTGCGCTTCAGCCGGTGCAGCTCGCCCAGCGGCGTCTGCACCAACTGCCGCCCGGCCCGCAACTCGTCAGCAAGCATCTGGCAGAGCCGCTCCACCAGCGCGTCACGGATCACACCCGACTGGTAGCGCCCTTGCGCTTCCCAGGGATGCAGGCGATAGGGGTCGCGCAGGCCAGGGGCCAGCAGGGCCGCTTTGGCCTGGGTCTGGAGTTTGGCAGGGAAGAAGCGTGTCAGGACAGCAGCCTCCCATTCCTGGCGGGAGGGTTTGGGCGGTGGCCCAGCGGGCGGCGGCGTGGATGGAGAGGAGAAGTTGAAAATGGGCATGACAACACCTCACAACGGTTCGACGGGCGGGCTGAGTCAGCCCGCCTGGCTCGCGGGAGCGAAAAACTCCCAAAACAGCCCCAGAAAACGTCGAAAGCGGCTGCCCCGTTAGCTGAGTGCGTCTGGTTGGCTGAAAAAAGGCGCACGAGTGCTTGAAGAGGTGGCCGCTGTGAGGATAGGATGCCCACAGCCCCATCTCCTGACTGTCTCAGGGCTTGGGGCATGGCGTTGGGAGTGTTTTTATGCGCTCCTGGCGCCAGCCGTTTTCGATTGTCCAGGGTACAAGAGAGAGTGTAACAGAAAAGCGAGGGGGTTGTCAAGTATTTTAGGAAAGAAAATCATCGTTTTTCGGCCCGGCGCGTTGGGCGATACTTTGCTGGCGTTTCCGGCGCTGGCGGCGCTGCGCCGCGCCTTTCCCACTGCCCGCCTGAGCGTCGTTGGCAATGCGCCAGCGCTGGCGCTGGCGCGTGATGCCGGGCTGGTCGATGAGGTGGCTTCGTTTGATCTTCCGCACTGGGCTGAACTCTTTGCCGAAGCGGGCATCCGCTCGGCAGAAGCCCGACAGGCATTAGCAGGGGCAAGCCTGGCGGTGTTGTGGCTGCGCGACAGCGAGGGCCAGGCAGCGCGCAACCTGCGCGCCCTGGGCATTTCCACCATAGTGAGCGCGCCGGGCCGCCCGCCAGAAGGCGCGCGCCTGCACGCTGCTGAATATCTGCTGGGCACGCTGGCGTCGATCATCGGCGCTGACGCGCTGGCGCCTGCCCCCGCGCTAACGCTGAAACCATCAGATGAGGCCAATGCCTGGGCGGATGGCGAATGGGCGCGGCGCGGGCTGGTGGGCAGATCGGTACTGGCGCTGCATCCGGGAAGCGGTGGGCGCGCCAAATGCTGGCCGCCGGAGCGCTTCGCGGCGCTGGCTGATGGTTTCATCGCGGCTGGCTGGCGCGTGCTGGTGATCGAGGGACCAGCCGATGGACTGGCTGTACGGCAGACGCTGGCGCTGCTGCCTGCCGATGCCACGCAGGCGGTGGCCGGAGTAACGCTGCCGCAGCTTGCGGGGCTGCTGGCGCGGGCGACGCTGTGTGTGGGCAATGATTCCGGCGTTACGCACTTGAGCGCCATGCTGGGCGCGCCAACGTTGGCGCTCTTTGGCCCGACAGACCCGGTTATCTGGAGGCCGCTCGGCCCGCGCGTGCGCGTCGTCTGGCCGGGCGCTGTTGCTCCGATGGCGGCGCTCAGCGCTGCTGAGGTTGCTCATGCTGCGCAGATGCTGCTGGGCTAGGACCAAAGTACCGCTTTGGGGCGCTCAATTTGCCTGAGCCTGGCTTGCCCTGCTAGAATTTGCACTGTTGTGAGCCTGTCAGCAGCTATGAATGACGTGAGGAGGACTCATGCTCAGGAGTTTCAGAGAGCGCCTTCAGGACTTGTGGGTGCAAAACAACCGTAACCGCATCTTGATTACGGTGGCGACGGGCGTGGTAGTTATCCTGCTGCTGTGTGGCTGTCTCAATCTGATGGGCGTTCTTTTCTCTGGAGTGGTCAATGGGCTGGTTGCTACTGGCCCGGTGACGCGCCCAACGCTGCCGGTTGAGACGCAGCAGGCGGTCAACATCAATCCGACCTTCCCGCTGCCCCAGCCGACGGTCTATCCCAACCCCAATACGGGTGGTGGCACGCCAGTCCCATCATCTGGCACGCCCCCACCGACACCGACGGCCAGCCCAACGCCGGTCATGCCCCCGACGCCCACAGGTGGCCCTGGTGGCCCTGGTGGCGGTGGTAACAACCAGATTACCTTCACCCTTAGCCCTGATCCCAACCCGCAGCATTTCCAATCTGGCGTGAATAATCAGATCATGCTGAGTGGCCCGCCAGGAAGAACAATTTCTGTCTCTGTTTACATCCCTGGCGATAATAGCTGCGTGAGCATGAATACTACCCTTGATGGCTCTGGTCAGATGACCCTTACCTGCAATATTCCGGCAAGGATAAAGGGTTTCAGTGTACAAATGAGCATTCAAGCCCAACCGAACATATACGAAAACTTTACAGTTCCCGTTGATTGAAGCGCTCACCGCTGCGCCTGCGGCATCTTGAAACCGTGACCGAGGACTTCGACCGCGTTGCCGATGATGATGAAGGCATCGGGGTCGACCTCGGCCACGATTTCTTTAAGCTGGGCGACTTCGCGCTGCGAGATGGCAACCAGCAGAATCTGGCGCGGCTGCTGCGTATAGGCGCCGCGCCCTTCTGGCAAAGTGACTCCCCGATACGCGCCGCCAGCGGCAGGATGCTGCGCGGCTTCTTGAGCCAGAGACGGTCTGGCCGGATTGGCGGCTGTGGCGGCTGCTGGTGAGTGGTCGATGAGGGTTGTGGTTCGGTAGGCATAGCAGCCAGCAGTATAGCATAGATTGGCTCTCCACATCAGGGCGTTTACCGGCAATGGGCGTGTCGCTCAGAATGCAGTTTTAGAAGATTGTGCAGAAAGGAGGCGAACGCCGATGAACGATGATTTGTACGAGAGGTTACTGCGACGCGGCCTGGGGCGCGTGGTCGACGACATCATGCGGCTCACGCTGCCTGCCATCCGTCTGACCTGCCAACAAACAGAGGAAGCGCTGCTGCCGCCTGGAGCATCCAAGCTAGGCGGGCTGCCAGACCTGCCGCCAGAAATGTCCTGGCCGGAGTGGCGCGGCGAGGCAATGGTCTTTATTGCTCAGATTCACCTGGATGAGATTGCGCCCTATGACCCGGAGGGGGACTTGCCGCACTGCGGGCTGCTCTCCTTCTTTTTTGCCACTGATGGGGAGCCAAAGGCCAATGAGGATGACGATAACCCGGAAACCTGGAGGGTGCTGCACTTCGATGGCGATCTTGCCTCACTGGTCCGGCAGCCCGCCCCGGAGACGCTGAATGATCGAGTTCGTTTCACCGCCTGCTCTGTGACCTATTCGTGGCGGCTAACACTGCCTCCCGTTGAATTGGTGGAGGAGATGCTGGGATTCACCAATCAGGAGCGCCTGGCGTATATCGATGTTGAGACCAGTACCGATCTCTTCGAGCAGTTTGGCAGCTTTCTTGATATGGACCATCACTTGTTAGGGTATCCCTACGCGCTTGATGGCTCGCCCTTCGTCTCATGCTATCTGGGCGCTCACCACATCACGTACCAGGCTGTAGAAGCCGGTGGGCGAGAGTGGTTTCAACATTTGGAGAAGGAAGCTGCTAAGGAGTGGCGCCTGCTCCTTCAGGTCTACAGCAATGAAGAGGCTGGCATGGATTGGGCAGGTGGTGGCGTGCTGCACTTTTGTATCCCCAAAGAGGCGCTGGCGGCGCGCGACTTCAGCCGGGTCTGGCTGGAGATGCAATTTGTATAGGGCAGGCTGGTGCCTGGGAGGAAATCGGTGCTGCGCATAACCAGCCAGGAGCGACACATGCTCCTGACCGGCTGCGCTGCGATTCGTATAGCCCTCTTCTAGCCACGTTCTCCAGCAGGCATGCTGCGGACGCTCTGGCGAGAAGCCGGGCGGCCATCGCCGCCTGAGCCGTAGGCGCAGTAGGGGCAGACGTTCCACTTGAGTTCCAGCAGGTGTTCGCAGCGTGGGCAGGGACGGCGGAGCTTGGTGCCACAGGACGGGCAGACCTGGAAATCACTTTCGACGCGGTAGTGGCAGGTGGGGCAGGTGGGGCGCTCGGTCATCTCTGCCAGCAGCGATTCTTCTTCAAGCTGCCGCTCGTACAATTCTGCCAGCGTCTGGCGGGGGCGGAGAATCAGGTAGATGAAGAGTCCGCCGACAAAGAACACGGTCACAAGCAAGGTTGCGGCGATTTGCAAGACCATATCCTGGCTGCGGGCGCGAATATCGCGCCAGGTCCAGATAATCAGGCTGGCCCAGAAAACGGCCATGAACGCAAAGAGGAACGACAAGCCAATAACGAGCCATTGCGTTGCGCTAGGTGCTGCCATGACTGGCGCAAATGTCAACGTTAAGAATACAGTATGAAACACGGAAGATACACCCCTTTCGTGATTGCCAGGCACAGCAGTCAGCAGCGGGCAGCTAGATACCATACCATTTGCTGAGATGCCATCCTCTGAATATAACGATATGTCAGTGATTGAGATAACAGGAAAAGAGAAGAGTCACAATTTCGCCTGCCCGCAGGCGGATACGCACACCGTTCTCTGAAAGACGCTTCAGACGCTCCTGTTGTTCCGCTTCTAATGGTTCCTCATCGAGCCGCGCCAGACGGACATCGCGGAAAGCCAGCCCCAGGTGCATCGTGGCTGTTTGCTCTGTCTCCAGCGGATTATAACAGCGCACCAGCAGTGCCTCCTCGCGTTCGGCGCGTTTGATGGCGCTGACCACCAGGGTGCCGGGATGGTGGCTGACCAGGCTGTCCGTCGTCGGCAGCACCCCATCGTGCATCGCTGCCACGACTGCCCGCAGCGGTGACTGGAACGCCTGCGCCTGGTGCTGGACTTCTGCGTTGTCGGCCCTCCAGTCACCTGCATGGGGGATCAGCGCGTACTCAAACGTCCAGACGCCCGGCAATTGGGCCTGCGGGGTGGCCTCCATCGGCCCGGCGTGTCCTCTCCTCGTTGAGAGGTCGCCCCGCGAGAGCCACCCGACGCAGCGTAGCAAGGTTAATGCCAGTGCAGCGCTTTGTTCTTCTGCTGCGGGAATGACTTCGTATTCGGGCAAGCCCTTGTTCAAGAGCGCCAGCCCCAGCTTCCCATCGCTGACATCGACAAAACGTTTCTGCGGTTGGGTGTTAACCGGGCGCTCGATCCAGCTTTCCCAGTTGGCCGGGTCGCCCTCCGGCGGGCTGATCTGCGCGGGACGGCGACGCACCTCAAACGTGCCTTCGGCCTCGGCATAGGCTGCCGTGAAGGGCAGCGGGAAGAGGACGCGCAGCCGGTGATCTTGCGCTGTGTTTTCCACCCTGGTCTGAATATCAATGCGGCGCACGCCAGGCGAGAGGCTCACATCGCTGACGATGGAGCAGCGCACCGTCTCGTCGCTGCGGCGCGAGCGGTCATCGGAGCAGCGGGCTGGCAAGCGATAGTCCAGCGCCACCCGCAGTGTGGCGCGCACCGGCCCTCGCTCCAGCAAGGTGATCTCCGGGGGACGCGCGGGAGTTGTCACCAGCATGTCTTCTGCGAGCGGTGGGCAGTAATTATACAGGTCGCCAACGTCGCCGCTGTCTTCAAAACGATGCAGCCCGGCATAGGTCGCGCCAGTTGTTTTGTCGAGAACAGTCAGGGTGCCGCTGGCCGAATCAACGCTGACGCGATAGAAAGCGTTTTCGATGCTCGTCTCGTCGGCTGCAAGCTCAGCCTCTGGCGCGGCGCTGGCGTCTTCTGGACGCCGGGCGCGTGCCAGGAATGTCGTGTACCCATGCGCGGGAACATGGTGGGCGACGAAGCGCACCGTTTCGTGCAGCGTCTCGCGGATGGTGACGTGGAAATGTTTAAAGCCGGGGCGCCCGGCAATGGCGGTGCCCTCGGCAATCGCGCGCTGGATAGCTTCAGTATCCGGCTCGCCAGAGGTGGCGACGGTAATGTCCACGTTCTCTACCCCCGGCTCAGCGCCTGGGGTGAAATCCAGGCGCAGGATGGAGTAGCCCATGACATGCCCATCGCCTGCCAGACCCAGCATGCTGGCGGCTATCTCGGCATCCAGATCAATCGAGGCCAGTTCTTTGCGGGCGCGATTTACCACTTCTGTGGGCATGATCTGCCCATCGAGATTGGTAATCACCAGATCGTCAGCGCCGGGCTGCGCCTCCAGCGTGCAGGTGACGACATCGCTGCGTATCCCACTGGTTGGATTGAACACGACGATTGGGATGCCGGGCGCAACCTCACCCCGGCCCTCTCCAAAAGTGGAGAGGGAGTGGGAGCGCAAGGCCGACGTGTTGATCTGCCCGGCAAGCTGAGTCAGCTTCTCTTCGATCAGTCCTTCGGCAATCTGCTGGCTCTGGTCGAAGCGGCTGACCATTTCGGCATGCACCTGATCGATGCTGCACCCGCATATGCTGTCGTGCGGCTGGTTGTGGAGCAGATGCCGCCAGGCGACGCGCAAGAATCCGGCGGGATATGGCTCGCCCAGCGCCCATGTCCAGGCGCACAGCGGTTCGGCCACATCGGTTAGCAGATATTCGCAGGCGGCGCTGCGCTGCTTAATCCAGATGCGGGTGGAAAGGACGCCCGGCAAGAGGGGAGAAATCTGGCCGCTGCGCCATTCGCCGCTGAACGTCTCCAGCGTGGGGTTGGCGCGCTGGATGGCGGCAACATACTGGGGAAGCGTCCCGATGGTGATCTGCGTGCCGTTCAGCCGGGCGTTGGCGGCGGCAATGACGGCAGGCAAGCCCTCTTGTGGCTCTAAATGATCGGAGCCGTTCATGAGGAGCAGGATGCCGGTGGTACTTTTGGGTGCAAGCGCGTCCTGCATGATCCGCAGGCGAGCGAGAAAATCGTCCACGTTCAGCGGCAGGTCGCGGGCGTTGGAATAGCCGATGGGATCGGCCAGGTGCAGGACCAGCACGCGCGAGCCGTCCGGCGCGGTCCACCAGAACTCGCTCTGGCGCACCTCCGCACCAACGCCGCGCCAGAAGATGGCGTTATCGATGCCAAAGCCGCGCAGAATCTGGGGAAGCTGGGCGATATGCCCGAAGGTATCGGGCACGTAGCCAACTTTCATCACACCGCCATAGGCCGCGCCGATCTCCGCGCCCAGCAGCAGATTGCGAATCAGCGATTCGCCGCCCACCAGAAATTCATCTGGCTGAAGATACCAGGGGCCGATCAAAAGGCGGCCAGCTTGTGCGTGAGCGCGCAGGCGCTCCGCGTTCTCCGGGCGGATTTCCAGATAATCTTCCAGCACGATGGTTTGGCCGTCCAGCATAAAGCAGGTGAAGGCCGGATCGTGATCCAGCACATGCAGCACTTTATCAACCGCGCGCACCAGACGCATGCGGAACTGCTGGAAGGTTTGGTACCATTCGCGGTCCCAATGGGTATGGGGTACCAGGATCAGTTCATGTACTCTTGGCATCGATGGCTCTTTGGTGGTTCGGCCAGTAGATTTGCCGAACTGGTTAGAAAAACGTGTTGGTATCTCACAATGGCAGTAGAGTTGGTGTTCCCATTATAGCGGATGCCGGGCGGGCGTGGCAAGCACCAGAGTGCTAGCCCAAACACCCTCTGGCGTGTTTGGGAAGAGATGTCTCATTTCTCCAGGAGGCATCACACCCTGAATGGGACGATCTCAGCGGCGCAAAGCGCTGGAGCGCGTGTCGGGAATCTGGTCAGGGTGCGCGCGCTATCCGCTGAGATTGCAGCAGGAGTGATCGTCGTGACAAACACGGGACAAATTGTGTTCAGTGGGCAGATAGCGGCGCAGACGCAGGCTACCTTTCAGGTCCAGACTGGAGCTATCATCGTGACCTTGCCTGCGCAGGCCAGTTTTACTGTGACAGCGAAAAGCGATGTAGGAGAGATCACGAGTGCCTTTGCGGGGGTCAACGTGCAGAGGGACGGAGTGGGAGCAACGGCGAGTGGCACCGTAGGTACGGGGCCAGCAGCACACCTGATGCTTACGACGCATGTGGGCGCGATCACGTTGAACAGCCAATAGCAGCGTCACACGCTTTGTCTCATGCTCCGGGGCGCGGCGTGTAAAGCGGCCCCGGAGCAGCTTGACTGAGCAAAGTATACCTGGTTGCTGGCGCCGTTGTCAAGCAGAAGCCAGCCCCTTTTGTGGAATTGTCACCAGATGATAACCTCTCGTAACGCCCCCATTGCCCCCGCTGCGCTATCTTCAGAGGGAAACACCTATTAGAGTTCCATCCCTACATGCGTGCAATTGTGGTAGTGACGCCGTGAGCGTTGTCTCTCTGTCGGGATGCGCAAAGCATCTCTCAAACTGAAAGCGAGGTCTCTCATGATGTGGTGGTATGGTCCCGGATGGGACGGGATGCTGTGGATGGGGCTGGGGTCGTTGTTCTGGTTGGTTCTGCTGGGGCTGGCGATCTGGCTGCTGGTCCGCTGGCTTACCAGGAGTACGGCCTCCACGATGTCCCAGGTTCCCCCGGCGCCCCCCAATTCGCCCTCTGCCCTGGAAATCCTGCGCCAGCGCTATGCGCGTGGTGAGATCGATACGCCAACTTTCGAGGCCATGCGAGAGCGGCTCCAGGCCACGCCGGAGCGTGACGAACAATTCCAGCGCGTCTGAACGGGCGATGCGGCCAGGCAGCGCCGGGCAAAGGAGCAGGCTTTGGTCTCAAGCCTGCTTGTCTGCGCCAATTTTTCCATCGCCCTTTTGTCAGGCTGTGAGAAACTCCCTGATGTATGTATTGACCAGGGTGGGCTGCTCGTGGATCACCCAATGCGAGCCATCCGGGATGCGTTTGATGGTCAGATTAGGAACAAACTGTTCCAGCCCGTTGAGATTGCCAGTCAGCAGCGCGGTGTCTTGCTCGCCCCAGATGACGAGCGTTGGCACCTGTACTATCCAGGTACGCCGCTCTCTGGGTGGATTGCCTGGCGCGGTCTGCCCTTCTGCCCTCGCCTGGGAAGCGCGCGGGACGCGATAGAGATTTAAGCCGCCGGTCAGCGAACCTGGCTGTGCCCAGGCAGCAAGATATGCCTGGCGATCTGCTTCAGAAAAGATGTCATTCCAGAGATGCTCACCCAGAAAGCGCTCGCGCAGCAGCGCGTAGTTATCGGCGGCGAGCAGTTGCTCGGCCTGGGGGCTGCTGAGGAAGTTCATGTACTGGCTTGCCTGCTGCTGCGCTGGATTGGTGTTCAATTCGCGGCCAAAGATGGCCGGGTGCGGCGAATTGATGATAATCAGCTTCTCGACCAGCGCCGGATAGGCGGCGGCAAAGACCCAGGCAGCGGCGCCGCCCCAGTCATGACCTACCAGCGTGAACTTCTCGTACCCCAGGTGCGCGGCCAGCGCCCGAATATCTTCGACCCGATGCTGCATCTGGTACTGTTCGATCTCAGCCGGTTTTGACGAGAGGTTGGTGCCGCGCATATCGAGCGCGACGGCCTGATGGTCGCGTCCGAATTCGGCAAGCTGCGCTTTCCAGGCGTACCAAAACTCTGGAAAGCCGTGCAGGAACAGGAGCAATGGCCCGGTGCCTTCGGTCACGTAATGCAGGCGCTGGCCGTTCACCTCGGCGTAGGCATCTTTCAAGGGTGTTCCTCGCTTTCTCTTTGGGGCGCTTGATGATTACGCTTTGCCAATCATTATAGGCTATCTGAGGCAAAGCGAAGAAGGTACAATAGGGGAGCCTGCTACGCGGTAAAATGTAGGGTGCTTTATATGGAGATAAGCTCATGTTCAGAAGTGTGCGCCCTATGTATCATAAGGGAAGGCAGGGCCATCAATGGAGATTACGCGCTGGCAAGAAGCAAAACAGCCGGATGAACATGATTTGCGCAGCCGAATGACGGCAGAGGGCTTATCGCCGCATAGCTGGTCGAATGGGCCAGGAGATAAGTACAGCGTGCATAGCCACAGTTATACGAAGGTGCTTTACTGCGTGCGCGGCGGCATTCGTTTTACTTTGCCGGATCGAGGGGAGAGTATTGATCTGGGGCCGGGAGATCGCATGGTCTTGCCCGCCGGAACGCGGCATGGAGCCATCGTTGGCCCGGCGGGCGTGACCTGCATCGAAGCGCCCAGGTATGAGGCTCGTGACTAAACCGCCAAGGGGGTATCGTCACGCCTGTTACTGGTGTGGGTGCGGGTGCATATCAGTGTAGAGGGCGACTTTATTGCCGGTGGGGTCGGCAAAGACAGCCCACCAGCCGACATTGGGGATTTCGGTCTTGCCCATGACGGTTTTGCCGCCGTGCTTTTCAACGCTGGCAAGCGAGGCGTCGATGTCATCAGTGCCGATATAGATCAGCACTTCGCCAGCTTTATAGCCGAGGCCCATGCCCCCTCCAACCTTGACGAAGCCGCCGCCGGGGCCGCCCTCAGCCCGGAACATGGTGTAATCGAAAGTGGGGTCTGTCTCGACTTGCCAGCCGAAAGCGTCTGCGTAGAACTGACCGGCAGCTTTGGGGTCGTTGCCAGGGATGTCAATGTGGACGACAGGATGGTTGGACACGAATGATGCTCCTTTCGATAGGTCATGTATGGTGGTTGTTATGAGCCGCTCCTAGTATAGAACATAAGTTCCATTATGTCAAGGGGCGCATGAATTTTTGGAGGGCGATGGGAAAGTCATGCAGCGCAGAGCCTGGCGGCTCAAGATCGCGGCGAGAGGGCCTACGCGGGCCGCAGGCCCTCTCGCGGCCTGGGGTGTGGCCTGTGCGCGTGCCTGGGGCGGGGCTGGGGAAGCCTGCGGAGGCAGGCTTGGCGGGCGCCAGCCATCCAGGCGCGCGCTTACCCGCCAGCCCCCAGGAATTTTGCAGGAGGTTGTGTATCCGGTGAACGAGGCGATTGCAAGGCGCCTGGGCATGATGTAGCCGCTTTTGGGGAATTACCCGCTTGACAGGCAGTGGGTCTGCGGCTATTCTTTAGGGCAGAGGCGTATTTTTTTCTCCCAGTTCAGAGATGCCGTTCCAAAGGGTGTATTTTTTACCTACAGAAAGAGAGTTCGCTGATGGGCAGACTCGATGGACGAGTCGCGTTTGTAACAGGCGCCGGGCGCGGCATTGGCGCAGCAACGGCGCTCCGTTTGGCCGAAGAGGGCGCGAAGGTCGCGCTGGCGGATGTCGATCTGGAGGGCTGCGCGCAGGGCGTCAGCGAGATTGAGAAACTGGGCGGTGGGGCGCTGGCGGTCGCGTGCGATGTCTCCAATGCGGATGCAGTGCAGCAGGCTGTCGATCAAGCAGCCAGCACGTTTGGGCGGCTCGATATTCTGGTCAATAACGCCGGGATTACCCGCGATAACCTGCTCTTTAAGATGAGCGAGGCGGAGTGGGATGCGGTGATGAACGTCCATCTGAAGGGCGCGTTTCTCTGTTCGCGGGCAGCCCAAAAGTATATGGTAGAGCAGCGCTACGGGCGCATTGTCAGCCTCTCGTCCACCTCGGCGCTGGGCAATCGCGGCCAGGCAAACTATTCGACGGCCAAGGCGGGGCTGCAAGGCTTCACGCGCACGCTGGCGGTGGAGCTTGGGCCGTTTGGGATTACCACCAACGCGGTGGCGCCGGGCTTTATTGATACCGAGATGACACGAGCGACGGCGCGGCGGCTGGGGCTGACGCCGGAGCAGATGATCGAAGATGCCAGCAAGCGCATTCCCGTGCGGCGCGTCGGACAGCCGCGCGATGTTGCCAATGTGATCTGTTTCCTGGCCTCGGAAGAGGCGGGCTTTGTGAACGGGCAGATTATCTATGTGGCCGGCGGCCCAGGGCGCAGCGACTAGCAAAGCATCCGGCGAATAAATTCGCCGCTACAGGCGTCTCGCCAGGAAACCCGCGCTGCGGGTTGGGGCGAGCGCCATAGCGTGAGGCTGGGGTCGGCGCTGCCGATTTGGTGGCCGAAGGCCCTTAGCGGCGATTTTAATCGCCGGGTCCTGGTGGCCGAAGGCCCTTAGCGGCGATTTTAATCGCCGTGTCCAGGAGGATACCAACTATGCAGCTTGGCGAACTGGTGGCACGCGCGGCAGCGCGCTTTCCCGACAAAGCCGCCATCTTGTTCAAAGATCAGAAGATCAGCTACAGTGAGTTGAATGCGCGGGTTAATCGTGTGGCGAATGGGCTGGCGGCGCTCGGCATCAAGCCTGGTGATAAAGTTGCTTTGTATATCCACAATCTGCCGCAGTTTGTGGAAGCGTTTTATGGGGCGCAGGTCTGCGGCGCGACGGTCATTCCCATGAATGTGATGTACAAAGCCGGCGAGATTCAGTACATTATGAGCGACGCGGGCGTGAAGGCTATCATTACGCTGGCCCCGTTCTATCCGAATGTCCAGGCGATCCGCGATCAGGTGCCAACATTGGAGCATGCGATTGTGCTGGGCGCAGAAGCCCTGCCGGGCGCGCTGCTCTGGCACCAGGCGTTTGCCGGGCAATCGGACCAGGCCACACCAGCGGCGGGTGATGAGGAGGATGTAGCCGTCATTCTCTACACATCGGGGACGACTGGCAAGCCCAAGGGGGCGATGCTGACGCACAAGAACCTGATCGTGAATATCGAGCAGGTTGGTGCGCTGCCCCGTCTCAAGGTTGGCGAGGAGGATGTTGTCTGGATCGGGCTGCCCCTCTTCCACAGCTACGCGCTCAGCGTTGGGATGAACGCGGGCATTTATCATGCAGCCACGCTCGATATTATGGAGCGCTTTGATCCAACCGCCTCGTTGGAGATGTTCCAGAAAGATAAGATCACGATTCTGCTGGCGGCGCCACCAATGTATGTGGCCTGGGTGAATCACCCGGCGGCCAGTTCTTATGATCTCTCCTCAATTCGTGTCGCCAGTTCGGGCGCAGCGGCGCTGCCGGTGGCCGTGCTGGAGAAGTTCAAGCAGTTGACGGGCGTGGACATCATGGAGGGCTATGGCCTGACGGAGACCGCGCCGGTAGCGACCAGCAACGGCGCCGGGCCGGTCACAAAGCCTGGCTCCATTGGCCCGGCGATTCCGCAGATGGAGATCAAGATCGTTGACGACAACGACAACGAGGTGCCGGTCGGTCAAATTGGCGAGCTGGTCTGTCGTGGCCCTAATGTGATGAAGGGCTATTTCAACAAGCCAGAGGCCAATGAAGAAGCGTTCCGCAACGGCTGGTTCCATACCGGCGATATGGCGCGCGTGGACGAGGACGGCTACTACTACATTGAAGACCGCAAAAAGGATATGATTCTCGTATCCGGCTTCAACGTCTATCCGCGCGAAGTGGAAGAGTTCCTGTTCCGCCATCCCAAGATTGCTGACGCTGCTGTGGTGCAGGCGCCGGATGAATACCAGGGCGAATCGGTGCTGGCTTTTGTCGTACTCAAGCAAGGCGAGACGGCCACCGAGCAAGAGATCATTGATTACTGTCGGAATGGAATCGCCGTCTTTAAGTGTCCGCGCCGCGTGGAGTTCCGCACCGAGCTGCCCAAGAATATGACCGGCAAGGTGCTGCGCCGCGAACTGCGCGAGGAGGCGGCACGGCTGGCCGCCGAGCGCAAGAAGGGGTAAGCATGAGTAGCTCTGCTCAGCAAATTGGCGCCTTGACGCTGGGGCAACTGGCCGAGACGCCGGTGGATGAGGTGCTGGCGATTATCGATGAAGAAGAGACGCGCCTGCCAACGCCGCAGGAACTGTATCAGCGCTGGGAGCGCCAGCAGTGGCGCGCCTATGACATTGATTTCTCCGAGGATAAAGCGCAGTGGGCGGCGCTGGTGACGCCGGATGTGCGTCCAATGCGTTTAGCTGGACTATCCGCCTTTTTCGTGGGCGAGGCCAGCGTGACCGATACGCTGGCGCCAGTTTGCGCGGACATGCCGGGGGAAGCCGAGCGCATCTTTCTGGCGACGCAGCTTGTTGACGAGGCGCGCCATGTGGTCTTCTTCGAGCGCTTTTTCCGCGAGGTGATCGCGCTGCCGGGCGAGCGGCTGGAAGATGTGCTGGCGGAGGCGCGCCCGTTTGTGCGTCCCGCGACGGCAACCATGCTGCTGGAAGTGCTGCCGGAGGCGACCAGCCGGGTGCAGCGCGAGCCGGGCAATCTGGAGGCGCTGGTCGAGGCGGTGACGGTCTATCATATCTTGATCGAAGGCGCTATGGCATTGGCCGGGCAACGTGGTATGCTGAATACGTACCGTCAAATGCAGGTGCTGCCAGGCTTCCGCGCCGGATTTACAGCGGTGGCGCGGGATGAATCGCGGCATGTGCTTTTTGGCATGGGCTTTTTGCGCCGGATGGCTCAGCAGGATGCGCGCTATGGGCGGCTGGTGGAAGCGGTGGTGCGTCGCCACGCGCCGATGGTCTGGGAGGCGCTGTCTCCGGCACCTGAGATGATTCCAACGATTCTGGCAAATGGTGGCAACCCGCATGAAACATCGGAGTTCGCTTTCAACTCGCTGCGCAAGAAACTGCGGGTGATGGGCCTCTCTCCTGACCTGCCCGCCGTTGCGTAGTTCGGCGAATACTGAGGCGCAGCCAGTAGTGCCGACCTCACCCCGGCCCTCTCCACGAGTGGAGAGGGCGTCGGAGGGTGAGGTCGTCAGGGGCGAATGTATTCGCCAGCGGGGCGCGAAAGGGAAGAGTATGATAACGGCGCTGGTATTAATCAATGTCCTGCGCGGGGAGATCAATCGCACGGCGCAGGAACTCCTGGAGATTCCAGGAGTGGCAGAAGTGTATTCGGTCACGGGCGAGTATGATCTGGTCGCTGTCTTGCATCTGAAGCAGTATGAAGACCTGGCAGATGTGGTGACGGAGCGGATGATCGGGCTATCGGGCATCACCAAAACCCATACGCTCATGGCGTTCAAGGTCTATTCTAAGGAAGACCTTGAGCAAGCCTGGGACATTGGTGTGGAATAGATAAGCCCTCCACAGGGCGGCTTCCTGTGGGGCAAACCTGCTGGGCGGGCTGCTGGTATTGGCCCGACCGGCTGGCGTTTCCTTTTCTCTCTTGTCGGGCGATAGGACGCACTTGTAGGTTGGTGTGTTTTTGAGGCTGCGGCCTTACCTGATGCCATATCCGGCTGAAGGGTGTGGCGCAGCGCCAATGTCTTCACTGGCAGAAGTGGGGCTGATGTGAAGCGACAGAGCGGCAGAATGGCGTTGTATTGTGATTGCTCGTTTGTTGGAAGGGGAACCAAAATGGAATTGAACCTGGACGACCTGGAAGATCAACGCGCGCGGTTGGTCCGGCAAATACAGGACGCTGAAGAAGCGCGCGATAACGCCGGGCATGTGGCAGTGGCACAATTTGACGATCACCGCGAGCGGGTGAACGCGGAACTGGCGCAACTGCGCCAGCAGTTGACCTGGATAGAGCGTGAGATTGGGCAGGTCAAGGCGCTCAAACGTCCCGCTGCGCAGGATGCCATTGAAGTGGGGCATGTGGTGACACTGCAAATTGGCGAAAATCAGCCTGGCGATTATGTACTGGTGAAAGATTTTGGTGGACGGCCCGTTGGCGAAGCCAAGACGCTTTCCACCCAATCGCCCATCGGTGCGGCGCTCCTTGGGCGCTCACCTGGCGAAATCGTGACTGTCGAAACACCTGGCGGTATGCGCACGATTAAGATCGTGGCGATTCACTAATTTTTGAGGGCACAGTACCTGGATATTTCTCACCTGTCGTCTCTGTCGCAACCCCGGAAGGGAGTTATCGAGCATGGAACATGTCCTCGGCGGCTGGTTGATCGCTCGCGCGCTCAAACGAGAGGGCGTAGAGGTGGTATTTACGCTGAGCGGCGGGCATATTGCGGCGATTTATGATGGCTGTGTGCGCGAGGGCATCCGCGTCATGGATACCCGGCACGAGCAGGCGGCTGTACACGCCGCCGAGGGCTGGGCAAAAGTAACACGTCGGCCAGGCGTGGCGCTCATCACTGCGGGACCGGGCGTGACCGATGGGGTTACGGGCCTGGCAAATGCCTATCTGGCTGGCAGCCCGATGATCGTCTTTGGCGGCGCGGCGCCGGTCCATCAATGGGATCGCGGCGCGCTGCAAGAGATGGGCGCGATTGAACTGGTGCGCCCCATTACCAAATGGGCGCGAACCATTGTCGAGACCGGACGCCTGGAGGAGTACGTTGGCTTTGCGTACCGCCAGGCGACCAGCGGCAAGCCCGGCCCGGTCTTTCTGGAATGCCCGATGGATGTCCTGAATAACATTATCCCGGAAAGCCAGGTGACGCATCTGGGCGAAGGCTATCGCGCAGAGGGCAGGCAGCATGGCGATCCAGTGCTGGTGGAGCGTGCGGCAGCGATCTTGCGCCAGGCGGAGCGCCCGGTGATTATGGCGGGCACGGCGGTCTGGTGGTGCGATGCGGCAGCTTCCTTGCGCGCTTTTGCTGAGCGCGTGCAGGCGCCCGTTTTTCTGAATGGCGGAGGGCGCGGCAGTCTGCCGCCCGATCATCCGCTGTTCTTCTCGCTGGCGCGCCGCACGGCGCTGGGCGGCGCGGATACGATTGTCCTGGTCGGGACACGGCTGGATTTCCGGCTCAACTTTGGCGAGCCGCCGCTGATTCCAGAAGACGCCAAAATCATCTGGCTGGATGTGGCGCCGGAGGATATTGGTGTCAATCGCGGCGCGCAGGTCGGGCTGGCGGGGGATGTCGGGGCGGTGATGAGCCAGATTGTCGACGCGCTGGAAAAGCCGCTCTGTCACGACGAGTGGCTGGGCGCGGTGCGCCAGGACGAGCAGCAGAAGGCGCTGGCGGATGAAGCCCTCTTGCGCTCAGATCAGATCCCGATTCATCCCATGCGGCTGTGCGCCGAGATTCGAGATTTTCTTGACCGCGACGCCATTGTTGTGGGCGATGGCGGCGATATTGTCAGCTTTGGCGGGCGCGTGATTCAAATGTATGAGCCGGGCCACTGGCTGGACCCCGGCCCGATGGGCTGCCTGGGCGTAGGCACCGGCTACGCGATTGCAGCCAGGCTGGCAAAACCGGATAAGCAGGTGTTGATTCTGCACGGCGATGGGGCGTTTGGGCTGAATGGGATGGAGTTTGAGACGATGGCCCGCCATAAGCTGCCGGTGGTTTCGGTGATAGGCAACGATGGCCTCTGGGGGCAAATTGCCCATCCCCAGAAAGACGCGCTGGGCCACGCCACAGCGGCAGAACTGGCGCCCAAGATTCGCTATGATCGCATGGTGGAAGCGCTGGGCGGCTATGGCGAGATGGTCGAGCGGCCAGAGGATATTCGTCCGGCGCTGGAACGTGCTTTTGCCTCCGGCAAGCCAGCGTGCATCAACGTGATTACCGATCCAACGGCGCGCTATGGTCGCAGCACCAACGCGGCGTACTGATGGGATGGCCTGTCATCTCGCAGCGCTGCTGAGGGAACTGGCGCTGCGGAAGCGCTCAAGCCGGATATGCTATACTGGCAATTGCTTATCCGGCAAAGAGTTCTCTTGTATCTTGAGAAAAAGTGAGGGCCGGGGTACATGGGCAAGCTGTTGGAACAGCTTCGGGCTGACCTCTATTCGGCAAATACGGATCAGCAGGTCGCGGCGGCGCGCCAGCTTTGCGAGCAGCGCGATTGGGACGCGCTGCCAGAATTACTACGCCTGCTGGCGCAGGATGAATGTGGCTTTTCGGTAGCGCAGGCGCTGCGTGCCTATGGCCCGGAAGTGTGCGATCCGGTTGGCTTGCTGCTGATGGATGAGCGCAAAGCCGTGCAATATCGTGCGGCGTGGGTGCTGGCGGCCTTTGGCGATCAGCGCGCCATCAAGCCCATGCTGGCGGCTCTGAGCGAACCGTTTTTCAACGAGCAGTTTATCCCCACGTTGAGCCGGATGGGTGTGCCGGACTTTGATCGCATCCTGGCGCGCGAGCTTTCCCGGCACCGCCAGTCCACTGACCACGCTTCAGCGCGCTTTCGCGCCGCCGCCTTCTTCTGGGCGCTTATGCAGATGCGCTCACCAGCAGCGCTGGAACTGGCCCCGCTCTTCACACAGGAAACGCATGATCCGCTGGTGCGCCAGCGCGCCCAGCAATACCTCAACGTTGTCGGCCAGGAGCGCCGCGAGCAGGCAGGCTAGCCCGACTGCCCCCGGCGTTGGTTTCCAGCTATGGGACGCTGGCGAGTTAATCGCCAGCCGTTACCCCGGTTTTCTCTTCGGCAGCGTCGGGCGCGGCTGCCTTGGCAGCGTCCTCAGCCGTTCCTGCCTCGTCATCGGCCAGCACCGCGCTCTCCTCGACGCGGGCCTCGGCCTCCGCTTCAGCGGCCAGCGCGCTAGCTCCTTCGGCATCCTCGCCCTTCACTTTTGCGGCGGCTGCGAGCTTGCCAGATTTGGCTGCCGCAGGCTCCGGCTTTCTAGCTGTTTTTGCGGGCGGCGGGTCTTTGCTGCTCCTGGCCTGGTGATGGCGGTCCGCTTTAGCGTCCAGGGCGAGTATCTGCATTGCCAGGGTGTTGAAGTCGCGCTGGACGTTGATAAAGTGTTCTTTCAGTCCGGCAAATTGGACGTGCCCGTTGCGGAAGCGAATCCAGACGCGGCGCTGAGGGAAATAGAAGGTGACGCACAGGCTCAGAATCAGCAGGGACGAGATCGGCCAGATAAGCGGCGAGCCAGCATCTTTAGTGATGAGCAGCACCGTGCCGCGCTGGACGGTTTTAACGTTCAGTGTCCAGCCTTTGAGTTTGAGCGGCTGGCCGAGCTGGCGCGCTGCCAGCGCGTGGCTGCAATCGAGATCGCTCTGCGAAAGATCAATCACAGGTGAGCTGCCGCCTGCGGGGGCAAAGCCGCAGAAGTCTGGCTTCCCGTTGATGTCAGTGCCATTAACGACCACGACCCAGCCGGTGGGCGCCAATGTGGCATCCACGTTCATGACCGCCTGAAGGTTAGGTATCGGGATGTCCTCCCCCAGATTTACCTGAAAGGTATCGCCAGTGTTTGGATTGACCTCATTTAAGCTCTGGTCAAGAACCGGCTTCTGGTTGAAGATGATGTTGCCTTTATCATCGGTGATGACGATCCAGGCGTACATGATAAATGATGCCTGGTGAAAGGTGACGCCCTGATAAGTCAGGGGGTCATTGACGCGCACCCGCTGCTGTGCCACCTGGCGGCCATCCTGGAAGAGGGTCACATCGGTATAGAAGTCGGTGGGCTGGCCGGTTTTGGGATCAAAGGTGGCAACAAACTTATCGGCGCGATACTCGATATTATGGGGCGTGCCAATAGGATAGACGACGCCCGATTCGCCATCGGGCAGCGGCTGGGTATAGCTGAAACCGGCCAGGCTTTGCAGGTAATTGAAGATTGGCGCGGGCAGGATGCGCTGCGCCATACTGTTCTGCCCGAAGCCCTGCCAGTCGGTGATGACAGTTGCCAGCATCAGTGCGACCAGGCAGGCGTGGAAGACAAAGGTGGAGAGCGTGGCCCAGCTATTCTTATAGGCATACAGATAGGTGGCGCCGTTCGCGCTGCCTTCTTTGACCAGCACGCGGTAATGTCGCTTGCGGAAAAAGCGCCGGATGCCCTCAACATCCTGGTCGGTATCGAACTCCTGGCGGGCCAGCGCGTTTTGATAAAAGCGCTCGTTGGTGCGCACCGCCGGATGGCGAAAGTTGTACCAGATGCCCGGCGCGCGGTTCATGGTGCAGACAGCTACGTTGACCGCCAGCAGCGCCATCAGCGTTCGGAAATACCAGCTTGAAAAGATGGTAAAGAACCCAAGGTTATTGAAGATGGTGGCCCATGCCTGGCCGTATTTGCCGACCATTTCCTGCTGGACCCAGGCAGCATAATCGCTGGGCGAAGAGGTAATCTCGACAGGGGCCTGGATCACGATAATGCCAATAATGCAGACGATGGCGATCAGAGCGATCAGGACAATCGCTGTTTTTACCGAGCTAAACAGCCCCCACAGGGAGTTGATGGGGTGCTTGAGAAAGCGCCCATAGCGGCTTGCGCGTCGGCGGGAGTGCGCGGGTTTCAAGTCGGCGCGCTTGCGGACAATGCGTGGAGCATGTGTTGTTGCCATCTGTAAATGCTTTCCTGCGCTGGTATGCGTATATTCGGCGGCGCTGTCCGCCGGGCTGAGTGTCGGCAAGGCACCCCTGGCAGCCTTGCCAACTACAGCCGGAAAGCGCAGCGCGTTCTTGACGATGTTGTTACCCTGACTATTATAGTGAAGTCAGCAAATGCGCGCAAGGTCAAGAACCTGGCGATAATCCTTCAGATGTAGGAAAAGGAGAAGCCTCGTGACGAGAGATATAGAAATGCTGGACAGGGCAGCGGCACAGGCGGGCTTCCGTATCGGCGTTTTTGGGCTGATTATCGAGGATGGCAAGGTGCTGTTGGGAAGGCGGCGCGATATTGACTGGTGGAATCTGCCGGGGGGTGGCATGGAGTCGGGCGAGACGGTGGATGAGGCGCTGCGCCGCGAGGTGCTGGAGGAAACCGGCCTGGTTGTGCGCGTGGGGCGATTGGTTGGCGTCTATTCCAAGCCGCAAAAGCAGGAGGTGGTGCTGGCTTTTCTCTGCGAGGTGGAAGGAGGCACGCTGATGGAGACGGAAGAGATCGTTGAGTGCCGGTATTTTGCGCCGGACGCGCTGCCGCCGAACACGCTCCCCAAGCATGCCGAGCGGGTGCGCGATGCGTTTCTGGGGCAGCCAGAGGCGATTGTGCGCGCCCAGCGCTCCAGCACGCAGGAAGATCAGCGCCTGCCGGGAAAGTAAAGTCATCTGGCGAAAGATTCACACTGGACAGGCGCGCCCACATACCCTATAATTTGGAAGGGCAGTGAGGCAATCAGGCGGCCAATAAAGGAAAGAAGGAAGGTCTTGCATAGAGGTGTATGCTATGGGCAGTGGGCTGCTTTTGGCTGGCACCCAGAAAGAGATAAGGAAATCCGGCATGGCAACGATTTTAGTGGTTGAGGATGAGCCTCTGATTGCCGGGCTGCTGCGTGAGACGTTGAGTTTCGAGGGCTACACGCCGATTATCGCTCATACGGGCGAGGAAGCGGTTCATATTGCTCTGCGCGAGACGCCCCATCTGGTGATTCTCGATATTATGCTGCCCGGTATGGATGGCTTTGAAGTGGTGAAGGCGCTGCGCGCCAATCTGAAGACCGCCCATATCCCTGTGATTATCCTGAGCGCCCGCCATGATACCGCAGACAAAGTGCGGGCCTTTGAGCAGCGGGTTGACGATTACCTCACCAAGCCCTTTAACAACGATGAACTGCTGGCGCGTATCCGTACCCAGCTTCGGCATGTCCAGGAGAACTGGCTGCATCCACTGACCGGCTTGCCCGGCGGCGTGCAGGTGGAGCGGGCGATCATGAGCCTGTTACAGCAGGGCGTGCCCTGGAGCCTGCTCTATCTCGATCTCAACAACTTCAAGGCATACAATGATCTCTATGGTTTTTTACATGGCAATGAGATGATTCGCGTCGTTGCGCGCATCAGCCTGGATGTTGTCCGGCGGCTGGGGAATGAGACGGATTTTGTCGGCCATGTGGGCGGCGATGATTTTGTGGTGGCAACCACGCCCGACCGCGCGGTGGACATCTGTGAAGCGCTGATGGAGGGGTTTGACCGCGCCAGCCAGTTGTTCTATACCGAAGAGGACCGGCGGCGTGGCGCGATGGTCTCCACAGATCGGCGCGGGAAGACGCATCTGTATCCACTGGTGGGCCTGGCAATTGGCGTTGTGACCAACGAGCATCGGCCTGTGGCAAGTATCGAGGAAGTGAGCCGCGTGGCGGCTGAGGTGAAGAAAAAGGCCAAAGAGGCGGAACACAGCGCCTATTATATTGATCAGCGTGGCTCGCAGTATTCACCGCGCCCGGAGTATCGCCTGGCTCCAGAGCCGACGCCGCTCGACCTGGGTTAGCATATCTATCATGGGGCCTCTTGTGCAGCATCCAGCAGGCGGCAATGCAGGCACGTCATTCATCAGCAGGCTTCTGAAATGAGAGCAGCAGGTCAACAGAGCGCTTGCGAATCAGCCATTCGTCGATGCCGGGGGGTGGCGCAGTGCCCTGGGGATAGGCGCGCAGGCGTAAAGCGGAAATATCCGGCGAATGGAGATTCTTCCATTCGCGGGCGATCTGTTGAAGTCGGCGCAGGGCGGTGGTGCTGCCGTAGAGGATGGCCTGGTTAAGTCCGGCGTCATCGGGGCTGCTGCTTGCAGAGCGCAGCAGTGCGAGGCCGGGCTGATGGCTGAAGCGCGCGGCCAGCGGCCCAAAAGATGGTCCATTGTTTTGCTCCAGCGCTGGATGGCTCAGCACCCCTCCGGCCCAGCCCTCAAATCCCCAGAGCGCATGCCCGGACCAGGCATAGAGGGTTTCTGCTTCCCCATAGCGCAGTTCAAGATACGCCAGCAAGGCACGCGCCGGGCCATCCAGATGGAGATCGCGCGTTTCATGTGGCCCGCTGAGCAGGTGCAGGACATCGCGGCGCACTTCAGCGGAGAGGTTCAGCGGTGCGCCAAACACGTTGAGTTCCCAGCGATGCGCGCTGGCATGTGTGGTTACAACGGCCAGCGGCGCGGTGCGCTCTGCTGCCATCGCCTGGTCGCCGCGCAGCGGAATAAAGAACGCATGCGCGGCGGCAGCGCTCTCCAGATAGCCCTGCTGCTTGACCAGCGCCAGCGAGACCTGCCCGCGCTGGTGGCGATGAATCTCTAATGGCAGCACCAGTCGCCCGCCCGGCGCAAGTTGGCTGATCCAGGCAGGCGCGATGTCGTCAGCGGCAACGGTTAATTCGATGCGGTCGAAGGGCGCGAACGCCTGAGCGCCCTCCACGCCGTCGGCGCACAGGACGGTCACACCTTCATAGCCCGCGCTGGCAAGATTCTGCCGCGCCTGTTCCACAATATCAGGCTCGATGTCTACAGTGATTACCGCGCCTGGATCGCCAATCAGTTCAGCCAGCAAGGCGGCGTTATAGCCGGTGCCCGCGCCAATTTCCAGCACGCGCAGGCCAGGGCGCAGATCAAGCTGCTCCAGCATAATCGCCATCATGGATGGGGCCGAGGAGGAACTCAAGGGCGCGCCCTGGCTGCTGCGTTTGGTGACGATAGCCTCATCGGCATAGATGTGTTCCAGCCCTTCGCGGATGGCAATGTCTGGCAAAAACAGCTCACGGGGCACTCTCCGCAGCGCCTCCTCCAGAGCCGCATTATGCAGCACGCCCTGTGCTTTAAGCTGCTCGATCAGTTGACAGCGCAGCCGCAGCGATTTGGCGCTCAGGTCTTCATCGCTATCAGGTGGCAGCCCTGTGTCGTCTGGGGGGGCCGTCTGCCGGGGCTGTGTGGCTGATGGTTCGCCTGCCGGGGGTTGCTCTTCGCCCATGCGTTTTCCCCCTGAAAGGGGTTTTTCTTCTGTAAACATACCATATATCTAGCTGCCCTGATGTTCGGTGAGAGGCTCCATCAGGAAGGTCAGCTCGGTGTGGCCGACACGAATCTGATCGCCCGAACGCAGCACAGTAGGCGCTGTGAGCAGCACGCCGTTGAGGAAGGTGCCGTTGCCGCTGTTGAGATCGGTCAGCAGGAAGGCGGTAGGCGCGCGATGGATAACAGCATGCTGGCGCGAGACCCGCCGGTCATCTGCCAGGCAGAGATCGCTGTCGGGCAGGCGACCAATGGATGTTGAATCTTTGGTCAGCACCCATTCGGTTGTCTGGCCGTCCTGGGTACAGATCAGCCGCGCGCGCGCGTTGCCAGGCGTCAGCAGCGGCCCGGATGGCCGCCGTTCGGCGGGCGCGCTGATCTTCGTGACCGATGGTTTTGGGCGCACAGCAGGCACAGGCAGCGTTGAGGAGGGTCTATTTGGCTGCGCCGGGGCGGGCGTCTCTGGTCTGGGGAGCGTTGGGATCAAGGCCGTCAAAGTGGCGGAGAAAGTCTGCTCGGCAACGGCGCGTACATCGAAACGCCGCAGAACGTCGGGGATGCGGGCGCCAAAGCGCAGGTTACAGCCATGCTCAAAGGCGCGCAGGAAACGCTCGGCCAGATCGTCGCCCAGGACGAAGCCCCGTATGGCGGCAGCTTTCAGGTCGTCGCGGATGTCGGGCGCGTACAGCGTGCCAGCCTGCCCCTGGCGTTCCAGCCGGAAGGTGAGCATGCGGTTCACTTCCTCCTGCAAGATGAGCAGGAGTTCGCGGCGGCTGGCGAAGAATCCCAGGAGCCGGTACGCATTCAACCACGCTATTGCCTGCTGCCGGAGCGTCGGGTTCGGACTGGTGCTTTCTTGCTCATATTTTGCTTTTTCGCGCGAGGCAACCTGCCTGATAATGACCGGGTCATCGCAGACCGGCAGGCCAAGCAAACGAAAGCATTCGATCACATCGTTGGCTTTGTAGCTCTGGCGCAGGGCAGCAAGGTCTTCCTCCGTTGGCGCCAGGTCGGGTTGCGTAGGCCGCTCAATATTCACAGCAAGCGCCTCCTTGTTTCCGCAGGCAGGATGACTGTTGGGGAAAATCTTCTTGATGTAGTATAGCAGGGATGGCAAGCAGAGTCGAGAGGGGAGTGGAGGGCTGGCGGAACGATGCTCATGGCTGCTCCAGTGTCAGCGTCATCTCGAAACGCGCCTGCTGTGGCGTATAGGTCACTTTCAAGGCGTTGATGCGCGCTTGTGGCGCCGCGCCCGTGCCAGCGGGCGCCGGGCTATCTATCAGGCTGAGGACATCCAGCAGTTGCAGGCCCGGATTGGCGGGCACGCTGATGGTATGGTGCGCGCCCGCGCGCTGTTCGTCGGCGAGCAGCAATGCTGCTTTCAGATTGGCCTGGGCGCTGGTTGTCAGCCGCGCGTCGGTATGATAGAGCGGGCGCTCCTGGCCGGTCTGGTTGAGATGGGCAAAATCGTAGCTTTCGCCATAGACCAGCGTGCCGGAGCTTGCGCGCCCGGTGACGATGACGTGATTGGCGCGCTGGTCATCGCTGCCCAGCGTCAGCGATTCGATCTCCGGCTGATACGTCCAGACGGCAGTATCCGAGGCAGAGAGTTCGCGGAATTGCAGCGTCTCTGCCTGATCTAGAAAGTAATAGACGGCGTAGATCGAGCAAAGCTCCTCCAATCCCTGGCGCAGTGTCTGCCCGGCGGGCATGACAAAGCTGGGAACGATCTGGCTAAACTGGCTGGTGGTGGGAATGTTGACGGCAAAAATCCCGGCGCGCGCGGCCAGTTCGGTGAGCAGCCAGGAAAGCGTCTGTCCGGCGTAGGTGGTTTGCAGCCGCGCGGAACGATCCAGCCGTTTGGTGGCATCGCTGGCGAAGATCAAGAGTTCGTTATGGTCGGGCGCGCGCAGGTATTGATAGCGGTCCACATAATAGACGCCCACCGGGATTGTGCTGGGTGTGCCGCTGGCGGGGTCGTGATAGCCTTCGGCCAGTGCCACGCTGGTATTCAGCCCCAGCATCGCAAGACTGTTATACTGGCCGCCAGCATTGCTCAGGCGCAAGGTGATCTGCCCAGGGTGCCCGCGCTGCTCATTACGCAAGACGCCGAGCGTCTGCGTCGAAACATCCAGCAGGCTGGCGGGATTCGCCGGATTGTAGAGCGGGGCGCGCCAGGCAAGCGCGTTATCCAGCACATAATACGCCGGGCCAGCCGCGCCGCTGGGCGGCGTGGGCGCCTTGAGCCAGGTGGGACCAAAGCCCCACTGCTGGCTGAGCAGCAGGCCATCGCTCCAGTGCGTGAAATCGGGCGACTGCCGCAGCCGGACGTAGCTGTAGACCAGCCCGGTAAAGGCGCCCGAATCGCCTTCCAGGTAGGCCAGATGGTACAGTCCATCGAAGTATTGCAGGCGTGGATAGGTGCGCGTCAGCCCCACAGAGGACGCGCTGTCCAGCGGCGCAATGGTGGTCAGCAGATTCCACGCGCCCCCGGAGGGCGTGTAGCTGTAGGCGGTGATCTGGCGGCCATCGGAGACGGCCAAGAGATACCGGCTGTTTGCCGCGTCCCAGGCGGCATCGATGCCCACACAGGCAGGGATGACGCCCAGTGTCCAGGTGGCCGGAGCGGACCACGCGCCGCCGCTGAAGCGCGAGACGGCCAGCGCCTCGCCGCCGGTTGTATCATAGGCGTAGAAGATGTCGTCTTGTCCTGCGCTGCCCAGGCCGCGAATGGCGGCGTTGATGGCTGCAATCGTCAGGGGACCGCTCCAGGTGGCGCCGTTATCCGCACTTGTCCAGACCAGGAGGTTATAGGGGCTGGCGCCTGCCTGCGCGAAGAGCCGCAGCGTGCCGCCGTTGTTGGAAAGCGTGCAGCCCGCGTCGCGCAGCAGGTTAGCGCTGGAAAGAACCGTCCAGGCGTTCCATTGGCTGGCGTTGCCGGGGTCGCTGATGCGCTGGACCGAGAGCGTGGCGCTGAACGCGCCCGCCGGGCGATCTGTATAGGCGCGAATCAGCGCGCCATCGCTGGCGACGCAGGCGGCGCTCAATCCCTCGCTGATTGCCAGCGTCTGATACGCGCTGTAATGCTCGATAGGGTCGTACAACTGGACGCTGATCGCGGGCGTGCGCGTGGTCGCCGCCAGCGCGTTCTGGATAGAGGTTGTGAGGGTACGCATGAATGTGGCTCCTTTGCAACGCGATATGCCGACGACAGGCAGAGCGGTGAATGTGGATGATGGGCAGCGTTATCAAGAACGCGGAGGGCGCGAGGCGCTTGAAGCACTGGAGCAGGCAAAGAAACAACAAAAGAAGGAGCAGCTATGAGCAGGCGTTCTTCTGGCAACCCTATGCGGCCTGCACGCGCTCGATATAGGCTCCTGTTTTGGTGTTGATCTTGATAACATCGCTGGGTTTCACAAAGAGCGGCACATCAACTTTCGCGCCCGTTTCCACGATGGCCGCCTTCCACCCATTTGAGGAGTATTCGCCGGAGATGGTGTCGGAGGTGTCTTTGACCGCTAAGTCAACAGAGTGGGGAAGATCGACGCTCACCAGTTCGCTTCCAGCTAAGACGCCTTCCACCACAATACCTGGCTTCAAAAAGCGCGCGGCCTCACCAAAGCGTTCCTGGGGAAATGGAACCTCGTCGTAGGTTTCCGGGTTCAGAAAGATACATTGCCCTCCATCTTGATAGAGATAGGTGGAAGGGCGGCTCTCGCCCTCCAGCAGTTCAACCTCTTCCCCAATACGCAGCCGAAGCTCCCGCTCTTCTCCGGTGCGGAGGTGTTTGGCCTTGACACGAATCAGGGCAAGGGCGCGTCCCTGGCAAACGTGGTGAAACTCCAGAATTCGATACCATTCACCCTCATAGTGCATCAGCATATCGCTGCGCAGTTCGGATAGCGTTGCCCGCATAACCTGCCTGGCCTTCCTCAAGAAGAGCAGAGCTGCTCCGTGTATCGCAACTTTCCCACTATTTCAGTATAGCATACATCCTGGCACTCACTTGCTTTGCCGCTTATGAGATGCGCTTTGCTCGCTACAGGCGCTGGCGGCAGTTGACACAAACGGGCAGCATGGCGGGCGTCATCTGCCCACAGTATGGACAGGGCCGATACTGTACCTGCGCTGCTCTCTGCCTTCGTCTGGCACTGGAGGAATCACCACCAGAATCACCCCCGGAATCGCCGCCCGAATCGCTGCTGGAGTCTGACCCTCCCAGCACCAGCCCGGCCAGTACCACCAGTCCGATCAGCACCCCCGGCAGGATGAGCAGCTTTTCCAGGCACGAGGTACGCTTCCAACGCGCCCCAAAGCGAGAAAGCCAGAGGCTCAGCGCTGCCAGTGCCAGCATGCCAATGCCCAGTCCCAAGAGGCCAGGCGACCCCCGCAAGTTCTCATAGATCAGCCAACCTGCAACTCCGATGGTAATCAAGTTGCCGATCCATATCCAGTGATGACGCTTCTCCGGCTCGACCTGCGCTGCCTGCGATGAGCGCCCCGATAGCCAGGCTGCGAGCATGGGAACTGGCCCAGCCGCAGGCGGCGCAGTGTAGGCCGCAAGCATGGGCGACGGCCCAGCCTGTGACAGCGGAGTGGGTGTGGCTGCCGGATTCGCCCAGCCCTGCGCCGCGCCAGAAAGCGGACGAGCGCAAGATGGGCAGGTGCTGTAAGAGCCTGAAATCTGGGCGGAACAATAAGGACAACGCAGCATAGGTTGTCTCCCCCGGCGCAGCCACCGCGCCTGGCACTACGAAAAGCATCTCAAAGCCAGTTTTCAGGGACAGCGTAACACGATTCTCCTCGCTTTCCTATCTCTGGTCTTACCGGATTGCCGTGAATTTGCTCACAACGATGGGGCCGCGCTCGCGCGGCGCTGGCTTCGGCCTGCCGCGCGGGCGGAAATCCAGGGGGAAGTCACGGGGAAACGAGCGCCGCAAGGGGTAGGAGTGCAGGCGTTCTGATCTATATTATAGAACAAAAGTTCAACTTTGTCAAGAGGCAGACGGTGTTGATGCAGTTGTTGCTGGTATTCCACTGCTGCGTGGCGCGGATGGCGCGTTTGTGCTGACCGCGCTTCCAGCATTCGGCACATACATTGGCCGATGGCGCCAGCGCCATCGGCCTGATAACCCAAATGTCCCATCCCCTTGCAGCCAAACACAGCAATGGGGTACAATTGGAGCAGGCATCCTCGATAGGATGCTCAGCACATTTCCAACCTACGACGGCGACGCGAATAGCGCACTTAACACTACCGCGTCAAGACCCCAAGCCTGCATAGGCCAGGAGATGGGGCTAAGCGAATTGTACCATTTTCCGGGAGAGTTCTCTTAGCGGCCAGCTTCTGGCAGGCGGGCGCCAAACTGGGTCGGAGGTGCGGGATAGGCCGCTGTGGTGCCGCGCACCACAGCGTTCCCTTCCTCTCGCTCCGGCAGAGTGTGGCTCTCGTTTGCATGGGGGGTGGCCGCGCTGCGTTGGCGTGATGGGCTGGTTATCAACGCTGTAACGCACGCAAAGGAGAACAACCCCATGTTTCAACGCTCCCTGTCCCTGGAGCGCTGGCGCTTCTGCCTGGCCTGGCTGAGCGCTGGCTTTACCGGCGTTTTGCCCGAACCGCTCTGGCAAACGCTCGGCGTGGTCAAAACGGTACAGCGGGAGGTGCGGTGGGTGGCTGAGATGCTGCACCCCTGGATGCTGCTGATGCTGGCCGAGCGCCAGCGAAGGGGCCTGACTGTCCCGGACCGGCTGGAGCCAGAGGCCGCCGCAGCGCTGATGCAGGCGCTGCTGGCGCGCCGCTTCACCACGCTGGAGATAGAGCGCTCGCCTTCCCGGCTGCTCTGGCGCATGGAGCAAGAATTGATTCTGCTCCCGCAGTTGGCCGAGGCTCCATCAAGTTGTCTGTATCGTCAGGGCTGGTTGGAGTGCGAGGTCTGCTATTGGGCGCTGACGATGCGCTGCCTGCGCATCGGGCAGTTATATCACGCGCTGGCCGCGCAGGTTGAGCCAGCGGAAGCGCGGCGCGGGCTGGAAGTGGCGCTGGCGCTGGCCGCGCATCAGCTTCTGCGCGCTGCGCAGGCCGCTTGAGCCGCCTGGAAAGCCAGCCACTATGCTGGCGAGCGATCCGCTGAGACAGAAGCGCTGCAAGCCACAGCTTACAGCGCTTTTGTCCCCTTATCGGCTACGAGTTTTGGGGACTCTGTGCCCTGGCAACAATGTCATCCATCGTCGCGTGTGCCTCCAGCGGCCCTTTGGCGAAGACCAGGCGATAGCCGTCCGGGTCCAGAAATTGCGCCTCTCTGGTGTTCCAGGGCGTATTGGCTGGCCCCTCGACAGTGCCGCCCGCCTGGCGCGCTCGCTCCGCCAGCGCGTCCAGCGCCTCGAAGCTCTCCTCGAACTGGAAATACAAGGCCACCCCTACACCGGCTGGTACTCCTGGCGCGCGTGGCATCCTGGCGCGGACCAGCAGCAGGTCTTGATAGCGCGAGCGGCGCAGATGCACCAGGAGCGGCGCTCCGCCAGGGCCGGGCATGGTAAAGATGCTGCGGAATCCCAGCACATCAATATACCATCTGGTCGCCTGGTCGAGATCAGCCACCTGCAACTGGGCAAAGGCGGGCATCGGATAATATTCTTCCATACGGGTGTTTTTCTCCTTTCGTTCTTCATCCTTGATCTGTGGTGTGTGCTGATGACTGAGCATCCTGATAGATCGTCAGCATTTTGTCGAGAAAAGCGGCCTCTTCCTTGCCAAAGAAGGGCGGGTAGGGCGTCTCGCCGCGCAAATTGGCGGCGGTCAGGTTTTTCAATCCCGCCGTGATGCCTGGGTCGCCGTGCGTGAACTCGCGGACAATCGCCAGCCACCGCCCGGCGAGCGCCTGCGCTTCGGCGCTGCCCGGCTCCTGGCCTGCCGCCACCAGGCGCTTCAACTCCGCAATCAGCGCGCTCCAGCGCTGGTTTGCCTGCTCCTGGTCGGCTTCGGTCCAGTTTTTCCCCCACTCGGCCAGCTTTGCCCGCTGCTCTTCCGTGTAATATTGTTTGCTCTGCGCTTCCATTTGCTGCAATTGCTCGTCGGTGAAATATTTCTTACGCCAATCGTTGGTTTGCTGCATCTGCATCACCCGGATCACGCGAATAATGGCCTCCCAATCGTGGCCGTTGCCTTGCAGGATCGCCTCCGTCTCGGTAATCGCCTGGATGATGACATCAAGCTGGTTCCTTTTCTCGTGCATCATCGCCTTTTGCAAGGCCAGAGATTCCTTCAAGCCGGTTGGCCCGACCTGCAAACACTGCTTAATCTCATCCAGCGAGAAGCCCAGAAACTTCAGGGCCAGAATCCGCTGGAGGCGGAACAGGTCTGCATCGGTGTAGAGCCGATAACCTGACTCCGTATGGCCGGATGGCGCTAGCAAACCCAACCGATCATAAAAGCGCAGCGTGCGCACGGAGACTGACGCCATTCTGGCAAATTGACTGGTACGATAGAACATGGGTCCGGGTGCTGCCTCCTTTCCGTTAGAAGTATAAAAGGTGACGTAACGTCAGGGTCAAGCCCCTCTGGCGAAGAATGACACTTTATTTTTAAAGCCGAATTCATGTGTCTTCTAGCCTGGCCTGTCAAGCACGCGAAGCGGTTGACTTTTGACGCTGGCAATGCTATCGTGAAAAGGCGGCTTGTGATTGATGAGCCAGGGCCGGGGAGCGTTTGTCGCTTCATTGTGCAGGGGGTCGGATGGAACAACCGCTGAATTGTGATCGGTACTCTAAGGACACTACCACAATGGCAAATCAAGAACCACCGACATTTGAGCCAGAGGCCGGGCAAGAACTCGATGAGGCAGCGCGCCGGGCGCTGCGCGAGAACGCCAGGCGTGTGCTGCAAGAGAGTGGTTGCGCGGCCATGCTGCGTCTATTAAATAAAGAGCAGTTGAAGGGGCGCGGCTGGTTCGAGGAGTATGATTCCGGCGTGATCTTTAAGTGGGGCACATGGTCCACGCGGCGGCATGTCTGGGTGGACATTCAGGGAGACGCCATTCGTTTCCGTCTCCTGCCCCATCTCAAGTGCCGGGCCGCTGTGCCCATCTGCGATGGCGAATATCATACGCTGCTGCGCGAACACTGGCAGCAGCGTGAACTATTACAGGAGGAACTGGCAAAAAACTTTGGCAGGCCGGTGGCAGAGCCATCTGCCGATTAAACTCCCCTATCTACACAAGCAAGGAGCAATATGAGCCGAGGAATCACTGCTGAAGACCTCTATCGCTGGAAATGGGTCAGCGATCCGCAAATCTCCCCCGATGGGAAGCGCATTGCATATGTTGTCAAGACTGTCGATCAGGAAGCTGGGGAATACCGCAGCGCTATCTGGGTGGTGCCAGCCGATGGCACGATTGGCGATGCGCGCCGCTTTACTTTTGGACCCAAAAATGATCGCAAACCGCGCTGGTCGCCGGATGGCAAGTGGCTGGCGTTTGTCTCTGACCGCGAGGGCGCGGGCGGCAAGGACGCCAAAGAGGATAAAGAGAAGGGCAAAGGGAAGCCACAAATCTGGCTGATTCCGGCTGATGGTGGCGAGGCGCGCCAGTTGACGTTTATGAAGCATGGAGCAGGTGATCCGGTCTGGTCGCCGGATGGGCGCTATCTGAGCTTTACCGCGCAAACGGGCGGCGAAGATGAGCCAGACGAGCCAGAGGGCAAGAAAACGCCCAAAGCGCGCAAGATAGATCGTCTCTGGTACCGGCTGGATGGGGTTGGCTGGACATACGAGCGCCGCGCGCACATCTTCCTGATTTCGCCGGAGGGCGGCGAACCACGCCAGTTGACCGACGGCGATTGGGATGATGGCGATGTCGCCTGGTCGCCGGATGGGCAGTTCATTGCCTTCTCGTCGGATCGCTCCGAAGACCGCTGGGAGCGGCCTGCGGGCGACATCTGGGTGGTGCCCGTCGTGGCCGGAGAGCCATACTGCCTGACGGATGATAGCAAGATCGAAGCTGGCAATCCGAGCTGGTCGCCCGATGGCAAAACGATTGCCTTCCTGGCGGGCCTTCAGAAGAGGTCTGGCGGGCATACCGATGTGTATACCGTGCCAGCCCATCGGGCCGCCGACGCGCCGCCGCAGTATCGCGCGCTGACCACTGATTTTCTGGGGAATTGCAGGGATTCCATTGGCGACGATATGCGCGAGGAGCATGGGCATCCGGCGCCAACATGGTCGTTGGATGGCAGCACGCTCTATTTTATGGCCGAGGTGCGCGGCAGCACGCATGTCTTCTCGATGCCCGCCGCAGGCGGCACGCCCACGCAGATTACCCAGGGCGAGCAGCACCTGCTTGATTTCACGATGGATGCTGCGCGGCAGCGGATGGGCCTGGCGATTGCTGAATATAACCATCCGGGCGATATTTTTACTCAAACGGTGAACGAGCAGGAGAAGCATCGGCTTACCGAGGTCAACGCGGAATTCCTGAGCGAGATTTATATCGCCAAACCGGAGCGACTGGAGTTCAAGGGGGCAGAGGGCTGGAGCATTGAAGGCTGGGTTTTGAAGCCGCAGGGTTTTGACCCGTCGAAGAAGTATCCGATGATCCTGGAGATTCACGGCGGGCCACAGACGGCCTACGGCTACACGTTCCATCAGGAGTTCCAGATGCACTGCGGCAGGGGCTACGTGGTGCTGTATACCAATCCGCGCGGCAGCACCGGCTATGGCCGCGAGTTCAGCCTGGCCGTCAGCGGGAACTGGGGCAAGGGAGACTACGAGGATGTCATGCACGGCGTTGAGGCGCTGGTGAAGCAGGGCTATATTGACGAAACGCGCATGGGCGTGACGGGCGGCAGCTACGGCGGCTTCATGACGAATTGGATTGTCGGCCATACGGATCGTTTTAAGGCAGCAGTCACCCAGCGCAGCGTGGTCAACATGACGACCATGTTTGGCAATAGTGATTTTGGCTGGCTGATCGGTGAAGACAATTTTGATGATATGCCGCCTTGGGAAGCCCCAGAGCGTTATGCGTTCCATTCGCCGATCACCTACGTCAAGAATATCAAGACGCCGCTCCTGATTTTGCACAGCGAACAAGACCTGCGCTGTCCAATTGCACAGGCGGAAGAACTCTATACTGCGCTGAAGCATATGAAGCGCGAAGTGGAGTTTGTCCGCTTTGAGGGGCAGAGTCATGGCCTGTCGCGTTTCGGGCATCCGAAGCTGCGCGTGGAGCGGCTGAACCTGATTGCTGGTTGGTTTGAAAAGTATATGCCCGCGAAGTAGCTGGCGAATAAATTCGCGCCTATGGGCCTGGCGGCCACCAAGTCGGCCTACGCCGACTCCCCATAGGCGTGATTTTGACCACCAACCAAAAACCTGTTTTTGTGGAGGGATGTCATGGCGGATGGGGCTGATGAGCGCAAGCAAGCGCCTGAAGCCGCTGAGAGCGCGACGCCTGAGCCTGGGGAATCTGCGGCGTCTGTCACTGTCGCGGAGGAACGGGCTGCCCCTGAAGCGGCGCTGAGCGGAGCGGCTCAGCCAGAGGTGGAGGATCGGGCCGATGAGGTGATTCGCCAGGCGACTCAACCCATTCCGGTGGTGCAGGCAGAAGGGGCCGATGGCGACCTGGATCAGACGCTGCCTGATGTACGCATGCAGCAGTTACGAGCGCAGGCCGCTGAAGAGATGCGCCTGCTTAGCGCGGTCCTGGGGGAACGCGCGAACGACCCCGGGCGCGCGCGAGAAGGACTCTCGCAGGTGGTGACACGCGAGGCGATCCTGCGCCTGCTGGGCGAGCGCGTGACGCGCGCATTACCGCCCTCCCTTCTGGCGGTCTGGCGGCATGAGGTGCTGGTCGCCCACTGGCGAGCATTTGCCGCGCTGGAGGAATGGTCGGCGCCTGTGAGTCGTGCCTGGGAACGCACCGGACAGCAGCTTGAGGAGTTATTCCAGCAGTTGGAGCGCTGGCTGCCAGATCATCCCTACGTGGATGAGGTGATTAACCTGGCTGATGACATTCATTCGCCTGCCCGCTGGTTCCGGCGCTTTTTGCTCAAAAGCGAGCGCTCATTCTCCCAATGGTTGCAGCCAGTGGTGGAAAGCGAGGAGGTGATGGTGGACGTGCTGGCGCTGGTACGCTATGCCACCAGCGAGTTAGAGCGTGCCCTGGCCTGGTATACCTTGCAGCGCACGGTGCTGGAGACGGAGGTGCAGCCAGACCAGATGCGGGTGATTGAGCTGCTCGGTGGGGTGCGCGCCATTACGGAGTTGATTCGTGAAGCGTTCGCAGGACGCGGCCAGCAGGTACGCCTGCTGGGGCTGTCGTCGGGAGCATCGGGCGGCGGGCGCCTGGAACTGGAACTGGCGCGGCGACTGGGGAAGGATTGGCGCTTGATGATCCGGGCGACAGACCCCGACACGCTGACCGCTCTGCGATCTCTGGCGGGCGCACGCCTGGCGTTCCTCCAGGCGCAGATGCGCGGCGAACTGGCTCCCGAATCAACGTTTGAGATGGCGGAGACGCGGCCCTATGAGCTTTCAGCCTGGGAGGCCGGGACGTTCGATCTGGTGGTGATGGTCGGCGGTTTGCATCACCTGCGCCTGTCGGAGCAGGCGCGCTGCCTGGTAGAAGCCCAGCGGGTGGGCCGATTGGTGATGTTCCTGGAGCCGCTGTACGGCGAAGAGGAACGCATGGAGGCATTCTGCCGTCCATTGGTGCGCGCGGGCGAGCAAGAGCCAGCCCTGCTGGCGCAGCTTTCTGGCTGGGCGCGGCGCGCGCTGGGCAAGACTGGCGAGCGCATGCTGCTGCACGCGAGCGGCGCATATGAGCTATCCGTCTCCTGCGCGCAAGCGCTCACGCTGGAGGAGATGACCCGCCTGGTAGCAGAAAGCGGCACAAACTATACAGTGCGGACACTCGAGGCGGGCAAATCATCGGATCGCCCGCAGTGGCTGGCAATTGTAGGCAGTGGTGAGTAGACAGCGGTTCATATGTAGCTGGGTCGGACCGCAGCGTCGGCATCCTCGCCAGCGAGGGCAGGGACCGCGCATATACTCCTGGAGGTGCTATCCATGCAATGGCTCAGAAAGAATATCCGCCGGGTTCTGGGGATAGGAGGCGCCCTTTTGCTCATCATCGGCGGTCTCATCTATTTTGCCACGCAGCTTACCCCGTTTGTCGAGGTGGATGGGCAGGTAGACGGCGTGGCAACAAAGACCACTGCAAGCGGCCAGGATGAGAACGCCATTGTCATCCAAACCAACTCTGGCAACAACACCTATGGTATGGGCCTGTTTGGCAGCAACCAGCCAACAATCAACCAGAACGATAATGTGACCGCCTGGGTTGATAATTACTCTCTTGATATTGTGGCGATTACCGACAATGGCAAAACCTACACGACGGATGAGTATACGCGCATCATCAACGGAACAAAGGGCGGGAGCATTGCCGGGGAAGTGATTGCTGGTCTAGGCGTCCTCTCTATCCTGGCTGCCATAGTCTGGCCGCGCTTCTTCAAGATACCCAAAGAGCCGGGGGATGCAGTCAGAAAAGAAGTAGTATCATTGGGTGCCGGTTGATGCGCCTGGCTCCAGGTTGACCACCACCGGCTCCTGGGCATTGCGCACGATCACCCATTGGGAGAGGGTATCCACTGATGGGTTGATCCCTTGTTCACCACGCGCACATCTATAGCTCCCGTTTCCTGGGATGTTTGCCGCTCCGGCATCTGTGCGCCACCTTTCAAACTCGATAGAGCGGCGCTGTTGCTAATTGTTCATCGTCAGATTGATGCTCAGGCGCCGCGCCGCTTTGGATTCGCGCCGGACAGCCTTTCCGGCGCGCAGGTTGCGGGCGTTGGCGCGGTCTTTCTGCGCCTCCAGATGCACGAGCGGGAAGGGACGGCTGTAGCGCGCCTCGCTGTCTCTGGCCCATCGCTCGGACTGGGCGGCGCGGTTCTCATAGGCGGCGGCCAGTATCTCGCGCTTGTCCTGGTCGGGCAGATCGCTGACCAGCAGATAGGCCAGCACGAATTCTGGTTTGCCTTTCTCGCTGTAGACCTGCGCCAGCGCGGCGGCATCCGCGCCGCCCTCAAGCGCTTTCTGCGCCAGGTCGCGGATCGCCTCATTGACCAGCGCGCGGTGCTGCTCATCAAAACTCCCCGTTGGTGGGGTGGGTGGCATAGTAGGCAGAGTGGGCATACTACTCTTCCCCCTTGCGTTTGCTCGTCTCTTTTCTGATAATACAGCATAAACAGAACCACACGCAAAGGATAGCTGGATATGGTGGCGCTCAATATGTGGGTGAGACGGAGGATATGATGTATGTATGAGCAATCACAGCCTCAGACTGATGAGGCTATATATGAAATTACCCCCTGAGTGGGAAGATGCTTTATCATATCGCATGAGATAATATCGCATGGGCGGGGATGGGCGCAAGGGATGACGTATCTCTGACGTTTAGAGGTGAAATGATGCCAGAGTTGAAAATGTCTCTGCGAGGGACGAGACCAGTTCCATTTGGCGGTGGGACAGTTGAAAAGGATTGGTGGCAGGCGCTTGCCGAGAAAGCTCAAGAGGTTCGTGCCAACAGGCCATTTCCGGCTATCGCTCCATCCGCTCACTTTGCTGTTGAGATGATCTTTTTTATGACGCCGGTAAACACCCCTGGAGGAAGCGAGCTTGATAATCTGGCAAAGCCGGTGTTGGATACGCTGTTTAATGCAAGAAAACAGCAGCCTACAGGGACATTGCTTGGACACCATGATACCAACGTCTTTAAGCTTTTCCTGGAAAAGCGGCTTGTTTCTACCCAGGCAGAGGAGGGAGTCGATGTTACAATTACGTGGGAGTAAATGATATTCCTCTGTTAACGAGAACACCGCTGCACCTGCCTCACGGGCAGGTGCAGCTTCCGGCATTTCTGCCGGACGCCACGCTGGGCGCCGTGCGCGGCGTGGATAGCCTCGATCTGGAGCGCTGCGGCGTTGAAGCGGTGGTGATGAATACGTTTCATCTGATGCAGCGCCCCGGCTCCTCGACGGTGCAGGCGCTGGGCGGGCTGCACCAGATGAGCGGCTGGCAGCGTCCCATTATCACTGATTCCGGCGGCTTCCAGGCATACTCGCTCATCCGCCAGAACCCCAGATATGGCGCGCTCAACGACCGGGGCATCACCTTTCAGCCCGATGGCGCGGCGCGCAAATACCATTTCTCGCCGGAAAAGAGCATCCAACTGCAACTCAGCTACGATGCTGATGTGGTGATCTGCCTGGATGATTGCACCCATGTGGACGACCCGCTTGAGGAGCAGCGCGCCTCAGTGCGGCGGACGATTGCCTGGGCCAGACGCTGCAAGCAGGAGTTTGAGCGAATCGTCGCGCAAAAGCACCTGCCGCCGGAGCAGCGGCCTCTGCTGTTTGGCGTGATTCAGGGCGGCGGCTCGCTGGAGCTGCGCAAGCGCTGCGCGGGCGACCTGCTGGAGATGGGCTTTGATGGCTTTGGCTTTGGCGGCTGGCCTCTGGATGATAAGGGCAACCTGCTGACAGACATCATTGCCTATACCAGAGAACTGGTGCCGCCGGAATTGCCCATGCACGCGCTGGGCGTTGGGCATCCCGCGAATGTCGTGGAGAGCTTTCGGCTGGGGTATGATCTCTTTGACAGCGCCATGCCGACGCGCGACGCCCGGCACGGACGGCTCTACGTCTTCAATGGGGAAGCCGCGCCGCTGGAGCCAGGGGGCACATGGTTTTCGTATCTCTACATCAGTGACGAGCAGCATATCAAAAGCGCGGAGCCGCTCTCCCCACTGTGCGATTGCCTCTGCTGCTTGCGCTATTCGCGCGGCTATCTGCACCATCTCTTTAAAATCGGCGACAGCCTTTTTATCCGCCTTGCCACCATCCACAACCTGCGTTTTATGATGCAACTGATGGAACGGCTGCGCGTGTATGAATAAATTGCCAGATGCCGAACGCGGCCTGGACGCACTGGTGCAGGCCGTACTTGCCAGTCCAAGGTATCGCAGCATCTCCCCTGATCTGGTGAGAGCGCTTGGGGCACGCGAACTGGCAAAGCGCCGGAATATGCAGGAAGCGATCAAAGCCACGAAGGCGAGACTCCACCAGATTGGCGGCGCCTATATCGCCAGCGGCCAGTATGCCCGCTGGCTGGACGACCTCACGCGAGCATATCAAACAGACGGGCTGCCCGCGTTGCAGGGCGTATGCAGGCAGGTGATGAGCTATCACGCCTCGACGCGGGAGCGTCTGCCCATTCTGGAGCAGTTTTACACCACCATCCTGGCTGATGTGTCTCCAGCGCGGGTGGTGCTTGATCTGGCCTGCGGACTGCATCCGCTGGCGCTGCCCTGGATGCCGCTGGCGGCAGATGTCGAATATTATGCGTATGACATCTATCAGGATATGGCCGATTTCCTCAACGGCTTTCTGGCGCTGGCTCAGGTGCGGGGGCGCGCGGAAGTATGCAACGTGCTGAGCGCCTGCCCAACGCGCCACGCCGACCTGGCCTTGCTCCTCAAAGCCATCCCCTGCCTGGAGCAGATCGATGGGGGCGCTGGCCTGCGGCTACTGGAGACGATCAACGCCGATCATCTGGTGGTTTCGTTTCCGGCGCAAAGCCTGGGGGGCAGGCAGAAAGGGATGGTTCGCACCTACGAGGCGCACTTTCGCCAATTGGTTGCGGGTAAGCCCTGGACGATCAAACGCTTCGAGTTTGCAACCGAATTGGTGTTTCTTATCGGCAAGTGAGAGCATGGCGGGCGCTGGCCTTTGACGAGTGCCCGCCTGAGCGGGTATAATATATTGCATGAAGTTTCCACCTGCTCTCCGCTATCACTATCATCAATTCCACCCCAAGGGTGGGGCCTCAGCCGCAGCAGAGCGCTGTATGGCGCTCTGAGGGGCGCGTTGTCCTCACCCGTATCCGTTTTTCCTGCTATGATGTATTTCTGGGCATCTTTATGCCTGTTGAGCCAGGCAAGCATGTAACTTTTCGAGATAACTTGAGGCCGTATAGATAAAGGAGCAGCACATGGCAAGCTATAAAGCGGTGGCCGGCACGCAGGACATCCTGCCGGAAGATCAGCCATACTGGCGGCTCGTCGAGCAAACGGTGGAGGACGTGGCGCGGCTGTATGGCTATCAGCGCATTGTGACGCCAACCTTTGAAGAAACGGCAGTGTTTCAACGGAGTGTTGGCGAAGGGACTGATATTGTCGAGAAGGAGATGTATTCCTTCGAGGATCGCGGCGGCGACCATCTGACGCTGCGGCCAGAAGGCACGGCTGGTGTCGTGCGAGCGTATCTGGAGCATGGGCTGTTTATGAAGCCGCAGCCGGTGAAGCTCTACTATATAGAGCCAATGTTTCGCTATGAACGCCAGCAGCGCGGGCGCTATCGGGAGTTTAATCAGTTTGGTTACGAAGCGCTGGGCGAGACCGACCCCGCCGTCGATGCTGAGATTATCGGGCTGTTGATGCAGATTTACGCGCGGTTGGGACTGCGTGATCTGGAACTGCATATCAACAGCATCGGCGACAAGGTGTGTCGTCCGCGTTATATCGCGGCGCTGGTCGACTACTATCGGCCCCTCTATGATGATCTCTGCCAGGATTGCAAGGTGCGCTTTACCAAGAATCCGCTGCGGCTGCTCGATTGTAAGCAGACCCAGGACCAGCCCAAGATCGAGGGCGCGCCCAAGATCATGGACTATCTGGACGAGGACTGCGCGGCGCATTTTGCTGAGGTGCGCCGCTTGCTCGAAGCCGAAGATGTGCCCTATGTGGTTGATCCGCTGCTGGTGCGCGGCCTGGATTATTATTCGCGCACTGCTTTTGAGGTCATGCCCCTGGAGTTTGCAAAGCGTCGGCAGAGTGTGGTTGGCGCTGGCGGGCGCTATGACGGGCTGGCGGAACTGCTGGGCGGGCGGCCCACGCCGGGTATTGGCTTTGCCGCCGGAATGGAGCGTATTATTGAATTGATGCAGGAACAGAAGATTCCAGCGCCCGCCTGGCCGCATCCGCTGGTCTATGTCGCCTATGTGGGGGCCGAAGCCAGGCCAGAAGCCGTGCGGCTGGCCGCAGAACTGCGGCGTGCTGGTGTGGCGACGACGCTGGCGCTGGGCGACCGCTCGCTGCGGGCGCAGATGAAGCAGGCTGACGCCAGCGGCGCGCGCTACGCGCTGCTTATTGGCGAGGGCGAGCTGGAGCGCGGTGAGGTGTCGGTACGCGACCTGGCGGCGCCAGAGGGGGATGAGCGCCGGAAGCAGGTGAGCATCAAACGCGCTGAGGTGCTGGCATTCGTGCATCCCGGCGCGTCGCGGTAGCGTCGGCCAATGAATTGGCCGCTACGGGCGTTCCGCCAGGAAACCCGCCGGGCGGGTTGGAACGCTCGTGGGCGGTGGGTTGGAAGTCGGCAGCGCCGACTTCCTGGCCGCAGGCCCCTAGCGGCGATTTTAATCGCCGAGTGCCTGGCTGGCATGGTGGCCGTGCTATTTGATAAAACTTTATTATTCGCCGAACGCTTCTGATGCCCGGAGCATAATACTGAGAGCCGGTCTAAGAGGAAAGGAGCGACAGTGTGGCGCTTGTAGGGAATCCTGAGCAAGAGGCGCCAGCGCCGCCAGAGCGGCCAGATGAGCCAGAACGACTGAGCTGGCTGCTGCGCAGCGTGGAGAGCGGCAGCCCACCAAAACCGCGTGAGCGGCGGCGACGCTTCCGCTGGCCCGATGCGATTGATGTGATCTTTGAAAAAGACCCGGCAGCGTTGAACATCTTCGAGGTGCTGATGTATCAAGGGCTGCACGCAATTCTGCTGCATCGTGTGGCCCACGCGCTCTACCGGGCGCATATCCCCATTCTACCGCGTTTGATCTCGCAGATTGGGCGCTTCATCACGGGCGGGATCGAAATTCATCCGGGCGCCAAAATCGGCAAGCGCTTCTTTATCGATCATGGTTCCGGCGTGGTCATTGGCGAGACGGCAGAAATTGGCGATAACGTAATGCTCTATCATCAGGTGACGCTTGGCGCGACAGGGTGGTGGAAGAATATGGGGCCGAATCGGCGGGTGAAGCGCCATCCGACCATTGAAGATAATGTCACTATTGGGTGTGGGGCGTCTATCCTGGGGCCGGTGACGGTCGGGCGCAACAGCAAGATTGGCGCGATGGCGCTGGTGCTGGAAGATGTGCCGCCAGATTCGGTGGTGGTTGCCAAGCCCGCCGAACTGTTGGTGCTGCGCGGCAAACTGCTGGAGCAGCACCAGGAACTGACCCAGGGCTGGGAACCGGAGTATCATATCTAATTTTGTTCGAACCGGATGGTTCAGGCAGCAAGGAGAAACAAGCACATGGCATGGGCAAACGATGCGACAGAGCTGATCGGACGAACACCGCTGGTGCGGCTGAACCGCGTGACGAGCGGCGCGCAGGCGACAGTGCTGGCGAAGATCGAGGCGTTTCAGCCGGGCTACAGCGTGAAAGACCGCATCGCCGTCAGCATGATTCGTGAGGCCGAAAAAGCCGGTCTGTTGACGCCGGGCAAGAGCGTAATCGTGGAGCCAACCAGCGGCAATACAGGCATTGGGTTGGCCTGGGTAGCGGCGGCGCGCGGCTATCGCTGTATCCTCGTCATGCCCGATACCTTGAGCATCGAGCGACGCTATGTGCTGGCGCGCTATGGCGCGCAGATTGAATTGACGCCGGGCGCTCAAGGCATGAAAGGTGCGATTGCCCGCGCGGAAGAGATTCTGGCATCGATGCCCAATACCTGGATGCCCCAGCAATTCCAGAATCCGGCAAACCCCAAGATTCACCGCGAGACAACGGCAGAAGAAATCTGGAAGGATACCGATGGGCAGGTAGATATGCTGGTTGCTGGCGTCGGCACCGGCGGGACCATTACCGGCGTGGCCGAAGTGATTAAGCCGCGCAAGCCTTCGTTCCGCACGGTGGCTGTCGAGCCAACCGCAATCCCGGTTCTCTCCGGCGGCCAGCCGAATCCGCCCAACCGGATTCAGGGCATTGGCGCGGGTTTTGTGCCCGATGTCTTGCGCCGGGAACTGATTGATGAGGTGCTGCCGGTCGGTAATGAGGATGCGGTGACGATGGCGCGGCGTCTGGCCCAGGAGGAAGGGCTGCTGGTGGGCATCAGCAGCGGCGCTGCCACCTATGCGGCGGTGCAGGTGGCAAAGCGCCCGGAAAACGCCAGCAAATTGATTGTCGTTGTGCTGCCAGACCTGGGCGAGCGCTATATCAGCACCATCCTCTTTGATGATGTGCGCGAATAGCCGCTCAGGTTGACGCACGGCGATAAGGCTGCGATAATTATCTTGTCTGTAAAGTCGGTACATAGTTGCCTTCATATTGTTGGTTGTGTCCCCTCCCGGGGCTAGAAAGACAGAGCCTTTGATGCTTGATCTTGTAAGCAAGGTGATGACCTCAAGCATGATGGCCGGTCCGCGAGCGACCGTGCTGCTTCCGTCAATTTATGGCCGCAAGGCAGATATGAGGAAAACCCTTGTCTCACAACAAAAGAGAGGCTCTGAACGGGACGTGGGAGGGGACCGCTGATGAAACTGACGGCTCCGCCTACCGGCTGCACAAGCCGAACCGCGCGCGGAGCCAGCGAAGCAATGGAAATCAGCGCCTTTCGCGTGGGCGCGTGGATGAATATCAGGAAACCTCTGGGCGTCCGGCGATGCGCCGACTGCGCCCCAATCAGCCGGAAGAGTTCCGCTGTCGGCATTGCCGGACAATGGTTGGCCCGGTACCAAGCGGTGGTCGGCATCGCAATCACTGCCCGGTCTGTCTCTATTCACGGCATGTAGACCTGTCCCGGCCCGGCGACCGCCTGAGTCCCTGCGGTGGCACAATGGCGCCAATGGGGGCGTTTGTCCGGCGCGATGGCGAATATGGTCTGGTGCATCGCTGCCTTTCCTGCGGCGTCCAGCGCCAGAATCGGATCGCTGCCGACGACAATTTTGATCTTGTTCAGGCGCTGCCCGACATGACGCGCTGGATACCGGATCGGCGGGAATGGCTGGCCGACGTGGACGAGAACACGGCGTAATTGTTTTCAGGCTTGTATACGCAAAGGATGGGCGGCAGAGGAAGGCAACTTCCCTGCCGCCTATCTTCATTGGTCTACTTCATGCAAACAACAGGAATTTGCTCCCCACTATGATGCCATACTGTTCGTCTCTGTTGCTCGTGATTGGATGGGCTTCTTCTTTCAAAAACAATTCACGAAATATCCAGCCGGAACAAGGCGCTTGCTGGAAATTGTGTTGGGATGTGTCTCCTGGGCGCTGATCCTTTCCCCCATTTGGGGGGCGCTCCTCATCCCATACGCGCTGACGTACTTTCTCCTGGCGTTCGATGTCTACTGGCTCTATAAATCCTTTTCCCTGCCTGCCTTTGTTTCTCTCGCCTTAAATAAAATCAGGCGCGCAGAGCGAGAGGACTGGCTTGAAAAAGCCAGGGGCTTGCCCAATTTTGGGCGGGTGACGCATGTGCTGATTATTCCAAACTATAAAGAGCGCCTCGAGAAACTCCGCGCCACTCTGCACGCGGTTGCCGCGCAAACCTTTCCCCGCGAGCGCCTGTTTGTCGTGCTGGCAATGGAAGCGCGCGAACCAGACGCCAGCGAAAAAGCGCGGATGCTCGTCGAGGAGTTCCAGCATACCTTTGGCGGCATCTGGGCAACCTATCACCTTGATGCTGCCGGAGAAGTCAAAGGCAAGTCTTCCAACGAGTCTTTCGCGGCCAAAGTGGCATATCAACGCCTGGTAGTTGGCAAGCAGATCGACCCGCTCTATGCCACCATCTCTTCAGTGGATGCCGATACTATTTTTGATAGACAATATTTTGCTTACCTGACCTATGCGTTCCTGACCAGTCCCAGGCGCTATCATACCTTCTGGCAATCTGCCAATGTCAGCTACAATAATTTTTGGCAGGTACCGGCTCCTGTGCGCGTGGTCTCCTATATGGAAAGCCTCTGGCGCGTGGCGCTGCTGCTGCGTCGCGACCGCCTGCTGACAAACTCCACCTACTCGCTTTCATTCAAGCTGCTGGTGGATGTGGGCTTTTGGGACGTGGATGTCATCCCAGAGGATTATCGGATTTTCTTCAAAGCGTTTTATCTGCTCAAAGGCCAGGCATGGGTGGAACCCATCTTTTTGCAGACCTCGATGGACGCGCCGTGTGCAAAAGGGTATCTCAAAAGCCTGAAAAGCAAATACGACCAGGAGCGGCGCTGGTCATGGGGGGTATCTGATGTGCCTTTATGTATCCAGTGGTGGTTGACAGTGCCCAACGTCCCTTTCTGGAGAAAAACGCTGCTGCTCTATCATCTGCTCCTGGATCACTGGCTCTGGGCAGCAAGCTGGTTTCTCTTGACGATAGCCATCAGGGTCATCCCCTTTATCAATCCCGTGTTTTCGGCAACGCCCGCTGGTTATAGTCTGCTGCATCTTGGCGGGATCATTCTCGCGCCCTGTGTCTTTGCGACGGTCTTGCTGGTCGTTGACCTGCGCAACCGGCCCGCGCGGCCTGAAACACCCAAAATGAGGCACCTGCTCTTGCTCTTTGAAATGGCGTTGATGCCAGTCGCCGGTTTTTTTCTGAGCGCCTTGCCTGGCGTCATCTCCCATACGCAGTTGATGCTTGGCAACTATCTGGAGTACCGGGTCACGGAGAAGATATGAGGTTGCTTGCCCATATGGGGCATGGCAGCGCCTCAGTCGCCAAACCAGCCCACCTTGCCCTTGCGTCCTCTGAGCCAGGCGACAAGACCAGTCAGGAGACAGATCACGCTGCCGCCGATGAGAACCGCGCCCACAATGGCAAAGGGATGAAGAATCACCTCACTGGGATGGGTGCTGCTAGGGGCCGATGAGCAAGGAGGATTGCCCAGGCCACAGACGTTGGGATCACCCATGTAATCAGCGCGCATCTCGAATTCGGCAAACAAGATGCCAGGGATACCCAACAAGAGCGCCAGCACCAGTGACCAGGCGATGCGGCCAGCATTGACGTTGCGTGATAGCACCTTAGATAGTTCAGCCTCTTGCTCGTCTAGATACTCACTGCTGTTGCTCAATGGCTGCAAGGAATCCTCCTTACTGGATAATCAATCCTCACCTGCTCCAGAGAAGGGAGTGATCGACGCCACACGATTCAGAACGAATATGTTGGCCTTGTCGATCACTCCCCTGGGGCATGCGAATATTCTAAGCGCTTGTGAGACTGAAGAGCTACCTCCAGGCTGGGTTGCTCTTACTCAAAGAGCAACTGCTCGACTATTGCCGAGCCGCGATGCCGCAGCAGCCGCAGTTCCCCATACAAGATCACCAGCGCCAGCGCCAGGCCCATGCGGTCCTTCATCGCCTTATAGACGCGCCCAAGCTGCGCGCATTGCCAGACCAGCACAGGCTGATAGGCTGCGCCGACAGGCAGCAAAACGCCTGCTTCCAACGTATCCACTGCCTCCCACAGTGCCCACCGCAGGAGGTAGCGCAGCCCTTGCCGATCTGCTTTGTCCGGCTCGGTCGACTCAGGGGCAGGACGCGCCCGCTGCTGGGCGGGCAGCGAAGAAGATACGCCGCGCTGCTGCTCCGGCGGCTGCTCGCGCTCGGCAGCCGCGATCTGCAACCGCTGGAGGAAGGCGCTGCGCACCAGGGGGCGTGCCTCTGGCTCGATCTCGGCCAGCAGCGCATCGGGAACCATCCAGGTGAGGGGCCGCGTGGGACGGGGCGGTGTGGAATCGTGGGGTGTTGGGCCGTGCGAGATGGGGCTGTGCGGTGTGGGGCCATGCGAGATAGGGGTGAACGACATACATCGACCTCCTGAAAGAGATGGACGCAGCCCACCCCGTCGGCTGCGTCACACACGAAACGGCCACCCTGGAGGAGCGCCTGCGCCCGCACCAGCAGAGAGCGGCCCTGAAGCTGCTTTGCCGGTTGGTTCGCAGAAGACAAGAAGGTGGCTGTGGAGGTCGTCCGAACAGATAGAATACGATGTGGCCTCATCTTCCTGGCTCCTGTCAGGGGTGGGGTATGGCCGGTCGGCGTCGTTACGCCGACTGTGCCAGCCGTTCCGGGACAAAGCATTGACGATTTCAATGCCTGAAGCAAGTATACCTGCTCAGCGCGCGGCTGTCAAATAAAACGCCAGGCGTGGGACTTATGGGCAGCTTTCCAGTTCCGTCATTTTATCTTCCGCTTGGTGGGAGCCAGTGCCTGGCGGTAGAATTTTATTCTGCACAGGTTTTAGTTCAATTGACACCCCTTCTCAAGCGGTGCGATAATCTTTGCTATGAGAATGGTTTCCTTTGCCGCTGGGACGGCTTTTCTCCCAGCCTGCGCAGGCAGGCTTTGCGTCCCCAAAGGGGACTCCAGGCGCGGCCTTCAGCCGCCAGCCCTCTTTCTGGCCCTCTTGCTGCTGGCGCTCCTGGTGCTGCTGGGCGGGTGCGCCAATCCAGCGAGTACGCTCGTTGCTGCCGCGCGTGTGAATGGGCAGACAATTTCGCTCGATCAATATCTGCGCTTTGTCGAGATCAACAAGAGCCTGTGCCAGTTGCAGAACCAGTTGACCGGCAGCATCCAGGGGCCGATTGACTGGAACGACCCGGCGCGGCGCGATGATCTGGCCGCCGTGCGCCGCATGTCGCTGAATGAACTGATCAATGCTGATCTCACTGATCAGCAGGCCACCGCGCACCATATCACCGTCAGTTCCCAGGCGGTCGATCAATTGCTGAGCGAATTGCAGCAGCAGGGAGCGCTGCTGCCCAGCGATCTGCTGCCCAGTTTACACGCCAGCCAGGACGATTTACGCATTCTGGCGCGCCAGGCATTACAGCAGCAAGCGCTCTTGCAGTTGATGCCCAATCTCACCACGACTGACGCGCATATCGCCTATATTGTGGTGAAAACGCGAGCGACGGCAGAAGAGGTGCTGGCGCAGTTGCAGCAGGGTGCCAGCTTTGAGAGCCTGGCGGGAAAGTATTCGCAGGACCGCACGCGCGGGAGCGGCGGAGATGCTGGTGAGGTGGTGCCGGGGCAGAGTCCGCCCGCGCTGGATCAGGTCTATTTCCATACCCCGCCGGGGAAGGTTGTTGGGCCGATTGCCGTTGCTCAGCCAGCCGGACGGCTCTGCTTTGCCACTTCGCCTGGCGTCGAGCCGCCGATCAGCCAGCAGCAGGGCGCGACCCTCTATTATGTGGTCAAGGTTCTCTCGCGGCAGACCGTGCCAATTGCGGATGTCAACAATGCCATCAATGACGCGCAGGACGCGGCCTTTACGTCCTGGCTGCGCCAGGGCGCGAACGTTCAGGTGCTGGTTGATTTCTAGTTCCACTATCCTCCAGGCGGATCGTTGTGACGGATGTATCTCTTCGCGCCCTGGGATAGAATACCAGCGAATGCCAAAAAGTCAGTCGATTTTGCGTAGGAGCAGCTTTCATGGCGGCTGAGATTGTAATCCTGGGCCTGGGGCCGGGGCGCTGGGAAGATATGACGCTCGCGGCGCAAAACGCGCTGGCGCGCGCCGCTGCCAACGGCCAGCCCGTCTACTTTCGGACACTGCGGCACCCCACCGTTGATGCACTGCGAGAACGCTGCCCAACGCTGGAGGCGCGCTCGTTCGATGCCCTCTACGAACAGAGCCAGACATGGGAAAGCCTCTATACTGAGATGGCGCGGCAGCTTTGCGCCGCCGCCAGCAGCGATACACAGCCAGGCGGCGATCAGGTGATCTACGCCGTGCCGGGACACCCGCTGGTGGGGGAACGCTCGGTGCGCGAAGTGCAGCGGCTGGCGCGGGAGCAGGCAATTCCAACCCGCCTGATCGCTGGCCTCTCCTTTCTGGAGCCGACCTGCGCGGCGTTGGGCGTGGACCTGCTGGACGGCTTGCAGGTGCTGGATGCCACCGAACTGGCGGGTATTGGGCCGGAGCGCATCGCGGCAACCGTCATCCCGACGCGCCCCGCGCTGGTGGCGCAGCTTTACAACCGGCGGCTGGCGAGCGGTGTCAAGCTGGCGCTGGGCGAACTCTATCCTGATGAATGGGAGGTGCGCCTGGTGCGCGCGGCAGGCGTGCCGGAGGATGAAGCGGTGATCTCGCTGAAGCTCTATGAATTGGACCGGAGCGAGCTTGCCGATCACCTGACCTGTCTCTATCTGCCGCCGCTCGATCCGCTGGCGCCGCTGCGCGCCCCGGAGACGCTGCGCTATCTCACCCAGCGCCTGCGTGCGCCGGAGGGTGGCTGCCCCTGGGACCGCAAGCAAACGCACTACTCGCTCAAGCGCTACGTGCTGGAAGAAGCGTATGAGGTCGCCGATGTGCTGGATGAGATTGGCCCAACGCCGCTGCCGGATGAATTCACGCCAGAGACCGTTGCGCCCGAATTGGGGCAGAAGCTTGCCAACGAACTGGGCGATCTGCTCTTGCAGGTCTATCTGCATGCCGAAGTAGGCCGCCAGGAAGGGCTGTTCACCCTTGGCGATGTGCTGGAAGAGATCAACGCCAAGCTGATCCGGCGTCATCCTCATGTCTTTGGCGACGTGCAGGTGCGCGACGCCGAGCATGTCCTGCGCAATTGGGAAGAAATCAAACGGCGCGAGCGCGGCGAGAACGGCGAAGACCTTCAAGCGGAAAGTCTGCTGCGTGGCATTCCCATCCATATGCCCGCGCTGGCCTATGCCCAGGAACTGCAAAAGAAAGCAGCAAAGACCGGCTTCGAGTGGCCGCAGGTGGCCGATATTTTGGCGAAGGTGACGGAAGAGGCGCGCGAAGTGGGCGCGGCGATTGAGCGCGGCACACGCGATCATCAGGCCGAGGAGTTGGGCGACCTCTTCTTCTCGCTGGTTGGGCTGGCGCGCCGAATGGACGTAGACGCAGAAGCGACGCTGCGCGCGGCCAACAAAAAGTTTCAGCGTCGCTTCGAGGCGATGGAGGCGCTGGTGCGCGCCCAGGGGCGGGCGTTTGAATCGCTTCCGCGAGAAGAATTACTTGCGCTCTGGCACGCGGTAAAAGAGGATGAGACCCATCTGTAAGGACTCCCTGCTCTCCAGGCCACGAAGGCTGCCTTTGCGACGCCGCAGCGCCTCTCGCCGCGCTGCTTGAGACGCCAGGTGCGGCGGCCTGGATACATAGTAAAACCTTCACTATTCGCCAGAGCGAGGAGGGCTAGCGATGCTGCTTGCCATTGACATCAGCAATACGGGCATCAAGTTTGGGCTGTATCGAGACAGCGAGATGCTGGCGCGCTGGCGTATCGCCACCGTCCGCGAAAAGACCGCCGATGAATACGCTATGCTCCTGGGGGAACTGCTGCGCCACGCCGGGTATACCTATGAGGCCATTGACGCAGTGGTAATCTCGTGTGTCGTGCCGCCGCTCACGCCGACCTTTCAGGAATTGGCGCTGCACTATTGTGCCCGCGAGGCCATTGTGATTGACCACACAATGGATGTTGGCGTGCGCCTGCTGACTGATAACCCCTGGGAGACGGGCACCGACCGCATTATGAGTACGCTGGCGGCGCATCGGCTCTATGGCGGCCCGGCCATTGTGATTCAATGTGGGACGGCGACCAGCTTTGATGTCGTCTCGGCTGAGGGCGATTTTCTAGGCGGCGCGATTGCCCCAGGCATGGGCATCTCGGCAGAAGCGCTGGCGCGGGCGGCTTCGCGGCTCTATCAGGTGGAATTGAAGCCGCCGCCGCACGCTATCGGGCGCAATACCATCCATTCGATGCAGTCAGGCATTGTTTTTGGGCATGTCGGGCTGGTGGAGGGGATGATTGCGCGGCTGCGCGCCGAACTGCCAGGCGGCGAGCGTGCCAAAGTCATCGCGCATGGCGGGCTGGCAGAAATCATCGCGCAGGCCACGCCGGTTATCGACGTGGTGAATCAGTTCCTGATTCTCGAAGGGCTGCGCCTGGCCTATGTTTCAATATCCTCAAGCGGATCGTCATGAAGTCTGTATCCCGGTGCCCCAGCCCTGGGGATGATACCAGAACATGCTGCGAAGGTCAAGGGATTTTGCATGAAGGACACATGCCTGAACACGTTGAGATAAGTGGGGGTGTAGACACTGTAGACAGTGTAGACAGTTTGGATATAAGCCTTCGGGGAGTGAGATATGTCAATTCCTGCGATCACCGTTCGCCCTCTTGAAACTGCTGAGGAGCGCGATACCTTTTACTGGCTCTCGGCGCAGACGTTCGGCCCTCCCCGACCAGAAGCCGAGAAAGAGCGCGCTATTGCCGCCGAGCGCCGCTACATGGAGCAGGCTCCTGGTTTTGATCCCATCATGCTGCGCGGCGCCTTTCGCGGCGCAGCCTTCCTGGGCGGCTACTATATTCAGGAGCGCCTGCTCCGCATAGGGAAAGCCAGGCTGCGCACGGTCTGCATAGGTAATGTCGTGACGCATCCCGATGTTCGCCTGCAAGGGGTAGCCTCAGCACTGATGCGCGACGCTATCGCCTATGCCCGCGCCCGCCAGCAGGCGCTCTTGCTGCTTGATGGCATTGCGCGCTTTTATCACCGTTTCGGCTATATTGACATGTTCGATATGACCGAGCAGTGCATCAGCCGGGCAACCGCCTGGACGCAATCGCCCAGCCCTTGCACCGTCCGCCCGGCCACGCAGGACGATGCTTCCACGCTGCTGGCCCTCTACCAGCGCCACTACGGCGCGTATGCCGGAAGTTTCGAGCGCACGCTGGCAGAGGAGCAGCATCAACTGGCCGGGCGGCTGCTCACCAATAACCCTCCTGTGCTGGCGCTGAATTCTGATGGGCAGCCAGTGGGGTATCTCATCTTTCCCTGGGGATCGGATCGCACGCGCGCCGTCGAAGTTGCTGCCGATAGCTTGCCCGCCGTCATGGCCCTGCTTCAGCATCACGCTCAGGTGCTTGACGCGCTGCCGGAGCCGCCCGCTGAAATCGTCTGGCGCGTGCCCTCGGACTCACCAACCGCTTATCTTCTGATAGATCATCTCTTAGCCTCAGAGACCACAACGCGGCAAGGCCCGGCCAGAGCGTGGTCAGTGCAAAGCCAGACCTATCATCACCCTGATACGGGCTGGCTGGCGCGCCCTGGTTCTATGGAAGCGCTGGTCGAGGCCATGCTGCCGGAATGGAAGGAGCGCTGGCAGCAGATCGCCGCGCGCTGGTCTGGCGCGCTGGCGTTTGCCATTGGCGAGGAGCGCTTCGCGCTTGACCTGAGCAGCGCTGGTATCACGGTGCTTGAGCAGATACCTGCCCAGGCGCCAACCATCACCCTGACGCCGCAAGCCTTGACTCAGGCGCTCTTTGGCTATCGGCCCATCACCTGGGCGCTTCAGCATGATGCTCAGGCGCTCTCCGACGATCTGCTGCTGGCTCTCAAAACACTGTTCCCGCCGATTCAGACGTGGATCGCCGGGTCAGATGATTTTTGAGTGTTCGCCTCTATTTTCCTTATACTACTTGAGCAGCCGCTCTATTTGGGCAGCCCGCGCTTCGAGCTGCTTCTTGATTTGCGCCCGTATATCCGTGACAAACTGGTCTCGCTCGTCGGGTTTCAGATTATATTTCTTGAAAAAGAGGCCAATATAACCAGCTTCTAGCTCCGCAAAGGCTTGCATGCTCACATCCACCAGCTTCGCGGGAACGGCTTTTCTTAACCAGACTGGAATCAGATCTGCTATGCTGATCTCCGCTTTCAAGCTATATGCCAGTAAGTGGTCAATCAGTGGATACATGCTAAAAACACGCCTTGTGATCTGACCAGGCAATTCTATAGTTATTCGCAGATCCTCTTTCTTCATTCCAAAACGTTCACAAATTTTGTTCGTTTCTGTGGCAAGATACGGGCTAAAGGGGTCTGTAAAAAATTTGACAGCTTCCTCCTGGAAAGCTACCTGGCCTTCGGACGTTTCCAACCACTGAAAGAACCGCTTACGAAAGTATTGCATAGGATCCTGGCCCATATCTTTTGAACGTGTTTTCCCCTCTCGCGCTTCAAGCAGGATTGGACGCATCACCTCATCAATAAGGTGCTTTTCACTAAACTTAAAGGCAGCGGCTGCAAAAGGCTGGATATGCTTCTGAATCTCTTCGCCCAGCGCTTTCGATTGGCAGAATTCGTCAATGGCTTCGAGAAATGCGGCGACGCGATAGCGCCAGCGCCCGTAACCGGCCAGTCCCTTCGCAACTGCAAATGAGGGATCAGGGTCGGGGTTCAGCTTCGTGGCTGGCTCTGGAAAAACCTCGCGGCATATGTCCCTGGTAAAAGGCATGCGCGATCCGCCGCCCGTCAGAATCACAATCTTCGGGATTTCAGGCTTGATCTCCTCGCGTGCCTGCATCACCAACGCTTTAAATCCCATCTTCCAGCCGCGTGGGAACTTTTCGAGCGGGCGTTCCAGAATAGCGTTCATGTCCAGGTCTTGTACATATTGCCAGCATTGGTCGAGAACCCAGCGGAAGGATGCCGTCTCCGGCTTGGGCCGCTCAAATGGCTCCCCGGTGAAATAATGCTCCTTCGCTTTTCGGCAAAGATAGCGGAGATAGACTTTATCCTTATCGTGCGTCTCCCACCGTTCTTGCAATTGCTCAGGATGGGGATGCCGCTCCTCGACGACCTCAAAAATCGCCTGATCGATCAGCCTGGCACCGAACTCATCGCCCAGCGAGAGTTGTTGAGGAACCAGGTCTTTGACAAAGGTAATATCTGTGGTAGAGGAACCAATATCAATCACCAGAACCGAGTCGAGCAGCGCATCAGGAAGCCTCGCGTAATCGCGCACCTGAATGAAGGCAGCGTGCGACTCGCGCACAACCTGAATGCCAGGGAAAACATTGGCGGGGAACCATGCGCGGTAGACTTCGGCATCTTCTTCTGTCCAGCTTGTCGGGTGGCCGATATAGACCTGGGCTTGCCTGCCAATCTCAGGCTCGGCTTCCCGAAAGAGGGCATAAAACTCTAGAATGAAATCACGAAGTTGACTCATCCTGGCTCGCCCCAAGTTTGTGTCAGCAGGCTTGATCTTGCTGTTGATATAGAGTTCTTCAATCCCTTTTTTGAGTATCGCTTCTTGCCCAATCAAGGTTCCGTCACTGGTCCGCGCAACAGCCGTAATCATGCTGCGCTCGCCGGTCTTGAATTCAAACACCGTTGGCGCAGCATAATCTTTTACCGGCACGTAAGCGAGCGAACTTTCTCCATCGCCCAGATCAATCCCAAGGATGTATGCGGGTGGCGTCACAGCGCTATCCTCCCTATCTGGCTGAAGGTGAGTTATTTTCTGGGGTGGGAGTTACCAGGCTGGTGGCCTGCAAGAGCGATACAACAATATCGGCTCCCGGAGCTTTGGGATAGTTCAAGTATGAGCTGTGCGCCGTCTGGCGCATAAAGCGCTGAAAGGCAAGATTTTCCCAGAACTCTTTCAGTTCCGGTTTGACCGGCTGTTGCCCCTCGATCACCTGCTCTTCCAGATATGCCCAGGCGTCGCCAACGTGTTGCAGATGCTGGTGAAACGCCGGAAAGCTGATCTGGAACACCAGCAGCTTGGCTAAATAAATACTCTGCTCGAAAGGCTTGAGGGTCAGCGGTTGGCCTGAACGAAGATACAGAGGTTGTGTTTGGGCTGAAGTGTTCACAAAACGTTCAAGGAGGGAGAAACTATTCACAAAGCGCTTGACTTTGCGTGGGTTGCCATCCATGCCCAATTGGATGATGTTCCAGATTTCTTTGGAAAATGCCTGGTTTTCGACGTTGAAGACGGCCTCCAGCTTCTCAGGGCGAACAGGTGGCAAGAAGAAGGGGATTTGAATAATCTTATCAAGATATTCGCGTCCGCTGAGGGTGATCTTCTTTTCTCCAAACCGTACTTTGATCCCTTCCTCAACGACATGATGGTCCATGCCCAGGACAAAAATACACTGCGCGTGCCCAATAAAGAGCTTCAGCGACTCCAGGACAGTGATGGCGTTTTCTGGCAAACAGCGATCAAGATCATCAATAAAGATCACCAGTTTGCCCCCATGCGTGTATTTTTTCACCGCCTCCGCAAAATCTTCTTCAAAATGGTTAATCTCGCGGTAGTGTGTCTGATCCTTGTCGCTGAACCACTCCGTCATCTTCTCTAGATGCTCTTCGCTAATCAAACCCGCAGAAGCCGTGCTAACGGCTTTTTTCAGCATCAACCAGGCCGTTGCTCGCGCCAGCTTTTTGGTCGTTTCTTTGACCTCTTCCCCAATATCTTTGGCGTCGGCAATGGAGTGGAGAATAGTCTGGATGAGCGCGCTCCACAGGTCTTCTTTCTTGTCATATTTCCAGGGGTTAAACCAGAGGGTTCGTATCTGGGGCCGCTCCAGGAGCTTTTGGAGCATCTGCATAAAGCTGGATTTACCAGACCCCCAGGAACCAAAAATGCCTACACACAGCGGTAATGGCTCAGCGTGCCAGATAGCGTCTCTCAGAATCTGGGCATAGGGCACAAAGCCAAATTGATCTTCTTCCGGGAAACGAATGGGGTTGTCCGTGAAGATATGCAAAGCCGTCCTCCCTTGACCTTCAACGCCGTTCACCTGAGCATAGTGAAAGTATACACAGAAGCATGCGGTTAGTCAAGGGGAGGGAAGAGAGGGAATAAAAAAATCCGCCTGTGTAGGCGGAGGGACTGGCGGCGTCCTATTGTCCCACACAGTTGCCCGTGCAGTATCGTCGGGGCTGAGAGGCTTAACGACCGTGTTCGGGATGGGAACGGGTGTTGCCCTCTCGCTATTGTCACCAGCCCCTCCGCACACGCAGGCGGATCAGAGAAGCTTGCGGATGCGAAGTAGAGATAAGTATATTCGATTGTTTTCACTTTGTCAAGAGGCTTTGGCGCTCAGAGTGGAGACGAGGGGATTCGAACCCCTGACCCCCTGCGTGCAAAGCAGGTGCTCTCCCATCTGAGCTACGCCCCCAGATTGCGTCTGCCTATCAGCGTGTCGCGGTGGGCCTTCCTGGACTCGAACCAGGGGCCTCAGTCTTATCAGGACTGCGCTCTAACCACCTGAGCTAAAGGCCCGGTGAGAGGGCAAAGCATCGAAACGCGCGACCTGCGACAACTCAAGAGTGGCAAGGAAACCTTGCGCCAGAACCAGGACTCCCAAAGGATCACAAGAACTTGATCGACCTGGAAGTACCCTCTTCCCGAAGAAGAGGATGTCTCCCTAGAAAGGAGGTGATCCAGCCGCACCTTCCGGTACGGCTACCTTGTTACGACTTCACCCCAGTCACCGATCCCACCCTCGACGCCTGCCCCCCTGACGGGTTGGCCCAGCGGCTTCAGGTGT
>Ga0209062_1000236_pt1 | contig 203927 bp, 191 predicted proteins | sample Coa_R2_2_FD_187158 | JGI IMG/M metagenome (GOLD analysis project Ga0209062, IMG submission 187158) | Surface soil microbial communities from Centralia Pennsylvania, which are recovering from an underground coalmine fire - Coalmine... | ecosystem: Environmental > Terrestrial > Soil >... | reverse complement strand
CTCCGCTTGCGCTCCGCCCCTTCCGGGTGACGGCGACCGCTCGGCGTGGCTATTGGCGACCAAGACGTTTTGCTGCCGAAACCGGCCGTTCGGCCGTTTCGGTCAGCAAAACGTCTTGGTTGCAAAAAGGCCATCGAGGCGGACGCGGGTCAAGGTTCGCGAAGCGGAGCGGAGCGACCGGCGAAGTCGGCTTGGCCTTGAGGCGCGCCCGCCTCGATGGCGGCGCAGTGTTTTGGGATTTGCGTCCTTGAGCGCGCTCGTTTCTGAGTCTCGCTCGTCAGAAGCCCGCGAATAAACTCCATATCGCCCTTGTTTTGCGAGGGTCGCGCTCCGCGTGTCAAATTTACCCCTTCTTTTCCCCGGACAGCCCTGCGCGAAAGCGAGAATCCAGCGCGGCTTATCCTCGAGCGCTGAGTTCCTGGATTCCCGCTTGCGCGGGAATGACATGGCTCAAAGCCGCACGGCGCGCAGCCGCAGCGCGTTGGCGACGACGCTGACTGAGGAGAGCGACATCGCCGCGGCGGCGATGATCGGCGACAGCAATAGCCCGAAGAAAGGATAGAGCACGCCCGCCGCGATCGGCACGCCGGCCGAATTGTAGATGAAGGCGAAGAACAGGTTCTGCCTGATGTTGCGCATCGTCGCCTGAGACAGACGGCGCGCCGCGACCAGGCCTTGCAGATCGCCGCGCAAGAGCGTCACGCCGGCGCTTTCGATGGCGACGTCCGTACCTGTTCCCATCGCCACGCCGATATCGGCGGCGGCGAGCGCCGGCGCGTCGTTGACGCCGTCGCCGGCCATTGCGACGACGCGCCCCTCCTTGTGCTGGCGTTCGACGACCTTGGCCTTGTCTTGCGGTAGGATTTCAGCCTCGACCTCGGTGATCCCCAGCTTGCGCGCCACCGCCTCCGCCGTCGTACGATTGTCGCCGGTGAGCATGACCACGCGCAGGCCAGCCTCGCGCAGCGCCGCCACCGCGCCGGCTGTGGTCGCCTTGATCGGGTCGGCGATCGCGATCACGCCCGCAGGCTTGCCGTCGAGCGCGGCGAAGATCGCGGTCGCGCCGTCGCGACGGAGTTCTTGCGCGGCGGCGTCGAGTTCGGCGACGTCGATCCCGACCTCTCGCATCATGGCGCGATTGCCGAGAACGACGCGCCGGCCGTCGACGGCGCCGATCGCGCCCTTGCCGGCCGGCGAGTCGAAATTCTCGACCTTGGCGAGCGGCAGGCCGCGCTCCTTCGCCGCGCCGACGATCGCCGCAGCCAGCGGATGCTCGCTCGCCTGTTCGAGACTCGCGGCGAGGCGCAGCAACTCGTTCTCCCCGACGCCGAAAGCGCGCAAGGCGACGACTCTCGGCTTACCCTCGGTGAGCGTGCCGGTCTTGTCGACGACGAGCGTGTCGACCTTCTCGAACCGCTCCAGCGCCTCGGCGTTCTTGATCAGCACGCCCGATCGCGCGCCGCGGCCGATTCCGACCATGATCGACATCGGGGTCGCCAGGCCCAGCGCGCAGGGGCAGGCAATGATCAGCACCGACACGGCCGCGACGAGCCCGAAGGCGAAGCGCGGTTCTGGTCCGAACAGGGACCAAGCGACGAAAGCGGCGACCGCGACCAAGATCACCAGCGGCACGAACCAGCCGGAGACCTGATCGGCCAGACGTTGAATCGGCGCGCGGCTGCGTTGCGCGGCGGCGACCATTTGGACGATCTGGGCGAGGACAGTGTCCTCGCCGATCTTGTCGGCGCGCATGATGAAGCCGCCGCTCTGGTTGAGCGTCCCTCCGATCACCTTGTCGCCGGGATTCTTGGTCGCCGGCATCGACTCGCCCGTGACCATCGATTCGTCAACCGTGCTTCGCCCTTCGAGAACTTCGCCGTCGACCGGCGCCTTTTCGCCCGGCCGGACGCGGAGACGGTCGCCGACCCTCACGGCGTCGAGGCTGATCTCTTCGTCGGCGCCGTCGGCGCGTATGCGGCGCGCGGTTTTCGGCGCAAGATCGAGCAATGCGCGGATCGCGCCGCCGGTCTGTTCGCGCGCGCGGAGCTCCAACGCCTGCCCGAGCAAGACCAGCACGGTGATCACCGCCGCCGCTTCGAAATAGATCGCGACCGCGCCGTCGGGACCACGGAAGGCGGGCGGGAACAAGCCCGGCGCGACGGTCGCGACGACGCTGTACGTCCAGGCGACGCCGACGCCCATCGCAATCAGCGTGAACATATTGAGGTTGCGCGTCTTCAGCGAAGCCCAGCCGCGCTCGAAGAACGGCCAGCCCGCCCACAGCACGACCGGCGTCGCCAGGACGAGTTGAATCCAGTTGGACGTCTGGGCGGACAGCATCATGTGCAGGCCCGTCAGATGGCCGCCCATTTCGAGAGCGAAGACCGGCGCGGCCAGCGCCAGCGCGATCCAGAAGCGCCGCGTCATGTCGACGAGTTCGGCGCTCGGCCCCGTTTCCGCCGTTGCGACTTCCGGCTCCAACGCCATGCCGCAGATCGGACAAGCGCCCGGCCCTTCCCGCCGAATCTCGGGATGCATCGGGCAGGTGTAGATCGTACCAGGCTGCGCGGCCTGCGGCTTTGCCGCCGCCGGAGCCGCTGGCTCGGCGATGAAGCGCGTCGGCTCGGCGACGAATTTTTCCCGGCACCGGGCCGAGCAGAAATAGTAGGTCTGGCCGTCATGCTCGGCTTTGTGCTTGGCCGTGGCGACGGCGACAGTCATGCCGCAAACCGGATCGCGCGCCTGCCCCTCGGACGGGCGCGCATGGCCGTCATGCTGCGCCCTATGCGTGAGATTGCGATCGCTTAACGTCATTGTCATGCTCTCTTTGAGAGGTCGATACGAGCGATGGACGATCGCCCCATGTCGCGGCGACCCGTTTCGCGCCATCCGCAGGCTGCACGCCGCTCTTCACGCCTCAATGCGCCATGTCGCCCTTCCTAATGTGCATGGCTTTCGAGTTCGTCGAGAATCGGACATTCCGGCCGATGATCGCCGTGGCAACGCTCGGCCAGATCGGCGATCGTGTTGCGGATCGCCTTGAGCTCGGCGATCTTGCGGTCGAGTTCGGCGACGCGCGCCAGGGCCAGCCGCTTCACATCCTTGCTGGCGCGGCGGCGATTGCGGTAGAGCCCAAGCAGCGCGGCCACTTCTTTGAGCGAGAAACCAAGGCGCCGCGCCCGCTGAATGAAGCGAAGCGTCTGGACGTCGTTCTCATCATAGGCGCGGTAGCGATTCTCCAGGCGCTCCGCCGGCGCAATGAGGCCGATCTCCTCGTAATAGCGAATGGTCTTCGGCGGCACGCCCGACCGCGACGCCGCTTCGCCGATCGACAGAACTTCCATGCGCATCGCCCACGCCTTTCGCGCCTTCCGCCCGACGAGCCAATTGCTCGAGACGGGCATTCCTTCCAGCGAACTGGAATCTATCTAGGCCTTCCAGCAGCTGGAGGGTCAAGAGGCGTCGGCAAGCCCTTTGAACCAGGCGAAGCCCGCCGGAGACGCTCAACGCATGAGAGCTACGCCTGCTCCTCCCGGGGCGTCGAGCGTTTCGCGCCGGCGCATGCCTTGGCGCGTAGCGCGTTGAGGCGCGCCGGCTCTTTCAGTCCGCCTTACGCGTCCGCGGCGGGCGCGCGAGATAGATCCAGTGCGCGGGTCCGCCGGCGCGGGTCTCGATTTCGACCCGCCGCCATGGCAGCCCGGCCGCGCCGAGATCGTCCTCGAATCTCGCCGAACGGTCCGCCGCCCAGAAGCCGACAGCGCCGTCGCGCGTCGTAGCGCTCATGATCAGACCGAGGCCTTCGCGAGAGTAGAGAAATCCGTTCGCCTCGCGGAGCACGGCTTCAGGCCCATTATCCGTGTCGAGCAAGATCGCGTCGAAAGTCCGGCGCGATTTGGAGAGAACCTCGACGACCCCGCCGACCCGTATCTCGACACGCGGATCATCGAGCGGACGACGAGCGAGGTCCGCCAAGGGTCCGCGCGCCCACTCGATGATCGCCGGCACGAGTTCTGCAACGATGACGCGAGCCTCCGGCGCGGCGAGATCCAGTGCGGCGCGCAGCGTATAACCCATGCCCAAGCCGCCGATGAGGACGGTTTGCGGCGGCCGCCGCAGATCCTCGCAGACCAGCCGCGCCAACGCCTCTTCCGACCGCGACATCCGGCTCGACATCAGCTCCCGGCCGTTGAAGCGGATTTCGAAATCGCCGTTGCGCCCACGCAAAAGCAGTTCATCGCCTTCCGGCGTCGCCGCGCGGGCGAGCTCTATCCATCGATCCATGCAAAATTCCGTCGGCTTGCAATTCGGCGACCACTTCATGCCTGGCGAGGTCGGCGACACCGACTAGTAACCAGGTTGAGTGGAAAAAGGGACGAGCGGTCACGAATGGGGCGATCTCCTCTCGGCCGATTGTCGCCGCGTCGCGTTTCGCCTTATGGAGTGACCCGCACGCTTTCCTGGAATCCGCGACGATTCGATGCATCTTTTCGGCAATCTCGGCCATATCACCCTTCTCGGCCCGCTCTCGCTGGCGACGATCTTCTATCTCCTCTCGATCGGCGCGCGGCGCGACGCCGTCGCCTTTGCGGCCGCTTTGCTCGCCTGCCTCGTCGCGACGCTTCTCTCCAAGCTTTTCTTCGAAGCCTGCGGCGGGCGCTTGCCGGCCTTGGACATCGAGACCCCGAGCGGACACGAAAGCTTCAGCGCCGCCGTCTTTGGCTGCCTTGCCGTGCTCGTCGCCGCCGGGCGGGCGGCGTGGCGGCAGATCCTGGTTTTCGGCGTCGCTGCGCTGCTGATCGCGCTGATCGGCATAGGCCGCGTCGCCGCTTACGCGCACACGCCCGAGGAAGTCGCGTTCGGATTCTTGATCGGCGCTTCGGCGACGATGCTTTTTCGCCTTCTCCGCGGCGAGCCGAAGCCCATCCAGGTGCCCTGGCGCGCCATCGCGCTGCTCTCGCCGGCGGCGCTGGTTCTGGCTTTCGCGGCGCTGGTGTTCATGCGCCATTGGACGCCGGAAGACTCCATTGAGGCGATCGGCCGCGACCTCAACGCTCATTACGGCCTATGCACTTGAAACGAAACGATATTCCCTCCCAAGCGGAGCATTGTCGCGACCGCCCTTCCCGCGACGGCCGACAATCGCCATATTTTACAGGTCCTTCCGGGCGCTGAACGAGACTGCAGCCAATGACCCTCGACATCATGACGGCCGAATTGAGCGAAGCGGATTTGGACGCGCTTCGCGCGGCGGTTCGCGCCTTGGAGGGGGGCAGTTTCGCCACGCGCCTCGCCGACCTGATCGGCCGCAAGGTTCAGACGGCGGGCCGCGCCTTGCCCTCGCCGGCGCGCAAAATCATCGCCGGCGCGAGCGAGGCGGCGCTGCGGACGGCGCTGCGCGTCGCGATCAAGACCATCGATCAGAAGGCGCCGGCCAAGCCGCAAATCGGCTTCCATAAAGCGCTTGTCGCCGCGTCGGGCGCGGCCGGCGGCGCCTTCGGCTTGGCGGCCCTCGCTGCAGAATTGCCGGTCTCGACCACGATCATGCTGCGCTCGATCGCCCAGATCGCCCGAGCCGAGGGCGAAGACTTGCGCTCGCCCGAGGCGGCCCTGGCCTGCATCGAAGTGTTCGCGCTGGGCGGCCACGCCGCCGGCGAGGCGGCGTTGGAGAGCGAATATTTCCTCGTGCGCAGCGGCTTGGCCATGAGCTTGACCGACAGCGCGCGCTTCATCCTCCATCATGGCCTCGCCAACGAGACCGCGCCGGTTCTGGTTCGTCTCGTCTCGCAGATAGCGGCGAGATTCGGCGTCGTGGTCAGCGAAAAGCTCGCCGCGCAAGCTTTGCCGGTGATCGGCGCCGTCGGCGGCGCCGCGGTCAACCTCGCCTTTGTTCAGCACTTCCAAAACATCGCGCACGGTCATTTCACGGTGCGCCGGCTCGAACGCGAGCACGGCGCCGACCTCGTCCGCTTCGAATACGAGCGATTGCGCAACGAGAAAGCGTGATGGCCGCCTCCAACTCGACGTGAGTTGCGCGCGCGCGGCGCTTCGGCGATGGTGCGTCAACGAGTCGCCAGCGTAAAAGGGGAAGCGCCCATGCTCACGCCCAGCTTCGAGGTTCTCGACGAGCGGTTTGAAAAGCTCGCCTATGGCAATGTCCATCTCGAAAAGCTCTATACTGGCTGCCGCTGGGCCGAGGGGCCGGCCTACTTCCCGGCCGGGAAATATCTCGTCTGGTCGGACATTCCGAACGACCGCGTGCTGCGCTACGACGAGACCGACGGCTCGGTCTCGACCTTCCTCGCCCCGGCGATGAATCACAATGGCCACACCGTCGATCGCGAGGGCCGGCTGATCTCGTGCGAGCATCGCGGCCGCTGCGTCTCGCGCATCGAGCATGACGGCAAGCGCACGGTTCTTGCCGATCGCTTCGATGGAAAGCGGCTCAATTCGCCCAATGACGTGGTGGTCAAGTCGGACGGCTCGATCTGGTTCACCGATCCAACCTACGGCATCGACACCGAATATGAGGGCGACGCCGCGCCCTCCGAAATCGGCGCAAGCAATGTCTACCGCATCGATCCGGCGAACGGCGCCGTGACGGCGGTTGCGACGGATTTCGTCAAGCCGAACGGGATCGCCTTTTCGCCCGACGAACAGGAGCTCTATGTCGTCGACACCGGCGCGACGCATGTCAAGAACGGGCCGCGCCACATTCGCGCGTTCAAAGTCAACGCCGACGGCAAGTCGCTCGGCGAAAACCGCGTTTTCGCCACCTGCACGGTCGGCCTATTCGACGGATTTCGCTTCGATACGAAAGGCAATCTGTGGACGTCCGCCGGCGACGGCGTTCATTGCTATGCGCCGGAAGGCGCTCTCATCGGCAAGATCAAGACGCCGGAAGTCGTCGCTAATGTCTGTTTCGGCGGGCCGAAGCGCAACCGTCTCTTCATCTGCGGCACGACCTCGCTCTATTCGATTTACCTTAATGCGCAGGGCGCGACCTGGCCGCGTTGACGGCGGATAACTGACGCATCAACTGAATTTGGCGCGCGCCTGACGCCCCGATTTGGTCTATAGGCGGGACGCTGGCCGCTCGGACGAGGCGCGCCCAGTCGTGCGGAAGGGGTGGATGCGGCATCGCCTCAAATTGGCGGCCTTTCTCCTGGCGGCGGCGCTGATCGCGGCCGGCGGCGCCTATCGGTGGCCAATTTCCTCCGCCTATGTCCGGGCGGAGTTTGGCCGCCAATTGGCCGACGCGGTCGGCCTGACCCTGCGCGGCCCGGCGCGCGCTTACCTCTCTCTGCTGCCTCTGCCCGCCATCCAACTCGTCGACGCCGAGCTCGACGGCGCCGACGGGGCGCCGGTCGTCGCCATTCCCCACGCCAAGGCCCGCATCGCGCTCGGCCCGCTCCTTGCCGGGCGTCTGCGGCTTTCCGGCGCGCTCCTGCGTCGGCCGACCGTGCTTGTCGATCTCGACCGGCCGCCCTTCGCTCGAGACAGCGCGCTCGCCAAGCTGATCGCCAACGCCGCGACCGCCAGCGAGACGCCGCTCGGCGCGCTGCGCGTCGAAGGCGGCCTCCTCCATGTCGTCAGCCGACAAGACCGCCTGGACACGTTGTTCGAGGACGTGTCCAGCGAGCTCGATTGGCCGCGCTTCGAGGATCCGGCGCGGCTCGCTCTCCGCGCCACCTGGCGCGGCGCGCCGATCACGATCGCCGCCCGGCTCGACGCGCCGGCGAAATGGCTGAGTGAAGGCGGTTCGCCGGCCTCTGTCGACGTCTCTTCGCCGCTCGGCGGGTTGAAGTTGTCGGGCGCGCTCAAGTCGGACGGCAAGAATGCCTTCGAGGGCGAGGTCGACGCCGATTTCGCTTCGACCGACGCGCTCGCCCGCCTCTTCGGCGGACGGCCGACAGGTTTTCCGCCGAACGGCCGCTTGGCCCTCAGAAGCAAGATCGCGCTTGCTCCGCCCACGGCGACGCTGAGCGACATGCGCCTCGCCGCGCTGGGCCAGAATTTGGACGGGGCGCTGGCCCTGACCCGCCTCGCCTCCGGCTGGTCGCTGTCAGGCTCGCTCGCCGCCGACGCGCTCTCGCTCGATGATCTGTTCGCGAAGGCCCCGCCTCTCCTCGAGGACGGCCGCTGGAGCGCGGCGCCCCTGTCGCTCGGCGATTTCGGCGCCGTGGCGCTCGATTTGCGCGCCTCGATCGCGCAAATCAGCTGGCGCGGGCACGCGCTGCGGGATGCGGCGCTCTCGCTGATGGCGCATGACGGCCGGGTCACGGCGACGCTTTCCGAGGCGACGGCCTATAAAGGCCTGCTCAAGGGCGAGGCGACGATCGCGCCGAACGAGCGCGGGCTGGAGCTGCGCGTCTCGGCCAGTCTCGCCAACGCCGATATCGGCGCGCTGATCGCCGATTTCGGCGGGACCGGCTATTCCGGCCAAGGCGGCGGCCAGTTTTCCGTCCAGGCCTCGGGCGACAGCCCGGCGGCTTTGGCCCGAGCGCTGCATGGCGACGCGTCGATAGCGTTCGGTCCCGGCGTGATCGACGGCGTGAGTTTCGAAGAAGCTTTGCGGCGCAGCGAGCGCCGGCCGATCAATCTCTACGCCGACATGCGCGCCGGCCGCACCGTGTTCGACGAGGTGGAGGCCAGGGCGACGATCGAGAATGGGGAGGCGCAGGTGCGCAGCGCCGCGATGATCGGGCCCGGCGTCCTGGTCACGCTGAACGGCGGCGCCGACCTCGCCGCCCGCCGATTGGACGCCGAATTCATCGCCGCCCGCGCCGATCAGCACGGCGCGCCCGACCCGGTCGGACCGGAAATCCACGTGACGATTTCCGGACCCTGGGCGCGCCCGGTGATCAAGACCAATGCCGGAGCGTGAGGACGACCGCCAAAGCCGCGATTGACGTTGGAAGTCGCGGCCGCGCGCACGGCCCCCGCGCCCAGCTCGCGCAAACCGAACCGCTCGGCCAAATATAGTGTTTGAAAGAACCCCTTCCCTCTCAACGCAGCGGCAAACCGGCCGGCCGCCATTTCCAAATTTTTCCAAATCCATATTTGGCCGTTTTGAGCGATTCCAACGGGTTATAAGGAGAAAAATTTGGAAAACGCTTTTCTGCGTCTCTGATTCGTACGATCAAGGCCGGCAATCGAGTCCCTGTCGCTTGCTGGACCGCGCTTATTGTAATCGAGGCGGCGCGATTGGGGAACAATTTGTTCGTACCTTTCGCGCAAGTTGATGATCTGGCGTCGATAATCGTCTGTTTCGAGTCCGGGTCGCGCTGGCGACGCGTGCGGCTGGAGCCGCGTCGCAGAGTCGTTAACAGGCCGCGCGCGTTGGAGCCGACGAGAATTTGACGGGCTTCGGCGAACCGCGGATCGAGCTGGCGGCCGGCTTTCTTCTGCTCATCTCGCGGAAACGATCAATCACGAGGCGCGCCTCGACCCACGTCGGCGCTTCGACTGCGGCCGAAACACAATCGCCGAGCGTTCGCTACTCGCTGTTTAGTAGAAGAAGACCCAGCCATCAGCGTGACGGCTAGCAAAACCCCGAGCGCCGGGAATATTCGAAGCACACGGCGATGGTAAAATCAAAGCACGGAAAAATAGCGCGACGAAATCTCACCGAGGATGAGCTTCGAGACCCAGATAACCGGACATGAAGAAGAATACGTCTACGCCGACAAAGCCGCCGGGAGCGAAGCGAGGGAATGCATAAAAGGCGACGACCGCAGCTACCGCGACTGCCCTGAGTCGATTGCCATCCTCGTCAAAATGCGGATCGCCAAGAGCAAGGCGGCGCAGTCCTGGACCGCGCCGCCGCTCTGAGCGATACAAGAGGTCTGCTCAGTTCCCCATCAACTGCTTGGCGTTATCCGGCGTAATCGCCGTTGTCGGCACGGTCACGACCGTCGGCACTTGCTCGGCGCAGTCGAGCAGGATCGCTTTCGCCATCTCGATCGCCTCCGGTCCGCCGGTCGGGTACGTGAACGTCGCCGCCCATTCGCCTTCCGCGACCGCGCGAATGCCGCCAGCCGGGCCAGGCAGGCCATCCGTGCCGAGAATCTTGACCTGATCGACTTTGCCGGCCCCCTTGGCCGCGAGCCGCGCCCCGGCGGCCATCATGTCGTTCGAGGCGTAGACCGCCTTGATGTTGGGATGGGCCTGCAGCATCGCGGCGAAAGCGGTCTGCGCCTTGTCAGGCAGCCAGTCGGCGGCCTGTTCGGCGACCACCTCGATCTTCGGATTGTCCTTGACGCCCGCCTTGAAGCCATTGAGCCGTTCGACCGCCGGCGTCGAGCTCGGCAAGCCTTCGAGCACCGCCACTTCGCCGCCGTCCGGCAAGAGTTTGCCGGCGACGTACTTTCCGGCCTCTTCCGCGATCTTGAAATTGTCGCCGCCGATAAAGGCTGTGTAGTCCTTGCCCGGCTCGCCGACCGTCTTGCGGTCGAGCTCGATGACCGGAATGCCCGCCTTCATCGCCCGCGCCACCGCCGGGGTCAGGGGGGAAGCTTCGAAAGGCGAGATCAGGATGAGGTCGACCTTCTGGGTGACGAAATTATCCATCTGCGAGGTCTGGGTATTCACGTTGCCGGCGCCGTCGGCGATCTGCAACGTGAATTGCGGCACTTTCTTCGCTGCGGCGGTCAGCTCGTCATTGACGTGCTGGCGATAGGGCTCGGCATTGTTGGCTTGCGAGAAGCCGATCACGTATTGCCCGTTCTTGCCGCACTCCTTGACCAACGGCGCGGCCTGAGCCGCGCCGGCCGTCAAGGCCGCCGCGCCTGCGCTCAACGCCAGGAACGGCCATAGCTTCGATCTTATCTCAAGACGCCTCATGATTTCACTCCCCGATAGCAACTTTCAACAACTCGCCGCTCGCGATTATCGAGCGACGTTCCGCGCATGTCGCCTATTCAACGACCCAATCCCTCGCGGCGACGAACGAGAGATTGAAGAACCGCGGCCAAGACGATGATCGCGCCGGTCGCGAGCAATTGCAGGGCCGCATTGATATTGTTGAGCTGCAGGACATTGGCGAGCGCGCCGAGCATGACCGCGCCGGCGACGGTGCCGATCATCGAGCCCGAGCCGCCGAACAGGCTCGTGCCGCCGATCACCACCGCGGCGATGGCGGTCAGCTCGTACCCGGTCCCGTCATTGGCGCTGCCGAAGTTGAACTGGCCGGCATGGACGACGCCGGCGATCGCTGAGACGAGGCCGGTGATCGCGTAGACGGAAATCTTGACCAGCGTCACCGGCATGCCGGAGAGCCGCGCCGCGCGCTCGTTGCCGCCGACCGCGAAGACGTAGCGGCCGAAACGGGTGAGGTTGAGGACGAACGTCGCGACGATCGCGACGACGACAAAGACCAGCGTCGCCACCGGAACCGTGTTGTTGAACAGCCGATCGCCAAGCACGGAAAAGATCGGCGGCGCCAGGCCCGGCCCGTCGCCATAGGAAATGTTGATGTACTGATTGCCGGAAATGACCAGCGCCAGTCCACGCGCCGTCTGCAGCCCGGCCAGCGTGACGATGAACGGCTCCAGCCGGAACTTGGTCGAAATCACGCCCTGGGTCGCGCCGAACGCTGCGCCGCAAATCAGGACGAAGAGCAGCGTCGGAACGAGGCCCCAGCCCCATGTCGTCATGATCGTCGCGGTCAGGACGCTGGACAGGCTGAGCAGCGCCCCGACGGAAAGATCGATCCCCGCGGTGATGATGACGAAAGTCATGCCGACCGCGATGATCCCCGTCTCGGAGATCGCGCGGACGATGTTGGCGATATTGTCGGGCGCCAGGAACAGGATTGAGCCGTGGCGGCGCGGCGAGAAGATCACGCCGCCGATCGCGACCAGGATGAGGCCGATCACGCTTTGAAAGCGCACCGCGACGGCGAAGAAGTCGAGGCGCCGCGGCGCCGGCCGAGCCGGCGCGGATTTCAGGGCGGTCGCGGCGTCATTCATCGTCTTCGTCCTGACTGGCTTCCGCCGCTTCGAGAATGTCGCGCTCCTCCGCGCCGGCGGGAAATTCGGCGACGCTGCGCCCGCCTCTGAGCACGACGATGCGGTCGCAGAGGCCGATCAACTCCGGCATCTCGCTGGAGGCGACGAGCACGCCGACGCCCTGGGCGGCGAGGGCGCGGATGCGGGCGTAGATCTCGCCTTTTGCGCCGACATCGACGCCGCGCGTCGGCTCGTCGAGCAGCAGCAGGCGCGGCTCGCCCAGCACCTCCTTGGCCAGCACGACCTTTTGCTGGTTGCCGCCGGAAAGCGCGCCGACCGCGAGATCCGGCCGCGGCGGACGTACATCGAACGCGGCGATCGCCTCGCCGGCAAGCCTGGCCTCGCGCGCCTTCGACATCAGAAAGAACGGCGATACGCGACGCAGCACCGAGGCGACGAGATTCCGGCCGACGCTGTCGCGCAGCATCAAGCCGCCGCCGCGGCGATCGTCGGTAACGAAAGCCAAACCGGCGCGGCGCGCCGCCGCGATCGACGTCAGCCTCGCCGGCTTGCCGTCGATCTCGACGGTTCCGGACCAGGCGCCGGGTCCGCCCGCGCCATAGAGCGTCGACAAAAGCTCGGTGCGGCCCGCGCCCATGATGCCGGCAAGGCCGACGACCTCGCCGGCATGTACTTCCAGCGAGACGCCTTGCGGCGCGCGCCAGCCGGCGCGTCGCCGGCGCGGCTGGTAGCGCGCTTGCTCCAGGCGCAGCACGCGCCGAGCGCGCCCGCCGCTGCGGCGCGGATAGAGTTCGGCCAGCGGCCGCCCGACCAGCAGCGCGACGAGTTCGGATTGCGGCGCGCTTGGCGACGCTGCGCCCGCGACCTTGCCGTCGCGCAACACGGTCACGCGGTCCGCGACGCGCGGCACTTCCTCGAGCCGGTGCGAGATATAGACGATGCCGACGCCGCGGCCGGCAAGATCGCGCATCACCGCGAACAATCTTTCCGCCTCGGAGGCCGTCAAAGCGGCCGTCGGCTCGTCCATCACCAGAATGCGCGAGGCGTAGGCCAGCGCCTTGGCGATGGCGACGATTTGCCGGCGGCCGACCGGCAAGTCGCCGACGAGTTGATCGACGTCCATATCGAAGCCGATCTCGGCCAGCCGCAGCTTTGCCTGGCGGCGCATGGCGAAGCGGTCGAGCACGCCGCCGCGGGTCAGTTCGCGGCCGAGGAAGAGATTGGCGGCGACGTCGAGGCTCGGGACAAGATCGAGCTCCTGAAAGATCGTCGCGACGCCCGCCGCCTGCGCGGCGCGCGGATCCTCGAAGCGTAGGGCGGCGCCGTCGATCAGAATCTCACCCTCGTCCGGCTGGATCACGCCGGAAAGGACGTTCATCAAAGTCGACTTGCCGGCGCCGTTCTCGCCGAGCAGCGCATGGACTTCGCCGCGCTGGAGATCGAAATCGACGCCGCGCAAGGCCTGCGCGCCGCCGAAACTCTTGGCCACGCCGCGCATGGCGAGAAGCGGCGCCGCGCTCATTTCGGCCTGCCGCAGGATTCGCGCTCGACGATAGCCGCCTCGAGCCGGATCGTGCGCCGCGCGCCCTGCGGCGCGGCGATGCGCTCCATCAGCAGAAAGGCCGCGCGCCGGCCGATCTCCGCGCAGGGTTGCGCGACGAGCGTCAAGCGCGGCTCGAAGCAATCGGCCCATTCGAAATCGTCGAATCCGACGACGGAAATATCCTTCGGCACGCGCAAGGAGCGGCCGCGCACGGCCTTCATGACGCCGATCGTCGCGAGATTGTTGCCGCCGACCAGCGCCGTCGGCGGATCGGGCAGCGCCAGCAGGCGCTCCGCCGCGACCGTCGCGCTCGCCGTCGTCCCGCTGCCGGTGACCAGCAGGCGCTGGTCGGCCGCTATGCCGCGGCCGCGCAAGGCGTCGCGATAGCCTTCAATGCGCTCGAGCGTCGTCTCGAATCCAGGATGGCCGCCGACATAGCCGATGCGCTCATGACCGCGCCCGGCGACATGCTCGACCAGCCGGCGCATCGCTTCGCGATTGTTGACCCCGACCTGGTCGAAATCCGTGTCGGGCATGCGGTCGACCAACACGCAAGGCAGGCGCGCCTCTCGCAAGTATTTGAGAACGCGTCGCTCCGGATCGGGGCTCGGCGCCAGAATGACGCCGTCCACCCGCCGCTGATGCAGCGCCTGCACCACCTCCAATTCGCGGGCCGGATCGTCCTCGGTGTCGGAGAGGAACACCATCAGGCCGAGCCGGGCGCATTCGGTCTCGATCGCGCAGATGATGTCGCTGAAATAGGGATTGGAGATCGACGAAATGGCGATGCCAACCGAGCGCGTCGAGGCCGCCTTCAGGCTCCGCGCCATCAGGTTCGGCCGATAGCCGAACGCGTCGATCGCCGCCTGCACCGCCCGCGCCGTGCCCGGCGCGACCCGCCGCGTCCCGTTCAAGACATGCGACACGGTCGAGACGGAGACGCCCGCCTTGCGCGCGACATCGACGATGGTCGCCACTCGTCCTCCTCCCTCGCGCTTCGTTCGGCTGCGCCGGATTGAAGCGTTCACGGCACTATAGCCAAGAAAATCGTTTGCGCAATCGATTTGATGACTGGCAAAACGATTGCGCAAGCGTTTACCTCTCCACCTATACCGAGTTCAAGCCAGAGGCGAAGAGACGGAGGGCCGATCCTCGAAGCTTGCTCAATCAAGCTCGACGCGATCGGGCTTTCGGCCCGAGATGCAGTTCAGTCGAAAACGACTTCAAGACGCTTTTCGGATTTTACAGAAATAGTACAAGCGTGCGAAAAGTTATCGGCAGGTATGTTAAGCTTGAACCGCCGAGGTACGCCGTCTGACGTGACCATGTCTAAAGTCGCGCCCCGATCGGAGAGACGGCGAACGGTACAATTGATCGTGGAGTTTCCTTGGTTGAAGACGATGGAACCGGCCTTCAAAACGCGGCGGGTTAGCCCGATCGGATCGGCTTCCGAGCCTTGCCACATAAGACTGCGATTGCGTCCGGACATTTTAGCTCGATACATTGCCTCGTCCGCACGGCTGATCAGCGAGTCGACGTTTAAAGGCGTGGGACCTACAGCCGCCACGCCGAAGCTCGCAGTCACGCGCACCGCTCCGGCCGGCCCTTTGACGAGCTGATTTTCGATGGCTTTCCGCAATTTTTCCGCGACGCCGAGACCCTCGACCGGCCCCGTGTGAGGCAGAATGATGGCAAATTCTTCGCCGCCAAGCCGGCCGAAAAGATCAGATTTCCTCAGAAGAGCCTGGCAGGTCTGCGCCGTTTTCTCCAAAACGGCGTCTCCCGTCGCGTGCCCGGCGCTATCGTTTATGGACTTGAAATGATCCAAATCGAAAAAGATGCAGCACAGGTCGTACTTATGGCGTAACGCGAGCGCGACAGCCCGTTCAGCCTCCGTACGGAAGGCGCGCCGCGACAACGCCTGAGTCACCGGATCGATCGTGGCCAGCAGACGAAGCTCCAGCTCGCTCTCGACCAGTTTCGCCAAATCGGCAAGACGTTCAACCTCCTCGTCCGTGAAGGGATGCGGCTCGGTATCCATTGCGCAGAGCGTTCCAACGATAGTCCTTTCCGCGCCGCGGATGGGAACGCCGGCATAAGCGCGAAGATGAGGCTCGCCGCGTACGAACGCGTTGTCTCGGAACCGGGAATCTTCCAACGTATCGGTCACGACCAGCGCCCTGCCCTCCGCCACAGGTATTTGGCAGAAGGCGGGCTCGCGCGCCGTTTCCTGCGAGGCTAATCCTTGACGTGATTTGAACCATTGCCGATGCCCGTCGATGAATGTAACGGTCGAAATTCGGACCTTCAACAGGCGGCACACGAGGCGAGTGATCCGGTCGAAAGCCTCCTCAACCGGCGTATCGAGTATGTCATAGCGATCGATCGCGGCCAGACGTTCTTCGCTGTTGAGAGCGCCGATCGTAGACATCAGATTCTCTCGTCTTCTATCCGCGCAAATTAAGTCGAGATCGTTTCTGAATGGTGAAGTCCCCTGCCGTGGGCAAGATCCAGGGCGAGGCCAACAGTCTTGCGGGTGAACGCGGATGAAGCACCCGTTTAAGCTTCCCGCATCGACGACAAGGCCGGCGCGCTCCACAGCCCTCAAATCGCCAGGGAGTTGATGCGGCGGCTGCATTCTACTTACGGATCGCGGGTTAACTGCCGGCGCAGGAGCGGACCCCCAATCGCACGGGATGCAACCGAGTCTCCCCATCGGCCGACGCTCGTCAACACGATCGCAAGTTGCGTGGCGCTCGGTTTTCTCCCGCTCCGCTGTACCGCGCTTCAAATGAGGCCGAGGCGCGCGGTCGTCTCGGATGTGCTCAATGCCTCCAAATCGACGGCGCCGAACTGCGCGCTTCAATGAGGCCGAGGCGCGCGCGCCTCGGATGTCGAGCGCGGCGGAACGTACGAGTTCCTGACGCGCGAGCTTCAATGAGGCCGAGGCGCGCGCGCCTCGGATGTGCAATCGGCCGACGTGATGAGCCTGACGCTGTCGAATCGCTTCAATGAGGCCGAGGCGCGCGCGCCTCGGATGTGCAGAGCAAAGCCCATTGATTGGCCACCTCCTCCCTCGCTTCAATGAGGCCGAGGCGCGCGCGCCTCGGATGTGGGCAAGGGGGAGGGGAACCCCCGTGGATTACCTTCGTCGCTTCAATGAGGCCGAGGCGCGCGCGCCTCGGATGTAAATGTTCGACGGTCCTCTGCAATTGAGCAAAACGCGCTTCAATGAGGCCGAGGCGCGCGCGCCTCGGATGTGTGCCGAGCATGGCCGATTGGGAGCAATTGCTGCTGCAGCTTCAATGAGGCCGAGGCGCGCGCGCCTCGGATGTCCAGCGGTCGGACGTCACCATCATCGCCGAAGGGTATGCTTCAATGAGGCCGAGGCGCGCGCGCCTCGGATGTAAATACTTGAGCCGCCCCTTCATCAGGGAGCTCCCAGCTTCAATGAGGCCGAGGCGCGCGCGCCTCGGATGTTGTTGATCTGGCTCCCGAAGGCCTGCTGGCTCTTCAAGCTTCAATGAGGCCGAGGCGCGCGCGCCTCGGATGTCATGCATCACGTCGACGCTATCGTCAGGGATTGCGTGCTTCAATGAGGCCGAGGCGCGCGCGCCTCGGATGTGCCGCCTCGCCGCAGGAGGTGAGCCTGACGAACAAGGCTTCAATGAGGCCGAGGCGCGCGCGCCTCGGATGTTCGGCATGCTCAACGGCGTTCTGCTCTCCTGCCATTAGCTTCAATGAGGCCGAGGCGCGCGCGCCTCGGATGTCGGCTTTGGGCGGGAAGAGGGTCGGCTTCCAGACGCCGCTTCAATGAGGGCGAGGCGCGCGCGCCTCGGATGTTTGTCCAGGCGGCGGTCGGCGCGGCATCGATCGCCCTGGCTTCAATGAGGCCGAGGCGCGCGCGCCTCGGATGTCCGGCGCGAATTCGACGGCGGCGGTCAACGGCACGAAGCTTCAATGAGGCCGAGGCGCGCGCGCCTCGGATGTGAATCGGATTGCCGTCATCGTCCTGATGATTCCACAGGCTTCAATGAGGCCGAGGCGCGCGCGCCTCGGATGTCAGCGCAACTCGCGGGCTTGATCTGGCCAGACCACAAGCTTCAATGAGGCCGAGGCGCGCGCGCCTCGGATGTGCCGGTCGACCGAATCGAGGCGCGCGTCGACGCCGTCGCTTCAATGAGGCCGAGGCGCGCGCGCCTCGGATGTGGCGCGCCGCGTCATTTCCGGTTCTATAGGGCATAAGCTTCAATGAGGCCGAGGCGCGCGCGCCTCGGATGTCCGAAGGTTTGCGTCGTTCCGTCGGCGTTGCTGACCTGCTTCAATGAGGCCGAGGCGCGCGCGCCTCGGATGTGGTCGGCAATCCGTCGATCACGAACAACGCCGTGACGCTTCAATGAGGCCGAGGCGCGCGCGCCTCGGATGTCAGACGGCCGCCCGGCGTCAAGATCGCGCCGGGCGCCGCTTCAATGAGGCCGAGGCGCGCGCGCCTCGGATGTCAGACGGCCGCCCGGCGTCAAGATCGCGCCGGGCGCCGCTTCAATGAGGCCGAGGCGCGCGCGCCTCGGATGTCCGGCAAGTCCTACTATTTCGACATCACGCCCGCCGCTTCAATGAGGCCGAGGCGCGCGCGCGCCGGATGTGCGCAAATTCGCCGCCCGTGAAGTTTGGCGGGTACCATGCTTCAATGAGGCCGAGGCGCGCGCGCCTCGGATGTTCGTCCAGTCGCCGCCAGCCTCCCCGGTGCCGCCATCGCTTCAATGAGGCCGAGGCGCGCGCGCCTCGGATGTGGCGACGAACTCCTCGATCAACACGCCGCGCTGCTCAAGCTTCAATGAGGCCGAGGCGCGCGCGCCTCGGATGTCGAGCCCTCGGTAATCTCCTCTAGCGGCGGCCCGATAGCTTCAATGAGGCCGAGGCGCGCGCGCCTCGGATGTGGAGCCTGAATGCTCAATCTTTGCCTGCTCGGCCTTGCTTCAATGAGGCCGAGGCGCGCGCGCCTCGGATGTGAGGGCTTGGTCGATGCGGCCTCGTCCGTCATCGTTGCTTCAATGAGGCCGAGGCGCGCGCGCCTCGGATGTGCAGCGAGTTGTCCTTGATGGTCTCGTTCTGCACCACGCTTCAATGAGGCCGAGGCGCGCGCGCCTCGGATGTCTCGAGCATATGCGGGCCGAGCTCGCCGGCGAGCTGAGCTTCAATGAGGCCGAGGCGCGCGCGCCTCGGATGTTCACCGCGAAATCAACGGCGGGAAATCCTCGCGCTGGCTTCAATGAGGCCGAGGCGCGCGCGCCTCGGATGTAATGTGACCGCTCAAGTCGCCGCCTTTCAGGACGCCGCTTCAATGAGGCCGAGGCGCGCGCGCCTCGGATGTTACCGCGTCGGCGTAGGCTTGGCCGTTGTTCTTCTGGCTTCAATGAGGCCGAGGCGCGCGCGCCTCGGATGTTATGCGGCGGCGGCAAGCGCGCGACGCGCTTCGAGGTGCTTCAATGAGGCCGAGGCGCGCGCGCCTCGGATGTTCAACCCGGTGGGCATCTTGGAGAAGCCCCTAAATTTGCTTCAATGAGGCCGAGGCGCGCGCGCCTCGGATGTGCGACGGCGCGACCGACGAGGCGATCGCCGAGAAATTGCTTCAATGAGGCCGAGGCGCGCGCGCCTCGGATGTCGGTCGATCACGATCCGTTTCTGCCGTCGCCAAGCGCGCTTCAATGAGGCCGAGGCGCGCGCGCCTCGGATGTTATAAGGTTGATGGACTAATGGCGCTCGCCAGGGCCGCTTCAATGAGGCCGAGGCGCGCGCGCCTCGGATGTCGCCGCGTCGAACGCCTTCCGGTTCTGGCTGGCTTCCGCTTCAATGAGGCCGAGGCGCGCGCGCCTCGGATGTGCAGCCCGAGAAAGGCGAAGCTATGTAGCCCCCTGTGCTTCAATGAGGCCGAGGCGCGCGCGCCTCGGATGTGAAGTCCCGGTATGTCGCTTTTACCGATGTGAGGCCGCTTCAATGAGGCCGAGGCGCGCGCGCCTCGGATGTGAACCGTGTTGACTTGCCCAAAGCGTTGCAATCTATGCTTCAATGAGGCCGAGGCGCGCGCGCCTCGGATGTTGCGGACGCGGGAGTTGCAGGATGATGGCGGTTATCGAGCTTCAATGAGGCCGAGGCGCGCGCGCCTCGGATGTTTCCCGACGCGCCGCCAGAAGTCGGCCGCGAGCTCATTGCTTCAATGAGGCCGAGGCGCGCGCGCCTCGGATGTGTTGAAATACACGGTGGTCCGTTCCGTTGCGCCCCACGGCTTCAATGAGGCCGAGGCGCGCGCGCCTCGGACGTTTGTCACGGTTTGCGCGTTGATTTTGCCCAAGGGGAGGCTTCAATGAGGCCGAGGCGCGCGCGCCTCGGATGTTGTCCTTACGGAGACTTGTCATGGCTAACACCCTTTCCAGCTTCAATGAGGCCGAGGCGCGCGCGCCTCGGATGTGTTTTGTCGTGGCGACAGCGAGAGCCCTCACCTACAAAGCTTCAATGAGGCCGAGGCGCGCGCGCCTCGGATGTATGGCGGAACCGGACTATTTTTTGATGAAGGCTACCTCGTGCTTCAATGAGGCCGAGGCGCGCGCGCCTCGGATGTAACCAAAACCAAGGTCAGGATTGATCCTACTGAGGAAGCTTCAATGAGGCCGAGGCGCGCGCGCCTCGGATGTTATGGCATGCAGGACCGTCGTATGGTCGCGGTTGTCGCTTCAATGAGGCCGAGGCGCGCGCGCCTCGGATGTAATTGCAGGCGGCGCAGAATTCGATCGCCTACGAGCTTGCTTCAATGAGGCCGAGGCGCGCGCGCCTCGGATGTGTTAAGCCGGAAGGCGAGTCCAACGGATCGTCGGCGCAGCTTCAATGAGGCCGAGGCGCGCGCGCCTCGGATGTCAAGCAGACGGGAAGGGACATCAAGCAGGCGGAAGCGCTTCAATGAGGCCGAGGCGCGCGCGCCTCGGATGTGTCTCGGACCTGGCGATGATCCTTGGCGGCGAAGACCCGCTTCAATGAGGCCGAGGCGCGCGCGCCTCGGATGTAGATTCGGCCCCATCGCTTCCAGTTGGTACTGTTTGCTTCAATGAGGCCGAGGCGCGCGCGCCTCGGATGTGGCAGAACGTAACCATTATAAGCGACAGCTTGAAGCCGCTTCAATGAGGCCGAGGCGCGCGCGCCTCGGATGTGGGTTTCGACCATTTCCGTTTCGTCTCCGGGTTTCTAGCTTCAATGAGGCCGAGGCGCGCGCGCCTCGGATGTTCGGCGTCCTCGTCGAGGCTGGGCTGCTCGATGAAACGGCTTCAATGAGGCCGAGGCGCGCGCGCCTCGGATGTGCCGGCGATCGAGAAGCCTTGGCACGGCGTCCCGCCGAGCTTCAATGAGGCCGAGGCGCGCGCGCCTCGGATGTGACGGCCGAAAGCTTTTTCTATCGCCGCGAGGATCGGCTTCAATGAGGCCGAGGCGCGCGCGCCTCGGATGTCGATAACCGCGCAAGCCCGCATCTCTTAAGGCGGCGCTTCAATGAGGCCGAGGCGCGCGCGCCTCGGATGTATCTTCGGCTTTTCGAAAATAAAAGCTGGACAAGCGGAGCTTCAATGAGGCCGAGGCGCGCGCGCCTCGGATGTGCTGACCGTGTTCGAGAACATGAACACGTTGCCATCGCTTCAATGAGGCCGAGGCGCGCGCGCCTCGGATGTTCGATTTCTCGACTGGCTCCGTTCTTCGCGCCATCACGCTTCAATGAGGCCGAGGCGCGCGCGCCTCGGATGTCATGGCGTGGCTCGAACTCTTGCCGGTCGAGACTCGGCTTCAATGAGGCCGAGGCGCGCGCGCCTCGGATGTCGCGCGCCCTTGGATGACGCCCCGCCCGCGTCAGAGGGCTTCAATGAGGCCGAGGCGCGCGCGCCTCGGATGTCCCCAACGCTTTCTCCCATTGGATTGAGAGGGACACGCTTCAATGAGGCCGAGGCGCGCGCGCCTCGGATGTATGACGGTACGAGCAAAGTTCTACGTCCAGAGCGTGGCTTCAATGAGGCCGAGGCGCGCGCGCCTCGGATGTATCATTTGCGGCAGCGTTCACGCGGCGATCCGCTACGCTTCAATGAGGCCGAGGCGCGCGCCTCGGATGTGTTCGGATGCGCTGGCGGCGTATCGTCGCCGCTCGGGCTTCAATGAGGCCGAGGCGCGCGCGCCTCGGATGTTCCGGGAACCGTCCATCTCTCTCGTCAATTGGACTGGCTTCAATGAGGCCGAGGCGCGCGCGCCTCGGATGTGCGGGGAACACCGCGCGATTGCCGGACGATGTTTCGATCTGCTTCAATGAGGCCGAGGCGCGCGCGCCTCGGATGTGCGGCGGTGAGCGCGCCCATTCGGCTCTGGCCCTGGCTTCAATGAGGCCGAGGCGCGCGCGCCTCGGATGTATGACAAGGATCACTGACAAGCGCGCCCCAGTACGAGCTTCAATGAGGCCGAGGCGCGCGCGCCTCGGATGTACGCTAGAAACTTGGCCTGATTATCCGCCCCACCCCCGCTTCAATGAGGCCGAGGCGCGCGCGCCTCGGATGTGGGTCGGTCTACACGTTTCTTCCGCTCGGCAAAATGCTTCAATGAGGCCGAGGCGCGCGCGCCTCGGATGTCCGGATGAGGCCGCCCACGCCTGGCTGGAGGCCCTCGCTTCAATGAGGCCGAGGCGCGCGCGCCTCGGATGTTGTGCGTCATGAGGGAGGCTCCCTAAGAGGCCGGCTTGCTTCAATGAGGCCGAGGCGCGCGCGCCTCGGATGTGGCCCGACCGCGCCGCGGCGCGCATCATCCATGCGCAGCTTCAATGAGGCCGAGGCGCGCGCGCCTCGGATGTTTGCCTCTGGCCGGTCCAGAGCGCCAGCGTGAGCGCGCTTCAATGAGGCCGAGGCGCGCGCGCCTCGGATGTTTGGCGTCTTCCAATTGCATTACGGCGGGATAAACCCGCTTCAATGAGGCCGAGGCGCGCGCGCCTCGGATGTGCGGCTGCCCGCCGCCATGTCGAGCAGTTTGTCTTTGCTTCAATGAGGCCGAGGCGCGCGCGCCTCGGATGTAGCCAGCCTATTACCCACTGGCGGGTAATGCAATCTCGCCACGCTTTCGAGCGGGCGTCGGCAAGCGCGGGCGCGAGGCGACAGATTTCGGGCGCAATCCTATTGACGATGTCAAACAGCCTCATGATTCCAGCGGACTGCGGCATTTCGAGCGAGCCCGCCCTTCGGCTCGTCACGACGCCGCTCGAACGAGGACGGCGGGAGCGACGCGCCCTTATCGAATCGCCTGCCGAGTCCGGCGGGCGTCGCCTACCATACTATATGACGGTGGCTTGGCGCTCTATCTTTGAAAATGTTTTGCCGATGCTCTCCATGGCCAGCTCGATCTTGTCCGCGGGTCCAACATCGATCAGGAGGACGTGGTCCTCGCCGTTCTTGACCAGTTCGCGTAGCCGCGTCTCGAGCTCCGCGCGCCGCCGGCGGGAAAGCCGGCACTGGAAAACGGAGAGCTGAATCCATTCGCCGTATCCGTGCATGGCTTTGAACACGCGGCGCCAGCGCTTCTGATCGGCGATATCATAAGCGACGATGAACAGACGTTCGTCGGTCATGGATGCGGGTCAACGCGGCAAATAATGCGGATAGCTTGGCAACTCTCCCAACAGGAAGCGGGACAGCAGCCGCGCTTGCACCAGCAACATGCGGCGCATGCTCACCTGATAGCCGAAGACCGGATGCGTCGTTTCCTGGGACAGGCGACGCTCGAACGCCTCGACGAAGCGGCGGCGTCCGGCCTGCGTCAGCGCCGCGCCGGTAGCCGCCGCCACGAAGTCGTTCGGCCCGACCTCGCCGGTATTGACCGCCGACAGTACAACGGAGTCGGCGATAATCGGACGGAACGGCTCCATGATGTCGAGCGCCAAGGCTGGGCGGCCATAACGCGGCGCATGATAGAAGCCGCGATAGGAATCGAGCCCGACAGAGGCGAGCGCGATCGTCAAATGCCGGGTCAGCATCGCATAGGCAAGCGACAGCATCGCGTTGACCGGATCGGTCGGCGGCCGCCGATTGCGCGCCTCGAAGCGAAACGGCGCCAGATCGCCGGCTTGCTTATCGTCCGGCGCCTTGAGCAACCCTGCAAAGGCGCGGAAATAAACCGAAGCCGCGTCTCCTTCGATGCCGAGGAGTTCGGCCGGCGTCGTCGCGCCGTCCGCCGACCGTCGCGCCGCGGCGAGGCGATCAAGCGCCGCCTGGCGCTCTTCCGGCGAGCCGCGCCAGTTCCGGCGCAGGATCGTGCGCTGGTTGGCGATCTTCGCCGCGACCAGCTCCCGCGCAAATCGCAGGCAGGCGGCTTCGTCGAAGCTCATGCGGTATTGCGCGGTGCGGACCTCCACGTTGCGGTGTCCCACGCCGTGAGCGACGCCGCGAAACCAGCCGCCGTGGCTATGGAAGGTGATCGGAATCTCTCGTTCGAACAAGGCGGCGAGCGCCGGCGTGGTGATCGAGACATTGCCGAACAACGCCACGTCGGAAATGTCGATGAGCCGCACTTGCGTTTCGCCGCGCTCCTCGTCCGTGATCTTGAGCGTGTCTCCGTCCTTGCCGATGCGCGCGCTCTGGGATTGGACGACGAGCGGCAGCGCCTCATCCGGCGGCGCCGCGATCGGCCGCGGGGCGAGCGGCGAGCCAGTGAGCGATCGAACCTCGTCCGGCAGGCAGACAGTCACCAGCGCGCAGCGCGGACATTTCGGACTGTCCTTCAGCGGCGGCGGAATTCGGCTTTGCGAGACGGTGAGGCGCAAGTCGCTCACCGCCTTGCGCGCCGCCGCGCGCAGCTTTTCGTCCAGCTCGATGCGCACCCGCTCGCGGCTCTCGGCGTAGTAGATCGCCCCGTCCTCGACGCGATAGCCGTGCTCCTCGAGCAGCAGCGCCTGCAAGCAGATTTGGATGCGCTCCGGCTCATAAGCGCCTTGCGCCACGTGCGGGCGCCTGCCGCGCTTGTAATCGACCGGGGTGACGACGCCATCCTCGGCCTCGGCGACATCGAGCTTGGCGATGACGCCGAGAGCGGTCGAGGACAGCGTCAGCGACCGGCTGACGATCTTGTCCGGCGCGGCATCGGCTTCAAGCGTCCGCGGCGCCGGCAGCGGCGCGTTCGGCTTATCGACGCGCGCATGAACCCGATGGCCCTCGGCGGTGTCGCCCGTCTCAGCCCACTCGCCCTGCGTCCACATCAGGTAGGCGAGGCGCGGACAATAGACGAATTCGTTCACCATCCTCGCCGGGATGAGCGGCGTCTCGCCATTCGCCGGCGGGGCGGGTAGGTGGAGTTCGAGTTGGGAGTCGGACATGCGGCGCGCTGTCCCGGAAGAGGACGTTACTGTCGAGACAGCAAAGTGCGCGCCATGGAGAAACGAAGGTCGATTACGCCAATCGCATTTTTCGATGTCCCTCTAAGTACGCCGGAGATGTTTACTAAGCGCCATCACGATGGCTTCGGCCGCGTTGCCAAATCGCTGATCGGGCGCTGAAGCAACACGTAGAGAGTGGCGTTTAAAGGCGCGCCGCGGGATTTAACGCGACTGTTAGCGTGGGGAGACTTCAAACTAGGCTTCAATGAGGCCGCGGCGCCGAGATTTCGTTTACCGCAAGATTTCTACAGTTACTAGTTTGAAGAGAAATTTGACCTCGCCCCGCGAATCATCTCCTATGATGCTGGCGCTGCGCCGGCTCCCTTCCATCAGGAGCTTCGGCCGGCCGTCAATCACGCGGCCGGCCACCGTCAAACAGTGGGCTTGACAGTCCTTACTTAATGTTCTCTATTTGTTCCAAAGGGAGGGGCTGATGGATTACGCGACACTCACGCGCGCGGTGGCACGTGACGCGGCAATGCGCCGAAAGCAGACGTTGCAGCCGACAGGGGGCAAAGGGGATAAGATTTTTCCGCCAACCTATCCCGAAGAGCGGCGCGGCCAAGGACCGAGGCATGTTTTCGAGCGCCGCCGCATCGACGGGCGCGAGGCATGGTGCGTGCTCGTCGACAGCGTCCAGAGCCAAGCCAATCGGCTCGAAGAGGCGCTGCTGGCGGCGGTCCGCGAAGGGGCGATCGCCCTGCCCTATGTGACGGTCGATTTTCGCGCGGCGCAGCTTGCCGGCATCACCGAGATCACCTCGCTCGACGCGCCGCATCGCGTCTATGACGCCATTCTTCGCGACAGCCTCTTCGAGGGGCAGCCTTTCATGCGCAGCGCGCTCGGCCTTCGTCTCGCCGAGGCCAAGCCGAATGATGCGACGACCCTGCTGGAAACTTCGCCGACCGCGCTGCTTTTCGGCGCCTGGCATTCCACCGGCGAAGGCGGCGGCCTCGGCGCCAAGTTCCCGCGCTGTCTCGTCTCCGAAGTCATTGCGATCGACACTCCCGTCGAGGACGGTTCGGCGGATCAGCGGACGGGCGAGATCGAAGTGCGCACTTCCGGTCGCCGCACAGGCAGCCGCATCGATCCGCTCGGCATTCTTCGTAGAGTCCCGGTGTTCAAGGGCGCAGGCGACTGGGACGTTGCGAAGGAGCGCGCCGGCAAGAACGCCAAGCTGGTGCGCCCCTCCGAGATTAATCACGGGAACATAGCGCCTACTGTCCAGCCGCTCGGCGTCACCTGCGACCACGCCGAGCATACCGCCGTCCTCAGCTTCGCCGGTCTCAGGCGGCTCGGATTCGGCGGCGGCGAACGGGACGCGGCCGGCCGAGGGCTGCTCGCGGCGCTCGGCTTGGTCGCGCTGGCGGAGCAGGACGCGCGCGGCTATGCGCTGCGTTCGCGCTGCGATCTCGTCTGCGAGGGCCGCGCGCCGCTGGAAATCGTTCACGCCGACGGCGCCGTCGAGCGGATCGAGATGGACCGGGACGCGGCGCGCGCGCTCTATGCGGACGCTGTCAAAGCGGCGCGCGAAGCAGGCTTTAAGCTCAATCCCGAGCCCGTCCGCCTCACGCCGCAAGACAAGCTCGTCGAGATCGTGCGCAAGAGCCAGCGTCTGGCGCTGGAAGGCGAAGGCGGCGAGGCGGAGGAAGAGGCCTCGTGAGCCTCGTTCTCGAAATCGAGCACCTGCTCGGCGTCGCCTTCGCGGCGCGGAGCCAGGCAAGTCCCGCGCCGGACTGGCCGCCCCAACCTGACCGGGTGTTTTCCGCCCTCGTCGCCGCCTGGGGCGCGCGCGGCGAGCGCGGCGAGGAGCGCCGCGCTTTGGAATGGCTGGAAAGGCAGGCTGCGCCGGATATTGCGGCGAGCGGCGGCTTCGCGCGCAGCGCCGCGACGTCCTTCGTTCCGCCGAACGACCCGCAGACTGGACGCGTCGGCGACCGTTCCGTCATGCCGGCGTTCCGCCGACGCCAGCCGCGACGCTTTCCGGCCTATCGGCCGGATGACCCAACCGTCAGGCTTGTCTGGCGCGACGCCGATGCCGACGGCGCGACGCTCGCCGCGCTGAACGCGCTCGCCGCCGACACGCCGTATGTCGGCCATTCCGCCAGCCTGACCCGCTGCCGCTTCTCGACCGAAATCGCGCCGCAACCAGCCGCTCGGGCGCGCCGCCGCGTCTATGAGGGCCGGCTCGCCGAGCTCGAACGCCTGTATCGCGCCAACCAGCGGCCGAACCCGGGCGACGCCATCCACGGCCCGCCTACGGCCGAACTCGCGCCCCGTCGCAACGCCTTCGCCGAAAGCTGGCTCGTACTGGAACATATCGGCGGCGAGATGCCGGATCTTCGCGCCGCGCCGCTCGTCGCCAAGGCGCTGCGCGATACGATCATGTCTGGCTACAAGCGGATCGGGCTTGGCGCGCGTATTCCAGCTATCGTCTCGGGTCATTCGCCGAGTGGCGCGCCGGTCGCCGAACCGCATCTCGCCTTAGCGCCGCTCGCTTATCTTGGCTGGCCGCATGCAGACGGCCGCGTCCTCGGCTTCGCTTTCGTTCCGCCAGGCGCGGGCGAACTCCTCGACGACCCAGACTTTCAAAACGCTATAAAGGCTGTCGCGCCTTGGAAACGTCAGGAGGAGAGCGACGACGAGGAGCGAGGCGACGCGCGACGCGAGCTTGTTTGCGCTGGACCGCGGTTTAGCTTGACCTTCACCCTCGCGGCCGAACGTACGCGAGCGTCTCTCGATCCGGCGCCCTATATTCGTTCCGCCCGCGTCTGGGCCAGTTGCACGCCGGTCGTGCTTGATCGTCACTTGAAAAAGGACGGCGCGGAGCGCGATGCCGAGATCGCGGAATTGCTGCGACAAGCCTGCGCGAATATCGGCCTGCCGCCGCCGGCGCGCATCGCGGTCGGGAAGCATTCGGCCGTCGAGGGCGCGCCTGCGGCATATCCTTCGCGCGGCTCCCCTTCCTGGATGCGTTGGCGGCTCCCTGAAAGCGTCGCCAGCCGACGGCTCACGCATGCGATTCTGCAATTCGACGCGCCCGTGGCCGGGCCGGTGATTCTCGGCGCCGGGCGTTTTGTCGGCCTCGGCCTTTGTCGCGCGCTTGATGGGGATAGCCGGTGAGCGAGGCGCCGCTGACCGCCGGCGACTTCCCGGCCTTCTTCGAAGCGATCTGGGGATTTGGCCCGTTCCCCTGGCAGGCGGACCTCGTCCAGCGCCTCGCGACCGGCCATGACTTGCGCCGCGGTCATATCGGCGAGCCGGGGATATGGCCTGACGTGCTCGATCTGCCGACCGGTTCAGGCAAGACGGCGGCGCTCGACATCGCCGTCTTCCACCTCGCGATGGACGCCGATCGAGGCGAAAGGCGGCGCGCGCCTCTCCGTATCGCCTATGTCGTCGACCGTCGGCTAATCGTCGATGACGCCTATGAGCGCGCCAAAAGTCTTTGCAGGGCTTTACGCTGGTCGCTCTTGAACGATCACGAGGCGCGAGCCACGGCCCGGGCGAATGATAACAAGAACGAAATGCTGGCCGCGCTCGATCGCGTTCGCGCCGCCCCGACGGTCACAGCCGCGGCGCTGCGGCTGGCGCGCCTCGCCCAAAAAGGCCAGCCGCCGCTTCTCGCTCGCTCGCTGCGCGGCGGCGCGCCGCGCGAGGACGATTGGGCGCGCACGCCTGTACAGCCGACCATCCTCTGCTCGACGGTCGATCAGGTCGGCTCTCGCCTGCTTTTCCGCGGTTACGGCGTCAGCGACGAGATGAAACCGGTCCATGCGGGCCTGCTGGGCTCCGACTGCCTGATTCTGCTTGACGAGGCGCACCTTTCGGAGCCCTTCCGTCAGACGCTGAAAGCGGTGAAAAAGCTGCGCAAGCCGGACGACGCGCCGTTCGGCCTCGCTTTGCTGACCGCGACGCCGCCGGACGGCGACGCTTCCTTTTTCGAATTGTCGGCGGCGGATCGCGAACACCCGATCCTTTCTCACCGGCTCGAAGCGCCGAAGCCGGCCCGTCTCGCCGAAATATCCCGAAAGCAGGGGGTCGATACGGAATCGCGCCGCGCCGAAGAAATCGCCGCGCAAGCCGAAGCCATGATCGGGCGGCTGCGGGGCAAGATCGATCATCCGGCGATCGGCGTCGTCGTCAATCGCGTCGCGCGCGCCCGATCAGTGTTCGAACGGTTACGCAAAACGTTCGGGCTGGGCGCCGATTCCGGGACGGAAGAATCCGTCGACATCCGGTTGATCATCGGCCCGGCCCGATCCGTCGATCGCGACAGGATCGCGGCGGGACTCGATCCCATCCGTACCGCGCGGCGCGAACCGCCGCGCCGCCTTTCGAAACCGCTGATCGTCGTTGCGACCCAGACGATCGAAGCCGGCGTCGATATAGACTTCGACGGCCTGGTGACGGAGGCCGCCGCCTTTGACGCGCTGCGGCAAAGATTCGGCCGCCTCAACCGAGCCGGACGTCCGATCCAGGCGGAAGGCGTCGTACTGGCGCATAAGGAGGACATCGGCGCGAAAGCAGACGATCCCGTCTATGGCGACCGCATCGCCGAAACCTGGAAAAAGCTGAGCCAGATCTCGCACGATACAGCGGGAGTGGTCAATTTCGGCGTCGATGCATTGAGGGCGCTCATCGGCAAGGGCCCGGCCACGGAGCTTGCGGCGCCGATTCGAAACGCGCCTGTTCTGCTGCGGCCCTATGCCGATTTGTGGTCTCAGACCTCGCCGGTCCCAAACGCCGATCCCGATATCGCGCTGTTTCTGCACGGCCCGGAGCGAGCGCCGGCCAGCATTCAGATCGTCTGGCGCGCCGATATCCGGCGCGAGGATGTCGACGAAGCGGGACGGCGCAGGCTGATCGATCTTCTCGCGCTCGTGCCGCCGCGCGCCGCCGAGGCGATCGAAGTTCCGATTTGGGCGGCTCGCGCCTTTCTCAGGCGACAGATCAATCTGCAAGCTGAACTCGCCGATGCGCCGGAGCGCCCGCCTGACGCGGGCGCCGAATATGGGTGGCCGGCTTTCCGCTATGCAGGAGAAAAGAGCGAGAACACGCGTGTCGTTCGCGCGCGCGATTTACGCGACGGCGACTTGATTGTCGTTCCAGCAGATTACGGCGGTTGCGACAAGTGGGGATGGAGCCCTGGCGCGGACGAACCGGTGGTGGATGTCGCCGACGAAGCTGCGTGGCCTTATCGCGCGCGCCGCTTCGCCGTACGAGTTACGCCGAAGCTGATCGCGCAGGGCTTTGGCGTATCTGGCGCCCCGGCGCGTCCTTCGGTAGAGCCGGAATTGGCTGCGACGCTGGCCGACCACAGGGAGGATCGACCGCCCGCGCTGCTCGACGCCGTTCTTGAGCTCGATCTTCCACAGGCGCTGAGGAACCCGCTCGAAGCGCTCAAGAATAGGCGCAAGGGTCTGCTCCAGGCAGAATTTCCCTACGGCGTCGACGACCAGGAGCGACCGCGCGGCGTGGTCTTCATCGCGCCGGCCGGGCTCAAGGCCGATCAATCCGACGCGTCGACGGAAGACATATCCGCCATGCCCGCAACGGAAGACGACGAACTTGGCTCGTTCTCGCGCCAACCCATCGGCCTGGCCGCGCATTGCGAGCATGTGCGCGACTGGGCGAGGCTGTTCGCGTGCGCCGCCGGTTTGCGCCCGGACGTCGCGGAAGATATCAGCCTCGCCGCCTCCTTGCACGATACAGGAAAGGCCGATTCCCGCTTCCAGGCCTACCTGGCGGGCGGCGATCCCTACGGGCCCGACGCCAAGGAAGCGCTCGCGAAGTCTGGCCAAAGGCGATTGCCGACGGGCGCGTGGGAGCGCGCCGGATTGCCGGATCGCTGGCGGCACGAGGCTCTATCGGTCCGCATTGCGCCGCGCCTGCCGGCGTTTGCCGCCGCGCATGATCCGATGCTCGCCCTCTGGCTCATCGGCGTCCATCACGGCTATGGTCGGCCATTCTTTCCTCATAGCGACGCGAAAGACGCGGAGGCGCGCCCGGGCTTATTGAGCGCCTTCGGCGGCGAGGGCGATCTAAAGCAAGGATCCGGGCCGCAATGTCTCGCTTTCGATTTCGAAGGTCTGGATTGGACGCAAATGTTTGATGCGCTGAAGGCGCGCTATGGAATCTGGGGTCTCGCGCGGCTGGAGGCTTTCGTTCGCTTGGCTGATCACCGCGCCTCGGAGGCGGGCGGGCCGCCTGAAAAGATCGATCCGGCCGAAGGGACTGCGGAATGAGGGACAATCGCTCCCTGCGCCTAGAAGGGCTCGAGCCAGATAATCTCCTCGCTTTCATGGCGCTGCTCGGTCTGCTCCGTGCATTGGAGGCGAGCGAGCGCCGATCTTGGCGTCCGCAAGCCGCCTGGGGTATCGAGAGGGCGCCACTGCGGCCGATTTTGATCCTTGCCGAGCCGCAGACGCGCGAGGCGGTCTGCGAGGCGGCGGCGGAAGGCGCGGCGGCGCTCGCCGCCGATTATGTCTTTCCACAGGACGCTGATCACGACGCCGCTCAGAAGGACCTCAACTACGAAAAAGAGGCGGCGCGGCGACTGCTCGAAATCGTCGGCGACGCGGAACATCGGCGACGCGTCGAACTGTGGAGCGCGCTGATGTGCGACGTAGCCGAGAAAGAGGGGACGATCGAGGCGACGCCGCTTTGCCTACTTTTCGGCCAGGGCCACCAACATTTCCTCGACCGATTGGCCGCAGTTCCGCGCCTTGAAGCGCCGCCGCCGCGCGGTCGTGGTAAAAAGGCGGCGGCGTTGGGTGCGGCCGAAGCTTTTTATGAAACTTTATTCCAGCCATGGACGCGGCAGGATCCAACGCCGGCGTTCCGGTGGGACCCGGCCGAGGATGTCCGGTACGCGTTGCGCGCAGATGATCCCTCCGGAGAGAAGTCAACCACCCAGCACGGCGCCAATCGATTGGCGGCGCTCGGCCTTCCCGCCTGGACCGCGACGCCGGCGCAGCGAGGCGAGCGCGTGAGGCTGCAAGTCCTGGGCGGGACGTTCGAGCGGAACGAATTCGCGCTCCACTGGCCGATCTGGACGGCGCCGGCAAGTCTGGCGGCAATCCGCGCTCTGCTTAGTCATCCTGCCTTGCCGAACGGCGCCTCCGGGCTCGCTCACTTGAGCGTGGCGGAGGTTCGTCGGGCGCGCCGGGTCAGCGTCGGCAAGTTTATGAACTTCACTCGGGCGGATACGATTTCGGAGGAGCGCCGAACGCTACCGTAAGCTCGCGCTTAACCCGCAGCGGTCTTGCGTTGCGACGGCGGCACAACATTGGCGATCATCTCGCCGAAGGGACCGGCGTTTTTCGCCGGACCGAGATCATTGCCGGTCGTCGCCTTGAGCGGCAATTTCGGGAACACCAACTCGGCGAACCGATAGCATTCCTCGAGATTCGGATAGCCGGACAAGATGAACCGGTCGACGCCGAGCGCCATATATTCCTTCATGCGCTCGGCGACCTCATCGGGATTGCCGACCAAAGCGGTGCCGGCGCCGCCGCGCACGAGGCCGACGCCGGCCCAGAGGTTCGGCGCGACTTCCAGCTTTTCGCGACGGCCGCCATGCAGCCGCGCCATGCGCTGCTGGCCGACGGAATCGAAGCGCGCGAAGACTTTCTGAGCGGCCGCGATCGTCTCGTCGTCGAGTTTCGAGATCAATTCGTCGGCGGCGCGCCAGGCCTCGGCCGAAGTGTCGCGGACGATGACATGGAGGCGGATGCCGAACGAGAAAGTCCTACCCTCGCGCGCAGCCAGCGCTTTGGCCGCGGCGATTTTCTGCGCGACCTCCGCCGGAGGCTCGCCCCAAGTGAGATACACGTCGACATGCTTGGCCGCGACCGCGCCGCCAGCCGCTGACGAGCCGCCAAAATAGAGCGGCGGGTACGGCCTTTGGATCGGCGGATAAAGCAGTTGTCCCTTCTCGATCTGCAGATGCTTATGCGCCTCCGTCACTTCTTCGCCCTGCATCAGCTTGCGCCAGATGGAGAGGAACTCGTCGGTGACCTCGTAGCGCTCGTCGTGATCGAGAAAAATGCCGTCGCCCTTGAGCTCGAGCGGATCGCCGCCCGTGACGACGTTGATCAGCAGCCTGCCGCCCGAGAGCCGATCCAACGTCGCCGCCGCGCGTGCGGCGAAGGCCGGCTCCGTCAGGCCCGGCCGCACCGCCACCAGAAAGCGCAAGCGCTGCGTCAGCGGGACCATGGCCGAGGCGACAACCCAGGAATCCTCGCAGGAACGCCCGGTTGGCAGCAGCACGCCGTAATAGCCGAGCTCGTCGGCGGCGCGGGCGATCTGAGAAAGGTACCCCAGAGAGACGTGGCGCGCGCCGACTTCGCTGCCGAGATAACGGCCGTCGCCATGCGTCGGAAGAAACCAAAGCACGTCGCTCTGCTTGGCCGACGGCGGCAGGTCGAGTCGGTCGGTCATGATATTTCTCTTTCGCGTCGTCGATGTTGCAAGCGGCGCGCTAAATCGCGCCATGCCGCGGCGGGTTGATCCCGTTGAGCCAGTAATCGCCGACGGCGCGATATTTCCAGCGGACCGGATCGTGTACGGTATGGGTGCGAGCGTTGCGCCAATAGCGGTCGAGATTATGCTTGGCGAGGGTGGCGCTGGCGCCGCCGAGTTCGATCAGCTTGGATGCGACAAGCAAAGCCGCGTCGGTCGAGGCGATCTTGGCCTCGGCCACCGCGACCGAAGCGGCCGCGACGGTATCTGCGGAGGGCTCGGCGGCGGCGCGATCGACCACCGCGCCGGCGCGCTCCAGCAGCGCCGCCGAGGCGTCGACGCGGATTTTGAGCTCGCCGACGGCCGCGATCGTATAAGGATCGTCGTTCGCTCGATCGACGCCCGCATCCTTCGCCGGACGCGCCGAAGTTCGGATGAAGCGCACGGCGTCGGCGAGCGCCGCCTCGGCGATGCCCTGCTCAACCGCCGCGTGCATGATCTGGGCGAACGGTCCCATCGGGGTCGGATTTTCGAACAGCGCCTTGAACGAAAAAACCGAGAATGGATGGACTTCGACATCCTCCAGAAGCGTCGTGCCCGAACCGGTCACGCGCTGACCGAATCCGGACCAATCGTCGATGATCGTGATCCCTTTCGTCTCACGCGGCACAAAAGCAACCTGGCTGTTGTTATCGTCGTCATTGGCGACCACCGTCACCCAATGCGCGAAGAGCACGCCAGTCGAATAGAATTTCTTGCCGTTCAAGCGATAGCGCGCGCCGTCGCGGCTCAGCCGCGTCGCGTGGTCGTGAGCCGTCTTTGTGCCGGTTTCCGAGAGCGCGTTGCCCAGCCGTTCGCCGGCGAGGACGCGAGCGTAGAAGAAGCGCTTCTGATCCTCCGTGCCTTGAAGGCGAAGCCCTTCCAACATGAAGAAATGATTCTGCGGGATTTGGCCGATCGAGCCGTCCGCGCCCGATAGCGCAGCAATGACCCGCGCGACAGTATGGGCGCGCACGCCTGCGCCGCCATAGACCTTCGGCACGGTGATCGCGAGGAGCCCGGAATCGGAAAGCAGCTCCATCTCCTCATAGGGCAAGATGCGCTCGCGATCGCGCACGGCGGCGCCTTCCGCGAGTTTCGCCGCGACCTCATCGGCGACCGCAATCGCCTCGTTGTCGTCGCGGATGCGGCGCGCCGGGCGGCGCCGCAAAGGCGGCGTGCGAAATTCAAAATTCACGTTATCGACAGTCGCCGTCGCGAGCGCAGCGGTCATGGCCCCAATCCTCGCCAATCGAAATATCAACTCCACGCGTGGCGCGGCGGCGCAACGCCGTTCAGGAGATGATTGCCAATGTGAAAAAATTTCCAGCGCACCGGGTCGTGCAGCGTATGGGTGCGGGCGTTGCGCCAATGCCGATCCAGATTGTACTCGCCGAGGGTCGAGCGCGCGCCGCCGAGTTCGTGCAACTTGTTCGTGGCGAGGATCGCAATCTCGGTGGTCAAGACCTTGGCTTCTGCGACCTTCACCGCGGTCTCGGCGACCGCTTCATCCGTCGGATCGTGCAGGATCCCGTCGATCGCGCGCCCTGCCCGCTCGAGTAGCGCCTCGGCGGCATGCAGCTTGACCTCGATGTCGCCGATCTGGGCGATGGTGAAGACATCCTCATAGCCATGCTCCTGGCCGCTGTCGATCCAAGGCCTGACGCGATGGCGTACGAAGCGGATCGTCTCCTCGATCGCGCCGCGCGCGATGCCGACGTCGACCGCCGCCTGGATGATCTGCGACACCGAGCCGTTCGAGGACGGGCGCTCCGCGCCGAGATAGGCCGGGATGACCGCCTCGGGACCGACGCGGACATTATTGATAAGCACGTTGCCGCTCGCCGTCGTCCGCTGGCCGAAGCTCGACCACGAATCGACGATCGTCAGGCCTGACGCGTCGCGCGGCGCAATCGCGAGATGGACGTCGCCGTTGTCATCGACCGCGCCGATATGAATGTAATGCGCGAACAGCGCGCCCGTCGCGTAGAACTTCTCGCCGTTCACGACATAAGATTCGCCGTCGCGCCGCAATGTCGTCTCGAAGGCGCCGACATGGCGGCTCTTCGCTTCGGAAAAGGCGTTGCCCAGCCGATAGCCCTGAAGCACGCGGCCGAACCATAGGCGCTTCTGCTCCTCGGTGGCCGTCACCCTGATCGCGTCGAGCGCGGCGAAATGATTCTGCGGAAGCTGGCCGAGCGAAGGATCAGCGGCGGAAATGGTCGCGATCACCTCTGCGAGCGTCGCGAACGACACCCCTGCGCCGCCATAGGCTTTAGGCACGGTGATCGCCCAGAGGCCCGCGCCGGAGAAACGGTCAAGCTCCTTTACCGGCAACCGGCGCTCGCGATCACGCTCGGCCGCCTCGAGCGCAAATTCGTCGGCGAGCTCGCGCGCAACGCTCAGCGCTTCGTCATCCGAGGCGATGCGATGCGCGTTCGGATAAAGGTGAAAGCGAAACGATTCAGGAGCCGGCGCGGCGGTCGGAGAGGATGCGAGAATAGGGGACATTGGCTTACTCAGGCTTCCGGCGTCAGGCGAGATTCAGGGGCCGGTAGCGGCCATGACCATAGACGAGAGCCTCCGCGCCGCCGCCGATATGGACGGCCTGCACGGCGCCGATGATGACGCCATGGCTATGCCGCTCGATGATTTCCTCGACGGCGCAGTCGATAACCGCAAGGGCGTCTTCCAGTCCGAAGGCGCCGGTCGCAAATTGCCGCCAACGCGCCCCTTGGTACCGTTCAGCGCCTTTGACGCCGCCGAGGCCGGCGAACCGGTCGGCTATAGGCTGGTGGCGCGGACCAAGGATATTGACGCAATAATGGCGCTCACGCTGGATGATCGGCCAGGCTGAAGCGTTTCGGTTGACGCAGATCAACATTGTCGGCGGCTCGACAGACAGCGAGATCGCCGAGGTGACGGTCAGCCCGGTCCGCCTTTCGTCCACGCCCGCGGTGATCACGCTGACGCCGCCGGCGAGATGCCGCATCGCTTCGCGAAACGTCCCGACTTCGAGCGGCGGCGTGGGGATTTGCCGCAAAGCCATCGTCATCCAAGCGCCCTCGTTCGGTCCAGCATCAATAGGCTCGCCGAAAGAAGTACGGCGCCCGACCAGAAGGCGCTTGTCCAATAGGCGAGCAGGAGGCGGGGATGCGAGCCAAGGCAGAGCGCTTTGGCGAGGGAGCACAGATCGGAATTCGCGACCAGGCAGCCGCCGGCTTCGCGCCAGGAGAGATAGCCGTAGCCGACGACCTCGCCATAAGTGAGCCACCACCAGGCGATCGCCGCCAGAAGCACTGCGCCGCCGATCGAGATCAGCGTCAATGTCGCCCGTGTCATTGCGGCCTCACGTAGCGAGCCCAAGCGTCGCGAGAATCTGTCGCCGCAAGATGACGAGATCGGCGTCGTCGCGATGGCGCGGATAAGGCCGCTCGACGCGAAACTCCGCCTTGATCCGCGCCGGCCGCTCGGTCAGGACGATCACCCGCGAGGAGAGCAGCAGCGCCTCCTCGACGTCGTGGGTAACGAGGATCGCGGTGAAGCCCGCTTTCCGCCACAGAGCCACCAGTTCGGCCTGCAAGCTTAACCGCGTCAGCGAATCGAGCTTGCCGAGCGGCTCGTCGAGCAACAGAAGAGCCGGATCATTGACGAGGGCGCGGGCCAGAGCGGCGCGCTGCGCCATGCCGCCGGAAAGTTGATGCGGATAGGCGCCCGAGAAGGCGCGAAGACCCACGAGATCGAGCGCGGCGTCGACACCCGCGCGCTGCTGAGCGAGCACGCCGCGCGCGTCGAGCCCGGTCGCGACATTGCTCCAGACTGTCGCCCAGGGAAACAAGGTCGGGTCTTGAAACACCAGGATCCGCGACGGATCCGGGCGATCGATCGGCGAGCCGTCCGCCGTTATTTTTCCCGACGACGGCTGTTCGAGCCCGGAGACGAGCCGCAGCAGAGTCGATTTGCCGCAGCCCGAAGGGCCGAGCAAGGCGACGAACTCGCCGGCGGCGACGGAAAGGTCGATCGAATCCAGCACGGGGAGACGCGAGCCGCCGAGGTCGAAGGCGTGGCTGACGCCGCTGATCTCGACGGCGACGCTTTGCGCCGCCTGCGGCGCCTTCCGGAGCGCGGTGACGGCGGCCATCAGATGAACCCCTTCTGGTAATTGAGGAGCTGATCGCGGGCGACGAACAGCAACTTGACGATGCCGGCGCAGATCAGGGACATGATCACCAGGGTCGCATAGACGTTGGCGTAGCCCGAATAGGCGGTCTGGAACTGGATGTACCATCCAAGGCCGAACTTCGCGCCCAGCATCTCGGCGACGACGAGAACGGCGAAGGAATAATAAAGGCCCATGAACAGGCCGACAAAGACGTGCGGGAGCGACGCCGGAACGGCGATTTTCGAGATCAGGTACCAATTGGGCGCGCCAAGATTGCGCCCGACGTCGTAATAGGCCCGATTCACCGCGGCGACGCCGGACGAGGTCAGGATCGTTACCGGAATGCCGGAAGCGAGAGCGACGATGAAGACGCTGGCGGCGAAAGTCGTCGGAAAGAAGAAGAACGTGCAAGGAATCCAAGCGGTCGCCGGCACCGGGCCGATCAGTTTCAGGATCGGCATGCCCCAGTAGCTGAAACGCTTCGACCAGCCGAGCGCGACCCCGGCGGCGTAGCCGACGACAACCCCGGAGACGAAGCCAAGCGACCATAGGCGCAGCGTATAGGCGATGCAGACGAGAAGCCGAGGCGCCTCGGCGACATAGACATTCAGCAGCCCGTTGGGCGGCGAAAAGAAGGGCTTTGGCAGCCAGCCTAGCTTTGCTGTGGTAAGTTCCCAGAGCGCGAACCAGACGCCGATGGCGATGAACCACGGTCCGTAATGAACGATCGCATCTCCCGTTCGGCCGAGGCGCCGGACGATGAAGGCCAAAGCGGCAAAGACCGCCGCGCCGCCGGCGGTGATCGCGGCGAACAAACCCGCGCTGCCCCAGGGGACCACGTCAGGCAAGCCGACCGTAACGAGCGCCGCCGCGGCCCAGGCCGCGGCAGCCAAGAGGCCGTTTGTCCAAATCGCCTGCTGAAGGCCAGATAAGGAGGCGGGAGAATTCGCCGCGCCGCCGTCCAGCGTTTCAATTGCATTGCTCATCGGCGACAACTCACGCGAGGAGATTGACTGTCACGCGCTCCGCAAAGGCCTTGGGATCGGTGGAGGGTTCGAGCACCTTGACCAGCTTCAAGTCTTCCGCAGTGATTCGAATCTGGTCGACCAGCGGTTGGCCGATCGGATGATCGTGGTAGACAAGCGCGCCTAGAATTTCGGTCAGATCCCGAACGCTTAGGCCGGCCGGCTTCAATGCCTCGAAATACCATTCGGCGACTTCGTCGGGATGATTGGCTGTATATTCGTGGACCTCGATATTGGCCTCCGCCAAGCGTCGCAGCGCGTCTTTGTTCGCCTGCAAGAACGGCCCATTGGCCCCGAGCACGCAGCACGTGTGATTCTGGTACACGCCGGTCTGAGTATCGGCGATCTTGGTGAAGCCGAACTGCTTTTCGATCGAATAGGCCCATGGATCAAGATGCGCGGCAAGATCGGCGTCGCCGCGATTGACCGTCTCGCCAACCAGATCGAAGGGCACCGCTTTCCAGGTGACGTCCGTCTCCGGATCGATGCCGGCTTTCGCCAGCGTGACCTGGAATGCGACCTGCGGCGGCGCCCCGATTCCGTAGGTCGCGATCGTCTTACCTTTAACGCCGGCTATGTCCTTGACGCCCGACGCCTTCGAGGCAAGCAGGCGTTGGCAGCCGCCATGCGAGCCGACGAAAAGCTTGACGTCGAACCCCTGTTCGAGCGGTTTGAGCCAATCGCCGATCAAGCCGGCGCCGGCGTCGGATTTGCCGGTGGCGAGAGCCTGGATCAAGGTCTGGCCGCTGGCGCCTTGGTAGAAGAGTTCGACGTCGAGATTATGCTTGGCGTAGATGCCCTTGGCGACGCCGAAGCCAAGCGGCGAGTGGCAAGCCGCGACCTCCGTCCAGGCGAGGCGGATTTTCGGCGCCGGCGCGGCGATCGCCGGCGAGAATACCTGCCGGCTGAGGGCCGCCGCCGAGGCGACGACGCCAGCGGCGCCGGCAGTTTTGAGAACCGTACGGCGAGAAGGCCTGGCTGTATGCGATTGTTGTTTCGTCATCGAGAACCCCTTCGTGGAAAGATTGGATAATACTCGTGTCACGCAGCTGTCCGCGCTGACGCATTGATCCACGCGCCGCGACAGGCGTCGCGACGCAACCCCTAAGTCTCGCAACGCCTTCTATCCGTGACCATTTCGGTCCTCCTTCAGAACAGGGCGCGCGCTCAATAGGCGGAAGCCAGTTCGACCCTGGGCGACGCGGGATCAATCAGGTCGGCGTGATGGCGCCGAGCGACATCAGGATGCGAGCGCAGTCGGCTCTTGAGATCATTCCGGCGACATCCGATCACTTCTGCGGTTATTAGTCAAGTGAATCTATAGACTATATTATCTAATAGCGGAAGCGCGTCGTGACCGACGTCGCGCCTCAATGGAAAGCAGAAGAAGCTTCGATGACCGACCGACCGCCTCGCCGTGCTCAACACGCCGATCAAGGCCCTTCAGCGGACCGTGGCGCCGCGGCCGAAGAACAGGTTGTTTTGAAAGATTCGCGCCAGCCGAAGAGCCGTGCGACTGAGGAATCCTGTCATGGCAGCCGGCCCCTACGAATGGATTTCAATGGATTTCGTCGCTTAGCGCGCAATGCTGGAGCGACTATCCAGGCGCCAGGACTGGCTCCGGCTCTGCGCCGCTGCGCGCACGGTCTTTTCGTTTGAATGCCTCGATGTCTCGATATTGCGCGGCCGGATGGCTCGCCGGCAGATAGGGTCCGGCGCCAAAGAGCTTCTCGCGCAATGTACGGCCTGCGGCATAGGTCTTCGGATAAGCGCCGCGGCGCTGCAATTCAGGCACCAGACAATCGACGACGTCCTCAAAGGTTTCATGCGTCACGGCGTAAGCGAGATTGAAGCCGTCCACATCCGTTTCCTCGACCCATTCTTGCAGAATGTCCGCTACCCTGGCGGCCGAGCCGACGAAGACAGGACCGACGCCGCCAATGCCGCCCCACGACGCCAGCTCCTTGATCGTCCAGGTGCGATCGCCGCCAGTCAGGTGCTCGACCAAGGAATGGACCGCGTTGGTCTCCTCCTTCTTGACGACGTCATCCGGCGCGAAACGTCCGAAATCGATGCCGCTCCAACCCGACATGAAGACCAGCGCGCCGTCATAGGAGGCGTAGCTCTGGTATTCCTCGAACTTCGCCTTGGCCTTGGCGTCAGTCTCGTCGACGATGAGCGTCACGAGATTGTAAACGTAGAGCTTGCGCGGGTCGCGGCCGGAAGCCGCAGCCTTCGCGCGGACGTCGTGCACATAGGCCTTGAGCAGACGCTTCGATTGCGCGCCGACGAAGACGCATTCGGCGTTGCGGGCGGCGAAGCTCTTTCCCGGCCCTGACGCGCCGGCTTGGTAGAGAACCGGCGTCCTCTGCGGCGACGGCTCGCAGAGATGATAGCCGGGGACGTCGAAATATTTGCCCTTATGGCCGATCTCGTGAACCTTTTCCGGATGAGCGAAAATTCCGCGCTCGCGATCGCGGACAACAGCGCCCTCCTCCCAACTTCCCTCGAACAGCTTGTAGAGGACCTCGACATATTCCTCGGCCACTTCGTAGCGGTTGTCGTGGCGGCGCAGGCCGCCTTGGCCGATATTTTTCGCGCCGCTTTCCAGATACGACGTGACGATGTTCCAGCCGACCCGGCCTTTGGTAAGATGATCGGCGGTCGAGAGACGGCGCGCGAACGTGTAAGGATGCTCGAACGAGGTCGAGGCGGTAATGCCGATGCCGAGATGCTTCGTCGCCATGGAAATAGGCACGGCGAGCTGAAGCGGATCATTGACCGGGATTTGCGCCGCCTGCTGGATCGCGTGGTAATTGCCGCCTTTATAGACGTCATAGTAACCGATCACATCGGCGATAAAGATTCCGTCGAAAATCCCGCGCTCAAGCGTCGCGGCGAGCTCAGTCCAGTATTCGATGTCCTTGTACTGCCACGATCGGTCGCGCGGATGCGCCCAGAGTCCGGGCGACTGGTGTGCGACGCAGTTCATGTCGAAGGCGTTGAAACGGATCTGTCTCGTCATGGCTTTTCTCAGTTAGGATTGGTCAGGCCGCGGCGCGAGTGGAAAGCCGGCCGCGCTCTGAGACCTCGGCTTGCCGCACTTCGTCGCGGAGCAGACTCCAGATTTCGTGACGCAAGCGCGCGAATTCCGGCTCGGCGCAGAGATCCTCCTCGCGAGAGCGCGACGGAAACGAAACGTCGATCACCTTTTTGATTCGACCAGGCCGCGAGGTCATCACAGCGACGCGCTGACCGAGATAGACGGCCTCGTCGATGCCATGGGTGATGAAGACGATCGTCTTGCCGGATTCATCCCAGATGCGAACGAGTTCGCCCTGGAGATTCTCCCGGGTCTGAGCGTCCAGCGCCGCGAAGGGTTCGTCCATCAGAAGGACGTCGGGATCGTAGGCGAGGCTGCGCGCAATCGCGACGCGTTGTTTCATGCCGCCGGAGAGCTCGTGCGGATAGCGGTCGCCAAATTCGGCGAGACCGACCATGGCGAGGAAATGGCGCGCGATCTCGGCGCGCCGGCGCAGCGGGAGCCCTTTCGCCTCAAGGCCGAACTCGACGTTCTTCTGCGCCGTCCGCCAGGGAAAGAGCGCGTATTGTTGAAAGACGATGCCGCGATCGAGCGCTGGGCCGACGATCGGCTTCCCGCCGACCAGGATACGGCCGGTTGTCGGCCGCGTCAGTCCGCCGAGCAGATCGAGCAGCGTCGATTTCCCGCAACCGCTCGGCCCGACGATAACGAAGAATTCCCCAGCTTTTATTTCGAGGTTTATGCCATCCAACGCGACAAACGCGTCCGTCTTGGACTTGCCGGCGGACGACTTTACGTCAAATGTCTTACCGACGTTCTGAATGTGAATGACGCTGCTCACGGGCCGAGCGCTCCTCGCGAGATGGGTTTCGAACAAGGTTGCGAAAGCCGGGATTGATCCAGCTCGGCTTCCGCTTTTCACGACGGGAGAATGAGATCAATTGGCGGAAGCGCTGTCCTTGGCGTACGGATTGAACTCGTTCGTATAAAAATCCGTCGGCTTGTATTTGCCAGGCGGTACGATGCTCGCATGCTCGACGAGTTGCAGCCAGAAGGCAAGGTCCTGTTCGTTGTTGAGTCCATGCCTGGCCCAACGCAGCACGGTGTAATCCTTGCTGCCGTTCTTGGTATAGAGATCCGGCAAATACTGCGGATCGAGACGTCCCTTGTCGAGGCCGAGCTTGATGACCTCGGCGGGGTGAGCATTCGCCCAATCGGCCGCGTCGGCGATTGCGGAAACATAGGCGCGCACGAGATCTGGATGTTCAGCGATGAACTTTTCGGACGCCATCGTGCCGCCGCGGGTGACGAACCGCCCAGCAATGTCGGCGACGGAAAAGAGCTGGCGATAGCCCTTGCGCACCAGATCGATATTGATGGGCGCATAAGCGATGACTGCGTCGACGCCGCCCTGATCCAGCACTTGCTGCAATTGCGCCTGCGGGACCGGTACGATCTGCACGTCTTCCTTAGCCACGCCGTGCTTCGATAGCCAGTCGAGCGCAAACCAGACGCCTGAGAAGCTCGGCCATTGCGTGCCGATCTTCTTGCCTCTCAAGTCTTCCGGTTTCTTGATCGGCCCATCGGCGCGGACGACGAGACCGTCGCCGGCGGTGTCCGGGTTGAACGGCAGCGTCGAGGAGACGATCTCCTTGGCTTTCAACCCTTTGTCGAGCGCGTTGATGAAATAAGCATAATCCGCGAAAGGCGCAAAATCGAGCGCTCCGCTGTCGAGCGCGACCGTATATTGGTCCCATGGAACAACGGCAAGCTGGGCATCGAGGCCGTATTTCTTAAAATAACCTTGCTCTTCGGCCACTTCGATCAGTTCGTACCCCGCGGTCCAGCCAAAGTTCAAGGGCGGAAAGAATATCTTTACCGTCTTTAGCTCTTCAGCGACGCATGGAAGCGATGTTCCCGCCATCCCGCTTGCGACAACGATCGCGAGCGCCGCGATCTGTAAGAAACGCTTCAAAGGCGCGACAATCGACAAGGGGCTCATAGTTTTTCTCCCTAACGATCAACAAAACACATCGAAACTCGCCGACTGACGACGGTCGCTGCTCTCACGAGCGAATGTCCTGCTTCCAAGCTGTGAGGCGCCTCTCGAGCGCAACAAGCCCCCAATTGCTGGCGATGCCCAGCAAAGCGAGGACGATGACGCCAACATAAAGAAGGTGGACGCTGAGCAGATATTGAGCATTCACGATGAGATAGCCGAGCCCGCTGCTTGCTCCGACCATTTCGGAGACGACGAGCATCAAAAAGGAATAGGTCGCGCCTAGCCGTGCGCCTGTGATGATCGAAGGGAGGGCCGAGGGCAGCACCACTTTCACGAATATCCGCCAATCAGGCAGGCCGATTGAACGCGCATATTTGACGAGCGCGGGGTCGGCTTGGCGAACGCCCGTCACCGTCCCAAGCAGGATCGGCCAAACGACGACCCAATAGATGATGGCGACGTTGGTGGCGTAGCCTATTCCGAAAAATAGAATGAAAGCCGGAAACAGAGAGACAGGATTGGTCTGGCGCAGAAGCTGGAGAAGCGGATTGAGATAGGCCTCAAGCGGCTTGTACCAGCCAACGAGAAGACCGAGCGGTACGGCGGTGATAACGCCCAGCGCGAAGCCGCCCGCAGCGCGCTCGATGCTGACAAACACCTGGGGCCACAGCTTGCCCGCCCACGCATATTCGACTCCACGCGTCACCACTTCCGAGAATGGCGGCAGGAAAGTTCGATTGATCAGACCGAAGCGCGGCGCCAATTCCCAGAGAAGGAGAAAAACGAGGATAGCCGCCGAATTCCTCGCAACCGGCTCGACCCAAAGCGCAAAGGCCTTGGCCCCGACGCGCCAATCGCGTTCCCGGACGTCAGGCGGCGCCGCCTCATGCGAAACTTGAATCGACATGCTCAGCTCCCATTCTCCTGGCCCGGCGACCGCTGGCGAGATACCTTAGCACATAACTATATATTGTCTATAGACTAATTAGAAAATAGTCGCGCGCCAATGCGCTCGTTCGGCCCGTAAGCGCCGTTGAAAGGCGAATGCATTCATTGCGAGACTTGGCGCCCAGCCATTGCGCCGGGTCAAAACACGGCGGCATTCATCCTCGCGGCAAGGGACATCGGCTAGACTTCCGCGACTACCCTGCGCTTCAGTTCGGCGAGTAGGCTGCTCGCCCCCTCTCGCTCCGATCGCGGCGTATCGATTGCGAGATCGAGCGCTATCCTCCCGTCGCGCAAAACCAACACCCGGTCGGCAAGCGCAATGGCTTCGGCCACATCATGCGTGATCAAGATGGACGTGAAGCCGCGCTCTGCCCAAAGGGTCAGGAGCAGTCGGTGCATGTCGGCGCGGGTGAGCGCGTCGAGCGCGCCGAAGGGCTCGTCGAGGAGGAGGATTTTTGGCTTCGGCACAAGCGCCCGAGCGAGAGCGACCCGTTGTCGTTGGCCGCCCGAGAGAACGTACGGCCAATCCTGCGCGCGATCGGCAAGCCCGACGGCCTGTAACGCTTGCATCGCTTGCGCGCGCCAATCGTCGCCTCGCGCGATCCCGACATTGGCTATCACGCGCTGCCAGGGCAGCAGACGCGCGTCCTGAAACATGATGCGCGCGGCTTTTTGAACGTCGGCGACCGCGCAGCCGTCGATCGACACCGCGCCGGAGGTCGGCCGATCGAGGCCGGCAATGAGGCGAAGCAGGGTGGTTTTGCCGCCGCCTGAACGGCCGACAATGGCGATGAATTGCCCCGGTTCGACCTTGAGATTGACGGCGCTCAGCACCACGCGGTGGCCGAACGTCTTGGTCAGCTCGCTCAGCTCGATCGCCGCGCCGTCGAGCCGCCGACCGCTGGTTTCGAGTCGGCCTGCAGCTGTCGTATTTCGCCCGTCGGACGCCGCGACGCGACCCAAGACGCGCGGATTGCCAAACAGGCGGGCAGCCTCGCTCACGCGCCAATCTCCGCACGACGAGCGTAGCTCGGATGCCAGCGCAGCATGGCGCGCTCGCCTTGTTTGGCGATCACATCCGATATTTTGCCGAGCGCGGCGTAGACGATGATCCCGAGCAGGACGATGTCCGTCTGCAGAAATTCCCGCGCGTTCATCGTCATATAGCCAATGCCGGACGACGCCGAGATCGTCTCCGCGACGATCAAGGTCAGCCACATGATCCCAAGTCCGTAGCGCAATCCGACGAAGACCGATGGAAGCGCGCCGGGCAGGACGACGCGCCAGATCAGCGCCCATGGGCCGAGATCGTAAACGCGCGCCATTTCAACGAGCGCGGGATCGATCGTCCGGACGCCATGATAGGTGTTCAGATAAACAGGAAACAACACGCCGAGGGCGACCAGGAAGATCTTCGCCTCCTCGCCGATGCCGAACCACAGAATCACCATCGGAATGATGGCGAGGTGAGGCACGTTGCGAAGCATCTGCAGCGTCGAATCGAGGAGAAGCTCAGCGGGCCGCCAAAGTCCGTTGATTACGCCGAGCGCGAAGCCAAGCAGTCCGCCGATCAACAAGCCTTTGAAGGCCCGTTCCGAGCTGATCGCGACGGCTTGAAGCAGCGAGCCGTCCCTCAGCGTTTGCCAGAAGGCGATTGCGACCGAACTCGGCGCCGGCAGGACGCGCTGGGCCAGCAATCCAAAGTCGGCGCTGAACTCCCATCCGGCCAAGACGGCGAAGGGAACGAGCCACGGCGCAAAGCGCCAAAGATCAGCCGCCGGGCGGCAGAGCGCCAGGACTGTCGACCGACGCCCCGCTTCGTGCTTCTGCACGGCGATCAGCCTCCGCCCTTCAGTAAGGCGTCTTGGACTTTGATCGGCCTGGGGATCAGCCCGAGCGTCAGGAAAGTATCGGCGATCTTTTGTTGATCCACGATCACATCAGGACGGATCGGGCGAACGTCCCAAGCCTCGCGCGCGAGAGCGAGTCTCAGGATCGGCGGAGGAAGTCCAACTTCAGGGCTAAGCTCGGCGGCGGCGGCGTCAATGTTGCGGCTGGCCCACGCGTCGACCTCCTTCATGGATGCGAGCAGCGCCTCGATGACCGCCGGATTGGCTTCGACGAATTTCCGCTCGCCGAGATAAAACTGCCGATTGGCGACGAGTCCCTCGCCGTTGACCAAGGTTCGCGCCTTGATCGCGATCTCGGCGCTCGCCTGGAACGGATCCCAAATCGCCCACGCATCGACGTCGCCATGCTCAAAAGCGGCGCGCGCGTCCGACGGCTTGAGGAAGACGGGCGTGATGTCGGAATAAGCAAGACCCGCCTTTTCCAGCGCCTTGACGAGAAGGTAATGAACATTGGAGCCCTTATTGAGCGCCACCTTTTTGCCCTTGAGCTCGGCGACGCCGCGGATCGGGCTGTCTCTCGGTACGAGAATCGCTTCCGATGACGGCGCCTCGGGCTCGTTGGCCACATAGACGAGCGGAGCGCCGGCCGCTTGTGCGAAAATCGGCGGCGATTCGCCGGTAATGCCGAAGTCGAGCGCGCCGACATTCAGCGGCCTCGAGCAGTGCGGCCCGCCGGGAAATTCCGTCCATTCCACGGAAAAACCCAGCGGCTGAAGATTCTTCTCCAATGAACCGCGCGCCTTGAGAAGGAGGAACGTGCCGTACTTTTGATAGCCGACGCGGAGGATCTTACCGGCGGCTTGAGCCGGCTGCTGGGCGATGGCGAAGGCTAATGCGGCGGCCGCTAAAGCGATAGCGAGCCGCGCCGCTGCAAGCGCCGTCGAGCGTCCGCTCGACGCGGTTGTCGTCTCCTCGACCAAATCCGACATGGGGCGATCATTCTCCCGTCTTAGACAGCGCGGTTATAATGCGCTATTTCCACTATGTCTATTAAATCTGTAGACAAAGCCAATTTATATGCTATGTTCCGATGGAGTTCCCTCCAACGAAGGCGGAAGCCGATGAAAAACCCGACCACGCTCATCGCGAGCGCCATGCTTCTGGCGGTCGCCTCGCAAATGCCTGCGGCGGCGGAGACGATTCGGATCGGCTATCAGAACGAGCCGGACCCTTCCCATGTCGCGATCGTCGACGGACTTTACGAGAAAGCCACGGGCGACAGGATCGAATGGCGCAAGTTCGATTCCGGCGCGAGCGTCGTCGCCGCGCTCGCCTCCAACGCCATCGATATCGGCTATGCCGGCTCCAGCCCGCTGGCGGCTGGGGTCACGCGCGGCGCGCCGATCGAGGTCTTTCTCTTGGCCGGCCTGATCGGCAAGGCCGAAGGTTTGGTCGTGCGCAATGGCTCGGGCGTCAATGAGGTCAAGGACCTCGTCGGCAAGAAAGTGGCGACGCCATTCGTCTCGACCAGCCATTACAGCTTGCTCTATGTGCTGAAGCACGACGGCGTCGATCCGACCAAAGTCAACGTACTCAATCTTCAGCCGCCCGAAATCGCCGCGGCCTTCGCCCGCGGCGATATCGATGCGGCTTATGTTTGGGATCCGGTTCTGTCGAAAGCCAAGGAGAACGGAAAAATCCTCATCGACTCCGCCGAAGTCGCCAAGCTTGGCGGGCCGACTTTCGTCGCTTGGGCGACGCGGAAAGATTACGCCGCCGCGCATCCCGCCGTGCTCAAGGCTTTCACCAAGGTGACGCTCGACACGTACGCCCATTTCCGTAAAGAACCGGACGATTACAAAGCGGGAACTTCCAACGCGAAGAAGATCGCAGACTTCAACGGCGCCAAAGTGGAGGAAATTTTCGACGAGGTCGACGGCGCCTACTATCCTCTCGCCGACGAACAAGCGTCGGATGCTTACCTTGGCAAGGGAACGGCAGACGCCCTTGCAGCGACGGCCGCCTTCCTGAAGGAGCAAAAGAAGGTCGAAGCCTTGCTGCCGAGCTACTCTGGAAGCATCACCGCTGAGGTCGTGAAAGCCGCGACGACCCCCAGCCAATAAGAGATTGCCTGGGACGAACCTCGCCTGCGCGAGGTTGGTCCAGGGGCGCGCTGCGATGACCACTCTCGCAATCAGAGACGTGATTGTGCGCTACGGCGCGGACTCGGATGAAACCGTGACCGCGCTCGACCGCGTCTCGCTGACGATCGAACCCGGGAGTTTCGTCGTGGCGCTTGGCGCGTCGGGCTGCGGCAAGACGACATTGCTCAACCTGATGGCCGGATTTTTGCGGCCGACTTCCGGCGTTGCGACATTTGACGGCCGTCCCATCGAAGGCCCGAGCTCCGAACGCGGCGTCGTTTTCCAACACGGCGCCTTGATGCCCTGGCTGAACGTCATCGACAACGTCGCCTTTGGATTGCGGCTCAAAGGCGTTCCTCGCAGGGATCGTCACCAACGGGCCCGCGGAATCTTGCGACTGGTCGGGCTCGAAGGGATGGAGGAGCGCCGGATATGGCAATTGTCCGGCGGCATGCGTCAGCGGGTCGGCGTGGCGAGAGCTTTGACTGCCGATCCCGACGTTCTGCTGATGGACGAGCCCTTGGGCGCGCTCGACGCGCTCACGCGCGAGCAGATGCAAGAGCTCATCCTCGATATTTGGGCGCGAACCAAGAAAAGCGTCTTCTTCATCACGCACGGAATCGACGAAGCCGTCTTCATGGCAAGCAAGCTTCTCGTGATGTCGCCGCGCCCCGGTCGCGTCGTCGCCTCGATCGATCTCGCCTTCGGTCGGCAATTCACGGAAGGCGCGAAGGCCGGCGAGGTCAAAGCTCAACCTGAATTCATCGTCACGCGCGAACGGGTGAAGCAGCTCGTCTTCTCCAGCCGCCAGCTGGCGGAGGGCGCGCTATGAGCGAATCGCGGACATTGCAGTCGCCGTGGGCGGGCAGCCTGCGCGTTCTTTCCCTAGGCCCGCGACGCGCGCGTGGGCGCTTCACCTATGTCGGCAAAGTCTCAGTCGCGACCTGCGTCGCTATGATCTTGCTGTGGTGGATCGCGGCGTGGCTGGAAGTCGCGCCGGCGATGTTCCTGCCGTCGCCGCTCGCCGTCGCCGCGAAGTTCGTTGCGGTGTGGCGCGACGGCTTTCAGGACGCCACTCTGTCGCAGCACCTTTTCGCGAGCCTCGGCCGCGTCGTCGCAGCGCTCGCCGGCGCGATTGTCTTTGGCGTTATCCTTGGCTTCGCCATGAACCTCAGCGAGACCGCGCGCGGCATCGTCGAGCCTCTTTTGGAGTTCTACCGGCCAATTCCTCCCCTCGCCTACCTCCCGCTGGTGATCATCTGGTTCGGCATCGGCGAGTTCGCGAAAATCCTGGTGATCTTTCTCGGCATCCTGCCGTCGGTCCTTATCGCCACCAACGATGGCTTGAAATCCATATCGCGTGACATGGTCAACGCCGCGCGCTCCCTCGGCGCAAGCCGTCTGCAGGTCGTCCTGCTTGTGCTTCTGCCATACGCTTTGCCGAGCATCCTGACCGGGACTCGCATCGGCTTGGGAACCGGCTGGGCCACTCTGGTCGCCGCCGAGCTCGTGGCCGCCACCCAGGGCCTTGGTTTCATGATCAAGGGCGCTGCGGATTTTCTTGTCACCGACGTGGTCATATTGGGCATCCTCGTCATCGCCGCGGCGGCGATCGTCATGGAGCTCGGGCTACGGCTGGTCCAACGCACGCTCGCCCCTTGGCAGGGGCATCAGTAAGTCCCGACGACATCTTCCATTCGAAACGTAGCCAGAGACCGATGATCAAACGCCATCATGTACCCCAGGCGCCGCCGCCGCCGCGCGGCGTCAAATACCACCACGCGACTCAAGCGGACGGCTGGCTCCATGTGACCGGCCAATTGCCGACGGACGCCGCCGCGCTCGCGGCGCCGCTTCCGGAAGGCGTCGAGGCGCAGGCCGAGAAGACTTTCGAGAACCTTGTCACGATTGTCGAAGCGGCCGGCTACGCTCTTTCCGACACTGTTTTCGCGCGCATCTATCTCGCCGATTTCGAGCGCGACTTTGACGCCTTCAACAAAGTCTACCATCGCTATTTCTCGGACGACAAGGCGGCGCCCTCACGCACGACGATCGGCGTCGCCAAGCTCGGCCGCGGCGCGCTCGTGGAAGTCGACCTCGTTCTCTATCAGGCGCCGCTACCGTGAGCCCTATGGCGGACGACATCCGGCTGACGACGGACGTCCTGGTCCTCGGCGGCGGGCCGGCGGGCGCTTGGGCCGCGATCGCGGCGGCCGAGAGCGGCGCTTCCGTCGTACTTGCGGATAAGGGCCGTGTCGGCACGAGCGGGGCGACCGCTGCAGCCAATACCGCGGTGATCGACGTCGCGCCTGACGGTAAGTCGTGTGAGCATGTTCTCAAACGCCGGCTCGATAAAGGGCTTGGACTGGTTCGCCCCGATTGGGTCGAGAGAATGGTCGACGAAACCCACAGCCAACTTGGCAGGCTTGCCGGCTGGGGTTACGCCTTTCCAACCGATGATCGCGGCGCTCTTTATCGCGGCAGCCTGCGCGGTCCCGACTATATGCAGATATTGCGCCGCCGGGCGCAGAAGCTCGGCGTCAAGCTCCTCGACCACAGCCCGGCTTTGGATTTGCTCGTCGGCGGCGACGAAGTCGTGGGCGGTCGCGGCGTCGGGCGCAAGGGCGGGCCGTGGCAAGTGCGGGCCGGCGCCGTCGTCGTCGCGACCGGCGGTTGCGCCTTCATGAGCAAGGCGCTCGGCACGTATGGGCTGACCGGCGACGGCCTGTTGATGGCGGCGGAAGCCGGCGCCGCGCTCTCAGGCATGGAGTTTTCCGGGCAATACGGGATTTCGCATGTCGCCGCGACCGTGACCAAGAACCTTATCTACGATTGGGCGACGTTCAGCGACGAAAGCGGCCGGACGCTGGAAGGAGAGGACATATTCGAACTTCTCGCCGAGCATTTGCCGCGGGGGCCTGTTTACGCGATTGTCGACAAAGCGACGCCTTCGATTCAGGAAGGACTGCGCCGCGGCCAGCCGAACATCTTCTTGCCGCTGGATAGGCAAGGCGTCGATCCGTTCCGGCAGCGCTTTCCGGTCACGCTCCGCTATGAAGGGACGGTGCGCGGCGTCGGCGGTCTCGCCATCAGCAAGAACGGCGCGACATCCGTACCTGGACTTTACGCCGCCGGCGACGCCGCCTCCCGTGAACCCGTCGTCGGCGCGGTGAGCGGCGGCGGCGGCCCGAATTCGACCTGGGCGATCGCGTCGGGCGTGTGGGCTGGCCGATCTGCGGCCGCGCATTCGGCCAAACTCGGCGCGCATGCTCATGAGCGGCGGGCTGAACCGGCCAGGCGCGACGGATCGTTGGAGGGCGGCGCGCCTGCGCCGGAGGACGTCACGGCTTGGATCGGGGTTGCGCAATCCGAAATGTTTCCACTTGAGCGCAACTTCACACGGGATGAAGCCGCCATGCGCGGCTCGCTCGACCGGCTAGGCGCCGCGTGGCGCGCGATCAGGGCCGCGGGGCCGGCCAGTCATGATGCGCGGCTGCTTCGCCGACGCAGAGAGGCGGCGGCCATGCTGGCGGCCGCCCGCTGGATTTATGCGAGCGCGCTGGAGCGACGCGAGACGCGCGGCATCCATCGCCGTCGCGATTATCCGCAACTCAGTCCCGGCGCGCCCGCGAGGCTCGAGGCGCGTGGCCTGGATCGGGTCGCCGTCGAGAGCGCGCGATGATTGAGTTGATCAGTCGAGACCGCTGCATCAAGTGCGATGCCTGCGTCGAGGCGTGTCCAGACAATGTTTTTGATTCGAGACCACACGAAATTCCTGTGATCGCGCGTTTGGAGGATTGCCAGACCTGCTTTCTCTGCGAGCTCTACTGCCCGACGGACGCGCTTTACGTCTCGCCGCTTAGGGACGATCGCGAACGGGTCGACGAAGCAGCATTGATCGCGCGAGGCTTGCTTGGAAGCTATCGCCGCGCGCTCGGCTGGCGAGGCCTGAAAGCAAGTGGGACGGAAGGCGACCTCAGCCATCGGCTCGCCGAGCCCGACGGCACGCCGCACCCGCAATGATGGCGTTCTCCGATCAGCCGCTTCGCCTCGCCATTATCGGCGGCGGGTTTACCGGCGCCGCGCTAGCGATCTACGCCGCGAAAGCAAGCGTGCGGCCGCTCTCGATCGAGATGATCGAGCCTGCAGCGCGACTGGGATATGGCGCCGCTTATGGAGCGTCTGATCAGGCGCATCGCATTAATGTCCCCAGTGATCGGATGAGCCTGTTCAGAGAAGATCCGACTCACTTCACGCGTTGGCTCTTCGACCATGGGCGCCTGCCTGACCGGGAAAGCACGGACGAGTTCGGGCGACACTACGTCCCGCGAAGCGCTTTCGGCGATTACGTGGCGGACAGTCTGAATTGCGTCCTCGCGCGAAGCCGATTCGTCGTCGAGATGCGACGCCGTCGAGCCAAGGCTATCGCGCTCCGCCGCGAGACTTCGATCTGGCGCATCGATCTGTCCGATGGCGTCTCCCTGACGGCCGACGCCGTCGCCCTTTGCACCGGCCACTCCGCCGGCGCCCCCTGCCCGATCAGCGCCGGCGCGCTGCGGCATCGAGGCCTTGTCCTCAATCCATGGGCGCCCGGGGCGCTCGACAGGATTCAGAGGCGCGATCGCGTGCTGATCGTTGGAACAGGCCTGACGATGGCCGACGTCGTCGCCACGCTCGACCGAGCCGGTCATGAAGGACCCATAAAGGCGGTGTCCCGTCACGGGCTTCTGCCCCGCCGCCACGGCCTCTTTGTCGACCTCGACCTCCTCGATGGCGAAGCGCCGCCTCAGACGGCGCTCGAATTGCTTCGATTGATCCGACGACGGGTTCGCCAATGCCCCGGCAAGGCGGACTGGCAGTCGGTCGTCGACGCTCTACGCGTTCGGCTGCCCGAAATTTGGCCGGCGCTGCCTGCCGCTGAGCGTCGGCGAGCGGCGCGCCGACTTCTGCCTTTTTGGGAGGTTCACCGGTTCCGGATATCGCCGCAAGCGGCCGTTTCCATTGAGCGTGCTCTTGCGCGCAAATCATTGACGATCGAGCGAGCCGGTCTGATCTCGCTGGATTCTCGGCACGGCGCCCTTGACGCGAACTTGCGCATGCGAGGCGGCGCTTCGATCTGGCGCGCCTATGATTCTATCATTCTCTGTGTCGGGCCAGCCAAGGACCTTCGCGCAGATCCGCTCTTCGCCAATTTGCTTGATCGCGGCTTAGCGCGAATGGACGAGGTCGGCCTCGGCCTGGACGTCGATCCCCTCGGCCGGGTTCGTGACGGGGAAGGCGATCCGCAGAGGGGTTTGTTCGCCATCGGTCCGATGACGCGAGGCAGCTTTGGCGAGATGACCGGCGCGCCGGACATAGTCCGGCATATCGAGCGCGTCATCGGCAAGCTGATATCCGCAGAATCTGCGCCGCGCGGAAAAGCCCGTGACTCGCGCGAGATCGACGTCGGGGTGACGAGCCTTCGTTTTCCTTGACTCGGCGGCTCTTCGCCGCCTTATGGCCGCCGAGCCGCTGATTGGCGAGTTCGAAGCCGGCTCGTTCGACCTATCCAGTCGAATAATCCCGAAAGGCGGCGCAAACCCCCGTTTCGCCAGCGGCTGATCGAAGCGATCCCGATTGCCCTCGGCCTCCCGATCGGCTCTATTGCGCCGCAGCATCCGGAGCGCGCCATGAAAGCCCCTCGCAAATTCTTCGAGCCGCTGGCGATCGGCGCGCCCGCGCCGCTGCGCGAATTGCCGGTCCGGCTCGAGCGGATGATCCATTTCATCCCTCCCCATGTCGAAAAGATGCGCGCCAAGGCGGCGGAGATCGCAGCGCAGGTCGACGTCGTGCTCGGCAATCTCGAAGACGCGGTGCCGATCGATGCCAAGCAGGCGGCGCGGGACGGCTTCATCGCCATGGCCCAGGCGACGGATTTCGGCGCGACGGGCCTTTGGGCCCGCGTCAACGCGCTAAATTCGCCCTGGATCGTCGACGATCTGACGCGGCTCGTCGGCGAAGTCGGCGATAAGCTCGACGTGCTGATGATCCCGAAAATCGAAGGCGATTGGGACATCCATTTCGTCGACCAATATCTCGCTCTGCTCGAGGCGCGCTACGGCTTGAAAAAGCCGATTTTGATCCATGCGATCCTCGAGACCGCGCAGGGCGTCAAGAATGTCGGAGATATAGCCGCCTCGTCGCCGCGCCTGCACGGGATGAGCCTCGGGCCGGCGGACCTCGCCGCTTCGCGCGCGATGAAGACGACCCGGGTCGGCGGCGGCCATCCGGATTATCGCGTTCTCGCCGATCCGAGCGCGGCCGGCGGCGCGCGGATCGCGGCGCAACAAGACCCGTGGCATTATACGATCGCCCGCATGGTCGACGCCTGCGCGGCCAACGGGATCAAGGCTTTCTATGGACCATTCGGCGATTTCTCCGATCCGGAAGCCTGCGAGGCGCAATTCCGCAACGCGTTCCTCCTCGGCTGCGCCGGCGCCTGGACCTTGCATCCGAGCCAGATTGCGCTCGCCCAGAAGGTCTTTTCGCCCGACCCGGCCGAAGTCGGCTTCGCCCAGAAGATTCTCGCCGCCATGCCCGACGGATCAGGCGCAGTCATGATCGACGGCAAGATGCAGGACGACGCCACCTGGAAGCAGGCCAAGGTCCTGGTCGACCTCGCCCGGCAAGTCGCCGCGAAGGACGCCGACATGGCCAAACTCTACGGCTTGTCATGAGCGCGGTCGCCTGGCGCAAGGAGGGGCCGGTCACGACCATCGTTCTCGACCGGCCGGAAGTACGAAACGCGGTCGACCGCGCCACGGCCGAAGCGCTCGCGGAGGCGTTCCGCGCCTTCGAAGCCGACGCTGAGGCTTCAGTCGCCGTGCTGTGGGGCGCGGGCGGGACGTTCTGCGCCGGCGCGGATTTGCGCGCCTTCGCCGCCGGCGCTGGCAATCGCGTTGCGCCGGACGGCGACGGGCCGATGGGGCCGACGCGAATGATCCTGTCGAAGCCGGTCATCGCCGCGGTCAGCGGCCATGCCGTCGCCGGCGGATTGGAGCTCGCCTGCTGGTGCGACCTGCGCGTCGTCGAAGAGGATGCGACATTCGGCGTCTTCTGCCGCCGCTTCGGCGTGCCGCTGATCGACGGCGGCACGGTCCGGCTGCCGCGCCTGATCGGCCTCAGCCGCGCTCTCGATATGATCCTGACCGGCCGGCCGGTCGGCGCGGCGGAAGCGCTCGCGATCGGCCTCGCCAATCGGGTCGCGCCGAAAGGCGAGGCCCTCGCCGCCGCTCAGAAGCTCGCCGCCGAGATCGCTCGCTTTCCCCAGGCGACAATGCGCGGCGACCGCAAGTCCGCTTATGAGCAAGTCGGGCTCGAATTGTCGGTCGCGCTCGCCAATGAATTCGAGATCGGCGCGCGCAATCTCGATAATGCGCGCGACGGTGCGCGGCGCTTCGTGGAAGGGCGCGGCCGAGGCGGACGCTTCGACGAGGTTTAACGCGGAGCGGCGCACCTCTCTTCTCCCCGCTTTGCGCTGGGCTGTCCGGAATGGCCCACAGCGCGTCATGGCCGGCTTGTCCTGGACAGGACAGGCCAAGCCATGACAGGCGCCATGATGGTTGCACGCGCGAACAGCCTTCGCGGGAAACCCAATCTACCCGCTCAGCACCTCGCCGAACAGCTCCCAGGTCGTCCCATTAAAGCGCTCGAGCTGCATCTGCCGGATCGGATAGTAGTTCGTCGGCGACGTGTTGATCTTGATGCCCGGCAATAAGGTCGGCAATTCCAAGTCCTTCAGATTCGCCGCTTCTTTCATGATCCTTTCTCGCGACAGATCGGCGCCGCACTGTTTGAGCACCTGGACCAGCGTAGCCGCGACGCCGTAGCCGTAGACATTGAAATTGTCGGTGACGTCGCCGCTAGGCATGTATTTGGCCATGAACTCGCGCCAGGCGTTCATGCCCGGATCGTCTTTCCACTTCGGGTCCGTCGAGTCCTTGCCGTAATTGGCGGTCAAAGTCCCGACGCATTTCTCGAGGCCGGCCGGCTTCAACACCGCGCCGATGGAAAGAGAGACGTCGGTCAAATATTCGAGCGGCTTCCAACCCGTATCATAGGCCTTCCGCAAAGCCTGCGCCGCGAATTTCGGCGTCGCCGCGATAATGAAGGTGTCGGCGCCCGATCCCTGCAAGGTGATCACCTGCGAATCCACTGTCGGCTCGGAGACTTCGTACGAGACCTCCTTGACGATCATGCTGGCGGCCTTGTCGCCGAGCGTCTCCTTGACGCTGTCCAGGTAGTCCTTCCCGAAATCGTCGTTCTGGTAGAGAATCCCGATCTTGGCGTTCGGCTTGCTCGACAAGATGTGCTTGGCGAAAACCGCGCCTTCGGTGCGATAGTTCGGCTGCCAGCCCATTGTCCAGGGATAGCGCTTATAATCACCGAATTTGCTGGCGCCGGTCGCGACGAAAAGCTGCGGCACCTTATTGTCGTTGAGATAATCCCTGATCGCGGTGTTCGGCGGCGTGCCGAGACTGTTGAAGATGAAGGCGACCTGCTCCTGCTCGACGAGCTTGCGGGTCTGCTCGACCGTTTTCGGCGGGCTGTAGCCGTCGTCGAGACTGATGAGATTGATCTTGCGGCCGTTCACGCCGCCCTGCTCGTTGATCATTTTGAAATAAGCCGCTTCGGAGCGGCCGATCGTGCCGTAAGCCGAGGCCGGCCCGCTATAGGGCATGGTCTGGCCGATCTTGATCTCCGTATCGGTGACGCCGGGCGCATTTGCGGCAAAAGCCGGGCGGCTCGCCAACGCGGCCGCAGTCGCGGCGCTCGCCTTCAAGAATGTCCGTCGTGACCACATCGTCTCTCTCCCTTTAAGCGACGCGCGTTGAACGTCGCGCGTCATCAGCTCTCTTCTTCACGTCCCGCGGCTCGGGCTTTCGCGGCGCGGCAAGAATCGGCGCCCATGACGCGCCAAAGATCGCCCCGCGCCGGCCGCGCCTTCGGGCGCGGCGTACATGATCAGAATCAGCAGGACGCCATAGATCGCCCAGGGCAAAGCCTTGGCGCCTTCGCCGAGAACGTCCGAGATTTGATCGGCGTAATTGGGCACGAACTCGATGAACAACGCGCCGACGACCATTCCCCAGATCGAGCCAAGCCCCCCGACGACGATGCCGACAACGATCGACAGCGAGAGAAAAAGCCCGAAACTGTCCGGATTGACGAAGCCAACGGTGAGGCCGCTCAAAGCGCCGGCGACGCCGACATAAGCCGCGCTCAGGCCGAATGTCGTGGTTTTGACCAAGGCGAGATCAACGCCCATTGTCTCGGCGGCGATCGGATGGTCGCGGATCGCGATCATCGCCCGGCCGATTCGGCTCTTGACCAGATTGGACGAGAACCAGAACAGCAGCGCCGCGCCAAGGAGGCAGAGGAAGTACAGCCATTGATCGCGGGTCAGCGGCAGACCGAGCGGCGCCGCCGGTTTTGAGAGAAGCAATCCTTGCACGCCGCCGGTCCAAGGGTCGAACGGCTTGAACTTGAGGAGTTGCGGAACCGCCAGCGCCAAGGCGAAAGTCGCCAGCGCGAGATAAAGGCCGCCCAGGCGAAGCGCGGGAAAGCCGAACAGGAAGCCGGCGCCGAAGCAGAGAAAGCCGGCGACCGGGATCGCGAACCAATAGGAGACGCCGAATTTCGCCGACAGGATCGCCATCGAGTAGCCGCCGATCGCGAAGAAGGCGCCGTGGCCGAGCGAGATTTGGCCGTTGAAGCCCGTCAAAAGATTGAGGCCGAGCAGCGCAATCGCATAGATGATCACTTGCGAGAGCTGGAAGACCCGGAACCCGCTCAACCCGAAAGGCAGGCCGACGACGATCAGCCCGAGGACGACCATCGCCGCGCGCCGCGCGTTGAAGCCGGCGCCGCTCGTCGCTTCGGCAGACGAAGCCAGTTCCAGGTTGAGCACGCCTCGCCTCCTATCTCTTAAACGCGGGTCACGATCGCCCGGCTGAACAGGCCGGACGGTTTGGCGACCAGCACGCCGATGATGATCGCCAGCGCGACGGTGAGCTTGATCTCCTCCCCGACCAGATAGGCGCCCGCGACGTTCTCCAGCACGCCGACAATGAAGCCGCCGAGGGCCGCGCCCCAGGGATTGTCAATGCCGCCAAGCAGCGCGGCGGCGAAGCCGTAAAGCAGGATTCCAAGCATCATGTTGGGATCGAGATAGACGATCGGCGCCGCCATCATTCCGGCCACGGCGCCGATCGCGGCGGCGAGGCCCCAGCCGATCGCCAGCATGCGGTGGACGCGAATGCCGACGAGCCTCGCCGAGACCGGATTTTGCGCGGCGGCGCGCATGGCGAGGCCAAGCGGCGTGAAGCGGAAGAAAGCGTAGACCAAAGCGAGCACGACGAGGACGACGCCGATCGAGCCGAGTTCGTGCGGCGAAATGTAGCCGCGGCCGAAGCTCATCGTCTCCGGAAAAGGCGAGTCGAAGCTCTTGATCGTGTACGAGAAGAGGAAACCGGCGAGGCTGTTGATGATGACGAGCAGGCCGATGAAGACGATGACCACGGTCAGAACCGGCGCGCCGTCGAACTGCCGGATGATGAGGCGCTCGATCGCCATGCCCAGTACGAAAGAGAAGATGATCGTGAGAAAGAAAGCGCCCCAATAGGGAACGCCGGCATTGATCAGCGCCCAGGCGATATAGGTCGAGAACATCGCCATCTCGCCCTGGGCGAAATTCACCAGATGCGTCGCTTGATAGATCATGACGACCGCCAGCGCGACGCAGGCGTAAATGCTGCCCATGGCGAGGCCGGAGAGGATCTGGTGGATCAGCGCCGCCATGATCGTTCCTTTACGCCGTCATTGCGAGCGCAGCGAAGCAATCCATGCAGCGCCACGGCTGTCGCAAGCATGAGAGGGATTGCTTCGCTTCGCTCGCAATGACGGGGCGCTCTTGGCAAAGTCATCGCGCCTTTTCCTAATAGCCGAGGTATACGCGTCGAATAGACTCGTCGGCGCGCAAGGCCGCCGCCGCGCCGCCGATCACCACGCGGCCCGTCTCGATGAGATAGGCGTGGTCGGCGAGCGCCAACGCCAGGCTGGCGTTCTGCTCGACCATCAACATGCTGACGCCCTCATCCCGGTTGATAGCGCGAAGAATATCGAAAATGCCCTTCACGACGAGCGGCGCGAGGCCGAAGGACGGTTCGTCCAACAGCAGCAGCCGCGGCCGCAGCATCAGGGCGCGCGAGATGGCGAGCATCTGCTGCTCGCCGCCGGACAAGGTTCCTGCCTGCTGCTGGCGGCGCTCCTCGAGCCGGGGGAAATAGGAGAAGGCGCGGTCGAGGTCCTTGGCGACGCCGTCGCGATCTTTGCGCAGATAGGCGCCGAGCCGCAAATTTTGCTCGACCGTGAGGCCGAGGAAGGTGCCGCGCCCATCAGGGACATGGGCGACGCCGCAGCGCGCCGCGTCCTCGGCCTGGCGCGGGTTGAACGGCTTGCCGTCGAGCAGGACCGTCCCTTCGCGTCGCGCCATCGCGCAGAGCGCGCGCAGCAGCGTCGTCTTGCCGGCGCCGTTGGCGCCGAGCAGCGCGGTGACGCCGCCCTCCGCAACGGCGAGATCGACCCCGTACAGGACCTGAGTCGACCCATAAAAAGCTTTGAGCCCTCTCGTCTCGAGCAGCGCCGCCATCACGCCGCCTCGCCGAGATAGGCGCGGATCACGTCGCGATTGGCGCGCACTTCGGCCGGCGAGCCGTCGGCGATGACGCGGCCGAAATCGAGCGCCACGACCTGGTCGGAGATGCGCATGACGAGGTTCATGTGATGCTCGACCAGCAGAATGGTGACGCCGCGGCGATCGCGGATGGCCTGAATCTCGGCGCGCAGAGCGTCGACCTCTTCGTGACTGAGGCCGGCGGCCGGCTCGTCGAGCAGGAGCAGCTTGGGCTCGAGCGCCAAAGCGCGGGCCAATTCGACGCGCTTGCGCGTTCCGAAGGGAAGATCGCTGGCCCGCGCCTTCGCGACATCGACGAGGCTGAACTCCTCGAGCAGGGCCAAGGCGCGCTCGCGGATGATCCGCTCCTGATGCCTGGCGAAAGGCAGGCCGATCCCGTTGACGATAAAGCCGCCGGCCGCGATCGCATGGGTTCCGATCATCACGTTCTCGAGCACGGTCATCGTGCCGAACAGCGCGAGGTTCTGGAACGTGCGGCCGACGCCGAGCTCGGCGATCCGGCGCCGGGCGACGCCGTTCAGGGAGCGGCCGTCGAAGCGGATCTCGCCGCGCTGCGGGTTATAGAGGCGCGAAAGACAGTTGAAGAGCGTGGTCTTGCCGGCGCCGTTTGGGCCGATCAAGCCGCAAATCTTGCCTGCCGCGACTTCGAACGAGACGCCGTCGAGGGCGACGACGCCGCCAAACCTTATCGAGAGGTCGGCGACGGAAAGGAGCGCCGCGGCTGACGACACGTCGTTCGCGCCTGGCCCGCGCCACGGCGCGGCCAAGTCCGGCTGCCTCGTTGGCTGCGTCATCCCACCCGTATCGTTGTCGTTTGCGGTTAGACTAGCCATTTCAACGGCTTTGTCACGCGGGTTTCATTTGAACTAAGGGATGAGATTGTCGCCTGAGCGCCAGGTCATTGCCGCGGCGGCAGAGATCGCCTTCAAGCAAACCTCCGTGTCATTCCCGCGAAAGCCGAAATCAGGCTGAGCCTAAATCTTCAATCCGCGCGCGGCTGCCTGCTTCAGGTGTCATTCCCGCGAAAGCGGGAATCCAGGCTGAGCCAGTCCTTAAGGCGCGGCGGTTCTCTGGATTCCCGCTTGCGCGGGAATGACACGGACGGATATTTCCGAATCCGAGGCAGTCAAGAGTCCGCTCTAGCCGCCCGTGAATGCGCCGCCGCTCTCGGCGAGGCGCTCCAGCAAGGCCGCGGGCTTGAAATCGTCGCCCATCGCCGCCTGAAAGGCCTTCATTTTGTCGAGCACGCGCTTTAGCCCGATCGTGTCGGCGTAGAACATCGGCCCGCCGCGATAGACCGGCCAGCCATAGCCGTTGATCCAGACGACATCGATGTCCGAGGCGCGCAGCGCTTTGCCCTCTTCGAGGATTTTCGCGCCCTCGTTGATCATCGGATAGAGGCAGCGCTCGAGAATTTCCTCATCCGAAACGACGCGGCGATTGACGCCTTTCTTGGCGGCGAACTCGGCGATGATCTCCTCGACCAAGGCCGAGGGCCGGGCGTTGCGCTGCTCGTCATAGTCATAGAAGCCGGCGCCGGTCTTTTGGCCTCGGCGGCCGCGCTCGCAGAGGATTTCACGGATGGTCGAACTCGACGATTTCTCCCTAGACCAGCCGATGTCCAGGCCGGCAAGGTCGCTCATCGCGAAGGGGCCCATCGGCAGGCCGAAATCATAGAGCACGCGATCGACGTCCCAGGGCGTCGCGCCCTCGATGATCAGCTTGTTGGCCTCGCGCTGGCGCTGCGCCAGCATGCGATTGCCGACAAAGCCGCGGCACACGCCGACCAGCACGCCGACCTTGCCGATCTTCTTGGCGACTTTCATCGCCGTGGCGATCACGTCTTTGGCGGTCTTCTCGCCGCGGACGATCTCCAAGAGTCGCATGATATTGGCGGGCGAGAAGAAATGCGCGCCGAGCACGTCCTGCGGCCGCTTTGTCGTCGCGGCGATCTCGTCGATATTGAGATAGGACGTGTTGGAAGCGAGAATCGCGCCGGGCTTGGCGAGCGCGTCGAGCTTGGCGAAGACCTCCTTCTTGACGGCCATGTCCTCGAACACGGCCTCGATGATCAGGTCCTTGTCGGCGAGCGCGCCGAGGTCGAGCGTTCCGCTCAACAGCGCCATTCGCTGTTCGACGTCGGCTTGCGTCAGCCGGCCCTTCTTTGCGGTGTTCTCGTAATTCTTGCGAATGATCGAGAGGCCGCGGTCGAGCGCCTCGCGGCTCGTCTCGACGATGGTCGCCGGCGTTCCCGCATTGAGAAAATTCATGACGATGCCGCCGCCCATCGTGCCGGCGCCGATCACGCCGACCGATCGGATCGGCCGCGTCGCCGTGTCCTCGGGCACGTCGGGGATTTTCGCCGCTTGCCGCTCGGCGAAGAAGACGTAGCGCTGCGCTTTCGATTGCGTCGTTCCGAGCAGATCCATGAACATCCGCCGCTCCGCGGCGACGCCTTCGTCGAAGGGCAGATCGACGGCGTTCTTCACCGCCTCGATCGCCTTGAGCCAAGCTTCGAAGCCGCGGAACTTGCGCGCATTGGCTTTGCGGATCGCCTCGAAAATTTCCGGCTTGCCGCGCGCCGCCCTGATCTTGTCCTCAAGCGCGCGCACTTTGCGCAAGGGGGCGCTCTCATCGACCAATCGGCGCGCGTAAGCCAGAGCGCCGTCAAGCAGCTTTCCTTCTTCGGCAAGCGCGTCGATCACGCCCCAATCTTTTGCGGACGCGGCGTCGAAAGGCGCGCCTGAAAGGATCACGTCGAGCGCCTTCTCGACGCCGATCAGCCGCGGCAGGCGCTGCGTTCCCCCCGCCCCGGGAATCAGGCCAAGCTTGACTTCCGGCAGGCCGAATTTCGCGGAGGGCGCCGCGATGCGGTAATGCGCAGTCAGCGCAACCTCGAAGCCGCCGCCGAGCGCGGTTCCGTGTATGGCCGCGACGACAGGCTTGGCGGCGTTTTCGATCGTATCGAGAACCTCAGGCAAGAAAGGCGGCGTCGGCGGCTTGCCGAATTCCGAAATGTCCGCGCCAGCGATGAAGGTGCGGCCCGCGCAGATCAGCACGATCGCCTTGCTGTTCGCGTCGGCGTTCGCCGCCTCGACGCCGCGCTTGAGCCCGTCGCGCACTACGGCCGAGAGCGCGTTCACGGGCGGCGAGTTGATCGTGAGGACAGCGACGTCCCCATGGAGAGCGAGATCGGCGACGGAATTGATGGCGGCCATGAATGAGCTCCGATAACGCCTTACTGCGCTCCGACAAAGCCGTCCGTATCCGCGAGCTTCTCGAGGTGATAATCGACGTCGCCGAATTGTCGCTCGATCATCGCGAGGCGCTTGAACAGGTGGCCGATCATCGTCTCCATGGTCATGCCCATGCCCCCATGCAATTGGATCGACTGCTGGCCGATGAAGCGCGCCGATTGGCCGATCTGAACCTTCGCCGCGGAGATCGCCTTGCGCCGCTCGGCGACGTCCGCCTCGTTCGCCATCATCGCGGCGTAACAGGCCATGCTGCGCGCTTGCTCGAGCGCGACGAACATGTCGGAAGCGCGGTGCTGCAACGCCTGGAACGAGCCGATCGTCACGCCGAATTGCTTGCGCGTCTTCAAATAGGCGACGGTCTGCGTCAACGCCTCCTCCATCGCGCCGACCGCCTCGGCGCAAAGAGCGGCGATCGCGTCGTCGGCGACGCTTTCGAGAACGGGCAAGCCGCCCGCCGGATCGCCGACGACGTCCCCTGGCTCTATCCGCACGCCAGCAAGCGCGATCTCGGCGGCGCGGCCGCCGTCCTGGGTCGGATAGCCGCGCTGCGTCAGGCCGGGCGCGTCGGCTTCGACGAGAAACAGGCCGATCCCGGCCGGATCGCGCCGCCCGCCGCTGGTTCGCGCTGCGACGATCAACTTGTCGGCGCTGTCGCCGTTGAGGACTAGGCCCTTCTCGCCGTCGAGTATATAGGTCTCGCCTTCGCGACGCGCGGTCGTCGCGACGTCGAAAAGATCGTAGCGCGATTGCGGCTCGCTATGGGCGAGGGCGAGGACCAACTCGCCGGCCGCGATCTTAGGGATCAGCGCCTGGCGCTGGGCCGCATTGGCGGCGCGGCGCAAGACGCCGCCGGCGAGCACGATCGAGGCAAGATACGGCTCCAGGGCCAGAACGCGGCCAAAGGCCTCCATCACCAGCATCGTCTCGACCGGGCCGCCGCCAAAGCCGCCATCCGCTTCGGCGAAAGGCAAGCCGAGCAGGCCGAGCTCTGCGTACTGCGCCCAGACTTCGCGACTCCAGCCTTCGGCGGAAGCCTGGTACGTCTTGCGCTTTTCGAAGGCGTAGCGGTCGGCCATCAGCCGATCGACGCTGTCCTTGAGAAGCTGCTGCTCTTCGGAGAGATCGAAATCCACCGGTCAAGCCTCGCTCAAAGTCCCAAAATCGCCTTGGCGATGATGCCGCGCTGGATCTCGTTCGAGCCGCCATAGATCGAGACTTTGCGCATGTTGAAATAGGTCGGCGCGATCGCCGCGGCCCAATCGGGACCGGCGGACGGCTCGTTCCAACGGTCGGCCTCGCGCTCCTCGCGATAGGGGAGCGCGTAAGGCCCGACCACGTCCATCAGCAGCTCCGTCGTCGCTTGCTGGATTTCCGAGCCTTTGATCTTGAGCACCGAGGAGGCCGGATCGGGCTTGCCCTTTTCGCGCTTGCGCTCGTTCGAAATCACGCGGAACTGGGTCATCTCCAACGCCTTGATCTCGACTTCGAGCGCCGCCAGCTTCTGCCGGAAGCGCGGATTGTCGATGATCGGCTTGTCGCCATAGACGGACAGCGACGCGAGTTCGCGAATGCGGCGGACGCGCGCTTTGGAAATGCCGATTCGGGCGATGCCCGTGCGCTCGTTGCCGAGCAAGAATTTGGCGTAGTCCCACCCCTTATTCTCTTGGCCGACCAGGTTTTCGAGAGGGACGCGCACGTCGTCGAAAAAGACTTCGTTGACCTCGTGGCCGCCGTCGATCGTCTGAATGGGCCTCACCGTAATGCCCGGCGTCTTCATGTCGACAAGGATGAAGGAGATGCCTTCCTGCTTCTTCACCGAGGCGTCGGTGCGGGCAAGGACGAAAATCCAATCGGCGTATTGGGCGAGCGTGGTCCAGGTCTTCTGGCCGTTGATGAGCCAATGATCGCCGTCTCGCCTCGCCGTCGTCTTCAAGCTGGCGAGGTCCGAGCCGGCCCCGGGCTCGGAAAAGCCCTGGCACCACCAATCGTCGAGATTGGCGATGCGCGGCAGGAACCTCTTCTTCTGCGCCTCCGAGCCGAACGTGTAGATGACCGGACCGACCATGTTGACGCCGAAGGCGAGCGGCTCGGGCGCCGGCGCTTGTTGGAGCTCGTCGCGAAAAATAAGCTGTTTCATCGGGCTCCAACCTGCCCCGCCCCATTCGACCGGCCAATGCGGCACGGCCCAGCCCTTCTCGTTGAGAATGCGCGTCCAGACGACGAGATCGTCCTTGCTGATATGTCGTTCGGCGATCAGCTTCTGCCGGATCGAGTCGGGCAGCGATTGCTTGATGAAGGCGCGAACCTCGTCGCGAAAGGCGAGTTCGTCGTCGGTGAATCGCAAGTCCATCGCCTCATCTCCCTTGCATCGCCAAGCCGCCCGCTAGAGCCCTCATACGTCCGCCGCTTCGGTCTTGGCGTTGCGCTTTTTGAACAAGCCGCTCGCCCTCGCGACAATTGCGCCTTTGGCGTCGCGCGCCTCGGCCTCGGCGAAGAGGATTGAGCCGCCCGCCCGGACCACCTTGCCCTCGGCCGTAAGGAATTCCTCGCCGGCCGCGATAAAATTGACATGCATGTCGAGCGTGATCACCGGCGCGCCGGCGGCGAGGCGCGCCGCCGATCCCATCGCGACGTCGAGGAGCGTCGCGACCAGGCCGCCATGCGGCATGCCGGAATTATTGCCATGCCGCTCGTCGAGAACGACCTGCAGCCGCGTCGCGCCGTTGTCGACGCCGAGGAACTCGATCCCGCAAAGATCGGCGAAGGGAATCTTGGCCCCGAAAAAAGCGCCCATTGCCGGCCGTCTCCTCCCGTTCGGACGCGGCCGCCGAACCATTGCCGCGATCCGGCGACGTGTTTGAAACCTAGCCTCTCTTCGCGAAGCAAGGCAAATGCGCTTGTTCGCCGGTCGGCGCTAAGGCAACATGCGCGAAATAATTCAAATGGTCGTAGGGAGGATCATGACCCTGCCGGCGAATTTCCCGGCCATGTCGCTTGCGGCCGCGCATGCGGCGCTGACCCGGCCGGGCTCTCCGTTCGAAATCGAAGAGCGCGACATCCGCGGGATTAGGACCCGCGTCTGGAAGAACGCGCCGCCGACTTTGCGCGACGCTTTCGCCGCCGGCCGCCGGCACGGCGGCAAGATTTTCCTCGTTTACCGCGACGAGCGCGTCAGCTTCGAGGCGCTCGCCCGCGCGGCGCTCGCCATCGCCGAGACGCTGCAAGCGCAAGGTCTGCGGAAGGGCGACCGCGTCGCCATCGCCATGCGCAATCTGCCGGAATGGGCGGCGGCGTTTTTCGGGACGGTCGTCGCCGGCGGCGTCGCCGTGCCGCTCAACGCGTGGTGGAAAGGGCCGGAGCTCGAATACGGCCTCGAGGATTCCGGCGCGAGATTCGCTTTTCTCGACGGCGAACGTTTCGAGCGGCTCGCCGATCGTTTGGCGAATTGCGACGCGCTCGTCCGAATCTTCCTTTGCCGGCCGTTGGGCGGCGGTCGCCATCCGCTCGTCCAGCCGCTCGCCGACATTCTCGGAGAGACGGAGGATTGGGCAGCGCTTCCCGATCGTCCCTTGCCGACGGTCCCGGTCGACCCCGAGGATGACGCGACGATCTTTTATACGTCCGGCACCACCGGCAAGCCGAAAGGCGCGCTCGGCACGCATCGCAATTCGTGCTCGACGATCGTGGCGAGCGTGTTCGCGCCGGCCCGCGCTTATCTGCGCCGCGGCGAGACGCCGCCGCCTGCGCAACCGGACGCGCCGCAGAAGACGCCTCTCGTCGGCATTCCTTTTTTCCATACGACGGGCTGCCAGGCGGGGCTGATCCCGGCTTTCGTCCATGGTTGGAAGCTGGTTCTGATCCATAAATGGGACGCTGAACTCGCCCTGCAATTGATCGAGCGCGAGCGTGTCACTTCGACCGGCGGCGTGCCAACCCTCGCTTGGCAGATCGTCGAACATCCCTCGCTGGCGAAGTACGACCTCTCCTCCTTGGACACCATCTCCTATGGCGGCGCGCCGGCGGCGTCGGAGCTGGTGCGTCGCATCAAGCAGAAATTTCCGAAGGCCGCGCCGGGCTGCGGCTGGGGCATGTCGGAGACATCGGCGACCTTCACCTCGCATGTCGGCGAGGATTACGAGCTGAGGCCCGATTCCTGCGGGCCGGCGCTTCCGGTTGGCGAAATGAAAATCATCGACGCGATGGGCCGCGTCCTGCCGCCGGGCGAGGTGGGCGAGCTTTGGGTCAAAGGCCCGAACGTGGTGAAGGGCTATTGGCGCAATCCGGCGGCGACGGCCGAGACGTTCGTCAACGGCTGGCTCAGGACCGGCGACATCGCGAGGCTCGACGAGGAAGGCTTCTGCACTATCGTCGATCGCGCCAAGGACATGCTGATCCGCGGCGGCGAGAACATCTACTGCGTCGAAGTCGAGAACGCGCTTTACGAACATCCGGCGGTGATCGACGCGGCGGTCGTCCCTATCCCGCATCGCACGCTGGGCGAAGAGCCCGGCGCGGCGGTGACCCTGAAGCCCGGCGCGAAAGCGAGCGAAGAAGAACTCCGCGCTTTCGTCGGCGAACGCATCGCGGCGTTCAAAGTCCCGGCGCGCATCCTGTTCAGCGAGGACATGCTGCCGCGCAACGCGGCCGGCAAGATCATGAAGTCGGAACTCAAAGCGCTGTTCGCCGAGCCGGCGGCGCGCAGCGACTCCCTTCTCCCCGCGAAGCGGGGAGAAGGTGGCCGCGCGGCGGCCGGATGAGGGGCAGCGCGGGACTCAGGCGATGAGCATCGGAGGTTGCCGGCACGTACGTAGGTACGCCAATCCCCTCCGCCAGCGCCGCCCCTCATCCGGCGCTTCGCGCCACCTTCTCCCCGGTTCGCGCGGCTCACGCCGCGGTCACGCCGCCATCGACGATGATCGTCTGGCCGGTCATGAAGCTGCTCGCTTTTGCAGCGAGGAACACCGCAGCGCCGGCGATCTCGTCCGGCTCGCCGATCCGGCCGAGCGGCGTTCGCGCGGTGCTCGCCTTGAGCGTCGCGGGATTCTCCCACAAAGCGCGGGCGAAATCGGTACGGACTAGCCCGGGCGCGATGCAATTGACCCGCACATTATGCGGCCCGAATTCGACGGCGAGGTTGCGGGCGAGCTGGAAATCCGCCGCTTTCGAGATGTTGTAGGCGCCGATCGCGGTCGAGCCGCGCAAGCCGCCGATCGACGAGACGAGGATGATCGAGCCGTCCTTGCGCTCGATCATTTGCGGCGCGATGAACGAGATCAGCCAGTGATTGGCGATGACGTTGTTGTCGAGAATCTTGCGGAATTGCTCGTCGGAAATGCCGGCGAGCGGACCGTAGTACGGATTGGACGCCGCGTTGCAGACGAGAATGTCGATCTTCCCGAAGCGCGCATTCGCCTCCTCGGCGAGGCGGCGAAGCTGTTCCTTGGAGGAGATGTTCGCCGCGATCGCGACGGCGCGGCCCTCGCCGTATTTAGCGACAATGTCCGCGGCGACCTCTTCGCAAGGCTCGATATTGCGCGACGAGATCACGACCTTCGCGCCATGCTCGGCAAGCCGCGTCGCGATGGCGCGGCCGATCCCGCGCGACGAGCCGGTGACGATCGCGCATCGGCCGGTCAGATCGAACAGCGACATGGTTTCCCTCCCTCGAAAAGCCATCCTGTCATTCCCGCGCAAGTGGGAATCCAAAGAGCCGCCGCGCATAAATGACTGCCTCAGCGCTGGATTCCCGCTTTCGCGGGAATGACATCGGCGGCCGACAACGGCAAGGCCCGCGGCGGCACTGGCGTCGATTGCACCAATGACGTCGTCGTCTGGCCGAAGGCCAGGAAGCGATCGAGCACCGCGTCGAGGTCCTCCAACGCCGGAAGGTACGTTTTCAGGATGAAGCAGTCCTCGCCGGTGACTCTGTGGCATTCGACGACTTCGGGCATCGCCTGAGCGAGTTCGGCAATTTTGCCAAGTTGGCCGGGCGAAGGCCGCACGCGGATGAACGCCGCGATCGGATAGCCGAGCGCCGCCGGATCAATGAGCAGGCGATAGCCGGCGATGACCCGAGCCTCTTCGAGGCGCGCCAGGCGCTCACGCGCCGCCGGCGCCGACAAGCCGACGCGACGGGCGAGTTCGGAGACGCCCATGCGGGGCTCATCGGAGAGAAGCCGCAAAATCTCGACATTGCGCGGGTCGCGCAGCAATTCCGATTTTGAAAGTGGTGAGAGCTTTTCTCTTTTCATATCGAAAGGTAAATGTCACTGCGGCCTTCAAGTCAACATTTCATTCACGCGAACGGCGCTCCATCCTCTGCGCCATGAGCTCAACCGCCCTCGCCGCCCGCAAAACCCCGCCGCTGATCGGCCGCGCGCCGCCGCACGTCTTCTTCGTGATCAGCGCGGTCTTTCACTATCTCGGCCCGTCCTTCGCCGTGCTGCTTTTTTCCGCGATCGCGCCGCTCGGCGTCGCCTGGCTCAGGATCGCCGGCGCGGCGCTGATCTTCGCGCTGTGGCGGCCGTGGCGATTGTTCTCTGCGCTGTCGCCGCGCGAGCGCGCGATCATCCTGGCGCTGGGCCTGACCCTCGCGGCGATGAATTCGATCTTCTACGAAGCGATCGCCCGGCTGCCGCTCGGCACGGTCGGCGCGATCGAGTTTCTAGGTCCGATCGCGATCGCGGCTTATGGATTGCGGACCAAGCGCAATCTCGCAGCGCTGGCGCTCGCCGCCGCCGGCGTCTATGCGCTGACCGACGTCAGGCTCGCCGGCGAGCTGCTCGGCTTCGCCTTGGCCTTCTCAAACTGCGCGCTGTTCGCGCTTTATATCGTGCTCGGCCATCGCATCGCCTCCAACGCTGGCGCGGTCTCGAGCGTCGATCGGCTCGGCGCGGCGATGGCCGTCGCCGCTGTCGCCGCCCTGCCGATCGGCTTCAGCGACGCGCTGCCGGCCTTTTCGAGCCTGCCGCTGCTCCTCGCCGCGATCGGCGTCGGCGTCTCCTCATCGGTCATTCCATATGTCTGCGACCAAATCGCCATGCGACGGCTGTCGCGCGCGACGTTCGCGTTGCTTCTGGCGCTCTTGCCCGCCACGGCGTCGATCATCGGATTCCTTGTCCTGCGGCAGACGCCTTCGTTCAGGGAGATCGTCGGCGTCGCGCTTGTCGTCGGCGGCGTCGCGATGCGCGAGGGCGAATGAACGCGATTAAAGGATCAGCCCCTCTCGCCATAATCGTCTGTGTGAGGCGCAGCGCTGTCCGATTATCCGTAATGTCGCATGCAGGGTCGCCGAGCCGTCGGAAGGCAAATCCGCGCCGCGCCGGGCCTCGCGGCCTCCCCTTATCATCCGCCCGCCTTCGCCTTATATGGGAGCGGGCTTTCCCGCCCGCTTGAAGCGCCAGGAGATCCCCTCCCCCATGCCCTCCCAAAGCCAAAATTCATCCGAAGCCAAAATTCCCGTCACCGTCCTCACCGGCTATCTGGGCGCCGGCAAGACCACCCTGCTCAACCGCATTCTGAGTGAGAATCACGGCCGGAAATTCGCGGTCATCGTCAATGAATTCGGCGAGATCGGCATCGACAACGAATTGGTCGTCGGCGCCGATGAGGAAGTCTTCGAGATGAACAACGGCTGCATTTGCTGCACCGTGCGCGGCGACCTGATCCGCATCATCGAAGGCTTGATGAAGCGCAGGGGCAAGTTCGACGCGATCATTGTCGAGACGACCGGCCTCGCCGATCCAGCGCCGGTGGCGCAAACCTTCTTCGTCGATCAGGACGTCGCCGAAAAGGCCAAGCTCGACGCAGTGGTCACCGTCGCCGACGCCAAATGGCTCGCCGACCGGCTGCGCGACGCGCCCGAGGCCAAGAACCAGATCGCCTTCGCCGATGTGATCATCCTCAACAAGACCGACCTCGTCACGCCGGAGGAATTGCGCGAAGTCGAAGCGCGAATCCGCGCGATCAATCCTTACGCCAAGCTGCATCACGCCCAGCGCTGCAACGTGGCGATCGACGCGGTGCTGGAGCGCAACGCCTTCGACCTCGACCGCATCATGGATATCGAGCCGGACTTCCTCGAGGCCGGCGACGAGCACGACCATGATCACGATCACCACGATCATCATCATGACCATGACCATCACCACGACCACGCTCATGGCGGGTTGAAGCACTATCACGACGAGCACATGCAGTCGATTTCGGTGCGGCTCGCCGGCGACGTCGATCCCGACAAGTTCCTGCCCTGGATCAATGCGCTGACCCAGAGGGAAGGCCCGAACATCCTACGCTGCAAAGGCATCGTCGCCTTTTCCGGCGATCCCAAGCGCTTCGTCTTCCAGGGCGTGCATATGATGCTCGACGGCGAGCCGCAGCGCGAATGGAAGGACGGCGAGAAGCGCGAGTCGAAAGTCGTCTTCATCGGCCGTGATCTGAAAGAGGATCAGATCAGAGAAGGCTTCCTCGCCTGCGCCGCCTAAACTAGTATCACTGCATCGTCATTGCGAGCGAAGCGAAGCAATCCAGTCGTAGGGCGACGTCCTATGAATGGATTGCTTCGCCGCTTCGCTCCTCGCAATGGCGGTTTCCCGCGGCCGTTCAAGGCCGCCGCCACTATTGACGAGACTTCATGACAGCGTCCGCCTCTTCGCTGACCGAGCACATCCAGCCGATCGCCGCGGGCGCGCATGTGACGGCGGCCGCGTTCATCGGCGGCGCGCCGGCGCTGGCGCTTGGCGACGGCGCCGCGCTGATCGGCGAGCCGGATTCGCTCAAGCGCGCCGCAGCGCATCCCGACGGGTCGATTCTCGTCGCGGCGAGCGACGGCAAGCGCCTGATCACCGGCGGCGACGACGGTCGCGTAGTCGCGACGTCGCCGGACGGCGCGGTCGAACAAATTGCCGACGAGAAAGGCCGCTGGATCGACGCGCTGGCCGTCAGGAACGGCGCGATCGCCTGGGCCGCCGGCCGCGACGCGCGCGCTCGCGACGTCCATGGCGTCGTGAAAAGCTACTCTGCGCCATCGACCGTGCGCGGCCTCGCCTTTTTGCCGAAGGGTTATCGCCTCGCTTTGGCCCATTACAACGGCGTCTCGCTATGGTTTCCCAACGCCGCTGCCGAGCCGACTCTGCTCGAATGGAAGGGCTCGCATCTCGACGTCACGGCCTCGCCGGACGGGCGCTTCATCGTCTCGTCCATGCAAGAAAACGCGCTGCATGGCTGGCGCCTGGCGGATTCGCGCAATATGCGCATGACCGGTTACCCGAAGAAGACGCGCTCGCTCTCCTGGTCCCATGACGGCCATTGGCTGGCGACGTCGGGCGCCGACGCCTGCGTGGTGTGGCCGTTCCGCGACAAGGACGGGCCGATGGGCAAAGCGCCGCGCGAAACGGGCGTGCGGCAGGCGAAGGTGAGCCAAGCGGCGTTTCATCCGCGCGCGCTGGTCATCGCGGTCGGCTACGAGGACGGCTTCATCCTGCTCTGCCGGCTCGGCGACGCAGCCGAGATTTTCGTGCGCGGTCCCGGCGGCGGCGCGGTCACCGCCCTCGCCTGGGACGCCGACGGCCGCCGCCTGCTCTTCGGCCTCGACAGCGGCGTCGCCGGACTGCTGACGCTGCCGGCCTAAACCGGCTGGCCGGCGGTTCACGACGCCGCGGCGGAGGCGCGGGAGGGGCCTATCCCCTGCCCTCCTTCGCCAGTACGCGGAGCACGCCGCTTAACACCGCTTTCAGAGACGCGGTCACGATGTTCGGGTCCATTCCCACGCCATGGACGATGTCGCCGTTCCTGTCTTGCAGTTCGACATAGCTCGCGGCGGTGGCGTTGGCGCCGCGGCCGACGGCGTGTTCGTGGTAGTCGATGAACGAGAACTCGACCTTGAAGGCGCGCTTCAGCGCGTCGACGAAGGCGTCGATCGGGCCGTTGCCGGCGCCTTCGACCGTCATCAGCGAGCCGTCGGCCTTTTTGAGCGTCGCGGTCAGCGTGCGCTCGGTCCTGGATGTCGCCGACATGTGCTGCGAGACGAGCGTCACCGGGGCGTCGCCGACGCCGTAGGTCTTGCTGAACAGGGCCCAGAGATCGTCGCCGGTCAGCTCTTTGCCCTCGCGATCCATCTGGACTTGCGCGGTGCGCGAGAACTCGATCTGCAGCGGTCGCGGCAGATCGAGGCCGTGATCGGCCTTCATGATATAGGCGATGCCGCCTTTGCCCGATTGCGAATTGATCCGGATCACCGCCTCATAGTCACGGCCGACATCCTTCGGGTCGATCGGCAGGTACGGAACCTGGAATAGAGGATCGTTGCGCTTCTCCTGCGCCTCGAAGCCTTTCTTGATCGCGTCCTGGTGCGAGCCGGAAAAGGCCGTGTAGACCAGCTCGCCGACATAAGGATGGCGCTGATGCACCGGCAATTGGTTGCAATATTCCACGATTGTCTTGATCTGGTCGACGTCGTGCAGATCGAGCTCGGGATCGACGCCTTGCGTGAACAGGTTCAGCGCCATGGTGACGATATCGACGTTGCCGGTGCGCTCGCCATTGCCGAACAGCGTGCCTTCGACGCGCTCGGCGCCGGCCATCAAGGCGAGCTCGGCGGCGGCCACCGCGGTGCCGCGGTCGTTATGCGGATGGACCGAGAGGATGACGCTGTCGCGATCGGAAATATGCCGGCCGAACCATTCGAACTGATCGGCATAGACGTTCGGCGTCGCCATCTCCACGGTCGAAGGCAGATTGAGGATCAGCTTCTTCTGCGGGGTCGGCTTGACGACGGCCTTGACCGCTTCGCAAATTTCCAGCGCGAAATCGAGCTCGGTGCCGGTGAAGCTCTCAGGCGAATATTCGAAGATGAAGTTCGTCTCCGGGGCCGCGGCGGCGAGCGCCACGACTTGGCGAGCCGCGCTGGTCGCGATCTCGATGACGCCCTTACGGTCGGTGCGGAACACGACTTCGCGCTGCAAGGTCGAGGTCGAATTGTAGAAGTGCAGGATGACGTTCTTCGCGCCCTTCACCGCCTCGAAGGTGCGCTCGATCAGCTCCGGCCGGCACTGCGTCAACACCTGGATGGCGACGTCGTTCGGAATCGCCTTGCCTTCGATAATGGTGCGGACGAAGTCGAAATCGGTCTGCGAGGCGGATGGGAAGGCGACCTCGATTTCCTTGAAGCCCATCTTGACCAGGAGATCGAACATCCGGTTCTTCCGATCGACGCCCATCGGCTCGATCAGGGCCTGATTGCCGTCGCGCAAATCGACCGAGCACCAGATCGGCGCTTTGCTCAGGACCGCCGACGGCCATTTTCGGTCGGGCAAGACGACAGGCGCGTAGGCGCGGTATTTCTGAATCGGCATCGTAGACATAGCGAGAGACCCTTTAAGGAAGGCGGCGAGGCGAACCCTTGAAGGCTCCAAGCCAGCCGCCAGATGCGTTTCGAACAAGCTCAAAAGCCCGGCGCGCTCACAGCGCCGGGGCGGCTAAGTCGAAGGGTCTTGAGGGTCTCTGACCGCTTACGCATGGCCTGAACTTAAACCAGAGGCGGCCGGCGAAAGCAACTTCTCTCGACGCCCGGCGCCCAAGATGCCGCAGGGCCGGCCTGCTTGATCTTGCTCATGCTAGCATGCAATTATGGCAGGGTTGGACGGGGCGCTGGCGGCGGCTGGCCTGCTGCGGCCTCGCCTTCGAGCGGAACGCCGCCAAATTGCGGCCGGGAGACGCCCGGCCGAAGCCTTCGTCTTGGCTTGGGAGGAGCCTCAGGGGATGCGTCTGGCCTGCCAGCCTTACTCGATCATTCCGATCCGGCCCGGCGCCCTGATTCCGTCTCCCGCCAGCGCTAAGCTGAGCCGCTTCGGCGAAACGCGCCACGCGCCATGACCGCTCTGATCTCCGTTCGGAACTTGTCCAAGAGCTTTCCCGGCGTCCGGGCGCTGCACGACGTCAGGTTCGAGTTGGTCGCCGGCGAAGTCCATGCGCTGATGGGCGAGAACGGCGCCGGCAAATCGACGCTGATGAAGATCCTCGCCGGCATCTATACGAAGGATTCCGGCGAAATCCTCGTTAATGGCGAGCCGGTCGCGTTCGCGAGCCCGCGCGAAGCGCAGGCCGCCGGCATCGGCATCATTCATCAGGAATTGCAACTGATGAATCATCTGACCGTGGCGCAGAACATTTTCATCGGCCGCGAGCCGCGCGGCCGGTTGCGGCTCTTCCTCGACGAGGACAGGCTCAACGCCCAGGCGCGCGAGATTCTCGAGCGCATGCATTTGCGGCTCGATCCGCGCGCCATTGTCGGCTCGCTCACCGTCGCCAAGCAGCAGATGGTCGAGATCGCCAAGGCGCTGTCCTTCGATTCCCGCGTCCTGATCATGGACGAGCCGACTTCGGCGCTGAACGAGGCGGAGATCGCCGAATTGTTCCGCATCATCCGCGAGCTGAAGAGCCGCGGCGTCGGCATCGTCTACATTTCGCACAAGATGGACGAGCTGAAACAGATTTCCGATCGCGTCACCGTGCTGCGCGACGGCGAATATGTCGCGACTGTGCCGACCAAGGAGACCAGCGTCGAAGCGATCATCGCGATGATGGTCGGGCGCACCTTGACCGAAGCGCCGACCCACAGCGCCGCCGCGAATGGCGAGATCGCGCTCGAGGTGAAGAATCTCAATGCCGGTCCGCTGGTCCGCGACGTCAGCTTCACCCTGCGCAAGGGCGAAATCTTAGGCTTTGCCGGCCTGATGGGCGCGGGCCGCACCGAGGTCGCCCGCGCCGTGTTCGGCGCCGATCCGGCGATGTCCGGCGAAATCGTCGTGAACGGCGTCAGGGCGACGATCAAAAGCCCGAGCGACGCGGTGGCGCGCGGCATCGGCTATCTGTCGGAAGACCGCAAGCGTTTCGGCCTCGCCACGGGCATGGACGTCGAATCGAACGTCGTCATGTCCAACTTGAGCAAGTTCCTATCGCTCAACTTCTTCCTGCGTCGCGCGCAGATCCGCAAGACCGCCTCCCATTTCATCAATCTGCTCGCCATCCGCACGCCTTCTTCAACTCAGGAAGTGCGGCTGCTCTCCGGCGGCAACCAGCAGAAAGTCGTGATTGCGAAATGGCTCGAGCGCGATTGCGACGTCCTGTTCTTCGACGAGCCGACGCGCGGCATCGATGTCGGCGCCAAGGCCGAGATCTACAAGCTCTTGCGCTCGCTCGCCGATCAGGGCAAGGCGATCGTGATGATCTCGTCCGAGCTGCCCGAAATCCTGCGAATGAGCGATCGCATCGTGGTGATGTGCGAGGGCCGCATCACCGGCGAGCTCGCCGCCAAGGAGGCGACGCAAGAGCGCATCATGCAATTGGCGACGCAGCGCGAAACGCTGAAAGCCGCCTGAGCCAGATCGAGAGGTCTTTGAAACGATGACGATGCGATCCGCCGCGCTGGCCGAAGGAGGACGGGTTTCGGGCTTCAGGGCCCGCGTCTTCGGCCCGACCGCGCTGCAAAAGCTGCTCGCCTTCGCGAGCCTCATTCTGCTTCTCGCCTTCTTCGGCTTCGCCTCGCCCGCCTTCCTGGAAATCGACAATATTCTCGGCATTTTACAGGCGACCGCGGTCGACGGCGTTTTGGCGATCGCCAGCACGTTCGTGATCATAACCGGCGGCATCGACCTGTCGGTCGGCACGCTGATGACCTTCACGGCGGTGATTTGCGGCGTCTTCCTCACCTACTGGCATATGCCGATGGCCGTGGGCGTCGTCGCGGCGATCGCGACCGGCGGAATCTGCGGCTCGATTTCCGGCACGTTGATCGCGAAAATGCGCATCCCGCCCTTCATCGCCACGTTGGGCATGATGATGCTGCTCAAAGGGCTGTCGCTGGTCATCTCCGCCGACAAGCCGATCTATTTCAACGACACCGAAAATTTCTACATGATCTCGCAGGATTCGCTGATCGGCTACGTCCTGCCGAGCGTGCCCGTGCCGAACGCTGTGCTGATCCTGTTCCTCCTCGCGATCGCCGGCTCGATCGTCCTCAACCGCACGGCGCTGGGCCGCTATACGTTCGCGCTCGGCAGCAACGAGGAGGCCGTGCGCCTCTCGGGCGTCAACGTCGATCGCTGGAAAATCGCCATTTACGGGCTTGGCGGCGCGATTTGCGGCGTCGCCGGCCTGCTCATCGCCTCGCGGCTGAATTCGGCGCAGCCGGCGCTCGGCCAAGGCTACGAGCTCGAAGCGATCGCCGCCGTCGTCATCGGCGGCACCTCGCTCAGCGGCGGATCGGGGACGATCTTGGGCACGATCATCGGCGCCTTCATCATGAGCGTTCTGACCAACGGCCTGCGCATCATGTCGGTCGCGCAGGAATGGCAGATCGTGGTGACTGGCCTGATCATCATTCTCGCGGTCTATGCCGACATCTTGCGCCGCAAGAAGGCCTGACGCGACGCGGGACAAGATCAAGAAGAGGAGCAGGTCAAGCTCCCGGCAAACGAAGCAGAAGAAAGCAGGGAGACTAAAAGATGTTGAATCGAAAGCTGCTTGCGGCCGCAATCGGCGTGGGCGCCTTGCTCGCGGCCACGGGCTTCGCCCGCGCTGACGAAGCTTACATCCCGCTGATCTCGAAGGGCTTCCAGCACCAGTTCTGGCAGGCGGTCAAAGCCGGCGCCGAACAGGCCGCCAAGGAGCAGAACGTCAAGATCACGTTCGAAGGGCCGGAAACCGAGGCCATGGTCGACAAGCAGATCGACATGCTCTCGGCCGCCCTCGCCAAGAAGCCGAACGCGCTCGGCTTCGCCGCGCTCGACTCCAAGGCGGCGATTCCGCTGTTGAAGAAGGCGCAAAGCGAGAAAATCCCGGTCATCGCCTTCGACAGCGGCGTCGACAGCGACATTCCGCTGACGACTTGCGCGACGGACAATCTCGCCGCCGCAGCGCTCGCCGCCGACAAGCTGGCGGCGGCGATCGGTGATTCCGGCGAGGTCGCCGTCATCGTCCACGACCAGACGAGCCGCACCGGCATCGATCGCCGGGACGGCTTCGTCAACGAGATCAAGACCAAGCATCCGAAGATCAAGATCGTCGACATCCAATATGGCGGCGGCGATCATTTGAAGTCGGCCGAGATCGCCAAGACGATGATCCAGGCGCATCCCAACTTGAAGGGCATTTTCGGCGCCAATGAAGGCTCGGCCGAAGGCGCGGCGATCGGCGTCAAGGAATCGGGCAAGAAGCTGGTCCTGGTCGGCTACGATTCCGGCAAGGAGCAGAAGGAGGACATCAATTCGGGCCTGATGCTCGGCGCCATCACCCAGAATCCGGTCGGCATCGGAAAATGCGTGGTCGAGTCCGCGGTCAAGGCGCTGAAGGGCGAGAAGCTGCCGAAGAAGGTCGACACCGGCTTCTATTGGTACGACAAGAGCAATATGAGCGATCCCAAGATCGCCGCCGTACTTTATGATTGATAGGCCGCTCTAGGGTTGACGAGAGGAAGGGGCCCGACCCTTCCTCTCTTTATTGGCGCTATCCGCTTCGCCTGCGGGCTCGCCGCGCATCGATGGAGAAGACCTTGCAGAAAGTGCTTGCCGCCGCGGCCGCTTGCCTGTTCGCCTCGACAAGCGTCTCCGCCCTCGCCGCTCAGCCGACCATCCCGATCATCGTCAAGGACACGACCGCCTTCTATTGGAAGGCGATGCTGGCCGGGGCCCGCAAGGCCGGCAAGGATCTCAACGTCAACGTCCCGGAGCTCGGCGCCCAGAACGAAAAGGACGTCAAAGCGGAAGTTTCGACGCTGCGCGACGCGCTCGTGCAAAAGCCGATCGCCATCGTGATCGCGCCGTCCGACCCGAACGAACTCGCCAAGCCGATCGAGGACGCCGCCAAGTGGGCCAAGATCGTCGACGTCGACTCGCCGGCCGACGCCAAAGTGTTTTCAGCGCAGATCATGACCGACAATGTCGCCGCCGGCCGCCTCGCCGCCGACGGCCTCGCCGACGCGATCAAGGAGAAATACGGCAAAGCGGAAGGCGAGATTGCGCTGATCGCCTCGGCCGCCGGCGGCGCGACAGACCAGCGCGCGAAGGGCTTCAAGGACGAGCTCGCGGCGAAATATCCCGACTTTAAAATCGCCATGGAGAAAATCGGCGACGGCCAGGCCGCGAACGACGCCAAGAACGCCGCCGACGCGCTCGCTGACGCCAATCTGCGCGGCGTCTTCGCTTCCGACATCGAGGCGACCGAAGCGGTCGGTCAGGCTCTGGCCGAAACGAAAAAGGCGGACGCGATCAAGGCGATCGGCTTTGATTCCGATCCGAAAATCGTCAAGCTTCTCCAAGAAGGGTCGCTGGCCGGCCTCGTCGTCGAGGACCCCTTCAAGATGGGGTACGACGGCGTAAGGATCGCGCTCGCCGCCGCCAAAGGCGAGCAAACGCCCGCCATGGTCGCGATGAACGCGGAGCTGGTGACGAAGGCGAATATGGATTCGCCGCGCGCCCAGGAGCTGATCAACCCGAAGATCAAGTGAGGGGTAGCGCGAGGCGCTTTTCGGCAAGCGTTGCGTTCGCCGCCCTACGGCGTTCCAGACGAGGGCGCGCCTCGGCGTTTGAGATTGAGGACCTCCGCCAGCGCCGCCAGAGGCGGGGTTTGAGACGCGAGCCGCGGCGCCCAAGAAGCCGTAAGGAAGGACGCCTGAAATGATTGACGACGGCGCCAGGCCGCGCGCGCCCCTGCCGGCGGGGTACCGGCAAGGGGTCATCTCGGCGATCACCGTGCTGCTCGGCTTTTCGCTGCTCTTCCTGCGCTATTGGGGATTCGAGGCGGAGGGCGAGTGGACCATCGGCTCACTCGTCGCCGCGGCGCTGTTGGGGCTCGCCATTGGCCTTGAACTGGTCGCGTTGTGGCGATCGTTGCAACCGCGCGACGACGATGAGGCGGTGTATCAGATCACGCTGCGCTGGTTTCTCGCTTCGATTATCGCGCTCCTTGCCGGGGTGACGCTGGCCGGGCTGATCGCCTCGCACGCGATATGAGTCGCAACGTGATTGCCGGGCGCGCGAGGCTCGAGCAGCGGGCGGACTTTCGATATCGACGTCCTCCCGAGCCGCGGCGTTCGCATATAGTCCGGCTATAGGGCGACATTTCGATCGCGCCTTGGATCCGGCCGCTGCTGGCGGTTCGTTTCAACCAGCATCAGGCCATCTAGGACGCTGAACCATGGACGATCTCTTGCCGAGCGTCGCGCCCGAAATTCTCGATACCGACGCGATCGATTTGGCTCGCGCGATCAGGAGCCGACGCATTTCCTGCGCCGAACTCATGGCGACGTCGCTTGATCGCATCGAGGCTCTGAACCCGCGTTTCAACGCGATCGTCGCATTGCAAGAGCGCGCGCCGCTTCTGGCCAGGGCGCGGGCCGCCGATGAGGCGATCGCGCGCGGCGAGGCGCTTGGTCCGCTGCACGGGTTTCCGATCGCCGTGAAGGACCTCGCCTCGGTCCAGGGCTTGCCGACGACAATGGGCGCGCCGCTGCTGAAAGGCTTCGTCCCGACGAGCGACTCGATTTTCGTCGAACGCTTGCGGAGAGCCGGCGCGATCTTCATTGGCAAGACCAACACGCCGGAATTCGGACTCGGCTCGCAAACCTACAATCAAGTTTATGGCGCCACCCGCAACGCTTATGACCCCCAGCGAACGTCGGGCGGGAGCAGCGGCGGCGCGGCCGTGGCGCTCGCGCTGCGCATGCTGCCGCTCGCCGACGGCAGCGATTATGGCGGCAGCCTGCGCAATCCGGCCGGCTGGAGCAACGTGTACGGTTTTCGACCCAGCCTCGGGCGCGTGCCTGCCGAGGGCCTCGACGCTTGGCTGCCGTCAATGGGAGTCGTCGGGCCGATGGCGCGCAATCCTGCTGATCTGGGCCTGTTGCTGTCGGTCATAGCCGGCTATGACGCGCGCGAGCCTTTGTCCATTCCCGGCGACGGCGAGGCGTTTTGCGGCGCGCTCGATGCGGACGTTGCCGGCAAACGGATCGCCTGGCTCGGCGATTTCGGCGGCGCGATCCCCTACGAACCTGGCGTCCTCGCAATTTGCGAGCAGGCCCTTCGGACACTCGAAACGCTCGGCTGCGTCGTCGAGGCCGCCGTACCTGACTTTTCCTTCGACGCTCTCTGGCAGGCCTTCGTCACGCTGCGCGCGTGGCGTACGGGGGCGAGACTCATGCCGTTCTACCGCGATCCCGCCAAGCGCGCGCTGCTCAAACCCGAGGCGATTTGGGAAATCGAGCGCGGCCGGGCGCTCTCGGCGTTCGACATATCGGCGGCGGCCGAGGTCCATACTCAATGGCATCGGGCGATGCTGCGCTTCTTCGAACGTTACGACTTCTTCGTCCTGCCGACTGCACAAGTCTTCCCTTTCGCGGTCGAGACGCATTGGCCGCGCTCAATCGCGGGAAGGACGATGGAGACTTATCACGAATGGATGAAATGCGCCGTCCCGGCCACGATGGCGGGCGTTCCGGCGCTCGCCGCGCCGGCGGGATTCAACGCCGAGGGGCTGCCGATGGGCGTCCAGATTTGCGGCGCCAATCGCGCGGAGCTCGAGACACTGCAATTGGCGCAGGCCTATCATCGGGCTACGCAATGGCCGGAGAAGCGAAGGCCGCCGGCGCTTGCGGGGTGAGGGATTCCGGGTTTCGCGCTCGCCGAGGCGGCGCGCGAATGCTCGCCTTAAGGCTTCGTCAGCAGCGCGAACCAATAGCCGTTGAACATGCCCTCGTCGCCGAGCAGGAAGCCCGCCTCCGCAGCCATGCGCCGCCAGGCGCGCTTCGGCGCCAAAGAGAAAGCCAAGGCGTTGGCGATGGCGAACATGGTCCAGCCGGGAACCCAGACGATCAACAAGAACCTGCCGCCCGGCTTGAGCACGCGTCGGATTTCGCTGAGGCCCAGCTTGGTCTGAGGCCCGAGATGATCGACGGCGTGGGCGCTGACCGCGGCGTCGAAATGGTCGGCGGCGAAAGGCAGCGCCGTGAGGTCGCCCTGCTCGATCGCGACACGCTCGCTGAGGTTCGCCCGGCGCAGATTCTCTTCGAGCAGCGCGCGGCCGCCATCGGCGATGTAGCTTGAATCGAAGCGGTCGAGCGCGACGATCCTGCCCTTCTTATAGGCCCGGCCAAGCGCGAGCGTGGTTCTGCCCGCACCGCAGCCGGCGTCGAGCGCTTGTCCGGCCTCGCCGGGCCAGAGATCGACCATGGGCAGGACGGCGTAATCGTACTTTCCGGTCGTACGCGCGATCAGGCCGCCGGCGAAAAAGGAGGCGGCGAGCAAGGTCAAGGCGATCGCTGCCGGCCAGAAACCCGGCGCCGCGACTTCGATCGCGACCGCGCTGGCGATCAGGATCATGGCGGCGATCCAGGGACCATAGGTCCAAGCCGGCGCCCAGCCGAAGTCGTAACCCCGAGCTTCGCCGCCGCCGAGCGCGCGTAAGCGCCGCCCCATGCGCTCGCCGGCCATGACATAGAGCGAGGCGAGAAGCACGATTGCGCCGACCAGGTGAAAGCCGCCGAACAGCAGAACCGCGCGGGAAATCGCCGGCAGAGACGGCACATAAATCATCAAGAACAGCCCGGCCGCGACGCCGATCAGGCCGACCAGACCCATATGACCGTGACGATGGGCGCCATGGGCGCGATGGGCGTCGTTGACCGCCATGACGAGCCTCCACATTGATGGACACGCCGACGATTACTGAACAGAATGTCCATGAATGGGAATGAACTTGTCGGCCGAAATGTCCAGAAACGAGCGAAACCGTCGCAAGCGACCAGGACGCGCCTCCCCCGTCGCGGAAGCGAATTGGGTCCCTCCCGCGAACGCGCCAATCAAGGCTGGGCAAGCCCTCAACCGCGGAGGTCCTCCGGATTCCAGCTTTCGCGGGAATGACAGTCCACGCCAGGATCGCCGCATCGGTCGCACGCGCCAGGCGCTTCACCAGGCGATGATCGCGCTTGTGCTGGAGAAAGGCTACGAAGCGACGACGATCAAGGACATTGTCGAGCGCGCCAATGTCGGCCGCTCGACCTTCTACGCCCATTACGCCAGCAAGGAGGACCTGCTCACCGGCGAGCTGGCGGATTTGCGCACGCAACTGACAGCGCGCCAACGCGAGGCGCTCGCCCGCAAAGGCGGCGTCGGCGAGCGCTGCCTCGGCTTCAGCGGCGCGATGTTCGAGCACGCCGCGAGCTATCGCGACGTCTATCGCGCGCTGCTCGGCGACCGCGGCTCGGTCATCGCGATGAGCCGGTTGCGCGGGCTGCTGCTGGAGTTGATCCGCCAGGACCTCGCCGCGATCGCGCCGCCGAGCGGCGAAGTCGGCGCGCCGCGCAGCGCCGCGGCCGAGTTCCTGGTCGGCGCTCTCATGGCGACGCTCGCCTGGCGGGCCGAGCGCAAAGCCTGTCCTTCGCCCGCCGAGGTCGACCGGGCGTTTCGCGCCCTCGCCATTCCGGCGATCGTCGCGGCGACTTCGCCTCCCCCGATGAAGGGAGACGATCGCGGGCGAGGGGTACGGCGGTCAATGTGAGGCGTACTTCATCAGTACGCCGCGATCCGCCGCTTATTTCTTTCTGGCAGGCCTTATCTCTCGTCGCTGGGTCTCTTTCTTCGAGAGAGGCGTGCGCGTCAGGCGAACTCCTTCGGCCGCGCCTTTCTCGCCAGCGTGTCGAGGACGGCGTTGATCATGCCGGCCTCCTCGTTGGCGTAGAAGGCCGCGGCGATGTCGACATATTCCTTGATCGCGACGCGGGCCGGAATGTCGGGCCGGCTCTTCAGCTCGTAGAGGCCGGCGCGCAGGATGGCGCGCATCAAGGCTTCGATGCGCTTCAGCGGCCAGCCTTCGCTCAAGGTCTCGTCGAGGGCGCGGTCGATGGCGCGCTGATCGGCGAGCACGCCGGACAGGATGTCGCGAAATAGACCAAGCTCCGCCGGCTTATACTGCTCGCCCTCGACCTCTCGGCCGATCCAGTGCGATTCGAACTCGGCGAGAATGTCGTTGAGGCCCTTGTCGGCGACCTCCATCTGATAGAGCGCTTGCACCGCGGCGAGCCGCGCTGCGGCGCGTTGATCGGCGGCGCTCATCGCGCCGCTCCCGATCGGCGTTTCAGCGCGGCAAGGACGATCGCCGCCCGAGCCGCGTCGCCGCCCTTGTCGCCCTGGGCCGGGTCGGCGCGGACGAGGGCCTGCTGCTCGTTTTCGACGGTGAGGACGCCATTGCCGAGCGGCAGGCGGCGGGCGACGCCCAGATCGATCAAAGCGCGCGAAGATTCGCCGGCGACGATCTCGAAATGATAGGTCTCGCCGCGAATGACGCAGCCAAGCGCGACGAGGCCGTCATAAGGCCTGCCGGCGGAAGCGGCGGCGTCGAGCTCGATCGCGGCGGCGATCGGAATTTCGAGCGCGCCGGGCACGGTCACGACATCGAAGGCCGCGCCGGCCGCTTCGAGCGCGCGACGCGCGCCGTCCATCAGCATCGCGCCAATCGCTTCGTAGAAACGGGCCTCGACGATGAGAATCCGGCCGCCTTTGAGGCTCGGCGGCGGAATTAAGGGATCGCGGCGCGGCTCGGCCATAGGTCCTAAACGTTTGCGGTGGGCGAAATGGCGCTGGCGCCGGGCGACGGCATAAAGGGCCCGGCGGCCGGAGGCAAGGCTGGCGACGCGATGCCTGCCATTTCCGAAAGCGGCGATCCGGGCCGTGTGAACCGCACGCCGCGAGCTCAGCTAGGATTCCAGCTTTCGCGGAAATGACATGGTGCTATTCTTCGGAAAAAGGCGGAGCCTCATGCGCGTTGTGGTGCTTGGCGGCGGCGTGGTCGGAGTGACCACGGCCTATCAGCTTCAGAGGGACGGTCACGAAGTCGTGCTTCTCGAGAAGCGCGAAGCGGTCGCGGCCGGGACGAGCTGGGGCAATGCCGGCATGATCGCGCCCGGCCATTCCTTTGTCTGGTCGTCGCCCAAGGCGCCGCTGATCCTCTTGAAATCGCTGGTCCTCAAGGATCAGGCGCTGCGCTTCCGATTCTCCGCCGACCCGCGCCTCTATCGCTGGTCGCTGCTGTTCCTGCTGGAGTGCACCGACGCCAAGGCGCGGCGCAACACGCTTCTCAAGCACCGTCTCGCCGCCTATTCGCAGAAAGTGTTGGGCGAAGTCGTCGCCGAGGAGGCGATCGACCATGATCGGAACCAGCGCGGCATTCTCTATTTCTACCGCGACGCCCAGGCTTTCGAGAAAGGCGCGGCGCATATGAAGCTGCTCGAAGAGGACGGGCAGGAAATTAAGCTTCTCGACCGCAACGGGGTGATTGCGCTCGACCCATCCCTGGCCGCCGCGAAGGACAAGATCGCCGGCGCCATTTATTGCCCGACCGACGAGACCGGCGATCCAGCCAAGTTCACCCGCGCGCTGGCGGCGAAGGTCGCAGCGCGGGGCGGCGACCTGCGCACCGGCGTGACGATAACAGGCTTCGAGACCTCGGCCGACAAGATCGCGGGCGTCCTAACCGACAAAGGCCCGGTCAAAGGCGATCTCTACGTGCTGGCGCTCGGCGCCGACAGCCCGCTCCTGGCGGGCCAGCTCGGCCTCGATTTGCCGATCTATCCGATCAAGGGCTATTCGTTGACGATCCCGATCGGCAATCACCGCGCGCCGCCGACGGTCGCCGCCATCGACGAGCACAATCTCGTCGCGATCTCCAATTTCGGCGACCGGCTGCGCGTCACCGCGACGGCGGAATTCGCAGGGTACGATACGAGCCACAAACCATCCGACTTCGCTTTCATGAAGCGCGTGACAGAGGAATTGTACCCGGACGGCGCCGATTACGAGCGCGCCGAAATGTGGGCGGGCCTCAGGCCGATGACGCCGACCAACCTCCCGCTGTTCGGCCGCCGGCGTTACGGCAATCTCTACCTTAACACGGGCCACGGTCATATTGGCTGGACCATGTCGCACGGCTCGGCCCGGATCACCGCCGATCTCATCGCCGGTCGCCGGCCGGCCATTGCGATGGACGGCCTGGTCGCCGCATGAACCAATGCTGAGCGGAGCTCTCGCGACGTCGATGGCGGCCATCTGAAGGGGAACATGTCATGGCGACGGAGCAGAACAAATTCCTCGCCAATCAAGTCTGGGACGACGTATGGCGCGACGGCGATCTGCGCCGGATGGACGACCTCTTCGCCCTGGATTTCGTGCGGCACGACCCGGGACGAGAACTTCACGGCCTCGAGCAGAATCGTCAATTCATCGCCAGTTTCCGCAAAGCCTTCCCCGATGGGCGCTTTACGGTCGAGGATCAGATCGCGGAAGGGGATAAGGTCGCCGTGCGCTACCGCTTCACCGGCGCCCAGCTCGGCGACTTTCAGGGCATGCCGCCGACGGGTAAACAGGTCAGCTATTCAGGAATGCTCATCTATCGTGTCGCGGACGGCAAGATTGCCGAACAATGGACCGAAATTGATCTGCTCGGCCTGCTGCGACAATTGGGCGTTCCGCCGCGCTCTTGAGCTTTGCGGATTTTTCTCGAGGGGAAGACATGTCGACCAATCTTGCGCGCGCCCTGGCCTCTTCGAACCAGCCGCTCGATCTCGGCGTCCTCCCATCCGAGCTTGACGACGGCCTCGCGGGGCGAGCCGCGATCGGCCTCGTCGTGCTGGCCACCGATCAGACGATGGAGCACGAATATCGCGCGCTGATCCGGCTGCCCGGCGTCGCCTTCTACGAAGCGCGCGTTTTCAACGACAACCAGATCACGCCCGAGACCCTGCGCGCAATCGGCGCGCGGATCGCGCCAACCGTCGATCTGATCCTGCCGAGCGTCAAGCTGGACGTCGTCGCCTTCGGCTGTACGTCGGCGACGATGACGCTCGGGGAGGACGCGGTCTTCGCCGAGATCAGGAAGGCGCGGCCCGGCGTCGCCTGCACCACGCCGGTCACTGCGGCGCTCGCCGCCTTTCGGGCGCTTGGCGCCAAAGGCGTCGGCGTGCTGACCCCCTACGCGCCGGAGATCAATCGCGGCCTTGTCTCCTATTTCGCCGACCGCGGCGCGCCGATCGCGGCGGTCGCGACCTTCGATCGAAGGGACGATCGCGAGGCGGCGCGCATCTCCGTCGCGTCGATCGAGGCGGCGGCCGAGCGGCTCGCCGCCGCGCCGGGGATCGACTGCGTCTTTGTCTCGTGCACGAGCCTGAGGATGGCCGAAGCGGTCGCCCGGCTCGAGGAGCGCATCGGAATTCCGGCGACGTCGAGCAATCATGCGATGGCGTGGCATTGCTTGCGGCTGGCCGGGGTGCAGGACGAGGTCGCGGCGGCGGGACGGCTGTTCGCCATGACGGCGGCCTGACGGCGCGCCCCTGTTCTGCAGGGGAAGGTACGTCTCAACCCTTCGCGAATTTCGCCTTCAGCGCCGCTGCGACATTCGGCGGCACGAAGGAGGAGACGTCGGCGCCCATCGAAGCAATCTGGCGCACCAGCGTCGCCGTGATGTGACGCACATTGCGCGAGGCGGGCAAGAAGATCGTCTGCAGCTTCGGGGCCAAGTCGGCGTTCATGCCGGCGAGTTGCATCTCGTAGTCGAAATCGGTGGCGTCGCGAAGACCGCGGACGATCGCCGACGCGCCGGCGTCCGCCGCCGCCTCGACGGCGAGGCCGGAAAAGACGATCGTCTCCAAGGCGCAGCCGCTCGATTGAGCGGCGGGCGCGGCCGCCTCGCGGATGAGCTTGACGCGCTCGTCGGTCGAAAGCAGCGCGACCTTGCTGGCATGCGCGCCGACGCCGACGACGAGCCTGTCGCACAGCGTCGCGGCCCGCTCGATCACGTCGAGATGGCCGTTGGTGAGCGGATCGAACGATCCGGCATAGAAGACGACGCGCGGCATGACGGAAAGGAGGCTATCGGGAGCTCAGCGCCGATGCAAGGGACGGAGCGCGCCAATCATATGTATGTAGTTTCGCTAGCTGCGCTGCAAAGGACTGGCTGCTCCCGTCGCAATTATCTTCGCCCGGCGGAAGACCGGCGCCTCAAGACGCTTGCTTCCTGCCCCGCGGCTTGCGAATCTCGCTTTCTTCCCGATCGGAGCCGGACACGATCATGCAAGCCGAGGCCAGTCTCACCGCCAAAGGCGCAGCAAAGCATCGCGCCGTCCATCAATTGCTCGAAGGCGGCAGGATTTTATCCGATCCGCTGGCCGTCGCCATGCTCGGCGAAGATCCCGACGCCATCGTCCGCGAAGCGGAGGAGGATCCCGATCGCCGCACAATGCGCTTGTTCATCGCCGCGCGCAGCCGCTTCGCCGAGGACCGCCTCGCCGACGCGGTCGGGCGCGACGTGCGCCAACTCGTCCTGCTCGGCGCCGGGCTCGACACGTTCGGCTTGCGCAATCCGCATCGCGACAAGGGCTTGAGCGTGTACGAAGTCGATCATCCGGCGACGCAGGCTTGGAAGCGCGAGCGCATCGCCGCGGCGGCGCCGGCCGGGCTGCCGGCGCTGAACTTCGTCGCCGTCGATTTCGAGAAACAATCGTTCCTCGACGAACTGGCCAAGGCCGGATTCGACCGGCATGCGGCCAGCTTTTTCATCTGGCTCGGCGTCACGCCGTACCTGACGCGCGAGGCGATCGTCGCGACGCTCGCGGCAATCGCCCGCGTCGCGGCGGAGGTCGTCTTCGATTACGGCGAGCCGCTCGAAGCGTTCAGCGGCGCGCGGCGCGCCGCTATGGAGGCGTTCCAGGCCCGCGTCGCCGCTTTGGGCGAGCCGTTGATCAGTCGGTTCTGGCCGGCCGAGATGGCGAGACTGCTACGCGAGACCGGCTTCGCCCGTTTCGACGATTTCGGCCCGCATGAAATGGCCGTCTATCTCGGCGCGCCGGCGCCGCCGCCGGCGGGAACGCCGGGCGGGCATGTGGTCCATGCGCGAAGCGGCGGCTAGCGCTCGTCTCCGCTCCGAGCGCGACGCGAGGCGGCGCGGCTCCTCAAAGCGATCCAGAACGAGGCCTGGGCGAGCGCGGCGGCGCCGGCGAGCGTGAGCGCGGTCGCCAAAGCCGGACTCGGGCCAAGGCCGGACAACGCTGCGCAGAGCGCGCCGATCGCCATCTGCGCAAAGCCGTAGAGCCCCGAGGCCGAGCCGATAACGCGCGGATTGACGCTGACCGCCTCGGTCAAAGCCAAGGGCGAGGCGAGGCCGGCGCCCAGGGTGAAAAAGAACAACGAGCCGACCACGCCCGTCGCCGTCAGCGGTCCGACGAAAACCATTGTCAGCAGTACGAGAGCCGCGGCGACGCTGACGAGATTGGCGCCGATCAGCAGAAGCGGCGCGGCGACGCGCGAGATCAACCGGCTGGCGAGCGCGCTGCCGAGCCAGACGCCGACCACCATCACCGCGAGGGACGGTCCGACCTCGTAGGCGGGCCGTTTCAATTCATAGACGAGGATGAAGGGCGCTGCGGCGACGAAAGCGTACATGGATGTGGTCGCGCAGCCGCCGCCGATCGCGAAGCCGAGAAAAGCCGGCGAACGCAGCAGGCTGCGGTAGTCCCGGCCGAGCCGGCTCAGATCGGCGCTGGCGCGCACAGGCGCCGTCTCCGGCAGAAGGCGCCAGGCCAGGAGCAGAAGGGCGATTCCGAGCGCGCAGAGCAGAACAAGAATGGCGCGCCAGCCGGCGGTCGCGTTCAGCGCGCTGCCGAGAATCGGCGCCAAGCCGGGCCCGAGCGTGACCATCAGATTGAGCAATGCAAGTCGCCGCGCCGATTCCAGCGGCGGCGCCGTGTCGCGCACCATGGCGCGGGCGAGCGCGAGGCCGGCGCAGCCGCCCAGGGCCTGCAATAAACGCGCAGCAATCAACGTTGCAACACCCGGCGCGACGGCCGCGGCGAAGCCGGAACCGGTGTAAAGCGCCAAGCCCGCGATCAGGACCGGCCGGCGGCCGAAACGATCCGAAAGCGGCCCATAGACGAGTTGGCCGAAGGCAAGCCCGGCGATGTAAAGGCTCACCGTCAGCTCCATGATTCCCGCGCCGACGCCAAGATCGCGCGCCGCGCTCGGCAAAGCCGGCGCGAAGATGTGCATGGCCAATGTGCCGCTCAACGTGAGCAGCGCCAACAGCCAGAGGGGCGGCGCGCTGCGGCTCGAAGCGCGAGCCGACGCGGTCAAAGGATCGACGATGAGAGCCCTGTTCATCGGCCCCCGCCTTCGCCGTCGTCGAGAACGCGGCAGATATGGGCGAGGACGCGCGAGGCGGTTTCAACCTCTCGATCGGAAACGCCCTTGAGCGCTTCGTCGCGAATCTGGCGGGCGACGCTCTCGACGTGATCGACAGTCCTGCGCCCGGAAGCGGTCAGCACGATCGCCTTGGCGCGGCGGTCGTCCTCCTCTTCGCGGCGCTCGATCAAGCCCGCCGCTTGCAAGCCGTCCAGCAGCCGCACCACCGACGAGCCGTCGAGCGACAGCGAGGCGGCGAGATCTTTCTGGCGCATCGGCGAAGGCGCGCGGGCGACGCGCAGCAACGGCAGCCAAGTCGCCTCGGTCAGGCCGTAAGGCTGCAGCCGCCGATCCATCGCCCGCCGCCAGCGACGCGCGGTCTGAGCGACGAGCGCGCCAAAGGCGGCGCGGGCGTCGGACTTCCGAGGCATTGGATGCCTATGCAATAAATTACATACCATCTAATTACACGGATTGCGCGCAGAGGCAATCGCCACGGCGGCGTGGCCGAGGCGATCGCTCCGGCAATGGGCCCGCAGGGCGCGACGCCTTCGATTTGAACCGTGACCTCCTCGTCCCAGCCGACGAAGGCAAAGTCAGGCCGCCGCAAGGTTCCTCGCCTTGCGCGAATTCGCCGACGTGTCGAAAACGAAAGCGCCGATCCGGGGTGACCGCGAAGCCGACCAAGGCGGCTTCCGGCGCGCCGGACGGATCGGCGGTGGCGACGACCCCAAGGCGCTTGCCCGGAAGGCGAAAGGGTCGTCGAGGGTCATTGGGGCGGTCGTCCTTATGGGAGAGGGCTCGCGTTAGCGTCGCGTCTCCTGATCGCTTCCGCGCTGACGGGCGTGAAGAAATTGATCAGATTTCCGTCGGGATCGCGAAACAGCAACGAGCGATTTCCCCATGGCTGCGTGGTCGGCCGCTGCACGAAATCGCTGACCACTTTCGCCAGTTTTTCATATTCCTTGTCGACATCGTCAACCCGGAACTCGAGGATGGCGGTATGATTGTCGGCTGGGCGCGCCGCCCCGGCGCCGAACAAATCCATGGTGCGCTTGCTGCCGATCGCCAAGGTGCAAGACGGCGTGGCGATTTCCGCGAATTCCTCAGTGTACCAGGTTGCCGTCAGCCCGGTCACCGCCTCGTAAAACCGCACCAGGCGCTTGATGTCGTCCGTGATGATTCGCGCTGAGACGAAGTCCATGGCGTCCTCTTGTTGGGTTTGGCGGCGAATGCGCGCCGTTGGGCGGCTTTAGCCCCAGCCTGCTGACAAATCGCGTCAGCAACGGCGTCCGGGGCCGATGCCTGAACGCGCCGCCTCCAAAAGCGGTCCGAGCATGCGTTCGTCGATGACGGTCGCCACAAGCCCGCGGCCCGCCTTCCGGCCAATTCGATGCCGTCGGGATAGAGAAGGTCAGGCGCGCCCGACAATGCAACCCTCGGCCTCACGAGGACGTCCTTTCCGTATGCTGATTGACGTCTCGCGCCCGGGTCAGGAGCCGTGCTCAAGGCTTCTTTTGCGCAAGCAAAGAGCGGCAAGGCATGAGCCAGAGGCGAGCGCGGCCGAGCTCACGGACCTCCATGCCCGCCTGCCGCAAGATTTCCATATAGCGGGGCGTGAACGCGAGATCGAAGAGGGCGATGCGGCCGCCCGGCTTCAACACGCGGACAAGCTCGCGCAGAGCCTGATCTCGGCCGTCGCGCGAAGGGATGTTGTGGATCACGGTCATCGAGACGATCGCATCGAAGGATGCGTCGGAGAATGGCAGCTTTCTGAGATCGCCAGTCTCCACCTCGACCCGATCGGCCACGCCTTCCGCGGCCGCGTTGGCGCGCGTCGCCGCCGGACTGTTATTCGAAAGGTCCTTTGCGGACCATAGGTCGATGCCGACCGCCTTGCCGCTGGTCAGCCTCTTTGCGCAACCGATCAGCGCCAATCCGCGACCGCATCCCGCGTCGAGCACGCGCTCCTTCCCGGAAAGCGCGAGCGCCGCGACCAGGCGGTCGCGTATGCACATCTTGCCGACGAGGCTGGACCGCAGCATGACCGCCGCGTAGAAGAGAAAGAGCGCGGCGAGGGGAGCGGCGACGAGGCTCGATATCGCGGGTACGAAGCTTGGCGCGAGGCCGACGAGGACGATCGCGGACGTCAACGCCAGCCCGAGCCCGAGGACGATCAGGGCGCAAACCAGGCCGGGCGCGTCGACGCCATATATCGCGCGCCTTTGCTCCACATCGGAAGCGCCGAGCGGAGGTCGCAGCGGTTTCTCGGAGCGTTGCAGGCTGGAAAAATACGATCCGCTCATCTCCATGCTCCATAGCGCTTGAGCCTCACCCTTTCAAAATATAAGCTATCGCTCGCAATTTCATACTCGCTTTTCCGGAACGATCGCATGGCCCGTCGGCCGCAAACAAATCCTCGAAAAGCCGCCTCTCAGGAGCGATCGCGTTTGACCGTCGACGCTCTTGTCGAAGCGACTGCTCGCATTTTGATCAGGGAAGGCTACGACCGGGCCAGCACCAACAAGATCGCCGCCATGGCCGGCGTCAGCATCGGCTCGCTGTACCAGTACTTTCCGAACAAGGAGGCGCTGGTCGCGGCCGTGATCGAGCGCCACAACCAACAATTGTGGCAAGTGGTCCAGAACGCCCTCGTCAAAGTCGCCGCGCGCCCGATCGAAATCGCGGCGCGCGAACTCGTCGCGGCCGCGATCGACGCTCACCGCGTCGATCCGAAGCTTCACCGCGTCCTAGCCGAGGAGGTCCCCCGCGCCGGGCGGCTCGAGAATATCGAAGCCGTCGAGCGAAACGCGCGCGCGGTCTTTCGCAGCTATCTTGAATCGCGTCGCAGCGAGATCGACGTCGCCGATCTCGACCTCGCCGCCTTCATCCTGGCGACGACGGTGGAGGCGTTGACCCATTCCGCGGTCCTGCACCGGCCGGACGTGCTCGCCGACGAAAAGGCCGGCGCGTTTGTGAACGAGGTCACGGGACTCGTGCTGCGGTATTTACGGACGCCGTCGAAGGCGCCAGTGAAACGAGCGCGCCAAGCTCGACGAAGCGGATAGACTCTCCTGTATGCAAAGCCGACCGCTCGGCCTGACAGACGGGCGAGCTCGATCCGTCGTGCTTTGGAACACAGAGCAGGCGTGCGGAGACAAGCGGCTGTTGGCGCTCCCCCCGGAATCAGCGCTTGAGCCAGCCGGTAGCGCGAAAGTTAATGCGATAATGTCATTTCGCTCAATTGCATTCAGCGAATAGTGGCGAGCGAGCGCTATCTTTCTCATATCGGGCGCGCCGAGAGATGGAGGGGCTAATGCGTCGCATAGTCATGTTCGTTATTGCCGCCGGGACGTTGACCCCTACCTTGGCGTCGGCTGATCACTCGATCGATTATTCGAGCAAGGCGTGCTTCGCCCCTTCCGATCAGAAGATCGCCGCCTGCTTTCGACCCGCAACTCCGCCCTATTGCGCTAGAGCTACGCTCGTTCGGCTGAATCACCGCGAGAACTGCGGCGTTCAGACATAGGGAAAAAGACTCAGTTGCGCGATAGTTAAAGGACGCGCAGACGCTAAAGCGGCTGCGCTGGAAACCTGTGGTCGCAGACGTCCAGACTCGGGGACTGCGGCCACGCTGCAGGAACGATTATCTTACCAATCGTTAGCCGCAAGCGAACAAACGTATCCTTGTCGCCCGCCATGCATGCGTACGCAGCGTATCTATTCGCCAGCCATGCGCTATGCGGATAGCGATGGATCAGGTCTTCAAATCCGCGCTTCATGTCCGGCCAGTTGGCCAGACTATTTGTGAAGAGGCCCGGCCCATTGCAGTTGCATGGATCAACGGCCCAGTAGAGGCGGGAGTATAACGAGTAGCCCTCCACCGCTTCGGTATTCTTCACCGCAGCGCGTATGAAGTCGTCGACGAGTTCCCAACTGCCGCCCCATTTCGGCAGCAGGGCGTTAACCATCTCGGTATACAGCGAATAGAAATAAGGCTGCCTCGCGGCGCTCTCTTGGAAGACACGAAGAAGTTCGGCTTTGGACCAATTCAAACCTAAGCCAACTTCAATTTGGACGCGACCCCAAAGCGGGCTTTCTGAAGCGTATGGCTTGGAATCAGTGAGCACCTTCTGCGCGTTCTCCAGCCTTTCGGATAGCAGCCGCCATCCTTCCGGGGCAACCGACGACGCAGGTCCATCACCCCGTGCGCTCCAACCGTAGTCGGACCAGTACCGCGCCTCCGCGATCGCGGCGGCGGCGGAGCGAGGGTTCCTCGCTCGCCAGTCCCTAACGATTTCATGGACAGCATCCCTATCGTTGGGCTGCCAAAACAGGACATCCATTGCTTCGGAGAAGGCGACCAGCTTCCACTGCCCATCAGCCGTCCGCTCGGCCGGATTATTCCAATCGGCGAAAAGTCGGTCTAAATCATCGAATTGTTTGTTCCAGAAAAGAGAAGTTACAAGGCTTTGTAGCGTCAGAAAGCCGTAAGGACGATCGAGCCAAAGCGGATGTCCCTCAGAATCTACAGAGGCCGTCGGCTCCTCTTGGGGCGGCGCATCCGTATTCTGAGGCTTGGCGTGGTAGTGCCAGAAATATCTATTAAGATATAGGTACTCCTCAATTTGATGCGCCTCCACGTACGGGTTCGCCAAATCCTCATTTTTGGGTGAGGGCTTCAGCTCACCGTGGATCATCAAAGGACCAGCGAAAGCATTGACCGGTTCAGGGTTGGGCGTGGCGTCTACGCCGCCGGCGACCGCAAGATGAGACGCCGCGACGGTCCAGGCGGTCACGAAAAACAGAAACGAGAATAGCCATTTCATAGAAATGGCATAACCGATCGAGGTGAACGAGTTGTGAGTGGCCCCAAATAAAATCGAGTTAATGCACGCAAGCTGACCACAGCCACTTCGATTTCGCCCATTGGCGATTAAAGTCGGCGACTTTGCTTCTGCGAAACCGATCTCCGAACCTCTGCGCTTCGCGGGAGAAGGCTTCGACGCCCTTGTGTGATTAACCCCCGCTGTCCTCCGCCTCCTCCTCGGGCTCCGGCTCGGAGATGCGCTCGACCGCGACCACCCGCTCTTCGTCCGCCGTGTCGAACACGATCACGCCCTGGGTGGCGCGGCCGGCGATGCGGATGTCCTCGACAGGGCAGCGGATGAGCTGGCCGCCATTGGTGACAAGCATGATCTCGTCGTCATTCTCGACCGGGAAGGAGGCGACCAGCTTGCCGTTGCGCGGGGTGACCGCCATGGCGACGACGCCTTTGCCGCCGCGGCCGGCGGCGCGATATTCGAAGGAGGACGATCGCTTGCCGTAGCCGTTCTCCGAAATGGTCAGGATGACCTGCTCGGCGGCCGACATTTCGGCGTAGCGCTCCGGGCTGAGCGAGGCGTCCGCGGCGGCTTCGGTTTCGCCCTCGCCTGTCTCTTCGCCATTCGAGCCATTGCCGTTCCCGCCGACCTCGCCGGCCACGGCGCGGCGCATTTTGAGATAGGCGGCGCGCTCCTCCGCGCTCGCGTCGAATTCGCGCAGAATGGCCAGCGAAATGACCACATCGCCCTCGCCGAGCGCAATGCCGCGCACGCCCATCGAATCGCGGCCCTTGAAGACGCGGACCTCGTCGACGGCGAAGCGGATGCATTGACCCTGCGCCGTGGTGAGCAGCACGTCGTCCTTGTCCGAGCAAGTCTGCACGTCGACGATGGATTCGCCTTCGTCGAGCTTCATCGCGATCTTGCCGGAGCGGTTGACCTGGGCGAAATCGGAGAGCTTGTTGCGCCGCACGGTGCCGCGCGTGGTCGCAAACATCACGTCGAGCTTCTCCCAATCCGCCTCGTCTTCCGGGAGCGGCATGATCGTGGTGATGCGCTCGCCCTCTTCGAGCGGCAGGAGATTGACCAGAGCCTTGCCGCGCGCCTGGGGCGGAGCCAGCGGCAGGCGCCAGACCTTCTCCTTATAGACCTTGCCCTTGGAGGAAAAGTACAGGACCGGCTGATGGGTCGAGGCGATGAACAGACGCGCGACGAAATCCTCGTCCCGCGTCTGCATGCCGGAGCGCCCCTTGCCGCCGCGCCTTTGCGCGCGATAGGTCGAGAGCGGCACGCGCTTGATGTAGCCGGCGTGACTGACCAGCACGACCATATCCTCGCGCTGAATGAGGTCCTCGTCCTCCATGTCGGAGTCGCTGTCGAGAATCTCGGTGCGGCGCGGCGTCGCGAAGGCCGTCTTCACCGCGTTGAGCTCGTCGCGGATAATGCCGCGCACGCGCGCACGCGAGCTCAAAATGTCGAGATAGTCGGCGATCTCCTCGGCGAGCTTGTTCAAGGCGGCGGCGATCTCGTCGCGGCCGAGCGCGGTCAAGCGCTGCAGGCGCAGATCGAGAATGGCGCGGGCCTGCGCGTCGGAGAGACGGCAGGTCCCGTCCTCGGCGAGCGCGTGGCGCGGATCGGCGATCAGCGCGACGAGCGGCGCCATGTCGCGCGCGGGCCAGGTCCGGCCCATGAGAGCCTCGCGCGCCGCGGCTGCGTCCGGCGAGGTTCGGATCAGGCGGATGACTTCGTCGATATTGGCGACGGCGATAGCGAGGCCGACCTGGAGATGAGCGTTGTCGCGCGCCTTGGCGAGCAGATGCTTGGTGCGGCGGGTGACGACCTCCTCGCGAAAGTCGATAAACGCCTGCAGCATGTCTTTGAGCGTCAGCAATTCGGGCTTGCCGCCGTTCAGCGCGATCATGTTCGCGCCGAAGCTCGTCTGCATGGCGGTGAAGCGCCAGAGCTGATTGAGCACCACGTCGGCGACCGCCTCTCGGCGCAGCTCGATGACGATGCGCATGCCGTCGCGATCGGATTCGTCGCGCAAATCCGAAATACCCTCGATCCTCTTCTCGCGCACCAAATCCGCGATCCGCTCGACCAAGGCGGCCTTGTTCACCTGGTACGGAATCTCGTCGACAATGATCGCCTCGCGATCCTTGCGGATCTCTTCGATCCGCGCCTTGGCGCGCATGATGATCGAGCCGCGGCCGGTCGCGTATGCGGTGCGGATGCCGCCGCGGCCGAGAATCGTTCCGCCGGTCGGAAAATCCGGACCGGGAATGATTTCGAGCAAGTCGTCGAGCGAAATATCCGGCCGCTCCATCACGGCGAGGACCGCGTCGATCGTCTCGCCGAGATTATGCGGCGGAATGTTCGTCGCCATGCCGACCGCAATGCCGCCGGCCCCGTTGACGAGGAGATTGGGAAAGCGCGCCGGCAGGACGACCGGCTCGGATTCCTTCTCGTCGTAGTTCGGGCGGAAATCGACTGTGTCCTTGTCGAGATCTTCGAGGAGCGCCATGGCGGCGCGATCGAGGCGCACTTCGGTATAGCGTTCGGCCGCCGGCGGATCGCCGTCGACCGAGCCGAAATTGCCTTGGCCGTCGAGGAGCGGCAGGCGCATCGAGAAGTCTTGCGCCATGCGCACCAGGGCGTCGTAAATCGCCAGGTTGCCGTGCGGATGGTATTTGCCCATCGTGTCGCCGGTGACGCGCGCGGACTTGTTATAGGGCCGGTCCGGCGTGAAATTGTTTTCGCGCATCGAGAACAGAATGCGCCGATGCACCGGCTTCAGCCCGTCGCGCACGTCGGGCAAAGCGCGGCTGACGATCACGCTCATCGCGTAATCGAGATAGCTGCGCTTCATTTCGTCGGAAATCGAAACGGGGCGAATGTCGGAGGGGCCGCCGGTCGGCCGCTCGTTATTTGAATCGCTCAAAAGCCTGCGAATCCTTCATGCTGAAACGAGAGATGTCTCTACCCGATTTTGCGCCGCAGCGCCACTCTCTCGGCGTCTTTCTATGTGGTTATTTTCCTGTTATTTTTCAAGCTTTTAAGCGTCAGCGGCGAGGCTCGCGCAAGGTGCTTGGGACCGGCTGGGCGCGCGTCGCGTTTCGCCGTTTCGAACGCGTTCGGCGGAGGGGCGTGTGGCGCTGCTCGATTTCCTCAAGACGGCCTTCGCCACGCTTTTGGTGACCTCGATCCCGGCGGCCTGGCGCCGATCTTCATCGGCCTGACCGTCGGCATGTCGGCGGCCGAGAAGCGCGCTCGCCGCGCAATTCGTCATCGACGGCTGGACCGAGGTCGCGAAATGAGCCTAGGCGCCGCCTCGGCGCGCTCGGCCGGGCGTGCTAAACGATCGGCGAGGGAATCGGGAGGGACTTTCAATGACCATCGCCTTTTGGTGCGTCCTTGTCGCCGCGCTTTTGCCCTATGCGGTCTTCGGACCGGCCTCGGCGAAACTCGACATCAAGCTGCCGCGCAAACTGGCCGGCGAACTCGAAGGCCTGCCGGCGCGCGCCTATGGCGCGCATCTGAACCATTTCGAAGCGTTTCCCTTCTTCGCGGCCGCGGTGATTGTCGCTCATGTCGCCGGCGGCCCGAGCGCCCTGGTCAATTGGCTGGCCGTCGCGTTCGTCGCGGTTCGGCTGTTCTATACGGCGGCGTATCTGGCCGACCGGCAGCCGCTGCGCTCGTCGTCGTTCTTCGTCGGCCTGTTGATCTCGATCGCGATCTTCGTCTCGCCAGCCTTTCGATAGAGTTCCAGCCGTTATGGAGCGAAGCGCCCATTCCTAAGCGTCGCTATTAACAATGGCTCGTCGCAATGACTGTGTGAACGAGCGTCCTCACCGCCCGCCCGTCACGTCGAGGATTGCGCCCGTCGTGTAGGACGCCGCATCGCTGAGCAGCCAGATCGCGGCCTCGGCGATTTCCTCGGGCGTTCCCGGCCGCCCCATCGGCGCGGTCGCGCCGAGCCGGTGAGCGCGTTCAGGCTCGCCGCCGCTGGCGTGAATGTCGGTCTCGATCAAGCCGGGCCGGATGGCGTTGACGCGCACGCCTTCGCGGCCAAGCTCCTTGGAGAGTCCGACCGTCAGCGTGTCGATCGCGCCCTTGGAGCCGGCGTAGTCGACATAGAGATCGGGCGAGCCGAGGCGCGCCGCAGCCGACGACATCAGCACGATCGAGCCGCCCTTGCCGCCGCGGCTCTTCGCCATGCGCCGCGCCGCCTCGCGCGCGGTCACATAAGCGCCGAGCACATTGATCTCGAATACGCGACGCATCCGCTCGACGCTCATATCGACGAGCCGCGCGCTCGGAGCCACGATTCCGGCATTGACGACGACGCCGTCGAGCGGGCCGAGCGCTTCGGTCGTCTGTTCGAACATGGCGATCACGTCGCTCTCTTTGGCGACGTCGCAGGGAACGGCGAGCGCTTTCGCGCCGTCGCGCGCCGCGGCCGCGACCACGGCTTCGGCCGCGTGCTTGTCGTGGACGTAATTCACGCCGACCGACCAGCCGCGCTTGGCGGCGAGAAGGCAAATGGCGCGGCCGATGCCGCGCGAGCCGCCGGTGACGAGAATGGTCTTGGACATGAACGGACCTGGCCTTAGCTTGGCGCGCAAACGGCGACGCGCGGCGGCGTTTGGCGCTCATAACATCGGCGCCGGCGCGATTGGAGGGGTTCGGCGATGCGGTGGATCAGCATTCTCGCCTGCGCATGGCTCGTTTTGACGACGGCGGCTGTTGCCGAGGACTGCCCCGACCAGAGCCAGCAGGGGCTCAATGATGCGCGGACGCCGCCTTTAAGAAAGCCGACGCCGAGCTAAACAAAGCCTATCGGGAGATCACGCGGCGGCTGAACGATGATCAGGAGACGGTCAAGCTGCTCGTCGCCGCGCAGAAAGCCTGGATCGCGTTTCGCGACGCCGAATGCGGGTTCGCGGCGTCCGAAAACGCGGGCGGCAGCATCTATCCCATGGTCTATAGCGGATGCCTGGAGCGGTTGACGCACACGCGAACCGCCGAACTTCGCGGCTATTTGAAATGCGAGGAAGGCGATCTCGACTGCCCTGTTCCGAAGGAGTGAGGCCCCGCTCGGCAGGAGCGGACTTGGCCGAAGCGCCCCTGGCGCCGCCTGTAGCGCCCCTGGCGCCGCCTTGCCCGCATCCCCGCCCGCCTCTATAAGCCGCGCGCTATTCCCCTTCCGACAAAAATGGAAAGAGCCTCATGGCCCTGCAGCGCACCTTCTCGATCCTTAAGCCGGACGTCACCCGCCGCAGCCTCACCGGCGCGGTCAACGCCAAGATCGAGGCCGCGGGCTTGCGCATCGTCGCGCAGAAGCGCGTGCTGATGACGCGCCGCGAGGCCGAGACGTTCTACGCCGTCCACAAGGAGAGGCCATTCTTCGGCGAGCTCGTCGAATTCATGACGTCGGGCCCGGTCGTGGTCCAGGTGCTCGAGGGCGAGGACGCGATCCAGCGCTATCGCGACGTGATGGGCGCGACCAATCCGGAGAAGGCGGCGGCGGGGACGATCCGCAAGGAATTCGCGGTCTCGATGGGCGAGAACTCCGTGCATGGCTCGGATGCGCCGGAGACGGCGGCGGTGGAGATCGCGCAATTCTTTTCGGGCAATGAAATTGTCGGGTGAAGCGCCGACGTTCCGCGCGGCGTTCCCGTCGCTTTCCGTGCAACGTCAAGGCTCGACGGCGCCGCAGCCAGCCGGGGCGTCGCCGAGTTCGACGAGGAACCGCTTCGTCGGCCCTAGCCGCTCACCGATGATCGCATGACGCTCGCAGAGCTGACGTTCCACCTGAGGCGCGCTCGCGCGCCTCATCTAAGCCGCCTTGCTCAGCGTGACGACGATGTCGGTCGCTTCGCGTTCATGCGGCAAGAGCTTGGTCCGCTCTTCGTCGACCCAACTTGCGAGTTCGACGACCCGGCCGGTCTCCGCCGAACCGTCTGCGGAATCGTTCGGCTCGATGATTTTCAGCCCGCCGCCATCGAGGAAGAAGGTATGATCGCCGAAGATCGCGACCAGCCGCTTCTCCAACGGATGGTCCGCGGGAACTGCGTCGGCCTCGAACTGGCTCAAGACGTAAGCGACGCCTTCGCGTTGTAGTTTCATCGCTTGTTCCTCCTTCGCTCATTTGCGAACATGCGGGTCGGCGCGTAGCCCTGCTCTTGCGCAGATCGCGCTCGCTTCGCCCATCAATGTCGCCGAATCCGACGTCGAGCGAGCCTAGGTCGCCGCGATGCCGGCGAGAGATTGCTTCTCGACGCCCAGGTTCTAATCTTGAAATAGCCGCCCGCGCTGGCGAGCATTCGCTGTGCCGGGTTCGACTCGGCTTCCGCCAAAATAGTCTCGCCGCCTTGGGTCGGCGCTTCGCTCCGCGAGCGTCAAAGTCGTCGGAAATTCGGGTTATTTCTTGCCGCCGCCGTGATCTTTCGGCGCAAGCACGGCGGCCATTCCTTGTCCAGCGCCGCGGACCGAGCGTGCTTTTGCAGAGTTACATCTCGCAGTGGCGAATCCGCTAAACATATCCTTAGCCTTGCCGCTCGTTTCTCAGATTGCCGTGAAACGAACGTGCTATTTTCTCCTTAGGCTCGTCGGCTTCGCTTCCCGGCGCGCCGCCAGGAGGGGAAATATGCCGGGACCGACGGTCGCTTATTCGTCGACTTCAGCCCATGCCGCTCGGCTCGCGCCGAGCCCGATCAACGAGGACTGGATTCTCGAAGGCGCGCCTGAAGCGCGAAGCGCCGTCTTGTCGCGCAGCGAAGACCAGACCGCCTGCACGATCATGTGGAGTTGCACCCCCGGCAAGTTCCGCTGGATCTATGATTTCGACGAGACGATCCATTTCCTCGAAGGTTCGGTCGTTATCGACGACGGCGACGGCGCGCGCCGCTTGGGCCCGGGCGACATCGTCTTCTTTCCCGCCGGGACGCAAGCGGTCTGGACGGTCGAGACCGCGGTGCGCAAGCTCGCTTTCTGCCGAAAGGCGCTGCCGGCGCCGGTCGGCGCGGCGGTCAAGATGCTGCGCGCGATGCGCAACGCAATGCGCGGGGCGCAGGGCGAAGGCGCATCGCTGATGAAGTCGGCGTGAGCGGCGGTGGAGCTTAGCCCGGCCGCGCCGTCTATCGCGCAAACCCGGATCAGTTCTTCGGCGCCATCGCGTCGTCTTTCTTCATCCCGTCGGACTTCATCGCGTCGCCCTTCATGGCGTCGCCTTTCATCGCATCGCCTTTCATGGCGTCGCCCTTCATGGCGTTGTTTTTCTTCATCGCGTCCGACTTCATGGCGCCGCCGCTCTTCATCATCGCGTCGTTCTTCATCGCGTCGCTCTTCATCGCATCGTCGGCTCGCGCCGCGCCGACAGCGCCGAACGCGAGCGCGAGGGCAAGCAGGGCTGGGCGCGCCAGGGCGTCAATTCGAGTCATGGCTTCATCCTTCGGTCAAACGGGACCAATGGTCCCTTGATCAGCGCAACCGACAATCGGCGGCGCTTGTCCTAAACGAGCCGAGCGCCCGTCCAGAATTCATCGGATCAATCCGCCGCGGCGGCGAGGATCGGGCCGCCGCCATGCGCTTGGACGATCAGCGCCCGCCGCAGCCCATCGCCGGCCGGCGGCGCGTCGATCGTTTCCGCCTCCCCGCTCCAGCGCCCGAGAAGCGACAAATCCCGCACGACGTTCTTATGCGCCAAGGTGCGGCCGGCGTTCTCGCCGCGCAGAACCGGCACTTCGACGCGGCGCGGATCGTAACGAACCAGCCAAATATCGGCGCCGCTGCGCGGCGCTGCGCCGGCGCCGATTTGCGCGACGCCGCCCTTCAAGGTCAGCGACGGCCGGGCGGTCCCGTCATCGCGGCGGGCCGCCGCGATGAGGCGCTCGATCTCGCCGAACTCATTGCCGATCAGGCTCTTGCGGCCGTCGATCACCATTTGCGGCGTGAACGGCCCCTGCTCCCCGAGCGGCGCTTCGTACGCCTCCTGCCGCGCCGTGTAATCCGGACGGCCGAACGTATCCTTCCAGCCAAGCCGATCCCAGTACGTGACGCTGAAGCTCAGCGCGAGGATTCCCGGCCGCTCGCTTAATCTTGCAAGATTGGCGTTGGCCGGCGGGCAGGACGAGCAGCCCTGGCTGGTGAAAAGTTCGACCACGGTGAGGCCGGCGTCGGCGGCGAGAGCAGGCTCGGCGCCGACGATTGCGGACAGGCCGACAGCGGCGAAGAGAGCGCTGATGAAAGTGAAGCGACGCGGCGCTGCAAAGATCGTCATGCGCCCCTCGGGGACATTGAGCCTTTGCAGCGAATTCGTGGATGTCCGCGCCCATGTTACGACATCACGGAATCGTGATCGCCGCTGACGCGGCCGCTGGCGAGCGTGAGCCCAGGGCGTCGGCCCAGCCGCCCCGCTGGCGCTTGTCTTTTCGCGGCCGATGCGTCCTATTCGAGCCGCGCGCGCGGGAACGGATCGCGATCATGCCTCTGAACGTGCTCTTCATCGGCGGCGCCGGAAACATTTCGGCGCCCTGCGTCCTCGAAGCGGTCGCTTCCGGCCACCAGGTCAGCGTCTTCAACCGCGGCGCCACGATCGCCGACCTGCCATCCGACGTGAGCGTGATCCGCGGCGACATCAAGGACGGCGCCGCCTACCGGACGCTCGGCAAGCGCGGCTTCGACGTCGTCTGCCAATTCATCGCCTTCACGCCGGCGCAGATCGCCGAAGACATCGAGGTATTTTCGGGCGCCGTCGGCCAATACGTCTTCATCTCGTCGGCCTCGGTCTACGAAAAGCCGCCGCATGGCTTCGTCATCACCGAAAAGACGCCGACCGTGAATCCTTACTGGCGCTACAGCCAGGACAAGATCGCCTGCGAAGCGGCGCTGAAGGCGGCGCGCGGATTTCCGTGGACGATCGTGCGGCCGAGCCACACCGTGCGGACGATGCTGCCGACCATGGTCAATGAGGGCGACGCGGTCGCCCGCCGCATGCTTGCCGGCAAGCCGGTCATCGTCGCCGGCGACGGCGTGACGCCGTGGACGCTCACCCGCTGCTCGGACTTTGCAAAGCCATTCGTCAAACTCTTCGGCGAGGATGAAGCGCTCGGCGAGGATTTCCACATCACGTCCGACTACGCTTACACCTGGGACGATATCTACAAGACGATCGCCGCCGGTCTCGGCGTCGAGGCGGACATCGTGCATGTGCCGACCGAGACGCTCGGCCGTTATCTTCCCGACTGGGAAGGACCGTTGATGGGCGACAAGACATGGACGGCTCTGTTCGACAATTCTAAGGTCAAACGCATCGTCGGCGACTTCGCCTGTGAGAAGGACTTGCGCGAAGTGCTCAGGGAGCCGATCGCGCACGCCAAGGCCAGAATCGCAGCGAGCGGCCCGAAAAGCAGCGCGAATGACGCGATCATCGACCGGATCGCGAGGGAGCAGCGGGCGCTTGGTCGCGAGTCGCTCGCTGAACCGGACGCGCTGAGCCGCTGAGAGCGCGTCCTCCGCCTATTTGACCGTGATCACTAATCCGTTCAGGTCAGCGCTGACGATCGCCCCGACGGAATTGCCGGTAAGCCTCAGCACCGCGGCGTTCTGGTTGGTCAGCACGATCGCCTGCGCGCCGCGGCCGACAGCCGCGCCGACATTGCCGGCGGCATAGACGCCGGACACGTCCGATGGGCGGCGGATGTTGCTCACGACCCCGTGGAAGCGCGTCTCGGAAGCGCCGAAGGTGAATCCGTAGCTGAGGCCGCCGATATCGAGCGGGTACGCCCTGCCGTGGAAGTAAAGCACGCCTGACCCCGCCGAACCGCCAATGACGAAGCCCGCCTTGACCACCCGGAAGGAGATGCTGCCGCTGTCGGCATAGGCGGCGGGCGCAAAAGCGACGCCGATAAGCGTCAGCAAGGCGATCAGGCTTGAACGAAATGCGGATGCCGCGCGCATGGAAAGGTCCTGTGGATGCTGAGGATGCGAATCAGACGCCAACCCGGAGCATCATAGCGGGACGGCGATCCTCCGCCTATTTCTTCTCCCGGCCATGACCGATATCGAGCCGCAGCGCTCGTTCCGGAACCTGACTGTCAATCCTACTCCGCCGCCTCCTTCCGCGCCTTGCGCTGCGGCCGGCGCGCAAGCGCCTCGGCAAGGTAGGCCCCGGTATGGCTGCGCTTCTCGCGCATGATCTCCTCCGGCGTTCCTTGCGCGACGATTTCGCCGCCGCCGTCGCCGCCTTCCGGGCCCATATCGATGATCCAGTCCGCCGTCTTGACCACTTCGAGATTGTGTTCGATGACGACCATCGTATTGCCCTGGTCGACTAGTTCGTGCAGCACGTCGAGCAGCTTGGCGACGTCATGGAAATGCAAGCCTGTGGTCGGCTCGTCCAAAATGTACAGCGTGCGCCCGGTCGAGCGGCGCGACAACTCTTTCGCCAGCTTGACGCGCTGCGCTTCGCCGCCTGACAAGGTCGTGGCCTGCTGGCCGACCTTGATATAGCCGAGCCCGACTCGGGTCAGCGTGTCCATCTTCTCGCGGATCGACGGCACCGCCTTGAACAGGACCGCCGCCTCCTCGACCGTCATGTCGAGCACGTCGGCGATCGACTTGTCCCTGAATTTCACCTCCAGCGTCTCGCGGTCGTAGCGCTTGCCCTTGCACACGTCGCAGGTGACGTACACGTCCGGCAAAAAGTGCATCTCGATCTTGATGACGCCGTCGCCCTCGCAAGCCTCGCAGCGGCCGCCCTTGACGTTGAAGGAGAAACGCCCGGCCTGGTAGCCGCGCGCTTTCGCCTCGGGCAGATTGGCGAACCATTCGCGGATCGGCGTGAAGGCGCCGGTATAGGTCGCAGGGTTCGAGCGCGGCGTGCGCCCGATCGGCGATTGGTCGATATCGATGACCTTGTCGAGATGCTCGAGCCCGTCGATGCGGTCATGCGGCGCCGGCTGCTCGGAGGCGCCGTTGAGCTGGCGCGCCACCGCCTTGTAGAGCGTGTCGATCGCCAGCGTCGACTTGCCGCCGCCCGAGACGCCGGTGACGCAAGTGAACAGACCGAGCGGAATGCGCGCCGTGACGTTCTTCAGATTGTTGCCGCGCGCGCCGACGACCTTGATCTCGCGGCCCGGCCGCGCCGGCCGGCGCTTGGCGGGCGATTCGATGACGCGCTCGCCGGAAAGGTACTGCCCGGTCAGCGAATTGGGATTGACGATAATGTCCGCCGGCGTTCCCTTGGCGACGATCTCGCCGCCATGAATGCCTGCGCCCGGCCCGACATCGACGACGTAATCGGCGGCGAGGATCGCGTCTTCGTCGTGCTCGACGACGATGACGCTGTTGCCGAGGTCGCGCAGACGTCGCAACGTCTCGAGCAGCCGCGCGTTGTCGCGCTGATGCAGGCCGATCGACGGCTCGTCGAGCACATAGAGCACGCCGGTGAGCCCTGAACCGATCTGCGAAGCGAGCCGGATGCGCTGGCTCTCGCCGCCGGAGAGGGTGCCGGACGAGCGCGACAGCGTCAGATAATCGAGGCCGACATCGCGCAGGAAAGTCAGCCGATCGCGGATCTCCTTCAAAATGCGCCGCGCGATCTCGTTGCGCTTCTCGTCCAACGCCTCGGGCAGGTTCTTCGCCCATTCCACCGCGTGGCGCACCGAGAGATCGCTGATCTCGCCGATATGCTTGCCGTCGATCTTCACGGCCAGCGCCTCGGGCTTCAGCCGATAGCCATTGCAGGCGGCGCAGGGCGTCGCGCTCATGAAGCGCTGGATGTCTTCGCGCGACCAGTCGCTCTCCGTTTCGCGGTAGCGGCGCTCAAGATTGCTGATCACGCCTTCGAACGGCTTCTTCACCTCGTAGGCGCGCAGGCCGTCCTCATAGGCGAAGCGGATCTCCTCCTCGCCCGAGCCGTAGAGGATCGCGTCCTGCGCCTTTTTCGGCAGATCGCGCCACGGCGTCTCGAGCCGGACCTTGTAGTGCTTGGCCAGAGCGGCGAGGGTCTGCGCGTAATAGGGCGAGGACGAACGCGCCCAAGGCGCGATCGCGCCCTTGCGCAGCGACAGATTCGGATCGGCTACGACCAGGCCTGGATCGACCTTCAACTGCGAGCCGAGCCCGCCGCAAACCGGGCAGGCGCCGAACGGATTGTTGAACGAGAACAGCCGCGGCTCGATTTCCGGGATGGTGAAGCCCGAGACCGGGCAGGCGAATTTCGACGAGAACAGAATCCGCTTCGGCTGGCCGTCCTCGTCCGTCTGGTCGGCGAATTCGACGATGGCTATGCCGTCGGCGAGATCGAGCGCCGTCTCGAAGCTTTCGGCCAGCCGCGCCGCCATGTCTGGCCGCACGATCAACCGATCGACGACGACTTCGATGTCGTGCTTCAGCTTCTTGTCGAGCGCCGGCGCATCGGCGATCTCGTAGAACTCGCCGTCGACCTTCAGGCGCTGGAAGCCCTTCTTCATGAATTCGGCGATTTCCTTGCGGTATTCGCCCTTGCGGCCGCGCACGACCGGCGCAAGCAGATAGAGTCGCGTCCGCTCCGGCAGCGACAGGACGCGATCGACCATTTGCTGCACGGTCTGGCTCTCGATCGGCAGGCCGGTCGCCGGCGAATAGGGAATCCCGACCCGCGCCCAGAGCAGGCGCATGTAATCGTGGATTTCGGTGACCGTGCCGACGGTGGAGCGCGGATTCTTCGACGTCGTCTTCTGCTCGATCGAGATGGCCGGCGACAGGCCGTCGATCTCGTCGACGTCCGGCTTCTGCATCATTTCGAGGAATTGCCGGGCATAGGCCGACAGCGACTCGACATAGCGGCGCTGGCCCTCGGCATAGATCGTATCGAAGGCGAGCGAGGACTTGCCCGAGCCGGAAAGGCCGGTGAACACGACCAGCTTGTCGCGCGGAATGGAGAGGTCGACATTCTTCAGATTGTGCTCGCGCGCGCCGCGCACGTGGATGGCGCGGCCCTCGAACAGCTTCTCGACCGGGCTCGGCGCGGCGGCCTGGCTCTTCCTACCGTTGGCGGGCTTGGAACTCGGCATTGACTGACCTATCGCGGCGCGCCCGAATCGGCAAAATCGCTTGCGTCCGGCGCGCTCGGATGCTAGAACAAAAAGAGAACGGACGAAAGGGGCTCGTTCCCTAATGTAATGCGAAGCGCGCGAGCGCCAAATCACGCTTTTCGCCGCGCGCTGTGGATAAGGCGAAGGGCGTGGGGATAAGGGGCCGCGGAGGCCGGCGGAAAGATGCGGGAGGCGGTAGGGTGGATTTGAATTGAAAAAGGCTCGGGCGAGCGGGAAGCGAGGCCGAGCAACGCCGAGGGCTTCGACGCTGATCGAGGCGCTTGGCGATATTTCGAGGCATGAATGAGTGCAGATTTCCTCATTGATTGCTTGGCGGAGCGATGCGCGAGATAGAATCGAAGTCAAGGATGCGCGAAGCGCATCGCCGGAGGCGGCGGCTGCGAAGCGGCCGTCCTTGAGTTCGATTCTATCTCGCGCACAATCGAAGCCAGCAATCGGTGAGGCGGGGCTATGAGCGGAGGCCATTCATTTAAGCCTCAGCCGTCATGGCCGGGCTTGTCCCGCCATCCACGCGGCGCCGAAGCGCGTGACGGCGTGGATGCCCGGCACAAGGCCGGGCATGACGGCGGAGTGAGTGACACGGAATAATGGCGAGCGGCGCCGGCCCAACCGGCGCGCCTTTGAACAGATCGGCAGACCGTCCGCCCTTTCGGCGGCGGGGTAAGGAGAGCGACATGTCGGGCAGCGTCAACAAAGTCATCCTGGTGGGCAATCTCGGGAAGGACCCGGAAGTGCGGCGGCTCAATTCCGGCGAGCAGGTGGTCAATCTCAGCCTCGCCACGTCGGAGACCTGGCGCGACAAGACGACCGGCGAGCGCCGCGAGAAGACCGAATGGCACCGGGTCGTCATCTTCAACGAGAATCTCGGCAAGGTCGCCGAGCAATACTGCAAGAAGGGCACCAAGGTTTATATCGAGGGTCAGTTGCAGACCCGCAAATGGACCGACCAATCCGGCGTCGAGAAATATTCGACCGAAGTCGTGCTGCAACGCTTCCGCGGCGAGCTGACCCTTCTGGATTCGCGCGGCGGCGGAGGCGGCGAGAGCTTCGAGCGCGAAGGCGCGCCCGCCCCGAGCTTCGGCCGGTCATCGCCCGTCGAGAAGCGCCCGGCCCTGGCGTCGAGCGGCGGCGGCGAGGGGCCGATCGACGACGACATTCCGTTCTGAGGCGCGCCCCTTTCCTTCTCCCCGCTTCGCGGGGAGAAGGTGGCCCGAAGGGCCGGATGAGGGGCTGCGCGGCGGGTGGGAATTTAGCGCGAACTTTGGACTGAACACTTCGCATCGGAGATTCGCAGTATGGCGGTGCAGGAAGCCGTTCGGCGAAAGAGATACACATACATTGCTCCCAGTGCGGCTCAGAGAATGTTAGGCGTGACGCATGGGCAGCGTGGGATGTCGAGTTCCAATCTTAGGAATTGGCGAGCGTATTTGATGCCGGTTTTTGCGAGGGCTGCGGGGGCGAGGCGACGATTGAGGTGATCGAAATTCCGGAGGATTAGGGGCTAGATCTTCTAGGGCGGGTTTGATATGATCCGAAAAGAGGGTCATATCGCATCATGCTTACTTCGAACGCGAGATCGGCGGTGTCCGCCTCTTTAAGTGGGCAGGGATTCGTACTCTTCCTGGGTGATTGCCATTCCCTTCTAAAGGCAATTCCACCCGGAAGCATCGATTTGATCGTTAGCTCTCCTCCATATTTTATGGGCAAAGACTACGACCGATCAAGCAAGGTCGAAGATTTTGAATATCAACATGAAGAGCTTGCTCCATTACTAAACCGCGCATTACGTGACGGTGGAAGTCTGTGTTGGCAAGTCGGTGTCCATGTTCGAAATGGCAGCATCGTTCCTCTCGATTTTCTCGCTTACAATGCTTTTTCAAAACAGCCATCTATGCGGCTTAGAAATAGGATCATCTGGCATTTTGATCATGGAATGCATGCAAAGAGGCGTTTCAGCGGCAGACATGAAACGATACTTTGGTTCACCAAGGGTGAAAGCTACACTTTTGACTTGGATGCCGTTCGTGTACCTCAGAAATATCCAGGCAAACGTCACTATAAGGGACCTCGCAAAGGGGAATACAGTGGGCATCCCTCGGGCAAAAACCCCGGAGACATGTGGTCTGTCCCGAATGTTAAAGCGAGACATATCGAAAAAACCGTTCACCCTTGTCAATTTCCAGTAGCTATCCCTCAGCGTCTAATTCGAGCACTAACACCGGCCGGCGCGCTGATTCTTGATCCATTCGCCGGCGTTTCCTCAAGCGGGATTGCGGCCTCGATTGAGGGACGACGATTTATTGGATGCGAAATCGACCCGCAATACGCCGAAGTCGGAATCGAGCGCTACCGCCAACTACTAGCTGGGACGCTTAACGTGCGAGAATGGGATCGACCTGTCGATCTTCCCAATCCCCGCCAATCCGTTGCGCGGCGACCAGCACATTTTGGGAGGCAAGGGTATGGGGCGGCGACCTAGCGTTCAGAGTGGAAAGAAACACGGCAGGTTGGATCACGGGAGAAATTTCTACGCAATTCCGATCAATCAGGGCAAGCATACGTTTTATGCCTTTTCCGAGAAAGCTTCGGTGTTATGGGATTTTGTTTCAATCAATCGTCGCGAGGAAGATAAGGACGAAGGGTACCAACGTGTCCTCTCCTCCAGCAGAGTTAGAGCTGTCGCTGACTATATTGTGGCTGGCAACATGATCCCAGGCAGTATCATTATATCAGTCGACGACGGAAAGTACAGCTCATCGCAGAGACTCCTGCACATAAGTGCCGGCAAAGATGTGGCGTGGGTAATTGACGGCCAACATAGGTTGGCCGGAGCGCACTTGGCAAGTCAAGAGGGCGTCGACATTGAGCTAAACGTGATCGCCCTCGTGAATCTTGACCCACAAGATCAGATCGAACAGTTCGTGACAATTAATCGCGAGGCTAAGAATGTACCGACATCTTTGTATCTCGACCTTTTAAAGCATTTGCCAAAATCAAAGACGCCGGGAGAACTGGCCGCTGAAAGAGCCACCGATATTGCGACGCAGCTCAGGCGCGACAAGGACTCCTTATTTTTCAATAGAATAGTCGTTACGACATCGCCTCGACAGGGCCAGGTATCTATCGTCAATTTCGTTCGCAAGATCACCCCGTACGTGAATCCCGAGAAGGGGTTATTGAACTTATTTACGCTCTCTCAGCAATGTGAAATTATCGAGAACTATTTCGACGCAATAAAGGAGGTGTACGCAGAGGAATGGCGCAAACCCGATAGTATCTTTTTTAAGACCGTGGGATTTGGGGCCTTGATGAATGTCTTTGAGGACATTTTCAAGGAATGCACGATGCACGGCGACGGTTTTCGAATTAGCGACATTGTCGATGTCTTAAGGCCATTGCGAAACTTCGATTTCGCCCAATGGGCAACAAAAGGGTCGGGCAACAAAGCTGAAATGGAAGCGGCGAAGGATTTCCAGGTCGACTTCCTAAAGTCCACTGAGAAACGTCGGTCGAGCGGACCGAGCAAGCAAATTAGGCTTCGTTAGCTCATATGTCCGATTGGGAACTGCTCGCAAAGAACCACATCTGTGGACGCGATTGGACGACGATTCGCAAGAGGTGGATTCTCGCATCGACGGGATTTGAACTGGATGACGTTTTAGACGTTTCCGAGGCGTTAGAGCCAATTGTTGGTCCAGGGTTTGAGACTCGTGACAAGGTAACCGTAATCGAATTTCCGGGCAGGCACCTTGCGGCGTTCGGAGACGGAGTCACCGCGCTCCTTAAGTGCGCTTATGTGTTAAGGACAGTCTGCAATTGTCTGCTTTCGGGACAGCCGACATGGGCGTCCGTTGATGCGTATCATTTCTCGTTCATCGCCGCTCGAGCGCTACTGGCCTTTTTGGGAATTCATTTTGTGCAAGTGACGGATACCTATTGCATTCTCGATGTGTTTCCCGAGGGCCTGTCGGATCAGGAGACATTGAAATTCAGACGCGGCAATCCGTCCGCACGGGAGCCTGCGCGGCTAATCTTTCGTAGTCGGTCGTCTATAATCGAACAACGCGCTATATGGACCATTCTGGTGCGAACGCTTCGGGTCGCTAAGTTAAGCGAAATCGTCAAGCGAGATATCGAGAAGATTTGCAAACTTGGTGAAGGATTCGGACGGATTCGCAATGAATTGTTGTACCGTAACGCAGCATGGTTGTATGATGAGGACTTTCAGCAGCCCAGCCGAGACGTAGTCATCAACGACGACATCCATTCGTACGACGATCTTGTGAACTTCTTTGCCGAGCAACGCGATGCTAATTTTGCCTTCGCAGCCATTTTTGCGAGAGTTCTTATCGCGTTAGTGGAGGACATCCGAGCCGATAGCGAGAGTGAATTTCTAAAGTCATCGTACGTTCCATGCCTTACGCGTTTCTCCGGATTTGGCGTTTCCGCATTAGATTCGCTATTTGAGACAATGTATCGAAAAGATAGCTACGGTATTAGCATATAAAATCAATATCCGCCTCACCCTCCCCTCTCCCGCCGCAGCTTCTCCCAATACTCCAGCCTCTTCCTGATCTCCCGCTCGAACCCCCGCTCCACCGGCTCGTACAGCTTCCGCCGCCCCAGCGCCTCCGGCCAGTAATCCTGCCCGCTGAACGCGTCCGGCTCGTCGTGGTCGTAGGCGTAGCCCGCCCCGTAGCCCTCCTCGCGCATGAACTTGGTCGGCGCATTGAGGATGGTCTTGGGCGGGGCCAGGGAGCCGTGCGCCTTCGCCAGCCGCTGCGCCTCGGCGAAGGCGAGGTACGCGGCGTTGGATTTCGGCGCGGTCGCGACATAGAGCACGGCTTGAGCGATCGCCAGCTCGCCTTCGGGCGAGCCGAGAAAGTCGTACGCGTCCTTGGCGGCGTTGGCGACGACGAGCGCTTGCGGATCGGCGAGGCCGATATCCTCGACCGCCATGCGCACGACGCGCCGCGCGACGAAGAGCGGGTCCTCGCCGGCGTCGAGCATGCGCGCAAGATAGTACAAAGCCGCGTCCGGATCGGAGCCGCGCACGCTCTTATGCAGCGCCGAGATCAGATTGTAATGGCCCTCCTGCGCCTTGTCGTAGATCGGCGCGCGGCGCTGGACGATCTCGGCCAGGCGGGCGCGATCGAAGGTTTCGTCGCGCCGCGCCGCGCGCCAAACCTCTTCGGCGAGGGTCAAAGCCGCGCGGCCGTCGCCGTCGGCCATGCCCACGAGGGCGGCGCGCGCGTCGCCGTCGAGCGGCAGCTTGCGGCCGGTCGCCCCTTCCGCCCGTTCGAGCAGCTTCTCGATCGCCGCCGCGTCCAGCGGCCGGAACGTCAACACGCGGGCGCGAGACAAGAGCGCGGCGTTGAGCTCGAAGGACGGGTTCTCGGTCGTCGCCCCGATCAGCGTGACCGTGCCGTCCTCCATGACCGGCAGAAACGAATCCTGCTGGGCGCGGTTGAAGCGGTGGATTTCGTCGACGAACAGCAAAGTCCCCTGCCCGGTCGCGCGCCGCGCCCGCGCCGCGTCGAAAATCTTCTTCAAATCGGCGACGCCGGAGAAGATCGCCGAAACCTGGACAAAGGCCAGCTTGCTCTCCTTGGCGATCAGCCGCGCCACCGTGGTCTTGCCGGTGCCGGGCGGTCCCCAGAAAATCATCGAGCCGAGGCTGTCGCCTTCAAGCAGCCGGGTCAGCGCCCCATCCGGTCCGAGCAGATGATCCTGGCCGGCGACCTCGGCGAGCGTTTCGGGGCGCAGCCGATCCGCGAGCGGCCGCGGCGCGTCCTTTTCCAGATGGGCGGCTTGAAAAAGGTCGGTCATGGCGAATCTTCGCGCCTGCGGCGTTTCGAGTCCAGAAGCCCTGAAGCGGCGTCGGCCACGTTTTTCCCCGCAAAAACCGCTCAGCCGCCGCGCGAATCCCTGAAAAGGCGGAAGAATTCAGCTCGCCTTAAGAAATCCTAACGAATCATTAGGATTTAAGTTTCTTAATGTAGCGATTCGTTAACCACGGGCGCCGGGGGAGTTGAAACGAAGGCGCGTCACTCGAAACAGAGGCTCGTCTATGCGCATTATCTCGTTCGTTACACAAAAGGGCGGCTCCGGAAAAAGCACGCTCGCATCGTCTCTCGCGGTTGCGGCCAAAGAGGCCGGCGAGCGCGTCTTTGTTCTCGATCTCGATCCGCAGGCCTCTCTGGTCAATTGGGCCAAGACGCGCGGCTCGGACGACGTGCCGGTCAATGCGGTCACGCCCGGTCGGCTCCAGGCGACCTTGGCGGCGCTGGAGAAGAACGGCTTCACCCTGGCGATCCTCGACACGGCCGGCGCCGAAAGCCCGGCGGCGATCGCGGCGATGAAAGAAGCCGACCTCAACATCATCCCGTCGCGGCCGAACATTTTCGATCTCTGGGCGAGCGAACTCACCCGCGCCACTTTGCGCAAGATGCGCGCCGATTACGTCTTCGTGCTCAACCAGTGCCCGCCGGCGCAGCAGACCGCGCGCGTCGAAGAAGGCGCCGCGGCGCTCGAAGCGATGGGCGGCCTGATCACGCCGCTCGTCCAGAGCCGCGTCGACTATCAGGAAGCCGCCCGCCAGGGCCGAGGCGTCACTGAAATCCATCCGGGCGGCGCCGCCGCGGCGGAAATGAAGGCGATGTGGAGCTCGATCAAGCGGCGCCTCGCCAAGAGCAAGCCGGCGCGCAAGGCGGCGTGAGGCTTAAGTTCGGTTCGTTCCGTTGGGCCCCGCTTCGGCGGGGCATTTTTTGCGGGACAACGGCAGAGGTGAGTACGGTGCGTACTTTATCGCGCCGCGGCCACATCGGCCCGGCGTCGTCAAGCGGCCATAGCCGCCTGAACGCCGGAGCAATCTATCGTACCGTAGCGCGACGGGCTATGGCCGCTGCTCCGCTTCGCTCCGCCCCTTCGGGTGACGACGCCGTGCCGATGCGGCTTTTTTGCTATCGTGGACTTTGGTGATAGAAACGTCCGTTTCGGACGTTTTTATCACCAAAGTCCACGGTAGCCGACTGGCCTGAGCCGCGCGGAGCCGTCAAGGCTCGCGAGCCATCGCTGGGCGCCTGCCTTGTTCCCTCTGAACCCGCCTTGGCTCGCGACCGCGAAGCGGCTTGGCCTTGACGGCGAGCACGGCTCAGGCAGCGCGCCGTACGTCGTCTCCCCCCGAGCCTAGAGACCCTCTCCCCGTGGAAGGGAAGCGGAACGGGCGGATGTACGTACATGGTCGTTTAGCCTGAGCGGGCGATACTACGCGACCGGCGCCTCACCGCACCTCTCGTAGGAGACGGGCCCGGGCGCCGCGCTCCGATTCCAAACGCTTCGTCTCAGCAGCCGCACACGCCCTACCCGCCGGCGCTCCTTTGCTCTAGACTCCGCCCAAATCTCACCGCGCAAGGACTCAGCCAATGCCCTATCGCTCCGCATGGATGACCGATGAGCTCGATGCGTTCCGCGATCAGTTCCGCCGCTATCTTCGCGCCGAGCTCGCGCCGCGCGCCGAGGGCTGGCGGAAGGCCAAGATCATCGACCGCGACGCGTGGCGCGGCCTCGGCGCCATGGGCGCGCTGCTGCCCAGCGTTCCGGAGGCTTATGGCGGGCTCGGCGCGACCTTCGCGACGGAGGCGGCCGTGATGGAGGACATCGTCGCGATCGTCCCTGAACTCGGCACGCCGGTCAGCGTCCATAGCGCGATCGTCGCGCCTTACATTTTGAACTACGGCTCGGAAGAGCAGAAGCGCCGCTGGCTGCCAAAAATGGCGAGCGGCGAGATGATCGGCGCGATCGCCATGACCGAGCCCGGCGCCGGCTCCGACCTGCAGGCGGTGCGCGCCAGCGCCAAGCGCCAGGGCAATTCCTACGTTCTCAACGGCCAGAAGACGTTCATCACCAACGGCCAACTCGCCGATCTCGTCATCGTCGTCGCGCGCACCGGCGAGCCGGGCGCGAAGGGGATTTCGCTGTTCGTCGTCGAGACCGCCGGCGCGGAAGGCTATCGCCGCGGCCGCAACCTCGACAAGATCGGCCTTCACGCTTCCGACACGTCCGAGCTGTTCTTCGAAAACCTCGCCCTCCCGCCCGAGAATCTGCTCGGCGGCGAAGAGGGCCAAGGCTTCGTCCAATTGATGCAGCAATTGCCGCAGGAGCGGCTGATCCTCGCTGTGGGAGCCGTGGCGGCGATGGAGAGCGCGCTCGACGTGACGATCGATTACGCCAAGCAGCGCCAAGCCTTCGGCCGGCCGATCATCGAATTCCAGAACACCGCCTTCACCCTGGCCGAGCGCAAGACCGAGGCGCAAATCGCCCGCGTCTTTCTCGATTGGTGCATCGAACGCCACGTCGCCGGCGAGCTCGACACCGTCGCGGCGTCGATGGCCAAATATTGGTGCTCGGACCGGCAGGTCGCGCTCATCGACGATTGCCTGCAATTGCATGGCGGCTACGGCTATATGAACGAATATCCGATCGCGCGGATGTTCGTCGACGCGCGGATACAAAAGATTTACGGCGGAACGAACGAAATCATGAAAATGATCATTGCGCGGTCGCTGTGAGGCGGGACGCGGCCTGCCGTTGACGCCTTCCTAACCTCTTCGCCGCTCTTCCCGATCGGGGTTGCGAGCGGGCGGCTTCACGCAATCGGATTAATCGTTGTTTAGAACCTGCGACGCACAGTCGCCCGATCTGCGGGGCTGACGTCGATGTTTGCCGAACTTGGCGCAAGAGCGCCCTTCATCCGTCGGGTCGTTCTCGTCACCCTGTTTTCAGTCGCGACGTCCCTCGCCATGACGCTGCTGGCGTTGCGCCTCGTCTTCCACGGCCATCCTGGTCTCACGCTGAGCGCTGCGGAGGTCGAATGGTTCTCGCTCTCCCTCTCCATCCTCGCGCCGGCGCTGATCTGCCCGGCCGCCTGCTATCGCTCGGCCAAGCTCGTCGCCGAGCTCGAAAAGGCGCGCCGCGATCTCGACATTCTCGCGCATACGGACCAGCTCACCGGCCTGCTCAACCGGCGCGGCTTCGACGCCGCCGCGATTGAGGCGCTCGAAGCCAATCGGCTCGCGCGCCGCCCGGTGGCGGCGCTGATCTGCGACATCGACCATTTCAAGTCGATCAACGACCGTTTCAGCCATGGCGGCGGCGACCGGTCGCTGATCCGAGTCGCCCAGATCCTGCGCGCCTTCTCCAAAAGCCATGGCCTGATCGTCGGCCGCCAGGGCGGCGACGAATTTGTCGCGCTCGCGCCCGGCGCGGATGCGTACGAGGCCGCGAAGATCGGCGAACAAATCCGCTCGGCCTGCGCCGCAAGGGGCTCTGACCTGGATAATCCTGCCGGCGTTTCCATCAGCATCGGCGCAGCGGTGAGCGCGCGCGCCGACTTTCCGCTCTCCGCCTTGCTGCGCTGCGCCGACGTCGCGCTCTATGATGTCAAGCGCAGCGGCCGCAACCGCATTCAGGTGGCCGAGATCGACAAGCAATGGTCGCACGCGGCGTGACCGCCTGGCGAGGCCTCAAGCGGAACAATCGAGCGCGTGAAAATGATAATGGCGCAGTCGCCTGGCCGAATTGCGCCTTGCGCCCGGCCCGTGAGCGCTGAGAGGCTCTCAATCGCAGCGAAAGCCGATGAGCGAAACCTGCTTGTTCGACGACGAGAAGATGGCGCATGCGGTCGACGCGGCGAAAAAGGCGGCGCGGCGAGCCGGCGTCGCGGCCAACGAAGCGACTGTGCTCTATCGTTCGCGGCGCGTCGTGTTGCTGTTTCCGGAGATCGCCACCGTCGCCCGGGTCGGATCCGCCGACGAAGCCTGTCTCGCCGCGGATGCGCGCGAGTTGAGCGTCGCCCGCCGCCTTGTCCTGAAGGGAGCGCCGGTCGTCGGGCCGAGCGAATTCATGGCGCCAAAGCCGTTTATCGAGGACGGCCTGGCGGTAACCTTCTGGCCCAATGTCGATCACAAGACATGCGACTACGAGGATCGCGAGGCCGTCGCCTGCGCCGCCCTCGCCCTGCGCAGAGTGCATCAATGTCTCACCGATTATCCTGGCGCGCTGCCGTCTTACTGGGAAAGGATCGAGCGCTGCGCCTCGTCCTTGCGCGGTCCGAAGCCGCCGGCCGCGCTCGGCGCGGAAGACCGTACCTTTCTATTGAAGACATACGATCGGCTATGCGAGGCGCTTCAGCGGTTCGACGTCCGCGCTGCGCCAATTCACGGCGACGCGCATATGGGCAACGCCTTCTTTACGCCGGCTGGTCCGTTATGGACGGACTTCGAGACGGCCTGTCTCGGCCCCCATGAGTGGGATGTCGCCGCCATCTCCCATCCCGCCGCTTTTTCGGGGCTGGACCCTGATCTTTACGCTATCCTTTCGCAGTTGCGCAGCCTCTGCGTCGTCGTCTGGTGCGCGGCGCTCGCCCACGATCCGAAAAAGCGCGCCGTCGGCGAGGAGCAATTGGCGCTGCTCAAAAGCGCCGCAGCGCGGCGGGGTGTCGGGGCCGAAGTCGGTAGGAGCTGAACGCCACTCACCGCTCGCAGGCGCCGCCCGCGGCGCGCCAAGCGCTCATGCCGCCCTCGATGTGGCGGGCCAAAGCCAGACCGGCGTCCTGCGCCGCCTGCACGGCCATCGCGCTGCGCTCGCCGAAGGCGCAATAGAAAAGAAGGCGCTTGCCGGTCGACGCGGCGAGTTCGTGCAGCATGCCGCCGGGATGAACGTTCTCGCGCAGGTCGGCGTAAGGCGCATGGATCGAGCCGGGAATGACGCCGTGCTTGTCGCGTTCGGCGCGCTCGCGCAGATCGACGAAGGCGACGTCGGAACGGCCGAGCAAGGCTTGCGCGTCGGCGGCGCTGATCGACCAGCCGCGCCGGACGATCTCCGATTGCATAAGGCCCTGGCGCATATTCGCCGGCACAGCCACATCCATCATCTTCGGATTGGGCAATTTCAAATTGTCCATCAGCGCGACATACTCGTCGACGTCGCCGACCTGGAGGCGTGGATTGAAGCGCTTCTCCTCGCCGATCGTGCTCACCGTATCGCCTTTGTAATCATGAGCCGGGAAGACCAGCGTCTCCTCCGGCAGGCGCAGCAGCCGTTGCAGACTTTCGTATTGCGCTCGCGCGCTGCCATTTTGAAAATCGGTGCGGCCGGTGCCGCGAATCAGCAGCGTATCGCCGGTAAAGACCCGGTCGCCCATAACGAAGCTATATGAGTCGTCGGTGTGACCGGGCGTATAGAGAACGTCGAGACTGACCCCTTCGATGCGCAGCTTGTCGCCCTCGCCGATCCGCATCGAGACGACGTCGACCTTGCTCTGCTCGCCCATGACGGTGACGCATTGGGTACGGTCGCGCAGCGCTCCGAGTCCGGTAATATGGTCGGCGTGGAGATGGGTGTCGACCGCCTTGACGAGCTTTAAGTCAAGCTCCTCCATCAATTTCAGGTAGCGATCGACCTTTTCGAGGACCGGATCGATGATCAGCGCTTCGCCGCCGACGCGGCTCGCCAGGAGATAGCTGTAGGTGCCGGAAGCGCTGTCGAATAATTGCCGGAAGATCATGGACCTCTCCCGCATCTGCTTCGCTGGCGATGATAGCGCAGCGAAGCTGCCGCTGGAAGCATCTGTCGGCGGCTCGTCTCGTTGGTCTCAAGCCGGAATGCGGGGCAGGAAATTGCTTGCGCCGAACGGAAAAGTCTCGGCGCGAGCGCTGGACAGCGCAATGTTCGGGCCCGAATTCAGTTGCGGCGGAAAAATTGCGTTCGCAAACCATCCCGCCACGCGCGATCGGGCGGAATCGGGCGCATAATTCATGCGACTTCCTCGTACAGTAGATCCGAATTCTGAGAGCAAACCTCTTCGTAGATATGCGCTGTCGGACTCCCTTCGGCGTTCTCGATCCAAAAGGCCTCCTCTATCGCGAGCACTTCAGTTTCGGGATCGTCCGCCGTCGTGACGTAGTAATGCGCTGCGGCGCGCTTTGCGCAGTCATGGCCTGCGTCCAAAAGCGATTCTGTCTCCAATCGACGAAGGAGCGCAATCAAATATCCACATTCCGGCGCGGCGGCTTTGTCGCAATCCCGAAGAATTCGAGAGATTATTTCTGGCGAAATGCAGCCGGAATTTCCTCCGCCAATCTCGTCGAGCGCGCGAAGGGCCGTGCGCGTGGGCCGGAGATACTGGCGCGGGAGACCCATCCGGCGATAGAGCGCCTCGAACCCGGCCCCTAGATCGCCCCTCGCCAGCGCGAGAGCGCGGGTGGGCGGCAATCCCGAAAGCTCCACTGCCGCCGCTTCAAAAAAAGTCCGATTCCCGGAGGCAAGGCAGCGTATGATGAAATTCATTGTCAAGGCGCCGTTCACGCGTAGATGCCGTACGACTTCTCGTACTTCTTCTACGCCGCGGTTTCGCGAAGTTCGCAAAAGATCGCGTTCGCTAACGATGTGCGCCATTTGTTCGGCACGGTGCCGAAGGTCCGGCGAGCGTAAGGACAGGGTAGGATCTCTGAATGTAGCCTTGACTAAGTCGTAACGAACAGATGCTGGCAAATCGAAGCGCAACAACAGCCTCTGCCGCATGTCTCCGTCGCCAATGAATTGATCGGCGATTTTTCGTAGAGCGCTCTTCGTCAAAGAGGCTGCACAATTGCCCAAAAGAGCCGCCACAACAGCGCGTCGCCCGCTTTCGACGAGCAGTTCAGCGACGCAGTCAGGCAAATCTGAGCGCTGCGCCAGCGCGATTTGGATGCGCTCGTCGCCCGTTGCCGCGAGTTCGACAAGCTCCGCGACGGTCAAGAGCGGCGACTGCAGGACGACCGCGGCGCCGATGCACGATTCATCATGGGCGAGGGCGATGACAATGGAGCGCGGAGCAAGCGGCGCGGCGGCCAGCGTTTCCGCCAAAGCTCGGCGCACCTCGAAAGAAGCCTCCTGAGCGAGCGCCGCCAAACAGACCTCCGCGTCCTCCATAAGAGTTTCGAGGCGCTCGAAGCCTCTCAGCTTTTCGCAGCCGCTGAGTCCCGCGCAAAGTCGTCCGGCAAGGTAAGCGCGCGCCAGGGTCGCCGCGGCCTGCGCGCGTTGCTCTTCGTCGAGCGCCTGACACCACGCAAGGAATTGAAGAACGCTCCAGCGCGCTTGCGGCGCCTGCCGAGCGGAGAGAGCCAACACGGATCTGCGTAGGTCCACGGCCATCGGGGGCCTCGGCTGTGGCGAGCTTAAAATTAGTTAACAAAAATCGTTAAAATGCCGTTAACGCGGTCGGGTCGGCGCCGGATGTCGCAAATCGGTCTAGCCGTCGCTCGTTTCTCGATCAGGCAGTGATAGGTCTCTCGGTCGTTTCGGCGCGATTTGAGCGCTGACCCTCTCGGCCAGGCGCCGGCCTGCGGCGGCCCGCGCTTCAGCAAAATCTCCTTCCAGACGCTTCACCCGGCGGCTTAATTTGCGAATGCGCAAGAGCAGAACGGCCTCGGAAACGAACCCGATGCTCATCAAGCACGCTGTCAGGAAGACGATCGCCGCGCCGGGGTTCTCCTGGAGCCATCGCAGCAGATCGTCCATCATCAAAGCCCTAGCCGGGACGCCGCCTAAGCTCGACTTTAAATGATGTTTGAAAATCAGGTTCGCGTCAAACCAGAGCTCCGCACCGTCGTCCTGTCGGAGCTGTTGTGAAGTTCTTCGGACGGCGGCCGGCGCCGCGCGCGTAAAATCGCGCCAAACCGCCGCGCGAAGGGTAGAAGCGACGCAGGTCGCATGCATGCCAAGCGCGGCTTTTCGTTCAACCGCCGATCACGGTCTGGATCACCTGACCGCCGCGCTGGATGACGAGCCGCCAATAATTGGCCCGCGCGGCGGTCGCGCGTTCGCCGTCGCGCGTCGATTCGATCTTCTGGCCGTTGATCGCCAGCACGATATCGCCCTTCTGGACGCCGACTTGGGCGGCGGTCGAGCCGTCCTCGACCTCGGCGACGACGACGCCTTTCGACGCCCCTTCGAGCGACATATCCTCGATCACGGCGGGCGAGATATTGACGAGCGTCGCGCCTTCGAAGGGCGAGCGCGTCTTGATCTTGACCGGATCGCGCGGCGGCTTTTCCGGCGCAGCCATCAGGCGCAGCGTCAGGTCGATCGTCTTGCCGCCGCGGACCACGCCAAGCCTGGCGTCGCCGCCAAGCGGCTTGACGCCGAGGCGAAAGCCGACGCCGCCGGAATCGTCGACTTCGACGCCGTCGACCGCGACGATGACGTCGCCGCGCTTCAGGCCCGCCTCGGCCGCCGGCCCGCCCTCGGCGATTGTCGCGACCAGCGCGCCGATGGGCTTATCGAGGCCGAGCGACTCGGCGATGTCCTGGGTCACGTTCTGCAGGCTGGCGCCGAGCCAAGGCCGTCGGACCATGCGGTCGCCGCCCTTGGCCGCGGCGATGACGCTTTTGACCATGTTGACCGGAATGGCGAAGCCGAGGCCCATGCTGCCGCCGCTTCGGGAAATGATCTCGGAATTGATGCCGATCAGCTTTCCCTCGAGATCGACCAGCGCGCCGCCGGAATTGCCGGGATTGATCGCCGCGTCCGTCTGGATGAAGAAGCCGTAATCGCTGGCGCCGATCTGAGTGCGCGCGGTCGCCGAGACAATGCCCTGCGTCACGGTCTGGCCGACGCCGAACGGGTTGCCGATGGCGAGGACGAAGTCGCCGACCTCGATCGCGTCGGAATCGCCGAGCTCGAGCACGGGGAAATCATCGCCGCCGTCCTTGATCTTCAAGACGGCGAGATCGCTGCGCGGATCACGGAGGACGATTTTGGCCTCGAACTCGCGATGGTCGGCGAGCGCGACTTTCACGTCGTTCATGCCTTCGATGACGTGATTGTTGGTCACGATCAGGCCGGAGCGGTCGACGATGACGCCCGAGCCGAGCGACTGCGCGACGCGCGCCGACCCGCCGCCCTGGTCGCCGAAAAAATGGCGAAAGATCGGGTCGTCGAAGAGCGGGTTCTGCGGCCGCGTCTCGATGCGCGAGGCGTAGACATTGACCACCGCCGGCCGGACTTTCTTGACCACCGGCGCGAAGGAGAGACGGACCTCGGCCGGCGATTGTGGGACAATTTTCTCGGCGGCGAAGGCCGAGAGGGGCGTCAGCGCGAGAATAGCGAGGGCGAAAATCGCAGATCGAAACAAAGCTTCACTCCTCTTGCGAACCGTCCCGAACCAGCAGGGCGCGGCCGGCGCCGTCCGTGAGCCCAGGCAACGAGTTTCTTCGGCGAGAGCCCCGGCGGAAATGCGGCGCCCATGCAGGTCACGTAACTCTTTCACCTGATCGGCTCGGTCGCCTGGCGCTCATCTTCGACGATGTTTTGATCAAGGCGCCAGCCTTTTTCGTTCAAGCTCGTGACCCGAAGATAGAGTTCATCAGGCGAAGCCCGGGCGAGCGCGGACCTGACGCCGGACTCGGCGGCCGGTCCTTGACGGCGCAGCCCCTCTCGCGAGAGCGCGCGGCCATCGAAGAACTATCGTCGAGCGGTCCGGCGAGAGGCGATCTGCGTCGTCCGATCACGGTGATTATCGCCGCCGCCGGATCACGCAAGCGACATCCCGAAACAGGCTTTTGACGCTCGCGGCGTCACTCAGCCTCGCGCCGCGCGGCGGAAGGCGACTTTGGCGAGCGCTGCCCAATCGAGATCGCCCTCGCCATGCGCCATCGCGTTGAGATGGCCGTCGCGCAGCAGGCTCGCGAGCGGCATCGGCACGTTCCTGCCCTCCGCCGCCTCGAGCGCGAGCCTGACGTCCTTGAAGCCGAGCGCCAGCTTGAAGCCGGGCGGATCGTACTGCCCATCGACGATGCGCTTGCCATAAATCTTGTAGATCGGCGCGGCGAAGACGGAATTGGTCATCGCCTCATGGAAAGCGCCGGCTTGAACGCCGTAGGCGTCGAGCAACGCCATCGCCTCGCCGAGAGTCTCGACGGCGGCGCCGATCATGAAATTGGCGGCGATCTTCGCCGCATTGGCCTGTTCGGGCGCTTCGCCGAACGGCCAGACGCGCTGACCCATGGCTTCGAGCAGCGACCGCGCTCTTTCCAACGCCGCGGCTGGGCCAGCGGCGAGGATGTTCAATTGGCCGGCGGCGGCGACGTCGGGGCGGCCCATGACCGGCGCTGCGACATAATCGAGTCCGCGCTGGCGGTGAAGCTCGGCCAGTTCTTTGCCAAGCGCGACCGAGACCGTCGCCATGTTGACGTGCAACGCGCCTTTCGGCATGGCGTCCAAGGCGCCCGTCTCCACAAAAGCCTCGCGATAAGCCGCGTCATCGGCCAGCATCGAGACCAGCGCTTCGCCGGAGGCTGCTTCGGCGGGATTGGCGCAGCGCGTCGCGCCTTCCGCCGCCAAAGCCTCGGCCGGGCCCGACGAACGATTCCAGACCCGCAGGCGGTGGCCGGCTTTTAACAGCCGTCCCGCCAGCGCCCTGCCCATCGCGCCCAGACCGATGAGTCCGACGTCCATCGTACCCTCCAATGCGAGTTAAGGGGCTCGGCCGATCGGCCCGAGATGCGTCGCGTTGAACGCTGCGGCGTATTTAAGCCCATAGCCGAGCGCCCGATCGAAGCCGATATGAGCGAGCCAAATCAACGCGATCGTCTCGGCCAAGTTCCGCTCCGTCCAAGCGCCGATCGTCAACAGCGCCAGCGGCGCGATGGTCGAATGCAGCGCATTATAGGCGATCGCGCCAAGCCGCGCCGAAGCGAGATAAGCGAGGAACGACAGGTCGGGCGCAAGGAAGAGGACAGCGAACAAGATCCACGAGCCGCCGGCGCGCCAATAGAAAAAGGCGGCGCCGATCGCCAGCGCCGCCCCTTCAATGCGCAAAATCAGCCGCGGGCCGCCCTCGACGGCCCCAAACGGCGCGACGAGGCTCACGCCGCGGCCTCGGCCTCGGCTTTCTTCTCCTGAATCGGGCCGGAATCCTTACCCTTGGCCTCAGGGTCGCGATCGACGAATTCGATCACCGCGAGCGGCGCGTTATCGCCGTAGCGGAAGCCGGCCTTGAGCACGCGCGTATAGCCGCCATTGCGAGTCTTGTAGCGGGGCCCGAGCACGTCGAAGAGCTTCTTGACCAGGTCGACGTCGCGCAGGCGCGAAATGGCGAGGCGGCGCGCATGCAGATCGCCGCGCTTGCCGAGCGTGACCAGTTTCTCGACCACCGGGCGAAGGTCCTTCGCCTTGGGCAGGGTCGTGACGATCTGCTCATGCTTGATGAGGGCTTGCGCCATATTGGCGAACATCGCCTGGCGATGTTCGGACGTGCGGTTGAAGCGCCGCTTGGCGCGTCCGTGATACATGTCGGCTCTCCTTGTTTATGCGGCCGCCGTGCCAAGGAACGGCCGGGTTTCGCTTGGTCGCCTTCGTCAGGCCGGGCTTGTCCCGGCCTGACGCGCGGCGGCGAGCGCGAACTCAGTAATGCTCCTCGAAACGCTTGGCGAGGTCCTCGATATTCTCCGGCGGCCAGCCCTGCACCTCCATGCCGAGATGCAGACCCATCTGGGCCAGCACTTCCTTGATCTCGTTGAGCGACTTGCGGCCGAAATTCGGCGTGCGCAACATCTCGGCTTCCGATTTCTGGATCAGGTCGCCGATATAGGTGATGTTGTCGTTCTTCAGGCAATTGGCCGAGCGCACCGACAATTCGAGCTCGTCGACCTTCTTGAGCAGAGCCGGGTTGAAGGCGAGTTCCGGGATCGCCTGAGCGGCCTCCTCGCGGCGCGGCTCCTCGAAATTGACGAAGACCGAGAGCTGGTCCTGCAGGATGCGTGCGGCGTAGGCGAGCGCGTCCTCCGGCGTGATCGCGCCGTTGGTCTCGATCGTCATGATCAGCTTGTCGTAATCGAGAACTTGCCCTTCGCGTGTATTCTCAACGCGATACGAGACTTTCCTGACGGGCGAGAACAGGCTGTCGATCGGCATCAGGCCGATCGGCGAATCCTCGGCGCGGTTGCGCTCGGCCGGGACATAGCCCTTGCCGGTCGTGACCGTGAATTCGATGCGGATTTCGGCCGCCTCGTCCAGCGTGCAGATCGGCAGATTGGGGTTCAGGACCTGAATGTCGCCGGTGGTCTGGATTTCGCCGGCGGTGACGACGCCGGGGCCGTGGCGCTTCAGCACGAGCCGCTTCGGCCCATCCCCCTGCATCTTGAGCGCGATGTCCTTGACGTTGAGAACGATGTCGGTGACGTCCTCGCGCACGCCGGGAATGGACGAGAATTCATGCAGCACCCCGTCGATATGGATCGACGTGATCGCCGCGCCCTGCAGCGAGGAGAGCAGGATGCGGCGCAGGGCGTTGCCCAACGTTTGGCCGAAGCCGCGCTCGAGCGGCTCGGCGACGACGGTGGCGACGCGTTTGGGGTCGTCGCTCGGAGCGACTTCGAGTTTCTTGGGCTTGATCAGCTCTTGCCAATTCTTCTGGATCACGGGCGGGGCCTTCCGTTCGACGCGCCAAGGGACAATCGCCTTGCGCATGCCGCAAACTCGACTTGCCGAAGCGCGCTGCGGTCGACGCGCTTCCCTTATCTTGCGACTATATAGGGCTCAGACCCGGCGACGCTTGCGCGGCCGGCAGCCGTTATGCGGGATCGGCGTGACGTCGCGGATCGAGGTGACGTTGAAGCCGGCCGCTTGAATGGCGCGCAGGGCCGATTCCCGTCCGGCGCCGGGGCCGGAGACTTCGACTTCGAGCATACGCATGCCGTGCTCGGCGGCTTTGCGCACCGCGTCCTCAGCGGCCATCTGGGCGGCGAAGGGCGTCGACTTGCGCGAGCCTTTAAAGCCCATTGTCCCGGCCGACGACCAGGAAATCGTGTTCCCCTGAGCGTCGGTGATGGTGATCATCGTGTTGTTGAAAGTCGAATTGACGTGGGCGACCCCCGACACGATGTTTTTGCGCTCGCGGCGGCGGACGCGGGTTGTCTCTTTGGCCATATTTATCGTCTGTCCTTCAAGCGCGCCCGTAACGCCAGGCGCTCGGGTTATCGTTTAATCTCTATAGCTTACGTCGGTTTCTTCTTACCGGCGATCGGCTTGGCTTTGCCCTTGCGGGTGCGAGCGTTGGTGTGCGTGCGCTGGCCGCGGACCGGCAGCGAACGGCGGTGGCGCAAGCCGCGGTAGCAGCCGAGATCCATCAGCCGCTTGATGTTCATCGCGGTTTCGCGGCGAAGGTCGCCTTCAACGAGATAATCGCGGTCGATCGTCTCGCGGATCTGCAGCACTTCCGCGTCAGTGAGCTGCGCGACGCGGCGCTCCGGCGGAATGTTCACCTTCTCGATGATCTCTTCGGCCTTCTTCGGGCCGATGCCATGGATATACTGAAGCGCGATGACGACGCGCTTGTTGGTCGGAATGTTGACGCCGGCGATGCGAGCCAAAGCTCTCTCCATTTCGGCCGCTTCAAGGCGGCGGTTAAGTTGAGCCCGACGTCCGGTGGAGGCCGGCCCTTGTCAGGCAACCCATAATGCAAATAGTCCCGTTCGCTCGGTAAGCGCCGGGACCCCAGTTCCATTCGGGATGCGGGCTGTTAGCGTCTTGACGGTGCGGCGTCAAGACAAAAGCTCGACAGGTATTTGGGATCGTCGGCGCGTAAGCGCAAGCGCGCCGGGAAGGACCGCGCCGCGAGATTTAGCGCCGCCCCGGCTAAGCTTCCGCCAAAAGTTCGGCAATCTCTTATAACTCTTTGCGATACTGAAGAAATCCAGAAAGTTTCGCAACCTTGTCGTAAAGCGAGCGCGCCGTCGCGTTGGTCTCGTGCGTATGCCAATAGACCCGGCTCGCGCCCGCGGCCGCGGCCTCCTTATAAACCGCTTCGATCAGCGCGCCGCCGACTCCCTTGCCGCGCGCACTCTCGGCGGTGAACAGGTCCTGCAAATAGCAGATCGGGCCGATCATCCAGGTCGAGCGGTGAAAGAGGTAATGGACCACGCCGATCAGCGTCTCGCCCTCCTCGGCCGCCAGGGCGTGGACCGGCTCCAGCCCATCGAAGAAACGCCGCCAAGTGAGGTCCGTCACTTCGGCCGGCAGGTCGACCTTGTAGAAGGTCTGGTAGCCTTTCCACAAAGGCTCCCAGCGCGGCCGGTCCGCCGGCTTTACAGGTCTGATGACAAAAGCCAAGGCTTCCCTCTCGAAGGCTGCGTCGTTGCAGCGCGGTTCTAAATCGCGGTCGGCATGCTAGCAACGCCATCCGCCAAAGCGGCCAAAGAGAAAGCGATCTGGATGGGACGCCTGCTGGCCTTTTTGCCGCTCGCCCTTGGCCTCGGCGGCTGCATCGACAGCGGCGCCGATCTTTCCGCCAGCCTGCCGCCCGCCTTTCCGATCGCGGACGGATTCTACAAGGCGGCCAACGATCCGAAATCGCCGGCGTTCAAGGTCGTCCGCGTCGGGTCCGAATATCGCACGATTGACCCTAATGCGCCCGATGGCGGAGGGGCGGTTTTCACGCTGATGGATCCCGATCATAGCGGCGTCTTCATCGCCGAAGACAAGACCAGCGCCAAAGACCTCAAGCCGCCGCGCTATCTCTACTATTTCGTCCGGGTCGACCCGGCTCGGAACCGCGTCGACCTCTATGATTTCACTCAGGCCGACTGGCGCCGCCTGCCGGCCGACCTGAAGAAGGGCCTGAAGCCGGGCGCCAGCGTGAGCGTGGTCGAGGACGCCGACGCCGCCATGATCCTCCGCGCGATCGAGCGACGGGTGGCGGCCCACCCGACGCTGCGCCAGACGACGTTCTTGTTGGTGCGCAAGCTCTGAGCCTGCGACATCGCCGCCTGTCGCCTCGCCGAAGGCCATGATAGAGATTCACCGCCTACTCGCTGAGCCCCGCCGTGCCCGCACCCGTCCATCCTTTGCGCTCCGCCCCCGCCCCCGAACCTGCGGCGCCGAGGCTTGATCTGAGCCATCGCCCGCGTCGCAACCGCAAGGCGGAATGGGCGCGCCGACTCGTCGCCGAAAATGTGCTGACCACGGCGGATTTGATTTGGCCGATCTTCCTTATCGAGGGCGCAAAGGCGCGCACGCCGGTCGCGGCCATGCCGGGCGTCGATCGTCTCACGGTGGACGAAGCGTTGCGCGAAGCCGAGCGGGCCGTGGCGCTCGACATTCCGGCGATCGCCTTCTTTCCCTATACGGAGGCGGCGCTGAAGGACGAGGCGGGCAGCGAGGCATTCAACGAGCAGAATCTCGTTTGCCGCGCCTGCCGCGCGATCAAGCGCGAATTCCCGCAGGTCGGCTTGATTACAGACGTCGCGCTTGATCCTTATACGAGCCATGGCCATGACGGCCTGATGGCGGGCGATAAAATCCTCAACGACGAGACCGTCGAGGCGCTTGTCCGCCAGTCGCTCAACCAGGCGGCCGCCGGCGCTGACGTGATCGCGCCGTCCGACATGATGGACGGCAGGGTCGGCGCGATCCGCGCGGCGCTCGACGAGGCGGGTTTCGTCGACGTCCAGATCATGGCCTACGCCGCCAAATACGCCTCGGCCTTTTACGGGCCTTTCCGCGACGCGATCGGCTCGAAGGGCGCGCTCAAGGGCGACAAGCGCACGTACCAGATGGATCCGGCGAACAGCGACGAGGCCTTGCGCGAAGTCGCGGCGGATCTCGACGAAGGCGCCGACATGGTCATGGTCAAGCCGGGCATGCCTTACCTCGACATTATCCGGCGCGTGAAGGACGAGTTCGGCGCGCCGACCTTCGCCTATCAAGTCTCGGGCGAATATTCGATGATCACGGCCGCCGCGCAGAACAGCTGGCTCGACGGCGACAAGGCGATGATGGAAAGCCTGATCGCCTTCAAGCGCGCCGGCTGCGACGGGGTTCTGACATATTTCGCGCCGCGCGCGGCGGAGGCGTTGAAGGGGCGGTGAACGGCTCCGCGCTGTGGTGCAGATGTGGATCGGGCGTCCCCGTCTCGTCCGTCGGTAGCGCGCCAGAGCCCGAGTGCCGCGAACGACCTTCGGCTGCGTCTTCATGGCCGACAAGGGTGTCATGGCGACGGGACGCCTCGAACCGGGGACAAGAATTGCTTTCGCGCCGCGATTGACACCCGTTTGATCCTTCTCCCCTGGCCCGAAATCGCCCGCTCATCGCGGGCTGAAGCGTATGCGTGATTACGTTGAAAGGTCGCCCAGGAGTGTTATAGTTCATATAGTCATTATGGTCACGAGGAGCGCGCCGTGGCAGACCCTAAGAAATCCGCCAAGCGCGGCTCAGCAAGTTGGACGGTCGCCGACGCCAAGGCGCGGCTCTCGGAGATAATCGAGCGGGCGCAGACCGATCCGCAAATCATCACCCGACACGGCAGGCCGAGCGCAGTCCTGGTCTCGGCCGAGGAATGGGCGCGCAAGACCGAGCGCAGGGGTTCGCTGGCCGAATTCCTCCTCGCCTCGCCGCTGCGCGGCGCCAAGCTCGATCTCGAGCGCCTTCGCGATCAGCCCCATGACCTCGATCTATGAGCGTCCTCATCGACACCAATGTGCTGTCGGAAGTCAGGCGGCCCGCGCCTGACTCAAAGGTTCTCGCTTGGCTCGACGCGCTCGACGAAGACCGAGCCTTCATCAGTGTCGCCTCGATCGCGGAGCTCAGGCGCGGCGTCGCCCTGATGGACGACGGCCGACGGCGAGCCGCCCTCGCCGCCTGGCTGGCGAATGATCTGCCGGCGCGTTTTGAAGGACGTATTCTGCCGATCGATTCCGCAATCGCTCTACGCTGGGGCGACCTGATGGCTAAGGCGCGCCAGAGCGGTTTCGCGCTCTCGGTCATGGACGGGTTCTTCGCCGCCACGGCGCTCGCGAACGAACTCGTGCTCGCCACTCGGAATACCAAAGACTTCGCAGCGCTCGGCGTGCCGACGTTCAATCCCTGGACCGATGGAGGCGAAACGAAATGACCGCCCCCTCTCTCTTCCTGACGTCCTTTTGTCGAAGCTCCTGCGGCGGCGACGGAGGTGAAGATATTTGGGCACCTTACTCGGAAGTGAGGCATTCCCTTTTCTCCGCTTGCAGGGAGAAGCTGGCCCGAAAGGCTTGAGGGGCTACACCGATGAACGAATTTAATGCAGCGTCGCCGTGACAGCTTGATCGAGAACCCATCGGCCCACGGCTTATTTCCTTCTAGTCGGCGTCAAGAATGTCCTAACGCTCGTAATCGGTGAGCCAACGATATCGGCAATGTCCTTCGCCTCCAGCCCCATATTTGCGAGATAGTGGACCAGATCGCCGACGCCCTGCTTTCGTTTCCCCTTACCAGAAAATTCTGCGTCACCGATCAATTGCCTCAGTGATAAAGCGATGAGTACATTTAATTTACGAGAGACCTCGACCAGCCCATAATCCGCGTCACCCGCCATTGGCTTTAACTCCCTTCAGCATAGAGCCCAAAGTCGCATTTGCGACGTGAAGATGCTTCGCGATGGTAGAGCGAGGCATTCCCTCTCTCGCCAGCTCCAAAGCCAGCAGGTGTTTCAAAAGGGAGATTGCCTCGTCGAGTTTCTTCTCCAAGGTAGAATCAGAACTTTTTTTCATTACTCACTCCTTCGCGTTCTTCAGAAGCTTAGAGATGCGGCTGACGCGATGTATGTCTACGCCGACGATTTGACGGATTTGACGCTGCCCTATTCCGGCGAGGGCAAGCTGTACGATCATCATGTCGCGCAGCAAGTCCTCAGTTGATTGAGATTGCTTTGCTTTCGCCATGTCAACTCCTTCGCCTATTAGTTTTCCTAATGCCAGACAGCTCTTTGTTTATATACGTACTTGTCCTGCCCAACGTTATTGCGATCTCCGACGGCCTCATCCCCAGGTCATTCAGAATTTCAATCTGCTGCCTTAGCGAGAGTGTCTTCTCGTCCTTTCCCCGAAGCAGGAGCGCGATGATTACTCTCAGAAGCTTATTTGTTGATTCGATCTCGTTTTGTTCACTCACATTTCCCTCCTTTTTGACCCGTTCTTTTTAGCGGTTAATTTTTGGAGGTAAGCTGCGTCCCAAATCTCCAAAGATTCTCTTTTATGATCAGTGACATATATGAAAATTGCAACTTACCTTGCGCTCAATATAATTTATTTGGTTAGAACAACTGATTCGCCGAATACCGCGAATCCTCAATAAGGGGAAGATGAAACTGACCGACGATTTGGGGATAATTGGCGATGCCTATCGCCGTAAATGACGTTCGCTCGAATCCAAACGAGCAGATTCACCACGCTGTGAATGTATTAAAACGTTCGCCCCGCCTCCGGCGTGTCTTCAATGCCATCTGCGCCGGAGGTAAGAGGCCCAAAACAGCAACGCAATTGATGAAAGCGACTAAGTTCGGTCACGTCGTCGTTTTGCAGCTGGGCGGGAAGCTTGCGGACGAACAACTCGTCCATAAGACGAAGGTCAACGGCGAAACGGCATACGAGAAGGACCGTTATCTCGCGGCGAAGCGGGCTAAGATCATCAGCCTGGCGGAGAACCCTGCGAAGTTGAAGAAACTGCCTACAAAATATTCACCGAAGCCGTCGTCGAGTGCCGCACCCATTCAGGTCTCGATTAAAGGCGCGCGAATTCAGATAAGCCGGGTTACGTGCGATGACTTCGATCAATTTGTGAGGGTGAAAAAGGTCCGAAATGCCCCGAGTAGGACGATCTCAGAGAAGGCCTTTAAAGACGGCATAAGAAAATTGATAGGTGAGAGCGGAGAGTTCAGAGATTGGGGCGGTGAAAGGAACGATCTCTACACTTCAAAGCTTCGGCACAAAGGAAAGCGACGGGCAATCGCTTTTGCATTCAAGGGGCCGGGCACTAAAGGAATCCTCACACCCAAGAAGCTGGGAAAAAACGGAGATCAAATTCAACGGCTGTTTTTAAGCCCTGCGGATATTTTTGTCGTACAATACCACGATCAAATCGACCAGTCGGTGATCGAACAAATGCAGGCGTTCGCGACCTTAACTTCGGTCAGTCAGAATAAACGAATTTGGTACGGGATTATTGATGGAGATGATACCGATCGGCTGATCGCAGCTTACCCGAAGCGGTTTTCGGCGAGATAAAACGCGACGGCATGCATTTGCAGTTGCGGCGAGAAATCTCGCCGCGCCGATGCTGGAGAGAGTGCTGACGTATTTCGCGCAGCACGGAGCGAAGGCGTTGGGGAATCGCTAGTTGCCCATCCGCGTCCTTCCAGCGAACGCCAGCTTCACAGCGCGATCCACGGGTTGACAACGGGCACGCGCGCTCTTTCGAAATCCTCCGTGTTGCGCGTTACGACAGTCAGGCCATTTTGGAGGGCGGTCGCGCCGATGATCAGATCGGGTTGCGAAAAAGTGTGACCGGCCTGGCGGCCTTCTTCGACCAAGAGACGCCATTTGAGCATGACGTCTTCGGTGATCGCGAGCACGCGATGCTCGAACATCGGCCGCACCTTGTGCGTCAGCCAATCGTTCAGCTCCGCGCGGCGGTTGGCGTCGGCGACGAGTTCGATGCCGAACCTGATTTCTGCGAGCGTGACTGTACTCACATGGAGAAGATCGAGCGGCTGGGCGGCTACGAAAGCGACGACCCTTTGTTCTGGCTTCGCGCGGCGCAACTCCGAGAGAATATTGGTGTCGAGCAGCCAACCCGTCACAAGACGACCTCGCGGACGGGCATGGGCCCGCGCGACGGCTCGAGACTGACATCGCGGTGAGGCGACGCCTGCATGGCGGCGATGAGCGCTTCGCCCGTGAGGTCGCCCTTGAGACGGCGGAACTCCTCCGCAGTGATCACAACCACTTCGTCTCGCCCATGCACCGTGACGCGCTGCGGCCCTTCGCTGCGCACGCGCCGCACCAATTCGCTGAAGCGCGCCTTCGCGTCGTGCAACAACCAATGACCGGACAATCGCGAAGCATGCGATCTCTGCCGGGGCTTGCCGGAGCTTTTTGGTGGCGATTTCACAATCCTAGTCATGTTGACTAGATTATCAAAAAGACCTCCAATTTCAAAGTACTTGTCCGGTCTGGACGAGGCTCCGACGACTAACCAGCTAAATCGCCGACACTAGATTTAGCCCGCGCCCTGCCCCATTCTGACGCCGTGGCCCGCCTTGCGACGATTCTCACCGCGCTCGCTCTCCTCGCGCTTCTCGCCGGATGCGCCCCGCTTCTCGAGGCGGATCAAGCGCGGCTTTGCCGGATGGCGCTGCCGGCGATCGAGCCGCCGAACGCGACCATTGTCGTTACGCGACAGACGCCATTCGCCGACCGCAAGGGCGTGCGCGTCGATTACGACGCCAACGAGCCGGGCGAGGCGCCCTCGGCCCATTACGCCGAATGCCGCTTCCGCGAGCCCGGCCGGCCGCGGCGCTCCCAGGATCTGGCCGCGATCGACACCGATCGCGGCCCGCTTAATCCTTACCAAGTCTCGATCCTGATCCGCTTCTGGCTATCGACGCCGGAGGCGCGGGCCAACGACCCCGAGCCGCTCGCTGGCGCTCAGCAGGCCTGGCGCGGGCCGAGGCCGCTTATCTACGCCCTTCAGCAGGCGATCAACGGCCTGCCGCTGGCGGCGATCTACGCGCTGCTCGCCGCCGCCTATTCGCTGGTCTATGGCCTGGTCGGTCGGATCAACCTCGCCTTCGGCGAATTCGCCGCGGCCGGCGGCTACGCCGCCACACTGGGCGTGCTCATCGCCGGGGCTTTTGCGCCCTGGGGCCCGGTGGCGCTCGGGCTTTGCTTGGCCGTCGCCACTGCGGTGTGCTTCGGGATCGCCTCCGGCCGCCTCGTCTATGCGCCGCTCCATCGCGCCACCGGCCAGCAGGCTCTGGTCGCGGCAGTCGGGCTGTCGCTCTTCCTGCAGGAATTCCTGCGCCTGACCCAGGGCGGCCGCTTGCGTTGGATCAGCCCCATCCTGAACGAGCCCTTCGCGGTGGCGCGAGCCGGCGATTTCGTCGCCGCGGCGACGCCGATCGCGCTGATCGTCGGCGGTTTCGCTTTGGCGGCGGCGGCCGGCCTGCTCCTGGCGATGAAAGCGACGCCGTTCGGCCGACAATGGCGCGCTTATGCCGACGATCCGCTCGCCGCGGAAATGTTCGGGATCGACCCAAAGGCGATTTTCGCCAAGACGTTCGCCCTGGCCAGCGCCATGGCCGGGCTTTCCGGCTTCGTTATGACGATTTTTTACGGCTCGGTCGGCTATGGCGCTTCGACCGCGCTCGGCCTGAAAGCCTTGATCGCCGCCATTCTCGGCGGCATCGGCTCGGTGCCCGGCGCCTTTCTCGGCGGCCTGATCATCGGCGGCTTCGAAGCGGTGTGGTCGGCCCTGTTCCCGATCGATTACCGCGACGTCGCTGTCTATAGCCTGCTCGCCATCGTGCTGATTTTAAGGCCTGGCGGGATCATGAATCTGAGCGCCTATTCCTCTCCCAGGACGTGATCCAAGAGCCGCGCTTTTCCGCTGAGTTCTTCCAGGCGAGTCGCTCAGTGAGCCTCGATAGGCGGCAATTGAGGTGCTGTTCGACACGGCGGAGCCGGGCCTCGAGCTCGCTGATCAGTATCCCATGGCCAACGTGGTCGAATGATATTCGACGACCGCGCGCCGGAGTCCGACGATCTGCTCGTTGAGCTCCTTGCGCGTCGCCTCGATCTTGGCGTCCAGCCGGTGAAGATCGGCGGCGACGTGGGCGCGCAGTTCGCCGATTTTCTCGTCGAGGCGCGCGACGTCGGCTTTCGTCGCCGTCTCCGCGCGAACCTCGCGGAGCAGGCGCAGAATGAGATTTTCCGGCTCCTCAGCCATGGCGCGACCATGAGCGAGCCGGTCGCCGGCGGTCAAGGCGAGGCCAGGATTGCAGCCCCGTCCATTGTTCCGCTCATGACGTCCCGCCCTCCCTTGATCGGCCTGCCGTCGTCCCCACATTACCCGCGCCGAAGGAGGCCATTCATGTCTTACGCCAACACCGTCTCCGGCCCGATGCTCCGCGCCGATTCTTTCGACGGGGTGCGCACGCGGCGGGTGATCGCGATTTGTCTGGACCTGATCCTGGTCTCGATCATCGCGTTTGTCATATGGTTCGCGTTACTGATCCTTACTTTCGGCCTGTCGCTCGTGCTGCTGCCGCCGATCTTCCCGCTCGTCGCCTTTTTCTACAACGGCCTGACGGTGTCCGGCTGGCGGATGGCGACGCCCGGCATGCGGGCGATGGATCTCGAAATGCGCATGGAGGCGACCGGCGGCCGCGTTCCGTTCATCAACGCCGCCGCCCACGCTCTGTTCTTTTATCTCAGCTGGATGTTCCCGCTGGTTTTTCTGGTGACGCTGGTCGACCGCGAGAAGAGGTTCCTGCACGATATTTTGGCGCAAGTCGTCGTCATCCGCCGCCTGTAACGGCCTGCCGGAAATGTGAAGAGCGTCCGGAAATTTCTCCGAGGCCATTCCCGCCGGGGCGAATCCGTTCTACCTTTCTTATCGCTTTCGCGTGAGGGAGGCAGCAAGGCGTGTCGAGAGAGCCCCGCGACGCCCCGCAATTTTATCTGACCGCGCCCTCGCCTTGCCCCTATTTGCCCGGGGTCGAGGAGCGCAAAGTCTTCACCCACTTGGTCGGCCGCCGCGCGGCGGCGCTGAACGACATGCTGACCCAGACCGGATTCCGGCGCTCGCAAACCATCGCCTATCGGCCGGCTTGCGAACAATGCCGCGCCTGCGTCTCGGTCCGCGTGCTGGTCGACGATTTTAGGCCGACGCACAGCATGCGTCGAATCCTCGAAGCCAATTCCGACCTCATCGGCTATATGGGGCCGCCAAAACCGACGGCCGAACAATATTCGCTGTTTCGCGCCTATCTCGAGGCGCGTCATCCTGACGGCGGCATGGCGGACATGTCGGTGCTCGATTATTCGATGATGATCGAGGACAGCCATATCGATACTTACGTGGTCGAATATCGCCGTCGTGGTCCGGATCATTTCATCACCAAGCGGGGCGACGGCAAGCTCTACGCCGCTTGCCTCACGGACAAGCTCGCCGACGGTCTGTCGATGGTCTATTCCTTTTTCGATCCCGAAGAGGGGCGCCGCTCGCTCGGCTCGTTGATGATCCTCGATCACATCGAAAAAGCGCGCAAGCTCGGCCTGCCGCATGTCTATCTCGGCTATTGGGTCGAGGGTTCGAAGAAGATGGCGTATAAGGGCCGTTACCTGCCGCAGGAGCGGCTCGGGATGGACGGGTGGCGCAGGGTCGAGAAAGAGTAAGTCGCTTCGCCTCGCTCGGCCGCCGTCAAGCGCCTAGCTAGACCGCGCCCTTCGATCTCGCGATCGACTAGCTTCCGCCCGGCCAGTCGGAATCCCTGAAGCCCGCTTTGCTGCTTCCGGATCGGCCTCGCGGACAGCCTTCTCTTTGGATTGAGGGCAAGGCTCCAGCTCGGCTTTCCCCTTGGCTGGCGCGAGCTCGACACCTATCGTCGAACTCGCGTGTTTGAGACGCGCAGCGCGCCTCGCCGAGTATCCAATTTCCGAGAGAACCACGCGATCCGTCAGCCCAAAACGCTCTCCGCCGATGTGTAGCCGAGCCCATGCGCCTCGGCGACCGGTTTGCACGTGATCTTCCCGTCGTGCACGTTGAGCCCGGCGCGCAGGTGAACATCGTCCTTCAGCGCCTGGCGCCAACCCTTGTCCGCCAGCGCCAGGGCGAAGGGCAGCGTCGCGTTGTTTAGCGCGAAGGTCGAGGTGCGCGCGACCGCCCCGGGCATATTGGCGACGCAATAATGCACGACGTCGTCGACGACATAGGTCGGATCGGAATGCGTGGTCGGCTTTGACGTCTCGCAGCAGCCGCCCTGATCGATGGCGACGTCGACGATCACTGCGCCCGGCTTCATCGTCTTCAGCATGGCGCGCGTGACGAGCTTGGGCGCCGCCGCGCCCGGGACAAGCACCGTCCCGATCAGGAGATCGGCGCGTTTGACAAGCTCCTCGATCGCAGTGCGCGTCGAGAAGATCGTGCGCACGCCCGTGCCGAATTGCGCCGAGAGCCGGCGCAAGGCTTCAGCCGAGCGGTCGACGACCGTGACGTTGGCGCCCATGCCGAGCGCGATCGTCGCGGCATGCGTGCCCGAAACGCCGCCGCCGAGAATGACGACTTCCGCCGCTGGCACGCCCGGCACGCCGCCAAGCAGGATGCCGCGACCGCCCGCGGCCTTTTCGAGCGCGTGAGCGCCGACCTGCGGCGCGAGCCGCCCGGCGACTTCCGACATCGGCGTCAAGAGCGGCAAGCCGCCATGGGGCGACGTCACGGTCTCATAAGCGATGCATGTCGCCCCCGAGGCGATGAGATCCTGGGTCTGCGGCAGATCCGGCGCGAGGTGGAGGTACGTGAACAGGACCTGCCCGCGCTTCAGCTTCCTGCGCTCCGCGGCGAGCGGCTCCTTGACCTTCACCACCATCTCGGCGCCGCCGAAAATCTCATCTGGCCCGTCGACGAGAATCGCGCCGGCCTGGACGTATTCGGCATCGGCGAGGCCCGAGCCGAGCCCGGCTGATTTTTCGACGAGGACCCGGTGGCCGTGGTGAACCAGCTCGGCGACGGACGATGGCGTCAGGCCAACGCGAAATTCGTTATCCTTGATCTCTTTCGGCACGCCAATCAGCATGAGACCCCCCTCTCCAGAACTGCCGCATGATCCGCTCTTTCTCGCGCAATTTCCCGCGATTTTAGTCGCCGCTGGCTCGACTTTTAGAATTTCCTTCTGCTATACGCCGCCTATTGAAATTTTATGCGAAAAGTGGACCATGATCGAATCGCTCGATCACCGCGACCGCGCGATCCTGCGCGCGCTGATGCGCGATGGCCGGCTCGCCAATGCCGAGCTCGCCGAGCGCGTCCATCTCTCGCCTTCCGCCTGCTTGCGGCGCGTGCGCATGCTCGAGGAGAGCGGCCTGATCGCCGGCTATGTGATGTTGCTCGATCCCGCCAAGGCCGGCCTGCCGGGCGCAGCCTTCGTCTTTGTGACGCTCGACCAGCAGGGGCGCGCCGCTCTCGACCGATTCGAGGCCGAGGTCCGCCGCCACGCCGAAATCATCGAATGCTATCTGCTCGCCGGCGCCGCTGATTATCTGCTGCGCGTCGCCTATCGCGACGCCGCCGATTTGGAGAGGATTCACACCGACATCTTGACCCAATTGCCGGGCGTATCGCGCGTCCAGTCGACGCTCGCTCTGCGTACGGTCAAGAAGACGACGGAATTGCCGATTTGACGATCCGCGGCGCGCCGGCGCGCCCTCGGAAGCGAAGAGCACGAACCGCGCCTTTCAAACCGCCGACGCTGCGCCGCCCTGCGAAGTCTCCTGTCCAGCGCCGAGCGCGGATGGCGTCCGGAGGCCGGCGATGCGCCGACGCCGCGATTGTGCTAGGGAGGCGGGCGATTCAAGGAAATTCGAAACGTGACCGACACGACCGCCGATCTCGCCGCGCTGCCCTTCGAGGCGGCGCTCGCCGAACTGGAATCCATTGTCGACAAGCTTGAAAAAGGGGCGGTGCCGCTCGAAGAATCGATCAAAATCTACGAGCGCGGCGAGGCCCTGAAGGCGCATTGCGACCGGCTGCTCCGCGAGGCGGAGATGCGCATCGAGAAAATCACGCTCGGCGCCGACGGCAAGCCGAAGGGCGCCGAGCCGCTCGATCCGAAATAACTTTCTTCTCCCCGCTTGGACCGCAGCGGGAAGAAGAAGCCCGCGGCCTCAATGCCAGTACGAGCAGCCGCACCGATGAACAGGCCGATAGACCGTCTCCGGGATGGTCACGGTCCGCTGATAGGTCTGATAGGTCGTGACCGGAACCGCGACGTTCGTGGTGACGGCCTGGTAGCTGGTCACCGGCACATAATGCGTCCGCTGAATGTAGCGGTAGGAACGCACCGGAACCGTATAGGTCTGCGTCACCGGCCGGTACACGACGGTCGGAGCCGCGTCGGCGTAAGCTTGAGCCGCTACGCCGTAAGCCGGCTCGGCGCCATAGGCGGGCGCTGCGTAGCCCGGCGCCGGCTGGTCCACGCCATAATCGTAGCCGCCCGCGGCCGCGCCGGCGATCGCCGCGCCGGCATAGAGGCCGCCGATCACGTAAGGCGAGAAGCGGCGATGATGGCCGAACTCGCCGTAACGATGCTCGCCATAGCCCGGCTGGCCGAAGTCATGATGGCGGGCCATGCCGCCCGGCGCGTGGTTGTGGCGCCAATCGGCTTGGGCGCCGTTGGCCCAACTCAGAACCGCTGCGGCGCCGAGGGCGCCGATTACGGCCGGTTTTAGGTTGATACGCATATTGAGAACCCCTGTCGCGAATTAGGCCGTCGAAACCGCATCTGCCGGCTCTCCGCCCGATATCGGAACACAAGAAGCGCCGTGCGAACATAACCCGCAAACCGCGGTCCGACGGCCGCGGTCAAAGAATTTCGCTCGATTCATGATTAATCGACGCGCGCCGCGCCGGTTTCAGGGACGGAGGAAAGCACGACGGCGCTCGCCGCGTAACGGCGAGCCAGGGCCGCGCAGACCATCAATTGAATCTGATGAAAGAGCATCAGCGGCAGCACGATCATGCCGACTTGCGCCAGCGGAAAGAGCACGCCGGCCATCGGCACGCCGCTGGCGAGGCTCTTCTTCGAGCCGCAAAAGACGATGACGATCTCATCGGCGCGCGCGAAGCCGAGGCGCCGCGCGACGAAGATTGTCGCGAGCAAGACCACCCCGAGCAGCGCGGCGCAGACGATCAAAAGCTTGACGATGTCCGCGGCGCCGAGCTCGCGCCAAAGGCCGTTGGCGACCGCCTCGCTGAACGCAAGATAGACGACGAGCAGGATGGAGCCGCGATCGACATAGCCGAGGGCGTAGCGATGACGGCCGACGAAGCCGCCGATCCAGGGCCTGAGCAAATGACCGGCGAGGAATGGCGCGAGCAATTGCAGGACGATGTCGAGCACCGCGTGAAACGACACGCCGCCCTTCAAGTTCATCAGCAGGGCGACCAAAGCCGGCGTGATGAAAATGCCGAGAAGGTTGGAGAGCGACGCGCTGCACACCGCCGCCGCGACATTGCCGTGGGCGATCGAAGTGAAGGCGATCGACGATTGCACGGTCGACGGCAGCAAGCACAGGAACAGCAGGCCGACGAGCAGCGGATCCGGCAGCACCGCGCCGAGCGCGCGGCGCAGGATCACGCCAAGAATCGGAAACAGGACGAAGGTCGCGCAGAGCACCAGGAGATGCAGGCGCCAGTGCAATGCGCCGGCCAGAACCGCCTCGCGCGACAATCTCGCGCCGTGCAGAAAGAACAACAGCGCGATGGCGAAGATCGTGGTGTAATGCAACGCCGTCGCGCCCACGCCGACCGCGGGAAAAAAGCTGGCGACGACCACGGCGGCGGCGATCGCGAGGGTGAAATTGTCCGGCTTGAAGGAGACGAGCGAGCGCATCAGGCGCGTTCTGTTCCAAGGGGCGCGCTGTCATTCCAGCGACAGCGGGAATCCAGAGGACCGCAGCGCCTGAAGGCGTGCTCGGTCTGGATTCCCGCTTTCGCGGGAATGACAGTACGGGGAAACCGCGCGCGCATCACGTCGCCCCCGCCAATTCTGTCGTCGCAAAAGGCGTGGGAATCCAAATCGCCGAATCCTGATCGCCGATCGGCGTCGCTGCGCCGGCGAGAATCGTCGTTCCGATCCAGGCGCAAACGACCGCGTCGATCATGTCCTCGATCGGCTTCAAGGCGGAGAAGCCGTCGGCGGCCGCCAAAATCGGCGCGATCTGATCGCGTACGCCAATGACGACGCGGTCGAGCGCATCCACGATCGCGCGCAGCGATCGCGTTACGCGCGCGAGGCGCTGATCTTTGCTGGCCATGGGCCAATAGGTTTTCGTCTTGCCGGCCTTGTACGGCACGCGCTCGTTGGCGCCCATCAGGCGTAGCAGCGCCGGATGCGGATAGACTTCGGCGAGCGACAAGCAAGGCCGCGCGTCGAGAGAAACAATGAGCGCGTAGCCCTTTTCTTCGCAAGCCGCGCGGAAGGCGTCGCTGACTTTGCCGGGGCGCTCCGCCGACGGCGAATGCGTCGCGCATTTCGCCCTGGCGAAACGTCGCGACACGCCGAGATCGGAGGCCCGGCGGCCGACGATCTCCTTCTTCGACATCGGCATGTCCACCGCGATCAGATCGGGCGCATAGCCGAGCAGGCGCCGCGCCTCGACGATCGCCTCCGCCATACCCTGTCCGTCGCGGTCGCCGCCGCACAGGAGCGAAAACTCCCGCAGATCGGGCGCGGCGGCTCTCAGCCGCCAGCCGCCGCCGCGCGCCTCGACAAGCGCATAGCCGCTGGCGTTCTTCGCCGTCCAGGCCGCATCGATGCCGAGGACGGCGGCCACGCCGTCACTCCGCCGCAAGCCGCGCCGGCGCGAGGTCCGGCGGGACGGCTTCGTCGACGAGCGCGGCCAAAGCCGCGTCGAGGCTCATTGTCCTCTGCTCGCTGGAGCCGAGCCTGCGGATCGAGACCGTTCGTTCGCCCGCCTCCTTCTTCCCGGCGACGAGCAGGACCGGAATCTTGGCCAGCGAGTGTTCGCGCACCTTGTAGCTGATCTTCTCGTTGCGAAGATCGCCCTCGACCTTCAGGCCGGCCTTACGCGCCTTGGCGATGATGTCCATCGCGTAATCGTCCGCGTCTTGCGTAATCGTACAGACGACGATCTGGACCGGCGCGAGCCAGAGCGGCAAATGGCCGGCATGGTGCTCCAGCAGAATGCCGATGAAGCGCTCCATCGAACCGCAAATCGCGCGATGGACCATAACCGGCGTCGTCTTCTCGCTGTTGGGCGAAATGTAGAAAGCGCCGAAGCGCTCGGGCAGCGCAAAATCGACCTGGGTCGTGCCGCATTGCCAATCGCGGCCGATCGCGTCGCGAAGCACGTATTCGAATTTCGGCCCATAGAAAGCGCCCTCGCCCGGATTGATCATCGTCGTCACGATATTGCCGTGGCGCGCCTTGATCTCTTCCAGCACGCGCCGCATCACCTCTTCGGCGTGATCCCACATCGCGTCCGTACCGACGCGCTTTTCCGGCCTCGTCGACAGTTTGACCACAATTTTGTCAAAGCCGAAATCATGGTACACGGACAAGATCAGCTCATTGATCTTGTGGCACTCGGCGGCGAGTTGCTCCTCGGTGCAAAAAATATGCGCGTCATCCTGAGTGAAGGCGCGGACGCGCATCACGCCGTGCAACGCGCCGGACGGTTCGTAACGATGGACGATGCCGAATTCGGCGAAGCGCACCGGCAGCTCACGGTACGAGCGCAAGCCGTTCTTGAAAATCTGCACATGGCCCGGGCAATTCATCGGCTTGATCGCGTAGACGCGCTCGTCCTCGACCTCGGCGTCCTCGCCGGCGGGCCGGGCCATGAACATGTTCTCGCGATACCAGCCCCAATGGCCGGAAATCTCCCAGAGGTGCTTGTCGAGCACCTGGGGTGCGTTGACCTCTTGGTAGTCCTGGGCGAGCCGCCGGCGCATATAGGCGATCAGGGTCTGGAACAGCGTCCAGCCTTTGGGATGCCAGAAGACCGCGCCGGGCCCCTCCTCCTGGAAGTGGAACAGATTCATCTCGCGCGCCAGGCGGCGATGATCGCGGCGCTCGGCTTCTTCGAGCTGTTTGAGGTAGGCGTCGAGCTCTTCCCTTTTGGCGAAGGCTGTCGCGTAGATGCGCGACAGCATTGGCCGCTTCGAATCGCCGCGCCAATAGGCGCCGGCGACTTTCATCAGCTTGAACGCGTCGCCGACCTTGCCCGTGGACGTCATATGCGGGCCGCGACAAAGGTCGAGCCATTCGCCCTGTCGGTAGATTTTCAAATCCTCGCCAGGCGGGATCGCATCGACCAATTCGACCTTGAACGCTTCGCCCCTCTTCTCGAAGAAATCGCGCGCCTGATCGCGGCTCCAGATCTCTTTGGTGAACGGCTTGTCGGCCGCGATGATCTCGCGCATCCGCTTCTCGATCGCCGGAAAGTCCTCCGGCGTGAACGGCTCGTTGCGGAAGAAATCGTAATAGAAGCCGTTCTCGATCACCGGGCCGATCGTGACTTGCGTCCCCGGCCACAGCGACTGCACCGCTTCGGCCAGCACATGGGCCGCATCGTGGCGGATCAGCTCCAGGGCGCGCGGATCTTCGCGCGAGATGAACTCGACGGTTGCGTCTTGCGCCACTCGATCGGAGAGGTCGCTCAGCTTGCCGTCGAGGACCATCGCGACGGAGCGTTTGGCGAGAGACGGCGAGATGGATTTGGCGATGTCGAGGCCGGAAAGGCCAGGCTCGAAGGCGCGGGACGCGCCGTCCTTGAAAGTAATATTGATCATGACCGCTCCATGCTCACTCGCCGACACCAATCGGCGTAAGCAGCGGGCGCGATATAGCGGGCGGCGCGCGAACGGGCAATGGGCCGCGCGCGGATAATGTCTCGGTTTGAAATTTTCCCCTTGACGACCGCTGGCCGCCTCTGAAGTCTCTTGCTAGCGGAAGGCGTGGAGAAGGGGCTGGGAAAGTTGAGTAGGCGGCGTCGCAATTGGAGACGCTATTAATCGCGAATGGCAGCGCGGCCCAATCGACTTGGAGGCGTGCCCAAGAGGCTGAAAAAGGCGAAGATGGCTAGTACCCAGAATTACGAATAGCGACAACAAGACCAGATAGAGGGAGGAGGCTACCATGCTGACCCGTCGAGGCTTTGCAACCTGCGCGCTTTGCGCGGCGACCGGCTTGGCCGCCGCCGCGGCGCAAGCGCAATCGGCGGCGACGCCCGGCCTCAAGCGCTCCATTCTGCAGCGCACCGACGGACCGGCGCCCGGTTACGAGACTTTGGTCGTCGCTATCGAGATCGAGCCCGGCGCGGTCGTGGCGCGGCACACCCATCCCGGCGTCGAATCGAGCTATGTGATCGAAGGCGAGACGGAGCTCTCCGTCGAGGGACAAGCGACGCGGACCGTCAGCGCCGGCCAAAGCTTCCAAATTCCGACCGGCGTCCCGCACAGCGCGAAAAACAGCGACAAGCCGGCTCGGCTCGCCGCCGTCTATGTGGTCGAAAAAGGCAAGCCGCTCGCTTCGCCGGCGTGACCGCCTCAGTTTTGATTCGGCGTTCGCCATGCGCCGTAGCGCCACGGGGTCAGCCAGGTCGCGCCGCGCGGCGACGCGGCCGGCGGCGGGTCGTAGCCTGAGCCGCCGAATGGGTGACACCGGCAGATTCGCGCCAGGCCCATCCAGCCGCCGGCCCAAACCCCGTGGCGGCAGATCGCCTCGTCCGCATATTCCGAGCAGGTCGGGAGGTAGCGGCAGCGACGGCCGAGAATGGCGGACAGCGTGAGTTGGTAGAACCGGATCGCGCCATGCGCGGCGCGCCTCGGCGCCATGCGCAGCGGAATGGGCGCGCTCATTGCGCCGCCGCGGCGACCTTGGCGCCGCGCGCCTCGATCTGGGCCAGCGCGTCGGCGACGGCCTCGAAGGTCAGCATGGTCGAAGCATGGCGCGCCTTATAGTCTCGTACGGGTTCAAGCGCGGCGAAATCCGCCCATTTGCCGGCCGGCGGCGGACCGTTTTCCTTCAGCATGCGGCGCATCGTGTCGCGCAATTCGACGAGCTCCGCCGGCGTGGCGCCGATAATATGACGGGCCATCAGCGAGGACGACGCCTGACCGAGCGCGCAAGCTTTCACATCATGGGCGAAATCGCTGACGCGGCCGTCCGTGACGCAAAGATCGACCACCACGGTGGAGCCGCAAAGCTTGGAATGGGCCCGGGCCGTGGCGTCAGGCGCGGCGAGCCGGCCCAGCCGCGGAATGTCGGCAGCCAATTCCAGAATTATTTTGTTGTAAATATTGTCAAGCATATTTGAAGCGGAAAATCAGCGGAAGTCCGGGTGGCGCTGGTTGGAGCGTCCCCTATATAAGTTCGCGACGCAACAATGACGAGGGCGCCCGCGCGGGGCTTGGAGCAACGCGGATCAAGGAAGACGCGCCTGAAAGGCCTGTTCATGGATGACTTGGTGAAGCTTAAGCCGGCGCCTTACCGCGCCGCCGCTCCGGCGCTTCGCGCGCGGCCGAGCCGCGAGGAGGCCGAGGCCGCGGTGCGCACGCTGATCGCTTGGGCCGGCGACGATCCGGACCGCGAAGGCCTCGCCGATACGCCGCGCCGGGTGGTCAAATCCTATGAGGAGCTGTTCTCGGGCTATCGCGAGGATCCGGACGCCGCCTTGTCGCGCGTCTTCAAAGACGTGCAGGGCTATGCCGACATCGTCCTGGTCCGTGACGTCCCGTTCGTGTCGCATTGCGAGCACCATATGGCGCCCTTCCTCGGCAAGGCGCATATCGGCTATTATCCCCGCAACGGCGTCGTCGGTCTCTCGAAGCTCGCCCGCATCGTCGATACGTTCGCTCACCGGCTGCAAACCCAGGAGGCGTTGACGGCCGAAATCGCCGAATCCGTCGACAAGGCGCTGAAGACGCGCGGCGTCGCCGTGCTCGTCGAGGCGGAGCATATGTGCATGTCGATGCGCGGCGTGCGCAAACACGGCGTTTCGACCGTCACCACGCAATTCACGGGCGTGTTTCGCGACGTTCCCAACGAGCAGACGCGCTTCTTGACGCTTTTGCGCGGCGCGCATTGATCCGCCATGAGCGCGCCCGCCCTCGATAAAAAGGCGTTGGAGGAAGGAGGCGACTTCCTTCCGCAATTCTCTCCGGAAGGCCTGATCGTCTGTATTGCGGTCGACGACGCTAGCGGCGACGTCCTGATGATCGCGCACATGAATCGAGAGGCGCTGGAGAAAACCCTGTCGACAGGGATCGTCCATTACTGGTCGCGCTCGCGCCAAAGCTTGTGGCGTAAAGGCGATACGTCAGGACAGGTTCAGACCCTGATAGAGCTTCGGGTCGATTGCGATCAGGACGCGCTGCTCGCCCGCGTCCGGGTCGGCGGCGACGGCGGCGCCTGCCATACCGGTCGCCGCTCTTGCTTCTACCGTCGCGTCGAGTCGACGTCGCACGGCCCGCAACTCAAGCCAGCGCCGTGAGACGAGAGCTGCAACTTTTCGCTTGCCGTTTCGTTAATGAACCGGCGACAATTCGGCCTTACTATCGCCACGGCGCCTCGTTTGCTTCTCGAACGAAGAGCTGTTGCGTTAAGTGACTAACAAGATGTTCGGCTATCCGTTTCGTAGGGGCGGCCAAGAGCCAGCCGGCCAAACGCCGGCCGTTCCGAGCGTTCGCCGCCAGCAAAAAATCGCGGTCGTTCTTGGCGCCGGGGCGGCGCGAGGCTGGGCCCATATCGGCTTGCTGCGCGAATTCGTCGCCATGGGAATCGCGCCAAGCATCGTGGTCGGCGCCTCGATCGGCGCCGTGGTCGGCGGCTGCTACGCCGGCGGCCGGCTCGACGAGCTCGAAGCTTTCAGCCGGTCGCTGACCAAACGCAGCGTGTTCGGCCTGATGGATGTCTCGTTCAGCGGCGGCGGCCTGATCGGCGGCGCGCGCTTGCGCGGCCGGCTGGAAAAAGCGTTCGCCGGAACCAATATCGAGGACTTGCCGATCCGCTTCGCCTCGGTCGCGACCGAACTCGGCACCGGCAACGAGATTTGGATGACGCGCGGCTCGCTGGTCGAGGCGATGCGCGCCTCCTACGCCCTCCCCGGCATATTCGAGCCGGTGCGCTGGGGCGGCCGCTGGCTCATTGACGGCGCGCTGGTCAATCCGGTGCCGGTCACCTTGGCGCGCGCTCTTGGCGCCGACAAAGTGATCGCCGTGAACATCGTCTCGGACATGTTGGGGCGCGGCGCGACCCTGCACGACCCGCCGCCGCTCGACGAGGTCGCGCAGAGGGCGCAGGACGAAGCGGCCGCGGAAAGTATCGAGAGCGGCGTGATCGGCGGCATGCTGGGCATGCGGCGCGGCGCGGCGATGTTGCTGCGCCCCTTCACCCGCTCGGCGAGCGGCGCGCCGGGCATCGCCGCGGTGATGATCGACGCCTTCAACATCACGCAGGACCGGGTGACCCGTTCACGGCTCGCCGGCGATCCGCCCGACGTTCTGATCACCGCCCGGCTCGGCAAGATCGGGCTGTTCGAGTTCCACCGCGCCGAGGAGCTGATTGCGCTCGGCCGCGAAGCGGCGCGCCGCGCTATCGACGAGTTGCAACAACATGTCGAATTTGCGCCGGCCATGGCGAGCGTGGTCTGACGGCGCTCCGTTGGCGTTGCGACGTCTTAGACTGCCCCTCGCCCGGCCGGCGGGCTGTCGGGCAACGAAGGGCCTTAACGCGGCGCTTTGGGCCGCCGCAACTCGTCGCGGCCGGCGTCACGCCGTGGCGATGTAATCCTTGAGCGCGCGGTGCTCGCTCTCGATCTCGTTGACATGGTGCTTGACCACGTCGCCGATCGAGACAAGGCCGACGAGTTGTCCGTCGGCTGTCACCGGGACGTGACGGAAGCGGCCATTGGTCATCGTCTCCATCACCGTATCGACCGGCGTGTCCTCGCTGACCGTGAAGACTTTCTGGGTCATATATTTCGAGACCGCCTGATCGAGCGCGCCGGCGCCGTGGCGGGCGACTGCGCGAATGATGTCGCGCTCCGAAAGGATGCCTAACACCCGCCGGCTGGCGTCCGAGACGACCACCGCGCCGATGCCCTTCTCGGCGAGCAACTGGGCGGCCTCCATCAAAGTTCGGTGCGGTTGCGTAACGACGACGTCGCGGCCTTTGCCTCTGAGAATCTGCGCAACGCTCATATGCGCCTCCAAATCCTAGCCGCGGTCTGCCCGGCGCGGCTGTTTGGCTCTGAGCATGCGCCCGGCCGCCGTCCAGAGCAAGAGCCTGCCCCTCGGGCGCGGCGAGAACAAAACGGTTTCGATATTCCGATCAAGGCCTTAACTTGGCTGGGGCGGGAGGATTCGAACCTCCGTATGGCGGAATCAAAATCCGCTGCCTTACCACTTGGCGACGCCCCAATGGCTCCGAGCGTCCGAACCGGGCGGCGAAGCGGCGCGACCATAGTGTGGGACGCCGCCGCTCGCAATCCTAACCTCGGCCCGCCTAGCTTTCTGGCCGCGCCCGCCTGGCCGCTTTTTATCGTCGCCTTTCGCGCCCATTTGGAAACGCTTCCCCCCCGCCATTTGGAAACTTTGTGCTGCTTGCGTTTCATCGAGCGCTCGGACGCAAGTCACACCCGCTCATTGAGGCCGACTTGCGCCTCGTCGCGCTGAGGAGGCCATGTGTCGAACAGCTTGTTAAGAGGCCGATATCCTTCGCGCGGTCTCGGGCTGATGCGGCTCTTCGGCCTTCTGCTCTTCGAACTGCTTCTGCGCCAAGAGATGCGCATACCGCTTGCGCGTCGCCGCCAGCGCCCTCGCCATCGTTTCCTTGCCGTAGCCCCGATAGGCTTGCGATGCCCGGAGAGCGCCCGGCCCTGGCCGTCGGTCAGTTCCGCTTTCCTCCAGTTCGGTCATGCCGCCCCTATCCCGTAATCTTGAAGGTCCGCTGGCCGATCGCCGCCGCCTTCAGGCGCCCATCGCGCAAGGAAGGCGTCAGAGTGCGTACTTCCCGGTGTGACTGTTCATGTGCATGCGCAGCGGCGCCTTCAAACAGTGGCGAAGCGTCGTCGTCAGTCAATCGAAGAGCAGTCGCTACGCCTCCTGTCACCTTGTTTGAGAAACGATCCGATTCTCTCTATCTTTCGCAATGATCAATACGTTCACGTTCGCAATTAAGAGCAATCTCCGGCAAGTGAATTCACGGGCGACATAGCTATATCGAGTAAAAATTGATTCGATATATAAATAAGATCTATCTGGTTCAGATAGATGTGAGACCGGCGCGGGCTCAGCGCCAAGTCGTCATTGATAGCTTGGCGGTTATTTGCGCGACATATCTCGCGCATCGCTCTGGCCAAGAAACAATGACGAAATCCGCTTCTGCCGACGTCTCATAATGTAGTGAGCAAGGACAGATTCTTGACAGTCTGGTGATATTCGTTAATACTTGCTTCGGAAGATGACGTAAGACTGTCTCATGCGACGCCTTCATTGCTTGCAAAGTACAAGCGGATCGACGCGTGGGCTTGCGTCTCCTGTCGCCAAAGCGGGCGAGAGTACAGGGTATCGGCCAATATAGTCGCCGCAGAGCCGCTTCTGACGCTGGAAATCGACAAGTCTATTCGACGCTCCGACGGCGGTCGTGGGATCAGTTCGTCCGCGGGAGTCGAGCGTGCGCTGGAGGTCAATCCATCGAGCCGACCGCGACTGGCCTTCGCTTGACTTGAAGAGGAATCACCGCGTCGTCGCCAAGGCAATTTGCGCGGCGATGATCTAGGGAGGACAAGGCAATGTTGAAAACACTCGCTCAAATCGCAGCGGCGGTTGCCGCATTCGGAATGGTAAGCGTCACAACAGTGGACGCCGCGATGATTGATGGCATTGCTGGGGCGCCGCGGATCGCCTCGATCGAAGATGCTCAATTCTTCTTCGGCGGCCGTAATTATTGCTGGTACGACAGAGGCTGGCGCGGCCCGGGTTGGTACAGGTGCGGCTACGAGTTCCGACGAGGCTTCGGCTGGGGCGGCGGCCTTGGCTGGCGCGGGTGGCGGAGGCCGCGGCCCGGCGGCCCAGGTTGGGGCGGCAACCGACCCGGACGGCCTGGTTGGAATCGTCCTGGCGGCAATCGGCCAGGCGGTCAACGTCCCGGCGGCCAACGTCCGAGCGGCTAGCGCAATCCTTAATTTGGGTCGCGCAAAGGGACAACGACGAGTTCGACGACGGCTGGATGCGACCCGCGCGGTCGGCGCGAGCTATCGACCTTCCTCGCCAACTGCACCGAAGGTCGCATCGGCCAAACGCGGCCAGTTGACGCCAGCCGCGCAGAGCGGGCGCGAGCAAAGGATGTTCAAAATTGCGCATCTATCTCCAATGCAGCGCTGTACACGTACCGGGCAACTATCAAAGGACGCCGAACTATCGACATATGGGACTTTTTGGGCTATCGTTGCGGCATCCTTAAGAAAGGTACTACAGAGGCCAGTCCGTCTCCAGTCGCCGAGCGCGCGACAGAACCGCGGACGGGAAGGATAGCCGCCTCGAACTCGAAGGTTCTGGCGCAAATCAGCCAGACCCAGTGCTAATCCCACACCGGAGGGAGCAGCAACATGAGCAACCTGGTCGTCCTCGATTTCGATGGAATACACACTGCCGACGAAGTGCTGAACAAGCTGCGCGCTCTGGAAAAGGAATATCTAATCGATCTGGAAGACGCGTGTGTGGTGGAGCGCGATCAAAGTGGTAAGGTTCATATAAAACAAGCCGTCAATCTTGCCGCGCTCGGCGCGGCGACCGGCGGCAGCCGGGGCGCATTGTGGGGCGCCATCGTCGGTCTCCTTTTCCTGAATCCGCTTGCTGGAATGGCGATCGGCGCGGTCACCGGCGCCGGCGCCGGGGCGATCGCCGGCTCGCTGACCGATTACGGCATTCCCGATGATTTCGTGAAAAAGCTCGGCGACACAATTCCAAAGGGGTCCTCTGCGCTTTTCATCCTGTTCAGGAGCGTGAACGAAGACAAGGTATTGCCGGAGATCGAGGCGTACAAGCCAAGGGTGTTGAGAACCTCGCTCACCAACGAAGCCGAGCAAAAGCTTAGGGCCGCGCTAGCCAAGGCCGCATGATCTCAACAGGAAGCCGCGGACGACCATGCTTTGCGACGAGGCGCTGCGCCGGGCCGGCGAAGGCATGATACGGCTGGCGGGTTGACATATTCGTCGGCCCGGTCGTCGTCATCGTGGGCGACGATCTGACGTACAATGCGGGGCGGCGAAGGGGAGGAAGAATGACATCCTCCACAGAGTTGGCGACCTCCTCAACGGAACGGCAAAAACTGCCGCTGTCATCGCTGACCGCTATGGTCATCGGCTCTATGGTTGGGGCCGGCATCTTCAACCTCCCCGGCCGGTTTGCGACGGCGACCGGCCCCTTCGGAGCGCTTATCGCCTGGGCGATCGCCGGCGGAGGCATGTACACGCTTGCGCGCGTGTTCCAGGCCCTAGCCGAGAAGCGACCGGACATCGACAACGGCGTGTTTGCCTACGCCAAGGCGGGTTTCGGCGACTATGTGGGCTTCCTGTCGGCCTTCGGCTACTGGATCGGCTCGGTCCTCGGCAACGTCTTCTACTGGGTGCTCATCACAGCGACGCTCGGCCGATTCTTCCCGGAAATTTTCGGGAACGGCGCCAGCGTCGTCGCGATCATCGTGTCGCTCGTCGGCGTCTGGGCGTTCCATTTCATGATCCTGCGCGGCGTCAGGGAAGCGACCTACATCAACACGATCGTCACCATCGCCAAGATGGTTCCGTTGATCCTCGCGGTCGTCCTCTTTGTTTTCCTTTTCAAGTATTCGCAGTTTTCCGAGAATTTCTTCGGCGGTATCGGAATGCCGGAGAAGAGCCTAATCGCGCAGGTGCGCGACACCATGCTCATCACGGTGTTCGTGTTCATCGGCGTCGAAGGCGCGAGCGTCTATTCCCGCTACGCCACGAAGCGCTCGGACATCGGCGCAGCGATCATTATTGGCTTCGTCGGCGTCACCGGCCTCATGGTCGCGATCACGCTGCTTCCCTATGCGGCGGCGCCTCGCGCGGCGATCTCCGGGGTGGCGAATCCGTCGCTCGCCGGCGCCCTCGAGCTCGCCGTCGGGCACTGGGGCGCGGTCATGATCTCGATCGGCGTACTGGTTTCGGTGTTGGGCGCGTTTCTCGCCTGGACGCTGATCGTCGCGGAAGTGATGTTCGCAGCCGGCCAGTCGAAGGACATGCCGCGCATATTCGCCGCGCAGAACGTCAACGGAGTTCCCGCCGTGGCGCTGTGGGTCTCCAATATCGTCGTCTCGCTGTTCATCATCTCGAACTACTGGTCGCGGGACGCCTTCAACCTTATGCTCGACATGTGCAGCGTGACGTCGCTATTGCCCTATCTGCTCGTCGCAGCGTACGGCGTGCAGGTGGCTCGAAGCGGAGTGGGCTACGAGAAAGCGCCGGACGAGCGCGGCCGCGACCAGATATTCGCGTGGATCGCCGCCGTCTACACGATTTTCATGTTCATCGCGGCCGGGTTGAAATACGTGCTGCTGATGACCGTTCTCTTCGCGCCGGGGACCATCCTTTATTTCTGGGCGCGGCGGGAGCAGGACGCGCGCATGTTCACCCCGGTCGAGTTCGGCATTTTCGCCACCACGCTGATCGCAGCCGCCATCGGCGTGTATAGCCTCGCGACCGGCCTCATTACGCCGTGATGAAATGGGGGAAGGACATTTCATGAAACGCGCGTCCGGCGACCGTCGGGCGCGCACCGGGAGCTACGTTCGGGAGAGGCAGCCATGACGGATACTGCAACGGGGTTCGGCGTTCATTCGGAGGTCGGCCGGCTTCGCAAGGTCATGGTTTGCGCGCCTGGCCGCGCCCATCAGCGGCTCACGCCGAGCAATTGCGACGCCCTGCTCTTCGACGACGTCCTTTGGGTCGACGTCGCCAAGCGCGATCATTTCGACTTCATGACCAAGATGCGCGACCGCGGCGTCGAAGTGCTCGAGATGCACAATCTGCTGGCCGAGACGGTTGCGCTCCCTGAAGCGAAGAAATGGATTCTCGACGATCAGATCACGCCGAACCAAGTCGGTCTTGGCCTGGTCGACGAGGTTCGCTCCTATCTGGAAGGACTGAAGCCCCGCGAACTCGCCGAGACTCTCATCGGCGGTCTGTCGACGCAGGAATTTCCGGAGCATATCGGCGGCGAGACGCTCGAACTCATTCGCGACGCCGCCGGCGTCACCGAATATTTGCTGCCGCCGCTCCCGAACACGCTCTATACGCGCGACACGACCTGCTGGATTTATGGCGGCGTGACGCTCAATGCGCTCTTCTGGCCGGCTCGGCACGAAGAGACGATCCTCACGACGTCGATCTACAAATTCCATCCCGACTTCGCCGGCAGGGTCAATGTCTGGTGGGGCGATCCCACCAAGGACTGGGGCCTCGCCACGCTGGAAGGCGGCGACGTGATGCCGATCGGCAAGGGCAATGTGCTGATCGGGATGAGCGAGAGGACGTCTCGGCAGGCGATCAGCCAAGTCGCCGCCGCCTTGTTCGAGAGAGGCGGAGCGGAACGCGTCATCATCGGCGCGATGCCGAAACTGCGCGCGGCCATGCACATTGACACGGTCTTCACCTTCGCCGATCGCGATTGCGTCCTGATCTATCCGGATATCGTCGACAAGATCGAGTGTTTCTCCTATCGGCCCGGCGCGAAGAAGGGCCAGATCGAGCTACGCAAGGATAAGGGCGGCTTGGTCGAGACGATCCGCGAGGCGTTGGGTCTGAAGAAGATGCGTGTGGTCGAGACGGGGGGAACAGACTACATGCGCGAGCGCACGCAATGGGACAGCGGCGCCAATCTCGTTTGCGCTTCGCCAGGCGTGGTCTTCGCTTATGACCGCAACACCTACGCCAATACCTTGCTGCGCAAGGCCGGTATCGAAGTGATCACGATCGCCGGCGCTGAACTCGGCCGCGGGCGCGGCGGCGGCCACTGCATGACCTGTCCGATCGTCCGCGACGCCGTGGATGACTAGCGGCGCGGAGGATGTCCAAAGCGGGCGCCGGGGCGCAGAATAGGCGATCGCCAATGAGCGGCACGTCCACCACCGGAATCGCCCATCTGGAGCGAGCCGAATCCTTGCGCTCGAAATGGGGATGGTTCCTCGCTTTGGGCGTCGTCCTCGCGCTAGCCGGGGCTCTGGCTGTCGCGCTCCCCGCAATATCCGCATTCGCGACCAGCGTCGTTTTGGGCGTCGCCCTTATGCTGGCGGGCGTGGCGGAGATCGTCCAGTCCTTGCAAATCGAGGACTGGAGCGGATTCGTCTGGCGGGAGTTGACAGCTGCGTCAGGCTTGGTCGCGCTCGCCGCCAGCGCGGCGTTGGCGCTGAAGCTGCCCGTACGAAAGTCGCGGAGCGATGTTTTGATATCGGGGAGCTAAGCGAGGAGAAAGACATGACCACTTATGACTCTGGAACGCCCGCCGCCATCTACGCGCCGCCCGCTTGGCTCCGCGTCGTGCTCGGAATCGTCCTTATCCTGGGCGGCGTGTTCGTACTCGGCGACATCGCGCTCGCTACGCTCATCAGCACGCTATTCATCGGCTTTACCGCGATCATCGTCGGCGCGTTCGAGATCGTCCACGCCTTCATGACGAAAGGATTGGGCGCGCTCATTTGGCGCGTTCTGCTCGGCGCGCTCTATATCGTCTTCGGCTGGATGGTGGTGAACCAGCCCGTGACCGGCGCCCTGGCCGTGACCTATGTCATCGGAATCGTATTCCTGGCGTCGGGCATTGTGAGAATTATCGTCGCCATCAGACACAGGGGCGAAGCCGGCTGGCTGATGGCGATTTCGGGCGCGTTCGGCGTCTTGGCCGGCCTCATCATCCTCTCAGGATGGCCTGCGAGCAGCATGTGGGTCCTCGGACTTCTGCTTGGGATCGATCTCATTTCCCATGGCGTCGCCTGGCTGACCTACGGCTGGCTGCTCTCGCCGCGATCGATATGACGAACGCCTGGGCGGCGCGGCGCTCCGCGCTCAGCGCGGGTAAATCGGCGTCGGCATGAATGGCGACGCCCGCAGACAACGCGCCGTCAGCCAGCGGCCTGCCGGCTCCTGTGCGCAATAGACAATGAAGGCGATCAGCATAGGCGCGCCGATGAAGGCGCCGGCCGAACCTCACAGGACGCTGAAGAAGAAGACCGCAAAGACTGCGGCTTAAAGGCGAGACGTTCGATGTCGCGCCCGCGAAGAGCGGTTCGAGATAGCCGCCGATTAAAAACTGGATCACATCGAGGCCGATGAAGACCACCGCCGCCATCCGCCAGGATTCTCGCCGAGCGGCTACGCCGCCGGACGAGAATTGCGGTCGCGAGATGGCTGACAATCGGCCGATCGCTCATTTCTCGCCCTGCAAGCGGCCACGATGCGCTCGCAGGCCCCGCTTTGCTCGCTCCGATCATACGAGCCGCGGTTCGGCGCGCTCCTGCGCGACCGCCCTGGCCGGCGCAGGCATTAACCGGCGAATGACTGCCCATCGGCAGGCGCGCATGAGACGGGCGCAGTCGGGACCATTGCGACGCGCTTTTCAGCTTCAGATTCAGTAGAGTACAAAATGGCGATGAGGTCAGACATTATCGGCCTGCGTAAGCCCCCCGGAAGTATGATAAGATTTTCGCTACCTGGCGTTCTATACTCAACAAGGCTCAGCGCGAAATTGCTACAAGGGTTATCCATGAGCAAAGGCGCAACCGTGAGGCTGTGGCGTTCGCTCTCTGCCGCCGGCCTGATGCTCGGGACGTTATTCTTTGCCGCTTCCTTGACCCCCTCATTGCTGCCGAGGACTTTCCTGACGCAAGGGCTGCTCTCCGGAATCCTGTTCACTCTGGGATATGGCGTCGGGGCGTTCGCTCGCTGGCTTTGGACCACCATGGAGTTGCCCGAGCCAAAGGGCCGAATCCCGCTTATTGCCGAACTCGCGGCGGCCAGCGTTTGCGCATTCATCGCGATTGGATCGCTCTGGAAAGCCGCGCAATGGCAGAACACCATACGCGAATTGATGCGGCTCGAGCCGGCCGACACGGCGCATCCCGAGAGGGTGGCCCTTATCGCGCTGGCGACCTTCCTTGTCCTGCTCGCGGTCGCGCGGCTCTTTCAGCAGATGTTCCGATTCATATCGGCGAAAGTTGGTCGATTGGCGCCGAGACGCATTTCAAATGTCATCGGCTTTACATTAGCGGCGTCGCTGTTCTGGTTGGCGATCAGCGGCGTTCTCGTTCGCGCGGCCCTACGCGCCGCCGACTTGTCCTATAAGGAGTATGACGCTCTGATCGAACCGGAAGTCGCCCGACCGACCGACCCAGCCAAGACCGGCAGCGGCGCTTCCTTGATCTATTGGTATGAGCTCGGACGGGCCGGCAGGGAGTTCATTTCCTCCGGCCCGACCCGCAAAGACATCAGCAGCTTCACTGGCAAGCAAGCGCAGGAGCCGATCCGCGTCTACGTTGGCTTGCGGTCAGCAGACACTCCGGAGCAGCGCGCCAAGCTTGCGCTGGAGGAGTTGAAGCGCGTCGGCGGTTTCGATCGCTCAGCGCTGATCGTCATCACGCCGACCGGCTCCGGTTGGGTCGACCCGGCGGCGATGGACAGCATCGAATATCTGCATCACGGCGATGTAGCGAGCGTCGCGATGCAATACTCCTATCTCGCAAGCTGGCTCGTCCTACTCACCGAACCAAGCTACGGCGCGGCCGCTTCTCGCGCGCTCTTCAGAGAAATTTACGGCTATTGGACCACCCTGCCTAAGGATCGCCGCCCGAAGCTCTATCTCTATGGGCTGAGCCTTGGCGCCATGAATTCCGAGCGGTCGACGGACCTCATCGAGGTGCTCGGCGATCCCTTTAACGGCGCGCTATGGAGCGGCCCTCCTTACGCCAGCAGGATATGGAGAACGTTGACCAACGGCCGCAATCCCGGCTCTCCGGCTTGGCTGCCTCGATTTCGCGACGGATCGTTCGTGCGTTTCATGAATCAGGATGGTTTGACCAGCGCAGCAGGCGCCGTTTGGGGCCCGATGCGGATCGTCTATCTCCAATACGCCAGCGACCCAGTCACCTTCTTTGATTACAGCTGCTTGTATCGAGAACCGGACTGGATGAAGCCGCCTCGCGGTCCGGACGTATCGCGCGAGTTCCAATGGTATCCGATCGTGACCTTCCTTCAACTCGGGCTCGACATGATGATGGCGACCACGGCGCCGATCGGCTATGGCCACGTCTTCGCGCCCGAGCACTATGTCGACGCATGGCTCGCCGTGACGGACGTGCGCGACTGGTCGCCGCAAGATATAACGCGATTGAAACAGTATTTACGAAAAACGCCTTGAGCCCGCACGGGGAGCTGCGGCGCTCGCTCGGTTCGCGAGGGCCTCTTGGCCGCCGACCGAGGGCGGTCATGGCGGCGGCTTTACGAACGTCGTCATCGCCCCCTAAGCCGCTGCGCCGATAACGTGCGATCGCGCCGCCGTCTCACATCTACCGCCCAACTATCGCGCGCAGCTTTTCCCGAAAGACGAGCAAAGCGTCAACGAGCGCTTGCCGCTTTTCGGCAAATCGATGCGTCGGCGCCGGGATTGAAATCGCCACCGGCCGGCCGAAAGCGTCCAGAACCGCGATCCCGACCGCGCAAATGCCGACTCCATGTTCGGCGAGGTCGAAGGCGAGGTGCTTTCGGCGCGCCGCCTCCAATTCTTTGAGCAGCCTGGCGCGGTCGGCGAGCGGATGGCTCGGATGCTCGGCAACGCTCTTGTCGATGAGCGTCGCCGCATCCTCTTTCGCGAAACAGGCAAGCATCGCCTTGCCGTTTGCCGTGCAATGCAAAGGGAAGCGCTCGCCGATGCCGGACAAAGCGACGAGGCGCTGACGGCCCGGAATTTGATCGACGAACACCGCGGACCCGCCCGACAGAATCGAAAGGTCGACTGTTTCGCCGACCTCCTCGCAAAGGGTCACCAGGTGTGGATGAAGGAGCGGCGTGAAGTCGGAACTGATCGAAGCGGCGATGCGAGCCAGGCCAGGGCCAATCCGCACGCCGCGTCCCGGCTGGGCCTCGACCACGAAGTCCTCGCTCGCCAGAGCCGCGACGATCCGCTGGACCGTGGAGCGGGCCAAACCGACCTCTTTCGCGATCTGCCCGAGACTCAAGCCCTCCGGCTTGCCCTCGAGCGCGCGCAGCACCCGCGCCGTGCGCGCGATCACCTGCACCCCCAGCCCGCCCCGCTCCTCGTCTTCGGCAATCGACGCGTCCAAATCGTCCTCCTAAGGCAAGCGCTTCGACCGCCTTACTCCGCCGGCGGGTCCAAACAAAATCGTCCGAGCGGTCTTGACTGCATCATGATACACATGCATTAGATAACGATACAATAACCAAGCCGGCGGAGCGCCGGCGAGGAAACGCAAGGCCAGGAAACGCAAGCCAGGAGGCGGCATGTCGGTCAGCATTCGCGGCATCGAATTCCAGAGCAATCTCGACAACGCGATGGGCCTGGAATTCTACAACCTCTCGCACCGCTTCGGCTTCCAGTCGCCCAACTGGCCGTATTTCGAAGACGTCAAGATCGAACGCCTCCACTACATGGCGAAGTCCGGCGTGCTCTCCCAACGCATCACGACGAGCATGCACAACACGACCCATATCGACGCGCCCGCCCATGTCGTCGAAGACACGCCCTTCATCGACGAAGTGCCGCTGCCGCACTTCTTCGGCGCCGGAATCGTCGTCTCGATCCCGAAGAAGATGTGGGAGCCGATCACCTACGACGATCTCGAGAAAGCCGCCGGCGAAGCGGTTCGGCCGGGCGACGTCGTGATCGTCAATACGGGCTGGCATCACAAATATCGCGACAGCGAGGAATACTTTTGCAAATGCCCCGGATTCGTTCCGTCCGCGGGAAAGTGGTTCGTCGAGAAGAAGGTGAAGGTCGTCGGGCACGACACCCAGGCCAACGACCACCCGTTGGCCACCGCCATCGGCCCGCATCGCAACGGTCCGCTTCATCCGCATCTCGCGGAGGAGTACAAGCAATGGTCCGGCGGCCGCGATTGGAGGCAGGACTTTCCCGAATGGGAGCCTGTCCATCGCATCCTGTTCAAGAACGGCATTCTCGGCATCGAAAATGTCGGCGGCGATCTCGACGCGGTGACGGGAAAACGAGTCACTTTCGCCTTCTTTCCCTGGAACTGGGACCGCGGCGACGGCTGCATCATCCGCCTCGTCGCGATCATCGACAGAGGCCAGAACTATCGCATTGAAAAAGGCGAAGCGTTCTAGTTTCGCGAGGCGAAGGGTCATGCTCGTCAAACGTTTCGCCGAGGCCAAGCCCTATGAAGCGCCGAACCATCGCGGCGTCGTGGGCCTCAGGCTTCAGGGTTTCGAACCGGGCGGTCCGACCAACCAATGGGTCGGCTACTCGCAATTCCTGCCGGGCGGCGGCGCGGGTCCTGACTCGACGCCGTTCGAGAAAGTCTATGTCGTGCTGAGCGGGCGCATGACCGTGATCGTCGACAGCAACGAGACGGTCCTCGGCCCCATGGATTCCTGCACCATCGCGCCGAATGAAGTGCGCGAGATCGTCAATCGCGAAAACGACGTCTGCAAAATGATCGTCGTCATTCCCTATCCCCCGAAATCGACATGACGGAAGCTCCGAAAGATCCGCGCGCGCTCTTCTCCGTCACGGGAAAAGTGGCAATCGTCACCGGCGCTTCAGGCGCGTTCGGCGCGATCGCCGCGGAGACGCTCGCTTCGGCCGGCGCCAAACTCGTCCTCGCCGCCGGCAAGGCCAAAGAGCTCGGCGAAGTCGCCGCGGAATGCCGCCGTCGCGGCGCGGAGGCCGAGGAGGTCGCCGCCCGTCCGTCGAGCGAAGCGGCTTGTGACAAGATCGTCGCCGCCGCAATCTCGCGTTTCGGCCGGGTCGACATCCTCGTCGTCGCCTCAGGCAAGAATGACGTTTCCAAGATCGTCGACATGACCCCCGAACGCTTCCTCGACGTGATGGACGCCAATGTCACGCAGAGCTGGCTCATCGCCCGCGCCGCCGGCCGACAGATGCTGTCGCAGGGCGAGGGCGGCAAGATCGTTCTGATGTCCTCCGCCCGCGGTTTGCTGGGCCATCCGGCAGGGTACAGCGCCTATTGCGCCTCGAAATCGGCGGTCGACGGCATTACCCGCGCGCTCGGCTGCGAATGGGGCGCGACGGGGATCACTGTCAATGCGATCGCGCCGACCGTCTTTCGCTCTCCGCTCACCGAGTGGATGTTCGGCGACGACGAGCGGGCGAAGACGACGCGAGCGGCTTTCCTCGCGCGCGTGCCGAAGGGCCGTCTGGGCGAACCGAGCGATCTCGCCGGGCCGCTCCTCTTCCTCGCTTCAAAGGCCTCCGATTTCTACACCGGCCACATCCTCTACGCCGACGGCGGCTACACCGCGGGATGACACAGATGTCGCAGCGCATCGCGATCGTGGGCGGCGGCCTGATGGGACGGGGCATCGCGCAGGTCTTCGCATGCGCGGGCCATGCCGTTCGGATCACGGATCCTCACGCCGAAGCGCGCAGCCAAATCGTCTCGCGCATCGCCGCCAATCTTGACGAACTCGGCGGCGATCGCGCGGCGCTGGCGCAGATCGAAATCGCCGACTCGCTCGCCGCCTGTGTGACAGACGCCGACTGGGTGATCGAAGCTGCGCCCGAAGACCTGGAGCTGAAGCAGAAAATCTTCGCCGAGGTCGAGCAGGCCGCGCCGCGTCAAGCGATTCTCGCCTCAAATACCTCCGTCATCCCGATCAGCAAGATCACGGCGCGCGTGGAGCACAAGGACCGCGCGCTTGGTACGCACTGGTGGAACCCGCCCTACCTCGTGCCGTTGGTCGAGGTCATTCGGACCGCCGAGACGTCGGACTCGTCCGTCGCGGCCGCGATGGCGCTGCTCAAAAGCCTCGGCAAGTCGCCGGTCGAGGTCAAAAAAGACGCGCCCGGCTTTATTGGCAACCGCCTGCAGCACGCTCTCTGGCGCGAGGCGATCGCGCTGGTCGCGGAAGGGGTTTGCGACGCCAAAACGGTCGACGACGTCGTCAAACTGAGTTTCGGCGCTCGCCTCGCCGTGCTCGGGCCGCTCGAAAACGCGGATCTTGTCGGCCTCGACCTGACGCGCTCGATCCATACTTTTGTCTTTCCCGCGCTCGATCGAGCCGTTGCGCCTTCGCCCTACCTCGTCAAGCTGATCGAGGAGGGACGGCTTGGCTTCAAGAGCAAGGGCGGCTTCCGCGATTGGCCGCTCGACGCGCAAGCGGCGGTTCGGACCAAACTGACCGAACACCTCAAGGCGAGCTTCGGCGCGCCGGCAAGGGAGTAGCGCCGTGACGAAGGCGAATTCGGGCAAGGTCATCGTCACCTGCGCCATTACCGGCGGCATTCATACGCCGACAATGTCCGACGCGTTGCCGTTTAGGCCGGACGATATCGCCGCGCAGGCGATCGAAGCGGCCGAGGCGGGCGCCGCGATTCTGCATCTGCACGCTCGCGATCCCGAAAACGGACGCCCGACGCCCGACCCCGCGGTTTTCATGCAGTTTCTCCTGCGCATCAAGCAAGCGACCGACGCGGTCATCAACGTGACGACCGGCGGCGGGCTGAACATGACCGTCGAGCAGCGTTTGGCGGCGCCTCTCTTCGCCAAGCCGGAAATGTGCTCGCTCAATATGGGCTCGATGAATTTCGGCATCTATCCTCTCGCCGATCGCTACAGCGCCTGGAAATACGACTGGGAGGAGCCGTACCTTCGCGGCACGGACGATTTCATCTTCCGTAACACGTTCCGCGACATCGAGCGCATCTTGAAAACGCTCGGCGACGGCCACGGCGTGCGCTTCGAGCACGAATGCTACGATGTCGGCCATCTCTACAATTTGGCGCATTTCGTCGATCGCAAGCTCGTCAGGCCGCCTTTCTTCGTGCAGCTCATCTTCGGCATTCTCGGCGGCGTCGGCGCGGAGATGCGCAATCTCGTCTTCATGAAAGAAACCGCCGATCGCCTGTTCGGCGATGATTATCGCTGGTCCGTGCTCGCCGCCGGCCGCGCCCAGATTCCCTTCGCGACCCAGGCTGCGATGATGGGCGGCAGCGTCCGCGTCGGCCTCGAAGATTCGCTCTATATCGGCCGCGGCAAGCTGGCCTCCTCCAATGCCGAGCAGGTCGCCAAGATGCGCCGCATCCTCGAAGAGCTGGGATATGCGATCGCAACGCCGGCCGAGGCTCGCGAGATGCTCGCTCTCAAGGGCGGCGACAAGGTCGGCTTCTGAAGGCGGGAGGTGACGATGAGATTTGAAGAGGCGAACGATCTGTTGAAGCCGGGCTACCTCCCGTTCGAATCGGGCTATCAGGAGATCGAGGACGGCAAATGGGTCGTCGCCGGCCTTACCCGCATGCCCGGCTGCCGCGCCAAAATGGTCGATTGGTGGTTCTCCTGGCTCGGCGACATCGAATGGTACCGTCTGTGGCATCCGACCGATCATGTCTATAGCGGCTGGGAAAACCGCAAGGACGGCAAGTATATCGGCGCCTCGCATCTGGTGCATGAATATCTGGCCGGCAAGGATGGCCCGCTGTTCAAGCTGCGCATCGACTTCCACGACCCGGCCGAAACCTTCGATATGGCTAAATACAAGGCCTCCGGCGCGATCGCGGTTTGCGCCCGGCCCGGTCTCCTCGAGGCGCCGATCCATACCGGCCGGATGTGCCATTATGTCCGCGACACCGATTACGGCTGCGAGATGCGGTCCCGCTTCTGGCTCGGCATGATCGCTCATCGCGATCCGACAATCACGCTTCCCGAGACGCAGGTCAGGCAGATGCGCAAAGAGAATCTCGATCGGGAATTCTCGCGTCGGCTGCATCAGCATTGCGTCGAAGAGATGGGCTATCTCGCCGAGATTCTGCCGACGCTTTATCGCCGCGTTACGCTCGACAACACGTTCTGAGCCAGAAGCAAAGAAAAGATAGTGGAGGAGCCCAATGAGACATCCGACCAAGACCTGCCTCGCCGCGGCGATTGCGGCCGCTTCTTTCGGTCTGAGCCAAGCCCATGCCGATGAGATCGTCATCGGCGCCTCGCTGCCGCTTTCAGGCCCTCTCGCCGGCTTCGGCAGTTTCCAGCAATGGGGCTACAAGCGCGCCGTCGACGAGGTGAACAAGGCGGGGGGCATTTCGGTCGGCGGCAAGAAGGAAATGGTGAAGCTCATCATCCGCGACGACAAGACCGATCCGAACGCCACCGCCGCCAATACCGAGACGCTGATTTCGCGTGATCACGTCGTCGCCATGCTCGGCTCCTGCACACCGGCTCTGGTCAATGCCGGCGCGCTCGTCGCCGAGCGCGCCAAGAAGCCGCTCGTCACCGGCTGCGACCCGCTCGAAGCGTTCAAATCGGTCCGCAAATGGAAATGGGTCTGGGACATTTTCTTCGACGAGCCCGACCTGGCTTCGGTGGAGCTCAAGGCGGTCGCCGATCTCGGCGCGAAGACCAATATGAAAATAGCGCTTTGGCATGACAATGGACCGGACGGCCAAGTCGTCGGCGGCCAGATCTGGCCGAATGTCGCCAAGCAATTCGGCTACGAGGTCGTCCAGAACGCCGAATTCCCGGTCGACAATACGCAATTCACCTCGATCATCGGCGAAGCCAAGAGCAAAGAAGCCGAGGTCGTGCTGGTCGACGCGATTACGCCGCAGGCGGTCGCGATCCGCAAGCAAATGGCGGCTTCCGGCTATACGCCGAAAGTCCTGAACATCGAAAAGGGCGCGGAGCCGGTGCAGTTCGCCGAGGCGCTCGGCAAGCTCGCCGATGGAGTCCTGGTCGGCGGTTATTGGGACCCGTCCTTCCCGTATCCCGGCGCGGCCGATCTCGCCAAAGCCTTCGAAAGCGAGACGAAGCTTTCGAGCAGCCAGCACATCGCCGATTCCTACGCCGCCGCCCAAGTCCTGCTCGACGGGATCGCGGCGGCGGGCTCGACCGATCCTGAAAAGATCAACGCGGCGCTCGCCAAGACCGACAAGACTTACGTCGTCGGGCCGGTGAAGTTCGACGAGAACCATACCGCCAAGCTGCCGGTCGTCTCGCTGCAATGGCAAGGCGGCAAGACCGTCGTCGTCTGGCCGAAATCCGCCAAGACTGGCGATCTTCTCTTCCCGGTCCCTTGACCTCTGAGGACCTGCTTGCATGCCCGACATCGGCGTCGCTTTAAGCACGATCGCGTCGGGCGTGCTGCTCGGCGGAATACTCGCTTTGACCGCGCTCGGGCTCTCGATCGTGCTCGGCGTCATGCGCCTCGTGAATCTGGCGCATGGGGAGTTTCTGGTGCTCGGCGCCTACGCCGGGCTGTTCTTCCTGCAGTTCACCGGCGTGGACCCTCTTCTCGGTTTGCCCGTGATCGCGCTTCTCCTAGCCGCTTTCGCCATCCCGCTTTATCGCTGGCTGCTGCAGCCGCTCGCCGACCGCGGTCCGGAAGCGCAGATGATGACCATGTTCGCGGTCTCGATCATCCTCCAAAATCTTTTCGTGCTCGCCTTCAGCGCCGATACGCGATCGATCGCTCGCGATTACGCCGCGCTCCCGCTGACGCTCGGCCCGATCACCGTGCCGCTCATCTATCTCATCGGCTTTGCGATTTCGGTCATCGCAATCTTGATCGTGAACTGGGTGGTCTCCAGCACCGCCTTCGGTCGCGACTTGCGCGCCAGCGCGGCCGACGCGGAGGCCGCGGCGACCATGGGCGTCGACGTCAAATCGGTGCGGATGCTCACTTTCGCGCTCGGCGTGGCGTGCGCCGGAATGGGCGGCGCGCTGATCGGCGCCGCCTTCCAATTCGGTCCTTCCAGCGGCGGCGCCTATTTGCTCAACAGCCTCGCCGTCGTCGTGCTCGGCGGTCTCGGCAACGTGCTCGGCACGCTCGCGGGCGGCCTCGTCCTCGGCGCTCTGCAAAGCCTCGGCGGTTTGACGCTGGGCGACGGCTACCGCGATCTCGTCGGCATGGCGCTGTTCCTCGCCGTGCTCGCCTTTCGGCCCGACGGCTTTTTGGCGCGGGGACGCCCATGATCGGCAAGGCCGCCGCCGGCGGGGTCGTGGAAACGGCTGTCATCCTCATCGTCGCGGCGGCGCTGTGGTTCGCGCCGGCTTTCGCCGGCGACTATTGGCTTCAAATCGGCTTTCGCGCGCTGATCTACCTTTCGCTCGCCGAGGGCTGGAACTTGATGGCGGGCTCGGCCGGCCTGGTCTCTCTCGGCGCGTCGTGCTTCGTCGGCCTTGGCGCCTATGTCGTGTTCGGCCTGCTCAACAAGCTCGATATGCCGCCGCCCTTGGCGCTGGCTCTCGCGGCCGCCGCCGGCGGCGCGCTGGCGGCTTTTGTTTCGCCGGCGCTGTTTCGGCTGCGCGGCCTCTATTTCACGGTCGGCACGCTCGCTCTGGCCGAACTGCTTCGCCTGACGATGATCAATGTCTCTCTCTTCGGCGGCGCGACCGGAATTTTCCTTGCCCAGGACCCGCCTGATCTCCCGGCGCTTTTTCACTGCGCCCTTGTCGTTGCTTTTTTGGCCTCGCTCGCGATCACGTTCTGCGCTCGCACCCGCGCGTCGGTGATCCTACGCGCCGTGAGGGACGACGAAGACGCCGCCGCCCAAATGGGCGTCAGGCCGTTTCGGGTGAAGCTCGCAGCCTTCGCGCTGGCCAGCGCAATCTCGGCCATGGCCGGCGGCGTGCAAGCGATCAAACTCGGCGCGATCGAGCCCTATGGCATATTCGGCCTGCAATGGTCGATCGACGTTCTCTCCATGGCGATCATTGGCGGCGTCGGGCTGCGCCTCGGGCCGCTGGTCGGCGTAATCTTCGTCATCGCGCTCGGAGAGCTTTTGGCGGATTATCCGGAAGCGCATGTCGCCATTGCCGGCGTGATCCTCATCGTCCTGATCCGCTTCGCGCCGCGCGGCGTCGTCGGCTTGGTCGCCTATCAGAAGCTCGCCTCGCGAAGGCCGGCGACGGCATGAGCGAGGACGCGCGCCCGCTTCTGGAAGTCTCCGGACTGGTCAAGCGCTATGGCGGGCTCGTGGCGATCGACCGCGTCGATTTGAAAGTTCCGCCCGGCGCGATCGCCGGCGTCATCGGCCCGAACGGCGCCGGCAAGTCGACGCTGATCGGCCTGATCGGCGGCGCGCTCACGCCGAGCGAAGGGACAATTCGGCTCGACGGCGAAGACGTGACGCGCCTTCCCGCGTCCGAACGGGCGCGCGCCGGCATCGGCCGCACGTACCAAATCCCGCGTCCTTTCCTCGATATGACGGTCGAGGAGAACCTGGAAGTCGCGCAATATTCGATCGCGCCGTTCATCGGCGCTGCGGCGGCGCGCAAGGAGCGCGCAGCGCTGCTGGAGCGCGCCGGCTTGGCGGATGCGTCGTCTCTGCCGGCGCGCGCTCTGCCGCTCTTGCGACGCAAGCGTTTGGAAGTCGCTCGCGCGTTGGCCTTGAAGCCGCGCGTTCTCTTGCTCGACGAGGTCGGCGCCGGCCTGGTCGATAGCGAGATTTCGGAGCTGATCGCTTTGATTCGATCGATCAGCGACCACCGCACGGCGATCGTCATCGTCGAACACGTGATCAGAGTCGTACGGGAATGCTGCGGCCGGTCGCTTGTGCTCAATTTCGGCAAGATGCTGATCGAAGGGCCGACATCCGAGATTCTCGCCAATGATCAGGTGGCGGCGGTCTATCTCGGCACCGGCGGGGCGCGAACCAGGGCGGACGACAAGGCCGCAGTCCCTCCTGAAGGCGCCATTCACGTCCGCGCGCCTGTTGAAGCGCGGACCACGCTCGCCGCGCTGATCGCGCCGCCCGCCGCGAGCGCGAAAGCGCCGCTTCTGGAGCTGCAGAACGTCGCCGCGGGCTACGGCCAAGCGCGCGTGCTCAGGGGCGTGAGCATGAGGCTTCAAGAGGGCGAAGCGATTGCAGTCCTTGGCGCCAATGGCGCCGGCAAGACGACTCTCGCCCGCGTCATCGCCGGCGCCGTCGCGCCGACGGCGGGCGCTTTGCGCATCGAAGGCCGCGACGTCGCCGGACTTGCGCCGCATCGGATCGCCGCTCTCGGCGTCGCCCATTGCATGGAAGGGCGACGCATCTTCCCGACCCTCTCCGTAGAGGAAAATTTGCTGGTTACCGCGCGGAATGGGGACGCGACGCAGGTTCGGGAGCGGCTGCAAGCCGCCTATGATCTCTTTCCGATCCTTGCCGAGCGCAAGATGCAGATTGGCACGTCCCTGTCCGGCGGCCAGCAGCAGATGCTGGCGATCGCCCGCGCTCTCATGGCGCGCCCGCGCTTGGTGATTTTCGACGAGATCTCGCTCGGCCTCGCCCCTGTGATCATGGACAAGCTCTACGACGCGCTCGCGCTGCTCAAGAACGCACGCATGACGCTGATCTTGATCGAACAGGACGTCGATCGCGCTCTGGCGCTGGCGGATCGCGCATACGTGCTGGAGCACGGCGTCTTCGCGCTGTCCGGCGCCGCGCGCGAGATCGCTAAAGATCCGCGCTTGCGCCACGTCTATATCGGCGACGCCGACTGAGCGCGCGGGGTCGCAATGGCGCTGCTTGGCGTGTTCGAAATGGCGCTCGCTTGATCGGCTGCAAGCTCTTGATTGACCATGGGGGCGCGCGGGGCTCACGCGTCACCGATCCCGATATGTTATGATCGCCGTCCAGAACGGAAGGGATCTTGTAGCGCGGCGATTGGAGGCTGCGCCGACGCATGGCGCGATTCCAATGCGCCGCGCCTGAGCGCGAACGGCAGGACTGGCGGAGAAGCTCATGGCCGCCGTCACCAGTTCGCCGAGATATATTGGGTCTCCATGAACTCGAACATGCCCTCGTGCCCGCCCTCCCGGCCAAGGCCGGATTGCTTCATGCCGCCAAACGGCGCCGCCGGATCAGAGACGAGACCGCGGTTCAGTCCGACCATGCCGAAGTCCAGCCGCTCGCTGACATTCATGCCGCGCTTCATATCCCGGGTGAAGACATAGGCGACGAGGCCGTATTCCGTGTCGTTGGCGCGGGCGATCGCTTCCTCCTGATCCTTGAACGTCTGGATCGCTGCGACCGGCCCGAAGATTTCCTCTCTCACGCAGGCTGCGTTGGCCGGAACCTTGGCGAGAACCGTCGGCGGATAGAAAAATCCGCGCCTATTGGGGATCGCGCCGCCGAGCCGCAGCTCCGCGCCCTTTGCGATCGCGTCATCGACGAGAGCGGCCACCTTGTCGCGCGTTTCCGCGTTGACGAGCGGGCCGACATCGACGCCCTCTTCAAGCCCGTCGCCCATCTTCAACGCGGCCATCCTCTGCGTCAGGCGATCCGTGAAGGACGCGGCCACGCTCTCATGCACATAGAACCGGTTCGCCGCGGTGCAGGCCTCGCCCATATTGCGCATCTTGGCCACCATCGAGCCCTCGACGGCGGTCTCGAGGTCTGCATCCTCGAAAACGATGACCGGCGCGTTGCCGCCGAGCTCCATCGCCGGAGTCACCACGCAGTCCGCCGCCGAGCGCAACAATTTTCGGCCCGTCTCGGTGGAGCCGGTGAAGCTGACGACCCGCACGCGCGGGTCGTGCAGCAGATGATCGATCAGCGCGCCAGACTTTTTCGAGGGTAGGATATTGACGATGCCCTTCGGCACGCCGGCCTCCTCGAAGAGCGGCGCCAACGCCAGCATTGTGAGCGGCGTCGCGGAAGCCGGCTTGACGATGACGGGGCAGCCGGCGGCCAGCGCCGGCGCGATCTTGCGCGTGCCCATCGCGGCTGGAAAATTCCACGGCGTCACCAGCGCCGCTATGCCAGCGGGCTTGTGCTGGACGACGATCCGCGCGCCGGAAGCAGGCGCGCGAACGATGAGCCCGTCGGCGCGCACCGCCTCTTCGGCGAACCAGCGAAAGAACTCCGCGGCGTAAACCGCCTCGCCCATTGCGTCGGCGCGCGCCTTGCCGTTCTCGAGCGTGATGAGCCGTGCGACTTCCGGCAGCCGCGCCGTCATCAATTCGAAGATTTTGCGTAAGATCTCCGAACGCTGCCGCGGCGAGCGCGCCGCCCAATCCGCGAACGCGGCATGCGCGGCCTCGAGCGCGGCGTCAGCGTCGGCGATTTCCGCCGAGGCGACCGAAGCGAGCGGCTCTTCGGTGGCGGGATTGACGACATCGAAGCGTTCTCGCGCCGCGCCCTCGCGCCACCGGCCGTCTATATAGAGTTCGGTGTGCATCGCTGCCTCCAAAGTCATAGGAGATGTCGAAGCGGCTCGGCGAGCCGACCCGCGAATTCCGAAACCAACCCGATCGCCGCTTCGGGGCGCAACTGAGCGGGCGCGCATTCGAGCGTCACGAAGAGATCGGGTCCGCGTTGTATCACAGGCGCCGCCTCGCCGCCTGATTGCAGAGTTGATCCGTAAATGACTGGCTGCCTCCACAGCGCGGCCATGTTAATTACTTCGCAAGATCATCTCGCCTTCCAAAGGCGGCGCGCGGCACGTCGGCTGGAGGCGGTCCTGGGAGAAGCCTTATGTAGAGAGTTCCGAAGACGAAGCGCTCAGGGATACGCGCTCAATCAGATCGCCGCGCGAGCGCCGCGGCAGACATCGAGCCAGAAGTCTGTTGATACGGACGCCGAGGATTCTCGTTTCGGGACCCGGGCGGCCATGCCATTGCTCTTTCCGGCGCGACCGCAGATGCTGAGGACATCACCCCGCCTTGCGCGCGGCGGCGCGCTTTGTCGACGCCCTCTTGCTGGCGCGCTTGCCTTTCGCGCCGCCGGCGCGGCGCGCATGCGTCTTCCCCGGCGCCTCGCCGGCGGCAGGCGCGCCGGCGGCGCTTCGCCGCAATGCGTCCATCAGATCGACGACCTTGGCCGGCGGCGCGGGCTTGGCGATCTTGATCGGCTTGCCCTCCATCTTCGCCTTCACCAATTCGACCAGCGCGGCTTCGTAGCGATCGTCGTAAGCTTTCGGATCGAACGTCCCTTGCTTCGTCTTGATGATGTGCTTGGCGAGATCGAGCATTTCCGGCTGGATCTTGATCGCCGGAATGTCGGCGAAAATCACGTCGGCGGAGCGGACTTCGTAATCGAAATTGAGCAGCACCGCGATCATCCCCTTGTCACGGGCTCGGATAAGCACGGTCCGCGCTCGCCGGAACAGGACGGCCCGCGCCAACGCCGCGACTTTCGCCTTGCGCATGCCCTCGCGGATCACGGCGAACGCGTGCTGCGCAACCGATTCCGCCGGCGCGAGATAGTACGGCCGGCCGAAATAGAGATCGTCGACATCGTCGCAGGCGATGAAATGCTCGACCGCCAAGGTCTTGTCGCTTGCCGGGAAGGCCGAGGCGATTTCCTCGGGCTCGAGGACGACATATTCGCCCTTCCTCGCTTCATAGCCCTTGACCTGGTCCTCCGCCTCGACCTGCTGGCCCGTGTCTTGATCGACGAACTGGCGGTGAACACGATGCCCGGTCTTGCGATTGAGCGTGTGGAAAGCGAGGCGCTCGGCCGTCGAGGCCGCGGTAAACAGGGCGACCGGACAGGTCAGGTCGCCGATCTTCACCACCCCTTTCCAATTGGCGCGAGGCGACATGAACTTTCCCTAAAGACGGCCAACGCGCCGCGCTCGCGACAGTTCCGCCGGCCCCGTTCGCCGGAACTTTCGTTGCAACCGACCGGTTCATGAACGCCGGACAGGAGAGCGGCGGCGCCCGCGATCGTGGAGCGGGCTTGGCGGGCGGGACGCGTGAAGCAAATCCCGCCCGCGGAGCGCGAGCCGGCGCCCTCAACGCGACGCGCGACGAGGGCAAAGTGGTGCTCAAAGTCGTAGCAGGGCCGGGCTTTCAATCGAGATCATCCCGCCGCCGGCGAGACGATCGCCGACTCCAGCGAAATGTCGGCGTACCCGCCGGCGCGCCGCTCCGGAGACGATCCGAGTCGATGGGCCAATGGCGCTTGACATAGCAAAGAGCGCACGACCAAGCACAACCAGGAATTAGTGCTATCCCTGGATGGCCTCACTCGGCGACGACAGAGCGCTACCCTTTGAGCCCCTGCGCCATCTCCAAATGATGCTGCAGCGTCGGCAGTGTTTTCGCCGCCCAATCCTTCAACGCGGCGTCTTTGCCGCCCTTGCCATAGCGATCGAACAGCGACACCGCCTGTTTGTGCGCGGAGACCTGGTCGGAATCGTACTGCTTGTCGAAATCGGCGCCGTTGAGCGACTTGAGCTTGTCGAGCATCTTCTGGTGCGCTTTGTCCATTTGCGTCGGCAGCGCCGTTTTCACTTTGCCGCTGTCGACCATGCCCTTGAGCTCGTCCGTCGTCTTTTGATGATCGGCGACCATTTGCCCGGCGAAGGTCTTCGTCTGGTCATTGCCCTTCTGCTGGGCGAGCTGGCTCGACTGGATCTCGAACAGGTCGCTGATCGCCGCCTCCTTGACGAAATCGGCGGTTTTCGGCGCGATGCCCAGCACGCTATTGACGCCGCTCTTCTCGCCCATGGATTGCGCAAAGGCCGGATAGGCCAGCGCCAAACCGGCGAGAGCCGCCAAGACTGATCGTTTCATGAACGCCTCCGGGAATGTCACGCCGTCGCGAGCTCCCCCAAGCGTCTCGGGGCGGACTGGGTTGAGTCCGGCGCGATCAACAAAGGCGCCGCGGGAATGTTCCGCAGCTCGCCGAAGTGAAACATCCAGGGCCATTCGCCGGTTGGGATGCGAAACGGGTCCCGAGCCGGAGAAAAGTCTGATGGCGAACATTTCCTACCTCGTCGCGCCGGCGGCGGATCAGTGGGCGGTCCTCCGCAACGGCGAGCCGGGCCTGAACTATGTCTCGCAAGAAGCCGCGTTCGAGGCCGCGGTCATGGAGGCCGGCGGCGATCTTCGCTCCGGCCACGAAGTGACGATCGAGGTGCGTGCGACGCTCGCGGAACCGGTCGATCGCCGACCCAACGAGCGGATGTGAAGCCTTCGGGCCGACGGGACCGGCGCGTCAATCGCAGGTCCGTCCGAATTCGGACAGCGCGTCGCCGAGATAGTCCGGGAGCATCGGGGTGCGGATCAAATAGGAGGCGGCCGTGCGCTCGCTATGTTCTCGCGCCGCCTCGGCGCGCAGCGTCGCCCAGTCCTCCCGCGATCCGTCGCCGCGGCCGAGCCACGCCAAGGCGACGAGGTCGATCTGCTCGTCTATGTTGAGGCCGCGGATGAACTCGACAAGCTCCGACTGAACCGCATCGTTCGGCTCGTCTTCGAGCACGACCCGCATCCCGTCGTCGCTCGCGTTCGATCCCGACTCGAGATCGTCGCCCGCCTCCTTGGCCTGGAACTCGCGCATGCGCATCAAGAATTCGCAGACTTTCTCCGGCGCGATCGTCGGCGTCCACTCGATCGACTCGCCTTCGTCTCTCTGGCGGACGGCGCCGCGGCTCGGCGCTTTGGCGTTCATGACGCCGCAGCCAACGTGACGAGGCTCAGCGCGAGCACCGCCGCCCCTGGCCTCCAACCGAGCCTGCCGTTAGAGGCGCCCATCGCGGCGGCGATCGTTGCGATAATTCCGATCGTGAACGCGAGGCGCCAATAGCCGAAAATGCCGCCGATCGCCACCGCGACGAGGCAGGCCAGAACGTGCAACACGGCGATCGATACAAGGCGAACGAAGAACGCGAAGGTCCTTTGATGCTCCGCGAAGTCTTCATCCGTCGGCGGGTTGTCGATTCTCTCGATCCTCATCGCGCGCCTTTGCAAAGCGGCCCTAAATACAAGGCCGCAACGCGCGAAGGGCGGGTTTGTTTCCATCGCGCCCGCTCGCCAAGGCGGCGGAAAAACGATGGAGTCGCCGCCCGTTCCTCTACGGCGCGGCCGCGGCTTGGAACTTTGATCGCCGTTGCGGGTTTGCTGATCGGCGTCGAGCAGGACGATCTATCCTCAAATCGCTTTTAGCTCTCGCCAACTCCTTTGTTGCGCCGCCCGACGACCGGGCGGCGGCCGCCGCCGGATCGATCTCAAGCGCGACAGGCGAGATCATTCCATCAGGGGTCACGTCGAATTAGGCGGGTAAGCCCGATGAACGCCTATATTGTCCGCGCGCGAACCGAGCATAAATCTGCGCCGCTCCAGCAGGCCTTCGCGATCAGCATCGCCGTATGCGATTCGCCCGAGGAGGCTCTTTCGGCCGCAAAAAAGACCTTTCCGCAATGGTCCGATTTCGCCGTGATCGGACGCGCGCCGGACAGCGTCATCAAGAGACGCCATATGTGCGCGGGAAAAGTCGAACGAATCGCGTGGCGGACGTAGCCCGGCGAAGGCGCTCCTTCGCCGGCGCGCCGCGCCGTTCGCGGCGATTGCCCCTACGCGTGATCGCGCCGGGGGGCGCTCGATGCCGCTAACCTTGAGCTGGACGGACGTCGCCCTGCGCATCGCGCTCACTGTCGTCGCCGCCGGCGCGATCGGCTACGACCGCGGCGAGCGGGGCCGGCCCGCCGGCTTGCGCACCACGCTGCTCGTCGCCCTGGCGGCGTGCCTGGCGATGATCCAAGCCAATTTGCTGATGCCGACCACGGGCAAGACGCCGGACTCTTTCTCGGTTCTCGATCTCATGCGCCTGCCCTTGGGCATTCTGACGGGCGTCGGCTTTATCGGCGGCGGCGCAATTCTCAAACGCGGCGACTTGGTTCTCGGCGTCACGACCGCCGCCACTCTCTGGTTCGTCACGGTCGTCGGCCTCTGTTTCGGCGGCGGCCAAATCGGTCTCGGGATCGCCGGATCGCTGCTCGGCGTCGCGATTGTCTCCGGCTTGAAGCTGTTCGAGCGCCGCATGAAGCAGGAGCGCACGGTCCAATTGTCGGTGAAATGGCGCGGCGACGCCCTCAGTCAAAACGAAGCGATGGCGCTGCTCGACGCCGCGGCCCTCCGGATCGCGCATATGACGCTCAGATACGAGGCGGAGGGCGGCGTCTGCGAGCTTCGTTGCGCGCTCAGGGAGCGTGCGCAACCGGGCCGCCACGACACGCCCGAAGCGCTCGTCGAACTGGCGCAAAGGCCGGGCGTGGTCGCTCTCGAATGGAAGACCTGATCGGCCGGGCCCTCTCTCGACGCGGAAGGCGCGAGCGGCGCCGGGCGCCCGGGCGCAGGCGCCGCCGCCCGGTCTATTCAAGCGGCGCTGCGCCGCTCATGACGGCCCTCTTCGATCTCTTCGATAATTTTCGGAACGAAGGCCTTGAGATCGGCCGGACTGCGGCTGGTGATGATTCCCTTGTCGGTCACCACTTCCTTGTCGACCCATTTGCCGCCGGCGTTTTCGACGTCCTTGCGGATGGATTTGAACGATGTGACGTTGAGCCCGCGCACCGCGTCCGCTTGCACGAGCAGCCAAGGCGCGTGACAGATCGCCGCCACGACTTTGCCGGAATCGAGAAACGCGCGCACGATTTTCATCGCGTCTTCGTCGATCCGCAGCTTGTCCGGATTGATCGCGCCGCCCGGCAGGACAAGCGCCGTGTAATCGTCCGGTTTGGCGTCGGCGATCTTCAAATCGGAGGGGACGGTCTCGCCCCAGTCGGTCATGTTCCAGCCGCGGATCGGCTGCCCTTTCGGCGAGGCGACATCGACCCGCGCGCCGGCCTTGCGCAATTCGTCGCGCGGCACGGTCAACTCCAATTGTTCGAACCCGTCGGTCGCGAGCATGAGAATGCGCGCGTCGCGAATGCTCGGCATGAAAAGACTCCCTGTTTGCCGCCCAGTCGGAGCGGCCAACGACGCGTCTCAAAGATTGTTCCGCGTCGGAAATCCGCGGCGAAGAGCGGAACCGACGGCGGTCTCCCGAGCTTAGACGAGATCAACCGACGCGAAGCTCACGCCATGGACGTCGCCGAGAAGACGCTCGAGCAATTACGTCAGGCGGCCGCGCATTGCCGCGCCTGCCCGCTTTGGGCCGCGGCGACGCAAACTGTGTTCGGCGAAGGCCCGGCCGACGCGGCCATAATCTTCGTCGGCGAGCAGCCCGGCGATCAGGAAGACAAAATCGGCCGCCCTTTCGTCGGGCCGGCCGGCCGGCTTTTCGACCGCGCCCTCGCCGAGGCGGGGCTCGACCGAAAGCAGGTCTATGTGACCAACGCCGTCAAACACTTCAAATTCGCCGAGCGTGGCAAACGCCGCCTGCACAAGCGGCCCAATGCCGGCGAGATCCAGATCTGCCGCCGCTGGCTGTTCGACGAGATCAAGACGCTCAGTCCGCGCGTCATCGTCGCCCTCGGCGCGACGGCCGCGCAGAGTCTAGCCGAGCGGCCGCTGCCGATCGGCGCCAATCGCGGCAAGATCATCGAACTGCCGAGCGGCTGGCGCATTTTCGCGACGGTCCATCCGTCCTATCTGCTGCGCGTGCCGGACGAAGCGGCGAAGGCGGCTGAATATGATCACTTCGTGAAAGATTTGCGCGAAGTACGACAATTGAGCGGCGAGATCGTGAAGCCGCGCGCCGGCAAAGCGGATTCGCGGTCAAACCGGCGGGGAACGAAAGCCGGTCGAGAGCGTTTGCGCCGATCCGCCTAGAGAGCCGCCCAATGCCGCCTGACTTCGATCGACGAACTTTTTTAGGAGTGGCCATGTCGAGCGCCGCGCTTTCCGTCGCCAAAGAGGCGGCCGCCGAGACGACGCCGCCGTCGAGCGCGGCCGAGCGCGGCGGCGCCCCGCTCGCGAACGTCTCGCTCGAGATCAACGGCCGGACCTATCCGCTCGCGCTCGATCCGCGCACCACGCTGCTCGACGCGCTGCGCGAGCATGTCGGACTGACCGGAACCAAAAAGGGATGTGATCACGGCCAATGCGGCGCCTGCACGGTTCTCGTCGACGGCCGCCGCGTCCTTTCTTGCCTGACGCTGGCGCTGATGGCGGACGGCGAATCCGTGACGACGATCGAAGGCCTGGCCGGTCCAGACGGCGCGCTCCATCCGATGCAGCAGGCGTTCATCGACAAGGACGCCTTCCAATGCGGCTATTGCACGCCCGGGCAGATCATGTCCGCCGTCGCCTGCGTCGAAGAGGGCCACGCAAATACCGACGCCGAGATCAGGGAATATATGAGCGGCAATCTCTGCCGTTGCGCCGCCTATCCGAACATCGTCGCCGCAATCAACCAGGCCAAGCATGAACTGAAGAGGGCTTGATGCGCCCGTTCATCTATCATCGCGCGACCAGCGACTCCGCCGCGCTGCAAACCGTGATCGGCGGCGCAGCGCCGCGCGACCAGCCGCCTACCTCCGCCAGGGCGCAATTCATCGCCGGCGGCACGACGATGCTCGATCTGATGAAGCTCGACGTGATGCGTCCGAGCGAAGTGATCGACATCAATCGGATCGCGGGTCTCGATCAGGTCGAGAAGACGCCGGACGGGCTCCGTCTCGGCGCCCTCGCCCGCATGGCCGACGTCGCCCGCCATCCGCTGCTGGCCGACTACCCCGTCATCGCGCAAAGCCTCACTCTCGCGGCGAGCCCGCAATTGCGGAACATGGCGACGCTCGGCGGCAACGTCCTGCAACGAACGCGCTGTACTTATTTTCGCGATCCGTCCTGGAAAGCGTGCAACAAGCGCGACCCCGGCTCCGGCTGCGCGGCGCTCGATGGCTTCAACCGGTCGCACGCCGTGCTCGGCGTCAGCGATCATTGTATCGCGACCTATCCCGGCGATTTCGCCCAAGCGCTGATCGCCCTCGACGCCTTGGTCGAAATCCGCCGGCAGGGCGGCGAGCGCGTTCTCGCCTTCGCCGATCTTCACCGCAAGCCGGGCGACCGACCCGACATCGAGACCGCGCTCGCGCCCGACGAGTTGATCGCGGCCTTTCGCGTGCCGGCGGCGCCGTGGACGCGCCGTTCGCTCTACCTGAAGATCCGCGACCGCCAATCGTACGAATTCGCGCTCGCATCCGCCGCGGTGGCGTTGGACTTGGCCGGGGACGGCGCCGTGCGCCAGGCGCGCATCGCGCTCGGCGGCGTCGCGACCGTCCCATGGCGCGCCCGCGAAGCCGAGGCGGCGCTGGTCGGCCACAAGGTGGCCGACGACGTCGCGCAACGGGCCGCCGAGATCGCTTTCCGCGACGCTCAGCCGCGCCGACGCAACGCCTTCAAGGTCGAGCTCGGCCGCCGCGCCTTGCAGCGCGCGCTGCTCGAAACCGCTTCTCTGGAGATCTGACATGGACGCGCCGGCCAAGAGCGGGCAGCCGCTCCCTCGTCTGGACGCGAGGCTGAAAGTCACGGGCGGAGCGCGCTACCCGTCCGACGTCGCCGTCGCCAATCCGGCCTACGCTTGCTTGGCGACGAGCGCGGTTGCGCGCGGCTCGATCCGGGCCATCCGGCTCGACGAGGCGCGCGCCGTTCCCGGCCTGCTCGACATCCTCACCTATCAGAACGCCAACGAGATCAAACCGATCAATTTCTTCTCCAAGGGCGGGCAGGCGGCGAGCTCGATCATGCCGCTCAGCGCGCCGAAAATCTGGCATGACGGCCAGATTGTCGCCCTGGTCGTCGCCGAGACCTTCGAGGCGGCGAGCGAAGCGGCGCAAAAAATTGCGGTCGACTATGACGAGGAGCCGCCGACCGCGACGATCGGTTCGCCCGGCGCGACGGTCAACGCGGTCGCCGACGTGAGCGAGGAGCACAAGGATCCCGGCTTCGGCGACGCCGACGCGGCTTTCGCCGCCGCGCCGGTCAAGATCGACGCCGAGTATTCGACGCCGACTCAGCATCACAATCCGATGGAGCTCTTCACCACGACCTGCCTCTGGTCGGACGGCAAGCTCGTCGTTCACGAGCCCAGCCAGTACGTTTACGGAATGAAGAACGGGGTCGCGGCGCAATTGGGAATGGATCCCGGGGACGTGCGCGTCGTGAGCGCCTATATCGGCGGCGCCTTCGGCAGCAAAGGCTCGCTCACCTCGCGCACCGCGATCGTCGCGCTCGCCGCTAAGCGGCTCGGCCGCCCGGTCAAACTGGTCTCGACGCGCGATCAAGGCTTCACGATTGCGACCTATCGCGCCGAGACCCGCCACAATGTCAAGCTCGGCGCGGATCGCAACGGCAAGCTGCTCGCCTATTCGCACGAAGCTTTCGAGCTGACCTCGCGGCCGGACGATTACAATGTCGCCGGCACGACGACGACGGCGGTGATGTACAATTACGGCGCGGTCGCGACGAGGGTGAACGTTGTTCACGCCGACCGCAACACGCCCGGCTTCATGCGCTCGCCGCCGGAAGTGCCGTACATGTATGCGCTTGAAAGCGCGATGGACGAGCTGGCCTACGCTCTGCAAATGGATCCGGTCGAGCTGCGCCGCATCAACGACACGGCCAAGGATCCGAACCCGGGCAATCCTCGGCCTTACACAAGCCGGTCGCTGATGCGTTGTTTCGACCAAGCGGCGGCCGCCTTCGGCTGGGAGAAGCGCTCGCCCGCCCCGCGCTCGATGCGCGACGGCGACTGGCTGATCGGCTGGGGCTGCGCCACAGCCTGTTATCCGACCCAGATCGCGCCGGCCGCGGCGCGGGTGAGCCTGACGCCGGACGGATGGGCGCGGGTGCAGATCGCAGCGCACGAAATCGGCACCGGCGCCTATACGGTGATCGGTCAGGCCGCGGCCGAACGGCTCGGCCTCGAACTTGACCGGGTCAAGGTCGAACTCGGCGACACCGCTTTGCCGCCCGGTCCGATCGCCGGCGGCTCGAATACGACGGCGAGCGCCACCGCCGCAATCGTCAAAGCCTGCGACGCCATTCGCGAGAAACTCTTTCGCGCCGCCGCGGGATCGAACCAGGGCGCCTTGGCTGGGAAGCCGATCGCCGATCTTGATCTCGCCGGCGGCCGGATCGTCGCGGGCGACGTTTCGGAGCCGCTGACCGCGGCGTTCAAATATATGGGACAGGCCGCGATCGAAGAATATGTCGAGTCGGTGCCGCACGGGCTTGCTGCGGACGCGATGGAGAAGCTGTACCGAGGCCGCGTCGCCTTGGCCGGCGGGCCGAAAGGCGAGAAGCTGATGTTCGCTTTCGGCGCCGAATTCGTCGAGGCGCGGGTCCACGCCCGAACCGGCGAGATTCGCGTCCCGCGCGCCGTCGGCGCCTTCGCTGCGGGCCACATCATGAATCCCAGAACCGCCCATAGCCAATTGATGGGCGGGATGATCTGGGGAATCAGCGCGGCCCTTCACGAAGCGACGGAAATCGACGAGCGCTCTGCGCGCTATGTCAACGACAATCTCGCCGATTATCTGATCCCGGTGAACGCCGACATTCAGACCGTCGACGTCATCTTCGTTTCTGAAACGGATCGCGAGATCAATCCGCTCGGCGTCAAAGGCCTCGGCGAATTGGGCAATGTCGGCACCAACGCCGCGGTCGCCAACGCCGTATTTCACGCGACCGGGTTGCGGGTGCGCGATCTGCCGATCCGTCTGGAGAAACTGTTGCCCAGCGTATGAGGCCCGCCCATGCAATCGAAAATGGTCGCTGAAACGGCGGATGGCCGAACCTTCGTCGTGGTGGTTGAGGCCGGCGAGGAGGCGTTCAGCGCCATCACGAATTTCGCCAGATCGGCGAAGCTGCCAGGTGCGTCGTTGACCGCGCTCGGCGCGTTCGAGCGGGCCACGGTCGGCTGGTTCGACCCGGCGGCGAAGGACTACCGAAAAATCGAAGTCGGCGAACAAAACGAGGCGCTCAGCCTTATCGGCGATGTCGCGACCGACGATCGGGGCGAACCGAGCCTGCATCTCCACGCCGTGCTTGGGCTTCGCGACGGATCGACCCGCGGCGGCCATTTGCTCGAGGCGATCGTTCGCCCGACTTTGGAAATCATGCTGAAAGAGACGCCGCGCGCCCTCAGGCGGAGAAAACGGCCGGAGCTCGGCGTCGCGCTGATTGATCTTTCCCAATAGGGGCGCCGCCTGCGCGGTTGAGTTTCGCACGACCGACAGCCGCTCCTTCGATGGAACGGCGCCTCTCCTCGCGCGTTTTTACAGCATGCGAAGCGCCAATTCCTGGCGAGAGGAGCTTGCCATGGAAGAACGACCTGTTCTCAAGCCCACTGAGGCAAGACAAGGGGTCACTGGCCACAACGTGCGCTACGTCGTCACGATCGGCGTCATTCTGGTCGTCATCGCGTTCATCGCCATAGCGATTTTTGCGAGATAGCAGCCGCCGAGGCGCGTCGTGAGCGGCCGGGGGCCAACGAGGGATAAGGGGCGTCGGTGAGATTCCCGTCAGCCGCGAAGTCCTCCCTGTGCGCCCTGGGCGTCGCTCTTGTCTGCCTGAGCGCTTCGCCGGCTTTGGCCGCGCGCGATCCCCCTGAAGCGGAAGCCAAGTTCGTCGCGGCGCTGGTCGTCGTCCTGCTAACGGCGCGGCTCATTGGCGAAGCGATGCAACGTCTCGGCCAGCCGGCGGTGATCGGCTATCTGATCGCCGGCATCGCGCTCGGGCCGTCTCTCTTCGGCTGGATTTGGCCCGCCGGCCAGCACGCCGTCATTCCGTCCGACCCGACTGGCAAGGCGATGCTCGACGGCGTCGCCCAATTCGGCGTGCTGCTGTTGTTGCTGCTCACCGGCATGGACGCCGATCTCGGCCTCATCCGCAAGATCGGCCGTCCGGCGATCAGCGTGTCGTTCGCGGGCATCGCCATCCCGTTCATTTGCGGCGTCGCGGCTGCGTATTTCCTGCCTGACGCGCTGCTCCCGCAGGCCGAGCGACGGCTGGTGACGGCTTTGTTCTTAGGCGTCGCCCTGTCGATCTCCTCGATCAAGATCGTCGCGATGGTCGTACATGAAATGAACTTCGCGCGGCGCGATCTCGGCCAGATCATCGTCGCCTCGGCGATCATCGAGGATTCGGTCGGCTGGATCATCATCGCCGTGGTCTTCGGCATCGCGCGCGCCGGCGCCGTTCAAGTCGGACCGCTGTTGCAAAGCATCGGCGGCGTCGCCCTGTTTCTGGCGGTCAGCTTGACCATCGGGCGGCGCGTCGTCGCCTTCGCCATCCGTTTCGTCCATGATCATTTCGTCAGCGAGCTGCCGGTCGTTACGCTGATCGTTCTGATCATGGGCGCAATGGCGCTGATCACCGCCGCGCTCGGCGTGCAAACCGTGCTCGGCGCCTTCGTCGCCGGCTTGCTGGTCGGCGAATCGCCGATCCTCACCAAGCACCTCAACATCCAATTGCGCGGCATGATCGCCGCTTTCTTCGCGCCGGTGTTTTTCGCGCTGGCGGGATTGAGCGCCGATCTGACCGTTCTGAAATCGCCGACGCTCGCCGCGCTCACGCTCGGGCTCATTCTGATCGCCAGCATCGGCAAGTTCGCGGGCGCCTTTCTCGGCGGCGCGCTCGGCCGATTGTCGCGGCAGGAATCGCTCGCGCTCGCCGTCGGCATGAACGCGCGCGGCTCGACCGAAGTGATCGTCGCCAGCATCGGCCTGTCGATCGGCGCGTTGAGCCAGACCCTTTACACGATGATCGTGACCATGGCGGTGCTGACGACCTGCGCGATGCCGCCGACGCTGCGCTGGGCTTTGGCGCGCGTGAAGCTGCGACGCGGCGAAAAAGAACGGCTCGAACGCGAAGCGTACGAGGCCAAGGGTTTCGTCGCCAATATGGAGCGGCTGCTGCTGACGGTCAGCGGCGATGCGAATGGCCGTTTCGCCTCGCGTCTGGCGGGGCTCCTCGCCGGCCCGCGCGGCTTGCCGATCACCGTGCTGCAATTCGAATCGGCGGCGGATTCCGTCCAGGAAAAGGCGATCATCGCCGAAAAAACCGGGGAGATGGCCGACAATATCAAGAGCAGCGCGCGCAGCGCGCGCCATCGGCCGAGCGGCGAGACGAGCGCGCTCGCCGTCGCCGTGCAGACCCGCGCAGAGGCCGCGACGCCGGCGCGCGCCGTCTCGGACGAAGCCCCGAAAGGTTACGATCTTCTGATCATCGGCCTCGACCCGGCGCGCGGTCCGGAGGGCGGCTTCAGTCCGGAAATCGCAAAGACGGCGCGCGCCTATGGCGGGCCCTTGGCGGTCGTCGTCGCGCGGGGCGCTCACAGCGAGGACCCGATCGGCAGCCCTCTGCGCATTCTCGCGCCGGTCACCGGCTCGCCCGCCTCCAAGCGCGCCGCCGAGATCGGCATCGAGCTGGCGCGAGCGTCGCATGCGGAACTCACGATCCTCTACGTCGCGCCGACGCAATCGGCGACCGATGGGACGTCGCGGCGGCGGCAACGGCTCGTCGCGCGGCGCCACGAAGAGGCGGTATTAAGAGAGATCGTCGAGATCGCCGACCGTTACGACGTGCGCGCGCGCACCAAGATCAGGACTTCCGATAGCCCGGCCAACGCGATCCTGAGCGAAGCGGAGCGGGCGCGCGACACGCTGATTACGCTCGGCGTCGCGACCCGGCCCAGCGACGCCCTGCTCTTCGGCGCGACCGCCGATCAATTGCTCGAGAGCGGCCGTCGCTCGCTCTTGTTCGTCGCCAGCTGAGATCGCTTAAAACTTATTGAGAAACGGGAAATTACGCAGGCGACGGCGGAGCATCCAGGAACAAACGAGAGCAGCCGCTGTTCGTTCCCCATTTTGAGGGGGTCCAGCGGTGGCGACCGACCAAATCAACCGCTCCTCAGACCAGGGCGGCGTCGAGGCCGAACGGCGCGCGCCAATGCGCGCGCCTTCGCCGCGGCCTTTCGACGACGCCGGCGCCGCCATCGACGAGGCGGACGCAATCGCATTGGAGCGCCGCGGCGAGGGAAGCGCCGAGGCGCAGCGCGAGCGCGGCGAAGCAGAGGAAGAAAAGCCGGAAAGCGCCTGGTCGCGCATCAAGCGGCATCGCGTCGCCGCCGGGATCGTCGCATTGGTCGCAATGGCCGTCATCGCCGCCGCCCTGCTGTGGTGGCTGAACGCCCGTCAGTACGAGACGACGGACGACGCGTTCATCGACGGTCGCCCGAGCGCGATCAGCGCCCTGGTCGCCGGCGCGATCACCGGCGTGCCGGTGAGCGACAATCAGGCGGTCAAGGCCGGCGACCTCTTGGCGACGATCGACGATCGCGATTACCGAGCGGCGGTCGCGCAAGCCAAGGCGCAAGTCGCGCAAGCCGAAGCAGCGATCGCCAACGCCTCGGCGCAAGCCAACGCGCAACAGGCGCAGATCGACATTGCGAGCCGGCAAGTGACCGAGGCGCAAGCGGCGCTGGCCTTCTCAAAGGATCAGGACGCGCGCGCGCAACAGCTCGTCAAGACCGGCGCCGGCACGGTGCAGAACGCGCAGCAGACCTCGTCCGACTTGCGGCAGAAACAGGCCGCGTACGACGCGGCCCAGGCGGGCCTGGCGCAGGCCCAAAAGCAGTTGCAGGTCTTCGCCGCGCAGCGGCAAAGCGCCGAGGGGCAGCTTCAGCAGGCGCATGCGCAACTCGACCAGGCCGAGGCCAATCTTTCGCGCACGCGTCTGGTCGCGCCGTTCGAAGGCCGCGTCACCAAGCTGACCGCGGCGCTCGGCGCTTACGCCACGCCCGGCCAGACTCTGATGATGATCGTGCCTCTCGATCTCTGGGTCACCGCCAATTACCGCGAGACCCAGCTCGCCGACATGCGTCCCGGCCAGAAGGCGACGATCGAAATCGACGCTTATGGCCGTAGCTTTCCAGGCCATGTCGACAGCATTCAGGCCGGCAGCGGCGCGGCGTTCAGCTTGCTGCCCGCCGAGAACGCGACCGGGAACTACGTCAAAGTGGTGCAGCGCGTTCCGGTCAAGATCGTCTTCGACAGGCCGCCGGACCTGGAGCTCGGTCCCGGCATGTCGGTCGTACCGTCAGTCAAGGCGCGATGAGCGGCGGCGCGGACAAAGGCTGGACCAAGGCCCGGTCGGCCGCCGGCGGACACAATCCGTGGATCATCGCCTGGATCCTGTCGATCGCCACCTTCATGGAGGTGCTCGACACCTCCATCGCCAACGTCGCCTTGCGCCACATCGCCGGGGCGCTGTCGGTCAGCATCGACGAAAGCACCTGGATACTGACCAGCTACCTTGTCGCCAACGCTGTCATCCTGCCGGTCAGCGGCTGGATGCAGGAAGTTATCGGCCGCAAGCGGTTCTACATGCTGTCTGTCGGCCTGTTCACGTTCAGCTCGCTGCTTTGCGGCCTCTCGCCCAATCTGCAGGCGCTGATCGGCGCGCGCGTGTTCCAGGGCGTGGGCGGCGGCGGCTTGGCGCCGAGCGAACAATCGATGCTCGCCGACACGTTTCCGCCATCGAAGCGATCGCAGGCTTTTGCGCTCTATGGCGTCGCCGTGATCGTCGCGCCCGCTCTGGGTCCGACGATCGGCGGCTACATCACCGACCGTTGGTCCTGGCATTGGATCTTCTTCATCAATGTCCCGGTCGGCCTCATATCGCTCGGCCTTGTCTCGCTCTTCGTCGACGAGCCGCAGGCGCTGCGTAAGGAGCGGCAGGCGCTGCTGAAAAAGGGCCTCAAAATCGATTGGGTCGGCTTCGTTCTCGTCGCGATCTTCCTCGGCTTTCTTGAAATCGTGCTCGACAAGGGCCAGGAGGACGATTGGTTCAATTCGGGCTTCATCACGCTTTGCGCGCTGTTCTCCGCTTTGGGCTTTCTCGCCTTCGTACCCTGGGAGCTGACGCGCGACGATCCGATCGTCGACATCCGCCTGATCGGCCGGCGCCAGTTCGGGTCGTCCTGGGCGGTGATGCTGGCGGTCGGCGCGATCCTGTTCAGCTCGACTCAGCTCATGCCGCAGCTCCTGCAGGAGAATTACGGCTACACCGCGACCTGGGCCGGCCTATCGTTGATGCCGGGCGGCCTGATCGCTCTGGCGACGATGGCGATCGCCGGCCAGGTCAGCCGTTTCGTCCAGCCTCGTTATCTCATGGCCGGCGCTTTGGCGGCGATCAGCATCGCCGCGCTCCATTTCACCGGTCTGACGCCGGATGCGAATTTCGGCTGGTTCGCTATTGCGCGGATGGCGCAAATGGTGGGAATTCCGGTGATGTTTCTGACCATCACCAGCTTTTCCTATATCGGCCTGCCGCCGGAAAAGTCCGGCCAGGCGGCTGCGCTCATTAATGTCGCACGCAATCTCGGCGGCAGCATCGGCGTCTCGGCGGCCCAGACCCTTCTCGCCCGACGAGAGCAGTTTCATCAATCGCGGCTCGCCGAAAATATCTACAGCTCCTCGACCGCCTATCGCCAGACTTTGCAGGAGGCGACGAGCTATTTTACTCATCAAGGCGCCGCCCAGGCGGAGGCCCAACATCAGGCGGTCGGCTGGATGGGGCAGACGTTGATGAATCAAGCCGCCTACCTCGCCTATATCGACGTCTTCGCCTTTCTCGCGCTGTTCGCCGCCGCGCTGTTGCCGGTGGCGTTCCTGCTGCAGAAGGTCGACCTTCGGTCCGCTCCGGCCGGCCATTGAGCGGCGTTCGATCGAAAAACGCCGCGATTTCGCGCGTCCTCCCCTGCGCATCCCTTACGGTCAGCTTTTGCCGGCCTCCCATTGGCCTCCATATTTGAATTCCGGCGCGGCCTTGAGCTGTTCCTTGGTGGCGTTCATCGTCGCTCGCCACTTCTTCGCATTCGCGTCGTACTGAATGTTCACATCGCTCGGGTCGACGGCGACATAATGAGTGCCGACGCCGAGAAACCCGCCGACTGATAGGATATAGCCCTTCACGGCCTTCGAATTGTCGAAAGCGACGTCTTGAATCTTGCCGACATTGTTGTTCTGGCTGTCGAGCACGTCGAGGCCGACGACGTTCGAGCTCAGTATGTCGCCGCCCTGAAGGTTGATGAATTTCGGCCCGGCGGTTTGCGCCGCGGCCGCTCCGAGAAAGGCGCAAAGCGCAAGGCTTGCGACGACGGATCTGCGCATCTCGTTCCTCCCTTCACGGGGATGATTCGGGCGGCAACGCCGGCGGCCGACCGAAGTTCCAAAGGCTTCAGTTCCAAAGGCTTCAGTTGCGCGCTCCTTTGCTGGCGGCGGATAAGAGTCGCGCGTTTCCTGGTCGTACTTCTCGTCACGAGCCTGCCGGAATCTCGCTCACCCCTTCGTGCTCTTCGCCGGCCGCGCCCCCCGGCGTCTTCGCGCGCCTCCGGCCGACGGCCTGCCCCGTCAGGGCGGAACAAAGCCTTCCTCGAACGGATTTCTCCTTTCGATTCTATTCATTAGCCGCGAGTCCGCGCCATGCCCGCCGATCCCAAGCAACCGATCCCGCGACCGCCGCCGGACGTGACGCCCAATCCGGCGCGCCCGCCGACGCCGCAGGAGAGCCCCAAGCCGGATCTGCCGAGCGGCATTCCCCAGCCCGGGCCGGACGTCGTGCCCGCGCCCGAGCCCGAGCCCGAGGAAATTCCAACGACGCAGCCGCCCGAACTTCCTCCCGAAACGACGCCGAAGACTGCTTGAGAGGATATCGTGAGCGGCCGTCTCAAAAAGATCACGGTGGTCGACCTCAGCATCGAACGGCGGCGCGTCGGACGCGGCTTTGCCTATTTCGACATGGCGGGCCGACCGATCCGAGACGCAAAGACGCTGGCGCGCATTCGCAGGATGGCGATCCCGCCGGCCTATGTCGATGTGCGCATCGCTCCCGACGAGCGCGCCCATCTTCAGGCGATCGGACGCGACGCCGCCGGCCGCGTGCAATATCGTTACCATCAGGATTGGACCGAGGTGCGCGAGAAGCGCAAAGCCGCTCGCATGGCGAAGCTCGTCCGAGCCTTGCCGAAAATCCGCGCTGCGGTCCGCCGCGATTTGGCCGCCAAGGATCTATCCTGCGACAAAGCGGCGGCTTGCGCCGTCGCTCTGATCGACGAGAGCTGCGTGCGCGTCGGTTGCGAAGATTACGCGCGCGACGACGGCGGCCGCGGCGCCGCGACTTTGCTGAAGCAACATGCGCGGATCGAGCGGGAGCGCGTCGAGCTGGAATTCAAGGGCAAGGGCGGCAAAACCGTGCGGCGAACGATTTCCGATCCCGCCCTCGCCCGCGCTCTTCGCCGCCTGTCGAGGATACCCGGCCGACGCCTGCTCAAGTTCCTCGATGACGACGGCCGGCCGCATCTGCTCACCGCCGCCGACGTCAACGCCTATCTGCAGCGGGTCTCGGGCGAGTCGATCAGCGCCAAGGATTTCAGAATGACCAACGCCAGCGCCTTGGCGGCGGAAGAGCTGGCGGCGATTTCGCCGCCCGCGCCGAGCGAGGCCGGTCAGCGCCGCCAGATCACGTCGATCATGCGTCTTGTCGCTGAACGGCTCGCGAACACGCCGGCGATCGCGCGCAAGAGCTACGTGCACGCCATCGTCGAAAAGAGCTTTCGGCGAGGCCTGCTGCCCGAACGCTTGAAGCGGGCGCGCTCCGCTCCCTTTCGGCGGCGCGCCGAGGCGCTCCTGGCGGAACTGGCGGCCGGCGAAGCGGCTCACGGCCAAAACGCGGCTTCTCTTAGGCCGGCCGATGACAATGCTTGACGCGGCGTTCGCCTCAAAGCCGGCGCCGGAACACGCTCGACGCTCGATCGTTCTCTGACCAGAGCCTTGCGCCTGACGCGGTTCGAGCCAGGCGCGCCCAGCAGGATTTCAGATCATGGCGCAGACGGTCAGCGATTTTCTGGTCGAGCGGTTGCACGCCTGGGGCGTGCGCAAGATGTTCGGCTATCCCGGCGACGGCATCAACGGCGTCTTCGGCGCGCTCAATCGCGCCAACGGCAAGATCGAATTCATCCAGGTCCGCCATGAGGAAATGGCGGCCTTCATGGCCAGCGCTTACGCCAAGTTCACCGGCGAACTCGGCGTCTGCATCGCGACGTCGGGTCCCGGCGCCTCGCATCTGATCACCGGCCTCTACGACGCGCGGCTCGACCATATGCCGGTTCTCGCTATAGCCGGCCAGCAATCGCGCAACGCGATGGGCGGCCACTACCAGCAAGAAGTCGACCTCGCCAGCATGTTCAAGGACGTGGCCGGCGCCTTCGTCCAGCAAGCAGCGTCGCCGGCTCAGGTGCGCCATCTCGTCGATCGCGCCTGCCGGACGGCGCTCGGCGAGCGTCGCGTCACGGCGATCATCCTGCCGAACGACCTTCAGGAGGAGAATTACCGCGAGCCGCCGCGCAAGCATGGTTCGGTCCATTCGGGCGTCGGCTTCGCCAAGCCGCGGACGACGCCGTACGAAGCCGACCTTCGCCGCGCCGCCGACATTCTGAACGCCGGCCAAAGGGTCGCAATTCTGGTCGGCGCCGGCGCGCTGGGCGCGACGGACGAGGTCGTCGCGATCGCCGACAAGCTCGGCGCCGGCGTCGCCAAGGCGCTGCTCGGCAAAGCCGTGCTGCCCGACGATCTGCCTTTCGTCACAGGGTCGATCGGCCTGCTCGGCACCAAGCCGAGCTACGATCTGATGACCGGCTGCGACACGTTCCTGATGATCGGCTCGGGCTTCCCCTATTCCGAGTTCTTGCCTGAAGAGGGCCAAGCGCGCGGCGTCCAGATCGACATCGCCGCGGACATGCTGTCGCTGCGCTACCCGATGGAGGTCAATCTCCTCGGCGACGCGGTCGAGACGCTGCGCCTCCTCCTGCCCATGATCGAGCAGAAGAAGGATCGCTCCTGGCGCAACCAGATCGAGAAGAACGTCAAGGAATGGTGGAAGACGCTCGAAGACCGCGCGATGCAGCCCGCCAATCCGGTCAATCCGCAGCGGGTGGCGTGGGAATTGTCGCCGCGCCTGCCGGAAGGCGTCATTCTCACCAGCGATTCCGGCTCCTGCGCCAATTGGTTTGCGCGCGATCTCAAGATACGCCGCGGCATGATGGCCTCGCTCTCCGGCGGCCTCGCCTCGATGGGCGCGGCCGTGCCTTACGCGATCGCCGCGAAATTCGCCCATCCCGACCGGCCGGTGATCGCGCTGGTCGGCGACGGCGCGATGCAGATGAACAATATGGCGGAACTGATCACCGTCGCCAAATACTGGCGGAAATGGTCCAACCGACAATGGGTCTGCTGCGTCTTCAACAATGAGGACTTGAACCAGGTCACCTGGGAGCAGCGGGTGATGAACGGCGATCCCAAATTCAACGCCAGCCAGGAAATCCCGAACGTTCCGTACCATCGCTTCGCCGAACTGATCGGCCTTGGCGGTATCTATTGCGACAATCCCGACAAGCTCGGCGCGGCCTGGGACGAAGCGCTGGCGGCGCGCCGCCCTGTCGTGCTCGAGGTCAAGACCGACCCTGAAGTGCCGCCGCTCTCGCCGCATATCACCTTCGAACAGGCGAAGAAGTTCATGGAGACGCTGGTCAAAGGCGATCCGCGCGAGGGCTCTGTCATCAAGGAGACCGCGAGGCAGGTCCTCAGCTCGGTCCTGCCCGGCGAGAAGAAGTGACGGCGCGCCGAATGGAGGCCGCGCGAAAATTCTCCGGAGCGCCGGCATGAGACGGCGCCTACGCCGGAGGCCTGGCGGCGTCCTCGAAGCGCTCGCGCCCGGCTCGGGCAAGGCGCTTCGCCTCGTCGCCGACTTGCCGCGCGCGGCGAGGGCGCCCGCCGCTCTGTTCCGACGCCAGCGTCCGGAAATGGACGCCGCCCGCCGGCTCAACCAGGGCGCCGCCATTCTCGCTTTCTCCGTTCTCGCCGACAGCGCGATCGAGCATTATCGCGGCTCTTTCCAAAATCGCGCTATGTACGCGCCGCTCGTCGCCTCGGCTCTGTCCCTGGCGGCGAGCCTCGTGGCGGCGCGCGAACCGCGTCCGCAGCCGAAGCTCTGGCGCGACGCCATTTTCGGCTCGGCGACCGCAATCGGCCTCGCCGGCTTCGGCTTTCACGTCTACAACATCCTCAAACGGCCAGGCGGCCCGTCTTGGCTCAATTTCTTCTATGCCGCGCCGATCGGCGCGCCGGGCGCCCTGGCCATGGCCGGCCTGTTGGGCGCCGCGGCGCAGAGAACCGACAAGAGGCTCCTCAAGGATTGGACCAAGGGGTCGCCGCTGTCGCCGGGGCGGCTCGTCGCCCTGATCAGCGCGGGCGGCATCGCGGGAGCGGTCGGCGAAGCCGGCCTGCTGCATTTCCGCGGCGCCTTCCAAAACCCGGCGATGATCTTGCCGCTGACCGCGCCGCCTGTCGCCTCGGCTCTGCTCGGCGCCTCGGCCCTGAATCGGCGCGGACCGCGCCGACTGGCGCGCTGGTGGCTGAAATTGACCGCGCTGTTTGGCCTGATCGGCGCGGGATTCCACGCCTATGGCGTTTCGCGAAACATGGGCGGGTGGCGAAATTGGAGCCAGAACGTGCTCAACGGCCCGCCCCTGCCGGCGCCGCCGAGCTTTGCCGGCGCAGCCCTGGCCGGCCTCGCCGCGCTGTCGCTGATCGATCAAGAAGCCGATGCCTGACCGCTATCCTGGCTACGACGTTCTCAAGAAATGGAATTCGCCGTCGTGGAACGACAAGACGCGCGCGGCCATGGCCCAGCGTCTCGCGATCGCGCCCGACCAGCATCGCTTCTTCACCGACGCCGAATGGCCGACCCTGCGCGCCATTTGCGATCGGATCGTTCCGCAGCCGCCCGATCGAGCGAGGCCGGCGCCGCTCGCCGCCATGGTCGACGAGAAGCTGTTCGCCAATCGCCTCGACGGCTATCGCGACGCGCGCCTTCCGCCGATGCGCGAAGCCTGGCGGCGCGGCCTCGCCGGGATCGAGGCCGAGGCTTTCCGGCTTGGCCGCCGTTTCCACGAACTGACCGCCGCCGAGCAGGACGCCGTCCTGACAAGGGCGCAGAAGGGCGAAGCGCATGGCGAGGCTTGGGGCGGCATGCCGCCGGCCGTGTTTTTCGCCAAGCGCCTGCTGCATGACATCGTCAGCGCCTATTATTCGCACCCGTCGTCCTGGAGCGAGATCGGCTTTGGCGGTCCCGCGAGCCCGCGCGGCTACGTGCGGATGAATTTCGATCGACGCGATCCGTGGGAGGCTTCCGAGGCGAAGCCCGGCCGCGAGGAGAAGGCGCGGCGGGAGAACGCGCGTGTCGGATGATCCTCAGGCCAAGCCGCGCGCGATCAATGGCCGCGCGCCGGACGTGTTCCGGCCCGGCGGCTGGCTCAAAATGCGCAGCTATTCCGAGGACGAGCCCGTCGATTTCTGCATCATCGGCACGGGCGCCGGCGGCGCGCCGCTCGCCTGCAAGCTCGCCGAATACGGTTTCTCCGTCGTCGCCCTGGACGCCGGTCCCTATTGGCGGCCGCTCGAGGATTTCGCCTCGGACGAGACCCATCAGGCGAAGCTCTATTGGACCGACGAGCGCCTCGTCGATGGCGACGATCCGCTGCAGCTCGGCTCCAACAATTCCGGCAAGTCGGTCGGCGGCTCGACCGTGCATTTCGCCATGGTGTCGCTGCGCTTCCGGCCGGAATGGTTCAAGGCGCGCAGCAAGCTCGGCTATGGCGCCGACTGGCCGCTCGATTGGCGCGAGATGTGGGGCTATTACCGCGAGGTCGAGCAAGCGCTGAAAATATCCGGGCCGGTGACGTACCCCTGGGGGCCGAAACGGCCGCGCTATCCCTATCGGCCTCACGAACTGAACGCCGCCGCGCTCGTCCTCGCGGAAGGGGCGGAAGCGATGGGCATCGCCTGGTCGCCGACGCCGCTGGCGACGATCTCGGCGCCGCGCGACCTCGCCCATCCTTGCGTCTATCGCGGCATGTGCGTGATCGGCTGCTCGACCAACGCCAAGCAGAGCGCGCTCGTCACCTGGCTGCCGCGCGCGATCGCCGCCGGCGCGGAAATTCGCGATCTTTCCATGGTCGGCTGGATCGAGCACGACAATTCCGGCCGGGCGATCGGCGCGCATTATTTTCGCGAGGGCGGCTGGCGTTTCCAGCGGGCGCGCAACGTCGTCGTCGCCTGCTATTCGATCGAGACGCCGCGACTTCTGCTGAATTCGAAGAGCGGCCTTTTCCCGGATGGTCTCGCCAACAGCTCCGGTCTGGTCGGCAAGAATTTGACCGTGCAGGCCAACCAGGCGGTCTGGGGCCTGATGGAGCGGGAGATCCGCTCCTACAAAGGGCCGCCTTCCCTCGCTTTGACCGAGCATTGGAACTACCAGGACAAGGGCAAGGACTTCTTCGGCGGTTACGCCTATATGAGCCAGGGCCCCTTGCCGTTGCACTGGGCCGGCGTGCAGGCCGGCAAGCGCGGCCTCTGGGGCCAGCGCCTGCTCGACGAGATGGAGAAATACAACCATCAAGTCGGCCTCAAGATCGTCGGCGAATGCCTACCGCAGGAGCGCAACCGCGTAACTTTGAGCGACGAGAAGGATCAATACGGCTTGCCCATCCCGCGCGTGACGTACTCCTATTGCGACAACGACAAGAAACTGATCCGGCACGCCCTCGGCTTCATACGCCAAGCCCTGCAGGCGGCGGGCGCGACCGAGATCTGGGACGAGACCGACGACACCGCCCATCTCCACGGCACCGCGCGGATGGGCGACGATCCCGCCAAGAGCGTGGTCAACGCCGATTGCCGGTCCTGGGACATTCCCAACCTCTGGATTTGCGACGGCTCGGTTTTCCCGACGGTCGGCGGCGTCAATCCGTCCCTGACGATTCAGGCGATCGCCTGCCGCACCGCCGATCGGATCAAGGCGTTGGCGCGCCGCGGCGAGCTTTGATCGGCGCCGGATCTACGTTCCCGCGCGGGTGAGGAAACGACGCGGCGAACCGGGTCGCGCCTATCGCGGCCTCGTCCGAGCGAAAGCCGCGCCGAGGGCGAAAAAGACGAGCGCGCCCGCGGCGACGGCGCCGACGCGCGCGATTTCGCCCGGCACGAGCGGCGCCGAATTCGACGCTTCGGCGCTGAACGAGCCGCGGGTTCGGTGCAAAGCGGGTACGGACTTGTCGAGATTGTCTTCGCGGTCGGCCGCGACCGGCGCCGACGTCTGCTGGCCCTCGACGCCCTTTTTCGCCAGATAGCGATCGAGAAAACCAGGCAGGATTGCGTTGCCGAGGATCGACAGCGCCGTCGGCAGCCCGAGCCAATATTCGCGCCACGAGCCTTGCGCGACGCGGAAAACCGCGTCGGCGACGACCTCCGGCTCGATCGGCGCGCCCATCGGCCGCGGCGTGCGCGCCGTATGGGCCCGCGCCCAGTCGAATTGCGGCGTGTTGACCGCCGGCAGGTCGATCATCGTCACGGTGATCCGCGAGCCCTCGTTGATCAGTTCGGTCCGCAACGAATCGGTGAAGCCGCGGATCGCATGCTTGGCGCCGCAATAGGCGGCTTGCAGCGGAATGCCGCGATAGGCGAGCGCCGAGCCGATCTGGATGATGCGGCCGCGGCCGCGCCGCCGCATCGATTTCAGGGCGGCCATCGTCCCGTAGACGAAGCCGAGATAGGCGACCTCCGTCACCCGACGGAATTCATGCGGGGTCATGTCGGCGACGCGCGAAAACACCGTCTCCATCGCGTCGTTGATCCAGATGTCGACAGGCCCGAGCGCGTGTTCGAGCCGGTCCGCCGCGGCGAAGACCGCGTCAGGATCGGCGACGTCGGCGGCGGCCGCCGCCGCCGTTCCGCCGCGGCCCTCGATCTCGGACTTGGTCGCCTCGAGGGCCGCCTCGTCCCGGGCGATCAAGCCGACGCGGCATCCTGCCGCGCCGAAGCGATGGGCGATGGCGCGACCGACGCCGGCCGAGGCGCCGGTGATGATGACGACAGGTTCAGGGGTCATGGTTCGGCTTCGTTATTCCGAAACGCCGCCCTTCCCGCCAAGTTCCGGCGCGGCGCTGGCCGCCGCCAGGCTCGAATGTCGACGGCCGCAACGAAGATCGACGCCGCGACGAGACGAAAAATAGCCGGGAACCTTTTGAAAGCGGCGCGCGTTCGGGTAAACCACCGGTGGGGCGAGGCTTTGGGGCGTTTCTCCCGCAAGCTTTTGAGGCGGCGGCGCGCCGCCTCACATCCGTTCGGCGAGGCCGCAGGGCCGCGCCGGCGATCGAATTTCGCCTCGGGCGCGGGTTTTAGGCCCGCAAGGCCATGGGATCGCTCGATTCTTGGCCGAAATCTGCGCGCCGAAGATTGGTTAGGGAGAAATCGATGACCGACCAGAGCGTCGTTGAGCGCAGCGCCAAAAGCGGAGCGGGGCCTAACGCGCGGGGCGACAAGAAGCTCAACGGCGGCTCCAGCGAATTGCGCGAGCTCTTGAACGCGCTGCAGGCGATGCGGGTCGGCGATTTCTCGGTCCGCATGGCGAGCGATCATGACGGGATCATGGGCAAGGTCGCCGACGCATTCAACGAAATCGTCGCGGCCAATCAACGCATGGCCAAGCAGCTCGAGCGGGTCGGCCAGGTGGTCGGCCGCGAGGGCAAGACCCGCCAGCGCGTGCGCTTTGGCCTGTCGAGCGGCGCCTGGGGCGAGATGGAATCTTCGGTCAACACGCTGATCGACGACCTGCTCTGGCCGACGACGGAAGTGACCCGCGCCATCGCCGCCGTCGCCCAAGGCGATCTTTTGCAGACCGTCCGGCTCGACGTCGACGGACGTCCGTTGAAGGGCGAGTTCCTGCGCGCCGCCGAGATCGTCAACACGATGATCAAGCAGCTCAGCGTCTTCACCTCGGAAGTGACGCGCGTCGCCCGCGAAGTCGGCACCGAGGGCAAGCTCGGCGGCCAGGCGCAAGTCAGAGAGGTGAGCGGCGTCTGGAAAGAGTTGACCGAAAGCGTCAACTCGATGGCCAACAACCTCACCGCTCAAGTGCGCAACATCGCCGACGTGACGATCGCGGTGGCGAGCGGCGACCTTTCCAAGAAAATCACCGTCGACGTGCGCGGCGAAATCCTGCAGCTGAAGGAGGCCATCAACACGATGGTCGACCAGCTCCGGTCCTTCGCTTCGGAAGTGACGCGCGTCGCGCGCGAGGTCGGCACCGAGGGCAAGCTCGGCGGCCAGGCGATCGTCCCCGGCGTCGCCGGCACGTGGAAAGACTTGACCGACAGCGTCAACGCGATGTGCGGCAACCTGACGGACCAGGTGCGCAACATCGCGCAGGTGACGACCGCTGTGGCGCGCGGCGACCTGTCGCGCAAGATCACGGTCGACGTTCGCGGCGAAATCCTCGAGCTGAAAGATACGATCAACACGATGGTCGATCAGCTCAACGCCTTCGCTTCCGAGGTGACGCGCGTCGCCCGCGAGGTCGGCACCGAGGGCAAGCTTGGCGGCCAGGCGGTGGTGACCGGCGTCGCCGGCACCTGGAAGGACCTGACCGACAGCGTCAACTTCATGGCGTCGAACCTGACGGCGCAGGTCCGCAACATCGCCGACGTCGCCACCGCCATCGCCGGCGGCGACCTCTCCAAGAAGATCACCGTCAATGTCAGCGGCGAGATTTTGCAGCTGAAAGAGACGATGAACACGATGGTCGATCAGCTCAACGCCTTCGCCGGCGAGGTGACGCGCGTCGCCCGCGAAGTCGGCACCGAGGGACGGCTCGGCGGCCAGGCCAACGTGCTCGGCGTCGCCGGCACCTGGAAGGACCTGACCGACAGCGTCAACTACATGGCTTCGAACTTGACGGCGCAGGTCCGCAACATCGCCGACGTCGCCACCGCCATCGCCAATGGCGACCTCTCCAAGAAGATCACCGTCGACGTCCGCGGCGAGATTCTCGAGTTGAAAGACACGATCAACACCATGGTCGATCAGCTCAATGGTTTCGCAGGCGAGGTGACGCGCGTCGCAAGAGAGGTCGGCACCGAAGGCAAGCTCGGCGGTCAGGCCATGGTGCGCGGCGTCGCCGGCACCTGGAAGGACCTCACCGATAACGTCAACTCGATGGCCTCGAACCTCACCGGCCAGGTGCGCAACATCGCCGAGGTGGCGACCGCCGTGGCGCGCGGCGACCTATCGAAGAAGATCACCGTCAATGTCAGCGGCGAAATTCTCCAGCTCAAGGAGACGCTGAACACGATGGTCGACCAGCTCAACGCCTTCGCCGCCGAAGTCACGCGCGTCGCGCGCGAAGTCGGCACCGAAGGCAAGCTCGGCGGCCAGGCCGAAGTGCCCGGCGTCGCCGGCACCTGGAAGGACCTGACCGACTCGGTCAACTCGATGGCCGGCAACTTGACGGCGCAGGTGCGCAACATCGCCGAAGTCGCGACCGCCATCGCCGGCGGCGACCTGTCGCGCAAGATCACCGTCGACGTGCGCGGCGAAATCCTGCAGCTCAAGGAAACGCTGAACACGATGGTCGACCAGCTCAACCGCTTCGCCGGCGAGGTGACGCGCGTCGCGAGGGAGGTCGGCACCGAAGGACGGCTCGGCGGCCAAGCCAACGTGCCCGGCGTCGCCGGAACCTGGAAGGACTTGACCGACAGCGTCAACTCCATGGCCGGCAATCTCACGGCGCAGGTGCGCAACATCGCCGAAGTGACGACCGCGGTGGCGCGCGGCGACCTGTCGCGCAAGATCACCGTCGACGTGAAGGGCGAGATCCTCGAGCTGAAGAACACGATCAACACCATGGTCGATCAGCTCAACGCTTTCGCTTCCGAGGTGACCCGCGTCGCGCGCGAAGTCGGCACCGAGGGCAAGCTCGGCGGCCAGGCGGTGGTGACCGGCGTCGGCGGCACCTGGAAGGACCTGACCGACAACGTCAACTTCATGGCCTCGAACCTGACGGCCCAGGTCCGCAACATCGCCGAAGTCGCGACCGCGATCGCCAATGGCGACCTCTCGAAGAAGATCACCGTCGACGTCCGCGGCGAGATTCTGCTGCTGAAAGAGACGCTCAACACGATGGTCGAGCAATTGCGCTCGTTCGCGGCCGAAGTGACGCGCGTCGCGCGCGAAGTCGGCACGGACGGGCGGCTCGGCGGCCAGGCCAACGTGCTCGGCGTCGCCGGCACGTGGAAGGACCTGACCGACAACGTCAACCTGCTGGCGGCGAACCTGACGACGCAGGTTCGCAACATCGCCGAGGTGACGACCGCGGTGGCGCGCGGCGACCTGTCGCGCAAGATCACCGTCGACGTGAAGGGCGAAATTCTCGAGCTGAAGAACACGATCAACACGATGGTCGACCAGCTCAACGCTTTCGCCTCGGAAGTGACGCGCGTCGCGCGCGAAGTCGGCACCGAAGGCAAGCTCGGCGGCCAGGCGGTCGTGCCCGGCGTCGCCGGAACCTGGAAGGACTTGACCGACACGGTCAACGTCATGGCCGCCAACCTGACCGAGCAGGTACGCGGCATCGTCAAAGTGGTGACCGCGGTCGCCAATGGCGATCTCGCCCAGAACCTCACTGTCAAATCCAAGGGCGAAGTCGCAGCCTTGGCCGAGACGATCAACAACATGACCGGCACATTGGCGACGTTCGCCGACCAGGTGACGACGGTGGCGCGCGAAGTCGGCGTCGAAGGCCGGCTCGGCGGCCAGGCCAACGTTCCCGGCGCCGCCGGCACGTGGAAGGACCTGACCGGCAACGTCAACCTGCTCGCCGCCAACCTGACGACGCAAGTCCGCGCCATCGCGGAAGTGGCGACGGCGGTGACCAAGGGCGACCTGACCCGCTCGATCCAGGTCGATGCCCGCGGCGAAGTGGCCGAGCTCAAAGACAATATCAACACGATGATCGACAATTTGCGCTTGACCACCGAGCGCAACACCGAGCAGGACTGGCTGAAGACCAACCTCGCCCGCTTCACCAACATGTTGCAAGGCCAGCGCGACCTCGCCGCGGTCGGCGCGTTGCTGCTGACCGAATTGACCGCGCTGATCAACGCGCAGCAGGGCGTCATCTATCAGATCGACAGCGAAGATCCGCGCAGCCTCAAGCTGCTCTCTGCCTACGCGGACGGCGGCGCCGATGGCCATCCGGCCCAGATCAGAATCGGCGAACGCCTCATCGGGCAATGCGCGCTCGATAAGCGACGCCTGCTGGTGACCGACCTGCCGACGGACGTGCCGCCGATTTCTTCGGCGCTGTTCCAGACCAGGCCGAGGAACGTCATCGTTCTGCCGGTTCTGTTCGAAAATCAGGTCAAGGCGGTGATCGAGCTGGCTTCGGTCAACGCCTTCACCACGCTGCAGATCACCTTCCTCGAACAGCTGACCACCAATATCGGCATCGTCCTGAACAGTATCGAAGCGACGATGCAGACCGAAGGCTTCCTCAAACAATCGCAGCAGCTCGCCGGCGAATTGCAGGCGCAGCAGCGCGAGCTTCAGCAGACCAACGAACAGCTCGAGCAAAAAGCGCAGCAGCTCGCCGAGCGCAACGTCGAGGTCGAGCGAAAGAACCAGGAAATCGAACAAGCCCGCCGCGCCTTGGAGGAGAAGGCGACCGAGCTCGCGCTGACCTCGAAATACAAATCCGAATTCCTCGCCAACATGTCGCACGAACTGCGCACGCCGCTCAACTCGATCCTCATCCTTGGCCAGCAGCTCGCCGACAATCCCGACGCCAACCTCACGCCCAAACAGGTCGAATTCGCCCGCACCATTCATGCGGCCGGCACCGACCTCTTGAACCTGATCAGCGACATTCTCGATCTGTCGAAGATCGAGTCCGGAACGGTCACGGTCGACGCGGAGGAAATCTTCTTCGGCAACCTCATCGACATGGTCAGCCGCCCGTTCCGCCACGAGGCGGAGAACCGCAGACTGGCCTTCGAGACGACGCTCGACCCCGCGCTCGGGCGCAGCATCGTCACCGATTCCAAACGTCTCCAACAGGTGCTCAAAAATCTCCTGTCGAACGCCTTCAAATTCACCGCGCAAGGCGGCGTGAAGCTCAATGTTATGGCGGCGCGCGGCGGCTGGTCGCCGGATCATCCGGTGCTCAGCCAAGCCCAGGGCGTCGTCGCTTTCGAAGTGTCCGACACCGGCATCGGCATTCCGGCGGAGAAGCAGAAGCTGATTTTCGAGGCGTTCCAACAAGCCGATTCAAGCACCAGCCGCAAATATGGCGGCACCGGCCTTGGCCTGGCGATCAGCCGCGAATTGTCGCAATTGCTCGGCGGCGAGATCCATCTGCGCAGCGCGCCGGACGTCGGCAGCACGTTCACGCTCTACCTGCCGCTGAAATATGTCGGCCCGGCCAACGCCAGCCGCGCCGCCGCGCCGCCGCCGGCCATCGAGCCGACCAAGACCGCTCTGCGCGCCGCTCAGGAGCATGCGGTCGAGTTGATCGCCGACGATCGCCTGTCGATCGAGCCGGGCGACGCCATTCTGCTCATCGTCGAAGACGATCCGCATTATGCGCGGATCATGGCGGACCTTGCCCGCGACAAGGGCTTCAAGGTGCTCATCGCCCAGCGCGGCGTCGACGCGCTCGACCTCGCCAAGCAGTACCAGCCGACGGCGGTGTCGCTGGACGTGTTCCTGCCCGACATGCTGGGCTGGAACGTGCTCAGCCAGCTCAAGAAGAACCCGCTGACGCGACACATCCCCGTCCAGATCGCCACGCTTGACGAGGACCGCCAGCATGGCCTCGCCCGCGGCGCGTTCTCGTTCGTCACCAAGCCGACGACCAGCGAGGGCCTCGCCGAGGCGTTGTCGAGAATCCGCGAATTCTCGAAGCCGCGCCGCAAGCGCTTGCTCGTCGTCGAGGATAACGAGGCCGAGCAATTGAGCATCGGCGAGCTGCTCGGCCATGACGATATCGAGATCGTCAATTCCGCCCGCGGCGCAGACGCTCTCGAAGCGCTCGGCGACCAGTCTTTCGATTGCGTGGTTCTCGACCTGCGCCTGCCCGACATGTCCGGGTTCGAGGTTCTGGAGCGCATGCGGGCCGACGCCAGATTGGCCGACGTGCCGGTCGTCGTGTTCACCGGGAGGGAATTGTCGGCCGAGGAGGACGCGCAACTCCACGTCATGGCGCGCTCGATCGTCGTCAAGGGCGTCGAATCGCCGGAGCGCCTGCTCGACGAGACCGCCCTCTTCCTGCACCGCGTCGTCACCGACCTGCCCGCCGAGAAGCAAAAAATGCTCGAGCGGCTGAACAGCTCCGACGAGGACCTTGTCGGCCGCACGGTTCTGCTCGTCGACGACGACTCGCGCAACATCTTCGCGCTGAGCAGCCTATTGGAGCGTCGCGGCATGAAGGTCCTGACGACGACCTCCGGCCGCGAAGCGATCGAGCTGGTCGAGAACACGCCGAATCTGGCCATCGTGTTGATGGACATCATGATGCCGGAAATGGACGGCTACCAGACGATCGAACGAATTCGTCAAAATGCGGCCCATCGGCGTCTGCCGATCATCGCTCTGACGGCCAAGGCGATGAAGGGGGATCGCGAGAAGTGCCTCGAAGCGGGCGCGTCGGACTATCTCGCCAAGCCCGTCAATACCGAGCAACTTCTTACCGCCCTGCGGATGTGGCTCCATCGGTAGGCGAGCGAAACGATGACGCAGACGGACAAAGTCAACGTCCTTTTGGTCGACGATCAGCCGGCTAAGCTGATGTCGTACGAGGTGATCCTGCGCGACCTCGACGTGAATCTCCTCAAGGCTTCGTCTGGCCGCCAGGCGCTCGAACAATTGTTGAAGAACGACGTCGCCGTCGTCCTCATCGACGTTTGCATGCCGGAATTGGACGGATTTCAACTGGCGGCGATGATCCGGGAGCATCCGCGGTTCGAAAAGACCGCGATCATCTTCATCTCCGCCATCCTGATGTCCGACGTCGACCGGCTGCGCGGCTACGAGATGGGCGCGGTCGATTACGTTCCGGTGCCGGTCATCCCGGAAGTCCTGCGCGCCAAGGTGAAGATTTTCGCCGAGCTGCATCGCAAGACGCGGCAGCTCGAGCGCCTCAACGCCGAGCTCGAGCGGCGCGTCGCCGACCGTACGGCCGACCTCGCCTCCTCCAACGCCTTGCTGCTGCAGAGCGAAAAGCGGCGCACCATGGCCCTCGCCGCCGGCCAGATGGGCTCTTGGGATTACGACGTCGCGAAGGGCGATCTGAGATTCGACGAGGGCCAATGCCGGATCCTCGGGATTGACCCGGCCACGTTCCCGATCGCCGTCGACGGCGTTCGCAAACTGATCAATCCGGACGACTTCCGAAGCCTGCAAGCCGCTGTGAGGGCGCTGTCCAAGGACGATACGACCTTCCAGGCCGAATTCCGGATCCGGCGGCCGGACGGCGAGTTGCGCTGGTGCATGGGGACGGCGACGGCGGCGTTCGACGACAGAGGCCGGATCGTCAGAATCGGCGGGATCATCGTCGACATAACCGAGCGCAAACAGGCGGAAGAGCGCCAGTCGCTGCTCGCCCGCGAGGTCGACCACCGGGCGAGAAACGCGCTGGCGATCATTCAAGCGATCGTTCGCCTGACCCGGGCCAGCTCGATCAGCGACTATAAGAGCACGGTCGAAGGCCGCATCATGGCCCTGGCGCGAGCGCATACGCTTCTGTCGGAATCGAGATGGCGCGGCGCCGATTTCGACATGCTCGTCAACGACGAACTCGCCCCCTACCGAGCCGAGCACGGCGACCGCATTGTCGCGATCGGCCCGCCCGTCTCCCTGCAGCCGATCACGGCGCAGACCTTGGCCTTATCCTTACACGAACTGGCGACCAATGCGGCGAAATACGGCGCGTTGTCCAACAACGAGGGCGCGCTGACAGTGACTTGGGAATTGCGCGCCGGACGCCTGGCGGTGCTGTGGCGGGAGAGCGGGGTCCGCCTGAGCGAACCCTTCGCCTCGCAAGGCTTCGGCCTCAAATTGATCTCGACCAGCGTCGAGCAGCAGCTCGGCGGCAAGGCGAATTTCGAATGGACGCCGGGCGGGTTGCGCTGCGACATCGTGGTGCCGCTGCGCGAAGCGGCGATCGCCTCGACCCGGCTCTCTCAGCGGGCGAAGGACGGCCCTGCTGAAAGCCCGCCGGCGGCGAAAAAATTCATCGATTTGCGGGTCCTGCTCGTCGAAGACGAAGCGCTGGTCGCGATGATGATGCAGGACGTTCTCGAAGACCTTGGCTGCGTCGTCTTCGGTCCCCATAGAACCCTTTCGTCGGCCGCCGAGGCGGCGAAGGAGGAAAACGTCGATCTGGCCCTGCTCGACATCAATCTCGGCCAGGAGCTTGTCTATCCCGCGGCGGAGATCCTCGCCGATCGCGGCGTCCAATTCGTGTTTCTGACCGGCTACGACAACGAGCATGTCGATCCAAGATTCAGATACGCGCCGGTTCTCCAGAAGCCGTTCGACCGCGAAGCCCTGCAGCGGGTGCTGATGGAGTCGAGCGCCGGCGCGGACGAGCCATCGCCTCGCCTATCGGCGAAGGCTTGACCGGCTCGCTAGTCTAAACCTGTCATTCCCGCGCAAGCGCATAGGCGTTAAAAAGTTCTTGGACCATGGGTTGGTCCGTGATTCAAGGTGGGATGACTCACGAATCGCTTTTGAATGGCGACTGGGGCCGGATTGTTGGTTGGCTTG